>Ga0115011_10000003_pt1 | contig 396707 bp, 365 predicted proteins | sample TroAtlMetagenome_2_FD_88705 | JGI IMG/M metagenome (GOLD analysis project Ga0115011, IMG submission 88705) | Marine eukaryotic phytoplankton communities from Atlantic Ocean - Tropical Atlantic ANT8 Metagenome | ecosystem: Environmental > Aquatic > Marine > Oceanic | place: Tropical Atlantic... | reverse complement strand
GCGCAGGCCGATGCCGCCCCCCCCAAGCCTTCGTCATTCCGGACAAGCCGAAGGCTTGATCCGGAATCCATGCGGCGTTCGGAGGGCCAGCATGGATTCCGGGTTCCCGCTGCGCGGGCTCCGGAATGACGGGTGCGTAAAAGCCCACCGCGCCTTTGCGCGACACATCAGCTTCTACTCGCTTCTCAGCGCCTGAAGCGACAAGTCAGTTCCGAATAGGCATCGATGCGGCGATCACGCAGGAACGGCCACCAGCGGCGCACGTTTTCGGAGCGTGCCAGGTCCACGTCCACCACCAGCACTTCTGCGCCCTCGGTGCCGGCTTGGGCCAGGAATTCGCCCTGCGGGCCGACCACGAAACTGGAGCCCCAGAACTGCGCGCCGCTCAGGGTGCCGGTGGGATCGGCTTCGAAACCGGTGCGATTGGCGACGATCACCGGCAGGCCGTTGGCCACGGCGTGCGAGCGCTGGATGGTGGTCCAGGCGTCGCACTGGCGGCCCTTTTCGGCCTCGTCGTCGTCCGGGTTCCAGCCGATGGCAGTGGGATAGAACAGCAGATCCGCGCCGGCCAGCGCCATCATCCGCGCAGCTTCGGGGTACCACTGGTCCCAGCACACCAGCACGCCGAGCCGGCCGACCGAGGTGTCGATCGGCTCGAAGCCGAGATCGCCCGGGGTGAAGTAGAACTTTTCGTAGTAGCCGGGATCGTCCGGGATATGCATCTTGCGGTAGATGCCAGCCAGCGAGCCGTCCGATTCCAGGACCACGGCGGTGTTGTGGTACAGCCCCGGCGCGCGGCGTTCGAACAGCGAGCCGATGATGACCACGCCCAGCTCGCGCGCGAGTCCGCCCAGAAATTCGGTGGACGGGCCGGGAATGGCCTCGGCCAGGTCGAACAGCTCGGTGGATTCGTACTGGCAGAAGTAGGGGCCGGTGTGCAGTTCCTGCAACAGCACCAACTGCGCGCCGCTCGCGGCGGCTTCGCGAATCGCGGTCTCGGAGGTCCGGAGATTGTGGTCGCGGTTGTCGTCGCAGGCCTGCTGCACCACGCCGACACGGAGAATTTTTGGCTTCATCACCGTAGATTACCGCCGACGATCGAATGCGGGAATCTGCATGGTCGTGCAATGCAGGCTGCCGTACTGGTGGATCAGCGCGCGGCAGTTCACGCCGACAATTATCCGGTCCGGAAAGGCCTCGCGCAGGTGGGCGATGGCGAGATCGTCCATCGGGTCATCGTAGGTCGGCACCAGCACACCGCCGTTGACGATCAGGAAGTTGGCATAGCCGGCCGGCAGACGGCGTCCGTCCGCGTCCACAATCGGCGCCGGCAAGGGGAGCGGAATCAGGCGGTAGGGCTGGCCGTCCGCACGCGACAGGCCGGCCAGTTCCTGGGCCATGCCGGTCAGCAGCGCGTAGTGCGGGTCGGAGGTGTCCTCGCAGGCCTGGTACGCGATCGTGTCCACGCTGCAGAACCGTGCCAGCGTGTCGATATGGCCGTCGGTATCGTCTCCAAGCAGGTCGCCGTGCTTGAGCCACAGCACGCGATCCACGCCCAGCATCAGCTTGAGCCGCGATTCGATCCCGGATTTGTCGTAGTCCGGATTGCGCGTGGGCGCCAGCAGACAGCGTTCCGTGGTCAGCAGCGTGCCGATGCCGTCGGATTCGATGCCGCCGCCTTCAAGAACGAAATCCACGGATTCCAGCGTACAGCCTTCGAATGCGCCGGCCGCGTACAGTTTCTTGGTGATGAGGTTGTCGCGGTCGGCGGAGAACTTGCCGCCCCATCCATTGAAGCGAAAGTCCAGAAGCACCGGCGCGCCATTGCGAAACACCGTGATCGGGCCATGGTCGCGCGCCCAGACATCGTCACTGGCGGCGGCGTAGATCCACAGACGGTCGGGCGGGATTCCGGCTTCGATCAGGCGCTGTTGCAGGCCGACGGTCTCATTCTCGCGGCTGATGATCAGCGGGGCGAATTGCGCGATCGCACAGGCCAGTTCCACGAAGTTGGCGTCCACGGCATCGAAGATGCCGGCGAAGTCGCCATCGGCACGAGGCCAGGTCAGCATCACTGCGGCTTGCGGATGCCATTCGGCAGGCAGGATGGTCGAGCTCGGCATGGGCGTTCCGGGCGGAGGTTTGGGAGGCAAGTCGCCGATGGTCGCCGCGGCAGCGGCATCATGAAAAAGCGCCCGGCCTAGGGCCGGGCGCGCAGTTTAGCGGATTGGTGCCTCGATTCTAGGGTACGAGCCGGTCGCGATGCGCCACCGGCGGTGGCGCGCCTGGCACGACCGCATCAATCACGCGATCCTTCTCGAAGAACACCGAAAAGCCGTCGTAGTCCCAGCGATTGATCAGCGGCTGCTTGGGCGCGGTGCCGCCCGCGGCGGAACGGCTGAGCGGTTCGCCGTAGCGACGCTGTACTTCGGCCATGTTGGTGCCGCGTGATGGGAGTGTGGCGGCGAGCTCCGCGACGTCCTTTTCAGGCACGGCTAATGTTTCGGCCATCGTGCAGCTGGCCCATACCAACATGAGTCCCGAAACCAAAAAACGCAGCATCTTGGAGGCCTCCCGCAGTTCGGTCGAACTATAGCACTGGTCGAAATCGCCGCCTAAGCGGCACCCTGGATTCCGGATCCCGCTGCGCGGGCCCCGGAATGACGGTGTGGTGGTGCCGGGCGAGCCGTGGGCGATCGATGGTCGATGGCATGGATGACACCGGCAAAGAACCGGTCGGAGCGCTCAAACGCAGATCAACGACTGGCTCCAAGCGCCGTCATTGCGGACAAGCCAAAGGCTTGATCCGGAATCCATACGGCGTTCGGTGACGCATGGAGCTATGTCGCCTTCTGCAAGTCCTCAATCATCGCCGAAAGAAAACGTGTGGCTTCGCCGCCGGTCACGCAGCGGTGGTCGAAGCTGACCGACAGCGGCAGGATCTTGGCGATGGCGATCTGACCATCGATCGGGACCACCGCATCGCGAATCGAACCGGCGGCGACGATCGCGACGGTGGGCGGCACCACCACCGGCGTCGCGTACTTGCCGCCGAATCGGCCGAAGTTCGACAGGGTGATGGTGTAGCCGCGCAGTTCCTCGGGTGGCATCGTGCGGCTCTGGGCGGCCTCCTTCATTTTCACCAGGCCGGCGCGCAGCGAGGCTTCGTCGCGGTTGGCGACGTCCTGCAATACGGCGACGAACAGGCCCTCGTCGGTATCCACGGCCATGCCGACGTGAATCTTGCCGAGCACGCGTCGGCCGATGTGGTGCTGGTCGTACCAGGCATTGAGCGAGGGTTCGCGTTCGCAACCGGCCACCAGAGCGCGCAGCAGACGCATGGTCAGATCCTGCTTGCCTTGCCAGGCGTGAAGCACGGCGTCGTCGGTGACGGTCGCCGGGGCGATCTCATCACGCGCCTGCGACATGCTGTTGGCCATGGCCTTGCGCGGTCCGCGCAGTTTTTCCAGTGGCCCGACCTCGCTCAGCACCTTGTGCACGCGCTGCACATCGGCCGCGGTGATCATGCCTTCCGGCCCGGTGGCGGTGATGATCGTCAGATCCACATTGAGGCGGTGCGCCAGCGCTCGTACTGCGGGTGTCACCTTGAGTCCGCCCGCCGTCCCGACGCGCGTAGCCTTTTCGGCGACGACCTCGTTGCCCTGCTTCATGGCGCCGACGACCACGCCGGTATCGCGGATCGCGTCGGATTCGGCTTCGGTTTTGGCGGTCGCCGGGGCGGGTGCGGCCTGCACCTCTTCATCGCCCTCGAACTCGACCAGGGCTTTGCCGACCTCGACGGTGTCACCATCGGCCGCGCACAGCCTGGCGATGCGTCCGGTGACCGGGCTCGGCACCTCGACCACGGCCTTGGCGGTTTCGACCGAGACCAGAGGCTGGTCGACCTTGACCTCGTCGCCGACCTTGACCAGCCATTCGCGGATGTCGGCTTCCTGCAGGCCTTCGCCGAGATCCGGCAACTTGAAGATGCTCATCGTTCAACTCTCCATACCCACAGCGGCGCCAGGGTGCAAGGCGCGCGCAGATTGTTCTCAAATTCGATCATGACACCGGCTCGCTGTTCGACGAGCCGATGGTCATCAGCCCAGCGGCGCCACTTCGAAGACCTTGCGAACCTCGCCCAGGATGCGCTGCATGTCCGGGATGTAGGCGCGTTCGCGCCGTGCCAACGGCATGATCGTGTCGTAACCGGAGACGCGCATCACCGGCGCGAACAGCGTCAGCAGGCCATGCTCCGCGAGATTGGCTGCAATCTCCGAAGCCCAGCCGCCGGCGCGCGGCGACTCCTGGATGATCACGCAGCGGCCGGTCTTGCCGACGGATTCGAGGATCGTGCCCATATCCAGCGGCTTGAGCGTGGCCACGTCCACCACCTCGGCGGAGATGCCTTCCTCGGCCAGGGCGTCGGCGGCCAGCCGGGTCTCATGCATCATCGCGCCCCAGGACACCAGAGTGATGTCGGTGCCGTCGCGTTCGATGAAGCATTCGTCCAGCGGCAGGGCCTCGCCGTTGTCCTCGATCGACTGCTTGAACAGCCGGTAGATGCGGGTCGGCTCCAAAAAGATCACCGGGTCCGGGTCGCGTATCGCGGCCAACAAGAGACCGTAGGCGCGGCCCGGCGAGGACGGACACACCACGCGCAGACCCGGCATGTGGGCGAAGGTCGTTTCCAGGGATTCGGAGTGATGTTCCGGGGCGTGGATGCCGCCGCCATTCGGCGCGCGGATCACCATCGGGCAGGACAGGCGCCCGCGCGTGCGATTGCGGTAGCGGCTGGCGTGGTTGACCACCTGATCGACGCAGGGATACATGAAGCCCGAGAACTGGATTTCGGCGACGGGTTTGAGGCCCTGCGTCGACAGGCCGATCGCCATGGCGGCGATCAGGGTTTCGGCCAGCGGCGTGTCGATCACGCGATCCGGGCCGAATTCGTCGAGCAGGCCGACGGTGGCGCGGAACACGCCGCCGTTGCGGCCGATGTCCTCGCCGAGCATGACCACGTCCGGATCGCGCCGCATTTCCGAACGCAGCGCCAGATTGATCGCCTCGATCAGCGCCAGATTCGTGACTTCGGTCTTGGCGCCGTCCATCAGTGCGCCCCTCCGATCGGTCCGCGTGCCGCCACTTCTTCGCGCTGCCAGCGCATCGAGGACGGCAGTTCGGCGTAGAGATGATCGAAGATCGTTTCCGGTGGTTCGGTCTCCATGGCGGTGAAGGCTTGGGCTGCGGATTCCGCGGCCGCCACCGCTTCGGTCTGTAGCGAGTCCTCGTCGCTGTCGCTCCAGGCGTTCTGCGATTCGAGATAAGCGCGCAGTCGCTTGATCGGGCAGCGTGCCCAGGCGGCCTTGACCTCGTCCTCGCCACGATAGCGGCGTGCATCGTCGGCGGTGGTGTGGTCGTGCAGGCGGTAGGTGATGGCCTCCACCAGTTGCGGTCCTTCGCCGGCACGTGCCGCCGCGATCGCCTGGTTCAGGATCTCATAGGTGGCGATTGCGTCGTTGCCGTCGACCTGCTGGCCGATGATGCCGCCGGCGATGCCCTTCTGCGCCAGGGTCTGCGCGCCGGTCTGTTGGGCACGCGGCAAGGAGATTGCCCACTGGTTGTTGGTCACCAGAAACACGATCGGCAGGTTCCAGACCTTGGCCGAGCTGACGGCCTCGTAGAAATCGCCCTTGCTGGTGGCGCCGTCACCGCAGGACGCCAGCACCACGCGATCCTGCTTGCGCAGCCGGAATGCGTAGGCCACCCCGATGGCGTGCGGCACGTGTGTGGCGATCGGTACCGATAGCGGATAGTCCTGGCGCGCCGCGTCGGCGGCGTAGTCCATGCCGCGCTCGTCGCCACCCCAATAGAGCAGGATCTCGGTCATGCTCACGCCGCGCAGGAACTGCGCCGCGTATTCGCGATAGGCGGGGATGTAGACATCGTCGGCGCGCAGCGCCATGCCGACCGCGGTGCCCACGGCTTCCTGGCCGAGGCAGGCGGCGTAGGTGCCGAGCTGCCCGGTTCTCTGCAGGGCCACGGCCTTCTTGTCGAAGGCGCGGGTGCGCACCATGCTGCGGTACATGCCCCTGACGCGATCCGGGTCCGCTGTCCAGTCCGGCAGGGCCGCTAGGGGGCGGCCCTCGGTATCCAGATACCGTGTCAGGATGATTTCAAAGCTCGCGACACGCTCGGTCGCGTCTTTCGGTTCGTTCACTTCCTCACCTCGCACAATGTCTTGGCCCGTTACGCTTCATCGCGGCGTACGGTCGGCCGATTGCGTCAGTGTAGCGTCGAAAGCTGCATGCGGCGATCTCGGGGATTGTTGCGATGCCGAAAATTATCTCTTTCGATCAGTCGCTTACCGGCCGACTCCGGTCGTGCGTGATGGCGCCGGGCCGGCCGGCATGAAATCGGTTTCTGTCACGAAACCATCAGCGTGATGTCACATCGCCCCTCTAAGATGCCGGCGCGTTTGCATATTTGACCGCGCCATTTGGCGGTCTCCTAAATTTTCTGAAGGGGAGCCAGCTTGAGCCAGCACGATCACGATCCGGTCACCAATCGATCGGACAACGAAACCTTCGACTCTGTCCTGATCAAGTACATATCGCGTCGCGGGCTGATGCAGGGCACCGGTGGTGCCGCCGCGATGACCATGCTGGGCAGCGTTGCTTTGGTCGCTTGCAGCGATGATGACGACAATGGCGGTGGCGGCACGGATACGCCGACATCGCTGGGCTTTACCGCCGTGCCGCACAGCGATGCCGATACGGTCCTGATTCCGGCCGGTTACTCGGCCCGTGTCCTGTACGCGCTGGGCGACCCGCTTGCCGCGGGCGTGGCCGATTATTCCAATGACGGCGCACAGGGAGACTTCGACCAGCGCTCGGGCGACCATCACGACGGAATGCACTACTTTCCGATCGACGGAAGCTCCAGCAACGGCATCATCGCCATCAACCATGAAAACCTGACGCGCGCCTATCTGCACGCCAATGGTCCAACCGATATCGACGGCGTTCGTCCGCAGTCCGAAGTCGTCAAGGAAATGAATGCCCACGGCGTTGCAGTCTTCGAAGTCAAGGCTGAAGGCGGCGTCTGGAGCGTCGTGCAGGATTCCAGCTTCAATCGCCGCATCACGCCGTTCACCGAAATGCGCCTGAGCGGTCCGGTGGCTGGCAGCGACTATGCCAAGACCCGGTACTCCACCGACGGCAGCAAGACGCGCGGCACGTTCAACAATTGCGCCAACGGCTACACCCCCTGGGGCACGTATCTGACCTGCGAGGAAAACTGGGCATTCTATTTCCACCGCGACGAGGGCTATGATCGCGGCGCCAGCGAGAACGCACTGCTGGCGCGCTATGGCATCAGTCCCGGCGCGGCCGGCAACTATGGCTGGACGACGGTGGAGGGCGATGAGTTTCAGCGCCTGGACATCACCGTCAAGGGCGCCTCGGCCGCGGTCGACTACCGCAACGAGGCCTATACCTACGGCTACATCGTCGAGATCGACCCCTACGACAAGACCGTGATTCCGGCCAAGCGTACGGCCCTGGGCCGCTTCTTCCACGAAGGCTGCTGGGCCGGGCCGGTCGAAAGCGGCAAGCCGCTGGTGTTCTACATGGGCTGCGATGCGCGCAACGAATACATTTACAAGTTCGTCAGCGACCAGGCCTGGGACTCTGCCGATGCCGATCCCGACGATCGCATGGCGGCGGGTGATAAGTATCTGGGCGCCGGTACCCTTTACGTGGCGAAGTTCAATGCCGACGGCACCGGCGAATGGCTTGAGTTGAGCCAGGGCATTAACGGTCTGAGCGGCGACAACACGACCTACCCGTTCGCGACTCAGGCGGACGTACTGGTGGCGACCCGTCTGGCGGCCGACAGCGTCGGCGCCACACCGATGGACCGCCCCGAGTGGGGTGCGGTGAATCCGGTCAACGGCGAGGTTTACTTCACGCTGACCAATAGTTCCAGCTCGAGCAGCGGACGTGGGCAGGGCGGTGGCGGATCGCTGCCGGTCGACGCCGCAAATCCGCGCAGCTACGACGACGATGCCGATGGCGACAGCGATGGTAACGCCAACGGCCACATCATTCGCTGGAGGGAAAATGGCGACCCCGATGCGGTGAGCTTCAACTGGGACATCTTCGCCTTCGGTTCACCGGAATCCTTGCCCGCCAATATCAATTTGTCGCAGCTGGATGCCAGCAACGACTTCTCCAGCCCCGATGGCCTGTGGTTCGACGACGGCGGGATCCTCTGGATTCAGACTGATGACGGTGCCTACACCGACGTGACCAACTGCATGATGCTGGCCGCGCTTCCGGGTAGCGTGGGCGATGGCACCGCCATCACCACGTCCAGTGGACAGGACAGCTTCGTCGGTGTGCCGCCGGGCGATACGCTGCGTCGCTTCCTGGTTGGTCCCAAGGAGTGCGAGATCACCGGCATCACCATGACTCCGGATCGCAAGACGATGTTTGTCAACATCCAGCATCCGGGGGAGGACGGTGATGCCGCCGCGCCCAGCAGCAACTGGCCGGCGGCCAGTGGCGTGGCGACCGATACGGGAGCCGCCGGAGCACGTCCACGTTCTGCCACGGTGGTGATCACCAAGGACGATGGTGGCGTCATCGGCTTGTAGGCGTCAGCACAGCCGCACGCGTTGCCTCGATACGAAGAACGCCCGCCCATTGGCGGGCGTTCTTCGTTTGAGAGCCCGCTTGGGGCTCGGGAGTGGGGTGAATGCACACGTTTCGCAAGTTGCAGATGTGCTCTAATTCTTCGCCATGTACAAACCCCTCGAACTGTTCATCGGCCTGCGCTACACGCGGGCCAAGCGGCGCAATCACTTCATTTCGTTCATCTCCGCCGCTTCGATGGCGGGGATCGCGATCGGCGTGATGGCGCTGATCACGGTGCTGTCGGTGATGAACGGCTTCGAGCAGGAACTGCGCAACCGCATACTCGGCATGGCCTCGCACGCGACGATCTCGGCGTTTCGCGGCGGGCTGGAGGAATGGCCGGTGATCGCCGAGGCCGCGCAGAAGCATCAGGAAGTCGAAGCGGTGGCACCGTACATCGACGGTGAGGGCATGGTGCGCGTCGGCGGTGAGCTGTCGGGCACACTGCTTCGCGGCGTGCTGCCAGACATGGAGGCGCAGGTTTCCGACGTCTCTGCCCACATGAAGGCCGGCTCGCTGGATTCGCTGCAGGCCGGTGAGTTCAAGATCGTGCTCGGCGCCGAGCTGGCACGCGCGCTGGGCATCGGCGTAGGCGACAAGGTCGATCTGATGATTCCGCAGGCCAGCGTCACGCCGGCCGGAGTGTTGCCGCGCTTCCGTCGTTTCACCGTGGGCGGTGTGTTCGAAGTCGGCATGTACGAATTCGATCGCGGTCTGGTGATGATCCATTTGCAGGACGCGCAGGCCCTGCTTCGCATGGGTGAAACGGTCAGCGGCGTGCGCCTGAAACTGCACGACCTGTTTCAGGCGCCACGGGTGTCGCGTGAGGTCGCGGCCGATCTGCCGGGGCTCTACTACGTGTCCGACTGGACGCGGCAGCACTCCAATTTCTTCAGCGCCGTGCGCACCGAGAAGATGGTGATGTTCATCATTCTGTCGCTGATCGTCGGCGTGGCCGCGTTCAACATCGTCTCCACACTGGTGATGGTGGTGCAGGACAAGCAGGCCGACATCGCGATCCTGCGCACGCTCGGCGCCTCGCCCCGAACCGTGCTCGGGGTGTTCATGGTGCAGGGCACCTTGATCGGCCTGATCGGTACGCTGTTCGGCGTGGTACTCGGCGTGCTTCTGGCGATCAACGTGCCGACGCTGGTGCCTTTCCTGGAAAGGCTCACCAATCACCAGTTTCTGGATCCCTCGGTGTACTACATCAGCAAGCTGCCCTCGCAACTCGAATCGACCGACGTGGTGCGCATCGCCCTGATGTCCTTCGTGCTGGCGGTGTTGTCGGGACTGTATCCGGCCTGGCGCGCGTCGCGCGTGATGCCGGCGGAGGCGCTGCGCTATGAATGATCGGGCGACGGGGGCGCCGCAACCGGTGGTGGTGCACGCCAAGGGCCTGTGCAAGACCTTCAAGGACGCACGCGTCAATCTGCAGGTGTTGCGCGACATCGATTTCGAACTGCGTCGCGGCGACTGTGTAGCCATCGTCGGCGCCTCGGGTTCCGGCAAATCCACCCTGCTGCACCTGCTCGGCGGCCTCGACGCGCCGAGCGCCGGCGAAGTCTGGGTGGAGGGCGAGAACATGGCGAAACTGTCCGACGCCGCGCGCGGACGACTGCGCAATCGTTCGATGGGTTTCGTCTACCAGTTTCATCATCTGCTGCCGGAGTTCACGGCGCTCGAGAACGTGGCCATGCCGCTGCTGATTCGCGGTCTCAAGGTGCCCAAGGCGCGTGAGACGGCGGCGGAGCTGCTGGGACGGGTCGGCCTCGGCGAACGGCTCGAACACAAGCCGGGCGAACTTTCGGGTGGCGAGCGCCAGCGTGCCGCTGTGGCGCGTGCCTTGGTGACTCGGCCGGCCTGCGTGCTGGCCGATGAGCCGACCGGAAATCTGGACACGGATACGGCGGCTCGCGTGTTCGAACTGATGCTGGAACTGAACCGGGAACTGGGAACCAGTCTGGTCGTGGTGACGCACGATCCTGTGCTGGCCTCGCGCATGGATCGCGTATGGATGCTGGACCACGGACATCTGCGTCTGCGGGAGGCCGTGCCGGCCTGATCGCGGCCTTCGTCGCCGGTGTGCTGCTGGTCCAGCAGCTGCCGGCCTTGCCGCCGCTGGCCGTGTTGCCGGCGCTGTTGTTGCCGCTGCCGTTCCTGGGCCGCTGGCGTTGGCCGTATGCGGTTCTGGTGCTGGCCGCGACCCTGACGATCCTGCGTGCCGATCTTCGCCTTGCCGACCGCTGGCCACCATCGCGGCATGGCGAGGACGTGGTGCTGCGAGCCTGGATTGACGGTCTGCCGGAACGCGAGTTCGGGGACTGGCGCTTCGTGGTGCGGCCCGGCGACCGCGATCTTCCCCAACGCATACGCGTCAGTTGGTACCGCAGTCAGGCGCAATTGCGTGCCGGCCAGTGCTGGGACTTCACGCTGCGGCTGCGCACACCGCATGGCTCACTCAACCCTGGCGGTCTCGACTACGAACGCTGGCTGTTCTCCAACCACTACGGTGCCACCGCCTATGTCCGCGAGGCGCGCCGCTGCGCGGACAGCGACCGGCACCGGGGCGTGGGCCCGATTCGCCAGACGCTTTCCGACCGGCTGCACGCAGGGCTGCCGCAGCATCCCGGCTTGCCGCTGCTGAGCGCACTGCTGATCGGCGATCGTTCCGGACTCGACGACGATGACTGGCGCGTGCTGCGCGAGAGCGGCACCAGTCATCTGGTCGCGATATCGGGGCTGCACGTGGCGCTGATCGCTGGTGTGGCGTTCTGGCTGATGCGTTGGGCCTGGGCCTTGTGGCCGCGCCTGTGTCTGTTGTGGCCGGCGCAGCGCGTTGCTGCGATCGCCGCTGCGCTGGCGGCCGCCGCTTACTCGGCGATGGCCGGATTTTCACTGCCGACCGTGCGCGCACTGCTGATGCTGCTGGTGTTCGTCGTCGCCAGTCTGCTCGGGCGTTCGAGTTCGTCGTTCATCACTTTGGGGCTGGCCGCGGTCGTGGTGCTGCTGCTCGATCCGTTCGCGGCGCTGGCGCCGGGCTTCTGGCTGTCGTTCGGGGCGGTGGCGGCGATCCTCTATGTGGTCTCTGGCCGCGCGGCGCCAGCGACGCCGTATCGGGGATTTCTGCGACTGCAGGCCGTACTCGGGCTGCTGCTGATTCCCGCCAGCCTGTGGTACTTCGATGGCGCCAGCCTGGTCTCGCCGATCGTCAATCTGCTGGCTGTGCCGCTGTTCGCGATCGTGCTGCCGGTGCTGTTGCTGGCGACCGGGCTCGCGCTGTGTTGGGACGCCATGCTGCCGTTGCTGGGTGTTTGCGCCAGTGCGCTGGCGCAATTGATGCAGGGGCTGGCCTGGCTGGTCGATCACCTCACCTGGGCCTGGCTGCCACTGTCCGTCAATGGATTTTCCGTGTTGCTGGCCGCCGTCGGCGTGTTGCTGCTGGCGGCGCCGCGCGGCCTGCCCCTGCGGGTGCTGGGTCTGTTGCTGTGTGTGCCGCTGCTGATCCCGCCGAAACAATCGCCCGAGCAAGGATTTCGCCTGACGGCGCTCGATGTCGGGCAGGGGTTGGCGGTGGTGGTGCGCACGAAAACCCACACCCTGGTCTACGACGCCGGCCCGGCCTACGCCGGCGGTTTCGATGCCGGCGACATGGTGGTGGTGCCGTACCTGCGCTCGCGAGGCGTGCGGCGCGTCGACCGGCTCATGCTGTCGCACGGCGACAACGATCATGCCGGCGGTGTCGCCGCGATCCGCGCGGCGCTGCCGGTGGTGTCCGAGCTGGGCGTCGAGCGGCCGTGTCGCGCCGGTGCGCGCTGGAACTGGGATGGTGTGCAGTTCCGCGTGCTGCATCCGGATGTCGCACTGGTGAGCGGGTCCGACAACAACCGGTCCTGCGTGCTGCGCATCGATGCGTCGCAAGGTAGTGCCCTGCTCAGCGGTGATATTGAACGCGAAGCGGAGTCACACCTGCTGTCGACGATGCCGGACGCGCTCGCCGCCGACCTGCTGCTGGCGCCGCATCATGGCAGCCGCACATCGTCCAGCGAGGCCTTTGTCAATGCCGTCTCCCCACAGCTGGTGATTTTCGCGGCCGGTTGGCGGCACCACTTCGGGCATCCGCATCCGGAGGTTGTGGCGCGCTATCGCGCGCTCGGGGCGGACATGGCGACGACCGGTGTCGAGGGTGCCGTGAGTGTTCGTTTCGAAGGAGAGGGGCGGCCGGTGCAGCGCTGGCGGCGGACGCACCGTCGTTACTGGAACGCGCCCGCCGAGCCCTGAGCCGCCCGAGCCTCGCGTAATCCCTAGCTAGGCCGAGGTCCGGCAGGGGTTTAGTTTTGTCGGCACGTCAGCACATTTGCGAGATCGACGATGAACGTGTCCGGGGCCGTCTCAGGAACCAGTACCGATGCCGCACAGCGTGCCGCTGCAATGGCGGCGCTGGACGGGGCCGACCGCCAGTGGTCCGATCCGCGAGCTGCCACGGGCTTGATGCCGGCCAGCAACGAAGCGTATTTCCACCCGCAGTACGCCACGCTGATGCGCGAGCAGTTCGGCATCGGCCCGGGCGTGTCGGTGGTGAGCTTCTCGGACAGTGTCGCCGGCACCGCGCGACAGCCGATCGATCTGGAACTGGCGCAGCTCGCGAAAGATGTCTACGACATCAACGGCCAGGGCATCGACGGCTGGAGCCGGCTCGACGGCGACGCCCTGCGCGCCGCCGGTATCGACCCCAGCACGCTCGAAGACGGCGACAGCGGATTGCGCGCCGCGATCTACCAGAACGACGCAGGGGAGACCGTTCTCGCGTTCGCGGGCTCCAATGACGGACCGGACTGGCTCAACAATCTGCAACAGGGCATCGGCATGGACGCCGAGCAATACGATCAGGCCACGGCGCTGGCGCGCCGCGCCGCCGTGGCCTTCGGTGATGAGCTGGTGATCGTCGGGCACTCGCTGGGCGGCGGTCTCGCCTCCGCTGCCTCGCTGGCCACCGGCAACAGCGCCGTGACCTTCAATGCGGCGGGGCTTTCGGACAACACCATCGAAGACCTCGGCCTGGTACCGGATGCGGCGCGCGAGACGGCCGAAGCCGGCCAGATTCGTCGCTACAACATCGAAGGCGAACTCCTCACCTGGGAACAGGAAGATGCTTTCGGTGATTCCTGGGTCCTGCCGGATGCCCTGGGCCATGAGGTCGAAATGGCCGATCCCGACCCGCTGGGCGGCCTATCCAAGTTGTGGCCGCCGAACGTGATCGGGCACCGGATCGAGCTGCACAGCATGGGCTCGGTGCTGGATGCGATGCGCGCCGGTTGATCGCACGCATTGACAAGGTCTGCTCCGGACCGCGAGGATCAAGGCAGATGGAGCTGCACGGGCGCCGCTGTCGGCCGTCCGTCACCTTGAGGGACCGATGCTGCGACTGATCGCGAACCTGGGCGTGCTGGCCGCGCTCATCGTTCTGTCGGCGGGCTGCGGCGATGCGGCGACACCCGGGAAAGCCATGCCGTCCGGATTTACCGAGCCCAGGAATATCGTGCTGGCCGAGGCAGTGGCGGCCAATGATGTGGAGGGCGTGCAGGCTGCGATCCGGGCGGGCGGCGACGTGAACGCACGGGGGGAAGAGGGCGTGGGCCTGCTGCATTGGGCGATTCTCAATCGCGCACCCGATGCGCTCGGGGCCCTGCTCGATGCCGGTGCCGACGCCCTGGTCACCACCGAGGCCGGACGCGCCGCCATGCACTATGCCGCCGTGGCGGATGATCCCGCGTATCTGAAAGTGCTGCTGTCGCGCGGTGCATCCACCGAGGTTCGCAACAGCCGCAACGGCCACACGCCGATTTTCGACGCCGTGGGGGGGCGCGGCGCCGAATCGCTGAGCTTGCTGATCGAAGCCGGAGCGGATGTCAACGCCGCTGCGCCGATGGGCGATACGCCGCTGCATGAGGCCGCTTCGGTCGGCGATTTCGATGGCGTGAAGCGCCTGCTCGAAGCGGGTGCCGATCCTTGGGCGCGCAACGCGCAGAAGGCTACGTTCCAGGCCTATCTCAGCGTCGGGCCGGCCGAATCCGCTTATACCGAGAAGGCGCAGCGCCAGCGCGAGGCCATCCGCAACTGGCTGCGTGCGCAGCGTATCGAAGTCGACTTCTGAGCGGCCTCCTGTTGGCGCTCAGCACGATGCGCAAGCCCGCGTCTAACGGTCATGCCGCGAGCGGCACCCTGCAGATTGAATCGCCTGCGGCATGGTCGTTCCCCTCACCCACCGCTCGCATTCGCGAGCGGTCCCTCTCCCGCAAGCGGGCGAGGGTCGGTCGGCATCACGCTGGGCGTGATTCACGTTATAGTTTCGTGGGATTCGGTACGTCGCCGTAGACGGCGATCGGGTCGAAGGTCTTTTCGGATTCGCGGAACAGCAGGCCGCGTTCGAAGTCGCCGGGTCCAGTCGGAATTTCCCGGTAGAAGCAGGAACGGTAGCCCACGTGGCAACTCGCGTCGCCGGCCACTTCCACGCGCAACCAGATCGCATCCTGATCGTCGTCGATGCGCAGTTCCACCACTTTCTGCACCAGCCCGCTGGTGGCGCCCTTGTGCCACAGCACCTGCCGGCTACGGCTGAAGTAGTGCGCTTCGCCGGTGGCGATGGTGCGCTTGAGCGCCTCGGCATTCATGTAGCCCAGCATCAGCACTTCGCCGGTAGCGGCGGCGGTCGTCACGCAGGGCAGCAGGCCGTGCTCGTCGAACTTGGGCGCCAGTTCGGTGCCTTCTTCGACTTGCTCGATCGTCCTGCGTGCGTGGAAGTGGATGTCCTCGGCCATGGTTGGGGCGGTGCGCAAAGGGCGCGTGTTATAACATAGGACCATGACGCGCGCGAACAGCCGAAAAACCACACAAAAGCCGCGCCCGGCCAAGCTCGCCGCGGCCCGTTTCGACGAAATCGAAATCCAGTGCGAACAGCGCGGCCTGCGTCTCACCGAGATGCGGCGCGAGGCCTATCTGCTGCTTGCCGAAAAAAATGCGCCGCTGTCGGCCTACGATCTGCTGGAAGGCCTGGAAGCCCGGGTTGGCCGCAAGCTCGCGCCGCCCACCGTGTACCGGGCGCTGGATTTCCTGCTGGAGCAGGGCTTCATCCACCGTATCGCTTCCAGCAGCAAATACCTCACCTGCGACCATCCGGGCGAGGCGCATGAAAGCATCTATTTCATGTGCAGCAACTGCGGCACCGCCCGCGAGGTCGAGGACACGCGCATCGCCAAACTGCTGTCCGAGGATGCCAGCGGCGTCGGTTTCTCACCGCAGCGTCACGTCGTCGAGGTTCAGGGCGTGTGCAAGGACTGCGGGACGGCATAAATGAGCGTTTTCGCGCAAAGACGCGAAGAGCGCCAAGAATGTTTCAAAAAATGCGTCCGCTTTTCCTTGGCGACTTAGCGCCTTGGCGCGAGTCCCAAAAACGCATGGGGTGCCCGCTCAGAGCCGCGCCACCGCGCCCTTCATGACCCCTTCGTAAGCACGCACCTCGATCTCCGCGCCTGGGCGCAGTTCGGCCACGCGCCGCGCAATGTGCTCGGCGATACGCTCCACGGTGCTGTCGGCGTCCAGCAGATCGCTGCGGGTTTCCGGCATCGCCAGTTCGAAGCGACCCTCGGCCGAGTCATAGCCGTAGCGGATGCGACCGTTGCCGCGCGCGATGATGTCCTCGCGGCTGCCGAGATAGATGTCGGTCCAGCGCATCGCCCATTCGGTTTCGAGTTCACTGTCGCGCTCGCCGTCCACGCGGATGTGCAGGCGCGAGCGGTGTCCATGCGCGATCCGCTGGCACAGGCCGTTGTGCTTCTTCAGGCCGTGCACGTAGTGATAGAAGATGCCGTCGATGTCCTCATGGCGCAGCCGCAGGTCGATCGCATCAACGCTGGGCGGAACGATTCCGAGGAAGGTCGGCGCCAGGAAGGTGCCGATCGCGACGGGGTCGATCTCCGCGGTGTCGAGCAGGCTCACCGCCGCCGGCGGCGACACATGTTCGATCGCGCCGAGGTCCGACTTGAAGATCAGTTGCGTGCGCTCGATCGTCTCGTCGAATTGCAACTCGGGTGCGAGACGGGGAACCAGCAGGGTGTGATCGACGCTGGAGTCGATGGCGCGCTTGAGGCGTCGCTTGACTTCGCCGAAGTCGAGCACCATGGACTGGTCGTCCAGCTCGCCGTGCAGTTCCACGTCCACGATCCAGCTCTCGCCGACCAGGCCGCGCGCGGCATCAAGAATTGCGCTGTCGATGACAGTCAGGTGTTCGACGAAAAGGCTGGTCACAAGGATTCAAGGGCCGGACGAACAGGCATTCTACAGGCTGTCGGCGCGGGCTTCCTGTAAACTGCAGGGCTCTTTTTTCTCCGCCCGGCGCCGCACGCCCAGCCATTTCGAAAATGTCCATCGTCACCCGTTTTGCCCCCAGTCCCACCGGATTTCTCCACATCGGCGGCGCTCGCACCGCGCTGTTCTCCTATCTGTATGCCAGGCGCCGTGGCGGCCGGTTTCTGCTGCGCATCGAGGACACCGACCGCGAGCGCTCGACGCAGCCGGCTGTGGACGCGATCTTCGAGGGCATGGCCTGGCTGGGTCTGAAGTCGGACTTCGAGATCGTCTACCAGACGCAGCGCTTCGATCGGTATCGCGAGGTGATTGCGCAGATGCTGAAAGCCGGTACGGCCTATCACTGCTATGCCTCGAAAGAGGAACTGGACGCCCTGCGCGCGCAGCAGCAGGCCAACAAGGAAAAGCCGCGCTATGACGGCCGCTGGCGACCCGAGCCTGGCAAGACCTTGCCGGCGGCGCCAGAGGGTGTGAAGCCGGTGGTGCGCTTTCGCAACCCGCAGGACGGCGAGGTGGTGATCGAGGACCTCATCAAGGGTCCGATCACGGTGGCCAACCGCGAACTGGACGACCTCATCATCGCGCGTGCCGACGGCACGCCCACTTATAACTTCTGCGTGGTGGTGGACGATCTGGACATGGGCATCAGCCATGTCATTCGCGGTGACGATCACGTCAACAACACGCCGCGCCAGATCAACATCTTCCGCGCGCTCGGCGCCGAGCCGCCGGCCTACGCGCATGTGTCGATGATCCTCGGTGGTGACGGCGCCAAGCTGTCCAAGCGCCACGGCGCGCTCGGCGTGATGGAATATCGCGCCATGGGCTTTCTGCCGGAGGCGATGCTCAATTATCTGGTGCGCCTGGGCTGGAGCCACGGTGACCAGGAGTTGTTCACGCGCGAGGAAATGGAGCAGTACTTCGACTTCGACCACGTTTCGTCCGCGCCCGCGCGTTTCGACATGGAAAAGGCCTACTGGGTCAATCACCAGTATCTGAAGACCGCCGACCTGGCGGTGGTGGAGCCGGAGTTCGACTGGCATTTGCGTCGCGCGAATCTGGACCCGGCGGCCGGTCCGGCGCTGTCCGAAGTGATTCTGGCGCAGCGCGAACGCTGTCGTACGCTGCTGGAAATGACCGAGAAATCGGTCTTTCTGTATTCGGAGATCGAGTCGTACAACGAAAAGGACGCGTCCAAGCACCTGACGATCGCCGCCGCCGATATCCTCAAGGCGCTGATCGAGCGACTCGGTGCGCTGCCGGTCTGGGACGCCGAAGCCATACACGGCGCCGTTCACGGCGTGGCCGAAGCGCACGGTGTCGGGCTCGGCAAGGTGGCGCAGCCGATCCGCGTCGCCGTGGCCGGCATGGCGGTGTCGCCGCCGATCGACGAAACCCTGCGGCTGCTCGGGCGTGATCGAACAATCGCGCGGCTCGGCGCCGCACTGAATCACATTGGTTTGAGAGCATAAGAGCAACCGCGCGCCTTTCTCCCTCGGAGGAAGGCGTCCAAAGCGACACAAGAAGACATGTCTATCGAAATCAGTTTTCCGGACGGCAACAAGAAGTCGTTCGACATGCCCGTGACCGGGCTCGAAATCGCCCAGGGCATCAGCCCCGGGCTCGCCAAGAAGGCGATCATCGTCAAGCTGGACGGTGCGCAATGGGACCTGACGCGGCCGATCGAAAAGAGCGCCGCGATCGAGATCGTGACCCGCGATCAGCCGGAAGCGCTGGAGGTGCTGCGTCACGACGCCGCGCACGTGCTGGCGCAGGCGGTTCAGGAACTGTTCCCAGGGACGCAGATCACTTTCGGTCCGTCCACCGATGTGGGCTTCTATTACGACTTCGCGCGTGACGAGCCCTTCACCGAAGCCGATCTCGAAACCATCGAAAAGCGTATGCGCGAGATTGTTCAGCGCGACCTGCCGATCGCACGCGAGGTCTGGAACCGGGACGAGGCGATTGCCTACTTCCGGAAGATCGGCGAAAAGTACAAGGCCGAGTGGATCCGCGAAGGCATCTCGCCGGACGAGGAGCTCAGCATCTACCGTCAGGGCGGCGACTGGCTGGACATGTGCATGGGGCCGCATCTGCCGTCCACCGGCCGGCTCGGCAGCGCCTTCAAGCTGACCAAGGTGTCGGGTGCCTATTGGCGCGGCGATGCCAACAATGCGCAATTGCAGCGCATCTACGGCGTGGCCTTCGCCAACGACAAGGACCTCAAGGCCTATCTGCACATGATGGAGGAGGCGGAGAAGCGCGATCACCGCCGTCTCGGCAAGCAGCTGGATCTGTTCCACATCCAGGAAGAGGCCGTGGGCCAGGTGTTCTGGCACCCCAAGGGCTATTCGATCTACCGTTCGCTCGAGGCCTACATCCGCCGCAAGATCGGCGCGAAGGGCTATGTCGAGGTCAAGACCCCGCTGTTGCTGGACCGCAAGCTGTGGGAGCGTTCCGGGCATTGGGACAAGTACCACGAGAACATGTTCATCGCCGAGGTGCAGGAAAGCGAAAGCCATCACAGCTCGCTCGCACTCAAGCCGATGAACTGCCCCGGTCACGTGCAGATCTTCAATCAGGGCATCACCAGCTACCGTGATCTGCCGCTGCGCATGGCCGAGTTCGGCTCCTGCCACCGCTACGAGCCGTCCGGTGCCCTGCACGGCCTGATGCGCGTGCGCGGGTTCACCCAGGACGATGCGCACATCTTCTGCACGCCCGAGCAGATGCCGTTGGAAGCCGCCAACGCCGGCCGCCTGATCTTCGATGTCTATCGCGAGCTCGGTTTCGACAAGGTCGACGTCAAGCTTTCGACGCGGCCCGAACAGCGCATCGGCGCTGACGAGGTCTGGGACCGCGCCGAAGGCGAGCTCGCCAAGGCCTGCGAAATGATGGGCGTGGACTACACGCTGCAACCGGGCGAGGGCGCGTTCTATGGCCCGAAGCTCGAGTTCACCCTGCACGACGCCATCGGCCGCGCCTGGCAGTGTGGCACCGTGCAGGTGGACTTCAATCTGCCGGAGCGCTTCGAGGCCGAGTACGTGGCCGAGGACGGTTCGCGTCAGCGGCCCGCGATGCTGCACCGCGCCGTGCTCGGTTCGATGGAACGCTTCATCGGCATTCTGATCGAGCAGTACGCCGGCACCTTCCCGTTGTGGATCGCGCCGGTGCAGGCGGTGGTGGCGACCATCGTGTCGGACGCGGACGACTACGCCGCGACCGTGCAGGCGGCGTTCGCCAAGGCGGGCCTGCGCAGCGAACTCGATCTGCGCAACGAGAAGATCAACTACAAGGTGCGCGAACACTCCGTCGGACGCATCCCGGTGATCGCCGTGGTCGGCCGCAAGGAAGCCGAGGATGGCAGCGTGGCCTTGCGCCGTCTGGGCACGCAGCATCAGAAGACCCTGTCGCTGGACGAGGCGATCGCCCTGCTGACGGCCGAAGCCCTGCCACCCGATCTGCGCGCCGGATGATTCCGGGTACACGGAGCCTCATGGAATGCTGATCATCACCGCACAATTGATTGCGGGTCTGGTGTTGCTGGTGTTCGGTGCCGAATGGCTGGTGCGCGGCGCCGCACGTCTGGCCAGCAGTTTCGGCGTGGCGCCGCTGATCGTCGGCCTCACCGTGGTGGCCTTCGGCACCAGCGCGCCGGAGCTGGCGGTTTCGGTGCAGGCGGCGTATTCCGGTAGCGCCGACATCGCGCTCGGCAATGTCGTGGGCAGCAATATCTGCAACGTCCTGCTGATCCTGGGTCTTGCCGCCATCGTGGCGCCGCTGGTGGTACACCGTCAGCTGGTGATTCTCGACGTGCCGCTGATGATCGGGATTTCGGTGCTGGTGCTCGTGCTGGGGCTCGACGGGCGGATCGGGCGCGGCGACGGTGTGCTGCTGTTCGTCGGGCTGATCGGCTATGTCAGCTTTTTGCTGATCAAGTCGCGTCGCTCCGGCGGTGAGATCCCTGAGGAGCTGAAGGACGCGATCGGCGAGGAGGGCGCCAAACCTGCACCGGTATGGAAGGATCTGCTGCTGATCGTGCTTGGTTTGGCCGCCCTGGTCGGCGGATCGAATCTGTTCGTGAGCGGCGCGGTCACGATCGCGACGCTGCTGGGCTGGTCGGAACTGGTGATCGGCCTCACCGTGATCGCGATCGGCACCTCGCTGCCCGAGATCGCCACCTCGGTGATGGCCGTGATCCGCGGGCAGCGCGACATCGCGGTGGGCAATGCCGTGGGCAGCAACATCTTCAATCTGCTGTCGGTGCTGGGTATCGCCTCGATCGTCGCGCCGAACGGCATCAGTGTGCCGCCGGACGCGATCAATTTCGATCTGCCGGTAATGATCGCCGTGGCCGTGGCCTGTCTGCCCATCTTCTTTTCGGGGCATCGCATCGACCGCTGGGAGGGCGGATTGTTCTTCGCCTACTACGTGATCTATACCGCCTACCTGATCCTGCGCTCGACCCAGCACGAATTGCTGGGCGCGTTCAGCACCACCTTGGCCTGGATCGTTCTGCCGCTGACCGCCGCCACCTTGCTGGCGATCGGCCTTAACGCTTGGCGCGTGCAACGGCGATGAGTGCGCCGCCGACGCCCCCGCGCGCGCGCCGGACAGCTCTCGAACATCGAGACACCCACGGCACGCGCGCGGATCCCTACCACTGGCTGCGCGACGACACGCGCCAGGATGCCGAGATGCTGGCGCATCTGCGCGCAGAGAATGCCTACTGCGACGCGGTACTGGCGCCGCACGCGGTGCTGGAACAGGCGATCTACGACGAGATCGTGGCGCGTCTCAAACCGGACGACAGCTCCGTGCCGGTGTTCGACAACGGCTACTGGTACACGGCCCGCTACATGCCCGACCAGCAGTACATGATCCACCTTCGCCAGGCCGGCAGCCTGGACGCGCCCGAAGAAATCCTGATCGACGGCAACCGCATGGCGCAGGACAGCGACTACTTCGAGCTGGGCCACTACGAGATCAGCCCGGACAATCGCTGGATGGCCTATGCCATCGACCGGGTCGGCCGTCGCGAGTATGAAATCCGCATCCGCGACCTGCACAGCGGTGAAGACCTGCCGGATCGCATCGTCCGCGCCGAGGCCGACCTGGCCTGGGCCAACGACAGTCAAACCCTGCTGTACATCGCCAAAGACCCCGAAACCCTGCTGGGTGATCGCGTCATGGCGCACCGGCTCGGCGAGGTCGAAGACCGCTTGCTGTACCGCGAGGAGGACGACCGCTTCTTCATGGGCGTTTCGCGCTCCAAGGACGGGCGCTGGCTGCTGATCGGCCTCAACGCCACGCTGACTTCGGAATGCCGCTATGCCGATGCCGGCGGCCCGGAGTTTCACTTCGAGCCCGTCATCGCGCGCGAGGAGGCGCATGAATATGAAGCCGAGCCGCTGGGTGAGGACTTCATCATTCGCAGCAACCGCGGGGCGCGAAACTTCAGGCTGGTACGCGCGCCCAGATGTTCGGCCGGCGATTCCGAAACGTGGGTCGAACTCATCGCCGGACGGGACGACGCGGCGATCGAGGACTTCGACGTGCACCGTGACTGGCTGTTCGTCAACGAACGCGTCGATGGTCTGTTGCGGCTGCGTCGTCTCAGCTGGGACGGAACGCTGGATCAGCAGGTGGGTCCGGACCACGCCAGCGCCGATGCCGCCACCACGATGCTCGATGCGCTGCCGGAACTCGACGCCCCGGTGCTGCGCTATGTGCACAGCTCGCTCGCCAGCCCGGCCAGCACCTACGAACTCGATCTGCGCAGCGGCGAACAGCGGCTGATCAAGCGCCAGCCCGTAGTGGGCAGTTTTGACGAATCGGACTATGTCAGCGAACACCGGCGCGTCACCGCGCGCGACGGCGCGCGTGTGCCGGTATCCATCGTCTACCGGCGCGGCACGGCGCTGGACGGCACTGCGCCGGCGCTGGTCTATGGATACGGCGCCTATGGCCTGTCGCTGGACCCGAACTTCTCCAGCTCTCGTCTGGCCCTGCTGGATCGTGGCTTCGTCTGCGTCATCGCGCATGTGCGCGGTGGCGAGGAACTCGGGCGCGACTGGTACGACGGCGGCCGGCTCGCCAACAAGATGAACAGCTTCCACGACTTCATCGACGTCAGCGAGTGGCTGGTGCAACAAGGCTATGCCGCGCGTGACCGCCTGTTTGCCAGCGGCGGCAGCGCCGGTGGCCTGCTGATGGGCGCCGTCGCCAACCTGCGTCCCGATTTGTACGCTGGCATGCTGGCGCACGTGCCGTTCGTCGACGTATTGAGCACCATGCTCGACGACAGCCTGCCGCTGACCACCAACGAATACGATGAGTGGGGCGACCCCGCCGAGGCGGACGCCTATCACTGGATGCTCGACTACTCACCCTACGACAATGTGCGCGAACAGGCCTATCCGGCGATGCGCGTCACGACGGGTCTGTGGGACTCCCAGGTGCAGTACTGGGAGGCCGCCAAGTGGGTCGCACGACTGCGCGAGGCGAACAGCGGTGATGCTCCGGTCCTGCTGCAAACCGAACTCGGCGCGGGTCACGGAGGCAAGTCCGGCCGCTACGAGCGCCTGCACGAAGTCGCGCGTGACTACGCGTTTCTGATCTGGCGCGCCGGCCTTCACAAGGCCTGAGCTGTAGGGTGGGCAAAGCGTAGCGTGCCCACGCGGCACGTGACACACATGTGGCTGATGCGCGGAAGCCTCGTAATATGCGGTGCTTGGTCTAGCTGCATCGCTTTGCGACATCTGCGTCATTGGGGCGCAAGCGCCGCGTGGGCACGCTACGCTTAGCCCACCCTACGCCTGCTATTCGAGGCTGTATCCCGCAATGAATCGTGTCGCCGCTGAAGCATAGCGCTCGATGTCTTCCAGATAGACGCCAGGATCAGGCAGCTGCATAAATCGGCGTCTTGCTCTGATTGATGTGATAACGCAGGCGACGGTTTCGAATTGCCCGGCCTTCGACCAGATCCACCGGCCGCTCAAAGAGTGCTTCGAGAGCTTCCTTCAGATCCGGGAAATTGGTGAAACTGTCCGCGACTTCCGGCTGAAATTCGACGAGGACATCCACGTCGCTCTGCTGGGCATCGAAGTCGCTACGAAGAATCGAGCCGAACGCTTCCAGCCGGTGCACGCCGTGGCGGCGGCACAGTTCGGCAATGGCATTTCGGTTGTTTTCGATCAGCGGGTGCATTGCAGAATTCTAACCCGAGGGCCACTCGGCTTTTCGCACTTTACTGTTGCGCGGCTGCGCGAAGTTGCGGCCGTACGTCGATGACATCCACTACAGACACGAGCAAACGGGATGAACTGGGAGCGTTGCGCGAGGAGATACAGGCCTTGCACCGAACTTTGGAGTCCTGAAAGGAAGGAGGCTGAGTACCGTTTGCGAGTTCAGGATGCCGGGTTAATGTATGCATGTGCCAACTACCGGGAAAACGTCGATGCTGCGAGCGGTCTTGCTGTTATGTTGCGGCACGGCCGTCACGCCGCTGGCGCAGGCCCAGTCTCTGAAGATGGATGGCCAGTGGGAACAGGGCGGCCTGATCGTGGGGCGGGTCGACCCGGGCGCCCAGGTCTGGTTCAACGAGCAGGCGCTGCCGGTTTCTTCGGACGGCATATTCGTCTTCGGTTTCCATCGCGACGATCCGGTACTGGCAAGTATTCGGGTGCGTGATGCGCAAGGCCACGAACATACCGAGACGCATTCCGTCGCCCAACGCGACTACCCGGTGCAACGCATCGACGGTCTGCCGGACAAGATGGTGACCCCGCCCAAGGCGGTGCTCGACCGCATCGCCGACGATGCGAATCGGGTCAAGGCCGCGCGTTCGCATGAATTGCCGCGCACGGACTTTGCAGACGGGTTCGTGTGGCCGGTGCAGGGGCCGCTGTCCAGCGTCTACGGCAGCCAGCGCATCCTCAACGGCGTGCCCAGGCAGCCGCACTATGGCGTGGATATCGCGGTGCCGACCGGAACGCCGATCGTCGCCAGTGCCGGCGGCGTGGTCGAGATGGCGGATCCCGATCTGTACTACACCGGGGGGACGGTGATCATCGATCATGGTGCCGGCGTCAGTTCGACCTATCTGCACATGTCTCGGCTGGATGTGAAGCCGGGGCAGGAAGTGAAGCGCGGTCAGACCATCGGTGCCGTCGGGGCCACCGGTCGTGTCACGGGGCCGCATCTGTGTTTTCGCTACAACTGGCGTGAGTCGCGGCTCGATCCGCAACTGCTGCTGCCGACACACGGCGAGGGCGCGACGCACTGAATCGGACGGGGGAATCATATGCGGCTGTTGCTCAATATCGTGATCGTGCTGCTGATCGCGGGCGGTGCCTACGGGATATACAAGACGCTGTCGACGCCGGACGATCTGTTTGCCCTGACCGGCGACTTCGCCGCCTGTCCGCCGCGCCCCAGCTGCGTCTCTTCGATGGCGGGTGACGCCGTACATACGATTGCGCCGCTGAACAGCGGGCTCGACCGCGATGAGACGATGCGCCGTCTGCGGGATCAGATCCAGGCCATGGGTGGCAGCATCGAGCACGAGCTTCAAGGCTATCTGCACGCCGTATTCCAGACGCCGAAGATGCATTTCCACGACGACGTCGAACTGCTGTACCGAGCCGACGGACGGGTCGAGGTGCGTTCGATTTCTCGCCTGGGCTATCGGGATTTCGGCGTCAATCGGAACAGGATCGAAATGCTGCGTCGCCGCTTCGACGATACGCCGGCCTCCTGAGTCGTTGCGCCGGACGTCCGGCGGAGCATCGACCAAAGCAATTCCCCACACCCGCCCGTGCCGTTTGCGCACGCTGATTCAGGCTGATTTCCTTCCGCAAATGGGAATCTGTTGCATCTAACATGTGATTCTGGATTAGAATAAGTCGCATTCACGTTGGAGCCTGCGTCACAACGTGTCAGGCATGCGGCAATGCCCGGGGATGGTAGGGCCCGCCGGAACACACCGATCAGAAATAACGACGCCTCATGTTTGCAGGCGGACGCCTCACAGCGTGCCGTCCATGATCATTTAGGGAGCATCAGCATGACTTTTCGCCGCACGGCCGTCGCGACTGCGATTTTGAGCCTGTACAGCGCGCCGGGCCTGGTTCACGCCCAGGCCGATCAAACGAACAGTGCCCATGCCGGCGATATCGCAATGGCGGACCGGGTGCAGGTTCTGCCGACCGTTCAGGTCGAAGGCGAGGCGATCGATCCGTACAAGGTGAATGAGGCGCAGTCGCCGAAGTTCACAGCGCCGCTGCTCGATACGCCGAAGTCGTTCACGGTGATCTCCGAGGAACTGTTGCGTGATACCGCCGCGACTTCGCTGCAGGATGCCTTGCGTCAGGTTCCGGGCATTACCTTCGCGGCCGGCGAGGGCGGCCAGCCGATCGCCGACCGTCCGATCATTCGAGGCATCAATTCCACCTCGAACGTGTTTGTCGACGGCATGCGTGACATCGGCTCGCAGACCCGAGAGGTGTTCGACCTGGAGGCGGTGGAAGTGCTCAAGGGTTCCGACTCGGTCTATGCCGGCCGCGGTTCGGGCGGCGGCAGCGTCAACCTGGTGTCCAAGACCGCCAAGGGCGAGGACTTCACGCGCGGCACACTGATGTTCGGCACGGCCGACACGCTGCGCGGCACCATCGACCAGAACTGGGTGATCAACGACACCGTGGCGTTTCGCCTTGGCGTGCTGGGTGCCAAGGGCGGAACGCCGGGGCGCGACAGTGCGGTGGACTTTGACAAGTGGGGCGTTTCCCCGTCGCTGGCCTTCGGTCTGGGCACGCCGACCCGTGTGACGCTGGACTACTACCACCTTAGCGACAACAGCATGCCGGACTACAGCATTCCCTACGATCTGGAGACCGGCGTGCCGGCAACCGAGACGCTGGGTGTGGATGCCGACAGCTTCTACGGTCTGGTCAATCGCGACTTCCGTGAGGGCGAGACCGACATCGCCACGGTATTCGTGGACCATGATCTGGAGAACGGGCTGCACCTGCGCAATGCCACGCGCTGGGGCAAGTCGACCAATTCCTACGTGGTGAGCAACCCGGACGATTCGGCCGGCAACGTCGCCAATGGATCGGTCTATCGCTCCACCAAGAACCGCTGGAGCCAGACCAAGACCATCGCCAACCAGACCGACCTGACCGGGCGCCTGGTCACCGGGTTCCTGGAGCACAGTTTCGACTTCGGCGTGGAATTCACGCGCGAAAAGAAGGAGCAGGACGGCTATACGATCACCAGCGCCAATCCGCATGTCGATGCGGATGGCAACGCCACACGCAATTGCGACGATCCGGTGCTCGACCCGACCCAGCCGTCCTACGACTGTACTGATCTCTACAACCCGAACCCCTACGATCCCTGGGCCGGCACGGTAGCGCGCAACGACAACCCGTCGTTCTACCAAACCGATGCGACGGCAATCTATGCCTTCGACACGATCAAGTTCAGCGACCAGTGGCAGGCGAGCCTGGGCGTGCGCTGGGATCGCTACGAGACCGAAGCCGAAACGCCGTCGGACCCGGCTGCCAACGCGCATTCCAGCGATACCTTCATCAACTACCAGCTCGGCCTGGTCTACAAGCCCGTCAGTTCGGGCAGCATCTATGCCTCCTACGGCACGGAAACCACGCCGGCACCGCTGGGTTCGGGTGACGAGGATGCGCCGTTCCCCGGCTCTCCGGACGACTGCACGCGGCGCTGCCGCGCCGACAACACCAATATCGATCCGGAAGAGACGGAAAACTTCGAAATCGGCGCGAAGTGGGAGCTGTTCAACGAGCGTCTGTTGTTGACGGCGGCGATCTTCGACATCTCGCGCGAGAACGCCTACATCGAGGTGGAGCCGGACGTCTTCGACACCGCCGGCGAAACCAGCGTGCGTGGTGCCGAGTTCAGCTTCTCCGGCAGCATTTCGGAGAAGTGGAAAGTGTTCGGCGGCTATTCCTATCTGGATTCGGAACTGGTCCGTGCGGCCACCGGCAGCGTCGCCGAAGGCAAGGAACTGCCGAACACCCCGGAGCACAGCTTCACCCTGTTCACCAACTATGCGATCACGCCGGCGATCACCGTGGGCGGCGGCGCCAACTATGTCAGCGAAGTCTACGGCAGTCTGACGTCCGATCCGGTGAAGAAGATACCGGACTACTGGCGCTTTGATGCCATGGCGTCCTGGGCGCTGATGCCGGACCTCGAGCTGCAGCTCAACGTCCAGAACATCACCGACGAGGTCTATTACACCAAGGCCTATGCGGCGCACTATGCGGCATTGGGTTCGGGACGCCAGGTTCTGATGTCCGCCAACTTCTCGTTCTGAGCCTGTCGACGAGGGCCCGGTCCGGCACAATGGACCGGGCTCTTCGTCACTATTCGAATGCTGATCTCGATTCCAGATGTACTCGACGCGCCACAGCTCGCGCACTGCCGGCGCCTGCTGGAGTCCGCGCAGTGGATCGACGGCAACGTGACCTCGGGCCATCAGTCGGCGCGTGCCAAGCGCAACCGTCAGCTGCCGGAGGACTCGGCAGCCGCGCGCGAGGTGGGGGCAACGATACTGCGTGCCCTGTCGGGCAATTCACGCTTCATTGCCGCCGCCCTGCCGGCGCATGTCTTTCCGCCGCTGTTCAACCGTTACGGTGTGGAGGAACGTTTCGGAGCGCATGTGGACAATGCGGTACGACAGCATCGCGGCAGCGGCGCGCGCATCCGCACCGACATGTCGGCGACGCTGTTCTTCGCCGAGCCCGAGGAATACGACGGCGGCGAACTGGTGGTGGAAGACACCTATGGCAGCCACAGCGTCAAGCTGCCGGCCGGCCATCTGGTGGTCTATCCGTCGAGCAGTCTGCATCATGTCACCGAAGTCACGCGCGGCGAGCGTCTGGCCTCGTTTTTCTGGATTCAGAGCATGGTTCGCGACGAATCGCAGCGTCGTCTGTTGTGGGATCTCGATCAGTCGATCCAGCAGTTGGCGATGACGATGCCCGACCACGCCGCCGTGCTGCGCCTGACCGGCACCTATCACAATCTGTTGCGCCGCTGGGCCGAGGTCTGAGCGCGCACGATGGAACCGCCAGCCGCGATTCTGGAGACGGCGCGCCGTCAGCAACGGCGCTCGGCCTGGCTGCGTACGCTCACGCAGTGGCACTGGATCAGTTCCGGGCTGTGCCTGATCGGCATGCTGTTGTTCGCCCTGACCGGTATCACGCTCAATCATGCCGCGTCGATCGGTGCGACACCGCGGATCGAAACAGTCGAAGCGCAGCTGCCGGAGACGCTGCTGGAATCATTGCGGGTTCAGGCCCACTCGCAAGCGGCGGATGGAGCGCCTTTGCCCCGGGCGCTGGACGAATGGCTGGGTTCGCGCGTGCCGCGTCCGGTCGCTGGCCTGGCTGCCGAATGGAGCGAGGACGAACTCTATCTGGCGATGCCGCACCCGGGCGGAGACGCCTGGCTCAGCATCGATTTGCTCTCGGGCGAACTGCTTTACGAGGATACCGATCGCGGCTGGATTTCCTACTTCAACGACCTGCACAAGGGCCGCAATACCGGCGCCGTGTGGCGCTGGTTCATCGACGTGTTCGCGGTCGCCTGCGTGGTGTTCTGCCTGACCGGTCTGCTGTTGCTGCAGATGCATTCGTCGCGTCGTCGTTCGACCTGGCCGCTGGTAGGGCTGGGTCTGTTGCTGCCGCTGTTGCTGGCGCTGCTGTTCATCCACTGAAGAGGCCTGAATGAAACGCTTTGCACTGATCATGGGCGCGCTGCTGGGCTGCACCGCCTATACCGCCTCGGGTGCCGAAATGGACCTGAGCATCGAGTTGCCGCGAATGTCGGTGGCCGAATACCACAAGCCCTACGTGGCCGCATGGATCGAGCGCGAGGACCGCAGCGTGGCGGCAACCTTGTTCGTCTGGTACGAACTGGACAAGCGCGGCCGGGAATCCGGTGACAAGTGGCTCAAGGACCTGCGCCAGTGGTGGCGTCGCGGCGGTCGCGGTCTGGACATGCCGGTGGATGGCATCAGCAGCGCAACACGCGCGCCGGGCGTTCACGCCCTGAGCTTCGACGCTGGCAGCGCGGCGCTCAAGGCGCTCACGCCGGGCCACTATCGTCTGCAGGTGGAAGCGGCGCGCGAAGTCGGCGGCCGCGAACTGCTGAGTCTGGAATTCGACTGGCCCGTGGACGGGGCATTCACTGACAAAACCCAGGGCGAGAGCGAACTGGGCCGTATCGAACTCAAGATCGCGCCCTGAGCCGCGCGCTTACATGAACCTGGAGATGACAATGATGAAGCGAACGAGTGCTGTGCTGTTGATGGCGGCCTGTCTGGGCCTCACGCCGGTGGCGGCGCTGGCGCACAAGTTCTGGCTGCTGCCGAGCGCAACCGTGCTCACATCCGACCAGTGGATCACGGTGGACGCCGCGGTTTCGAACGATCTGTTCTATTTCAACCACGTGCCGGGCCGGCTCGACAATCTCACGATCACGGCGCCCGACGGCAGCAGCATCGAGCCCGAAAACCAGTACAGCGGCAAGTTCCGCAGCAGCTTCGACGTGCATCTGGCGCAGGACGGCACCTACCGCATCGCCCTGGTCAATCAGGGGCTGTTCGCGAGTTGGGAAGTCGGCGGCGAACCCAAGCGCTGGCGCGGCGATGCCGAGAGCTTCGCCAAGGAAGTGCCGGCGGATGCCACGAAGCTGCGCGTATCCGAATCCAGCGGCCGCACCGAAGCCTATGCCACTGCCGGTGCGCCGACCGAGACCGTGTTCCAGCCGAGCGGCGTTGGCCTGGAACTGGTGCCTTTGACGCATCCCAATGATCTGTACAGCGGCGAGACTGCGAGCTTCGGATTCCTTCTGGACGGCAAGCCCGCCGTGGGTCTGGAAGTGGAGGTCGTTCCCGGCGGCACGCGCTACCGAGATCAGCAGGACGAAATCAGTCTGACGACAGACGACCAGGGGCAGGTCGAAGTCCGCTGGCCGGCGCCGGGCATGTACTGGCTCAATGCCGAGCTGGAGGACGACAAGACTTCGATACCGCAGGCCACGCAACGGCGCGTTGCGTATGCCGTGACGCTCGAAGTGCTGCCCCAGTAGTTCCTTGCGTTTGATCGGTAACGCCGCGGCGGGGCTGTCTCTGGCGGCGCTCGCCGCGCTGCTCTGGCTGTGGCAGCCGGCGTTCGTCTGGCGAATGCCAGGGGCCGATCGGATCGCCGTGGCGGTTGCCGCGTGCCTGCTGTGGTTGTCGCTGTGTGTCTGGGCGCGTCGGGGTCGCGGGCGCAAGCCTCCGGAGAGCGCTTCAGGCACTGTTGCCGTGGTCTACGCCAGCCAGACGGGGAGCGCCGAGCGTCTGGCGAATCAGACTGTGTCGTCCCTGGAGGCCGGTGGCATCGGTGCTCGTCTGATACATCTTCGAGGCCTGGATTCGGCGGCGCTGCCGCGATCGGCTACCGAGGCCGTGCTGTTCGTCGTCAGCACCACCGGTGAGGGCGAGCCGCCGGATGACGCCCGCGCGTTCGTCGAGGCATTGCGACGTACGCCCGCCGCGGTCCGGGATCTGCGCTATGGGTTGCTATCGCTGGGAGACCGCAGCTATGCGCAGTACTGTGGTTTCGGTCGTGAATTCGAATCCCTGTTGCGCGCGGGTGGTGCGACACCGTTGTTCGAGACGGTGGAAGTTGATAACGGTGATGCGACAGCGATCGAACGATGGCACGACGCACTGGGCGTGCTGGGTACCGAGGCGCTGCCGCCGTTGGTGCCCGAGCCCTTCTTGCGGATGCGGCTGGAAGCGCGCCGTTTGCTCAATCCCGGTAGCCCTGGCGGGCCGGTGTTTCACCTGAGCCTTGCACCGGAAATGGGAACCGTGCCGGATTGGCAGGCCGGCGATATTGCCGAGATTCGTTTGCCGGGCAGTGCCGGCCTGATCCGGGAATATTCTCTGGCGTCGGTACCGGCCGACGCGCGCCTGGAACTGCTCGTGCGCCAGCAGCGTCACGCTGATGGCTATGGGGTCGGTTCCGCCTGGCTGACCCTGGATTGTCCGCTGGGTGGACCTGTCGATGTGCGTGTGCGACGCAACAGCGCGTTCCACGCCCCGGAGGGGCCGCGGCCGATGTTGCTGATCGGAAACGGCACCGGGATCGCGGGTCTGCGGGCTCACCTCAAGGCGCGTGCCGCCGCGAAGCTGGGCGGCGCCTGGTTGATCTTCGGCGAGCGTCAGTCCCGTCACGATTTCCATTTCCGTGAGGAGATCGAAGATTGGCAGCGCACTGGCGTGATCGAGCGTGTGGACCTCGCGTTTTCACGCGATACCGCGCAGTGCATCTACGTGCAGCAGCGGATCGTCGAATCGGGCGCCGCTCTGGACGACTTCGTGCACCGCGGTGCCGCGATCTATGTCTGCGGCAGCCTCGAGGGCATGGCGCCGGGCGTGGATGCAGCGTTGCGTCAAGTGCTGGGGGGCCCCCTTCTTGAAAGCCTTGCCGCCGATGGCCGCTACCGGCGGGATGTCTATTGAGCGCATGCGAAGGTCCGGGGGCAGAGTCCGCAGCTCTGGCCCTTAAGCACAACCGGACGCCGAGCGCGTTAACATGCGCGACTTCCTGAATTTCAGTGCTCGATGACGTCAAAAAAAGCCGATTCCCCAACGGGGGCGGATACCTACAAGCGATTGCTCGGATATGCCGCGCCGCACTGGCGGGTGTTCATCGTCGCGGCGCTGGGCATGGCGCTGTTCGCACTGGCGGATGTCAGCTTCATCTATCTGGTCAAGCCGCTGCTCGACGGCAGTTTCGTCGAGAAGGATCCGTTCATCATCCGCATCATGCCGCCGGCCATTCTCGGCCTGTTCCTGCTGCGCGGCGTGTCCTCGTTCATATCCACCTACGGCATGTCGTGGATCGGACGACGCGTGATTCGCGACCTGCGCCAGGAACTGTTCGATCACCTGTTGCGCCTGCCGGTGTCGTTCTACGACCGCGTTCCGTCCAGCGCTCTGATTACGCGGCTGTCCTATCACGTCGAGCAGGTTGCGGAATCGACCACCACGGTCGTGACCACGGTGCTCAAGGAAGGCCTGACGGTGATCGGCCTGATCGGGCTGATGTTCCATCTGGACTGGCGGCTGACGCTGTTCACGATCATCGTCGGGCCGATCATCGCGGTGCTGATCCGCCTCGTGAGCGCGCGCTTTCGCAAGATCGGCCGGCGCATACAGGATTCCGTGGGCGGGATCACGCATGCGGCAGACGAGGCGATGCAGAATCATCGCGTCGTCAAGATCTACGGTGGGGAAGGCTACGAACGCGCCAAGTTCGAAAAGGCCAATGACCACAATCGCTGGCTGGTGCTGAAGATGACGGCGACCCAGGCCAGCAGTACCGCCCTGGTGCAGTTCATCGCCGCCTGGGCAGTCGCGGGCGTGGTGTTCTTTTCGACCCGACCGGACATGCTGGCCGATATCACGCCCGGAACGTTTGTCTCGTACATGGGGGCGATGCTGGCCCTGCTCGGGCCGATCAAGCAGCTCACCACGATCAATGAACGCCTGCAGAAGGGCATTGCCGCTGCGGACAACATTTTCACCCTGATGGACGAGCGAACCGAGCCGGACCAGGGCACGCGGCCGCTGTTGAGAGCGCGCGGCGACATCGAATACCGCGCCGTCGACTTTCGTTACCGCGCCGACGCGCCACTGGTGCTGCGTGATATCGGGTTCACCATCGAAGCCGGTACGACGGTGGCCTTCGTCGGCCGTTCCGGCAGCGGCAAGTCGACGCTGCTGGGCCTGCTGCCGCGCTTCTACGATCCCAGTGCCGGGACCATACTGGTCGATGGCGTGGACGCGCGCGACTATCCGCTGGGCGCGCTGCGACGGCAGATCGCGGTGGTCGACCAGCAGGTGCGTCTGTTCAATGCCAGCGTCGCCGAGAACATCGCCTACGGGCTTGAATCGAAACCCGACCGTGCGGCGATCGAACAGGCCGCCCGGCACGCCTACGCCTGGGAGTTCATCAAGAATCTGCCACGCGGACTGGATACCGCAGTCGGTCAGAACGGCGTGACCCTGTCGGGCGGACAGCGCCAACGTCTGGCGATTGCGCGCGCGCTGCTCAAGGACGCGCCGATCCTGATTCTGGACGAGGCGACCTCGGCGCTGGACACCGAATCCGAGCGTTACATCCAGCAGGCGCTGGAGCACCTGGTCAAGGGACGCACCACGCTGGTGATCGCCCATCGTCTGTCGACGATCCAGAACGCCGATCGCATTGTCGCGATGCAGGACGGCGCGATCATCGAGACCGGCACCCACGAGCAACTGCTCGATGCCGGCGGGCTTTACGCATCGCTCTATCGCATGCAGTTCGAGGACGCCGCAGCCGATGCGCAAGTGGCTTGAGCGTCGCTGGTACCACGGTTCCGCTCCGCTGCTGCTGAGGCCACTGTCCAGCATCTACGGCGGCGTCTCGAGATCGCGCGCCGAGCGTGATCGGGTTCAGGCGAGCGAACTGCCGGTGCCGGTCATCGTGGTCGGCAACATCTCGGTCGGCGGTACCGGCAAGACTCCGTTCGTGATCTGGCTGGTGGAGCGCCTGCGCGAATGGGGCATGAACCCGGGCGTGATCAGCCGCGGCTATGGCGGTCGTGCCAAGACCTGGCCACAAGCCGTGACCGCGGCATCCGATCCCGCCCTGGTTGGCGACGAGCCGGTGCTGATCGCTGCGACCCTGTCCTGCCCGCTGTTCGCGGCGCCGGACCGCAATGCCGCTGCCCGGGCCTTGCTGCAGCAGCATCCGCAGATCGACGTGCTGGTATCCGATGACGGTCTGCAGCACTACCGCCTGTCGCGCCAGCTTGAAATCTGCATGGTCGACGGCCGGCGCGGCTTCGGCAATTGCCGCCTGCTGCCGGCCGGCCCGCTACGCGAGCCGCCGCAGCGGCTGGATTCGGTGGATCTGGTCGTCGTCAACGGCGGCAGCGAGGTGCCCGAATGCCGGGCGCCGGTGATTCGCGTGCGCACCACGGTGCAGACGGCGATGCCTCTGGAAGGTGGCCCGGGCCGCGCGCTGAATGAATTCGCCGGCATGCGGGTGCACGCGGTGGCCGGCATTGGTGACCCTTCACGCTTCTTCTCGGCACTCACGCGGTTTGGAATCGAAATGGTCATGCACCCGTTTCCGGATCACCATCGTTTCCGTTCGCAAGATCTGGATTTTGGCGACGACGCGCCGGTGCTGATGACCGACAAGGACGCGATCAAGTGCGCGGGCTTCGCCGATCCGCGCCTGTGGCGCGTGCCGGCCGTACTGGAACTGGCGCCAGACGCGCTGTGGTCTGTGCGAAAATCGGTGGATGTGATGCGTCAGCGCTGGGATGCCCGAAAAGGTGCCCCTGTGCCCGCACAGCCCGCGTTGGACAAGAGTGCCGAACATGGATAAGCGATTGTTGGATCTGTTGGTCTGCCCGGTGACGCGCGGTCCCTTGCTGTGGAACGCGGACCGCCAGGAATTGTGGTCTCGCAGTGCGCGCCTGGCCTATCCGGTGCGTGACGGCATTCCGGTCATGCTGGAAGAAGAATCGCGTCCGCTTACGGATGAAGAGCTGGAGCGGCTGCGCTGATCGGCGCAGCCGCAAGGGCCATGACATGAGCTTCAAGGTTGTGATCCCGGCGCGCTTGGCGTCCACGCGCCTGCCGCGCAAGGTCCTGCGCGATATTGGTGGCCGTCCGCTGATCGCCTGGGTGGTCGATGCCGCGCGCCGCAGTGGGGCCGAAGAAGTGATCCTCGCGGTGGACGACGCTGAAGTCGAGGCGGTCGCCGCCGATTTCGGCATTCCCGTGGTGATGACCAAGCCTGAGCACCCGTCCGGCACCGATCGCATTCATGAAGTCGCAGTACGCCGTGACTGGCCGGGTGACACCATCGTGGTCAATGTCCAGGGTGACGAGCCGCTGATGCCGCCCGAACTGATTTCGAACGCCGCGCAGCTGCTCGCCAATGACCCGCAGGCCGACATCGCCACGCTCTGTCATCCGCTGCATGCACTGGAGGAATGGCTGGACCCCAACGTGGTCAAGCTGGTCCGTGATGCGCGCGGCCGAGCTCTGTACTTCTCGCGCGCGCCGATTCCCTGGCAGCGTGACGGCGCGTCGCGCGGCACACCGAAGCTACCGGCCGAACCGCCCCTGAGGCACATTGGCATCTACGCCTATCGCGTGGCGGCGCTCAAACACTTCGCCGCTCTGCCGCCTGCGCCGCTGGAGCAGGTCGAAGCGCTGGAGCAGCTTCGGGCGCTGTGGAACGGGTTGACGATCCTGGCTGGCGTGGTGGAGCAGTCGCCACCGCGGGGCGTCGATACCGAAGAAGACCTCGCGGCCGTGATCGCATATCTCACGCCTGCTTCAGGCGCCTGATCGAAGTACCTCGCGGTGCCCCTCGACAGGGCAAGACGCCAAAGAAAAAGGCCGGATTTTCCGGCCTTCTTCTTTGATCCGCTCGGGTTCCCCGATCAGGAGCCCGCTCCCGCGGTCTTCTCGGCCGGCTTCTGTGTCGTTTCGTTGCCGCCATCATCGACCGACGGCAATTCGTCGTCGGACGGTGTCGCTGCCTCGGCTTGCACGTCATCACCGCCCGGGGTCTTGTCGGGACGCGGCGATTCCACAGGCTTGAGGGTTTGACGAATTTCAGGCTCGACCGTCTCGTTGGCCTGGATCAGCCGCGGCAAAAAGCTCTGGTTCCTGGCCGGCGACAGCGGACGCGTTTCGGACACTACCGGCTCGGAGGTACCGGCACTGCCCTCGGCCGGCGCCAACAGGCGCGGCACAAAGTCGCCACGCACGCTTTCGCTGGGTCGAACCAGGGGCTTGCCGTCGGCATCGTGGTGCGCCGCAGGCTTTTCCGGCTGTTCGACGACCGGCGCAGACGCGGCTTGAGCCTCGGGCTCGTCAGCCGGGGGTTCTTCTGATTCTGCTTCGGCGCTTGCCTCGGCGGTTTCAGTTTCAAGGGCCGCTTCATTCTTGAGCTCGGCCTCGGCTTCAGGGGGAGCGGACTCCTCCAGGTCGGCTTCGGCGAACGGGGCTTCGGGACGCTTTTCGGCCAGGTCCTGCTCGTCCACTTCCAAGTTCACGGCCGGCTCGGCGGCGCTGTCGGCCTTTGTGGTGTCGGCCTCCATGAACTCGGGTTCCGTGGTCTGCGCTTCCAGCGGCAATTCGACCTGGTCGGGGACCGCCGTGGTTGCTTCAGTCTCTGCGAGCACGGGCTTCGGGGCGATCTCGTTCGTCTTGTCGTCCGTCTGTCCGGCCTCTGATTCGGCTACAGCTTCCTGCTTCCTTGGCGCCTCGACAACGCCGGCCTCCGTGACGACTTCGGTGCTGCGCGCTGCATCTGCGGCCCGCGAATCCGTCTCGTCAGTGGGAGGAGTGCTTTCGGACGACGGGCCATCTGCCGCCGCGCCTGCGGAAGTCGGCGCGCCGGCGCCGCGCGAACGGTCGCCGCGGTTGCGGTTGCGGCCGCCACGCCGGCGACGGCTGCGCTTCGGTCGATCCTCACCCGCGGTGCTGGGCTGCTCAGCCGAGGATTCGGCCGTAGCGGTAGCGGCGTCCCGAGAGGTCTCGGCCTCGGCGCCTATGACTGGCGCTGTGGCGACCGCTTGCAGCGTATCCGTATCGGCTTGTTCGAGCTCCTGCGCTTCTTTGCGGGCACGGTCCTGACGCGGCGGGCGCTCGCGCTTGGGTTGATCCTGCCGTGGCTGCTGCTCGCGCTGTGCGTCCGCACGAGCCTCGTCGCGCTTCGCTTCGTCCTTGCGCGGGCGCTCGTCACGACGCGGTTCGTCGCGACGTGCAACCTCATTGCGGTTGCGTCCGCCGCGGCTGCGACCGCCACGACGATTGTTGCTGCCGCCGTCGCGACTCTTGTTTCCGCTATTGCGTGAATCCTGCCCACCCCGGCGGCGCGAGGTCCCGGTCTCCGCGCTGGAATCGCCGGCCGACGCAGTACCGCGGCGCTGGCCGCGGACCGGCGCGGGTTCCTCGGCCGGTGAGACATCACCAACGAACCAGCGCTTCAGGCGGACCCAGAGCGATTCGGTGGGGGGGGCGGCGGTCGTCGTCGCAGCGACCACGGCGACCGGCACGGTCGGGGCGGCCGGCGCCGGGCTTGGCGGCGACACGACTTCCACCGCGGCACGCGTGAGCGCTCTTTGCGGCGGATTGCTGGCTTCCACGTACGCGGCGCGCTGGGGCGCCTGGAAGTCGTTCGGAAGATCGTAGCTGACGGCGTCGTTCTGATCCTGCGCCAACTGATCAGCGCGAACACGCAGAATTTCGAAGTTCGGCGTTTCCAGGGTCTCGTTCGGAACCACCGTGACGCGCGTGGCGCAGCGCGCTTCGATGACTGACAGCGCGTCGCGCTTCTCGTTGAGCAGGAAAGTGGCGACACTGACCGGAAGCTGTGCGATCACGCGTCCGGTGCGATCCTTCATGCACTCTTCCTCGATCAGGCGCAGGATCGACAGGCCCAGCGATTCGACGCTGCGAATCTGGCCGCGGCCCTCGCAGCGTGGGCACGGAGTCTGGGTATGTTCGCCCAGCGACGGACGCAGGCGCTGGCGCGACATCTCCAGCAGGCCGAAGCGGGAAATGCGTCCGAGCTGAATGCGCGCCCGGTCGATCTCGCAGGCCTGGCGCAGACGGTTTTCGACTTCGCGCTGGTTCTTCTGCGCGTTCATGTCGATGAAGTCGATCACGACCAGTCCACCGAGATCGCGCAGGCGCATCTGACGGGCGATCTCGTCGGCCGCCTCGCAGTTGGTCTGCAGCGCGGTTTCCTCGATGCTCTTGCCGCCGGTGGCGCGCGCCGAGTTGATGTCGATCGAGGTCAGCGCCTCGGTCGGGTCGATGACCACCGAGCCGCCGGACGGCAGCTGCACCAGGCGCTGATGCGCCGATTCGATCTGCGATTCCACCTGAAAACGTGAAAACAGCGGAATCGTGTCCTGATAGAGCTTGAGCTTGTGCACATGCTGCGGCATCACCTGCTGCATGTGGGTACGCGCCTGCTCGTAGGTCTCCTCGTGGTCGACCATGACCTCGCCGATGTCCGGGCGCAGGTAGTCGCGCAGCGCGCGCAGGATGATGTTGCTTTCCTGATAGATCAGGAACGGAGCCGCCTTGGTTTCGGAAGCCGCGAGGCACTGACCCCAGATTTCAGCCAGATAATCGAGATCCCACTGCAGTTCCTCGGGCGTGCGGCCGATGCCGTTGGTACGCACGATGACGCCCATGCCATCCGGAATCTGCAACTGGCTGAGCGCTTCGCGCGCTTCGTCGCGTTCCTCGCCCTCGACGCGGCGCGACACGCCGCCGGCACGCGGGTTGTTCGGCATCAGCACCAAGTAGCGGCCGGCCAGGCTGGCGAAGGTGGTCAGCGCCGCGCCCTTGTTGCCGCGCTCTTCCTTTTCGACCTGAACCACCAGTTCCTGACCTTCCTGAAGAAGATCACGAATGTTGTTCGATTTATTCTTGTCGGGGTCGCCCTTGAAATAGCTGCGGGCGATTTCCTTCAGCGGCAGAAAGCCGTGACGGTCCGCGCCGTACTCGACGAAACAGGCTTCGAGGGAGGGTTCGACCCGGGTGATTCGGCCCTTGTAGAGATTGCCTTTCTTTTGTTCTCGTGCGGCGGTTTCGATGTCCAGATCGTAGAGCTTCTGGCCATCAACGATGGCAACGCGCAACTCCTCGCGTTGCGTCGCGTTGATGAGGATACGCTTCATGTTGTGCGGTCTCGTGTAACGCTCGACCGCGGACGGGCGAAGGGCGGCGCGTATCTGAGTTCGCGCCAGCCCCGAAATTCGTTAACCGCCCGCGGGAGCGCGGGTGGAACTGCTAAATGCCCGCGCGCACCAATGCGCTGCGAGCCTAATTCGATACGAGGAACGGATAACCGCCATAGCCAATTTGCTATAGTTCTTGTCCCGTCCTTCGACCGTGACGGTCGCCCCTGTCGATGTTCGGAGGCCGCAAGCGGCAATCCCAACATCGTCAAACATCACTTTTTCAAGCTGCGGAGCGTCGCTATTGTGCCTGCGCCCCAGGGTTTTCCACAAGTCCGCCATCTCAGCGTTGAAAGTAACGATGAGGGGCAGCGTTTGGACAACTTTCTTCTGAAGCATCTGCCGGGCGTGCCGAAATCGCACGTCTATCGTTTGTTGCGTTCCGGACAGGTGCGCGTCGACGGCGGACGCTGCAAGCCCGACCGCCGTTTGCGGCTGGGCGAGGCCGTGCGCGTGCCGCCGGTGCGCGTTGCCGAGCGCGGCGCACCGGTGCGCCCGCCGGATAGCGTGCTGGACCGCCTGAAGTCCGCGATCCGCCTTGAAAATGAAGATTACCTCGCGCTCGACAAGCCGGCCGGCTTGGCAGTCCACGCCGGTAGCGGACTGGATTACGGCGTGATCGAAGCGATTCGAGCCTGGCAGGCCTATGACTATGTGGAGCTTTGTCATCGCCTGGACCGCGATACCAGCGGCGTGCTGTTGCTGGCGAAGTCCCGCAAGGCACTGCTGCGCGCGCAGAACGCGTTTCGGGATGGTTTGGCGCAAAAGCGCTACCTTGCCCTGGTGATCGGCGCCTGGAGCGGCGGTGTGCGCGAGGTCGATTCGCGGCTGCTCAAGAATTTCCCCCAGGGCGGTGAGCGCATGGTGCTGGTGGACGAGCACGGCAAGCCGTCGCGAACGCGTTTTACACCGACACGGCGCTTTCTCGACGCCACCTTGTGCGAGGTCGATATCTTTTCGGGGCGCATGCACCAGATTCGGGTCCATGCCAACGAAGTCGGGCAGGGGGTCGCCGGCGACCGCAAGTACGGGTTCCGCGACGCGCAGAAGCCGATACGTGAAGCCGGCTTGAAGCGCCTGTTCCTGCATGCCCGAAGTCTGCAGTTGCCTGCGCAGGACGTTTATCCGACGCTCCGGGTGGAAGCGCCGCTGCCGACGGAGTTGGAGGCCGTGCTCGAACGGCTCCCCTCATGAGTCGGCGTTTCGAATTGTTGATCTTCGACTGGGACGGAACCCTGGCCGATTCGGCGGCCACGATCGTTTCGAGCATGCAGCAGGCGATCGCCGCCCTTGAGCTTCCGCGCCGCAGTGACGATCAGATTCGCGAGCTGATCGGTCTGGGGCTGGTCGATGTCATGGAGCGACTCTATCCGGGCATCGATGCCCAGCATCTCATCGGCTTGCTGGAGGCCTATCGCAAGCGCTTCGTCGGGCATGCCTCCGGCGAAGCGCCGCTGTTTGCCGGGGCTCTCGATACGCTGCGCCAGCTCGATGTCATGGGTTTCCGCATTGCCATCGCCACCGGCAAATCCCGCGCCGGGCTGCGCCGTGCGTTGGCGCACCATGGCCAGCTCGCGCGGCTCGTGTCCTCGTCGCGCTGTGCCGACGAAACGGCGTCCAAGCCCCACCCGAAGATGTTGCACGAGCTGCTGGAGGAGGAACAGCTGGGGCCCGAGCAGGCGCTGATGATCGGCGATACGGAATACGACATCGCCATGGCCCGTTCGGCTGGACTGCTTGGACTCGGCGTGGCCTGCGGCGTCCATGCGCCGTCGCGCATTCGCGCCGCCGGCGCCGCGGGCGTGATCGACGGGGTGCGGGACCTGCCGGCCTGGCTGGCCGGTTCGTGAGTTCAGGCTCTCAGGGCAGCGGCCAGCCAGCCTCGCGCAGCAGCCGGCTCAGCGCGATCAGCGGCAGTCCGATCAGTGCGGTCGGATCGGAGGCCTCGATGGATTCGAACAGCGTGATGCCGTAGCCCTCGCACTTGAAGCTGCCGGCGCAGTCCAGGGCCGGCTCCAGTGCCAGGTAGCGCTCGATCTGATTCGAGTCGAGATGGCGCATGCGCACGGCCGTCGTGTCCAGCGCCTGTCGCGCATCGCCGGCGGGCGAGATCAGGCAGACCGCCGTGTGAAAGCGTGCTTGTCGCCCTGACAGCTGCGCCAGTTGGGAGCGCGCCGAGGCCAGTGTGCCCGGCTTGCCGAGCAGCTTGCCTGCGCAGGCGGCGACTTGGTCCGAACCGATGACCCAGGCGCCGGGATGGCGGCGGGCGACGTGGCGGGCCTTGTGCTCCGCCAGCCGTTCCGCCAGTGCCGCGGGCGGCTCACCGAACCCCGGTGTTTCGTCGATATCGGCCGCGTCGGTGAGGAATGGGAGGCGCAGCCGGTCGAGGAGTTCGGCCCGGTATCGGGACTGCGAGGCGAGAATCAGGGCGGCTGCAGACATTTTCTTCTTTGACAAGCATTTGGGCGCTCACTATTATCGCGCGCCCATGACGGTCCCTCACATCCTGCCGCAGAGAATCCGCGCCGAAAACGCGGTTCGTCGGCGACAGCGCATCGAGGGTCGCCTCGGCCTGGAGCAACTGGAGCGCTTGCGCGAGCTTGCGGCCGGTGAGACGGGGCAGCTTGCGGCGAGGCTGGATGCTTCGGCGGACGCGGACGGCAGCTGGCATGTGCGGGGGACGCTGGAAGGACGGCTCGAGCTGGTGTGTGAACGCTGCGCGGCGACGTACGAGTGGTCGTTCGATATTGATGTGGACTGGCGTCTGGTCGAAAGCGAGGCCGAAGAGCAGCGCTTGCTGGCCGAGTGTGAGCCAGTGTTGATCGAAGACGATTGGCTGCCGGTTCGGCAGTTGATCGAGGACGAAGTCCTGCTCGCGGTGCCGGTCATGCCGGTTTGCGAACGGAATACCTGCCGCTGAGCGGCGTGCGATAATTTGTGGAATCCAGTCGTCGAATTGCTTGACGCGAATTAAATCAGGATCGCGCACGCGCGGTCTCACGGAGTTGAAAAATGGCTGTTCAGAAATCCAAGAAGTCCCGCTCGATGCGCGGTCACCGTCGTTCGCACAACGCGCTCAAGCCGCCGGCGCTGTCGGTGGACCCGACTTCGGGCGAGACGCATCTGCGTCACCACGTGACCGCGGACGGTTACTACCGCGGCCGGAAAGTGATCGAGAAGAACACCCCAGAAGTCTGAACCGGCGCGTGCTGAGGCACCGGAACGCGGTTCCGGCGCGGAAGATTTGGGGGAACATTGACTGACACTCCAATCACCGTAGCCGTGGATGCAATGAGCGGCGATCACGGCCATACGGTCGCGGTCGAATCCGCTCTTTCGTTTTTGCGCGACTATCAAGACGTCAAGCTGATACTCGTGGGGGACGAGGCTGCCCTGCGCTCGGCACTGGGACGCTCGATTTCGCCGCAGATCGAGATTCAGCCTGCGTCCGAGGTCGTCTCGATGGACGAGCTTCCGTCGCGCGCACTGCGCACGAAGAAGGACTCTTCGATGCGTGTGGCGATCAATCTGGTCAAGGACGGCCGCGCCCAGGCCTGTGTGTCGGCGGGGAACACCGGCGCCCTGATGGGAATTGCCAAGTTCGTGCTCAAGACGCTGCCGGGAATCGATCGCCCGGCGATGCTGTCGCCGATGCCCACGCTCAAGGGGCATACCCACATGCTGGACCTCGGCGCCAATGCCGTATGCACCGCGGAGCAGCTGTTCCAGTTCGCGGTGATGGGCTCGGTACTGGTCAGCGCGGTCAACGGTTTGTCGAAACCGAGCGTGGGTCTGCTCAATATCGGCTCCGAGGAGATCAAGGGCGTCGAATCGATCCGACAGGCGGCGAGCCTGATCCAGCAGGCGGATCTCAACTACGCCGGATTCATCGAAGGCGACGAGATTTTCACCGGCGCGGTCGATGTGGTGGTCTGCGACGGGTTTGCCGGCAACGTGGCGCTCAAGACCAGCGAAGGCGTGGCCAAGCTGGTTCGCCAGTTCATGAAGGAAGAATTCACGCGCAACATGTTCACCAAGCTGTCGGCGATCGCGGCCCGGCCTGTACTGCAGGCCTTTGCCGACCGTATCGACCCGCGTCGCTACAACGGCGCGAGTTTTCTGGGCTTGCGCGGCGTGGTCATCAAGTCGCACGGCGGTGCCGACGTGCTGGCTTTCGCCAACGCGATTCGTGTAGCGCGACTGGAAGTGCAGAAAGCGGTGCCGATGCGTATCAGCACCTTGCTGGCGTCCACGCTCGGGGAAAGCGCCACCGCGGACCCGATGCAGGAAAGCGGGCGCTGGATGGCCGCAGGCGGCGAGTCCTAACCGTCACGGCTGCCGATCGAGCCGTCCCACTTCTTATTCCTGCACGAAGCGGATGCGCGTTCCGCTGAGTTCGAACTCGTCGCCGGTTTCAAGCCGGCGTGCAGCAGAACCGATCGCCGTGCCGTTGAGCCGCGGTTGACCCCGTTCCTTGTCGCCGCTGACATGAACGATGTAGTAGCCATCGGCACGACGAGTGATCGCCACCACTTGAACCCCGGGCTTGCCTAGCGTGGTCAGCGCCTTGGTCAGCTCCAGCCCGCGCCCGGCGTTGGCACCGCTGATCACTTCGAGTCGTCCGACCGGGGGTGCCGTGGGCACCGGCGCCGCGCTGGCGGTGGCCGCGTCGATCTGGCTGGGCTTGAGGATCACGGTTTGATCGAGCGCATCGTCCTGGCCCAGCAGGGTGCTTTCGTAGCGCAGGAAATTGCGACCGACGGTGACGGTGTCGCCGTGCGACAGAGAATGCTTGGCGACCTGGCGCCCATTGACCTGGGTGCCGTTGGTGGAATCGAGGTCTTCCAGGAACGAGTCCTGGAGAATGGTCACGATCACGGCATGACGCCCGGACACGGACTTGTCGGCGAGACAGATGTCGTTGTCGGGATGGCGTCCGATCGAAACGCGTTCCTTGTCGAGAACGACTTCGCTCACGGCTCCGGCCGCGTCCGTGACGATCAGTTTTCCCATGTCGCGTCGACCCGCCTAAGAATGAAACCCGAAAGTACCGCGCCAATTCGCCCCGAAACACACTAGAACCATTCCACAAAACGTTCGTACCAGCGCTTGCCTCGGGCCAGTGACTGATCCAGGCGCGCCAGAATGACCGCGATATTATCCTTGCCTCCGGCTGCGTTGGCGGCATCCACCAGCGCGCTTGCCGCTTTCGGGAGGTTATCAGCAAACCGTCGCAGGGTTAACGCGATTTCCTCGTCGCTGAGCAGGTCGCAGAGCCCGTCGGAACATAGCAGCACGATGTCGCCCGGTTGCAGGGTGTCCTCGATCAGATCGACCTCGACCGAACGCTCCACGCCCAGCGCACGGGTGACGATGTTCTTGCGCACCAGGCGCCCGGCTTCCTCGCGCGTGTAGTGACCCCGCGCCACCAGTTCCTCGAGCAGGGAGTGGTCGCGCGTGATCTGGTCGAGTTCGCCTTCGCGCAGCCGGTACAGGCGCGAGTCGCCGACATAGGCGATCGACAGGCGGTCGTCGTGCAGCAGGCAGCACACCACCGTGGTGCCCATGCCCTGACATTGTGGCTGTGATTCAGCGACGTGCTGAATGGCGCTGTGTGCGGTCTCCACGGCCTGGCGCAGCAGTAGCGCCTCGCTGGAATAGCCGCTGGCCGCTTCGATCTGGCCGTGTTCGCGCTGGTCCCAGTCGCGCCGGACGATGTCGAGGATCGTGGCGACGGCGATGCCGCTGGCGATTTCGCCGGCGTTGTAACCGCCCATGCCGTCGGCCAGCACCAGCAGGCCGAGTTGAGGGTCTTCGGCGATCGCGTCCTCGTTATTGGTCCGAACGCGCCCCGGGTGGGTCAGCAGCGCGGTGGCGACCTTGTCCTGTAATGCCATCGTGGCCCGGTCCGGATCAGCTCAGAGTCTGCAGCAGCACGCGCAGCTCGGCTGAAAATTCGGCGCCGAGCGCGTAGCGTCGTTCAAGCGGTTTGCTCATGGCGCGATCCAGGATCGGTGAGACGCCGGCGGGAAGGTCCGGCCGCAGCGTGGTCGCAGGCGCCGGCGTTTCGTTGGCGATGCGGTACATCAGCGTCGCCAGCGAGTCCGCCTGGAATGGCAGGGCGCCGGTCAGCAACTGATAGAGCGTGACGCCCAGCGAAAACAGGTCCGAACGTCCGTCCACCTTCTTGCCGGCGAGTTGTTCGGGCGACATGTAGCTGGGCGTGCCCAGCACCATGCCGGTCTTGGTCTTGCTTGAGTCAGTGATGCGGGCGATGCCGAAGTCCATGACCTTTACGGTGTTCGATCGCTCCACCAACATCAAGTTCGCCGGTTTCACATCACGATGAACCACCCCCTGCTGATGCGCGTAGTCCAGCGCTTCGGCCGCGTCGGCGATGTGGCGCAGCACATCGACGACCGGCAGCAGGGCATTGGCCTTGGTGTGGCGCGTGAGATCGTGACCGCCGACGAATTCCATCGCGATGAACGCCAGGTCGTGCTCTTCTCCGGCGTCGAAGATCGAGACGATATTCGGGTGGCTGAGCCGCCCGGCGGTCTCGGCCTCGCGGAAGAAGCGGGCGCGCGCGTCGTCGAGCTCGTCCTCTTCGAAGTTCTGTGACAGGGCCATGGTCTTGATCGCCACCTGCCGGCCGATCTTGGGGTCGCGTCCGAGATAGACGATGCCCATCGCGCCCTTGCCGAGTTCCTTTTCGACCTGGTAGCGCCCCAGCATCGGCTTTTCCATCTGCTCGGTCTTGTCCAGCACCATCGTGCCGCCGGGGTGCGAGCTGGCGCCGCCGCCGAGGATCACGGTTTCTGACAGACGCCGCGCACGCGTCAGCTTCTCCGCCACATCGCGGAAGTCGCGGTCCTGTTCGGCGATGAACTGATAGACCGACTCGGCCTTGTTGAACTGGCGCCGGCGTTCGAAATCCAGTGCCAGGTTGTAGAGCAGCTCCAGCAGCTTGTCGTCGACCGGCTGCACGCGGCGGAACTTCTCGAAGGCCATGTCCAGCTGGCCCTGGCCCTGGAATGCGAGGCCGAGCATGCGATTGGATTCGGCGCCCTCGACTTCGGTGCGCGACTTCAGCATTTCGGTGATGCGCAAGCGTTTGACCGTCATGAACAGGTGACCGGCCACCAGCAGCAGGGCGGGCGTCACCAGCTTCAGCCACAGCCCCAGGTCGATCATCAGGTAGAGCTGCGTGCCCACCAGCAGTACCACCAGCAGGCTCGTCAGCAGGGCGGCCACGGCCGGCCCCAGTGCCGGCAGCAGCAGCGCGAGATACAGCGCCGCGGCCAGCAATACGCCGATTTCCGCGAACACCGCCCATTCGGGGCGAACATAGAAGTCGCCCTGCAGGATGCTCGACACGGTGTGCGCCATTGCCTCCACTGGTGCCATGCTCGGCGAAACCGGCGTGGCCAGACTGTCGCCGATGCCGGTGGCGGTCGCGCCGATCAGCACCAGTTTGTCGCGGAACTGGCTGGCCGGCACCGTGCCGCTGAACACGTCGAAGAACGAATAGACCTTGAATGCGGGCTTGCCGCCCTGGTCGCCGTAGAAGTGGGTGTACATCTGCAGGTCGGAGCGTGTCGGGATTTCGAGTCCGCCGAGGGCGATGCCCTCGCCGAGCCGGACCTCGATGTCGTCCACGCCCAGGTTCAACGCCGCGGCCGCCATCGCCAGCGACAGGGACGGGTAGTAGGCGTCGTAGTACTGCACCACCAGCGGTTCGAAACGCATGGCGCCGTCGACGTCCGGCAGCGTGTTGAGGTGGCCGATCATCGCGGCGGCGCGCCCGATGCCCTCGACCGGAATTTGTGCTGCCAGTGCCGGAACCGGCCGCAGTCCCTGGGTGCGCGCATCGATTCGATCGACGATGTGCGTCAGTGCGTTGCGACGGATGTAATCCGGCAGCGGCGCGTCGGGCCGGCCGATCGGAACACCGATGCGAAAATGCAGGGCCAGCGCGACGTTGCCGGCGTTCGACAGCGACTGTCGCAGTGTGTCATCCACCGAAAGGCCGCGTTGGGCTTCAAGCAGCCGTGCCGCGAAACGGTCCAGCGAGGCGCTGTATTCGGTGGCCAGCGCCGAGCGGTGGTAGCGCTGAGCGAGCACGCCGGCAGCCGCGTTGCCGGCCGCGAGCGCATCCAGCGCCGCACCGAATTGCTCGATCTCGGACGGCACGGTCTGGATCAGCGGCGAGGCGGCAAGTTGAGCCGACAGTTCGCGCAGCGCCGCCAGGCCCGGATCGAGCTGATCCTCGAAGTAGAACACCGTGTTGCCGATCGCCTTGGCGCCGCCTCCGTGCAGCAGATCGATCATTGCCGCGTGGAGGTTGCGAGGCCAGGGCCAGCGGCCGAGGCGGTCGATGCTGGCGTCGTCGATCGCGATGATTGCGATACGGTCGCTCGGCGTCTCGTCGCGCAGCTGCACGCCCACGTCGTAGGCGCTGCGTTCCAGGGTCTGGAAGACGCGACCGAATATCAGATAGGCGAGCACGACGAACAGCACGGCGAATACCAAGCCGGCCGCCCAGTCCCTGGACCCTATGGAAGTCTTCACGACCAGCCCCCCGCGATCGCTTTCGATATCAAGGTCATACTACGGCCTTTCCCCTCGGCTTAGGACACTGCCCGAACCGCGATGGCCAAACAGCGATCGATTTATGTCTGCCAATCCTGTGGTGCGACAGCCCCCAAATGGGCGGGTCAGTGCCCGGAATGCGGCGAATGGAACACGCTGGTCGAAAGCGTCAGCGATACCCGGCGCGGCGGCTATGCCGGAAGCTCGCCGGTGCCCGAAGTCCAGACCCTGGAATCGATTTCCGCCGAAAACGCACCGCGCGTGTCGACCGGAATGCCGGAAGTGGACCGGGTGCTCGGCGGCGGCATCGTGCCGGGCGCGGTCTGCCTGATCGGCGGCGATCCCGGTATCGGCAAGTCCACCTTGCTGTTGCAGGTGCTGGCGGCGGTGCAGGGCCGGCTGCCGACGCTCTACGTGACCGGTGAGGAATCGCTATCCCAGGTCAGCCTGCGCGCGCGGCGCCTGGGGCTGGCGCGCATGGATCTGCCGGTGCTCGCCGAAACGCGGGTCGAGGCCATCCTGCAGGCGATGGCGGTCAACGCGCCGGGCTTCGTGGTGATCGATTCGGTGCAGACCCTGTCGTCGGATTCACTGGATTCGGCGCCGGGCTCGGTGTCGCAGCTGCGCGAGTGTTCGGCGCAGTTGGTGCGCTTTGCCAAGAATCACGGATGTTCGATCGTGCTGGTCGGCCATGTGACCAAGGAGGGCGCGATCGCCGGTCCGCGCGTGCTCGAACACATGGTCGACACGGTGCTGTACTTCGAACATGACCCGGGTTCGCGTTTCCGCATCATTCGCGCCGTCAAGAATCGTTTTGGTGCCGTCAATGAACTCGGCGTATTCGCGATGGGCGATGACGGGCTCAAGGAAGTCGCCAACCCCTCGGCGCTGTTCCTGTCGCGTCACGAGGAGGCGGTACCGGGCAGCGTGATCATGGTCACGCGGCAAGGCAGCCGGCCGCTGCTGGTGGAGGTGCAATCTCTGGTCGATACCAGTCACGGCTCGCAGCCGCGGCGCGTCGCGCTGGGTCTGGAAGGCAATCGCCTCAATATGCTGATGGCGGTGATGCATCGCCACGGCGGCATTTCACTGGCGGACCAGGACGTGTTCGCCAATGTCGTCGGCGGCATGCGGATTCAGGAGACGGCGGCTGATTTGCCACTGTTGATGGCGGCGCTGTCGAGTCTGCGCGGGCGCCCGGTGCCGATGGATACGGTGGTGTTCGGCGAGGTCGGTCTGGCCGGTGAGATTCGTCCGGTCGCGGCCGGCGAGGAACGTCTGCAGGAAGCGGTCAAGCATGGCTTTCGTCGCGCGCTGGTGCCGGCCGGGAATCAGCCACGCCGTTCCGCGAAACTCGACATGGAAATCGTACCGCTGCAGCGTCTGTCGCAGGCCATCGACGCCTTCTGAGCTTCCCTAGCGCCGTGTGCGCTCGGGTGTGTCGGCGCGATTCATCTGCGGCGTGCGGATGCGTGCGGTCTTGACGGCATTGGCGCGCACTTCGGTGATCTCGAAGGTATAGCCGCGCAGCTCCAGCAGGTCCCCGGTCTTCGGGATCTTTTCGAGCTGCTCCATGATCAGGCCGTTGACGGTGCGCGGCCCGGTGGTCGGCAGTTTCCACCCCAGCGAGCGATTGAGGCCGCGCAGCGTCACGCTGCCGTTGATGAGGTAGCTGCCGTCCTCGTCCATGAACACATTGCGGATCTGCGTGGACGGGTCCGGTGTGAACTCGCCGACGATTTCCTGAAGGATGTCGGTCAGCGTGACCAGGCCCTGAATGTCGCCGTATTCGTCGACCACGAAACCGAGCCGGCGCTTCTGGTTCTGGAAGTTCAGCAGCTGCTGGTTCAGCGGCGTGCTCTCGGGCACGTAGTAAGGCTCGCGCGTGATCTGGAGCAGCGCGGGGCCGGACAGCCGGTCTTCCACCGCCAGGGTCATCGCGTCGCGGACGTGAACGATGCCGCGCAGATCGTCGATCGACCCGTCGAACAGCGGCAGACGCGTATGTTCGGTGGTGGTCAGCTGTTCGCGAATTTCCTCGGCCGAATCGCCCAGATCGATGCCGATGATCTCGTTGCGCGGGACCATGATGTCCTCGACGGTGACGCGTTCCAGATCGAGCACCGACAACAGCATGGCCTGATGTCGCTGCGGGATCATCGCGCCGGCTTCGGCGACCACCGAACGCAGCTCCTCGCTCGACAGGCTGTGTTGCGCGACGTCCTCCGGCGACACGCCCAGCAGCTTGAGGATGCCGTTTCCGATCAGGTTGATGACCCAGACGATCGGGAACAAGGGCCACTTCAGCACCCAGTAGACATAGGACGCCGGCAGCGCCACGCGTTCCGGGTGCAGCGCGGCCAGCGTCTTGGGCGTGACCTCGCCGAACAGCAGCACCACTACGGTCAGGGCCGCCGATGCCACGCCGATGCCGTATTGCCCGAACAGGCGGATGCCGATCACCGTGGCGATCGAGGCGGCGAGGATATTGACCAGATTGTTGCCGAGCAGGATCAGGCCGATCAGCCGGTCCGGCCGTTCGAGCAGCTTCTGGGTGAGTTTGGCGGCGCGTTCCCCATTCCTGGCACGATGCGCGAGTCGATAACGATTGATCGTCATCAGGGCGGTTTCGGAGCCGGAAAAAAAACCGGACAACAGCAGCAGGATCCCGAGCAGGGAAAAGAGAACCGCTAACGGTATGTCGTTCAAAGAAGCGGGGCTCCGGGCCGCAGGTTGCCCTGCATAACTACGAACTGACTAGGGGCGGTGTCAAGCACTGATTGCCATGCATTCATACAAACCGCGGCAAGTACGGAGTGCAAGTCCATGCCGCCAAAGGCCTTCTCTCGTATTCCACGGCGGCATGATCCGATCGGGCTTGCACCGCTATCCCCAGTGTTTTCCGAGGATCAGTTCAAGCACGACCTTGCTGCCGAAGTAGGCCAGGATCAGCAGCAGATAGCCCGCCAACGTCCACCGGATCGCGCGACGGCCGCGCCAGCCGAAGCGCATGCGCCCCAGCAGCAGAATGCCGAACACCGCCCAGGCGAAGATCGACAGGATGGTCTTGTGCACCAGATGCTGCGCGAACAGGTCTTCCACGAACAGAAAACCGGTCAGCAAGGTGCAGCTCAGCAGCCACCAACCGAGGGCGATGGTGCCGAACAACAGGCGTTCCATGGTCTGCAAGGGGGGCAGCCGCACTGCCCATCCGGTCGACGAATAGTGATGCAGCAGGCGGTCCTGTGCCGCCAGCGCGAGCGACTGCAAGGCCGCCAGCGTCATCACTCCGGCACTGAGCACCGACAGAACGACATGGGTTTCCAGCCGCCAGTCGCGCATCGGCAAGGCCTGCGACGGGGACGGAAGCAGCGTGGCCAGCAGCGTGGCGAGTGCGGCGACCGGATAGAGCACGACCCCGAGCATCTGCAATGGCTGTCGCCAACAGGCGGTCCACAGCAGCAGTGCGCTGAGCCAGGCGATCAACGACACGCCTTCGGTGACGCCGATCGTCAGGGCGCCGTGGCGGAACAGCTGAAGGTTCAACAGCCAGGCGTGAATCAGCATGGCGATGGCCGCCGTGGTGCCGACATGGCGCAGGCCGAGCCGCGCCAGCGCCGAGGCGGCGAGATAGGCGGCCGCGGTGATCAGTGTCAGTGCCAGGAGCATAGCCGCCGAGGATAGCATCGCGCCGGGGCGCATCGGACATGTCGGCGCAGCCGGGGAGCGGCTGCGAAATCCCGCACGTTTTGCGGTGCAGAGCCTGTGCTAGCATCGTTTCAACACTTCGAAGGGCTTGCGGCGGAATGCGCATCAAGGTCCTGGGCTGTAGCGGGGGAATCGGGCCGGGCCTGAGAACCACGGCGTTGCTGGTGAACGACGAAACGCTCGTCGATGCCGGTACCGGCGTCGGTGATCTGTCGCTGTCACGCATGCGTCGAATTCGGCGCGTACTGCTGACGCATGCGCATCTCGATCACGTCTGCGGCCTGGCATTCATGGCGGACAATCTGTTCGGTCTGATCGACCGGCCTGTGGATGTGTTCGCGCTCGATGAGACGCTGGACGCGCTGCGCAAGCACATCTTCAATTGGTGGATCTGGCCGGACTTCGGCGAGCTGCCGTCGACCAATGCGCCAATCATCAACTACCGCGCGATCGAAACCGGTCACGCCATCCATGTCGACGGCGTGCGCTATACGCCGTTTCCAGTCTTGCATACGGTCCCCGCGGTCGGTTACGTGATGCAGGACGCGGGCGGCACGATCGTCTTTACCGGGGATACTTACGCCGACGATTCGGTGTGGAACGCGCTCAACGCCTTGCCGCAGCTTGATCGCCTGATGATCGAGATCGCCTTCACCGATGAGCAGGCGGAACTCGGGCGCGTCTCCCGCCACTTCACGCCGAGCCTGCTGGGCCAGGAACTGCACAAGCTGCGCCATCGACCGGAGCTGTTGCTGACGCACCATAAGCCCGGCGCCGAGGCACGGATTGAAAAGGAATGCCGCGTTGCGCTCGCGGACTGGAGTTACCGGCACCTGCGGCGCGGCGATATCATCACCACCTGAATCCTCGAGGAGCGCGCGCACTTTCGCCGCGACGCGATCGTGTTCACACTTCGCCCAACATTTCCGGAGTGGCTGTCGCTCATGTTTGAATCGCTGAGTTCCCGTTTAGGCAATACCCTGCGCGCGCTGTCCGGCAGCGGCCGCCTGACCGAGGACGACGTCAAGAACGCCTCGCGTGACCTGCGCATGGCCCTGCTCGAAGCCGATGTTGCGCTGCCCGTGGTGCGCGATTTCGTGGAGCGCGTGCGCGCCCGCGCGGTCGGTACCGAAGTCACGCAAAGCCTCACACCGGGGCAGGCCTTCCTGCGTATCGTCCAGCAGGAACTGGTCACCACGCTCGGTGGCGAGACCCAGGGACTGAACCTGCGTGCGCAGCCGCCGGTGGTGATCCTGATGGCCGGCCTGCAGGGCTCGGGCAAGACCACCACCAGTGGCAAGCTCGCGCTGCGGCTGAAGGACGTCGACAAGAAGAAGGTCATGCTTGTGTCCTGCGACGTCTATCGTCCGGCCGCGATCGAGCAGTTGCGGATCGTGGCCGAGAAGATCGGCGTCGAATGTTTCCCGAGCGCGGTCGGACAGAACCCGGTCGACATCGCCAAGGCGGCGCTCGATCACGCGCGCAAGGCCTATGCCGAGGTGCTGATCGTCGATACCGCAGGCCGCACCTCGGTGGACGAGGCGATGATGCAGGAGATCGCCGCACTGCATGCCGCGATCGAGCCGGTCGAAACCCTGTTCGTGGTCGACAGCATGACCGGCCAGGACGCCGCCAATACCGCCAAGGCCTTCGCCGACCGCCTGCCCCTGAGCGGCGTGGTGCTGACCAAGGTGGACGGCGATGCACGTGGCGGCGCCGCCCTGTCGGTGCGTACCGTCACCGGCGCGCCGATCAAGTTCCTCGGCGTCGGCGAGAAATCTTCGGCACTGGAGGTGTTCCACCCGGATCGCATCGCCTCGCGCATTCTCGGTCAGGGCGATGTGCTCAGCCTGATCGAGGAAACGGTCCAGAAGGTGGATCGCGACAAGGCCGAAAAGCTCGCGCAGAAGCTCAAGAAGAACAAGCGTTTCGACCTCGAGGATTTCCGCGACCAGATGCTGCAGATGCAGAACATGGGCGGCGTCGGCGCGATGTTGGAGAAACTGCCGGGCGGTGCGCAGATGCAGGCGCAGCTGGCCAAGGCCAATCCCGAGAAGGAAGTCGGACGCTCGATCGCGATCATCAATTCGATGACGCGCCGCGAGCGTCGCTTCCCCGATCACATCAAGGCTTCGCATCGCCGCCGCATCGCGGCCGGCAGCGGCACTCAGGTGCAGGACGTGAACCGGCTGCTGCGCCAGTTCGATCAGACGCGCGACATGATGAAGAAGGTCGCCAATGGCGGCATGGGCAAGTTGATGCGCGGTCTCGCGGGGCGCATGCCGCCGGGCATGATGCCGCGTCGCTGACGCCGTTCGGCCGCGTAAAGCTGCCGGTCTTCCGGGCCACCCATGCGCTGGCACCAATTCTGCTGACAGAATCATTCAACAACGTCAGGGAACGGCGGATTGGGGAAGGGGCTGATGGAACGTCTGATTTTCAGGTGCTTGATGGTCGTGATGCTGGCGCTTGCCGCCGGTTGTGGCGACTACTCGGGTAGCGCGGATTCCGGTGACGGCAGCCAGGACGAGGCCGATGACGGCGCTCAGTCACCGGGCGCCGGGGACGGGGACGAACCGGGCGGCTCCGACAACGACGACGACACCGAAGACACCGGTGGCGAGACGCCTGACGCGGACTCCGGCGGCGATGCCGGCAATGATCTCGTCAACGGCAAGGGTCTTTACGCCAGTCAGTGCCAGAGCTGCCACGGCGCCAGTGGCCAGGGGGGCATCGGCCCTTCACTGACCGGTACTTCGAGCTGTCCGAGCTGCGCCAGCTTCGACACGCTGTGGGTGCGCATTCGCGACACCATGCCGTCCAGCAATCCCTCGAGTTGCGACGAAGCCTGCGGCCGGGACGTTGCGGCCTACATCATGAATGGCTTCTCCACCGAATCGCCTGATGGCGGCGGCGATGGTGGCAATGGAGGCGGCGGCAGCGATCCGGACGAGCCGGGCTCGCCCGATACCCCCGACGAACCGGATGAACCCGATACCCCCGATACCCCCGATGAACCAGACGAGCCCGACATGCCGGACGAGCCGGAGCCGCCAGCGGCGACCTGTTCGGTCGAGTTCAGCTACCAGAGCGTGTGGAACACCGGGTTTGTCGCCGACGTCACGATCCGCAATTTCAGCGGTGCGGACATCGATGGCTGGGCGGTCGAGTTCACGTTCCCGAACAATCAGCTCATCACCAACGACTGGAACACCGTGCTGTCGCAGTCCGGCGCTGCGGTGCGCGCGCTGCCCGAAAGCTACAACAGCGCGATTGCCAACAACGGCAGCACCAGCTTCGGGTTCCAGGGAACACACGACGGTGTATCGGAACTGCCGCAGGATGTGCGGCTGGAAGCGCCGGGCTGCACCACCACCGCGCCTCCGGATGACGGCGGCGATACCGGTGGTGGTGAAGACGAGCCCGTCGCCTGCGGCGAGGTGCCGGCCGCGCCGCGGCTGCTGCGCTTGCTGACGCGCTGGGAGTACGAACGCACGGTGCATGACCTGACGGGCCTGAGCGGGAACTTCGCCGAGAATTTCCCCACCGAGGCGCGCATCCAGGGCTACGACAACAACGCCAAGGTCGCGTTGGTGACCGATCGACATGTCGACGAATACATCGCCGCCGCGGAGGACATCGGCGAGCGCGCCGTGGCCGAGCGCAAGAGCGCATTGCTCGGTTGCGACCCGGCCTCGGATTCGAATTGCGCGAACAGTTTCGTCGAGCGTTTCGGACGCCTCGCGTTCCGCCGGCCGCTGACGACGCCGGAGCACGACCAGTATCTCGGGCTGTTCGATTCCAGCCTGTCGGAATCCTTTGACGATGGCATGTCGCTGGCGATTGCCGCGTTTCTGAGCTCGCCGCAGTTCCTGTATCGCTCCGAGGCCGGTGTCGATATCGGCAATGGCCGCTACCGGCTCAGCGACTATGAAATCGCGAGCAGCCTGTCCTATCTGTTGTGGGGCAGTCTGCCGGATGAGGACCTGCTTCAGGCTGCCGCCTCGGGTGCCTTGCGCGAGCCCGACGGCCGCCTTGCCCAGACCGAACGCATGCTGGCCGACCCACGCGCACGCGAACGCTTCGCGGACTTCGCCACGCAGTGGCTCGGTACCGGCTATCTGCTGGGCTCGTTCAAGGATCCGGAAATTTTCCCCGGCCTCACCGACGAGGTGCGCCGAGCCATGGTCGAGGAGCTGTCACGCTTCGTGAACCACGTGGCCTTCGATTCCACCGACGGCACGCTGGACGAGCTGTATTCGGCGGACTACGTGTTCGTCAACGGCCCCTTGCGCCAGTACTACGGCTTGCCGGGTTCGAGCACGGACGCCAACTTTGTGCAACAGCCGGCGGACGCGACCCGCGGCGGTATCCTGGGCCTGGGCGCCGTTCTGGCCTCGCACGCGCATTCGAATGAATCATCTCCGATCAAGCGCGGCGTGTTCGTGCGTGAGCGGCTGTTGTGCCAGGATCTGCCCGACCCGCCGCCGGACGTGGATACCACGCCACCGGGTCTCGATCCCACGCTGACCACGCGCGACCGTTTCGCGCAACATACTTCGGACCCCAACTGCGCGGCCTGTCACCAGTACATCGACGGCACCGGATTTGGTTTGGAACGCTATGACGGTGCCGGCGGCTATCGCACGACCGAGAACGGTCTGACGATCGACGACTCCGGCGAACTGGTCGACCGGGAAGGCTTCAACACCGGTACCAGCGACGCCTTCAGCGGTCCGCTGCAACTGGCCGAGATCGTGCGCCAGACCGAGGCGGCGCGCGCCTGTGTCGTGCAGCAGTACTACCGCTACAGCCACGGTTACGTCGAAACCGGGTCCGACGAATGCGCGCTGGAGGAACAGCTGGCCGAGTTCGCCGACGACGGCTACAGCCTGCGCAGCCTGCTGATCAATACCGTGGCTGCCGATGAATACATTTTGCGTCGCGCGGGAGGCAACGAATGAGCACGCACGATCCTGTCCGCCGACGCCTGCTCAAGGGTGTACTGGCCGGTGGTCTGACCGCGCCGCTGGCCGGCCTGCTGGCGCGCTCCGCGCGCGCGCAGTCCGGCGGTGCCGCCGCCAAGGTGATCTTTGTCTACATTCCGGACGGTTGCTCGCAACCGCATTGGCACCCGAGTGGCAGCGAATATGATTTTTCGCTGCCGGCGATGACGCAGCCGCTGGCCTCGGTCAGCGACGATCTGGTATTCGTGCGCGGCCTCAACATGTACTCCGGCGGTTCCACGCATGAAGGCGGTATCCGCAAGGTGCTGACCGCCACCAACGACGTATCGCTGGATGTCTTCATCGGGCAGTACTACCGCGAGCAGAGCGCGCATGCCTCGATCCACCTTGGCGTGGCGTCCTCGCACGAGAACGGCGCCGGCTACGTGTCCTATCTTGGCGAGGAGCAGCCGATCACGCCCGAAGACAATCCCCTGCGGGCCTTCGAGCGCCTGTTCGGAACGCCCGGCGAAGTCAGCGACATCAGTGCGCGTCGGCGGCTTTCGATACTCGATGCCGCGCAGGAAGACCTTGCGCGCATCCGCTCACAGCTCGGCCAGACCGAGCGCGACAAGCTGGAATTGCACGAGGAATCGCTGCGCGCCGTGGAGAACCGGGTGCTGGCTTCGGCCGAAGAGCCGATCGGCAGCTGCGCCAATCCGGACTGGAACCGCGGCGGCTGGGCCGTGCCCGAGGGCTACAACACCTATCCGAACTACTGGAATCGCGACGACCAGTTCGCCGAGGTTTCGCGCTTGCAGCTCGACCTTTCGGTGCTCGCGCTGCAATGCGATCTGACGCGCGTCGTCACGCTGCAGTTCTCTCACGCTGTCAGTCCGACCAGCCTCGCCAACGAGATCGGCATCGACCAGCGCCATCACGATTCCTCGCACTACGACGCCAACAACGAGGACTCCATCCAGAACTTCATCGGCTGGAAGCGCTGGTACTGCGAGCAGTTCGCCTATCTGGTGAACGCCCTGAAGAACGTGGAGACCTCCAACGGCAGCCTGCTGGACGATACTGTGATCTTCCTGTGTTCCGAGCTGGGGCACTCCTCGCGACATGATCATCGCGACATGCCGTTCGTGCTGGCGGGGCGTGGCGGCGGCTTGGAGACCGGTCGCTTCCTCGACTTCCGCAGCGCCAATGGCGGAGATGGCGAGTCGCATTCAAAATTGTTGGTATCGCTCGGCAATGCGGCCGGCATCCCGATCGAAAGCTTTGGATACACCGGCCACGGAAGCGGCCCGTTGTCGGGGCTCTACACATGAAGGTACTGAGGATTCTGGGGGTGTTGTGCGCGCTGCACGGCGGGTCCGTACTGGCGGCCGCGACGGCGGGCGCCGTCGCGCCACCCGCCGCGGGCACGGCGCTGATCGGCGCTCAGCCGCTGTCGCTCGCCGACTATCGAGGCCGCTGGGTGCTGGTTGATTTCTGGGCCTCCTGGTGCGGCCCCTGCAAGCTGTCGCTGCCGGCGCTCGAAGAACTGCGGCAGGAACTCAAGAGCGGCGACGATGCCGAGCGCTTCGAGATTCTCGCGGTCAATCTCGACAGCAACCCCGCCCTTGGGCGCCGCTTCCTGGAACGGCATCCCGTGAGCTATCCGGTGCTCAGCAACCCGGACGGCAGCATCGCCGAATCCTGGGCGCTGCCGGCGATGCCGACCTCGTATCTGATCGCCCCGGATGGCCGCGTCTCGCAGGTACATTCCGGTTATCGCGACGGCGACCAGGCGCGCCTGCGTACATTGTTGCTCGACTCCTTGAAGGACACGCCGTGAATCGCCGACTGATTTCCTTGATGTTGCTCGGCAGTGTGTTCCTGCCTGCTTGCAGTACCGTTCAACCCTGGCAACGCGGCGAACTGGCGCAGGCCTCGATGGCCTGGGACCCGGACCCGATGAAGGCCGCATTGAACTCGCACGTTTACGACAGCAAGGAAGCCTCCAGCGGCCGCATCGGCCTGGCCGGCGGCGGTTGCGGCTGCAACTGATGGCGGCCGAGCGTGGGCGCCGGCTCGCTGCGCTGACTGCCGCCGCCCTGGCCCTGCCGGCAGTCCAGGCCTCGGCGCAGTTTCGCGACGAGGCGCAGCAACTGTCGGTGCGCTACAGCAGCTATGGCGAAGGCGATCTGCCGGCGGCTCAACCCGAGCAGTCGCGCTTCGATATCGACATCTGGCAGCTGCGCTACGGCACGCCCATACTCGAACGATCCCGATTGACCATCGATGGTCAGTACGAAACCCTGTCCGGCGCCTCGCCGTGGTTCATCGAGCCCGATGAAAACGGCGACCCGGTTCAGATCATGTCCGGCGCGACGATCGACGAGGCGCGCGGCAGCCTGGGTCTGGATCTGCGCAGCTACGGCGAGGGACGCGAGTACGCCGTGTCGCTTGGCGGTTCTGTGGAAGACGACTACAGCTCGATCAATCTGGGTATCGACGGGCACTTCGAACTGCCCGGCAAGCAGAGTTCGCTGTCTTTGGGCATCGGCAGCTCGCGCGACCAGATCGAACCCACCGATGGCGGCAGTACCCGGTATCCGCAGCGGCCGGTGTCCGAGGACAAGTCCAGCTACGACGCGGTGCTGGGTTTTACCTACATTCTGAATCCGGTCACCGTCGTTCAGACCGGTCTGAGTCTTTCGCGTTCCAGCGGCTATTTGTCCGATCCCTACAAGCTGGCCTACGTCGCCGGTGAGATCCGGCCCGATGCACGTCCCGATGCGCGAAACGAACTTGCCTGGACCACCCGCCTGCGCTACCGCATCACCGCCTGGGCGGGGTCGCTGCACCTCGACTACCGCTACTTCGACGATTCCTGGGGCATACGCTCGCATACCGTGGACTTCGCGCTGCACAAGGACTTCGGCACGCGCCTGAGTCTGGCGCCGCACCTGCGCTGGTACAGTCAGAGCCAGGCCAAGTTCTATCAGCCCTATTTCCTGGACGAGCGCGATGATGGCTACTACTCCAGCGACTATCGTCTGTCGCCATACGGCGCCGTGACCGTGGGCCTGGACCTGAGCTGGCGCTTCGGCGAGCAGGCGTTGCGGCTGTCGCTGGAACACTACGAGGCCAGCGCCGACACTGCCGCCGGCGACGTCCAGGTCGAAAACCCCGGCCTGGTCGACTTCACGATGATGACCCTGGGCTTTGACTTCCGCCTCTGAGGGCCTTGCCGGCGCATCGCAGGAGTTTCGCGCCATGGCCTGCCCCTGCCGGATTCAGGTGTTCCATGCGGACGCCGCACATGCGCGGCAGGTCTGCGAGCGGATGCGCGACGAGGTGCTGCGCATCGAGGCCAAATACTCCCGTTATCGCGACGACAGTGCGCTGTCACGGATCAACCGCTCGGCTGGTGATGAGCGTGGTGTTGTCGTCGACGATGAAACCGCGGCGCTGCTCGACTATGCAGCGGCGGCCTGGCGGGAAAGTGACGGCAAGTTCGATCCCACCGCGGGCATCCTGCGCCGGGTCTGGAATTTCCGGGACCGGATCGTGCCCGCCGCCGAGGCGGTCAGTGCGCTGCTGCCGAACATCGGCTGGCAGCGCTTGCACTGGCAACGCCCCCGTCTGAGCCTGCCGCTGCCCGGCATGGAGCTGGACTTCGGCGGCTTCGGCAAGGAGTACGCCGCCGACAGCGCCGCCGGTATCGGGCTTCAGGCCGGCATCGTCAGCGGCATTGTCGATCTGGGCGGGGATGTCCGCCTGCTGGGGCCGCAGCCCGGCGGCAGGCCATGGCGCATCGGCATTCGCGACCCGGCGCAAGCGACGCGGGCGATCGCCTCACTGGCGCTGGAGCGGGGTGCCATCGCGACCAGCGGAGACTACGAGCGAAGTTTCGAGTTTCGCGGGCAGCGCTACAGTCATCTGCTCGACCCGCATGACGGTTGGCCGGTACAGGGTTACGCCAGCGTTTCGGTGCTCGCCGGCCAGTGTCTGATTGCCGGCACGGCGACTACGACCGCCGTGCTCAAAGGTATCGAAGACGGCCGGAAATGGCTGGAATCACTGGGTTTGCCGTGGCTGGCGGTGCATCCTGATGGCCGCATCGAACGCGGTCAGGCACCGGTCATCTGACGGATTCGCCACAAGCCTTTCCTTTTGCTTCGAAATCGCTACAATACGCGGCCTTTCGGCGGCCCCACGGCCGCATTGTGGATTTTTGAAAAATCTTATGGTCAAGATTCGTCTCGCGCGTACCGGCGCCAAGAAGCGTCCGTACTACCACATCATTGCGACCGACAGCCGTAGCCGGCGTGACGGTCGTTTCCTTGAGCGCCTTGGGTACTACAACCCGAACGCCTCGGGTCAGGAACAGAAGCTGCTGGTCGATCTCGAGCGTCTCGCGCATTGGCGCGGCAACGGCGCCCAGGTGTCCGAGCGTGTCGAGTATCTGGTCAAGATCGCCCCGAAGCCGGAGGCGGCCGCTGCCTGAGTCTGAACAGCGCCAGGTGACGCTGGGTCGCGTCGCCGGTGTGTTCGGCGTGAAGGGCTGGGTTCGCATCCAGTCATTCACCAGACCCGCGGACAATATTTTCGAGTACGCGCCCTGGAATATCGACGGCACGGTCTGGACGATCGACGAGGCGCAGGAACACGGTCCCGGTTTCATCGTGAGTCTGGCCGGCATTGCTGATCGGGACGCTGCGGCGGCCATGATCGGCGCCGAAATCCAGGTTCCGCGGAGCGCGCTTCCCGAGCCCGAGCCAGGGGCGGTCTACTGGGCCGACCTGATCGGACTCGAAGTGGTTTGCGAAGACGGCCAGCCTCTTGGGTCGGTCGAATCGTTGTTGGAGAACGGCGTGCAGGACGTGCTCGTGATCCGAGGCGATGAAAGGCAGCATCTGGTGCCGCTGGTGCGCGGGCCGATCGTGAAATCGATCGAGGTCGGGCAAGGGCGGATCATCGTTGACTGGTCGCCGGAATACTGAGCGGGGCCACAGGGATGAAGATCGAAGTGCTGACGCTGTTCCCGGAGTTCGTGGAACAGATCACGCGCTACGGTGTGCCGAGAATTGCGGTTGAGGGCGGGCATCTGCAAGTGGGTACGCGCAATCCGCGCGACTACAGCGGAAACCGTCATCGACGGGTCGATGACCGCCCTTATGGCGGTGGACCCGGCATGGTCATGCAGGCCGAGGCGCTGGCGGCGGCGATTGCCGCGTCCAGGACGCAGCTCGGAGCGGCTCAAGTGCTGAGCCTGAGCCCGCAGGGCCAGCCGCTGAGCCAGGCGCTGTTGCGCCGGCTGGCGGAGCAGCCTGCGATCATCATGGTCTGCGGCCGCTATGAGGGGATCGACGAACGCCTGCTGACGGCGGAGGTCGATCTGGAGGTATCGCTGGGCGACTTTGTGCTGTCCGGCGGCGAGATCGCGGCCATGGCCGTGATCGACGGCATCGCCCGGTTGTTGCCGGGGGTGCTGGGACACGAGGATTCGGCCGAGTTCGATTCGTTCTCGGCGGGACTTCTGGACCACCCGCATTATTCGAGGCCCGAACAATGGCGCGAGGCGGAGGTTCCGGAAGTATTGTTGTCGGGCGACCATGCGCGGATAGCGCGCTGGCGCCGCAAACGCGCCCTGGGCGCGACGTGGTTGAAGCGGCCGGACCTGTTGGACGGCCTGGAACTTGACGAAGATTCGAAACAACTGCTGCGGGAATTCATCGCGCAGCGGGAAGAGTAAAAGGCGAAGCCATGAGCAAGATCATCGAGCAGATCGAAGCGGAACAGATGTCCAAGACCGTCCCGGATTTCCGCGCGGGCGACACCGTCGAGGTGAAGGTCAAGGTCAAGGAAGGCGAGCGTGAGCGCCTCCAGGCCTTCGAGGGTGTGGTCATCGCCAAGCGCAGCCGGGGCCTGCACTCGGCGTTCACGGTACGCAAGATGTCGCATGGCGAAGGGGTGGAACGTGTGTTCCAGACCTACAGCCCGCAGCTGGCCGAGATCACCGTGAAGCGTCGCGGCGCCGTCGCCCGCGCCAAGCTCTATTACCTGCGTGATCGCACCGGCAAGGCTGCGCGCATCAAGGAAAAGCTGGGCTGAAAACAGGGCGGGCGGTGCCGGTGTCCGTCTGACGGGCATCGGTCCATCACGCAGGACAAGGCCGCCGCGGAGAATCCGCTGCGGCCTTGTTCGTTTGGAGTTCACAGAAACTTACGAAACCGGCCTCGTGAACCGTCGGCGCGATGGACTTGGCTCGCGTTACCAGTGCTTTCGACCCTGAAGGAGCACTGCCGTGACATTCCCGATCCTCACTTCGAGCGCAAGCCGTTGCCGAACCCTGGTTGCCGTCGCGGCAATTGGCATAGGCATGAGCGCGCTGTCCGGTTGCGGCAGCATGGCGCGTGAACGCATCAGCCAGCGCCTGGATGATCGCTTGCAGTTCGATCAGATCGATACCGATCGCAACGGTTGCATCAGCCCCGGCGAACTCGAGCGCTTCAAGCAGACGCTGGCGCAGCGGTAGTCAGCAGGGCGGCCGCTGCGACAGTGTTCTTACGAAAGTCGCGGCGGTCGGGCCATCGGGGAGTGGCCTCGCTGCTCGGCGACGCGATCCAGCCAAGCCCGGATGGAGGGATACGGTTCGAGTGTGAACCCACCGTCGGCCGCCGCATGGGTATAGGCGTACAAGGCGATATCGGCGATGCCGAAGCGGTCTTCGACGAAAAACTGACGCCCGCTCAGGTGCTGTTCCATCACCGCCAGCGCCTGCCTGCCGCGCTCGTGCAGTTTGGGCAGTTCTGCCCGCCGTTCGTGATCCGGCGGAAGAAATCCGCAGATGTAGCGGGCCACCGCGATATAGGGCTCATGGCTGTACTGTTCGAAGAACAGCCATTGCAGGGTCCGTGCGCGCGCCAACCGCGGGCCGGGCCATAGCCGCGTGTCCTCGGCAAGGAAGCAGAGGATGGCGTTGGATTCGGCGAGCGTTTCTCCATTGTCCAGTTGCAGCACCGGTACCCGGCCGTTTGCATTGAGTGCAAGGAAGTCCGGCTGGCGGCTGGCACCGGTGGTGATGTCCACTTCCTGCCAGCGAAACGGCAAGCCCAGATGATCGAGCAGCAGTCGCAGCTTGTGGCAGTTGCCTGAGCTGGACATTCCGTAAACGGTATACATGCGGCTTCCCGGGAATTGCGGCGCCGTGATGATAGCGGCTATGGAGCCGACCGGGCTGCGTCGCCGCTTTCATTTGCAGGCCGATACGATACTAGCGGCCCTGCCGCAAGCGCACCCGGCAGAATGAACCTGCTGCCTGGCCGTTTCCCCCTTCTCCCGCAAGCGGGCGAGGGTCGGCCGGCATCATGCGACGCGCGATTCACGTTAACGGCCATGCCGGCGGAGGCACCCCGGAAAATGGATCCTGCGCCAGGCAGGCCGCCCTCACCCCACCACCCGCTCCGCGGGCGGTCCTCCCCTCTCCCACGTCGTGGGCGAGGGGCAGCGGACTCGCTGCGCGAGATTCACGTTAATATCGGTCCTGTCGATTGCCCGGTTCCCTGATGCTCCGAAAGCTGCTGCCCGATACCTACGTGATCGCCTTGCTGAGCACGGTAGCCCTGGCCAGCCTGCTGCCGTGTCGCGGCGATGTGGCGGCGATGCTCGGTGTGCTGACGCATGTGGCGATCGCCGTGCTGTTCTTTCTGCACGGTGCGAAGCTGTCGCGGGAAGCGGTTGTCGCCGGCTTCACGCATTGGCGTCTGCATCTGACGACGCTGTCGGTCACCTTCATACTGTTTCCCGTGCTGGGCTTGGCGGCGCGTCCGCTGTTGGCCCCCTGGGTCGGCGATACGCTTTATACCGGCGTGCTGTTCCTGTGCATGCTGCCGTCAACGGTGCAGTCTTCGATCGCCTTCACCGCGATGGCGCGCGGCAATGTGGCGGCGTCGGTGTGTGGCGCCTCGGCGTCGAACATACTGGGCATGTTCGTCACACCGCTGCTGGTCGGCCTGTTCGTGGCTCAGGGCTCGGGTGCGATATCCACCGACGCGATCGGCAGCATCCTGGTGCAGTTGTTGCTGCCGTTCATCGCCGGACAGGCCGCGCGGCGCTGGATCGGAGGCTGGGTAAGGCGTCGCGCTCCGGCGCTCAAGTATGTCGACCAGGGTTCGATCCTGCTGGTGGTTTACACCGCGTTTTCGGCAGCGGTGGTCGAAGGTCTGTGGTCCAAGGTCGATGGTCCGGCACTGCTCGGCCTGCTGGCGATCAGCGCTCTGCTGCTGAGTGTGGTGATGCTGAGCACGGCCTTCGGTGCGCGGGCTCTGGGCTTCAGTCGCGAGGACGAAATCAGCTTCGTGTTCTGCGGCTCGAAGAAGAGCCTGGCCACCGGCGTGCCGATGGCGAAGGTGCTGTTCGCGGCACCGGATGTCGGCATGATGGTGCTGCCGCTGATGCTGTTCCATCAATTGCAGCTGATGGTGTGCGCGGTGCTGGCGCAGCGCTACGCGCGCGCCGAAACGTCCGACGCGGCCCGCCAGCGGGCCTAGGTTCTGGCCGAACGATCGCCGGCGGCATCGCTCAGACTCCCCAGGTCACCGCCACGTTCTTGCGCTGCGAGCGTTCCAGCATTTCGATCAGCGGCCAGGCGCGCCGCGCCAGATCGACCGGTATCGGCTGGTCCTCGTCGTCTTCGCCGTTCTCGGCCTTGTTTTCGTCCTGCTCGGCCTTCGGCTTGCGCTGCTCGCTCTCGATTGCGGCACGCAGGGCCGATACGGCCGCCGGAATCTCTTCCGGGGCCAGTGCGCCGCGTTCCGCCTCGGGTTTGCCGATGATTTCCAGCAGGCGGCGGGCGTGGGTCTGCAGCATGACGATCTTGGCGGCAGCCGGTGACGAGAACTGGATCATCTCGGACTCCTGTGTGCGGTGGATCGCGGCAGTCTAGTCGCAAGGCCCTGAATCGCGGGCGCGGCGATGCGAGCCGCGGCTGCTCAGCCGTGATTCGGGCAGCGGCATGCACACTGCCGTGCACGCTTGAGCAGGGACCCCACCCGATGCAGTACGCAGACGCATTCCTTCACGAAATCGAATCATTCCTGGGCTGGAAGCTGGATGCCGGACGTCAGGATCAGGCCATGCGATGGCGCGACCAGGGTCAGTCGGCCGAGGCCATCGCGCAGCGATTCGAGAAGCTGCGCGTGGCCGGCGACACGCTCAACGACCCGAGCATTCCCGTGCGGGACGATCCGCCGACCCGGCCTCAGGACGACGATCCGGCAGAATTCTGAGCGCCGGTGCCGTGTCGGAACCTGTCAGCAGGAAATCGCCAGCGTATTGTTTTTGCTGGATCAAAGGACTCCAATCGGAGGGCGGAGGTTTCATTCGCAGTTCATGATCGGCGACGCACACTGCCGGTCCAGCCAGGAACCCCGATTACCGTGGTGCGAGGTTCCGCATCCATACCAGAAGACGATCTGAATTCAGATGCTCGTCGCGCATCGCCGATAGGGAACAATGCTAGATACGATCTGCTCACCCCAAAGCGACATCGTCGAAGCCTACCGCTTCGTGCGCGACCGCAGTCTCAAATTGATCGCGCCCCTGTCGGCGGAAGACACCGTGGTGCAATCGATGCCGGATGTCAGTCCGACGAAGTGGCATCTGGCACACAGCAGCTGGTTCTTCGAGCAATTCCTGCTGTCCTCGCAAGGTGGCTACGAGCCCTTGCGGCCGGGCTGGCAGTTTCTGTTCAACTCCTACTACGAATCGGTGGGGCCGCGGCACGATCGCGTGCAGCGCGGACTGTTGTCGCGGCCGACACTGGCCGAGGTGATCGAATACCGCCATCGCGTCGATGACGATATGGCGCCCGTGTTGGATCGGGCCGCTTCCGATTCCGAGTTGGCTTCACTGATCACCCTGGGGCTGCATCACGAGCAGCAGCATCAGGAGCTGATGCTGACCGACATCAAGCATGTCTTTTCGGTCAATCCGCTGGAGCCGTCCTATCAGCGTGAGGCACCGTTCGGATTGCCCGGCCACGCCTTGCCGATGCGCTTCGTGCGCGGCAGCGCGGGTATCGTCGAAATCGGGCATCACGGCGAGGGGTTCGCGTTCGATTGCGAAACGCCGCGTCATCGCACGCTGCTGCACCCCTATGAAATGGCCGATCGGCCGGTGACCAACGACGAGTTTCGCGACTTCATTCGCGACGGAGGCTACCGCACGCCAAGCCTGTGGATGTCCGAAGGCTGGGCCAAGGTGCAGTCCGAAGCCTGGAACGGGCCGATGTACTGGGATGCCCAGGCGGAAACCGAATTCACCCTGGCCGGCCGGCGCGAGATCGATCCGTATGCGCCGGTCTGTCATGTCAGCTATTACGAGGCGGATGCGTATGCGCGCTGGGCCGGCGCACGCCTGCCGCGCGAGTCCGAGTGGGAACACCTGACCGAAACCCGCGTCGATATCGATGCGCAATTGCGGGCCGCCAATTTCGCCGATGCCGGGTTTTTGCACCCCCAGCCGGCGCAGCGTGACGAAGGCCTGCTCCAGTTGTTCGGCGATGTCTGGGAGTGGACCTCAAGCCCCTACGTCAACTATCCCGGCTACAGGCCATTGCCGGGCGCGCTCGGCGAATACAACGGCAAGTTCATGTGCGGGCAATGGGTGCTGCGTGGCGGCTCCTGCGTCACGCCGGCGGGCCATTTGCGCGCGAGCTACCGCAACTTTTTCTATCCCCCTGATCGCTGGCAGTTCATGGGGTTCCGTCTCGCCAAGGATGCCTAGTCCTAAAGAAGCAGTGGAAACAAGGAGAGCGTGCGCATGAACCGACCTGTGCAAGCGACAAGACTCAAGGAAACCGATTTCAGGCAGTTCAGCCTGCCGGACGACGACTTTGCCAGCGAAGTGATTCGTGGGCTTTCGGGGCGCCCCAAGCGCCTGCCCTCCAAGTACTTCTATGATGCAGAAGGCTCGGCCTTGTTCGAGAAGATCTGCGATCAGCCCGAGTACTATCTGACGCGCACCGAACTCGAGATCATGCGCGACCAGGCCGCCTCGATGGCCGCGGCGCTGGGTCCTGACGTGCGCCTGATCGAATTCGGCAGTGGCGCCGGCCTCAAGACCCGCCTGTTGCTCGAAGCCTTGCGCAATCCGGTGTGCTACGTCCCGATCGAGATTTCGCAAAGCGCGCTCGACGACAGCGTGGCGCAGCTGCGTGAGGACTTTCCGCAGGTGCAGATGCAGCCGGTTTGCGCCGATTTCACGCAGGCGCTGTGTCTGCCGCGTCCCGCACGTGAACCGCGGCGCACCGTGATCTATTTCCCCGGTTCGACCATCGGCAATTTCTCGACATCGGAGGCCGACGCCCTGCTGCGCGAGATGCGTCTGACCATGGGCCCGTATGGCGCGGCGCTGATCGGACTGGATCTCAAGAAGGACATCGGCACCATGGAGGCGGCCTACAACGACGCTGCCGGCGTCACCGCCGAGTTCACGCTCAACCTGCTGGCCCGGATCAACCGGGAGCTCGAAGGCGACTTCGATCTCGATCGCTTCGAGCACCAGGCGCGCTACAACCCCGAGGCCGGACGCATCGAAACCCGGATCATCAGCCGCTTTGACCAGACGGTGCGCGTGTCAGGCCAGGGCGTCACCTTTCTCAAGGGTGAGGCGATGCTGGTCGAATACAGCACCAAGTATTCGCTGGACGACGTCGAAGGCATGGCCGCACGCGCCAACCTGCATGCGACGCGTCGCTGGTTCGATCGGGATCGACGCTTCTGCGTGCAACTGCTCGAACGCACGCCCTTGTCTTGGAGTGCGCACGCGGACGCTTGAAACACGGTCCAGGCCCCCAACCCAACCCAACCGGAGACAGCGACATGAACAGCAGAATTCTCAATGCCTGCGCTCTCGCCAGCCTGATGCTATGCGGTGCCGCCCATGCCGAATCCAGCGTGGTGATGCACAGCGTCAGCGCTGAGGGTGTCGGCAAATCGCTGGGCGCCGTCACACTCGGCGACTCGGAATACGGTGTGGTGCTGACGCCCAAGCTTGGCGGCTTACCGCCAGGCCTGCACGGCTTCCACCTGCACGAAGGCGCGAGCTGCGCGCCGGCGAGCAAGGACGGCAAGATGACCGCCGCCGCGTCCGCCGGCAGTCATTACGACCCCGAGGAAACCGGTATGCATGGCCTGCCTTGGGGCGAAGGCCACCTCGGCGATCTGCCACCTCTGTACGTCACGGCCGATGGCGCGGCCGTACAGCCTGTGCTCGCGCCACGCCTGGAGATGGCCGATCTTGAAGGCCACGCGCTGATGATCCACGAAGGCGGCGACAACTTCTCCGACCACCCGGAGAAGCTGGGTGGCGGCGGTTCGCGCATCGCCTGCGGCGTGATCGAGTAAGCCGGCGTCTGCGAGCATGAGTGTCCAGCAGGTTTATTGGGCGGTGGCCTATCCGATACTGGCCGCAGTGCTGGCCGTCGGCGCCTTGTTGCTGATCAAGATCGTGCGTCATCGGCAGGCGGCGAAGGATGCGCGCCGGCTCAATGCCGTGCCGGCGCAGCCGATGAGTCGCGATCAGGCGCGCGCACTGATCAGGCGCTATCTGTACGGCGCCGGTCCGATACTGTTCGTGCTGGCGCTGGTCGGCGTGGCCGTGGCCTGAGCGCCACTCAGCCTTCGTCCTCCTCCTCGGCGTCGTCTTCATCATCCGCTTCGTCCTCGGACGACAGCGGTGGCAGCTCGCCGAGCGTGGCGCTGGCGCGCGCCTCGCGATAGCGATCAAGCGTCTCATCCAGATGGAAATGCGCATTCCAGACACTCGCCAGCGTGACGCTCAACAGCGCCACGGTGGCGAGCGCCCGTGCGTTGAGCCTCGTCGTGCCATGAAAGCGGATGAATGCGGCACTGAACAGCGCCACCCAGGCCAGGCCCAGCGCGTAACCGGCCACCACGTCGGACAGCCAGTGCACGCCCAGGTACAGGCGCGAGAATCCGACCATGCAGATCAGCACGCTGGCACCCGCGAACAGCGGCAACCGCAGGTTCCAGGGACGTTGCCAGGCCAGCAGTACCGTCAGGAATCCGTACAGCACTGCGCTGCCGGCGGCGTGACCGCTGGGAAACGAGTAGCGGTCGAAACCTTCGTAGATATTGCCGGGGCGATCACGCGAAAGTGCCCATTTGAGCAATACCACTGAAGCCCGTGCGGCCAGTGCGGCGGCGAGCCAGTAGGCGATCACCGCCCATTGTCGGCGCCACGCCAGCCAGGCCGAGATGCCCAAGGCCAGAGGTACGGTGACGATGGCGCCGCCGAGCCCTGTCAGGACCACCATCAAACGGTCCACGGGCTCGCTGTGCAGTGACTGGAGCGCGCTCCAGACGCTGCGGTCGAGGTGCAGCATGGTCTCGCGTTCGACCACGGATTCAGTGATTTCGAAGAACGCCATGCCGCATACCAGTAGGATCAGGCTGGCCACCAGCAGCGCCGCGAGTTCGCGCTGATCCCGGTCGAGCAGCGGCAGCAGTGCGCGCGCCGAGAGGCCGCCGCGATTCGCTGCCAGCCGAACGATCGCCAGACGAATCCGGTCGAGCCCGCGCAGCAGCGGCTTCAGCGCGAGTACGCTCAGGCGTGCCAGCAGCAACAGCGCGGCGAACAGCAGGAACAGGCTCAGCGCCGCCAGACCGAGGCGGTTCGGGCTCAGCGAATCGAGCATGTCATTACCACCGGCATGCGAAGGAACGTCCAGGGGATAGAGGCTTCGCCTTGTCGCCCATCAAGCCTGATCACTTTCGGTGCGCATCATCAATGTCCTTGTGCTTGGGTGGAGCGGCTGCGGCGATCTCTCGGAACCCTGTCCGATAGTACCGGCAGCGGCCGCCAGGAACCGAGCAAAAACGGTCGTTCAGGCCGTGTTCGCCACTGATTCGATAGGGTGGTTTCCAAGCATTCGCACTTGGACATCAACAGTGTCAGGCGAAGCACCGCATTGGCGATTCGCCATTGTCGGAACAGGAGGAGGCAAATGATGACTGTCTCCTCCCTGCATGAGGAGAGCCCGATGAGCACTGCAACCGAGTTCGGCATGAGCCCCGAAGACGCTCCTGACAGCAAGCCGCCCCATGCCAGCAATGGTGCCGCGACCGATTCCGGCGGGTCGGGCGGCGACGCGCGAGGAGCCAGCAACGACAGCGGCGGTTCACCGTGGCGGGGCCTTGCCCGGGATCTGTTGAAGCTGACTCAGGAACAGGTACTGACCTTCGCCCGCGAGCGGAGCGTGCGCGGGGCCGAACGGCTCGACAGCGTTGCCGGGCTGGTACAGCGCTCCGGTGAGGATATCGGCAGTTCCGTGCCGGCGGTCGCCGACTACAGTCAGCAAGCGGCGCAGCGTATCGAGCATCTCGCCGCCGAACTGCGTCGCCGTGAGCCGATGGAACTCTACGCGGAGCTCAATCGAGCGGTCCGGCGGTATCCGACGGCGAGCCTGATCGGAGCGGCCACCATCGGATTCCTGGCCGCACGATTTCTCAAGAGCGGAACCGGCGCGCGCGTCTGAGCGCTCGAGCGATGCGTGAGCCCCGTCCCATCGTTGATCTGCTGTCGGACCTGATCGTCCAGGCGAGTCTGCTGTTTCGCCAGGAACTCGATCTGGCCCGATCGGAAACCAGCGACCGGATCGCCGCGATCGGCGGCGCCCTGGCGATCATTCTGGCCGGCGTGGTGCTCAGCGGTATCGCCGTGCTGCTGCTGCTCGACACCGCGATCCTGCTGCTGACCATGGCGGGCGTTCCGGAGCCCTGGAGTTCGCTGCTGGTCGCCGCTGTGTCGTTGGCATTCGGCGTCCTGATTCTGTTGAAGGGGCTGCGCGAAGTCCGTGCGGCCCGCATCACCCCGAAACGCACCATCGAACAACTGCGCCGCGATGTCGCGGTCGCCAAGGAGAGATGAGCATGAACAAGCAAACCCCTTACAACGCGGTCAATTCGTCGGATACCGCCCAGATCGAACGCGGGATCGAGAATACGCGTGAGAAGCTGTCCGACACGCTGCACGAATTGAAGGACAAGGCCTCTCCCAGGCAGCTTGCGGACCGCGCGGTCCGTTTCGCCAAGGATTCCGGTGCGCCCGAAATGGCACGCGGCGTGGGACGCACGGTCCGGGATCACCCGGTGCCGTTTCTGCTGGTCGGTGCCGGTCTGGGCTGGCTGGTCGCCAGTCGACTGCGCAGCCGCAGCGACACCACCGAGGATGTCGCGGGGCGTCTGGCGCAGGATTCGAACGCCACCTATCCGGACGTTCGTCTGGGCGCCCGCAGCAACGGCGCCGCTGCGCCCGAGATCGACGACGAGGGTGTCGACGAACGGCTCTACGAGGCCGGCGAGCATGCCGGTGAGAAGCTCACCGAAACCCTGATCCAGGCGCGGGAGAAACTCGGGGGAGCCCGTGATTCGGCCGCTCGTGTCGCCAGCGGCATCGCCGACCGCAGTGGAGAATGGGCCGGTGCCGCGCGCCGCGGGGCACAGCGTGGCTGGTCCTACGCCACTGATGAACAGCCATTGATATTGCTTGGTGTCGGTCTGGCGGCCGGAACCGCGCTGGGCTTGGCCCTGCCGCGCTCGCGCAGTGAGGAGCGGCTGCTGGGTTCGCACAGCGCCGCCCTGCAGTCGCGCGCGCGCGATGCTGCCCAGACTCAGTACGAACGCGCCAAGTCCGCCGCGCGGGACACCTACGACACGGTGATGGACGATCTCGACCGGCGCGGTCTCAGCGCCGAGGGTCTGCGCGGCGCCGCGGGCGCCGCCGCCGAGCAGGCGAGGACCGCGCTGGGGGGCGACGAGAGCGGCAGTTACAAGCCGCATTGAGTGCGGCCTTGCCGTCGCCGTAAAAGTCGAAGTGACGATGCCGCGTTTTCTCAGGGAGACGCGGCATTGTCTTGATCGGCACAATGTGAATCGACCATTTGCCGCAAGCGGATATCGATGAACTGGCGTGAACTGTTCGGCCTGATCAAGGCTACCGCGATCGGCTGGTCGCAGGACCGTGCCTCCAGCATGGGCGCGGCCATCGCGTTCTATACGGTGCTGTCGCTGGCGCCACTGCTGCTGATCGTGATCAGCGTGGCCGGTCTGTTCTTCGGTGAGGAGGCGGCCCGCGGCGCGCTGATCGACCAGCTCACGGAGCTGGTGGGCGCAAACGGCGGTGCCGCGATCCAGGCCGCGCTCAGCAGCGCCCACGATCCCGGGCGCGGCCTGATTTCGGTGCTGATCGGCGTGGCGACTCTGGTGATCGGTGCCACCACGGTGTTCATGGAGTTACAGGCCAATCTCGACCGTATCTGGAAGGCGCCGATGATTGGTGGCGTCACTGGCTATGTGCGGCGGCGCATGCTGTCCTTCGGTGTGATTCTGGGCGTGGGATTCCTGCTGACGGTGTCGCTGGTGATGACGGCGGTCATCACCGCGATCGGCACATTCTGGCAGGACCGCATCGGCGGCTGGCAGGCGCCGATCCAGTTGCTCAACTTCGCTGTTTCCTTCGGTATCGTGACCCTGCTGTTCGGCATGATCTACAAACTGCTGCCCAGCGTGAACAACGCCTGGGGCGACGTCTGGACTGGCGCGGCCGTGACGTCGCTGCTGTTCTCGATCGGCAAGTATCTGATCGGCCTGTATATCGGCAGCGCCGCCGTGTCCTCGTCCTATGGCGCGGCCGGGGCTTTCGTGGTGCTGATCGTGTGGGTCTACTACTCGGCGCAGATCTTTCTGTTCGGCGCCGAATTCACCTACCAGTACGCCTGTCTGCGCGGATCGCTGCGTCACGACCCGACTCACGTTGGCAACGCGTCGCGCTGAACGATGATCACGCCGAGCACCAGCAGCGTGAACAGCCAGACCAGCAGATAGATCCACATCGCGCGTTTCGCCTTTTCCTTGCCCCACCAGTCGCGCGGACGAATGCCCTTGAGCAGGAACACCAGCTTGCACGCCAGGTTGATGCTGACGATGTTGACCGCGAGCAACAGCCCGGCGCCGGTGGCGAGCCGGATTTCGCCATGACCGAGCATCAGCCCCAGTGCGGCTGCCGGCGGCAACAGCGCCACGGCAACCATCACGCCCACCAGCACGCTGGGCAGGCCGGTGGTCAGCGACAGCGCCGCTGCGGCACCGGAAGCCAGGGCCAGGGCCAGCGACTCCATGCCGACGTCGGTGCGTGACAGCAACTCGTGCGCATCCGCCGTGAACGGCCACAGCAGACCCAGCAGCAATGACAGGGCCACCGCCAGCGCCACGCCCGCCAGGGTGGTCAGCACCGCCTTGCGCATCAGTTCGAGGTCGCCGAGCGCGGTGCCCAGACCGAGCGCCAGGTTCGGACCCAGCAGCGGGGCGATGACCATGGCGCCGATGACCACGGCGGCGCTGTCCTCGACCAGACCGATTGCCGCCACGATCGTCGACAGCAGTACCAGCAGCAGATAGTTGCCGTCGAGGCGCGCATTGCGCTCCACCATGTTATAGAGCGCTTCACGCGCCATCGTGGCTGAATCCTCGTCCGGCTGCGGAATCGTGAGATCGACGGGAATCACCAGCACGCGCGCGCTAGGCTGCGCGCCGAGGATCGACTGCAGCGCGTCGAGCACCGCCTGCACCTTGTCGTCGCGGGTGAGGATGCGCATCGCGCGCATGTCGTCTTCACCAATCGGTCCGGTACGGAAATCGTAAGCCTTGTACTTGTCCGCGATCGCTTGCACGGTCGGCAGGCTGCGTTGGCTGGCGACCACTTCGATCAGCTTCATGCGGCGGGTTCCGGTCGATTGCCATGCACGCGCTGCCACTCGGATAGCCGACGCAGATACAGCGTCAGCTCGCAGTCGGCACAACCGCCGCCGCAGCAGTCGTAGTCCACCGGTGGTTGCGGCTTCGGTGGCAGCGTTTCCTTGTTCATTGGGTGCAGGCGTGGAGGTTTGGGTAAAGGCTGGAACGCGGGCGAGCGTGCGGAGGCGGCATCTGTCGCGCGCCAGCGTACGAGGAAGTGTCATTGTGCACAGGCGCGGGCAGCCGTGCTTTTTTGTCGACGCGGGCCCTGACTTTCGCTAACGTCAGCCGACGGGCATGGAACGTCTCATGCCTTGAGGCCGAAGCACAGTACAGGATGCGGTTGCAGGAGCAGCTACGGGGGCGGAAACGTGAGTCGCAGCAGGGATGGCTTGGGCCAGCTATCGGACCATACCGGGGATGTGGCGCCGTCGGCCACGTCGCCCGCCGACGTGCGCGGAGATGCGCTCTATGTCAGCGCCATCGCCCATCGCCTGATCGCGGGCCATCGCGACAATATCAAGGTGCTCGACCTTCAGGGACGGCTGGTGCTGATCAACGAATCAGCCTGCCGCGCGCTCGGCGTGGATCAGGCCTCGGCGCTGCTGGGCCAGGACTGGACCCACTTGTGGGCGCCGAAGGAGCGTGAATGCGCCGCCTCCGCCTTGGAGCGCGCCCGTCGCGGCGAAACCGCACGTTTCGAAGCGCTGCGCAGTGTTGGTGAACGGCCGCCGGTGTGGTGGGATGTCACGGTATCGCTGTTGCCGGCCTCGGACGCGCTGCCGGCTCACCTGCTGGTGGTGTCACGCGATATCAGCGAGCAGAAGCGGATTCAGAGCGAGTACCTCAAAAGCGAAGAACGCCTGGGACTGGCAGTGGATGCGGCGGAATTGGGCACGTTCTACTGCCCGATGCCGATGGGACGGATCGTCTGGAACGCCAAGTGCAAGGAACACTTCTGGCTGGCACCGGACGCAGAAGTCGATTTCGACCTGTTCTATGCGCGTCTGCATCCGGATGACCGCGAAGCTGCGCGCGAGGCCGTGAACGCGGCGGTTTACCGAGGCGAGAATTACGACATCGAATACCGGACCGTCGCGCCGGATGGTCGCTTCCGCTGGCTGCGCGCCATCGGCCGCGGCTACCGCGACGACAACGGCGAGCCGACCCGGTTCGATGGTGTCACCATGGACATCTCGCAGCGCAAGCGGGTGGAGCAGGAGCGCGAATACCTGCTCGAATCGGAACGTTCGGCGCGTGCCGAGGCCGAGCGCGCCAGCCGCATGAAGGACGATTTTCTGGCGATGCTGAGCCACGAGCTGCGTACGCCCCTCAACGCCATCACCGGCTGGGCTCAGATTCTGGCGATGGGGGCGCAGGGCGAACTGCGCGAAGGTCTGGAGACCATCGAGCGCAACGCCCGGGCGCAAAACGCCATCATCAACGACATGCTGGACATGAGCCGCGTCATCTCCGGCAAGTTGCAACTGGTGCACGAGCAGCTTGATGTGGCGCGACTGCTGACCGAATGCATCGAAGCCCTGCGCCCCTCGGCCCACGACAAGGCACTGCGAATCGAGACCGACTTCGACCAGACCGCGTGCTGGGTTTCCGGAGACGCCACGCGACTCAAGCAGGTTTTCTGGAATCTGGTCAGCAACGCCATCAAGTTCACTCCGCCGGGCGGTCGCGTGCAGGTGAGGACCGTGACCCACAGCGCCACGGCCGAAATCACTGTGGAGGACAGTGGCGATGGCATTCCGCGTTCGGCGCTGCCGTTCATCTTCGATCGCTTCCGTCAGGCCGATGGTTCCACCACGCGCCGTTACGGCGGGCTTGGCCTGGGGCTGTCGATCGCCAAGCAGATCGTCGAACTGCATGGCGGCCGCATCGTCGCCGAGAGTGAGGGCCTGGGTCACGGCGCCTGCTTCCGGGTGGTGCTGCCGCGTGACCTGACTGCCTTCGAATACGAACTGGGATTGGTGGCGCGGCCATCCGAGCCCGCCGAAGCCATCGGCTCCGAGGTCAGCCCGACGACCCTGCTTGAAGGCCTGGACGTGCTGGTCGTGGACGACGAGGCCGACGCGCGCGCAGTCCTGAAACGCATGCTCGAAGACAGTGGCGCGCGGGTGCGTCTGGCGGCCTCGGTGGCCGAGGCGCTTTCGCAGTTCGATACCGCAGCACCGCACGTGCTGCTCAGCGACATCAGCATGCCGGGCGAGGACGGCTATGCCCTGATTCGCCAGATCCGTTCTCGCACGGCCGAGTCCGGCGGCATGGTGCCGGCTATTGCCGTCACCGCCTACGTGCGCGACCTCGACCGCGCAAAGGCGCTGCTCGAAGGTTATCAGGGGCACGTGGCAAAGCCGGTCGAGCGGGTTCGCCTGATCCCGATCGTCGCGGCCATCGCGGGGCGGTCGGTGCGTCACGTCGGCTGAATCATTCCCAAATCCGGCCAGAGTCGGCAAGCTGCGCGCCCGATCGACCGCAGCCGTTACATGAGTCCACACGCACGCGCACAGTTTCAGATCCACATCTGCGTCGTGCTGTGGGGATTCACCGCGATCTTGGGCAAGCTGATCAGCCTGCCGGCGCTGTCCCTGGTGTGGTGGCGCATGTGGATCGTGGTCGCGGCATTGGCGTTGTGGCCACGGGTCTGGCGCGGGCTGGTGGCGATGCCTGCGCGCCTGATCGCGATTTACGCCGGCATCGGCGCGGTGGTGTCGCTGCACTGGCTGACCTTCTACGCCGCGATCAAGCTTTCCAATGCCTCGGTGGGGGTCACCTGCATCGCGCTGGCGCCGGTGCTCCTGGCCTTGATCGAGCCCAGGGTGGCTCGGCGTCGCTTCGATGCACGCGAGGTTCTGCTCGGAATCGCCGTGGTGCCCGGCGTGGCCCTGGTGGTCGGCGGGATCGCGGCCGACATGCGCCTGGGCGTCCTGGTCGGTGCGCTCTCGGCTCTGCTCGATGCGGTATTCGGCGCGCTCAACAAACGCTATGTGATGCGCGCCGATGCCGTGGTCGTCACCGCGATCGAGCTTGCCGGCGGCGCGCTGTTCCTGACGCTACTGGCGCCGCTGTTGCCGGGTCCGGCATTCGCTGTTCCGGATGGACGCGATTTCGTGCTGCTGCTGGTGCTGGCACTGGGCTGCACCTTGCTGCCGTTCACGCTGTCGCTGGTCGCCTTGCGCGAATTGTCGGCCTTCGGCGCGCAGCTCGCGGTCAACCTGGAGCCCTTGTACGCCATCGTGCTGGCGATGCTGCTGTTCGGCGAGCAGCACGAATTGGGGCTGGCGTTCTACGGCGGGCTCGCCATCGTGCTGGGCGCCGTTTTTGCACATCCCCTGATGACCTGGCGGCCGCGCCGACGCCAGGCGTCAGCGAAATTCACGGCGGATTCATAGCCTCGGGTGTCTCATGGAGCGGGCACCCTGGGGAGCCACCCATGTCCAAGCTCAATCTCGCCCGCAAGCTCATCGAATCCCATCTCGTCGAAGGCGAGACGATTGCCGGCCAAAGCATCGCGATCAGGATCGACCAGACCCTGACGCAGGATGCCACCGGCACACTGGTGATGCAGGAATTCGAGGCGATGAAGGTGGGCCGCGTGCGCACCGAGGTTTCGGCGCAGTACGTCGATCACAACCTGCTGCAGACCGACTTCAAGAATCCGGATGATCATCTGTTTCTGCGCAGCGCCTGCCGGCGCTTCGGCGTGTGGTTCAGCCGCCCCGGCACCGGTGTCAGTCACGCCGTGCACATGGAACGCTTCGGTCGACCCGGCCGTACGCTGCTGGGTTCGGACAGCCACAGCTGCGCGGCCGGCTCCATGGGCATGCTGGCGATCGGCGCCGGCGGTCTCGAAGTCGCGCTGGCAATGGCCGGCAAGCCGTTCTACCTGAAGATGCCGAAGATCATGGGTGTGAGGCTCAGCGGCCGGTTGCCGGACTGGGTCAGCGCCAAGGATGTGATTCTGGAGATGCTGCGCCGCCACGATGTGGACGGCGGCATTGGCCGCATCATCGAGTACCACGGACCGGGTCTGGCCCATCTCAGCGCGATGGACCTCCACGTGATCGCCAACATGGGCGCCGAACTCGGCGCCACCGCCACGGTGTTTCCGGCGGACGATGCGGTACGACGGTTTCTGGCGAGCCAGGGTCGCGACGATCAGTTCGAGGCCTTGGCGGCGGACGAGAATGCCGACTACGACGAGCACGACGAGATCGACCTGTCCACGCTCGAACCGCTGATCGCCTTGCCGAGCAGCCCCGGCAAGGTGGTGCCGGTGGCGGAGGTAGCCGGTCGCGAGGTCTACCAGTGCTACATCGGTTCGTCCGCGAATCCGGGACTGCGCGATCTCGCCGTGGCGGCGATGATCGTGGACGGCCGCTCGGTCCACGACCGCGTCTCGTTCGATATCAATCCGGCGAGTCGGCAGATTCTCGAAAATCTGTCCGAAATGGGTCTGCTCAATACCCTGATTCACGCGGGTGCGCGCCTGCACCAGACCGGCTGCAACGGTTGCATCGGCATGGGTCAGGCGCCGGCGTCGGGGCGTATCAGCCTGCGTACCGTGCCGCGCAATTTCCCGGGCCGATCCGGTACCGAGGAAGACCAGGTCTACCTGTGCAGTCCCGAGACGGCGGCGGCGTCGGCGCTGAGCGGAACGATCACCGACCCACGGACGCTGGACAGGCTATACCCCAAAGTCGTGGAACCGGAACGCCTGCGCCTGAGCACGCTGGGCGTGATCGAACCGGAGGATCAGGATGCCGGTTCCGACCTTGAAATGGGCCCGAACATCGTTCCGCTGCCGGACGCCGAAGCCCTGCCGGATGCCCTGCGGGGTCCGGCGCTGCTCAAGGTTGGTGATGACGTATCGACCGACGAAATCATGCCGGCGGGATCCCGCGTGTTGCCGTTTCGCAGCAACATCCCGGCGATCAGCCGGTTCGTCTTCGCCGCCGTGGACGGCAGTTTCCCGAAGCGCGCCGGGGAAGCGCGGGATCGCGGTGCGGCCTCGTTCCTGATCGGTGGCGACAACTACGGGCAGGGTTCGAGTCGCGAACATGCGGCCCTGGCGCCGCGCTATCTTGGTGTGCGCGCCGTGCTGGCCAAGGGTTTCGCGCGCATTCACTGGCAGAACCTCTGCAATTTCGGAATCCTGCCACTGCAATTCGCAGACCGGCAGGACTACGACAAGCTGCAGCAGGGCGACGAGCTTCACCTCGAGGGCGTGCGCGCGGCACTCGAAAGCGGCGAGACCCGTCTGACACTGCACAACCACACACGTGACCAGGACTACGCGCTCGAACACGCTCTCAGCGAGCGGCAGATCGCAATGATCCTGCGCGGTGGTCTGCTCAATCTGATGCGCGAGGAACTGGCGGCCTGAACGGCAGCCGGCTGCCCGCCCGCCGTTCAGCGGCCGGCCGGGAAGCCCCGTCTAAGCTTGGTTTCAAGCTAAGTGCAGGGGGCTGGCTCCCCGCATCTTGAGGGGCGGATCATGAGCGGAATCATCAGGGTCAAAAATCGCGCAAGCCACACATGCAAGTTGCTCGCGATGGCGCTGCCGATGGCATTCGCCGCCAACACCGCACGCGCCGACACTTTGCTGCAGGTGGCCGCGTCCAGCGATCAGCTCACCCAGTTCGTGGCCGAAATGCAGGCCGCCCGACTCGACGATACCCTGAACCGGGCGGCTTCCCTGACGGTGTTTGCGCCGACCAATGACGCCTTCATGCGCCTGCCGATTCCGATGCGAGACGCATTGATGGTGGACGGCGCGCGCATGAAAGCCCTGCTGAGCTATCACATCGTGCCGCGCCGAATCAGCGACATTCTGGCCGGAGGCACCTACAGCAGCCTGATCGGCTGGCCCTTGCAGATCGGCGGCCTGCAGACCATGCCGGTGTCGCTGATCAGCGACCATCGCCCGGCACGCACCGGTCTGCGCGTCAATCAGCGCGTCAACGTGGTGCAGACGCTGCAGGCCGAAAACGGCACGCTGTATCTGGTCGACGATGTGCTGATGCCCTACGCCGCGCGGTAAATCACGCCGCCAGTCGCGGCAAGGCTCCCAAAGCGCGAATGGACATCGGCCGAGGTGTCCGTTGTAATGCCGCGCGATCTTGATGCGTGTCGAGGGCATGACGCGTTCCGTTGCGTCTTGGGAGACTCATGGAAATCAGAAAATCGCCGCGGGCGATCGCTGCGCGTTCGGCATTGCTGGTGCTGCTTTCGGTCTCGTCGGCCTACGCGCAGACCGCTTCCCCACCGACCGAGCTGGCGCCGGTCGAGGTTCATGCTCAGCGCGTCGACAGTCACTGGCTGGATGCAGGCACCGCGATCACCTCGGTCGATGCCGCGGACCTGACGGCGGATCGCGCCTTGAGCCTGGCCGAATCGCTGCAGCGCGTGCCCGGCGTGTTCGCACAGAACCAGTACAACTTCTCGCAGGGACTGCGCCTTTCGATTCGCGGCTTCGGCGCGCGCGCCAGCTTCGGTGTGCGCGGTATCCGCGTGCTGGTCGACGGTGTGCCGCTGACCCTGCCGGATGGACAGACCGAACTCGATGGTTTCGATCTGTCGCTGGTCGATCGCGTGGAAGTCATTCGCGGGCCGGCGTCCACGCTGTATGGCAATGCTGCCGGTGGTGTGCTGGCGCTGACGACGCGCGAACCGCCGCCCGATTTTGGCGCCAGTCTCGACCTGTCCGGCGGTGAACTCGGCTATCGCGGCCAGCGTGCCAGCGCCGGCGGCACGGCCGGCCACTGGAGCGGACTGGGCGCCTACAGTCGCTTGCGCAGCGACGGCCCGCGTGCGCAAGGGCGCGGCGAATCCGATGCCTTCAGCGGCAAGCTGCGCTATCAGGGCGCGGCGGGAAACCTGCGTCTCATTCTCAACGCGATCGACAACGAAAGCCTCGATCCCGGTGGGCTCAATGCCGGTGAAGTCCAGGCCGATCGCAGTCAGGCCGCACCCAATAACCTGCTCTACGACGCCGGCGAGACGATCCGGCAGCAGCGGGTGTCGGCCGCCTGGGATGCGCCGCTGTCGGAACTGGCCGACTACCGGCTCTGGCTGTACGCCGGCCAGCGGGAATTCGCCAATCGCCTGCCGTTCAGCGGCGGTGGCCAAAGCGCGTTCGACCGTGATTTCGGTGGTGCCGGCGCGCAGTACACACGGCGTAGCCAATTGTTTGGCCTGGCGCAGCAATGGAGTGTGGGGCTGGACCTGGAAGCGCAGCGCGACGACCGGCATCGCTACGACAACGGCGAGGGTGGCCTGCGCGGTGCCGAGACCCTGCATCAGCGCGAGAAGGCTGACGGCGCCGGTTTGTTCGGCGAAGGCGAGGTCGAGCTGGGCGGCGGATTCAGCGCCAGTGCCGGTGTCCGTTACGACCGACTCAAGCTGGCAGTCGACGACCGTTTCGAGTCGGACGGCGATGACGGCGGTAGCCGCACGCTGCACGAATGGAGCCTGTCGGGCGGACTCGAGTATGCGATTGCCAGCCAGCACCGTCTCTATCTGCGTCTCAGCGATTCCTTCGAATCACCGACGATCAATGAACTGGCCAACCCGGACGGCGGTGGCTTCAATCGCGATCTCGAAGCCGCACATGCGCTCAATCGCGAACTCGGGTTCAAGGGCCGCGGCGGCGCATTCCGTTACGAGCTGGCGTTGTACAACATCGAACTCGACGACGAACTGCTGTCCTACGAAATCGAGGGCCAGTCCGGACGTACCTATTATCGCAACGCCGGTCGTTCGAGTCGCGATGGCGTCGAGGCTTCGCTGGACTGGCGCCTGTCGAGCGCCTGGCAGCTCAGTCTCGCCTATACCTGGTCGCGCAACCGCTTCGACGAATACACGCTGGACGGTGTCGACTACGCCGGCAACACCGTGCCCGGCCTGCCGCGTCATCAGGGCTTCGCCGAACTGGCCTGGGCGCACGGAATCTGGAGTGCGCGTGTCAACGTGGTCGCCTACGATCATTACGAGGCGGACGATGCCAACACCCAGCGCGCAAACGGCGTGGCGCTGAGCAATCTGCGTGTCGCCGCGAGCCTGCCGCTGAGCCATCTGCGCATCGAGCCCTACGCCGGTATCGACAATCTGTTCGATCGCGAGTACTACGACAATCTGCGCATCAACGCCAGCTTCGGCCGCTACTACGAGCCGGGACCGGGACGCATGGTCTATGCAGGCATCAAACTGATTTACTGAGCAGCAGGCGGGCGGTCATTGCCGATGAGCGAAATCAAGTTCTCCAAGGAAGAAAAGGCCTTGATCGTGGCGCGGATTCAAGGCTATTTCGAGGAGGAAATGCAGCAGTCGATCGGCGGCTTCGATGCCGAATTCCTGCTGGATTTCTTTACCACCGAAATCGGTTCGTACTTCTACAATCGCGGCCTCTACGACGCCCAGGCGCTTTTGTCAGCAAGGCTGGAAGAGATCGGCGAGTCCATTTTCCAGCTTGAAAAGCGGACCCAATTCCTGCGTTAGCCGCGGCATTCGTCGCTACCAGCTGGCGCGGAACGAGGCCACCAGGCTGCGCAAGGGAATCTGTTGCGACACGTAGGTGTCCGCGTACACGCTGTTGTCGAACACCAGATCCTTGGCGCGTTTGTCGCTGAGGTTGGTGCCGGCCACGATGATGGCCCAGCGTTCGTCGCTGGGGCCGAACACCAGGCGCGAGCCGATCAGGGTGTAGCCGCCCTGGCGGCTGTGCGCGTCGAGATCGGAGGCCGAATACTGTTCGCCGCGATAGCTCAGGTCCACGCCCCAGCGCAGCGCGTAGGTTTCGCCGATCGGCAGCGTGAACAAGGGTGACAGCGCGGCCGTGAACTCCGGGGCGTTCGGCAGAGTGCAGCCGCTCAGGTCCTGACGGCCGTCTTCGTCCGGAATGCCGCAGCTGTCGTTGCCGTCCTCGGCGGCGGGCGCATTGGGATAGCTGTCGTATTCGGCCTTGCCGTAGGCCATGGAGCTCGCCAGCGAGAACCAGGCGATCGACGGGCGCCAGTTGGCCTCGATCTCCACGCCTTGCAGGATCGCTTCGGCCGCGTTGTTGACCTCATAGGAGACGTTCACGAAGTCGACCACCTGCAGATCCTCGACTTCGGTGCGGTAGGCGGTGAGGTTGAAGGTCAGTGCACGGTCGAACCAGCGGCTCTTGATGCCGGCCTCGAAGGAACTGGCGCGCTCCGGTTCGAATTCCAGATTGTCCGCGGACTCGGCGGTGGCGTTGAAGCCGCCGCCCTTGAAGCCGCGCGTCCAGGTGAGGAAGCTCATGAAGTCGTCGGACCATTCGTATTGCAGCCCCAGCTTCGGCGAGAAGTCGGTTTCGTGTCGGTTCAGGGAGGTCGTGAAGGTATCGGCGCCGACCACCAGGCCGACCAGCCCCGGTCCCACCGTCTGCACGTCGAAATCCGCATCCTTGTCCTCCACGCCATAGCGCAGGCCGACGATGGTGGCCAGGCGCTCGCCGAGATGCCAGGTCATCTGCCCGAACACCGCATAGCTCTCGCTGTCCTGCTCGAAGCCGCGCAGCAACTGATCGTTGATCGGGATGTCCGGCAGCGGTTGCAGGGCATCGAGCAGGCCGGTGATCAGGCCGGTGCCGGGGATGTCGCCGAGTCCGAGCGCATCGAACCCGGCGGTGCTCAGGGCAAAGCCGATCAGATTGTCACCGGCGATCGTGTCGAGGTGGCTTTCGAGGTCCGAACGATAGCCGTAGACGCCGGTGACGAATTCGACGTGCCCGCCCAGGCCGAACAGGGAGCCGGCGTCGCCGGCCGCCCGCAGTTCGATCGAGTCCTGGCTGAAATCGTTGCGGAAGTCGGTGATGATCAAATCGGCGGGGCTCACGTCGATGTCGATGATCGTGGCGAGATCGAAGGCGGCGTGGCCGATCACGGCGGTGCTGGTCAATCCTTGCAGGCCGAGCACCGCGCCGTGATCGTATTCGATCAGCGCGCGAGACAGGTCGGAGGTGCGTTCGACGTAGCCCGGCACGTTCATCGCGGTCTGCGTATCGAGCGGATCGTCTTCGGTCTGCGGATCGTATTCGCGCGAATAGGCGAGCGCCGCCGGCGCGGCGTCGAACAACTGCCACGGCGGGTAGTCCACGCGGGTGTCCGAGTACTGCGTGGACAGGCCGAGGGTCCAAGCGGAGCCCGGCGTCGCCATCAGCTTGAGGCGGCCCGCACGCTGCTCCAGGTCGCCTTCGGTGCGATTGAGCGTGGTGTTGTCGACCTCGCCGTCGCGGTCCCAGTACAGGCCGGACAGGCGCGCCGACAGCCAGTCTCCGAGCGGCACGCTGACGCCGGCCTCGATGCGCTTCTGGTCCGGATCGCCGATGCTGGCCAGCACATCGCCCGAAAAATACGGGGACGGTTCGGCGCTGAGAAAATTGATCACGCCGGCGATCGTGTTCTTGCCGAACAAGGTGCCCTGGCTGCCGCGCAGCACTTCGATGCGTTCCAGATCGAACAGCCCGTCGGCCACGAATTCCGGTCGGCCGAGCGCCACGTAGTCCACCGACAGGCCCACCGAGGGATCGAAGCCGACATTGTCGGTTTCCGTCGCGAACCCGCGGATACCGATGACCGGCGCCTGCGGATCGATGTCGATCTCCACGTTCGCCACGCGGTTTTCTAGATCACCGGCGTCGAAGCTGCCGGCGTCGCGCATGGCCTGGGTATCGACCACGCCGACCGAAACCGGAACGTCCTGGAGGTTCTGGACCTTCTTCTGGGCGGTGACGACGATTTCTTCGAGCTGCACCGGCGCGCGATTGTTGGCCGGACGCGTCGAGTCCGGTTCGCCGTCCTCGGTCTGCACGTCCTGGGCGAGCGCCGGCATCGCGACCAGGCACAGCAAAAGCGCGACGGCGCCGTGGTGACGGAGGCGGGGCGAAAGCTCGTACATGGTTGCTCGAAGGTTATTGGATCTCGGACGCTATTCATGGCATACCCACCATGCCCGGACCATGACGATGTCTGCCATTCGGATCCGGACGTGGGTTCGGAGCCAGGAAGGCGGATAATGAGGCCATCGCCTTTTCAAGGAGTCCCATGTCCATCCCCCTGTCCGTGCTCGATCTGGCTCCCGTGCCGTCGGGCTCCACTGCATCCGAGTCCCTGCGCCGCACGGTGGATCTGGCGCGTCTGGCGGAGTCCCTGGGCTATGTCCGGCACTGGTTCGCCGAGCACCACAGCATGCCCAGCGTGGCCAGTGCCGCGCCGGAAATCCTGATCGCGCATGTCGCTGCGGCCACCCGACACATCCACGTGGGCTCCGGCGGCATCATGCTGCCGAACCATTCGCCGCTGAAGGTGGCCGAGACCTTTCGTACGTTGGCCGGCCTGCATCCGGGCCGCATCGACCTCGGCCTGGGCCGCGCACCCGGCTCGGAGCCGGCCGCGAGCCGCGCCTTGCGCGCCTTCGAAGGCGAGCAGTTTCCGGCGCTGCTGTCCGAGATGCGGGCCTATTGCAACGGCGGATTTCCTGAGGGCCATCCTTTCCGGAAGATTCGCGCGATGCCGGACGATGTACCGCTGCCGCCGATCTGGATTCTGGGCTCCAGCGGCGCCAGTGCGCGCATGGCCGGCGCCGCCGGCATGGGCTACAGCTTCGCCAGTCACTTCAGTCCGACACCGGCCGCGCCGGCGTTCCAGGCCTACAAAGCCTCATTCCAGCCGTCCGAGGCGTTTGCGCGCCCGCACGCGATTCTGGGCGTGGCGGTGGTTTGCGCCGAGACCGAAGCCGAGGCCGAGCGCCATGCCTCGACGATGGATCTGGCGTGGCTGCGTATTCGCCGTGGTCAGTTCCTGCCGCTGCCGAGCCCCAAGGAAGCGGCCGCCTATGCCTATACCGATTTCGAGCGCGAGGCCGTGGCCGAGTACCGCCAGCGCACCATCGTTGGCACGCCGCCGCAGGTGCGCGCGGCAATCGAGTCCATGGCGACGGCCTGCGCAGCCGATGAAGTCATGATCGTCAGCAATCTGCACGATCCGGTGGCGCGTCTGCGCTCTTACGAGCTGGTCGCCTCGGCGTTCCTGGACTGAATCCATTGATCCGGAGCCGATATTCAGGGCCGGTTCGCAGCCCGGCACGCATGCTGTGGGGCATGGCGGCTGCCTTGCCAGCTTTGGCGATCTCGCAGCCGCGCTCGACTGGACCCGATTCGGCGCGGCCCGAGGTCGTGCCACGGCTAACGGAGGAGGCGCCACATGGAACCCATTCGTATTCCCGAAGGCACACTGATCGTAGTCGGTGATGGCAGCAAGGCGCTGTTTCTGCGCAACCATGGAAATGCCGTCCGGCCTGCGCTCGAAACCGAAGCGGTATTCGAGCATGACGACGCCCCAACGCGCGAGCAGGGCACAGATCGTCCCGGCCGGCGCGGCGACGGCGCGGCTGGCCATCGCAGCGCCCTCGACCAAACGGACTGGCACCAGCTTTCGGAAGACCGCTTTGCCGTGACCGTGGCGGACGTCCTCTACCGCGCAGCGCACGCCGGCCGCTTCGACAAGCTCGTGGTGGTGGCGCCGCCTGCAACGCTCGGCGTACTGCGCAAGGCATTCCATCCCGAAGTGCAGGCGCGCATCATCAGCGAATTTCCAAAGGACCTGAGCGGGCACGCCATCGCGGATATCGAGCGGCATCTCGCGTACTCGGATTGAGCGGTCGACCAGCCTGAACAGCTTTCATTGAGCCCTCGATATGCAGCTGAACGGAAACCCTGCACCCCGGCCGCCACAGCCACCTGGAGCGCCGCCATCTCCGCCACGCCCGCCTGTTCCGCCCGGCGAGAGGCCGCCGATTCCGATGCCCGATCCACCGGTGCTGCGTCCGCCAGGTCGACGCCACCCGCATCAGCATTGATCCCGCATGGATCGTCGCCGTCGTCGGCGATCAGAGCTCGTGCGAGGCCACGAGCCGGCCGGAGCGGTATTCGCCGATCCAGCGACGAACGTCCTTGGGTACCTCGTGCCGCTGCAATTTGTCGCGCGCATCGGACATCGAGAAGCAGCGTGCCAGCGTCTTGATCGTGCCCTGCGGGCCACAGGCATGCAGAAAGAAGGTGGTTTTCATCGTCGTCGTCCTTGAGCGATACCGGTCCATGAGGCGTAGCCGTCCCTGCGTCCGAACCGCTTCGGGGCGGACGCGAATCCAGCTGCGAGGTGCTTCGATTCAAGCCTTTCGGCGCTGAATTGCTACTGAATTCCGACAGGCTCGGATGCCGCCTCAGCGCCGCCGTCCAGCGCTTGCGCGATCGCCAGCGCCAGCGGCCGGAGCACGGCATCCGGCAAAGCCTCTTCCGCAGCGTTGTTGAGCGCCGACCATTCGGGATGTGCGCGCGCACGCAGCACCTGTCGGGCAACCGTCGGCGACGGCCAGCCGGCGGCGCTACCGGTCCGCAGTTGCTCCTGGGCCGCGTGACCGCGACGCAGCAGGGCGCGCAGCAGCTGCGTCTGCCGGCCGGCCAGCACGGCCAGCGTGCCGGCCTCGATCACGAGCCAGTGATGTCCGCGCAGGCGATCCGAGATTTCCCGCCCGAGCGGACCCGAGGCGCCCCAGACCGCGCCCAGCCCGGCTCCGATCAGGGCGGCCGCGCCCAGGCTCAGGCCGCCGGTGAAGGCATCGACGGTGAGACCCGCCATGCCGCCGGCAGCCGCCGCCGAACCGGTGCGCACACCGAGGATACGCATCGCCTCGGGGTCGAAGGGGTCGAGCTGCCAGCGGCCCTGCTGCAAGGGCAATTGCGGCGGTTCGTAGGCGCTCAGTTCGAAGCGGAACAGGCCCAGCAGCGTGTCGACGCAAGTTTGTTCTGCAGCACGTACGCGCTCCTGCAAGCGTGCTCGGGCGGCGGGCTCGTCGCCGCCCGACGGCACGCTGAGACGCAGGCCGGCGACATTGACCAACAGTTCGGCGACGCTGCGGCTTGCTGCCAGGATCAGGGCATTTCGATCCTCGTCGCGTGAGGCGCTGAGGCGCTCCAGCTGGGACCTGCGAGATTCCAGAAGTACGCCCAGCTTCTCGAAAATCTCATGTTCGGCCTCGAAATCGAACAGCACGGTGTCGAAGCTGGCGATCACATGCAGGCCCATGCGCGCCAGCTGGCTGCGCCATTGCTCGGGGTCAGCGTCCACGCTCGCCGTGAAGTTGAGCACCGGCAGCAGCGGCCGGCCACATTCGGCCAGTACGCGCAGTTCGTCGCGATGCTTGGCGAGCACCGGTTCGCGTGCGTCGATGACGTACAGTGCCGCCTCGCTGCGCAACAGCTGGCGCAGCACCTTGGCCTCCTGCTCGAAACGGCCCTGGTCGTGATCGCCGGCCAGAAAGGCTTCGATGCGCGCCACCGGGTCGGCATGGGGGCCCGGCACGGTGTCGAGGAAGTCCGACAGCGCGCTGGCGTCTTCCAGCCCCGGCGTGTCGTACAGCGCGACCAGCGCCTTGCCGTTGGCAAGCAGCGCCGCGCCCTGCACGTCGCGCGTGGTCGCGGCCCGGTCCGAGACCTCGCCGAAGCGGCTGTCGCGCGTCAACGTGCGCAGCAGCGAGGTCTTGCCGGTGTTGGTGTGGCCGACCACGGCCAGTGACAGGGCATCGCTGCGATTCATGCGCGGATCCCGTCCTCGGACAAGGCGGGCAGGGCGCCTGTCGCGTCCGTGCACCAGGGCAGCACGCGATCCATGCCCGCGCGCGTGGCAAAGGCCTGCCATTCGTCGAGGCGGCGTTGCGTGGCTTCGTTGCCGCGTGCCTGCAGGCGTTCGAAGGCCGCGAGCACCAGAATCGCCGGAACCTGCGCCGCGTCGATCGCCTCGACCGCGAAGCGCTCGTTGCCGCGGTCGGGTGTGGCGGTGGCGCGTGCCACGAAGATCAGCCGGCCGGTTCGGGCTTGTGCGAGTTGATCCAACAGTTGGCGGCGTTGCTCCGCGCCGTCGGCCACGCCGAGCCAGTGGCACTGCCACTGCGACTCGATCGCATCGGCTTCGTCCGGCGCCCATTCGAGCCCGAGTGCGAGGCGGCCTCGTCCTCGCGCGGCACGGCGTGGCACACGCTGGCGCGGTGCCGAGGGGCGCTCCGACACCGGATCAACGACGCCGAGACCGGCGTGATCCGGCAGCAGACGTGTGCGCAGGCGCGCATAGCCGGGTCGCGTCAAGTCACGGCCGATGTTCGACAGCGCGCGCATTGCCAGCGCCACGCAGGCCAGCAGCGCCAGCAGTCGCGGCAGCACGCCATAGACCACCAGGGCGGCGAGCAGCCATATGGCCCAGGCTTCGCGGGCACCGCTGTCCAGAGCGCCGTCCACGGGCAGGGTTTCGGGACCGGTGGCACCGAGCAGCGCCGGGCCCAGCGACATCCAGCGCGCCCACTGCGCCAGTGCCTGCGGACTCAGCAGAGTGGTTTCCCAGGCCAACTCGTAGGCGCGGACCGAGAGCAGCACCGCCAGTGTCAACAGCGCGCACAGAGAGAACGCCAGCCAGGCGGCGTGCACAACGGCGCCCAGCAGCCAGCGACCGCTGCTGCCGCCCGCCAGCAGGCGAATGGCGTCCAGCGCGCTGCTGTCGGCGGGCTCGGTCGGCTTGGAACTCGCGAGGGCGTGTCGTTCCCAGCGGGTCCACAGTTGCCTGATCAGTCGGCCGAGACCCGGTGCGGCGCGGCTGGACCAAGGTTGTATCGCCAGCCACAGCAGCAGGCTCAGCAGATTGAAGCCCACCAGCACACAGACCAGCAGCGGCAGGCTGACCGGCTGGCGGCTGCCCAGCGTGGTGCTGGCGGCCGCGATGCCGGCGATGCCGCTGAATGTGAGGACGATGCCGACCAGCGCCAGCGCGCTGCGGCGCAGATGGCGCAGCGCGCGCAGGCGTGCGTCCGACTCGGGCAGGGCCTGGGCGCGGGCGGCGAGCCGCTGCGCGAAGTCGCCGCCGGCCGCGATCGCGCGGGCATCGGCATCGGGCGTGTGGGGTGGATGACCGGCGCTTTCTTCGCGCAGGCGCACCAACTCCATGAGCAGGCGATCGCCGAGCCGGAGCGTGCCGGGGGGTGCTGTCGAGGGTACGGACATGTTGCGCGAATCATACGCAAACGCGGATTCGCTTCCGGCGCTGTGGATGTGCTGCTCGCTTTAATCGTCCGTGCTGCTGCGCAGCCGCTTGGTCCGACCGCGTCGGGTTTTTTCGTCCACGCGCTTGCGCCTGGCATTGGCGCTGGGCCGCGTCGCCTTGCGCACGCGCGGCACGCGCGTGGCCGCTTCGAGGATCAGGCGCAGCCGTTCCAGGGCATCCTGGCGATTGCGTTCCTGGCTGCGCTGGGTCTGTGCCTTGATGATCAGCACGCCGTCCTGCGACAGGCGCCGGTCGGGACGGTCCAGCAGCCGTTGCTTGACCGCATCCGGCAGGCTGGAGGCCGGGATGTCGAAACGCAGCTGTACCGCGCTGGACGTGGTGTTGACGTGCTGACCGCCCGCGCCCTGGGCGCGGATCGCGGTCCATTCGATCTCGCTCAGCGGGACCGAGACCGAACGGGTGATGACGAGCGTGGCGTCGGACACGGGAGGGCGAACGAGTCGGAAAGAATCGCGCGACCGCAGCAGCACTGCGAACGGCGGTCGCGCGAGGTCCGGATTGGTCGGTCAGGACGCCATGCCGAGACCGAGCAGGGCGTGGAGCACGATGTTGACGACAAAGCCGATCAGCACCACGACCACCGCGCGCCAGGTTTGCGTGTAGTCCAGCGCCTGGCGTACGCCGACGATCATTGCCACCAGCATCCAGATGCTCACCACCAGCCCGATCAGGCCGCCCAGGAATGGAATCGCGGTCAGGACCAGCAACACGCCCGGACTCTGCGCGAAGCCGGTGGTGCGCGCGATTTCGCCCCAGTCCGAACGGGTCTGTGCTTCCGGCAGGAGTTTGGTGCCGATCAGCCACACCAGGCCGGCCCAGACCGCCCAGCCGAGGATGGAGATCAGCACCGTCATGATCAGCAGGCTGACACCGCCGACCGCGAGCGCGCCGATCCCGGAGGCGATGGCCACGATCACGACCACACCCAGCGCCTGGGCGGTTGCTCCGGTATCGGCTTCCACCTCTTCGAACGTGGGTACATCGAGCTTGGCCGCGCCAAGCATGCGTTGAGTGAAGCTTGCCATGTTCAGACTCCCTTGCCGGTTGGCATTATTGTTGGAGGGGATTCACTTATCGCGCAGGCATCGCCGCCGCGTCAAACGCGGCGCGTCTGCCCGCAGGTCAATCCGGACGACCCAGCCACTCCTCGCAGAACGGCGGCAGCTCGGTGCTGGGGCTGAATTGCGGCGCCCGCTTCTCGCGAAACGCCTGCACGCCTTCCTTGCCGTCACGGATGCTGGTGTAGAACACCGCCAGCGAATCCACGCGATGCGCTTCCAGCGGGTGCGGCTGCGCCGAGTTGCGCATCATCATCTGACGCGTCAGCGCGACCGCGACCGGAGAACGGTTCTGGGTGATGCGGCGCGCCAGCGCATAGGCCTCGTCGAGCAGTTGTTCGGGCGGCAGCACGGCCTTGAGCAGGCCGCCATCGAGTGCCGCCTGAGCGTCGAGAATGTCCGCGCTGTAGGTCCATTCCAGGGCCTGGCTGAGGCCGACGATGCGCGGCAGAAACCAGCTCGAACAGGCTTCCGGCACGATGCCGAGCCGGCCGAACACGAAACCGATGCGGGCCTTGTCGGAGGCCAGCCGGAAGTCCATCGCCAGCGTCATGGTGGCGCCGATGCCGACCGCCGCGCCGTTGATCGCGGCGATCACCGGCTTGTTGCAGTCGAAGATCGACAGTGTGACTCGGCCGCCGGTGTCGCGTACGCCCTTGAAGATGGCGGGGTCGTCGAGGCGCTCGTGCATGTCGGCGAGCGTGGGCTGCAGCGTTTCATCGAGGCCGAAGACATTGCCTTCGACCGACAGGTCCATTCCGGCGCAAAACGCCCGGCCGCTGCCGGTGACCACGATGGTGCGAATATCGTCGCGCGCGTTGACGCCAGTGAAGAAGTCGACGAGCTCGTTGGCCATCTCCACCGTGAAGGCGTTGAGTTGCTCGGGCCGGTTCAGTCGCAGTGTGGCGATGCCGGTGTCGTCGACGTCTACGGACAGGGTGTTGTAGCGCATCGTGGGGCTCTCCAGAATGGGGACGCCACGATAGTCAGCCGGGGCACAAGCGTCCACCTTGCATGCTGACCCGAACGGTGGCTTCCACGGAGTTCTCGCGCATGCCCAGCCCCGCCTACCTGTTCGCGTCGATCGTCTTCAGCACGATCGGCCTGGCCGCGTTTCTGTACGGCAAGAAGCAGGCGTTGGCGCCGCCGCTGATGATCGGCGTGGCCTTGATGCTGGCGCCCTACTTCCTGCCGGGAACGGTCTGGTTGTGCAGTGTCAGCCTCGCGTTGCTCGGTGCGCTTTACTGGCTTCGCAACTAGGACGGATCGGCGACTTCGCCTGCTTCTTCGGCTTGCTCGTCGGCGCGCCAGCCGCCCCCGAGCGCGCGATACAGGTCGACCAGACTGCTCAGTCGCAGCAGTCGTGTTTGCAGCATGGACTGTTGAGCCTCGAACAAGGCGCGTTGCGCATCGAGGCGTTGCAGGCTGCTGTCGACGCCGCTGCGGTAGCGAAGTTCGCTGAGTTCCATGCGTCGCTGCGTGGCTTCGAGCAAGTCGGTCTGGGCGGCCAGCTCCTCGTCCAGCGTGGATCGTGCGGCCAGACCGTCCGCAACCTCGCGGAAGGCCGTCTGGATGGCCTTTTCGTATTCCGCCACGGCGATGTTTTCGCGTAACTGCGCAAGGTCGAGGTTGGCGCGATTGCGGCCGGCATCGAAGATCGGCAGCGTGATCTGCGGCATGAACGACCATGACTCGGTGCCCGAGTCGAACAGTCCATCGAATTCGCTGCTGCTTGTGCCATAGCTGCCGGTCAGGCTGATGCGCGGGAAGAACGCGGCGCGCGCCGCACCGATGCTGGCATTGGCCGCGCGCAGGGACTGTTCGGCGGCGAGGATGTCGGGACGTCGCTCGATCAGCTCGGACGGCAGCCCGGCGGGGACATCCGCGATCAGCGCCTGCTGCCCCAACGGCAACGGCGGTGGCAGACGGTCCTCGGGAATCGGCTGGCCGATCAGCAGCGTCAGTGAATTGCGCGCCTGAGCTTGCTCGCGTTTCGCCGCGGCGAGTTGCGCGCGCGCCGTGGCGTGCAGCGTCTGGGCCTCCCGCAGTTCCAGTTCGGAGCCGACGCCGGCGTCGAAGCGCAGCTGCGCCAGGCGCAGGCTTTCGGCGCGCGTGTCCAGCGTGCCGAGCACGATGTCCATCCGCTCGGCCGCCGCGCGTTCGTTGAGGTAGGCCGTGGCGACGGCGGCGATCAGCGAAATCTGCGCGCCGCGACGGGCCTGCTCGGTTGCCAGGTATTCGGCCAGCGCAGCATCGCGCAGGCTGCGCACGCGGCCGAACAGATCGAGTTCGTAGGCGGAGACGCCGAGCCCGACCGAGTACTGTTCGTAGATCCCACCGCCACCGGTCGTCGCGCCGGTGCTGGACGCGGTGCCGTCCGGAATGCGCTGGCGCGTGCCCTGGGCATTGGCATTAACCGTGGGCAGGCGATCGGCACGCTGAATACGAAACTGCGCGCGCGCCGCCTCCACATTCAGAATCGCCTGACGCAGATCGCGATTGTTGTCCAGTGCGACGTCGATCAGGCCACGCAGGCGCGCGTCGCCGAAGAATTGCTGCCATGGAATCTCGGAGGCACGACGGTCGCCGGCAGCGGAGACCGCGCCATCGCCGGATTCCGCGGTCTCCGCTTCGATATAGCTGCCCGCAATCGGCGCCTGCGGGCGTTCGTATCTCGGTGCCATGGAACAGCCCGCGAGCAGGGCGATGGCGGTCGCGGTGAGGCCGAGGCGCAGCGACACTGTGGGTGCGTGGAGTCTCATGAACGGGGCTCCTGTGCCGCCAGCGGCGGGTGTGCATCCGGATCGTTCGGCTTGGGCTTGAAGATCTTGTTGACGACGACGAAGAACACCGGCACCAGGAAGATTGCAAGGACGGTGGCCGCGACGATGCCGCCGAGCACGCCGACGCCGACGGCGCGCTGGCTCGCCGAGCTGGCGCCGCTGGCGATCGCCAGCGGCAGTACACCGAAACCGAAGGCCAGCGAGGTCATCAGGATTGGGCGAAAGCGCAGGCGGGCTGCCTCGAGCGTGGCGTCGAACACGGTCCGCCCCTCGGCGTGTTGGTCCTTGGCGAACTCGACGATCAGGATCGCGTTCTTGGCCGACAGGCCGATGATGGTGATCAGTCCGACCTTGAAGAACACATCGTTGGGCATGCCGGTCAGGGTGACGGCGATGACCGAGCCGAGCACACCCAGCGGCACGACCAGGATCACGGACAGCGGAATCGCCCAGCTTTCGTAGAGTGCTGCCAACACCAGGAATACGACCAGGACCGACAGACCCAGCAGCATCGGGGCCTGCGCACCAGACTCCTGCTCCTGCAGCGATTGTCCGGTCCACTCGTAGCCGTAGCCGCTGCCGATCTCGCTGGCGAGCTCGGCCATGGTCGCCATCGCCTCGCCACTGCTGACGCCGGGCAGGCCTTCACCGGAAATGAACACCGCCGGATAGCCGTTGTAGCGATTGACGATGACCGGACCGAAGGTCCAGTCCGTGGTGGCGAACGACGACATCGGCACCATGTCGCCCGCGCCGTTGGCGACGTTGAGCTTGAGGATATCCTCCGGTGACATGCGCCAGTCGGTCTCGGCCTGGATGATCACGCGCTGCATGCGGCCTTCATTGGGGAAATCGTTGATGATCGCCGAGCCGAGTGCGTAGGAGAGCGTCTGGTTGATGTCGGCGAACGACACGCCGAGCGCGCTGGCGGCCTCGCGGTCGACCACGACTTCGAGTTGCGCGGCATCCGGCAAGGCGGTGACGCGCAGCGACTGAGGATTGATCTTGCCGCTGGCGCGCGCCTTGGCCATGAGCTCGTCACTGGCTCGCTTGAGCGCGGAATAGCCCTGGCCGGAGCGGTCCTGCAGACGGAATTCGAATCCGTTGCTGGTGCCCAGGCCCTGAATCGCGGGAGGGACGATCGACAGCACCGTGCCGTCCTTGATTCCGGAATTGGCGAGTAGTTGGGCAATGCCTCGGTCCGCGATCGCCTGCGCGGACTGCTGTTCGTTGCGTTCTTCCCAGTCACGCAGGATCACGAACGAGATGCCGGCGTTGGGGCCGGTTCCTGAGAAGCTGAAGCCGTTGATCACGACCTCCTTGGTCGTGGCCTGCTGCGTGATCGAGAGCTGGCTGCGCAGCTGCTCGGCACGTTCCTGATCTCCGGCTGCTTCGGCCTGCTCGATCTTCTCCCGAACCTCGGGTGGTCCCAGGTAGTAGTTCTCGATCTGGCGCGACACCGCGGCGGTGCGGTTGGCACTGGCGTTGGCCGGCAACTGGATATCGACCAGCAAGGAGCCCTGATCCTCGACCGGAAGGAACGATGTCGGCAGGCGCAGGAACAGGAAGACCAAAACCACGACGATCGCGACGAATACGGCCATGTAGCGCATCGGCGCGGAGATCACGCGCCTGATGCCGTTCTCGTAGCGAACAGTGGTGCGATCGAAGCTGTGATTGAACCAATTGAAGAAGCGATCGGACACACCAAGGAGACCGCGCCGCACTTCGCGCCGGTGTTCGCTACTGTGGGTCACCTGCTTGAGCAGCGTGGCGCACAGCGCCGGCGTCAGCGACAGTGCCAGGAAGCCGGAGAACAAAATCGATACGGCCATCGACACCGAAAATTGCTGGTAGATCACGCCGACCGAGCCGGACATGAAGGCCAGCGGCAGAAATACCGCTGTGAGCACCAGAGTGATGCCGACGATGGCGCCGCTGATCTGGCGCATGGCTTTGCGCACCGCCACGCGCGGCGGTTCGCCCCCTTCGACCATGATGCGTTCGGTGTTTTCGACGACGATGATGGCGTCGTCCACGAGAATGCCGATCGCCAGCACCATACCGAACATCGTCAGCACGTTGATCGAAAGCCCGAGTATGCCCAGCACACTGATCATGCCGAGCAGCGCGATCGGTACCACGATCGTCGGGATCACGGTGTAGCGGACGTTCTGCAGAAACAGGAACATCACCAGGAACACCAGGATCATCGCCTCGACCAGAGTGTGAATCACCTTTTCGATCGAAATGCGGACGAACGGTGCGGTGTCGTAAGGGACTTCGTAATGCACGCCCGGCGGGAAGTACTGCGACAATTCCTCGAGTTTGGCGCGCACCGCTTCCGAGGTGGCCAGGGCGTTGGCTCCCGGGGCCAGCTGCACGCCGAAGGCGGCCGCTTCCTTGCCGTTGACCCAGGAGTTGAACTGGTAGGTCTGTGCGCCGACCTCCACTCGGGCGACATCGCGGAGCCGTACCGTGGAGCCGTCGGTGTTGGCGCGCAGGATGATGGCTCCGAAGGCCTCGGGCGTCGACAGCTGGCCCTTGACCATGACCGTGGCCGTGATCTGTTGGCTGGGCGTGGACGGCTTGTCGCCGAGCGTGCCGGCCGACACCTGCGCGTTCTGCGCGCTGACGGCGTTATAGATGTCGCTCGGCGCCAAGCCAAGCCCGGTCAGTTTGGCCGGATCGATCCAGATTCGCATCGCCCGTTCCGGTGCGAACAGCTGCGCCTGTCCGACACCGGAAACCCGGCGGACCTCGTTGATGACATTGCGCGTGACGTAGTCACCGAGCCCGACGTGATCGTATTCCCCATTGTCGGAGAGCACGGCGCCCACCATCAGGAATCCGGCATTGGCCTTCTCGACCTGCAGGCCCTGCTGCAATACCTGCTGCGGCAGGCGCGATTCGACGCGCCGAATACGGTTCTGAACCTCGACCTGGGCCAGATCCGGGTCGGTGCCGGCCTCAAAGGTCGCCGTAATGGTTGCGCGGCCCGAGGACGAACTCGTGGACGAGTAGTAGATCATGCCCACCGCGCCATTGAGTTCCTGCTCGACGAGACTGGTCACGCTCTCGTCGAGCTGTTCAGCCGAGGCACCCGGATACAGCGCGGTGATTTCGATGCTCGGCGGCGCGACTTCCGGATATTGCGCGACCGGCAGGTTCGGCAGCGTGAGCACGCCAAACAGGATGATGAACAGCGCGACCACCCAGGCGAAGATCGGGCGGTCGATGAAGAAATTGGACATGGGTCGGCTCTCGGCTTCAGACGCGCGCGTCTGCGCAGTGCGGGGCGGGGACGGGGCGGCGGCTCATTGCGCCGATGCGGATGGGCCGTCCTGGTCCTTCTGCCCGTCATTCGGGCTGTGTCCCGGAGCCACCGTGTCATCGTTTGGCTGCCACGCTTCGGCAATGACCTTGGAGCCGGCTTGGGCGCGTTGCAGCCCCTCGACGATCACCTTGTCACCGGCCTTCAGACCGGCGCGCACGGTCCAGCGGTCGCCGACCGTGTTGCCGACTTCAACGACCACCTGCTTGACCTGCATCGCCGCCTCACCCTTGCCGTCACCGGCTGGCGCCGGGACTGCGAGACTGACCAGGGTCTGCCCGCCGCTGTTGCGCTGGATCGCCTGCTGCGGAACGGTGATCGCCTGCTCCGAGACCGCCTGTTCGAGGCGCACGCGCACGTAGCTGCCGGGCAACAGCATGCCGTCCGGATTCGGAAACAGGCCGCGTAAGGCGACCTGCCCGGTATCCGGGTCCACGCTGATATCCGAAAACAGCAACTTGCCTGTGTGCGGATACGCCTGACCGTGGTCCGTCAGCAGCCGCACCTGCGCGGCCTCGCGGCCGACCTGCTTGATCCGGCCTGCCTCGAAGTCGCGCCGCAGTTCGTTGAGATCCGCTGCCGATTGTGAGAAGTCCGCGTAGATCGGATCAATCTGGCGGATCGTGGCCAGCAAGGTAGGCTCGCCTTGGCCGACCAGAGCGCCTTCGGTGATCTGTGCCCGGCCGATGCGGCCGGAGATCGGCGCCTTGACCGAGGCATAGTCGAGGTTGATCCGAGCCGTATCCAGGTTGGCGCGTGCGGCCTCGACCTGGGCTTGCGTCTGCTTCTGCGAGGCGACGGCGTTGTCGTATTCCTGCTGGCTGACTGCATTGGCGCCAATCAGGGATTCGTAGCGTTTGGCCAGTGCCTCCGCCTGGAACGCGTCAGCCTGGGCCTGCGCCAGTGCCGCGCGGCTGCTGTTGTAGGCGGCGCGCAGCGGCGCCGGGTCGATCTGAAACAGAATCTGGCCGGCTTCGACCTCGCTGCCTTCCTCGAACTTGCGTTCAAGGACGATGCCGGAGATGCGGGCGCGAACCTCGGCTACGCGCGTCGCCGAGAGGCGGCCAGGCAGCTCGTTGATGATAGGAACCGCGCTGGGTTCGACGGTGATTACGCTGACGCGTGCCGGTGGTGGCCCCTGCTGTGGCGTCGCCTGCTCGCAGGCTGTGAGCGCGATGCCGAGGACGCCCACGATCGACAAGTGGAGAAGGCGCAAAGACGTGACCATGGGTTTCGTCCAGATTGGTTGGGGGGGAGGCGACCGCCGATCAAACCATACAAGTTCGCGTCAGGGCGATCATGACAATGCAAAGCCGGGTCCAGTTTACAAACATACACGGATGTTTGTAAACGGCTTGAAGTTTGGATTAAAGTGGGGTCATTAGAAATTGATCGACACGAAGGAATCGTCCGGTTCCATAGAGACTTCGTGCGCACAAGAAGCATTTTTTCGCAAGTTCATTCGCGGGCGGGCGGGAGCCGACGAATCAGCATGGTCAGACGAACGAGAGAGGAGGCGATCCAGACGCGCGAGTCGATACTCGACGCGGCCGAAGACGTCTTTCGCGAAAAGGGAGTGTCGCGCAGCAGCCTTGAAGAGGTGGCACGCAGGGCCGGTTGTACGCGCGGCGCGGTCTACTGGCACTTTGCCAACAAGCGCGACCTATTGCTCGCGATGTGCCGGCGCATGGACACGACGATTGCGATTCATCGTGAACAGATGCAGTGCGCGGCGGTGGACGATCCGATCGGCGCTTTGCGCGGCTTTTTGCGATACATCGTCGGCGATCTGCTGCGCGATCCGCATGCGCGCAAGGTGCTGGACATCGTCCATCACCGCTGCGAATACGTGGACGAGATGCGCGAGTTCACGGAAATTCTCGATAACGAGTTCGATTCCAAGCATCAAGAGATCGAGCAGTTGTTCGCCTGCGGACAGAGTCGCGGGCAGGTTCGCGCCGACCTTTCACCCAAACTCTGCGCCAAGATGACGCACTCCCTGCTGACGGGCATCCTGCATGACAGCTTGCAGGACGCCGGCCCCAACCGCCGTTTTGCGGCTTTCAGCAATATGCAGGTGGTGGACTTTCTGTTCGAAAGCCTCGGCTACCGGGCTGCCGCCGCATAGAACCTGCGTGTGAGCGGTGGCGCCCGGGTGACATCGCGGCTCATTGACGAATACTCAGTGACGCCGACCGCGCACCCGCACCTTGAAGTCATTGGACGGTCCGGGCGTTGGCGCCGTTTTGGTCTTGAGCACATAGTCCGCAGGCTCCAGCGCTAGATCGAGCTTGTAGAACAGCCGTGCCATCGACAGCGCGATCTGGACCTCCGCCAGGCTTTTGCCCAGACAGGTATGCGGACCGCGCCCATAGGGTGAGTAGGCACCGGGCTGCATGTGCTCCGCACGCGGTTTGGCGAAGCGTTCCACATCGAAGCGCTGCGCATCCGGAAAATACTCGTCCATGAAATGCGGCACGCTGGTTCCCACATAGAGCATCTCGCCTTCACGAATCTGGTGCCCCTGAAACACGAAGTCCTTGGTTGCGGTGCGCATCTGTGCCACTGCGATCGGATACAGGCGCATGGTTTCCATGATGGCGCCCTGCAGGACCGGAATACGCTTCATGAACTCGTCTTCGGACAGCGGGCCCTCGTCGAAGATCGGGTCCACCTCGGCATGTATCCGTGCCAGCACCTCCGGGTGCTTGAGCACGGTGTAGACGATGGCGGAGGTGGTGTTGGCTACGGTGTCCAGTCCGGCGACGTAGGGGCCGGTGAGCGAGACGATCAGGTCCGAGCTGGGCATGATGTCGGGCCGTTCGAGATGCGTGTCCATGATCGCGTCGATCAGGTTCTTGTCCTGTTCCGGTTTGTTGTCGCGTTTGGCGTAGTAGTCCGCGATCATCTTCTGCCCAAGCTCGTGCACGCGCGCCTTGGCGCGTTTGTATTTGGGGCGCTTGAGCAGGATCTTCGGACGCTGCCGGGTGACCAGAACATTGAGGATGTGCAGGATTGTGACGCGGATGTCCTTCACGTACTCCAGCGGTGCTGCGCCGGTCAGGATTGAGCCGAGTTGATCGACCACCATGTACTGCATGGCCTGCACCACCGGCACCAGATCACCGTCTTTCCAGTCGCGGTCGATCGAGCCATCGGTGATGGTCACGAGTTCTTCATAGCGGCCACGAATCGATTCCTTGGAGTAGCCATGGCGCATGATGTTGCGCAGCTCCTTGTGGCCTTCCCCGTCTTCGCCGGTGAGTACGCGCGTGGCGCCGTATTCATCGACCAGTCCCTGCCAGAACTCCTTGGAGCGCAGCGACTCCTTGCCTTCGCGGGTCCCCATGAACGTGGCGGCTTCGACGCCGGCGATGACGGTATAGGTCTTGCCCAGCAGACGGACCCGGAATACCGGACCGTACTTGCGGTAGCAGTTCACGAAAAAGCGCGCGGGGTCTTTCGCCATCTGCGGCACGCTGCCGATCAGCGGCAACGAGGGCACCGTGGGTGTGTCTTGCAAGGGCAGGGATTCGGCGGCGGTATTCATACGCGTACCTGAGGTTTGTGCGGGAGCGGCCGCCTCGGCGACCACGAATGCAAAGTTCTATCAGGACGCTGGGGTCAGCGATTCATCCAAGTGGAGGAGGTGGGGTCGTATGGTGATGAATCCACGTCGCGGCCGTGTGGCGTATCCCGCTCACCCATCGCAACTGGAGATTGCACATGAACATGATCCCCGCCGTGCCACCCTCAGCGTCGTTGAATCAGGGCGGAGCCATACCTCAACTCGGCTTTGCTGTGTTCCAGGTGAAGGAGGACCCGATTGCCGAGGTGCTCGATACCGCGCTGGCCGCCGGTTACCGGTCAATCGATACTGCCGCGGCGTGGAAGAACGAGGCCGCCGTGGGTCGGGCCGTCCGCGCATGCGGTCTTGCGCGAAACGAATTGTTCATCACCACGAAGTTGTGACACCGCAGCGGATTCGCGAAAACAGCAACATTTTCGATTTCGAACTGGAAGCGGAGGACATGCGCCACGTCATCGGCACCTGGTTCACGACGCTACAAGTCAAATGGCGCCAGAGGTCCACGCGCTGAAGGCGCGGCCTATCCGACAGTCTTGATCATCGGCGAAATTGCGATGCTGGACGCCGGTGGGCGTCGGGGTCCGGACCGGAATCATTTTGCCTGAGGCCTGAGGCCTGAGGCCTGAGGCCTGAGGCCTGAGCCGCAGCGCCGACTTTTCTCCAAGACAGTCGGGCCTATGAGCGCATGCTCAAAAGTGACATGAAATATCGATTCGTGATCGATATGGCCACGCCGAAAGCGCCATGGGCGGCTTGATCGGTTTGCTTTTTCTGACGTCGCGCCAAGGCGATTCACCCGCCGAGACGGTTGCCGCGGTAGATCACATGGCGGGACGCGGTCTTTGCCTTGGCATCGTCGGTCCGGCTCTGTTCCACCGGAGCACCCCGATACCAGGCGGTGGCCGCTGCGTCGCGGCTGGCCTTGGATTTTTCGACCTGAAGACGCGACTGGGCCCGTCCGACCGCAGCCCTGAGCGCGTCCATCAGGGCGGTAGGGCGGATCGGTCGCGAGAAATCGGCATCGCTGCTGCACGTGCGGTCGCTGGTGTAGCGAATCACCGCACGCTCGTCATCTGGCCACTGCCCGGTGACGACGTCGACGATGCTGATGTCGGCGGCGGCGGTCGTCCATTCGAGTTCGGCTGTCAGGGCGCGGGCCGCGATGTTGACGGCCGAGACGATCGCCGAGCGTTCGGACTCCGGCACGCCGAGGAAACTGATCGTCAGTATGGCCATCTGCGTTCCATGGGGTTTGGCCATTCCCTGGCCAGCAATAAGGGTGCCATGCGCATGTGCGGCCCAAAAAGGCCGCTCGTCGGAACGGCGGCCCCGCGGCAGGTGTTGGTTGCGGCTCAGCCCTTGAGCATCGCCTCCTTCAGATCGGCCTGGACCGGATGTTCACCCAACCAGATCTTCAGCAGCGCGGAGGACAGATCAGCGCCCTGAACCGCGTCAAGCTTGCGGTCCTCGAAGACAATGCGGGTGCTGCCATCGGCGGCGAAATCGAGGTTGAGTTCGTCACCTTCCTCCACCGAGCCGACCTCGCGGAACAGGCTGTCGAGTTCTTCGAGCTTGGGTTGCAGCGCGGCCAGCTCATCCGCGCTGAGGTTCTTTTCGACCCCTTCGTGAAACGCGCCCATGAAGGTGTCAGCGCTGAGCTTGCGCTTCATCACCAGCGTGACGCGGCGCGGTTCCTGGGCATCGATCACCGCCGCGGCGTCACTGGTTTTCCGGGGTAGGTACAGGGCTGCGACATAGACGTCGGCGATGATGTACTTCTTGCGCAGGCCTGCGCCGTTGAGTACCAGTTCGGTGCCGTCCACGCTGGCCGTGTCCTTGATGTCCACACCGGCCACCTTGGCGGCGAAGGCGCTGGTCGCCACACCGGCGATGGCGAAAGCCATGATCAGTTTTTTCATAGTCCGGTCCTCCAGATCGCATCGAGAAGTCGATGGTCACTGTAGATCAGGCAAGCTGAATACCGGCGGACCGTCGCACGGTGCGGCGCAGAGAGTACGGGCAGGCTATCGTGTACCAGCCATGAATGCATTTGAATTACGGACCGAGCGGCTGCTGATTCGTGCCTGGAGCGAGGATGATCGCGCCGGCTTTTCCCGCCTGGTCTCCGATCCGCAAATGATGCGCTTCATCAACGACGGGCAGCCGATGAGCGAGGCGCTCAGCGAGCATTTTCTGTCGCGCCAGCAACGCAGTCTTGCGCAGACCGGAACCTGCATCGGCGCGATGCTGCAGGCCGACACCGGCGAGCTGATCGGCGCCGCCGGCATGCAAGCTTTGGACCGTGTGGCACGCCTCGATCTGGCGTGGTGGGTGTCGCCGGGCCACTCGCGCCGCGGCTACGCGATCGAGGCCGCCGTGGCGGTCTGTCGCGATGCCTTCGAACGCTTGCGCCAGCCCTTGGTGTTCGCTGCGATCGATCGTGAAAACACCGCATCCCGGGCCGTTGCGCGCAAGCTGGGCATGCGCTTCGAGTCGGCCGTCATCGCCAGCGACCACGCATCCTGGCGCTTGCCAGCGCCGATCGATGTGTACAGCCTGCGGCCTACCCAACTCCTCATTCCAGACTCCATGAAGGAACAGCCCCAGAAGCCTCATGTCGACCGAACTTGATATCGAATTCGTGCGTACGCAATTTCCCGCGTTCGCCGAACCCAGCCTCGCAGGCACCGCGTTCTTCGAGAATGCCGGTGGCTCCTACGCCTGCCGCCAGGTGATCGATCGCCTTGGCGAGTACTACCGGCGCTTGAAGGTTCAGCCGTATGGCGGCTACGCAGCGTCCCGCGAGGCGGGGCAGTGGATGGACCAGGCCTACGAACGGCTCGCGCCGTATCTCGGCGTGCCGCCCGATTGGCTGCACTTCGGTCCGTCGACCTCGCAGAACACCTACGTGCTGGCTCAGGCTGCGCGCAAGCGCCTGCGGCGCGGTGACGAGATCATCGTCAGTCAGCAGGACCATGAAGCCAATGGCGGCGTCTGGCGGCATCTGTCTGACGACGGTGTGGTGGTCCGCAATTGGAACGTGGACTCGCGCAGCGGCCGCCTGGACCCTGCGGCGCTGGCGGCGCTGATCACGCCGCGCACACGGCTGCTGGCGTTTCCGCATTGCTCGAACATCGTCGCCGAGATCAATCCGGTGCGGGCAATCGTGGCGCAGGCCCGCGCAGCCGGCGTGTGGACCGTGGTCGACGCCGTGTCCTATGCCGGCCACGGTTTGGCGGATCTTGCGGAGCTGGATGTCGACGCCTATCTGTTTTCGATGTACAAGACCTTCGGTCCGCATCAGGGGCTGATGGCGCTGCGCCCGGCGTTCCTGGACTGGCTCGGGAATGAAGGCCACTACTTCAACGCCAAGCAGCCTCGCAAACGCATGGTGCCGGCAGGGCCCGATCATGCGCAGGTCGCGGCGGCGGCCGGTGTCGCCGAGTATTTCGACGCGCTGGATGCGCACCATTTTCCCTCGGCCGACCCCGCGCACCGCGCACCGCGCATTCGGGCCTTGCTGAAGGCTGCCGAATGGCCACTGCTGCAGAAACTGCTGGATGCGGTGAAGGATCATCCGGCACTGCGCCTGCTCGGGCCGGCGGACGCGGCGCGGCGCGCAGCGACCGTGGCGCTTCAGGTGACCAGCGGTTCGCCGGCCGATGTGGTCGCCAAGCTGGCCGAACGCGGAATCATGGCCGGCTCCGGACACTTCTATTCGGTGCGTCTGCTCGAAGCGATGGGTCTTGCGCCCGATCCCGGGGTGCTGAGACTGTCGTTCGTGCACTACACCAGCGTGGCCGACGTCGATCGGCTGATCGACGCCCTGAACGTCGTGCTGCCGCACTGAGTCACCCGACGGCGCGGCTTCGGACGGGCGCAGGCTTTTCAGTACATCTCGATCGCGACTGCGACCGCTTCGCCGCCACCGATGCACAGCGAGGCGATACCGCGGCGGCCGCCGGTCTTGCGCAACGCGCCGATCAGCGTGGTCAGGATGCGCGCGCCGCTGGCGCCGATCGGATGGCCCAGCGCGCAGGCGCCGCCGTGGATGTTGACGATGTCGTGCGGCAATTCGTGCTCCTTCATTGCCGCCATCGTGACCACTGCGAACGCCTCGTTGATCTCCCACAGGTCGACATCGCCGACGGTCCAGCCGATCCGCTCCAGCAGCGCGCTGATCGCGTACACCGGCGCGATCGTGAATTCCGAAGGCAGACGCGCATGCGAGGCGTGGCCGACGATCCGTGCGAGCGGCGCAATACCACGCTTTTCGGATTCCGACTGGCTCATCAGCACCACGGCTGCGGCGCCGTCCGAGATCGAACTGGCATTGGCGGCGGTGACGGTGCCCCCCTTTTCGAACGCCGGCTTGAGCAACGGGATCTTGTCCGGGCGCGCCTTGCCCGGTTGCTCGTCGTGACGGATCGTGGTCGATCCGCCTCCGCCGGGCACCTCAACCGGGGTGGTCTCGAAATCGAAGCTACCGTCCTGATTGGCGGCCAGGGCGCGGCGCAGGGACTCGATCGCGAAGGCGTCCTGGTTCTCGCGGGTGTACTCGTAGCGTTCCACGGCACGTTCGGCGAATACGCCCATCGGCGTGTTCGTCTGATAGGCGTCTTCGAGTCCGTCCAATGCCATGTGGTCGTAGACGGTGTTGTGGCCGTAGCGGTAGCCGGCACGGGCACGCGCCAGCAGATACGGGGCGTTGCTCATGCTTTCCATGCCGCCGGCCACCATCACCCCGGCCGTGCCGGCCTTGATCAGGTCATGCGACAGCATCACGGCCTTGAGCCCCGAACCGCACATCTTGCTGATCTGCGTGGCGCCGGCGCTGTCCGGCAGACCGGCGCCGCGCGCAGCCTGGCGCGCCGGCGCCTGTCCCAGGCCGGCGATCAGGCAGCAGCCGAAGATCACTTCTTCGATGGCCTCCGGCTTCAATCCGGACCGTTCCACGGCAGCCCGAATCGCGCTCGCGCCCAGTTGCGGCGCGCTCAGCGGGGCCAATTCCCCGAGCATGCCGCCCATGGGCGTGCGCGCGACGGAGGTGATGACGATGGAGCCTGGGTCTGACATGAGGGAATCTCCCGGACATTGCGGATGCGGTTTGTCCATTATGCCGCGTCGGAGCACGGTCAAAGCTGCCCGAAATGACGGTGTGACGCAGGGGTTCGGGCTAAACTGCGCGGCTTTCGGCACAGCCTTCGCGACGGCATACCCATATGGCGATCTTCACGCATCCCGAATTCGACGGACACGAACTGGTGGCCTTCCACCGCGACGTGAGGAGCGGCTTGTCCGCGATCATTGCGGTTCACAACAGCAATCTCGGCAAGGCGCTGGGGGGCTGCCGGATGTGGCCCTATGCCTCGGAGGCCGAGGCGATCACCGACGTGCTGCGGCTTTCCCGCGGGATGACCTACAAGGCGGCGCTGGCCAATCTGCCGCAGGGTGGCGGCAAGAGCGTGATCATCGGTGATCCGCGTCGTGACAAGACGCCGCAGATGATGCGCGCGATGGGGCAGTTCGTGGAGTCGCTCGCCGGGCGGTACTCCATTGCCGAGGATTCCGGCACCAGCGTCGCGGACATCCATGAAATGGCGGCTGTTACCCGTTATGTCGGCGGGCTTGCCGATGCGCGGGCGCAGGCAGAAGGCCGTACCGGCGATCCGTCCCCGGCCACGGCCTACGGCGTATTCGTCGGACTCAAGGCGGCGGTTCGCCATCGCCTCGGTCGCGACGACCTGGCGGACCTGCACGTCGCGATTCAAGGTGTTGGCAACGTCGGCTATCGTCTGGCGCGACATCTACACGAAGCCGGGGCGCGCCTCACCGTCACCGACATCCACGCGCCGCACGTGCAGCGCTGCGTCGATGAATTCGGAGCGGTATCGGTCGGCATGGACGAGATCTATGCCGTCGATGCCGAGGTGTTTGCTCCTTGCGCGCTGGGCGCGATTCTCAACGACACCACGATTCCACAGCTCAGGCCCCGCATCGTCGCGGGCGCCGCCAACAATCAGCTGGCGCGCCCTGCGCATGATGCGGAACTGAAGGCGCGCGGTGTTCTTTACGCGCCGGACTACGTCATCAACGCCGGCGGCATCATCGACATTTACTACGAAGGCGAGGCTTATCGTTGGGATACGGTCCGACAGCACCTCGACCGGATCGGTGACACCCTGCGCACGATTTTCGAGCGTGCCGAGCTCGAAAGTGGCGCCACCGGCGCCATCGCGGATCTGCTGGCCGAAGAGCGTTTCAAGCGCGTCTAACGGCCATTCCGCGAGCGGCACCCCGCCCAATGAATCGCCTGCGGCATGGCCGTGGCCCTCAGCCACCGCTCGCAGTCGCAAGCGGCCCCCTTTAGTGAGTCTGGACGCTCGCGGCTGAGCGACGATTTGCAAGTTCGGTAAGGCGTTCGTGCGCACTTACGGGGTGCGCTTCAGAACAAAGCGCTGATATCGATGCTACAGCCGGGCAGCAGTCCCGGTGCGACCAGGCCGGAAAGAATGTCCTGCGTCTGGTAAGCCTTGGAGTCGGGCCGTAGCCAGCGCTCCACTCGCGAGGCCGGCAGGTCCACCAGCCAGACTTCCGGAATCGCGTGCCGCGCGTACAGGGCCAGTTTGGTGTTGCGGTCGTAGTCGAGGCTGGAATCAGCCACTTCGATCAGCAGCAGCACGTCGGCGGCCTGCGGATGGGCGTCGCGATAGAAATCGGGCGTCGGCTTGAGCAGCGCGATATCGGGCTGGGGCTGGGAGAGGTCGTTGAGTTGGATCGGGTTCTGCACGCGCAGGATGGCGTGGTTTCTTAAAGCGGACTGAAATAGCCAGATCAATTTGTCGACGACGCTTGCATGCGCACTTCCGATCGGTGCCATGTCGATGACCTCCCCGTCGATCAACTCCGTGCGATCTTCCGGCCGCAGGATGCCGGCCTGCGCCATCAGGTAGTAGTCCCTGACGGTATGCAGATGGCGCTTGGGCGCCTGCCCCTGTGCCTGCGTCGTTTGCATGGACATGCCTGGGTCCAGCCATTCAATTCAGTGGATGAGTGTAGCAATCCACGAATTCCATCCAAACCATCGTCGTTTCGGCAAACCAACAGTGCGGCGACGGATTTGATCGGGCTTGCATGGGGCGGAGCGAGGATATCGTCTGGTCGGCTTTGGATTTCTTGCATCCGCTGGAGATTGTTTCGGTGTCCAGGGATCGCTTGGGGCCCATTGTCGGTTCGCTGGCAACGGAGGGCGAGCGGATTATCGGTGCGCTCGATGAATTGATGTCTCGCCTACGGCTAGTCGGACGGCCCGCCCCGACGCCCACGGATCAGTGCGACGCACCCTCATCTGCGTCTGGGGACCAGCGCTGCGGATGGCGGGTTGCCCCGGTTGGAGCCGGGCGATACTGCGGGGGTGAGAAGGACGCTAGGCAATCCGTCTAAACTACGCGCCCCTCAGGCACATCTCCCGGTCATGCAGCAGGAATATTCACCGCGCGACGTCGAACACGGCGCCCAGGCGTTCTGGAACGAGAACGAGTCCTTCAAGGCGCGCGAGGACGCGGCGCGCGAGAAGTTCTATTGCCTTTCGATGTTCCCGTACCCGAGCGGGCGGCTGCACATGGGGCATGTGCGCAATTACACGATCGGCGACGTGATCACGCGCTATCAGCGCATGCTCGGCAGGAATGTGCTGCAGCCGATCGGCTTCGATGCCTTCGGCCTGCCGGCCGAGAACGCGGCGATGAAGAACGGCGTGCCGCCGGCGCAGTGGACGTATTCCAATATCGACTACATGTGCGGCCAGCTCAAGCAGCTGGGCATCGCCTATGACTGGGATCGGCGCCTGGCGACCTGTGAGCCTTCGTATTACCGCTGGCAGCAGTGGTTCTTCATCCAGCTCTACCAGCAGGGCCTGGTCTACAAGAAGGCCTCGATCGTGAACTGGGATCCGGTCGACCAGACGGTGCTGGCCAATGAGCAGGTGATCGACGGACGCGGCTGGCGTTCCGGCGCCGTGGTGGAGCAGCGCGAGATTCCGCAGTGGTTCCTGAAGATCACGGACTACGCGGACGAGCTGCTGTCCGAACTGGACCAGTTGCCGGACTGGCCGGACGCGGTCAAGACCATGCAGGCCAACTGGATCGGTCGCTCCGAAGGTCTGGAGATCGACTTCCGGCTGGCCGATCGCGACGAACACATCACCGTGTTCACCACGCGTCCGGACACACTCTATGGCGTGAGCTTCGTTTCGGTGGCGGCGCAGCATCCTCTGGCGCTGGAAGCAGCGGCGCGCAGCGAGTCGGTGGCCGCCTTCGTCGACGAAACCAGGAAGACCGACGTGCAGGAGGCCACGCTGGAAACCATGGAAAAGCGCGGCGTGCCCCTGGGCATCGACGTGATCCATCCGCTGACCGGCGAGCGGGTGCCGGTGTGGGCGGCGAATTTCGTATTGATGAACTACGGTACGGGTTGCGTCATGGCGGTGCCGGCGCATGACCAGCGCGATTGGGAATTCGCCACGGCCTACGGGCTGCCGAAGACGCCGGTGATCGGACCGGATGCGGAGACGCCGGCCGACATTTCGGAGGCAGCATTTACCGACAAGGCCACGACGCAGAATTCCGCTGAGTTCTCGGGGCTGAGATTTGAGCAAGCCTTCGATGCGATCGCATCCCGTCTGGAGGCGCAGGGGCAGGGCAGGCGCCGCGTGAACTACCGTCTGCGCGACTGGGGCGTTTCGCGACAGCGTTACTGGGGCTGCCCGATTCCGGTGGTGTACTGCGAGGCCTGTGGCGCGGTGCCGGTGCCGGACGATCAGCTGCCGGTGGTGTTGCCGGAGCATCTGGTGCCGGATGGCCGTGGCAACCCGTTGCTGCGCGAGGAGTCCTTCGTCAACTGCGAATGCCCCAACTGCGGCAAGCCGGCACGGCGCGAGACCGATACCTTCGACACCTTCGTGGATTCGAGCTGGTACTACGCGCGATTTGCCTGCGCCGACCAGAACGAGAAGATGCTGGATGATCGTGCCAAATACTGGCTGCCGGTGGACCAGTACATCGGCGGCATCGAGCATGCAATCCTGCACCTGCTGTACGCCCGTTTCTTCACCAAGGCGATGCGCGACAACGGTCTGGTCGATACGCCGGAGCCGTTCGCGCGTTTGCTGACGCAGGGCATGGTGCTGGCCGAATCGTTTTACCGGACCACCGCCAATGGCGGGCGTGAATGGATCGCGCCGGGCGACATCGAAGTGGAGGGCGACGCCAAGGGCGGCATGCTCGGCGCCCGGCTGAAGGCCGACGGTTCGGTGGTGCAGTCCGACGGCATGGGCACCATGTCCAAGTCCAAGAACAATGGCGTGGACCCGAATCGGATCATCGAGAGCCACGGGGCGGATGCGCTGCGCCTGTTCATGATGTTCACCGCGCCGCCGGAGCAGACGCTGGAATGGTCGGACGCCGGCATCGACGGCGCAGCGCGCTTTCTCAAGCGCTTGTGGAAGCGCGTCCTGGACCACACGGCGGGCGGGGCGGCACCGCCGTTGAATGCGTCGGCACTGGATTCTGCTCAGAAGGAGCTGCGGCGCAAGCTGCATGAGACGCTGCGCAAGATCGAGGATGATTTCTCGCGCCGCCATACTTTCAATACGGCCATCGCCGGTTGCATGGAGTTGCTCAACGCGCTCTACAAGTTCGACGACGCCAGCGACAATGGCCGTGCCGTGACCCAGGAAACCCTGGAGGTGCTGGTGCTGGTGCTGGCGCCGATCGTGCCGCACCTGTCGCATGTGCTCTGGAACGAGCTGGGCCACCCGGATGCGGTGATTGATGCGCAGTGGCCGCGGCACGACCCGGCGGCGCTGGTGGCAGACACGGTGAAACTGGTGGTACAGGTCAACGGCAAGCTGCGCGGGCATATCGAGGTGGCGGCCGATGCGACACAGGAGACGATTCTGGACGCGGCGCTGGCTGAGGAAAACGTGAAGAAGTTCGTCGGGGAGCAGACCCTGCGCAAGAAGATCGTGGTGCCGGGCAAGTTGGTGAGTCTGGTGGTTTGATGCGAAGTCGGTATTGTTCAACGGGACAAGCGCAAGCGAAGTGCAGCATTGAGGATGGCGGCTTGAAGATCGATTCGTGGTTCTGCGCCGTGCGCGCAACCCGGCTGGCGGTGGTCGTCACGGTCCTGTTGCTGGCCGGCTGTGGCTTTCGCCTGGCGGGTGACCGTCCCTTGCCACCCGCCTTGCAGCGTGTCTACATCGATACCGTCGAGCCCTACGCCGTGTCCGAGCCGCCGGTGGAGCAGGCCTTGCGCTCGCGGCTGCGTCGTCGCGGTGCGGACATCGTGGCGCAGCCGGAAGCGGGCGTGAGCACGCTGCGGCTGACCAACCTGGACGAGCAGCGCTCGGTGCTGTCGATCGGGCCGGACGGCAAAGCCGTGGAATTCGAGCTGACGACGACAGTGGATTTCGTGCTGGTGCGCGACGGCAAGATCCTGGTGCCGTCCGATCGCTTGAACGCCTCGCGTGACTACAGCTTCAATGCCGAGCAGATTCTGGCCAAGGAAGCCGAGGAAACACGCTTGCAGCGCTATCTGCAGGACGAACTGGCGGACCTGCTGTTGCTGCGTCTTGAGGCATCGCTGTCACGTCTGGTGCCGGAGCCGACGTCCGCGAATGCGGGCATCGAGCAGTAAACCGCTGGGTGTTCTTAGCCCCAGGCCCGATGCACTGGCCTCGTTCAGGCCGGGCCGCGCTGCGAGGCGACAAGATGGCGCCGGCCGCAGCCGGCGCTGCCCACTGCGTTCGGGACGCCTGGCGCCTGATCGTTGCCCCCATTCAAGTTCTACAAGGAGTGCATGGTGAAACGTATCGCAACAGCCCTGATTCTCATGAGCGGATCGGGCGTGGCCCTGGCCGATGGATGGTCGGGCGACGTGACCGCTGGATTGATCATGACCAGCGGCAACAGCGAAACCACAACGTCCAACGGAAAGCTGAAGCTCGCGTATGTGACGGGGTCATGGGAGCATTCGTCCTACCTCTCGTTCACGCAGGCGCGTGACGAGGAGGAAACCACGGCGGAGCGTTACACGGCGGGCTACAAGGTGGACTTCAGTTTCACCGATACCGACTACATCTATTTCGCGGCCGACTGGCAGAAGGATCTGTTCGCGAGCGTGCGCGAACGCACCGTGGAAACGGTGGGCTACGGCCGCAGAATCTTCAACACGGATGCGCACCAGCTCGACCTCGAAGCCGGCGCCGGCGCGCGTCAGAACGAATACGCGGAGCCGCCAGACAGCCGCTCCGATGACTTTGTTGGCACGGCCGGGCTGGACTATGCCTGGACGATCAGCCCCACCAGCAAGTTCACGCAGACCTTGCTGGCCGAATACGGCGAGTCCAACACCTATACCGAATCGGTGTCACAGTTGAAGCTGTCGATCGTCGGCAATCTGTTCGCCGCCCTGGCGTTTACCGCGCGTCACAACAGCGTGGTCAGCGAGGGCAATGAAAAGACCGATACCGAGACCTCCATCAATCTGTCCTACGAGTTCGGCAAGGCCAACCCCTGAACGCATGAGCCACTACCGCCACCACGTCTTCTTCTGCTGCAATCAGCGCGCGCCCGGGGAGCGGACCTGCTGCAATGACAAGGGCGCGACGCGGGTGCGCGATTACGCCAAGAAGCGGATCAAGCAGGCCGGAGCAGCCGGCGTGGGCAAGGTCCGCATCAATATGGCCGGATGCCTGGAACGCTGCGAGGAAGGCCCGGTGATCGTCGTGTATCCGGACAACGTCTGGTACTCCTACGTGGACGAAGACGACGTCGACGAGATCATCGACGAGCATCTGCTGGCCGGGCGGCCGGTGCCGCGGCTGATGCTCAAGGATTAGCAGGTATCCGGGAACCGGGCCACATTGTGAAACCTTGCTCCCGGATTCCGCTGCGCTCCATTCGGGCTACGGCTTGTTTCGAAACGTTCGTGTAGCCGTTCCGGTTGCCGATCGCCGGACCTCACAACACCGGCGTATCGATGCCCAGAGGGTCGAACGGTTTGCTCGTGTCGGGTGGTTCCTGCGGCGGCTTCGGTGGCGGTGACGGTTCGTTCTGCAGGTTCTGCGGGCCGCCGGTGATCCACACCAGCATGTCGTAATACGTGCGGATGTTTCCGACATAGGCCACGGCTTCGCGGCCACGCGCATAGCCGTACTTCAGATCTCGGTAGTACTTGGGCTGCATCAGCAGCGGCAGCCGCGAACGGACATCGGGCCAGCGGTTCGGATCGCCGCCTTGCGCGGCGGTGAGCTTGCGTACGTCGATGATGTGTCCCATGCCCATGTTGTAGGCAGCCAGCATCATCCAGCTGCGGTCCGGTTCCTGCACTTCGTCCGGGATGCGGCCTCGGAGGGACTGCAGGTATCGCGCCGCTCCGTCGATCGCTTCGGCCGGGTCGAGACGATCGGCGACGCCGAGAAATTCCGCGGTCTGGACGGTGATCTGCATGAGCCCGCGCACACCGGTAGTGCTGGTGGCTTCCGGGTCCCACACCGATTCCTGATAGCCGACCGCCGCCAGCAGACGCCAGTCCAGACCATACTTTTCCGCTGCGGCTTCGAAGTCGGCGCGGTAGCGCGGCAAGCGCGATTCGGCGTGAGTGGCCAGCGCCACTGCGCCCAGGTAGCCGACGCGATCGATGTGCCCGAAGTAGCGGTCGTGCAGCCAGCCCAATTCGGTTTCGCCGAGCTGGTTCAGATAGGCCTGCGCCGCGTCGAACAAGGGCCCGGCGTCGCTCGGCAGCGCCCAGGCGAGATCCTGCTTGTCGGCCAACGCGAATGCCACCCGCAGCTGCGGGTAATAGCGCTGATTGATCGTCACCAGATCGGAGTTCGCCACCGTGTAGCCGATGCGGCCCTCGACCACCTGCACCAGCAAATCCTCGGATTCGAACTCATCGGTCTCCTCCCAGGCCAGGTCCGGATGGTCCCGCTTGAGTCGTTCCAGCCATTCGGCATGCGCGCTGTCCTTGACGACGACCAGCTGGCTGCTCTCGTCGAGATCGTCAATGTCCCCGGGGCGGTTCTCGCCCATGCGGTACACGAGTTGCGGAACGATGGTTCGCAGGGGCGTGGTGAAACGCAGGTAGTCTCGACGATTCTCGGTGACCGCGAGACCGGCCGCGCCAAGTTGAGCGCTGCCGGTGCGCACTGCCTCGAGTACGTCAGCCACGGTATCCAGCACAATCAGATCCAGCTTGACGTCCAGGGCTTCCGCAAAACCCTTGGCCAGATCGTACTCGAAGCCTTCATCGCCAAGCGGGCCGGTGTAGTAGGTGGTGGGGCTGTTGACGGTCGCCACGCGCAGCGTTCCGGTGGACCGGACCTGTTCGAGGATCGAAACCTTCGGCGAACACGTCGTGATCGGTAGCACGATCCCGGCGATGATCGCGAGCACAATCAGTTTTCCGATCACAATAGTGGGCGAAATGCGTAGCTTCATTTACAATGCGCGACCCTCGGGACGCGCAGCTTAAACTGCCCCTGAGGGATCGGTCGGAATACGGGACGGAATGGCTGGATTGGTCGCCTGGAATTCTTGGGTGTTCGGCTGAAGTGCATCACGATGCTGACAGTGTACGGAGAGGTACCGAAGCGGTCACAACGGCACCGACTCGAAATCGGTTGGGGGCTTAACGCTCCACGTGGGTTCGAATCCCACCCTCTCCGCCAAATTTATGCTCTAGAAACACATCCGCTCATATGAGCGGAACCGCGCGGGATTCGAACCCACAAACCATGAATGGTTCGACGATCAGCCGCCGGCTGATCGAACGCGCGCAGCGCGGCCCGCTGTCCGAGCAATCCCACCCTCTGGGCCGGAGAGGTGGGCTGGAAACCGTGTCGCTTGTTGGGGTAGCCCATCCGGATTCACCCACGGATGGTGATGAGTTCGACGATCAGCCGCCGGCTGATCGAACGCGTGGCTCGATTACGCAGCCCGCCTTTTTCACAAGGCCAAAGCTGTGACGCGCAATTTCATCGCGGGCAGCACGGCGTGGGACTCGCCTCCACAATCCGTCGATCAGTCAGGCCGTTCTGGACGGAACAGCCTGTATCAGCCGGCCGACGAGCGAACGGGTCAGTCCTCGCAACTGGTCCAGTTCGGCAGGATCTGCGCCGACCCGCTCAGCCAGCGCCAGCGGAACCTGTTGCGCTGCTTCCCGCAGGGCCTTTCCGCTTGCGGTGAGTCCGATCATTACGCGTCGCTCGTCATTCGCGTCGCGGGTGCGGGTGACAAGCCCCTGCCGTTCCATGCGCTTGAGCAATGGACTGAGTGTGCCGACGTCGAGATGCAGGCAGCTTTGGAGTTGTCCGACGGTGACCGGCTCCTGCTCCCAAAGAACGAGCATGGCGAGATATTGGGAGTAAGTCAGTCCCAAGGGTTCCAGCAGCGGCCGATAGAGCCGCTGGATCAAATTGGTCGCCGCATAGATCGGAAAGCACAGTTGCTGGTCAAGACGGAGCAAATCCTCCGTCTTGCCATCATTCCGAACCTCACTCATCGGGTGTACACAGACAGGGCAACGTCGATATTGCCGCGCGTCGCATTCGAATAGGGGCATGCCTTGTGCGCCTCAGCGACAATCGCTTCCGCCTTCTCCTGATCGACGCCTGCCAAAGTCACGTCAAGTGCCACCGTCAGACCGAAGCCGCCTGAGCCATTGGGCTGCATGCCGACAGTAGCGACGACCTTGACGTCGTCGTCCTTGATCTTCTGCTCCTTATTGCGCGTGACATGAATCACTGCGTTGCCGAAGCAGGCGGCATAGCCGGCGGCGAACAATTGCTCGGGATTGGTCGCGTCGCCCTTGCCGCCGAGCTCCTTGGGGAGCGAGAGCGTCAGATTGAGCAAGCCGTCATCGCTGCTCGCCGTGCCGTTTCGGCCGCCGATCGCGATCACTGTAGTCGTGTAGAGAGCACTCATTCCGTAATCCTCGTTTCGTTGATGTGCGTGCCAATATAATGGATAACAATATAATTGCAAGCAATATTATCGAAGTTTTTCGATCATGCGCTCCGGGCCTTCGGTCGTGGATCGCGGTCTTGAGAGTGGGGCCGCCGCCTTTAGCGAGGCCCGTGCCGATTCCGCGCGCTCGACGTCGCGTTTCGCTCAGGGCCCGGCCGATGCCGTGATGCTGGTTGTTCCCGGAAGGTCCTTGCCCGGATAATACAAATCCAACTTCTCAGTCCGGAACGTTCATCGCATCGATGACCAAGCAGCGTCTTTACCGAGTCAGCTTCGTGCAGCAGGGCCAGGTCTATGAGCTCTATGCCCGTCAGATCAGTCATGGCGGTCTGCTCGGCTTTGTCGAGGTCGAACAGATCGTATTCGGCGAAAAATCGAGCGTGGTCGTGGACCCGACCGAGGAACGGCTCAAGTCGGAATTCGAGAACGTGGAGCGCTTCTACGTGCCGGTGCACCAGATCGTGCGAATCGACGAGGTGAAGAGTCAGGGCGCCGCGCGCATCAAGCCGGTGGCCGGTGACTCATCGAAAGTGACGCCGTTTCCGATGTTCACGCCGGGAGGCGGTCATCAAAAGTAAGTCGGGACGATTGCGCTTCGCTTTGCTGGGGAGCGGCAGCAAGGGTAACGCCGCCCTGTTTTCCTGCCAGGACACCCATGTGCTGCTGGACTGCGGATTCTCGGTACAGGAGTCCACGCGACGTTTGCAGCGGCTCGGCGTGGAACCCGAGAGTCTGGCGGCGATCGTGGTCACGCACGAGCATTCCGATCATCTTGGTGGCGTCGCGCGGGTGGCCCGGCGCTACGGTTTGCCGGTCTGGATGACGCGCGGAACCCACGCCGTCTGGAACGACGTCGACGTGCCGTGCATCGAACATTTCGATCCGCATACCCCCTTCGCGATCGGTGATCTGGAAATGTCACCGTATCCGGTCCCGCATGATGCGCGTGAACCGGCGCAGTTCGTGGTCGGCAACGGTGCGACCTGCATTGGCGTGCTGTCCGATGCGGGCAGCGTCACGCCGCATATGTGCCGGATGCTGCAGGCCTGTGATTCCTTGTTGATCGAGTTCAATCATGACAGCGCCATGCTCGCCAATGGGCCGTATCCGGAGTCGCTCAAGCGCCGGGTCGGCGGCGCCTACGGGCACCTTTCGAACATGCAGGCGGCCGATCTGTTGAGACGCATCGACACTTCGCGCCTGCAGCATGTGGTGTTGACGCACCTTTCCGAAAAGAACAACACGCCCGAGCTGGCGCTGACCGCCGGAGCGGAGGCGCTGGGTTGCGAGACGCATTGGCTGGTCGCAGCCGAGCAGGACCTGGGCCTGGCCTGGCGTGAAATTTCCTGAGTGACGATCCAATAGACCTGAAATGACTGTGCATCTGCTACCGGGCGGACCGGCTCTCTCCACGTTTCGTATCGATCGCCTGCGCGAAGCGCTCATCGCACAGGCGCCGGGACTCGCCGGCCTGCGCGTTTCGGAATTTTTCATGGCGACGGCCGCGGACGCCGAACTGGCGGCGGTCCGGCGTCTGCTGGAAGCGGGTGAAGGCGAATTGCCGGACGGCAGTCTGCGTTTGTTCGTGGTGCCGCGTGTCGGCACGGTGTCCGCGTGGTGCAGCAAGGCCACCGACATTGCCCGCGTCTGCGGACTGGCCGGCGTGCAGCGCATCGAACGCGGTCGCGTTCTGGTGTTCGAGGGGATCACGGATTTGCCGGCGGTGGCGCATGCCCTGTTGCATGACCCGATGACCGAAAGCCTGGTGTCGGACATCAAGGGTCTGGCCCAGGCATTCGAAACGCCGGAGCGCCGGCCGCTGCGGCAGGTCGACCTGCTCGGCGGCGGCAAGGACGCCCTGGCGACGGCGAACCGGGACTGGGGCTTGGCGCTGTCCGCCGATGAGATCGACTACCTCGCCGAATACTTCGCCGGCGTGGGCCGCAACCCGAGCGACGCCGAATTGATGATGTTCGCGCAGATCAATTCGGAACACTGTCGCCACAAGATCTTCAACGCCGAGTTCACGGTGGATGGAGAAACCAAGCCGGACTCGCTGTTCGGCATGATCCGCATGAGTCATGCCGCATCGCCGGACGGTGTGCTTTCGGCCTACAAGGACAATGCCGCGGTCATCGCGGGCCCGGAAGCGCCGCGCTTCATGCTGGGTTCCGATCGCATCTGGCGGACGCGCCGGGAACCGGCTCACATCCTGATGAAGGTCGAGACGCACAACCACCCCACCGGCATTTCACCGCATCCCGGTGCGGCGACCGGTGCCGGCGGCGAAATTCGCGACGAGGCCGCCACCGGGCGCGGCGGCCGCCCCAAGGCCGGCCTTTGCGGCTTTTCGGTGTCCAATCTGCGCATCACAGGATTTACCCAGCCCTGGGAGGCGGCAGATTCACGCCCCCCGCGCATGGCCACGGCGCAGCAGATCATGCTGGAGGGGCCGATCGGCGCGGCGGCCTACAACAACGAATTCGGCCGGCCCAATCTGGCCGGCTATTTCCGCAGTTTCGAGCAGACCTTGCCGGACGGCAGCCGTACCGGCTTTCACAAGCCGATCATGATCGCCGGCGGCTACGGCAACATCCGCGACGGTTTGGTCGAAAAGCTCGACGTGCCGGCCGGCGCGCAGCTGATCGTGTTGGGTGGGCCGGCGATGCTGATCGGCCTGGGCGGCGGTGCCGCCAGCAGCATGACCACCGGCTCCAGCAGCGAGGCGCTGGATTTCGCCTCGGTGCAGCGCGCCAATCCGGAGCTGGAACGGCGCTGCCAGGAGGTCGTCGACTACTGTGCTTCGCTGGGTGAGGCCAATCCGATTCTGTCGATTCACGACGTCGGTGCCGGCGGCATTTCCAACGCCCTGCCCGAAATCATCAACGACAACGGTCGTGGCGGACGCATTCGCCTGCGCGCGGTGGACATTGCCGATCCGTCGCTGTCGCCGATGGAAATCTGGTGCAACGAATCCCAGGAGCGCTACGTGCTCGCGGTGGACGATGCCGGGCTGGCGGTGCTCGATGCGGCCTGCCGGCGCGAGCGCTGTCCGTACGCTGTCGTCGGAACGGCGCTGGCCGAGCGCGTGCTGGTGGTCGAGGATGAACTCGAAGCGCAGGACGCCGTGAATATGCCGATGTCGGTACTGCTCGGCAAGGCGCCGCAGTTGCAGCGCCAGTCGGTGCGCGCCGTCCGTGAACTGCCGGCGCTGAACCGCAGCGCCATCCGGCTCGACGAAGCGGTGATTCGGGTATTGCAGCATCCCACGGTTGCCGCCAAGAACTTCCTGATCACGATCGGCGACCGTACGGTCGGTGGATTGACGGTGCGTGACCAGATGGTCGGTCCCTGGCAGGTGCCGGTGGCGGATTGCGCCGTGACCGCCAGCAGTTTCGAGGCGTTAACGGGGGAGGCCATGGCCATGGGCGAGCGCGCGCCGCTGGCGCTGCTGGACGCGCCGGCTTCGGGTCGCATGGCGGTGGCCGAGGCGATCACCAATCTGATGGCAGCGCCGATCGCCAGCCTCGGCGAGGTCAAGCTGTCCGCAAACTGGATGGCGGCGGCCGGGCTTGGTGACGAAGATGCGCGCCTGTACGACACCGTACGCGCCGTCGGCGCCGAGCTGTGCCCGCAGCTCGGCATCGCGATTCCGGTGGGCAAGGATTCGCTGTCGATGCGCACCGTCTGGGAGGATGGCGATGCACGCCACATGCAGTTCGCGCCCCTGTCCTTGATCGTATCCGCTTTTGCGCCGGTGACCGACGTGCGGCGCAGCCTGACCCCACAGCTGCGCACCGATGCCGGCGACACGGTATTGCTGCTGGTCGATCTCGGTGCCGGCCAGAACCGTCTGGGCGGCTCGATCCTCGCGCAGGTCTACGGACAGTTCGGCGACCGGGTGCCGGACCTCGATGCGCCGACGCTGCTGCGCCAGGCCTTTGCCGGAATACAGGCGCTGAACGCCGAAGCTCGCGTACTGGCCTACCACGATCGATCCGACGGCGGTCTGCTCGCCACGCTGATGGAAATGGCCTTCGCCGGGCATTGCGGGCTCGATGTCGATCTCGCGGACGTCGATGTGCTGGCATCGCTGTTCGCCGAAGAACTGGGGTTTGTGGTGCAGGTTCGCCGTGCCGACGTACCGGCCATACGCGCGGCCTTTGACGGGCTGAGTGTGCAAGAAATTGCCAGGCCCACGACGGATGGCCGCATCCGCATTCGTGCCGGTGGCGCGGTGGTGTTCGAAGGCGCGCGCGAAGCCTTGTTCAAGTCCTGGTTCGAAACCAGTTATCGCATGGCGAAGCTGCGTGATGAGCCCGATTGTGCCGACGAGGAATTCGCATCGGCGGGCCTGGAATCCGATCGCGGCTTGAGCGTGCACCTCAGCTTCGATCCGGCGGCTGCGCCAGTTCTCCGTCCGTCCGCGCCGGGCATCGGGCGCCGGCCACGCGTGGCGATCCTGCGCGAGCAGGGCGTCAACGGCCAGGTCGAAATGGCCTATGCCTTCGACGCCGCCGGTTTCGAGGCGGTGGACGTGCACATGTCCGATCTGCTGGAAGGCGGGCAGACCCTGGATGACTATGCCGGGCTCGTGGCCTGCGGCGGCTTTTCATACGGCGACGTGCTGGGCGCCGGCCGGGGCTGGGCGCGTTCGATCCTGTTCAACGAGCGCGCGCGCGGCATGTTCCAGTCGTTCTTCGAACAGCCGGATCGCTTCGCGCTGGGCGTCTGCAATGGTTGCCAGATGTTCGCGGCGCTGGCGGAGCTGGTGCCGGGCAGCGAGCACTGGCCGCAGTTCGTGCGCAACCGCTCCGAGCAGTTCGAAGCGCGCTGGGCGCAGGTAGAAGTCGTGGAATCGAAGTCGATTTTCCTGGCCGGCATGGCCGGATCGCGATTGCCGATCGCCGTTGCGCACGGTGAGGGCAGGGCGAATTTCAGCTCGGCCAGTCAGCAGGCCGCACTACAGGCAAACGGCCAGATCGGGATGCGTTATCTGGACAGCGCGGCTCAGGTGGCGACGCGCTACCCGTACAATCCGAACGGCTCGCCCGAAGGCTTGACCGGCATCTGCAATGCAGACGGTCGCATCACGGTGATGATGCCGCACCCGGAACGAACGATTGCCGGCACCGTCGGTTCGTGGTGGCCGAATCGCGAGCAGCGATTCACGCCGTGGTTCCGGATGTTCCAAAACGTGCGGGCCTGGGTGGGGTGAGCGTGTAAGGGGAAAGGCGACAGGCCTAGAACCGTGAAAGTCGCAGTGATCGGTAGCCTCACGAGCAACACGTGCCTCACTCGTCGCCGAAGTCCTCGAAATCGTCGTCCGGAGGTGGCTTGCCATCGTGGATCAGGCTCCAGCGCTGTTCCAAATAGGCCGTGCGCATGGCAACGTAAGGGTCCAGCTGCTGATTGAGGAAGTTTTCCGGTGCGCCGAGCAGACCGGCGCGGCTGTTCACGGCGCGTAGTGCGATCAGCGGATATTCGACCTGGGGCTCGTCGACATAGTAGGTCGGGTCCGAGAAGTAATCACCGCCACGGCCGATCAGGTCGCGATTGGTCGAGGGCCCGAGTAGCGGGAGCATCAGGAACCAGCCTTCCCCGACGCCCCAGTAACCCAGGGTCTGCCCGAAGTCCTCGTCGTGGCGTTCCATGCCTTGCTGGCCGGCGACGTCGACGAGGCCGAGGATGCCGACCGTGGAGTTGAGCAGGAAACGTCCGGTGTCGGACGCGGCCTGCTTGAACTTGAGCTGCAGCACACCGTTGACGATGGTGATCGGGTAGGTGAGGTTGTCGAAGAAATTGCTGACGCCGGTCTTGACCGGTTGCGGCGTGATGTCGGCATAGGTCTTGGCGACCGGTCGCAATACGTAACGGTCAGCCACGTCGTTGAACTTGTAGACCTTGCGGTTGACCACCTCCAGCGGATCCTGGGGATCGTAAGCTGGCGCATGTGCGCAAGCGCCCAGCGTGACCGTCGTCAGGACCGCGATAAGGAGTCGAATCATGGTGCGCTTCCGCTGGGCTGCGGGGGCATCAGGATCGCCCCCAGATTGAAGAACTCGATCAGGCCACCGAGCTGCGCGGGCATCTGCGTCAGTGGCAGTGGCGCGCCGTGGCGGCGGCGCAGCTCCAGCAGCAGGGCCACACCCGCGCTGTCCGCACGGGTGACGCCGGACAGGTCGATGCTGCCGGTCTTGAGCAGTTGGGCACTTTCACGCAAGACGGCGTCTGCGGTGGCGAAGCAGAGTTCCCCCTCAATACGGCCGGGACTGACGCTGACCATGTTGTCTCCTTTCCTGCGCGGCGGCTAGGAGCCCTGCGCGGGCTCATCGACCTCGACGGTTGGCGCCTTGATCTGCAGGTTTTCCAGTTTCGCGATCAGCGAATCGAGGCCGTTCTTCTTCACTTCCTGCGCGAACTGGGCGCGGAAGTTGCTGACCACGCTGATGTTTTCCACGGCGATGTCGTAGATCTTCCAGTCTCCGTCATCGGTCTTGTGGACGCGGAAGTCGATCGGAATCGGCTGTCCGCTGTTGCGCATGATTTTCGCCCCGACGGAGGCATCGGTGGCATCCTCGGCCATGCGCAGCGGCGCCCATTCGATGTCCACGTCGTCGTAGTACTCGAGCAGGGCATCGGCGTAGGAGCGCACGATCATCGTCTGGAATGCATCGGTGAAACGGCTGCGCTGTTCCGGTGTGGCGCTGCGATAGTTGCGCGCCAGTACCAGCTGCGAGATGTATTTCACGTCGAAGCGCGGCACGACGGTCTCATCGATCATCGTGTAGAAGGCGTGCCTGTCGGTCTTGTACGTTTCGTAGTTTTCGTTGATCTGCTCGCGCGCGCTTTCGGTTGCGGAGCGGATGACTTCGTCCGGCTTGGCGGACTGTGCGTGTGCCAGCCCGGCGATGGCCAGCAGGCCCACGGCGGCAATGGTCGATTTCAGGACGTTCATGCGGTTACTCCTTGGATTCGTTGGAACCCTTTTGGGTCATCGACGTGAGGAACTGGCCGATGAGGTTCTCCAATACCAGGGCGCTTTGGGTAAAGGTGATGGTGTCACCCTGCTCCAGAGATTCGAGCGCGCCACCGGGTTCGAAGCCGATGTACTGCTCGCCGAGCAGGCCCGCCGTGAGAATCTTGGCGTTGGAGTCTTTGGGGATATTGTCGTAGTCGGCGGCGAGGTCCATCTTCACGCGCGCCTCGAAGGTGGTGCGGTCGATCGCGATGTTGCGTACGCGCCCGATCTTGACGCCGGCCATCGTCACCGACGCGCCCGGCTTGAGCCCGCCGATATTCTCGAACATGGCGGTAACCTCGTAGGTCGGCCCGCCGCCCACGTTCTGCAGCCCGGCGACACGGAAGGTGAGCACGAAGATCGCCGCGACGCCGAGCGCGAAGAAGAATCCGACCAGAATCTCAAGTGAACGTGATTGCATGATTTGGAGCCCTAACTACTTCTGGAACAGCATGGCGGTGAGCACGAAGTCGAGGCCGAGGATGGCCAGCGACGAATACACGACCGTTGTCGTCGTTGCGCGTGAAACACCTTCGGAATTCGGTGCCGCGTGATACCCCTGATACAGCGCGATCCAGTTCACCACCAGACCGAACACCAGGGCCTTGAGCGCGGCGTCACCGATGTCGCGCAGGTCGACGCTCGACTGGATCTGTGACCAGTAAGAGCCGTCGTCCACGCCCAGCAGCACCACGCCGACCGCGTAGCCGCCGGCGATGCCGATCGCCATCACCGTGAAGATCGCGGTCAGCAGCGGCATCGCCAGCACGCCGGCGATATAGCGCGGCGCAATGACGCGTTTCATCGGATCCACCGCCATCATTTCCATGCCGGACAGCTGCTCGGTCGCACGCATCAGACCGACTTCGGCGGCCATCGACGATCCGGCGCGGCCCGCGTACAGCAGAGCGGTGACCACCGGTCCCAGTTCGCGGATGATGACCAGCGCCACAAAGACACCCAACGAAGATTCGGCGCCGAAGTTGACCAGCGTGCGGTATCCCTGCAGCGCGAGCACCATGCCGATGAACGAACCGGATACTACGATGATGATCTGCGACAGTACGGCGCTGTCATAGAACTGACGGATGATCACGCGCGGCCGCAGCAGGGCGCCGGGTATCGCGGCCAGGATGCCGAACCAGAACAGTACGGCGCGTCCGGCTCCGGCCGAGAAATTGCCGAGTATCGTGAGCAGCGAACTCATTTGGCCGCTCCCATCAGTTCCTCGGCGTAGTCGCCGGCCTTGTAGTGGAACGGGACCGGGCCGTCCGGCAGGCCGTCCACGAACTGCTTGACCCATTCGGAGCCCGCATTGCGGACCTCATCCGGTGAGCCGCTGGCGACGACCTTGCCGGCGGAAACCACGTAGACGTGGTCGCTGATCGACAATACCTCGTTGACGTCATGCGAGACCACGATCGAAGTCAGGTTCAGGGCGTCGTTGAGCGTCCGCACAAGCCGCATCAGCACGCCCATGGAAATCGGGTCCTGGCCGGTGAAGGGTTCGTCATACATGACCATGGCGGGGTCGAGCGCGATTGCCCGCGCCAGCGCGACGCGTCGTGCCATGCCGCCCGAGAGCTCGTCCGGGGCGAGATCGCGCGCGCCACGCAGACCTACGGCCTCCAGCTTCATCAGCACCAGATCGCGGATCATCGATTCCGGCAGATCGGTGTGCTCTCGCAGCGGAAAGGCTACGTTCTCGAACACCGTCAGGTCGGTCAGCAGGGCGCCGGACTGAAACAGCATGCCGAGGCGTTTGCGCATCTCGAACAACTGGCCGCGCGACTGCTTGTGGACATTCACGCCATCGAACTCCACGGTGCCGGCGTCCGGACGCCACTGGCCGCCGATCAGGCGCAGCAAGGTGGTCTTGCCAGTGCCGGATGGCCCCATGATCGCGGTGACCTTGCCACGCGGAATGTCGACATCGATTCCGTCATAGATCAGACGCGAACCGTAGGCGAAGTGCAGGCCGCGCACACGCACGAGGGCGTCGTCAGCTGAATGAGCTGTCATTGTGTCAGGCCTTGAATGGAATTCGGGTGGACGATAGTCACAGGCAATTGTCGCATGCCCAATGCCCCGCTGGCACGCCAGCTTGGACGGGCGTGCGGCGGCCGGATGGTAAACCGTGACGGGCTGAACCCCACCTGAACTGCTTCATGGCGTTTTGAATGGAATGCGGTTCTGCCGATTCTGAGTTTATTGTTGGCGGACAAAAATGCTGCTTAGGCAGATATTGTGCCTCAATCAGGAGCGTACAGAAAATCCCTTAGATGGGGGATCAGCGAATGCTCCGCGTCGATAACCGTCTTCGGTCCGCCGATTTCCGACAGCTGTGCCACCTGCAAACCCGCATAGCCTCAGGGATTGATGCGCTGAAACGGTTCGAGGTTCATCGCAACGTTGAGCGCCAGACCGTGATAGCAGAAGCCGCGACTGACGCGCAGACCCAGCGAGGCCAGTTTGCGACCGTCGTCCAGATAGACACCGGGCGCATCCCGACTCGCGCTTGCGGTAATGCCGAAATCAGCCATGCAGGCGATCAGTGCATTCTCTATGCGAGTGACCAGGCTGCGAATGCCGTAGCCGCGGCCTTGCAGATCCAGCATCACATAGGCCACCAGTTGCCCTGGGCCGTGATAGGTGACCTGCCCCCCCCGATTGCTCTGCACCACCGGAATGTCGCCGGGCGCCAGCAGGTGCTCGGGTTTGCCGGCCTGACCGAGCGTGAACACGCGCGGGTGCTCAAGCAGCCAGATTTCGTCACGCGAGCCGCGTTGGCGGGATTCGGTGAACGCGCGCATCGCCGTGAAGGTTTCGGTATAGGGCTGCTGACCCAGCGAAAGAACCAGGGGCGCGTCGGCGCCTGCGGCGCTCACAGAGACATCAATACCGCCGGTTCCGCGCGCAGAACCGCACGCACGCGGGCCACGTGGTCCTCACTGTCGGCGACGAAGTCGAACGTCAGGCAGGTGTAGTTGCCCTGGCCGGACAATTGGCGGCTGATTTGCGAGGGCACGCCGATCGCGTCCTGCACCACACGCCGGACACGGCTTTCCGCGCCACTATCGGGACGCAGGAACGCCTTGATCGGAAAGCGGCAGGGGTACGTCAGTTTCGGCGGGGCAGGGTCGGCCATGGCTCACTCGAAGAAGCGCAGACGGACCTCGTCCACCAGTTTGTCCCAGAGGCCGCCTTCGGGAACTTCCTGCAGCGCGACCAGCGGTTCCTGTAGCAGTGTGTCTCCATCCAGGCTGACGGTGACCGTACCCAGCGTCTGCCCGGCCTGCACCGGTGCGATCAGCGGCTGCTGTACGTCTGCCTGCACCGACAGCTTGTCTTGTGCGCCGCGCGGAATGCTGACGGCCAGCGTGTCGATGGTGCCGACCGGCAGCTCCTCGGTCGCGCCCTTGAAGATGCGCAGGGTCTGGATCGGCGATCCCGCCTCGTAGAGCTTCACCGTATCGAAGAAGCGGAAGCCGTAGTTGAGGATGGCGAGGCTGGACTGCTCGCGGCCATTCCAGCTGCCGGCGCCCATGACCACGCCGATCAGGCGGCGGCCATCGCGCACCGCGCTGGTGGCGAGGCAGTAGCCGGCCTTGGAGGTGTGGCCGGTCTTGACGCCATCGATCGTCGAATCACGCCACAGCAGGCCATTGCGGTTGCGCTGCTTGATGCCGTTGTAGGTGAATTCCTTCTGCGAATACATCGCGTAGTCGTCTGGAAAATTCTTGATCAGCGCGCGCACCAGCAGCGCGATGTCATGAGCGCTGGTGTAGTGCTCCGGGTCCGGCAGGCCGGTGGAATTCACGAAATGCGAATTCTTCATGCCGAGTTGCTTGGCATGCTGGTTCATCAGGCTGGCGAAGGCCTCCTCGGTGCCGGCCACGTGTTCGGCCATGGCGATGCTGGCGTCGTTGCCGGACTGGATGACGATGCCGCGCAGCAGGTCCTCGACCTTCACGTGGGAGCCCACGTCCAGAAACATGCGCGATTCGCTGGAGTCGATGCCCTGACGCCAGGCTTTCTCGCTGATCAGGACGTCGTCGTCGAGGTGCATGCGATCGTGCGCGATCTCGTCATAGATCACGTAGGTCGTCATCACCTTGGTGATGCTGGCCGGTTCCACGCGCTCGTCGTAGTCGCTGCCGGTCAGAACCTGCCCGGTCTGCGCGTCGAGCAGAATCCAGCTCTTGACATCCAGATTGGGGGGCGGGGGTACGCTTTGCGCGGCCGTGGCGAGTGGCCACAGACTGAGCAGGGCCAGCGGAATGAGGAGCGAGCGTAGCGAAAAGAGTTTGATTTTCATGCCTTCGAAGCGGGGGGACTCGAACGGGAATGGGGGCGAATCTTGCCCATGTTAATGCTTGTGCAGCGAATGTCGGCGCCGATCACCTCACCGAATGACGGGAATTGCCGAAAAACGATGGACCAGCAATTGGTCGCGTGTCGCTTCCAGTTCGGACTCCTGAGCAAAGGGTCCGATCAAAACGCGGTGCATGTGACTGTCCGCGATCTCCTCGACACGAATTTCCACCTGCTGGATGCCGATGCTGCCGAGCTGCTCGCGCAGCGCGACGGCATTGACCGGATCGCTGAAACTGCCGGCCTGCAGGTAGTGCGGTGTCGTGTCATTGATCGGAACGGGCGGCCGTTGCACGGCTGGAGGTCCCGGTGTGCTTGCGGCGAACTGCGTACGCGGCGCACGGGGGTCGATCGTCTCGATCTCGACATTGGCCGAGCCGGCGCCGACGACGCCGAGCTTGAGCGCTGCCGCGTACGAAAGGTCGATCACGCGACCGTCGTGGAACGGACCACGGTCGTTGACGCGCACGATCGCCTCCCGTCCGTTGTCCAGATTGTGCACGCGCACGTAGCACGGCAGCGGCAGAGTCTTGTGCGCGGCCGTCATCGCGTACATGTCGTAGGGCTCGCCACTGGATGTGCGGCGGCCGTGAAACTTGCGCCCATACCAGGAGGCACGGCCGCGTTCGCGGAAGTTTTCGGCGCTGGCCAGCACGTAGTAGGTCTTGCCATAGACGCTGTAGGACGGCGGATTGCCGTACTTGCTGCGCGGCTCGGCGCGAGGCACGGCGTCCTTGATTTCGTCCGTGGCGGCGTCGGAGCGTAGCGGCGCGGGAATGTCGCCCGCTGGTGGCGGTCCGTCGGACAGCGCGCGCGGCCCGGCGCAGGCGCTCAGCCACAGCAGCGGGCCCAGCAGCGCGAGCCGCCACGGCTTCATCGAGCGGCTTGTTCGCTGCGTGCCTGGCTCAGCGCTTCGGCCAGTTGAGTCACCGACATGGCGTAGTAGACCCTCGGGTTGTAGCTCATCACCGCATAGAAATTGTTGAGGCCCGCCCAATATTCATGCTGACCGCTGTCGAGCTTGAGTTCGAGTATGCCGGCCGCCGTGGCGTCGTCCAGTTCGGCGTCGATGTGGGCGCCGGACTCGCGCAATTGTCCGAGCGTCTCGGATGGCAGCTTGGTGTTGACCGCGTCCGCCGGCGCGCGGAAACCGGTTGTGGGCCGCAGCGGTGCGATCAAGGGCTGGTCTCGTTGCCAGGCCACCTGCGGTCGGTACTTGATGAGGTAGTTGGCGATCGAGCCGATCGCGTCCGGCAGACTCCACAGGTCGGTATCGCCGTCACCGTCGAAGTCGACGGCCAGCCGTCGGTAGTTGCTCGGCATGAACTGCGCTGCGCCCATGGCGCCGGCGTAGGAACCCAGCATGTCTTCGGGCTGGCGCTGCTGCTCGTGGCACAGCACGAAGAACGCCACCAGTTCGCTGAAGAAGAAGTCGGAGCGGGTCGGGTGTTCGAAACCCTGGGTGCTCAGCGCGTCGAGCACGCGGTGCGGTCCTGTATAGCCGCCGAACTTGGTTTCCACGCCGAGGATCGCGGCGATCACCGCCGGTGCGACGCCATATTCGCGGTGCGCACGTTCCAACCAGCTTTCGTATTCATTCATGAACGCGACGCCGCGGCGCACATTGGCGTCGTTGACATGAATCGGGCGGTAGCCGGTCCAGGTCAGGGTTTTCTCCTTGGCGGTCTGCTCCTTTTCGATCAGGCGCGGCACGCGCTCGGCCTTCCTGAGCGCTTGATCGACCGCCGCCAGATCGGCGCCCGAGAACGCGTAGTCGTCGGCCAGAATCCGCTTGAGTTCGGCGGCGCGCGGGTTGCCGCTGTAATCGGCGAACGCCATGACCGGGGCAAGCAGCGCGAGCGTCAGCAGGAGTGTTTTCCCGGGGGGGCGTCTAGTCATGGAGTGCATTAGCTCGAGATCAGTTTGCGGTGGGTCTGGATGCTCATGAGGATACCGAAGCCGGCCATCAGGCTGACCATGGACGTTCCGCCAAAGGAGACCAGCGGCAAGGGTACGCCCACCACCGGCATCAGGCCCATCACCATGCCGATGTTGATGAACACGTACAGAAAGAACGTCAGCGACAGGCCGCCGGCGAGAATCCGCTGGAAGGTGTCCTGCCCCCGCAGGGCGATGACCAGGCCGCGCGCCACGATCAGCGTGTACAGCGTCAGCAGTGCGAGTACGCCGAGCAGCCCCATTTCCTCCGCGAACACCGCAAAGATGAAGTCGGTATGGGATTCGGGCAGGAAATCCAAGCTGGCCTGGGTGCCGTTGAGCCAGCCCTTGCCGAAAATGCCGCCCGAGCCGATCGCGATCTTGGACTGGGTGATGTGATAGCCGGCACCGAGCGGGTCGCTGGATGGGTCGAGAAACGTCAGTACACGTTGCTGCTGGTATTCGCGCATGTTCATCCACACGATCGGCGCGGCCGCCGTGGCCAGTCCCACCACCGACGCGATCCAGCGCCATGACAGACCGCCGAAGAACAGCACGAATCCCCCCGCGGCGACTACCAGCAGCGAGGTGCCGAGATCGGGTTGCACCGCCACCAGCGCGGTCGGCACCGCCACCAGAACGACGGCGCCGGCCAGGGTCTGCAGGCGCGGCGGAATGTTGCTGCCGTGCAGGTAGCTGGCCACCATCATCGGCACCGCGATCTTCATGATCTCCGACGGCTGGAAGCGCACGACGCCGAGGTCCAGCCAGCGCTGCGCACCCTTGGAGTGGTCGCCGAGCACCAGCACGGCCAGCAGCAGCAGCAGGCCGGCGGCATACAGATAGGGGGCAAAGTTGCGATACAGCTCGGGCGGCGCCTGCGCGCAGATCAGCAGCGCGACGATGCCCATGCCGATGCGCTGCACTTGGGAAATCACGGCGCCGCTGTCGCTACCGGTTGCGCTGTAGATCACGAACAGCCCGACCGAACAGACCGCCAGCAGCAGCACGGCAAGCCAGGCGTCCACATGCAGTCGCGCCAGCAGGCCAATTTGCGAACGCGGGGCGGCATCGAGTTCCGTCACCCGGCACCTCCCGGTGCGGTCGTCACCGCGGCCGCCGCCGGCGTAACGACCGTCGCGCCGGCTGCATTCCCGGCATCGGCGTCCGCCGTTGGATCGGCGTCGCGCAGCAGCCAGTCGTCGATTACCGCCCGGACCACCGGCCCGGCCACGGCCCCGCCTCCGCCACCGTGTTCGACGATCACCGCGACCGCAATCTGCGGTGATTCAACCGGTGCAAAGGCGACGAACAGCGCGTGATCGCGTAGATGCTTCGGTACGGACGAGAGCTCGGGGGCCGCTTCATCCTGGGCGAGTCCTGCGACCTGGGCGGAACCGCTCTTGCCGGCCGCAAGGTAGGGCGCATCATGAAAGGCGCGGTAGCCGGTGCCGCCCTGAGTGGTCGTCACCTCGATCAGGGCGTGGATGACCTCAGACCAGGCGCGCGGGTCGCGGGTCTCGATGGTCGGCACCGGCGTGGGAGCGACGCGGCGCATGGTATGGCTCAGTGGGTCTTCCTCGGCGTGAACGATGTGCGGTACATAGCCTTGTCCGCGCATTGCGACCAGCGCCATGGCCTGCGCCAGCTGTACCGGCGTCATCATCATGTATCCCTGACCGATTCCGATGTTCAAGGTCTCCCCGGGATACCAGGCCTCGCGCTTGGCGGCCCGTTTCCAGTCCCTGGAGGGCAGCAGGCCGCCTTTTTCACCGGGCAGGTCCAGACCGGTGGCCGAGCCCAGCCCGAACTGCGAGAGCATGGCCTCGATCCGGTCCACCCCCAGCTGTTCGGCGAGCTTGTAGAAGTAGACATCGCAGGATTCGGCGATGGCGCGATCCATGTCCATCCAGCCGTGGCCGCGTCGCTTCCAGTCGCGATACTTGCGGCTGGACCCGGGCAATTCGTAGTAGCCGGGACAGAACACGCGTTCATGCTCGGTGGTCACGGCGTATTCCAGCCCCGCCATCGCCATCAGCGGTTTGATCGTCGAGCCCGGCGGGTACTGGCCTTGCAGCGCGCGGTTGAACAGCGGCTTGGTGGGGTTGTCGTTGAGCGCCTTGTAGGTCTTGAAGCCGATGCCATCGACGAACAGGTGCGGGTCGAATCCTGGCTTGGACACCAGCGCCAGCACCTCGCCACTGCTCGGCTGGATCGCGACGACGGCACCTTCGCGGTCGCCCAGTGCAGCCTCGGCGGCCACCTGCAGTTGCGCGTCCACGGTCAGATAAAGGCTCTGGCCCGGCGCCCCGCGATCGTAGTTGAGATCACGCAATGGCCGGCCGGTGGCGTTGGTTTCGACGATTTTCGCGCCGACCTTGCCGTGCAAGTCCACTTCGTGGCTACGTTCCACACCGTTCTTGCCGATATGCGTAGTGCCGCGATAGCCCTCGGCGCCGAATTCCCGCAGTTCCTCCTCCGAGACGCCGCCGACGTAGCCGACCACGTGGGCCGCCGACTCGCCGAGCGGATAGCGCCGCGTCAGCCCCGCGCGGATATCGACGCCGGAGAAGTCGTGGCGGTTGATCTCGAAGCGGGCCACTTCGTCCATCGTCAGGCGCGTGCGGATCGGTACTCCGCGATAGCGCGGCGTGCGCCGAAGCCGGTCGCGAAAGCGTTCCATATCCTCGTTGTCGAGGCTGACGATGCGCGACAAACGCTTGAGTGTGTCGTCGATGTCCTCCACCTGTTCGGGGATCAGTTCGAGTACGAAAGACGGTACGTTGTCGGCCAGCACCGCGCCATTGCGGTCGAAGATCAGGCCGCGCACCGGCGGCACCACCACCAGCCGCATGCGATTTTCGTTGGAGCGCGTCAGAAAATCGGCATGCTGGAACACCTGCAGGCTGACCAGACGCGACACCAGGATGGCGATGGCGATGCCGCAGGCGATCAGCGCCACCAGCGCGCGCACGAAGAAGGTCTGCCGCTCGGCGTGCAGATCCTTGATCGCGTCGTAGTTACCCATCTTTAAGCCGAATCTCGCGCGGCGAGGCCACTGCCCCTCGCCCAGGGAGTGGGAGAGGGGAGGACCGCCCGCGGAGCGGGTGGTGGGGTGAGGGTGGCCGTGCCCGGCGCAGGATTCATTTTTCGGGGGTGCCTCTCTGTCGGCAGGGCCGTCACCGTGGCCGCGTGACCGGGCGCAGCAACTGGAGAATCAGAAACATCAACGGCCATAGCACGGTGGTACTGATCACCGGCAGCCAGCGCGCCAAAGGGGCGGCTGCGTGCAGTGTGGCCCCATCGGCCCAGAACAGGATGAAGCTGTAGAGCAGCCAGATCGGCGCCAGGATCAGCGTCGTTTGCCACAGGGGGGACAGGTACAGAAACCCCCGCAGCTTGAGCGTCGCGTAGACCACCACCGTGAGCGCTACGACATGGGTGCCCAGGGCAGTGTTGAACATCACGTCAAGACACAGACCGGCCGCCGCAGAGGGCAGCAGCAAGCCCACGCCGTTGCTGCGGTAGGCCCAGTAGCCGAGGATCAGCGCGACCCAGGATGGGCGCATCGCCGACAGCAGCGGCGGCAGCGCAACGGTCTGCAGTACCAGCGCCAGAATCAGTGCCGGTATCAGCATCAGGTATTGCGAACGGATGCTGGTGGTCATTGCTCGGGCGCCGTGGTCGCGGTGTTCGGCGTTGCAGGCGTCAGTGGCTTGGGCGGCCCGGCCTGTTCCGCGGTGGGCGCAGTCGCTGCCTTCGGTTCGACGCCGGTCCCCTCGGCTGCGGGCATGGCAGGCACGGTTTCGGTAATCCCGGGTTCGGACTGGACCGTCTCGCTCCACACCAGCAAAACCTGCCGGCCTTGGTTGATTCGTGCCGTCGGGTAGGCGATGGCTTCCATGAAGTGCTCGCCGGGCTGGTAGAGCAGCTCCGCGACCTCGCCAACCGGGTAGCCGGGCGGGAAGCGACCGCCCAGGGCCGAGGACACCAACAGATCACCGACCTTGATGTCGGCATTGCCCGGCAGGAACGGCAAAGACAGGCCTTGGCCGTCACCGCGGCCGAGCGCCACCGTCTGCAGGCCGGTGCGATTGACCTCCACCGGGACACCGTGGTCGGGGTCGGTGATCAGCAGACCCACAGCCGTGTCCGGCAGCACGCGGACCACTTGGCCGAGCACGCCGTAAGCGTCGATGATCGCCTGACCGCGGTAGACGCCGTCGCCGGTTCCGCGGTTGAGCACGATCTGGTGGCGATACGGATCCTGGTTGGTGGCGAGGATTTCGGCGACCAGCACGCTGTCCTCGATCTGCTCGGACGACGACAGCAGTTCGCGCAGCCTCTGATTTTCGGCCTCCAGGGCCTGCACCTTGGAGGTGCGGGCGCGCAGGCGCAGCAGGCTTTCGCTGAGGTGCTCGTTTTCCGCCATCAGCTCGCCGCGTGTCTGCGCGTAGTTGCCGATCGCCGAGACCGTACTCGGCAGGCGCGAAGTCCAGATGATGGGAGCGAGCAGTTGCGACATGACGTTGCGCGCCGGATCGAAGGTCTCGGTGCGGTGGTCGACCGCCAGCAAAGCGATCGAAAGCAGCAGCAACAGGGCCGCCCGCAGGCCAAGCCCCGAGCCCCGCTGAAACAGTGGTTTCCGAGTATTGCCGCTGAGAGTGTTCAAATCGTGGCCGACAGGCTGCCGCGCAGCAAAAAACTTCCCCGTATCAAAGGGCTAGCTTAAGGGGGATTGCGGCGCGGGCCTAGTCCGGAAATCGGCTCACTCCGAGGACAGGAACTCGCCGTGGGAGTCGAGCATGTCGAGCAGCATGCCGCCACCACGCGCCACGCAGGTCAGCGGGTCGTCGGCGACGATCACCGGCAGGCCGGTTTCCTCGGACAGCAGCTTGTCGAGGTCGCGCAGCAGGGCGCCGCCGCCGGTCAGTACGATGCCGCGCTCGGCGATATCGGCGCCCAGTTCCGGTGGCGTGCGTTCCAGCGCTTTCTTCACGGCCGCGACGATGCCGGTCAGCGGTTCCTGCAGCGCGTCCAGGATTTCATTGGAGTTCATGGTGAAGGTGCGCGGTACGCCGGCCGCGGCGTGGCGGCCGACGACCTCGATCTCCTGCACCTCATGGCCCGGGAAAGCCGTGCCGATCTTGATCTTGACGCGTTCCGCCGTGGGTTCGGCGATGTGCATGTTGTACTGCCGACGGACGTAATTCATGATCGCCTCGTCGAACTTGTCGCCGCCGATCCGCACCGATTCGGCATAGACGATGCCGTTGAGCGAGATCACGCCGACTTCCGAGGTGCCGCCACCGATGTCCAGCACCATCGAGCCGCGGGCCTCGCCGACCGGGATGCCGGCGCCCAGCGCCGCGGCGATCGGTTCCTCGATCACGTAGACCTTGCGTGCGCCGGCGTTTTCCACCGATTCACGGATGGCGCGGCGCTCCACCTGGGTGGAACCGTAAGGCACGCAGACCACGACGCGCGTCATCGGCTTGAGCATGCGCGACTTCTGCACCTTGCGGATGAAATGCTGCAGCATCTTTTCGGTGACGGTGAAGTCGGCGATGACGCCGTCGCGCAACGGGCGCACCGTGGTGATGTTGCCCGGGGTGCGCCCCAGCATCTCCTTGGCGTCCTTGCCGACCGCTTCGACGCGCTTGCGCCCGCCCGCTTCCGTGCGGATGGCGACCACCGAAGGTTCATTGAGAATGATGCCTTCGTCACGGACGAAGACCAGGGTATTGGCGGTCCCGAGGTCAATGGAAAGATCGTTGACGAACAGGCGGCGGAAAGCGTCGAGCATCGGCGGTGCGGAGGGGCGTCCGGGTTGGAATTGTGCGTGATGGCGAGAGCAGTGCGCCGGCGAACCGGAGGACACGGCGGCGCGCGCTGTTTGTAGCGCTCTGCATGTAGAATGGGCGCGCTGCGCATCATAATCGATTTTCCAAGCGATCAAACCGGTACCGATACCAAATTTTTTGGTATCGACAGTGGTATCGGCGGAAACCCTATGAGTCTGACACCCGAACAAATCCAGCAGGTTGCCCATCTTGCCCGCCTCGAACTGCGTCCGGAGCAGCTCGCCCCCTATGCCGGGCAGCTTTCCAGCATTCTCGAGATGGTGGATCAATTGAGCCAGGCCAAAACCGAGGCGGTGTCGCCGATGGCGCATCCCCTGGACATGGTCCAGCGTCTGCGCGCGGACGCGGTGACCGCGGCCGATCAGCGTGAGCGCTTTCAGGCGCTGGCGCCGCAAGCCGAAAACGGTCTGTACGTTGTTCCCAAGGTCATTGAATAAGGCTTGAGCGAAGGCGCCGGGCGTCGGGCTGCAGATGGATGCAGCGCTGCGCTGCGCCCCTGGCCGATCCCATACCGAAGATATGCACAAACTCACAATCAAGCAGATGGCCGACGGCCTGCGCGCGAAGACCTTTTCGAGCCGCGAGCTGACCGCCCACTTTCTCGGGCGCATCGAAGCGCACGATGCTCAACTCAACAGCTTCATCACCGTCACCGCCGAGCAGGCGCTGGCGGCGGCTGACGCGGCGGATGCGCGCCTGGCCGCTGGCGATGCCGGCCCTTTGACCGGCATTCCCCTCGCGCAGAAGGATATTTTCTGCACCGATGGGGTGCGCACGTCCTGTGCGTCGAAGATGCTGGACCGATTCATCGCCCCGTATGACGCGACCGTCGTGCGCAAGCTGCACGCCGAGGGCGGGGCGGTGATGCTCGGCAAGTGCAATATGGACGAATTCGCGATGGGCTCGTCCAACGAGACATCCTGGTACGGCCCGGTGCGCAATCCCTGGGATCTGGAGCGGGTGCCCGGCGGCAGTTCCGGTGGTTCGGTCGCCGCGGTTGCCGCGGGCCTGGCGCCAGCCGCGACCGCGACCGATACCGGTGGCTCGATTCGTCAGCCAGCCGCGCTGACCGGTCTGACCGGCATCAAACCGACCTATGGCCGTGTTTCGCGCTACGGCATGATCGCCTTCGCCTCCAGTCTCGATCAGGCTGGCGTCGTCGCCCATACGGCCGAAGATGCGGCCACGGTGCTGCACGCTATGGCCGGCTTCGATCCCTTGGATTCGACCAGTCTCGATCGTGAGGTGGACGACTACAGCGCGGGTCTGGGCGAGTCGATCAAGGGCTTGCGCATCGGCCTGCCGAGCGAGTATTTCGCCGAGGGCCTGGATCCGGCCGTGCGCCGCAGCATCGAGGTGGCGATCAAGCAGTTCGAAGCCCTGGGCGCGACGGTCAAGGCAATTTCCCTGCCGAATTCGCCGCTGTCGGTGCCGACCTACTATGTGGTGGCGCCGGCCGAGGCGTCCAGTAATCTCGCGCGCTTCGACGGGGCCCGTTACGGCCACCGTGCCGAGGGCGCGAAGACGCTGGAGGAAATGTACAAGCGCAGCCGCGGCGAAGGCTTCGGCGCGGAAGTGCAGCGTCGCATCATGGTCGGAACCTACGTGCTCAGCCACGGTTACTACGATGCCTATTATCTGAAGGCGCAGAAGGTGCGCCGTCTGATCTATGACGATTTCCGGCGTGCCTTCGAAGCAGTGGACGTGGTGCTGGGCCCGACCACGCCGGCGCCGGCCTTCAAGCTCGGCGACAAGGCTGACGATCCGGTGGCGATGTATCTCAATGACATCTACACGATCGCCGCAAACCTGGCGGGGCTGCCGGCGATGTCGGTGCCCTGCGGACTGGTTGATGGTCTGCCGGTGGGCATGCAGCTGATCGGCAAGTTCTTCGAGGAAGGGCGCCTGTTGAATGTGGCACACCAGTATCAGCAGGCCACCGATTGGCATCTGAAGCATCCGGCGGATTTTGCGTGAGCGAAGTGAATATGGAATGGGAAGCAGTCATCGGACTTGAGGTGCATTGCCAGCTCAGCACCCGATCCAAGATATTTTCGGGCGCGGCCACGGCTTACGGCGCGGCGCCGAACACGCAGGCGGACGCGGTCACCCTGGGCCTGCCCGGCGTGCTGCCGGTCCTCAATGGCGAGGCCCTGCGCATGGCCGTGATGTTCGGTCTGGCGGTGGACGCCAAGGTCGCCGAGCGTTGCGTGTTCGCGCGCAAGCATTACTTCTATCCGGATCTGCCGAAGGGCTATCAGATCACGCAGTTCGAACTGCCGATCGTCTACGAAGGCAAGCTCGATGTGGAGCTGGCCGAAGGCGTGATCAAGACCATCGGCATCACCCGTGCCCATATGGAGGAGGACGCCGGCAAGTCGATGCACGAGGGTTTCGTCGGCACATCGGGCATCGATCTCAATCGCGCCGGCACACCCTTGATTGAAATCGTCTCCGAGCCGGATATCCGCTCGGCGGCCGAGGCCGTGGCCTATCTCAAGAAGCTGCATCAGCTGGTCGTCTACCTCGGCATCTGCGACGGCAACATGCAGGAAGGCTCGTTCCGCTGTGACGCCAACGTGTCCGTGCGGCCCAAGGGCACCGAGAAGTTCGGCACCCGTACCGAGACCAAGAACGTCAATTCCTTCCGTTACGTGGAACGCGCGATCGAGTACGAAATCGAGCGCCAGATCGAGGTGATCGAGGCCGGTGGGACGATCGTCCAGGAGACGCGGCTGTTCAATCCCGGCTCCGGCGAAACACGCTCGATGCGGACCAAGGAAGATGCCAACGATTACCGCTACTTCCCCGACCCCGATCTGCTGCCGGTGATCTGCACACGCGCCTGGATCGACGAGATCGGCCGCTCGCTGCCGGAATTGCCGGAAGCCAAGCGCGACCGTTTCATGGTCCAGTACGGCCTGTCCAAATATGACGCGACGGTGCTGACCGGCTCGCGTGCCTTGGCGGACTACTACGAGGATCTGGTGCGTCGGGTCGACGGCGACGCCAAGCTCTGCGCCAACTGGGTCATCACCGACCTGCTCGGCGCCTTGAACAAGGCCGGGCACGACATTCCAGATTCTCCGGTGTCTGCCGCCGCGATGGCGGGGTTGATCAAGCGCATTGCCGATGACACGATCTCCGGCAAGATCGCCAAGGACGTGTTCGAGGCGATGATGGCGGGTGAAGGTGAGGCCGATGCGATCATCGATGCCAAGGGACTGCGCCAGATCACGGACGAAGGCGCCATCGTCAAGATCATCGAGCAGGTCATGGCCGACAATCCCGGCCAGCTTGAACAGTACCGCGCTGGCAAGGACCGCTTGTTCGGGTTCTTCGTCGGCCAGACCATGAAGGCGACCGCCGGCAAGGCCAATCCGGCCGAGGTCAACCGCCTGCTCAAGCAGTTGCTGGGGTCTGTGGGGTGAGGCGATAAGGCGTAAGGCGTGAGGCGAAAGCGCCACGCTTGCCGCCTTTCAAGCTTTTGTGCCAGTCGCTTCACGCCTATCGCCTTACGAACAATCCATGAGCATACTGATTCCATTCGACTTCTCCGGCCAGGGCGCGCGTGGCGTGATCCTGCGCATCGACGAGGGTGTGGAAGCGATGTTCGGTGCGCGCGACTATTCGGCGGATGTCCGGCAGTTGCTGGGCGAGGCGGCGGCTGCGGCGCCGATGTTGGCATCGCACCTCAAGTTCGAAGGCCGCATCAACCTGCAGTTTCAGGGCGGGGACCGGATTCAGCTGCTGGTGGCGCAGGTGGATCATCAGTTGCGCGTGCGTGCCATGGCCAAAGCTGGCCCCGAAATCGACGGCAGTTTCAAGGACTTGCTGCAGGGCGGGCTGCTTGCCTGGTTGCTGGAGCCTCGGCATGGCCAGCCTTATCAGGCCTTCGTCGAGATCAGCGGCGACAGCCTCGCCGCGTCGCTGGAGGGCTACTTCGCACAGTCCGAGCAGCTCCCGACACGGCTGCTGCTGGCCTCGGGGGCGACCAGTCTGGCCGGCCTGCTGTTGCAACGCGTGCCGGGCGCAGACGGCGACGATGCGGATGGCTATTGGCAACACCTTTGCGCCTTGTTCGGCACACTGAAGGCCGAGGAATTGCTTGCGGCCGATTCCGATACCGTGCTCAGGCGTCTGTTCCATCAGGAGCCGTTGCGGCGTCACGAGCCGCGTGAGGTCCAGCTGTCCTGTACCTGTTCGCGCGCCAGCATTTCGCAGATGCTGCTGTCTCTGGGCCGCGACGAGATCGAACCGATCTTCGAGGAGCGGGACCATGTCGAGGTCACCTGCGAGTTCTGCGGTCGGGAATACCGCTATGTACGCAGCGAAGTCCAGGAGCTGTTCGACGGCGCCGAGGCCCAGCGTGAGCCGAACCCGATTCAGCAGACGCATTAACGTGAATCACGCGCGGCGTGATGCCGACACCGACCCTCGCCCGCTCGCGGCATGGCCGTTCGCCGCGCACATTGCACTGGTCGCTTGAACTGGCAAAAGCGTAGCCGACTGAGTTGAACCGTCGGCAGGGCCGGCTATTCCCCCATCACCGACTTCGGATCCGCCTGCCGTGCCGATCGGCTGCGAACCCCCGTACATGCACGATTCCGTCTGACTTTGGTCGCAAAAAGGTCAGGTTTGAAGCGCCCCCCGTTTCTAAACTCGACGCAGCTGTTTTTCCGCATTCGTCCTGCACATCGAGTGGCAAGGGCATTCTCGGGGGAATGAACCATGAGCAACAAACGGTGGTCCGCCATAGTGGCGGCTGGATTGTTTTCTATGCTGCTGGCCGCCTGCGGTGGCGGTGGTGGTGGCGGTGGCAATGACGGCGGCGACGGGGACGGCGGTGGCGGTGGCGGTGGCGGCGGGGATGGCGACAAGTCATCGATCACATTGCAGGGCTTCGTTGCCAACGCGCCCTCGCTGAGCGGCGGTACGGTGACGGCCACGGCCGGAGACAAGTCGGCCGACTCCGCCATCGGTAGCGACGGCAGCTATACCGTCACGCTCGACGATCTGGATCTGGTCGATTTCGTCAGCGTCGTGGCTGTCGGTGACGGCGATAATGCCGTGGTCGAATTCGAGGGCCTGCTGGGTACCGTGTCGGCCATCGAGGCCGCCGCCGGCAGCGATGAAACCGTCACCGCGGATGATTTCGCGGCACTGGCCCTGAGTTCAGTGACCACCGCCGAGGCGGGCCTGATTCAGAGCGCCGAAGCCAGCAAGTCCTACAAGGACATCAGTTCCGACGAGGAACTGGCCGCAGCTTTGGCGGCTCTCGACCGTGCTGCGGTGACGCAGTTGGCCACTTCGATTCAGACCGTTGCGCTGTATCCGACCATTCCGCTGCCGGCCGGGGTCACCACGACCCGGAGTTTGGCGGCGGCATCCACGGTTACCCAGCAGGACTACGCCCGATTGCTGCAGGTCGACTATCCGGACGAATATGTGACGGCGGCGGGTAGTCTGCCGGCCGGTGATGCACCAACAGCCGCCGACGCAGTGCCCGGCGAATTTCTGCTGTTCTACAACAGCGGTGAAAACGCGAATCAGTTGAGCCTGATTCCGATCGAGTTTCGTAGTGACAACACGGGCACGCGGGGCGCTAGTGAATTCACATGGACCGTGTCTGGCGACGACGTCATTGCTGACGTTTTGAGCGCCGACACCGTCGTCACCGTCGATGTCAACGGCGACGGTTTGATCGATCCCGAAACCGAGCGGCTCGCTGCCACCGTTCATTTGACGCTCCAGTTCCACACGGCGGGAGAAGCCGGCCTAGAGGGGCAGACCTCGGTGATCGAATCGGCTGTTTATGCGTTCGATGTCGCCGATGAGTCGGTGGACGATTTCACCGTGCGCACGACCCTCTACCCCGTCGCCATCAGTGATGAGGAAGAGGACGAGCCGGCGGTGGTGCCGTTCCAGACCGCCGATGTTTCGGACCGGACCTTCGCCGTCAATACCGTGCACGAGTACGTCGAGGGTGTGCTGGCGCAGTATCCGGATACCCTGAGTTTCAACGCCGATGGCAGCGGTACTTCGGAACAGCAGGGCAATTTCACCTGGGAGATCGTCGACCGCATTCTCGAACTCAGCTTCGTCAGCGGCGACTTTGTCGAATACGGCATCGTCACCAAGCGTTCGGCCAGCGTGTTCGAGGTCGGCTTCATCTACGAGCGCGTCGGCATCGAGAACGAGTACGCGGCCGGTTCCTACATGGTGGAGGTCGATCCGGATGCGACTTTCGCCAATGGCGGTGTCGGCGGCTATCACTACAACGGTGTCGGTACCAAACGGGGGCCGGGCACCTATTTCGCCCTGAGCATGGTGCTGCAAGCGGGTGGACAGGGCTTCGAGCGCAATGCCGGCAACCAGGCTTACTCCATCAATGGTTATGCGCTGACGCCGCCGGCCGACGAGATCTTCGTCCACGAGGACTATCAGGTCAGTCGCTGGGCGCTGAGCGAGGACGGCACGACGCTGGATGCGGAGCAGTACGTGGACCTGCAGAACAATTTTGCGTACTGCGAGCCGGGATCGTCGGATTCCTGCGTGGTCAGCGACCACTGGATATTCGAAATCGTGCGTCGCGAAGGCGACTTCATCTATGCCCGGGCCTACGAGTCCTTCCCGTACACCAATGACGAGGCGAATTCCTTCGCCGGCGTCAATTTGTACGAGTATCTGCCGGACGACACCTCGACGACCACCGAAGGCCGGAGTGCGGCGACCTCCACCGCCGCACAGCACGTAGTACCGGCCAAGCTCGGCATGCCGCACTGAGTCGCTACCGAGGCCGGTCTCGTGGCCTTGCTCTTTGATCCCGTCGGCCGCCGCGGCGGCCGACGACCTTTTCGGATGGCTTCCATGCAACGACACATTCTCAGCCGCAATGGCCTGCTGGCCGTTGCCGTGCTACTCACCGGCATTTGCGCACCCTGCGCCTACGCCGACTCATTCCACTATCGCAACCTGCTGATCGGCGATCGTGCCACCGGCTTCGGCGGCGCCTATGCCGCCTTGTCGGATGATGCAGCGGGTCTGCATTACAACCCGGCCGGTACCGTCTATTCGAAGGAGTTGGCATCGGCCACCGTCAACGTGCTGAGCATCTCCAATGTCGAATTCGAAGACTTCTTTCCGGACGGCGGCTCGCTGGAGGTGACGTCTTCGGGCCTGGTTCCGAGCTACTTCGGCATCCTGCGCCATATCGGTACCGGCACCATCGGGTTTTCGATCACGGTCAGCGACTTTCTGTCGGATCGACAATCGGATCGCGGCAGCTTCGATGTCGGAACCGCGCACGTCGATCAGTTCCTGACCGGCGATAGCGACTACCGACACTACAATATCGGCCCGAGTTTCGCGCAGGCGCTGAACCAGAACTGGTCCTGGGGCGTGTCGCTGTTCGGCACTTATCGCGACGAACGCGAAGCCCGCAGCATCGGTGGCGATGCCACCAAGCCGGGCGCCGAAGCCGGATCGACCGACCGACTGTACGTGCTGACCAGCTATCGCATCGAGGACACACAGGTCGGCGTTCGTCCGCAGCTCGGCCTGCAATATCGCAACGGCGCGTTCAAGGCGGGCTGGACCGTGTCGCGAGACTTCGCGCTGAGCCGTGATTACGACTACTTTTATCGGTCCGTGCGCAATCTCACCACGATCAGCGCCGATGGCAGCGAGGAACTGGTCGACTACCTCGATGCGTCCGCGGATTCCAAAAGTTCCGAAAAGCAGGCGCATCCCTGGCAATTCTCGCTCGGTTTGGCGATGGACCTGACGCCCTCGTGGACGGTGTCGGTGCAGGTCGACCAATACCTGTCGGTCGATGACGACATCGTGGCCGGTGCCGATGGAGCCTCGCCGCCGGTGACACGCCAGTTCGATGCCGTAACCAACTGGTCCATCGGTAGCGAATGGCGTTTGAGCGATCGCGTGGGTCTGCGAATGGCGCTCTACACCGACAACGCCAATCTGGATGCCGAAGACGCTGGCGCGTTCGAGCGCCGTGAGTCCGTGGACTTGCTGGGCGGAGCCCTGTCCGCCTCTTACCGCGATGACACGCGGACCTACAAGCTCGGCTTCTACTTCAGTTCGGGAGACGGCGACGGCACGCTCGGCGACCTCGGAGAACTCAATTTCGGTGGTCAGTCGGTGGTGGACATCAATGCGACGAACTTCACGCTGATCTTCGGCGCCACACTTTAAAGGGGAAGGGAAATGGGCGAATCCGGACGGATGTGGGGGCTCGGCGGCGTTGGCACGCTGCGCCGTGCGATCGCCGCTTCGGCGATATTGCTGCTGGTCGCCTGTGGCGGCGGAAGCGACGATAGTGGTGACATGATGGACGATGGCGGTGATGGCGGTGATGGCGACGATCGTGGCGATACGCTGACGCTGACCGGCTTTCTCGTCGATTCCGGCGTCCAGGGCGTCGCCTTCAGCAGCACGCCGTCGGGACTGTCCGGATTGAGCGGCGCCGGTGGTGCCTTCACCTACGTTAGCGGCGACACGCTCGGCTTTTCAGTCGGCAACATCATGGTCGGCGCCCCGGTGCCAGGACGCTACAGGATTTCCCCAAAGACGATTGCCGACAGCACGGTTGCGGCCGGTGGGGTACCCACGGGCGTCAGCGCAGACGACATCGCCACCAATGTCGCGGTCTTCTTTCAGACATTCGACGACGACGGCAATCCCGACAATGGCATCGTCATCGGCAGCGACGTTACGGCGGCGGCTGGGGGCAAGTCCCTGGAGTTCGCGCAGCCCACCGATGAGTTCGTGCAGGACCCGGTGCTGACCCAACTCGCGCAGGACACGGGGCATGAGGTCGTCGACCCGGCGGCGGCCAGCGCGCACACCGAGCGATCGACACGCGAGCAACTTGCAGGGTCATGGACGGTCGACGTCTCGGCGGCCGGCGGCGGGATTGATTCCGCGGTGATCAGTTTCTTCACTGACGGGACCTATCTGTTCGGAACCGACCATAATGATCCGGACTGTTCCGATGGTTTCGAGTACGGACGTTATGCAATCGATGCCGAAGCGGGAACGTTTCAGGCCGTCGGCGCCTACATCGATACCACGGGCGCGAACGGTGATTGCGGATTGTACGAACGACCCGAAGGGGGCGCGCTGCTCGACCTGGACTTTGTCGATGCCGACACACTGGAGCTGGTCGTTGCAAGCGATCCGGATTCCATCATCGAACTCAAACGGGTGCCGGACAGCAGCGATATCGTCGGTAGCTGGCTACTCGACAGCCTGCCCGGTGATGGGGGGCCTGTCGTGGCCAGCTTCTTCGCCGATGGTGGGTATTTCCTCGTCGAGGTCGGCGAATCACCTTCTGGCGATTCGCGCGGCATCGAGGTCGGGACCTGGTCGGTCGATTCGGGCCACAATCTGACGGTGACCCAATCGGTGGATACCAACGGCGATGCCGGCCTCTCGGATCAGGCAGGCACGGTCACGCTGCAGGTCAACGGCGCCGGTCAGCTGGAGCTCTACGTGTCCACCGAGGGCAGCTATGTGCTTGACCGCCTGCCCTTGACCAAAGTGATCGACGTTTCCGGGGTGATCGGAGCCTGGTACGGATCCGATCCCGAGACGCCCGATGCCGATCCGGAGGCGGGGGCGCTCACGATCGTCAATTTCCGTGCGGACGGTCGGTATGTGTTCGGCAGCCAGGAAGGCGACCCCGACTGTGACCGCGATTATCATGAACTCGATACCGGCGTTTACGACCCCAACTACGATCCGCCGGTCGACGGCGATCTCGACGCGGATGGCGTCGGTTCAGAGCTGGCTTCGTGGAACCTGGAATCGGGTCTGGCCCGCATGTTCACGGCCGACGCACTGGTGGACTCGGACGGATCCTGCGGACTGTACTCGCGTACTGCGGTGTTCCCGGAGGCGCCGGATACCGCTGCTTATCTGGAAGTGGTCGATGCCGATCGCCTGCAGTTGAGCGCCTACGAGCTTCAGGACGGCGGCACCGGGGAGGCCGATACTGGCGAGTACGAACTGGGAACCTACCTGTTGCAACGCATTCCTTCGGTTGCGAACTCGCTCATCGGCAGCTGGACGATGTTCGAATCACCGAACCGACCCGACAGCATCAGCTTCTTCGCCGGAGGCTCGGTGTTCGAGATCGATACCGACGAGAATGGCGGTGTGCAACGCGAGACCTGGTCGCTGAACGGAGCGGGCGACCAAGTCACCATCGTGGCCGACGGTAGCGAGCCCTATTGCGTGGACACGATCGGCTCGGAGTCGGACTGCGATAGTTCGCCGATCAGCACCACCTACGATGTCGCGTTCTCGACGGACGGCCGCCAAGCCACGCTGACCGAGCCCGCGACGGCTGCGGTACTGACACTGATCAAAGTGACTTCGCCCTGACCTAGCGGCAAGCCTCATCAAAACGGCCGCGATTGCCCGGCCATTCTTGATGTTCGAGACGACACGTGGCAGAGCCCCTTGGGATGGCTGGCGTGCGCTCCGCAGCGGCCGAGTAAAGCGTTCGTGCATGTGCCGCGCGACGCGCGTTATGACAGTGGCACAGGCTACGGCTTTTGAAGAGGCTTTCGGCTGCAGATTTACTGGGAGGTCGGGGAGGGGGGCGGCAAAAGAAAAGGGCCACCAAAGTGGCCCTCAGCTGCGAAAACACGACCTTTATTCTGGGTGTCGACTGCTCACCCCCCGATGAGACAATCGTCACGGCTAGGAAGCCGGGGCCGTGTCGCCTAGATGGCAGGCCCGTGCAGAGTATGTGCACCGCCGTCGCCGGTCTGGCCGATTCACTGATGGATTTGTGAAGAATTCCTGACGGGTTCAATAAACCTGCGTAATATATGGGAAAATTGTTCTGTCAAACCACGGGGCAGGCCTTGGTGATGATATGAGACTGGTGGTTCCGGACCGTACTCCGGACGCCGAAATCGCAACTCAGACGCCAGCGGCGGGGGAGTTGCGCTGGCAATTCTCGGTGTTCGAACTCAACGAAGCTACGCGCGAGCTGTTTCGCGATGGTGTACTGCTGCACCTGGAACCCAAGCCGCTCAACCTGCTCATGTACCTGTTGCGCCGTCCCGGCGAACTGGTCACCAAGGACGAATTGATCGAAGCCGTCTGGTCCGGGCGGGTCGTCACCGACAATGTCGTCGCACGCTGCGTGACCAAGTTGCGCGAGGTCTTCGGCGAAGAAGGGCAGGCGCTGGTCAAGACCGTACATGGTTATGGCTACCGGTTCACCGAGCAGGCGGTCCGGGTGTGCGACGACGCGCCGGAAGCCGTGCCGCTTCCCCAGTTCCGGCCCGGTGATTCGCCGCCAGGGCGGCCGGAATGGGTGCTCGTGGAGCATCTGGCGTCGGCCGGCGAAGTGTGGTTGGGCCGGCACCGTTCAAGCGGCGCTCAGAGCGTCTTCAAGTTCGCGACCGATGGGCGCGGGCTGACCAGCCTCAAGCGGGAAATTTCGATCTACCGGCTGATCAGCGGCGCGTTGCAGGCGCCCCTGCCAGTGGTCGACATTCTCGACTGGAATCTGGACGAAGCACCGAGCTTCATCGAGATCGAGCACCATCCGCTCGGCAGCCTCCGCGACTGGGTGGAGGGACGCGGCGGGCTGGCGCTCATGCCGATGTCGGAGCGCCTGGCTTTGATTGCCGAAATTGCGGTCGAGGTGGCGGCGATTCACTCGATCGGCGTGCTGCACAAGGATCTCAAGCCGGCAAACGTGCTGGTGTCGGGTATTGGCCAGCAGCGAGCGAGGTTGCTGCTCTGTGATTTCGGCAGCGGCCGTGTCGACATCGAAAGGCTCGGGGCGCTGGAACTGAGCCGCCTCGGATTCTCGCAATCCCAGTTGGGCGAGCGCGAAACCTTGGGCACACTGCTGTATACCGCGCCCGAGGTGCTTTCCGGGCAATTGCCGACGGTCAAGGCCGATCTCTACGCCTTGGGGGTCATGCTGTTCCAGTTCGTGGTCGGTGACTTGCGACGGCCGCTGGCGCCCGGTTGGGAGCGGGACGTCAGTGATGAACTGCTGCGCGAGGACATCGCGCGCGCCGCGGACATTCAACCGGAACACCGCCTGGCCGATGCGGCCGAGCTTGCGCAGCGACTGCGCACGTTGCAGGAACGGCGCGATCGCGTGGAAGCGCGCAGCCGCGAAGCGGCCGCGCGCCAACGTACGCTGGAGCAGGCAGAACGAGACCGGCTGGCTCTGGAGCGCGCCCGCGCCCGTCGGGCCTGGATGTACGCTCTGGTGGCGACCCTCGTGTTGGGTATCGCCGTTTCATTCTGGCTTTACCTGAGGGAACGCGAGGCCGAGCGCCGCGCCAGTACGGCGGCCGGCACCGCCTATGCAATCAACGCCTTTCTCAACGACGACGTGCTTTCGGCGGCGGACCCGTACCTGTCCGGCGGCGGACGCAATGTCACGGTGAACTCGATACTGTCGCGTGCCGCCGGTCGCCTGGGAGCGCTCAAGGATCGGCCCACCGTGCACGCGCAGCTGAGTCTGACGATCGGGCAGGCCTACGCCAATCTCGGCCTCACCGATGAGGCACGGGACGTTTACACCCAGGCGCTCGACAATGCACGTGGACGTCTGTCGCCGCAGTCCGGAGAAATGCAATCCCTGTTCCGGAGGCTTGCCTGGCTGGCACTGGAAGATGGTCGCTACCCGGAGGCTCATCGCCTGTTCGACGAGTTGTACGAGTCTGCACAGGTGTTGCCGGATCCCTGGCGTCCCGAGGCTCTGCTGCGTGCTCGTTATGGACTGGCACGGCTGGATTACGACACCGGAAACTTTGTCCGCGCGGTTGAGGGCTACGATGCGATTCTGGCGGACCTGCGTGAGCAGGGCGTCGACAATCCGCGGTTTCAGCGGGAAGTCGAATGGGATCTGGCCCAGTCCCTGTACGAGACCCATGACTGGGCACGGGCCGATACGCTGACCCGCAATGTGGACGCTTATTTCAGCGAAAGCCTCGGTGCCGAAAGTCCGGGCCTGTACTGGATTCGAGTGGGATATGGGCTCAGCCTGCTGGTGCGCGAGCGCTTTGGGGAGGCCCGCGAGCTGTTCGAGGCGGTACTGGCGCAATCCACGCAGACCCTGGGTGAACGGCATCCGGTTAGCATGGCCTGCACCGAAGCGCTGGGGACGATTCGCCTGCGTCAGGGCGACGCCGCCGAGGCGCTGCCCTATTTTCAGACGGTTCTGGACTGGCGCATGCGTTATCGAGGACCGCAACATTACCTGACGCGCGAGGCGATGCTGCGCAAAGCCGAGGCCTTGTATGGATTGAACCGCTATTCCGATGCGGAGGAGCTGTTGACGCGCGCGCGCGAACTGTCGGTTGCGCAGCTCGGCGAGGAACACCCCGCGAGTCTCTCGATTTCAAGGGTGTTGGCGGAGACTCGAGCGGCTCTCGGCAATACGGTACAGGCGCAGGCGATGTTCGACCGCGTATTGGCGCTGGGATCACGACGCATGCCTGCCAATAACCTCCGTTTGGCGTGGACACATTTCGGTCTCGGTCGGCTCTATCGTGCGCAGGGGCGTGAAGTGCGCGCCGCCGTGCAATTCGAGCAGGCGTACCTCGCGTTCGAAGCGGCATTCGGGAGCCAGGATTCGAGAACGCTGGAAGCGCAGCGGCTGCTGCGCAATCCGAGCGCGGCCCCGAGCCCGCGTCTGTTCTGAACGGGGCCGCGCGGCGCACAAAAGACCCGGTGGCTGGCTCGAACGGCGGTGCTTTCGAGCGCATTGATGTTCCGCCGCACAGAGATGAAATTCAGGGGCTCATTTCATCGATGAACCGGCTCACCCAGGCCTGGCTGGCGCTGGGACGCAGCCAGATCGCCGAGGCCCTGTTCGAAACGCACCTGGCAGGCTTCGGTCGACCGCCTCGGTGAGGCACGGCACATCCGGATTCCATATAAATTTCAATCGGTTAGGCCATGTCGCTGGCCGCCAACGGCAAGACCGTCGCCGCCGAACAGCCCCTGCGTCGCGTGCTGGAACTGGTGCCGCAGCACCTGCCGCCAAACAACAATCGTATCGGGGCGACCCACCGGGCCTTGTCCGATCCGCTTCAGGCGACCGGGCGTCTCGATGAAGCGCTGGCCGAGGCGCGGGCTGGCGAACAGGTGCTGAAAAACGCGTTCGGCTCCGAGCAGGACGAAGTCCAGTCCGCGCAGCGCCGGGTCGCCAGCCTCGGCGTCCAGACGAACGACCACGGACTGGTGGCCACTGCCGTCGCCGGCCCGCCGGTTCAGAAACTGAAGCGATAGCCGAGCGAGAAGTTGATCACCGGGTAGATGTCGAACTCGCTGATGTCGCTTTCGAGTGACTGACGCTCGTCTTCGAGATTGGCCTGGAACTGCTGCGCTTCCGGCGAATTGCCGTTGACCTCGAAGCTGGTGCCGGAGCCTTGCTCCTGCGCCGAGCCGGAAGCGTCGAGCCCGATCTTGGGCGAACCCTGAAACAGGGCGCCAAGCTCGAATCGGAAATACCAGTTGGAGCTCCCCTGAATCGGATTGCCCCAGCCGAATCCGGCGTAGGGTGCCAGCGAATCGAAGTCCAGCTTGCCGCGCAGATTCAGCGGGTCGTTCGGGTCCGAGGTGTAGGTGGTCTCGCCGAGTTCATATTCCTCGTTGCCGGTGTTGTCGGAGGCCTTGATCTTCACCGTGTTGCCGTTGGACATCAGGCCGCCGCTGATGAAGAAGCTGCCCTTGAACGGATGGAAGTCCGCCAGCACGCCGATCGTGCTGAAATCCAGCTTGCCGTTGTATTCGATGTCGTCTTCTTCGAAGTCCTTGTCGTAGGGCAGCACCGAAAACGGTACGCGGAGGTTGAGGCGTTCGTTGACGCCAATCGTGCCTTCGATGCCATAGCCCAGGGTTCCCAGCCGCGCCCCGGCGGCGGCGTCGACCGCCGACGCCAGCGGCGCCACGCCGAGTAGTGCGGCGCCAGTGAGTCCCGCGGTGAACATAGCGAATTTCATCTTTCCCCCGAAAGTGCAGATTGGAGGGGCGATCTTGGTGCAGCGCAGCCCGCAGTACCTGAAGCTGCCGCGACGAAATTCTGACGAAATTCCGACCGTTGGCCGTGGACCCCTCATCCAAGCACGGCGTTCGGTCGTATCACGGGTTCAATGTAAGGTGGAGCGCCGGTGTCAAAACGTTCGTGCCGCGCCGGACTCATCCGTTCCAAGGGAAACACGCCATGGATTTTCTGACTGCTTTGCTGTGCGCTGCGGTCGTCGCCGTCTTGGCCAAGACGGTCGCTTGGCTGTTGCAGAGGCGCATCGGCAATGCCGGCATCGTCGATGCGATCTGGTCGTGGACGCTGGGGGGGCTGGCGACCGTCTTCGCCGTGTTCGGCTCCGCGCCCGGGCCCTTGCGCTTGACGGTCGCGCTCATGGGCGGTCTGTGGGGCCTGCGCCTGGGGACGCATCTATGGGTCCGCAACTGGCGCAAGTCCGAGGACTTTCGCTACGCCAAGTTTCGTGAGCAATGGGGAGAGAAAGTCGATCGCAAGATGTTCTGGTTCTTCCAGTTCCAGAACCTGTTCACGCTCACCCTGGCGGCGAGTGCCTATGGTGCTACCGTGTTCCGGCCGGATATTCCTCCGGCCTGGGCTTTTGTCCTGGCGATCGCCTTGCTGCTGCTTTCCGTCGGCGGCGAAGCGCTGTCCGACGCCCAGATGGAACGCTTCCGTGCGCAGCGCCGCGACCCGAATGAAGTCTGCCGTCTCGGGCTGTGGCGCTATTCGCGGCATCCCAATTACTTCTTCGAATGTCTGCACTGGCTGGCCTATCTCCCGCTGGCGCTGAGTCCGGCCTATCCCTGGGGTTGGCTGGTGCTGGCGGCTCCCGGCCTGATGGCCTTCCTGCTGATCCGCTTCTCGGGCATGCCCTTGCTGGAGCAGGAAATGACGCGGCGCAAGCCGGGCTACGCCGAATACGTGCGGACCACCAGCGCCCTGATTCCCTGGCCGCCCAAGGCGGGCTGAACACCCACTGGGTACAAGAAAAGAGCAATATGGACGTGATCGATTGGTGTGAACGCGGGCGGGTGCCTGATCCTCTGGCGAGGCTGGGCATGCGCCAGCTGATGAAGCGGCGGCTGGTCGATGAGGCCAGCCTGGACGGTGAACTGCGTTCGGCGCGATTCAATGGTTTTCTCGACGAACTGCGCGCCAGTCCGATCGCGATCAACACCGCGGACGCCAACCAGCAGCATTACGAAGTGCCCGCCGAGTTCTTCCACCGTCATCTGGGGCCGCGCCTGAAGTATTCCTGTTGCCTGTATCCGAGCGGACGCGAGACCCTGGCCCAGGCCGAAGAGGCGATGTTTGCGCTCTATGCCGAACGCGCCGGTCTTGAGGACGGTATGCGCATGCTTGATCTGGGTTGCGGCTGGGGTTCGCTGTCGCTATGGCTGGCGCAGCACTACCCCAGTTCGAGTGTCACCGGCTTGTCGAATTCGCAGGGCCAGCGCGCCTACATCGAGCAGCAGGCCGCCGATCGTGGCCTCGGCAATCTGCGGATCATCACTGGCGATATTGTCGAGTTCGACTTTGCGCACGAACAGCTTGCGGGCGGTTTCGACCGTGTGCTTTCGATCGAGATGTTCGAGCACATGAAGAACTACGGTCTGCTGCTGGCCAAGATCGCGCGCTGGCTCAAGCCCGAGGGGCGGCTGTTCGTACACATCTTCGTGCACAAGCTGCTCGCCTATCACTTCCAGTCCGAAGGACGCAGCGACTGGATGAGCGAGTACTTCTTCACCGGCGGAACCATGCCGTCCGAGAATCTGCTGGCCCACTTCCAGGACGATCTGCGCTTGAGCCGCCAGTGGTGGCTCAGCGGTACCCACTACGAGCGCACCGCCAACCATTGGCTGGACGGCATGGACGCGGCGCGTGAGCCGATCATGCAGATCTTCCGCCAAGGCTACGGCCCCGAACAGGCTGCGATCTGGTTTCAGCGCTGGCGCATGTTCTACATGGCCGTGGCCGAGCTGTTCGGTTACGACGCAGGCAATGAATGGGGCGTAGGGCACTACCTGTTCGAGCCGCGCGGATGAACTCCTGGCGCGCCTTATTGCTGGCGGCGGTGGCGATGTTGCCCGCTTGCTCGCTGCGCGAAGGCTGGAACGGGCCGGTCAGCGATCACTTCGATGGCAAGCGTTTCAGCAACGACGAGCCCTTCGAAAAATCCCTGCTCGCGGTGCTGCGTTTCTACCTCAGCGGCGACACCGGCCCCTGGACGCGCGATCTCGACGAGCCGCCCGCCGCCGCGCCGGCGGCCAGTGTCGGCGACGGCCGGCTCGTCGCCACGGTGGTCAACCATGCCACCGTGCTGGTGCAGGCCGATGGCCTCAATATCCTCACCGATCCGGTGTGGTCGCAACGCGTCAGTCCGCTGTCCTGGATCGGCCCCAGGCGGTATCGGCCGCCGGCGATCCGCTTCGAGGATCTGCCGCCGATCGATGTCGTGCTGATCAGCCACAATCACTATGACCATCTCGATCTGGCAACCGTGGCGCGGCTTGCCGAACACCACGATCCGGTTTTCGTGGTCCCGCTGGGCGATGCCGAGTTCCTGAGCGGGATCGGTATCAAGCGCATCGTCGAACTCGACTGGTGGCAGGCCTGGACCCTGCCGAACGGACGGCGGATTCATGGCGTGCCGGTCCAGCACTGGTCCGGCCGCAGCGTGCTGCCCAGCGATCAGAATCGCAGCCTGTGGCAGGGCTACGTGATCGAAACAGCCGCCGGCCCGGTCTACTTTGCTGGCGATACCGGCTACGCCGACCACTTCGAGCGGGCGCATGAGCGTTTCGGCAACATGCGCCTGGCCTTGCTGCCGATCGGCGCCTACGAGCCGCGCTGGTTTCTGGCCTATCAACACATGAATCCCGCGGAGGCGGTGCAGGCGCATCTGGAGCTTCGCGCGCAGACCAGCCTGGCGATTCACTGGGGCACCTTCAAGCTGACCGCCGAAGGGCAAATGCAACCACGGCAGGATCTGATCGCGGCGCGTCGGGGACGAGGCCTGAGTGACGTAAGCTTCCAGGTGCCGGACTTCGGCGAAGCGATCGAAATTGCGCCGCTGACGACGGAAGCAGGAGGCTGAGGATGACACGAATGATCTTGCCGGCGGGCCTTGGAATCGGGCTGCTGCTGTGCTCGCTGGGCGCGGCCGCCGAGGCGGGCGCGCACGTCGAACGCTTCTATGGCTACGCCTATGATCTGGATAGCGATCGCTACATCTACACCGAGGTACACGAACAGCACTGGCAGGACGGGCGCGAACAGACCGCCACGATCCGCTATGTCGATCCTGACGGCAACACGCTCGGCGAAAAGTTCCTGGACTACCGGCAGGACTACTTCGTGCCGGTCTACGAACTCAGCCTGCCCGACCTCGACTATGAGGAGGGAATACGCGCGGCGGGCGAGGACATCGAAATGTTCATGCGCGATGGCGACCGGCAAAAGCGGAAATCGATCGACAAGCCCGAGAGCGTGACCGCGGATTCCGGATTCCATCACTACCTGCAGGCCCACTTCGAAGAACTGATGGCAGGTGAGACCATCAAGTTCACCTTCGTGGCCGCCGGCAATCTCGGCGACTACAGCTTTCGCGCCAAGCGCATCGACGACACCGAATTCGAAGGCAAGCCCGCGGTCCGTTTCAAGGTCGAAGCCGCCTCGCTGCTGCGTCTGGTCGCGCCGAAACTGATCCTCAGCTACGACCCGGACAGCCAGCGCCTGCTCGAATACCGCGGGCCGTCCAACATCCAGAATCCCGAGACCGGCAAGGTCTACGACGCGCGCATCGCGTTCTATTCGACGGCACCGTCCGGTGTCGGCAAACTGCCGTCATTGGATACCGAACAATAGAGTCCCGCCATGCTCAGACACTGGTTTGTCGCCGCGCTGCTCGGCACCCTCGGCAGCGGCGCTCTCGCCAGCACCGAAAACCCGGACCTTGGAATCGACCAGGCCCTGCGGCAGGCGCGGCAGCAACAGGTCCCGGTCATCGTCGATTTCTATGCGCCGTGGTGCTACTCCTGCTACTACATGGCGCAGCATGTGCTGGTCGGCCCCAACTGGGACGCCGCGCGCGGCGACGCCATCCTCGTCGGCGTGGACGTGGACAGCGCCGAAGGCGCGGCGCTCAAGGAACGCTGGGGCATCAAGCCGCTGCCCAGCTATCTGGTCCTGAACCCGGATGCCGAGGAACTGGGCCGCATCGGCGGCGAGCGCACGCCCGAGCAGTTCTATGCCGAGATCGCTGCGATCCGGTCCCAGGGCGCGCCGCTCGAAAAGCTGCAGGCCCGCGCCGCGCAAGGCGATACGGCGGCCGCGGTCGAAGCGCTCGCGCTCTACCATGCGCGCTACGAGGCCGCAGCCGGTCTGGAATGGTTCGACAGTCTGGACCCGTCCGAACGCGCCAGTCTGGAGGCCGACAGCCTGGTGCAGGCCCGGCTTGATCGTCTGCGTCTGATGCAGGCGGCGGCCGATGAGGACATCGCCGCCTGTCTGGCCACCGGAGAAAAGGTGTTGGCCGCCGATCCCGGCTGCGAGCGTCCGTACGAGGTTGCTCGCTACGCTGATTGCATGGCGCCACTCGAACCGGCCGAGCGCAAGACGCGTCTGCTGGCACAGATTCCGGCGATGCAATCCCTGGTCGACGACAAGGCGCTGGTGCGTCCGCCGCTGTGCGCTGACCAGCGCAGCGCGGTGACGGTGACCGCCGAGCTGTACGAAGCGACCGGGCAGGCCGACAAGGCGCAAGCCTTGCTCGGGCGCGCCGCGACGGACGCCCGCGAACGTCTCGACGGCGACCTCAAGTCGGACCGTAACCTTGCCGACAATCTGCGTGTCTTTCTGGATGCCGCCAACGACACGGCTGCGCTGGACATCCTGTATCCGCAACTGATCGCGGCCTACCCGCAGGACTACGTCTACGCCAACCGCTTCGCCCGCAGCCTCGCGGCGCGCGGTCTTCATGAGAAGGCACTGCCCTACTTCCGTTCGGCGGCGGAGCGTGCCTACGGCGTCAATCGGCTGCGTAATGCCAGTTCACACGCGGATTCCCTGCATGCACTGGGCCGCGACAAAGACGCGATGAAGGTACTCGCGGCCGCGATCAAGGCCAACGGCCCGTTCTTTCCGGACGAAGTGGCCGAACTCAAGCAGCAGATGGCGGGGCTGCGCAAGAGTTCCTGATCGGGCTTGAAGCTGGTTTCGCGCAAAGGCGCAATGGCGCAAAGATGCACAGACGCGGGAATCGGTCTGTAGCTCTTTAGCTTGGCGGCTTCGCGTCTTTGCGCGCGCCAAATTTTCCCGGACGGCGGCTGCGCAAGTCATCATGCAGACCATCTTGCGCAGGGACGCGGCGCCCCCAATAATCGCGCGCCGGCATCTGCCGGTGTGCGCAAATAGTGAGGGCCGCGAACCATGGCCCCAACCAATCCCTGCCTGTCCTGCGGCGCGTGCTGCGCCCATTTCCGTGCTTCGTTCTATTGGGCTGAAGCCGACGATGCCACGCCCGACGGCGTGCCGGTCGAATTGACCGAGCAACTGACGCCGCAGCTGCGTGTGATGAAGGGCACCAATCAGCCTGGACCGCGCTGCTGCGCCTTGTTGGGCGACATCGGCAACACGGTTCGCTGTACCATCCACCCGCGCCGCTCGTCGGTCTGTCGCGAGTTCGTTCCGTCCTGGGAAGACGGCCAGCACAATCCGCGCTGCGATTCGGCACGTGCCCGTTGGAATCTGCCGCCGCTGACGCCCGAGGACTGGATCGATCCGACACCCACGATTCCGGGTGAGCCCGGCGTGATCGTGGCTGCCTGAGCGCAGGGTCTGCCGATTCCGGCCGGGCCGCGCCGCGCGAGTTCCGAACCGATAAGAAATTGACGCATGACCACAGCCGCAGAAACCACCGCCAGACTGCTGATCACCTGCCCGGACCGTCCCGGCATCGTGTCGGCCGTGACCACGTTCCTGTTCCGTCACGGCGCCAACATCACGGAGCTGGATCAGCACTCCACCGACCCCAGTGGCGGCCGCTTCTTCATGCGCCTGGAGTTCCAGACGCCGGGTCTGGATCTGGCGGACAAGGCGCTGGAGCAGGCCTTCGCCGAGGACGTGGCGCGCCGCTTCGACATGGAGTGGCATATCTCGCACGCCGCACGCCGGCCGCGCATGGCGGTGCTGGTGTCACGCCACGATCATGCGCTGCTGGAACTGCTATGGCGCTGGAATACCGGCGAACTGGGCGTGGATCTGGCCGTGGTGATTTCGAACCATCCGGACCTGCGCGACGAGGTGGAGCGTTTCGGCGTGCGTTTCGAGCACGTACCGTTTACCGCGGACACACAGGCCGAGGCCGAGACCGCCATGCAGACGATTCTTCAGGATGCGGCCGACTTCGTGGTGCTGGCGCGCTTCATGCGGATACTGTCGCCCGGTTTTGTGGCGCAGTGGCCGGGGCGCATCATCAATATCCACCACTCGTTTCTGCCGGCCTTCGTCGGCGCCGATCCGTACCGCCAGGCCTATGAGCGCGGCGTGAAGCTGATCGGCGCGACGGCGCACTACGTGACCGCCGATCTCGATCAGGGGCCGATCATCGAGCAGGACACCGCGCGCGTGTCGCACCGCTTCGAGACCGTGGACCTGAAGCAGCTCGGCCGTGACCTGGAACGGCAGGTGCTCGCGCGCGCGGTGCGCTGGCACGTCGAGGACCGCATCATCGTCGACGGCAACAAGACCGTGGTGTTTGCCTGAGCTTCGGTCGGGTGCCGCTCAGGCTTCCCAACTGAGTTTGTTGCGGGTCTGTGATTCAGCTTCCAGCAGCTCGCCATAGCGCTTTTCGACCTGGGCGCGACGCACCTTGAAGGTCGGTGTCGCGAGTCCGTTGTCGACCGACCAGCTGTCCTTGACCACCACCATCTTGGCGATCGCCTCGTGCGGTTCCAGCGTCGCGTTCACGGCTTCCATGTCGCTGATCAGCCCGGCCTCGACTTCTTCGCGCGGCTTGTTGCGAGCGTCCTCGTTGAGTGAAACCAGCATGATCGGCTGTTTGAGATTGTTGCCCACGAAACAGACCTGGTCGATGTCGTGGTTGCGTGCCAGCTGTCCTTCAATCGGCGCCGGGGCCACGTACTTGCCCTTGGCGGTCTTGAAGATTTCCTTGACGCGGCCGGTGATGTAGAGGTAGCCGTCCGCGTCGACACGCCCGATGTCGCCGGTCTTGAGCCAGCCATCGTCGGTGAAGGTTTCGCGGGTCTTCTCGGGCTCCTTGTAGTAGCCCTGCATCACCGCGCCATGACGGAACAGGATCTCTCCGTCGTCCGCAATCTTCATGTGCGCGCCGGGCATGGTCTTGCCGACTGAGCCGATGCGGTTCATGCCGGGCCGGTTGGTGGTGGCATAGATCGCGTTCTCGGTCATGCCGTAGCCCTGGAACACCGTCAGCCCGATCTTGTCGAACCATTCGAGCAGCGGGATCGGCATCGGCGCGGCACCGACGATGCACAGATGCGCCTTGTCCAGACCGAGCCCCTTGAGCACCTTGCGCTTGACGATGCCCGACAGGATCGGGATGCGCATCAGCCGGTCGATCTTATGCTGCGGCAGCAGCCGCAACACGCCGGACTGAATGCGGTTGTAGACCAGCGGCACGCCGAAGAATCGCGTCGGTCTCGCGTATTGCAGCGCGGCCTGCAGTTTGTCCACGCTTTCGATGAAGTAGACCTGCGCGCCGAGCACCATGGACGTCAGTTCGACGGCGCCGCGTTCGAAGGCATGCGCCAGCGGCAGATAGCACAGCAGGCGCTCGCGCCCCCGGGATGGCATGGCTTCGATCAGACCGTCCGCGGCGAACATCATGTTGCCGTAGCTGACCATCACCCCTTTCGGATGGCCGGTGGTGCCGGAGGTGTAGATCAGCGTCATCAGCTGATCGGGTTTGGGTTGCGGCATTTCGGTGAGTGGCGCGTGTTCCTGCACCAGCACACTCCATTTGAGTGCCTGTTCCGGAACGCCGGGATAGGGCATCTGCACCACGCGAATCCCCGGCGGAACGGCCTTCAGGAAGCTGTCGATGTCGGGCATCGGGCCCAGGAACAGCACCTGCGTTTCGCTATGCTCGAGGATGTAGCTGACATGCTCCGGCGCTTGGTTGGGGTACAGGCCAACCGTGACGCAACCGGCCATGGTGATCGCCGCATCGGCCATGTACCAGTGTGCCGTGTTCATGCCGGAGATCGCGACACGGGCGCCCGGCGCCAGATCCAATGCCTTGAGGGCGGTGGCCATGCGCTGCGCCTGGTCGGCGACTTCGCTCCAGGTATAGCTGCGCCATTGTCCGTTGACCGGCTGATGCAGGTACGGTTCGTTGGGACGTTCCTTGACCCATTGCATCAGCAGATCAATCGGGCTGTGGATGCTCATAAAAGCGTGTTCCTCCGCCATCGTTTTTCGAGATGGCCGGCATCTTAACCAAAAGTGGCTGACTGCGAGCCTATCGTGGTACGAACTGTCGCAGTGTGCGTCGCTTGCGGGCTGCGCTGGCGTGAATCCTGCTTTTTCACTGCATTAAATTTCACCATGGCGCAGCGAGGTTCGGGGCGCAAAGCATTCGGCGCGTGGTGGATGAGGATTCGGGGGCGATCAAATGGATTCGAAAGTCATCGGGAGTGGTGTGCTCGCGGCAGGCGCCAGCGTGGAAGGCTGCGTGATCGAACGCGTGGTCGGCGCACCCAGCGAGTACGGCATCAACTATCTGGCCTACGACAGCGCCGAAGGGCTTGTGGTCCTGCGTGAATTTCTGCCCTTGGGTGTGGCGCAGCGCATCGATGGCCAGGTGCTGCCGCGCGGGGAGCAGGGGGAAGGGGTGTTTCGCTGGGCCCTGCGCGCCTTCATCGGAGACATGGAGGCGCTGATACGGATACGCCATCCCAATGTCGTGGCTGTTCGTCGCTGCTTCGAATCGGCTGGCACCGCCTACGCCGTGATCGAATACATCGAAGGCGAAGCCCTGACTGCGCGTCTGCAAGGTGGTGGTTTCGATGCTGCCGAGCTGGGGCATTTGATCGAACCGCTGATGGACGGCTTGCGTGTGGCACATGCCAACGGCCTGGTGCATTACAACATCGAGCCCGACAACGTGATGCTGCGCCGTGACGGCGAGCCGGTGCTCGTGGACTTCGGTGCCGCGCGCAATGTCGTCCGGCTTCGCCACGGCGCACTGGGAACGAGCGCGGCCAGCGGATACGCGCCGATCGAAGAGTACAGCGTGACCGGGCGGCGCGGCCCCTGGACCGACGTCTACGGTCTCGGCGCCATCGCCTACCGGGCGATGACCGGGCAGCGTCCTCCCTCCAGCGCGGAGCGTCAGGCCGGTTCGGTGCTGCGGCCCTGTGAGACGACCGCGTCCGAAGCGTTCCCGTTGGCCTTGCGGCAGGCCGTCGACTGGGCCCTGGCGCTGGAGCCGGCGCAGCGTCCGCAGACGGTCGAACAATGGCAGGCGGCGTGGCGGGGCCAGCTTCCGGTTCCGGACTTCGAACTGCAGCCGGCGCAATCCTCGGCTCAGGCGGCATCGCCGGTCGTGCCGGAACCGGCGGTGCCGGCAACGATCGCGCCGCCGACGGTGGTCCCGTCCCGCCGTCCGCGTCGTCCCTGGCTGCTGCCGCTCGTGGCATTGGTGCTGATGTCGGTGCTGGCACTGGGCTGGACGCTGCGCCCGTCCAGCCGCGAACCCGACCGGGGCGCGGATGCCGTCGTGGTGGCGGCCGAGCCCGCCGTCCCGACGGTTCAACCGAGCGATGCTGCGCCGGAATCCAGCGCTTCACCACCAAGAGCACTCGTGGCGCCAAAAGCCAGGCTGGTGTTGCAGGGTTCGGCGCTGGATCGTATCGCGACCCAGGCTCTGGATGAGGAGCAACAGCAGCGCGAGGCCGAGCAGCAGGCCTTGATCGATCAGCAACGCGAGGCCGAGGAAAGCGCACGACGTGAGGCGCAAGCCAGGGCGCGGCAGGCGGAGATCGAAGAGGAGGCGGAACGTCTGCGCAACGCGCGGGAAAATGCGCTGGCGCTGGCGCTGGAACGCCAACGCCAGGCCCAAATCCAGGAGCAGGCTCAGGGGGGCACGGCTTCGCCGGATCCGGTCGCCGTGCGTGAAGCCGAATTTCAGCGCCAGCGCGAAGCCGAGGCGCAACGCCAGGCCGAGATCGCGAATCGGGAGCGACAGGCACGCGAAGCGGCATTGGCCGCGCGGCAGGCTCGTATCGCGCGTGAGAAAGCCCAATGCGCCGTTCACATCACCGATGTATTCAACAATGCCGACTTTCTGTACGAGGATTTGGCCGCGATGGACGATGTCCAGACTTTGCCGAATGGTCGCCTGCGGACGCCGCCAATCGACACCGACGATGGACGCAAAGCCATTGTGGAGATCGATCGAGGGGGCTGCGCGCGAGTGCGTCCAGCGCGTTGAATTGTGTTCCGGTGTTCCGGTGTTCAGGGTTGTGGTTGTCCGAGCCTTGGCGCTGGCGCCAGTGAGGGGCGCCAGGCGTCGTCGAAGCGCACCGGGAAGTGAAAGGCGGGCTTGCCGCCGACATCGTCGACCAGGCCGCGTGCTCGCACTTGCGGGTCGCGCAGCGATTCCTCGAGTTCCAGCACCGGGCTGACACAGCAGTCCGCGGCATGGAGCCGTTCGATCCAGCCATCGCGCGTGCGTGTGAGCAGCAACTGCCGTATCGCCTCGGCCTGCTGCTTCGGCGGGAGGTCCAGCCACTCGGGATGCTCCACGGCCTTGCAGAAGCGTTCGAAAAACTTGGGTTCGAGCGCGCCCAGGGCGAGATCCCGGCCGTCGGCACAGCGATATACGGCGTAGTTCGGCAGCCCGCCATTGAGCATGGCGCCGCCGCGCCGCGCCGGTGTTCCCGAACGCACAAGTGCCAACGACATCGTCTGCAGAGCCAGGGTGCCATCAAGCATGGCCGCGTCAAGCGTCGCGCCGATGCCGCTCTGTCGCGCACCGTACACGGCGGCTACGATGGCGAGCGCACTGGTCAGCGCGCCGCCGGCCAGGTCGGCGATCTGCAGGTTCGGAATCGCCGGCATCTGTTCGGCGCCAGTTCCGCACTCATTGATGACGCCGGCGTAGGCGCAGTAGTTCAGATCATGTCCTGCCTGTGCCGCGTAGGGGCCGGTCTGGCCGTAGCCGGTGAGCGAAGCCACCACCAGGCGTGGATTGCGTTCGCGCAGCCGCTTCGCGTCCAGGCCGGCCCGCGCCAGCACGCCCGGCCGGAACGATTCGATCACGACATCGGCGTGCATGATTCTTTCGAGGAAGTCGTCGATGTGCTCGGCGCGGCGCAGGTCCAGCGTCAGCGATCGTTTGCCGCGGTTCACGAGTTCGAACAACTCGGCGGACATGCCGCGCAGGCTGTCGCCGCCGTTCGGGTCTTCGATCTTCGTGACCTCGGCGCCGAGCTGCGCCAGATACAGGGTGCAGAACGGGCCAGGCAACAGGCGCGTCAGGTCGAGTACGCGCACGCCTTCCAGAAGTGGGTTGCTCATCGGGAGTTCCGGTGTCGGTGGTGCGGTATTGAAGCTTGCGTAGCCGCCAAAGGAAACCACCCGCCGGGGCGGGTGGTTGGTGAAACCTCGGATGTGATCCGGCTCCGCTCAGACGCCAGCGGCCCGTTTCAGGGGAGGCGGCTCCTCGGCCAGCTGATGACCCTGTTCGTCGAGCTTGATGAAATACTGCTCCGGCGTGAATTCGTCGACTTCGATGGCATCGAGCCGTGCGTCGAGCGCGGACTTCAGGTGGCTGACTTCGCTGGCATCGATGATCCCGGCCTTGGCCGCTTCCTCCGCCAGATCGGCTGGCAGCGGACCGCGTGGGAGCTTCTTGGCCTTCTGTGCCTTGATGATCTTCTCGGCGGCAACATGGGCGCGGCTGACCAGACGGAAGGCCTTGAGGAGCCGCCCGACGCCGAGGCTTTCATCGTCCGACAGGAACACGCCCTTGGCGAGCCGCTGGTACTGGTCGTTGTAGGTCTGGATCGTCAGTGCGGCGGCGTGGGACCGCGCATCGGACGGGTGCTTGCCCATCGGATTGATGCGTGCCCACGGCAGCAGAAACACCCGCATCAGCGTACCGATGAGGCCGTCGAAGTTTTCGAAGATGCCCTCGTAGGCGCTTTGGATCTGCGCCAGCGCGAACTCGCAGCTGTACTGGACCAGGGGTAGATCCTCCTCGCGCCGGCCCTCGGCCTCGTAGCGGCGCAGCGCGGCAATGCCGAGCAGCGAGTAGGCGATGACGTCGGCGAACCGGCCCGACAGTTTGCCGCGCGCCTTGAGTTTGGCGCCCAGGGCGAACAGCGCGATGTTGGCCAGCATCGAGAAGCGCGCCGCACTCCAGGCGAAGCGGCGGTAGTAGCGCGCGGTCGGACCCGACACTGGCGATCCGGCCAGCCAGCCGCGGGTGATGCCATAGAGCCCGGCGCGTCCGATGCCGACGAAGAACGAAGCGATCCAGGCCAGCAGATTGTTGCGGAAGGCGGCACCGTCATCATTGTCCACCGCGTGCACGATCTTGAGCGCATACGGGTGACAGCGCGTGGCACCCTGGCCGAACACCAGCAGGGTGCGCGTCATGATGTTGGCGCCTTCCACGGTGATGCCCACCGGCACGCTGGTATAGGCGCGACCGAGAATGTTGTTCGGCCCCTGGATGACGCCGGCGCCCGAGAAGACATCCATGCCGTCACTGATCAGTTCGCGGGCGAGGTCGGTGGTGTAGGCCTTGAGTGCCGCGGCGGCGACCGGCGGGCTGGTGCCGTTGTCGATGGCCGAGCAGGTGAATACGCGCGCGCCTTCGCACATGTAGGCGATGGCGGCGATCTTGCCGACCTTGTCCTCGACGCCTTCCATGCGGCCGATCGGCAGGTTGAACTGCTGGCGCACCATCGAGTAGGCACCGGTGGCGGCGGAAGTGGCGATCATGCCGCCGACCGCGCCGGCCGGCAGCGAAATCGCGCGGCCGCCGGCGAGCTGGGTCATCAACATGCCCCAGCCCTGGCCGATCTTCTCGCGCCCGCCGATGATGTTGTCGATCGGGATGACCACGTCCTTGCCGACCAGCGGGCCGTTGTAGAAGGTCTCGCCGATCGGTAAATGGTGCTTGCCGTTTTCGAAGCCCGGCGTGTCCTTGTGGATCAATACGGTATTGATGCCGCAGTCCTCGTTTCCACCGAGCAAACCTTCGGGATCGCGCAGGCGGCAGGCCAGGGTCACCAGCGTGGCGATCGGTGCCAGCGTGATGTAGCGCTTGCGGAAGTTCAGGCGAATCTTGATGTCGCCATCCGCATCCTTGAACAGGATGCCTTCGGCCTTGATCGAGGCGGCATCGGAGCCGGCGGTGGGTTCGGTCAGCCCGAAGCAGGGCACGTATTCGCCCGTCGCCAAGCGCGGCAGATAGTGCTCCTTCTGTTCCTGGCTGCCGTAGTGCTTGATCAGCTCGGCGGCCCCGAGCGAGTTCGGAATCACCACCATGGTGCCGACCGGCTGCGAGGCGGTCTGCAGCTTGAGCAACACCGAGGAGATGCCCTGGGTGGAGAAATCGAGCCCGCCGTATTGCTTGGGAATCAGCAGGCCCATGAAGCCCTTGGACTTGATGAAGTCCATGACTTCGTCGGGCACCTTGCGAGTCTTCGCGATCTCATAGAAGTCACACATCCGCAACAGCTCGTTGCAGGGGCCGTCGACGAACGCCTGCTCCTCGGGCGGCAGCGTGGCGTAGGGCTGCTTCAGAATGTCCTTGAAATCCAGCTTGCCGGAGAACAACTGGCCGTCGATCCAGACGTCACCCGCTTCCAGCGCCATCTTTTCGGTTTCGGAAATGCGCGGCAGGATCTTGGCCGCCTTCATCCAGTGCATCAGAGCTTTGAACATGGGAACCTCGTGACGTTGGGCGATCGCCGCAGACTCGCGCCTGGACCTTGCGGCCTGACGGCGGAACGAGCCGATCCGGCGCGGCGCTTGCGTGATTCGGGGCTCAGCCCCGGAACGGCAGCGGGCGTTTGAAGATGCATCCTCAAGCTCCTTGGGTGTCGCCACCCGGTGGCGAGCCGCAGCCCTGAATCGTGCGTCGCCGATGGCCGCGTCTCGGATGCTGCATTGCATCAGACTATACGCCGCCATTGGTGACAGCCGCAATACGGTGCCGTATGTTAATAAAAGGTTCAGGAATCAGTCCCTTCCGAAGGAATACGCGATGAGCAGCAATGAGCCGATTGTCATCCCGCCGGAACTCGGGCGCTTGGACCCGCAGACCCGGCAACGCATCGAACAGGCGGTGCTCGACATCTTTTCGGAACGCGAATTCCACCGCGTGGGTCTGATCGAGATCGCGCGCGGCGCGAATGTGTCGTTGCAGACGATCTACAAGTACTACGGCAGCAAGGAAGCGCTGCTGTTCTCCAGTCTGGATACCTGGCTCGATCGGCTGACGCTGCGCATGCTCGACCATCTGCAGGGTATCGAGGACTACAAGGAGCGTCTGCGCAAGGTGTTCTGGGTGACTCTGGATTTCTTCGAGAAGAATCCCAAGGTCGTGCAGATCATCCTCAGTTCGGTCTACATCAATACCTGGCAGCAAACCCGCAACTATCAGAATCCGGAACTGTTCGGTGCCTTCATGAAGGTCTTGGCCGAGGGCCGCGCCAAGGGCGTGCTCACCGACGCCGTCGACGAGAAGATCCTGCTCGACTACATGCTCGGTGTGCTGGTCCGTCTGGTACAGATGTACGTGCAGCGCGGCATGCGCGAACCGCTGACGCCGCAGGCGAACGTGCTGTTCGAAATGGTGTGGCGCGCGATCAGCAAGCCGGCGTAGCCTCAGTAGGCTGCGCCGCCGATCGCCTGGACCTCCTCGGCATCGTGTACGGCGTTGCGCTTGAGCGTGTGTTGCACCACGGCGCTCCAGTCACGCCCCAGAACTTCGGCTTGCGAGCGTGCCGGCTGCGCAAATGCCGCGCGCGCGGCGGCGTTGCGCGCGGTCAGTTCGAAGCTGTCGATCACCTCCAGACTGCCGTCGCCGGGCAGGTTGTTGTCGGCGCGGTCCACGGCATAGCTGGTACCGCGTATCACGCCGCCTTCGACCCAGTATTCGGTGAAACCGTGGCGCAGGGTGTTGTACGCAGACCAGTCGGCCGGTGTTTCCAGCAATTCGTACAGCGACTGTCCGCCGCCGCCCTGGGTGACCTGGACGTAGCCGCCGTCGCTGGCGCGTCCGAAAGCCATCGGCTTGCTGCGCTCGTAGATGTGATCGTGGCCGACCAGCAGCAGGTCGACGCCGTAGCGCAGCAAGATCTGTTCTTCGAGCAGGACCAGGCTCAGGTTCGCCGGATTGCGGCCATCCTCGTTGGTCCAGATGGTGTAGTGCTGGGCGACGGCGATGAAGTCGATTTCTCCGCGCGCGCGCCGCAGCGCGGCCTGCGCAAGGTCGGCCTCCATCGCCAGCAATTCGGTCGCCAGGCTGGCCGCCGAGATCACACCGTCCAGCAGGCAGCCGGCCGTGCTGCAGAAGAAGTGCACGCGGCCGTAGTCGAATCCGTAGTAGAAGTTCTGACCCGGCTGGCGGATTCGCGAGTCATAGCCATCACCGCCGCCGTCCTTGGCTTCGTGATTGCCGGGCGTGGTCATCACCGGAATGCGTGCCGCCAAGGGTTCGAGCATGTCGAAATACGTGTCCCAGACCGGCTGCTCGCCGTTGGCGTAGGACAGGTCGCCGACGATCATCAGGAAGTCCGGCGCGCGTTCGCTCACTGCGGCGGTCACGGCCCGCGCGGCTTCGCTGGTGCTCTGATCACCGTAGTGGCAGAAGCGGAAGCCGGCGTCGGCCATGGGTGTCGGTGCCAGGAGGTAAGTCGGCGACCAGCCGCCCTCGTCGGAGCCGACACGGTAGCGCAGCGGTCTCTCGCTTGAGATGCCGCCGGCGACGGCGGACTGGCACAAGGCGTCCACGTCGTAGACCGCGTCTGCCGAGGCTTCGGCGCGCATCGGGAACGCCGCACCGGCAATCTCGGCCTCGTCCATGTCCGGTTCCACCGGACCGTATTCGACCGCGCTGGCCGGTGCGTCCGAACCGTCAGTGAACCAGGTCAGCGTCCGCGTGCTGTATGGATCGTCGCTGAAGCTGACATGCAGGCCCCGAGGAGGATGCGTGCCGACGGGCTGCGGCGGTGGCGGTGTGGGGTCCGGGCCCGGCGTGCTGCCATCGCCGCCACCTGAGCCACCGCAGGCCTGCAGCAGCGGAAGAGCGAGGGCGCCGGCTCCGGCGCGCAGCAGCCGGCGGCGAACCGGGTCCGGAAGCAGACCCGGCGAAATATCGTCCTTGAACATGTCTTGTTGAGCTTGGGAAGCCTAGCCCGGCAGACTCCCAAAAATGCGTGGCGTTTCTGTGACGACCGGACTGGGACGGCTACAAGGAACGAGCCCATTCGAACAGTACCGCGGCACCCAGTACGAGCAGGACCACGCCCATCGCCCGGTCGATCAGGTGCGCTCGGGCCTGTAGTCGCCGTCGCAGGCCCGCGTGCGAGAGCATCAGTGCCAGCGCCGCGAACCAGGCGAAGGTCGCCAGCGGCAGCCACAAGCCGATCGTCAGCCGCAAGGCCCAATTCTGGGTTCCGGTGGCGACGGCGGAGAACAGGGCGACGAAGAACAGTGCCGCCTTGGGATTGAGGATGTTGGTCGCAAGGCCCAGGCCGTAGCTCTTGCGTGAGGCGACGACCGCGTCCGGCTCCGCCGTCTGTGTGCTCATCGGCGGGGCGCGCAGCGACTTGAGGCCGATCCAGATCAGTACCGCGGCGCCGAGTACGGCGGCGACGTCCAGCAACGGCGGAAACGCTTGTACCGCCCAGCCCAGGCCGAACAGACCGTAAGCCACATGGAACAGGATGCCACTGCCGATGCCGGCGGCGGTCCACACGCCGGCGGCGCGGCCATAGGCCAGCGACTGGCGGATCACGACGGCGAAATCGGGCCCGGGGCTGATCACGCCCAGCGCGTGCGCCAGCATCACGCTGACGAACATCGACCAGTCGGCCTGCGACATCAGCGGTCGCCGTCCTGTCGGTATGCACCCGGCCAGGGCCCGCTTATCGGCGGCAGCACACGTTCGGCCTGCTCGGTGCGAAACACCTCGAAGCCGCGGCGGCGATAGTTGTCGAGTGCGCGCGGATGGTCCAGCGAGCAGGTATGGACCCAAACGCGACGTGTGCCGGGCAGCGCCCAGGCCCGCGCGGAGCCGGTATAGAGCAGCCAGGCGCCAAGACCCGTGCCGATGGCCTGCGGCAGCAGCCCGAAATAGACGATTTCGACAGCGCCTTGCGATTGTTGCTCCAGCTCGATGTAGCCGCTGGGTGCGCCGCCTTGCCAGGCCAGCCAGATCGAAACCTGCTCGCGATCCAGCCATCGCTGCCAGCGCGCATGCGTCCACGACAGCCGGTCATGCCAGTGCCAATCACCGCCCACGGCGGTATACAGATAGCGGGCAAACGCCGGTGTCGGTGCGATGACGCGTTCGAATGCCAGGCCCGGTGCTGCAGTCGACGGTGGGCGCGGCGCCGGGATCAGCATCTCGGCCCGCAGCATTTGCAGCGACCATGTCGTGATCGTCGTCAGCACCGGAATCGGGTATCCACCATGTCAGGATCGGCGCGAAGGATAATGGCTGAACCGGCCGCTCGCGAACGGCGCGTCTGCGAGTGGTTTCGGGCCGTGCTTCAAACCATTCGACAACGTGCCGCGTCACAGTGTCGATGAGCATGGTCATGACCTCCAGCCCAGCGCGCGATGAACCCGCGCAGACCGACGAGCTTGCCGCGCGTGAGGCGACGCTGGTGGCGCGCGCCCGGTCGGGCGAGGTCCAGGCTTTCGAGACCCTGTACCGCCTGCACCTGCGGCCGCTCTATGGACTGTGTTGGCGTCTGTGTGACGGTGACGCACGGCGCGCGGACCAGGCCACGCAGGACAGTTTCATCAAGGCCTGGGAGAAGCTGCCGGGGTTCCGAGCTGACTCGAAGTTCGGGACCTGGTTGCATCGGATCGCGGTCAATCAGGTACTCGGTGAGTACCGCCTGTTGCGACGCTGGACGAGCTTTGAAGACGCGCCGCCTGAGCCGGCGCCGCGCGTCGGCGACGCCGAACGCAGTGACCTGCGGTGCGATCTCGAGGCGGCGCTGGCGCGCCTGCCCAAGGGCGCCCGCGCGGTGTTGATCCTGCACGACGTCGAAGGCTACAAGCATGAAGAGATCGCGGAACTGACGGGGATCGCGGTGGGCACCTCGAAGGCGCAACTGCACCGCGCCCGAAAACTGATGAAGGAGCAACTGCAATGAATCCCCCGTCGTTCGAAGACGATGAAATTCCGCCGATGCCGGAACTGAGCGGCCTGCGCGAGCCGCGGATGCCTGAGCGCGATCTGTGGCCGGGAATCGAGACGCGTCTGCAGCCGAGACGGACGCCGTGGCGGCGCCGTTCGTGGCCCTATGCGCTGGCGGCGAGCCTGCTGGCCGCGTTGGCACTGAGCCTGTGGCTGCGTGTCGGTGGCCCCGAGGTCGTGCCCGCGGCGGCACCTGACATCGCGCGTACCCGTCTGCCGCTGACGGTGGACAGTCGCGCCATCGTCGAGGCGCATCTGCAGATGCTTCGGCAGAGCGACCGGCAAATCGAACAGGCCTTGCAGTCCGGTGGCAGTTCGGCGTCGCTGCTGCGCATCCGCAGCGCCAATCGCGGTCGTGAACAGCAGTTGCAGGCGATGCTCGCTTCGGACTAGCACGCTCAGATCAAACTCTAGGAGCACCCAGGCATGTACAAATACTATCGATCCGCTGTGCTGATGCTCGCGATGGTCGCGAGCGCAAGCGCGTTCGCCGCCCCGCGTCCGATCGACGAAACACGCCCGCTGGATGCCGACGGTCGCGTCTCGGTCAGCAATGTGGCGGGTTTCATCCATGTGGAGGCCTGGGATCGCGAGGAGGTTCGGCTGACCGGGCGGCTCGGCGATAACGTCGAGGCGCTCGAGATCGAAGGCCGTGCATCGCAGCTGAGCATCGAAGTGCGCTATCCACGCAGCCTGCGCAATGCCGACGAAACCGAACTGGAACTCAAGGTGCCGCGCGGCGCGGCTCTGGAACTGGAGGCGGTCAGCGCGGATATCGAGGTACGTGGCATCTCGGGTCGCCTGCAGGCGCAAAGCGTCAGCGGTGAGGTCTCGGCGCAAGTCGACAGTGAGGAGGTCGAGCTGAGTTCGGTCAGCGGCGATGTGAGCCTGCGTGGCCCGGCCCGCCGCAGCAAGCTGGAGTCGGTCAGTGGCGATGTCACGGTCACGGGCGCCTCGGACGACTTTCATGCCGAAACGGTGTCCGGGGACATCGAACTGGTGGGCGGCCCGTTCCGGGAGGTCGATGCGCAGTCGGTCTCGGGCGATGTCGATCTGGATATCGAGCTGAGCCCGGGGGCGGAAGTCGACGTGGAAACGCTGTCCGGCGAGGTTCGTCTGAGTCTTCCGTCCGGGACCGATGCATCGGTGGCGATGCACAGCTTTTCGGGTTCCCTGGTTTCCGAACTCGGCACGGTGCTCGATGACGATGCCAAGGACGTTCGCTTCAACCTGGGCAAGGGCGGCGGCGGCATCGATCTGGAGAGCTTCAGCGGCGATATCGAGCTGCGCGCCAGGCAGTAGTCCAGCGGCCAGCCGTCATCGAACTGTCACCGCGGGCTCCGATACTCGCCCGCGAGGATCATGATGACCACTGCGACCGACACTGCACCACGCTATCGAACGATCTGGATCTCGGACGTGCATCTCGGCACGCCGGGTTGCCAGGCCGAGTATCTGGTCGATTTCCTCAAGCACAACCATTGCGACACGCTCTATCTGGTCGGCGACATCATCGACGGCTGGAAGCTCAGCGGTGGCTGGTACTGGCCGCAGGAGCACACCAATGTCGTGCGCAAGGTACTGACCAAGGCCAAGCGCGACACCAAGGTGTACTACGTCACCGGCAATCATGACGAGTTCCTGCGCCGCTTTGTCGGTTTCGGTCTGGCGATGGGCAATATCCAGGTCGTCAACGAGCACGTGCACATCACCGCCGACGGGCGTCGGTTGCTGGTGACGCATGGTGATGCCTTCGACGTGATCACGCGATATCACAAGTGGCTGGCGCTGGTGGGTGATGCCGCCTACAACGGCATGATGAAGGCCAATCATTATTTCAACCGTGCGCGGCGACGGCTCAACATGCCGTACTGGTCGCTGTCTGCGTATGCCAAGCAGAAGGTGAAAAACGCCGTCAACATCATTTCGGAATTCGAGGAGGCGGTGGCGCGGGAGTGTCGGCGCCGTGGTCTCGATGGGGTGGTCTGCGGCCACATCCATCATGCCGAAATCCGCGACATCGATGGCGTGACCTACCTCAATTGCGGTGATTGGGTCGAATCCTGTACCGCGCTCGCGGAGGATCGCAACGGCAGTATCGAGATTCTGCGCTGGATCGATATCGCTCGCCTCGATCAGCGCGACAACGTGACCGCATTGAGCGCACGCACCGGAAGCTGAGCGCCCCCTGCGGCGCGCAACCCAGTCTCAGCACCGTTCGTTCTTCCGAAAAAAATGTCGGCCGGCGGAAATATTTATTTCCGCTTTACTTCTGTGCGTCGAATCAGCTTAAAATTGCTCCAACAGGCGAGCTCCTTGGTGCTTAATTCAATCCCCCATATGGGGGATGCGCCCCTGGGTTCGACGCGATGGTCATTGTGACAGGGAAGTCTTCGGGGGCTTTGACGTGGTGATGATTCAGCCGCTGTGCTGGATGCCCCGCTTCAATGAGAAGGATTTTGTGCCCAGTTGCGTCGCCAGGGGGTGTGGCGGCGACGCAAGCGCAATTTTGTCAATTTGAAGTCTGCCGGAGCATCTACATGCGGTACTACGATTCAGCCTTGGGCCGATACCGGTTCAAACGACGATACAGCTTCGCGGCCTACGGGTTCGCCACGGGCATTGCACTGGGACTTCTGATCGCCGTGCTTATGTAGGCCGATCGAGCACCGCCGAGTACGTCAGCCGATTCCGATCTGGTGCAGCCGATCCTGCAGCTCATGAATATCCGTGGTGTTCAGCGCGTGATCCACGGCTTGACGCAGTGCCGCGATGTCGGCGTCCAGAATGATGCGCTTGACCTCCAGCACGCTGGAGGGATGCATCGAGAATTCGGTCAGACCGAGCCCCAGTAGCAGCCGCGCATACTGCGGGTCGCCAGCCATTTCGCCACACATCGCAACGGGAATACCGGCCTGGTCACCGGCTTCGATCGTCATCCGGATCAATCGCAGCACGGCGGGATGCAAGGGGTCGTACAGGTAGTTGACCTCGTCGTCACCACGATCGATCGCCAGTGTGTACTGGATCAGGTCGTTGGTGCCGATCGAGAAGAACTGCGCGTGTCGCGCCAGCATCGGAGCGGCGAGGGCTGCGGCCGGCACCTCGATCATCGCACCGACCGGCACCTGGGCGCCCATCGCCACGCCTTCACGGTGCAGCTGAACCCGTTCATCCTCGATCAGGCGCCGCGCCTGCCTGAACTCCGCGGTGCTGGAGATCATCGGAAGCATGATCTGGACCTGGCCGAGCGCGGAGGCGCGCAGCAGGGCGCGAATCTGGGTGCGAAACAGATCCAGATCCTTCAGGCACAGGCGGATCGCACGCAAACCCAGGGCGGGATTGCTGGGCATCGGACCGGGACGGTTTGCGGAATCGACCTGTTTGTCGGCGCCGAGGTCGAGTGTCCGGATCGTGATCGGACCGTTCACCGCGGAAACGACGCTGGAGTACGCCTCGAACTGCTCGTCCTCGTCGGGCAGCGTCTTGCGATTCATGAACAGAAATTCGGTGCGGTACAGACCAACGCCTTCGGCGCCGACACGCTTGGCTTCCTTACTGTCCTCGCTCAGCTCGATATTCGCCAACAGCCGCACTTTGACGCCGTCGCGTGAGATCGCGGGATCGTCCTTGTGCCGGATCAGCATGCGCCGATAGCGCTCGTCGCGCTCCTGACGGCGGCGATAGAACGTCAGCGCGCGTTCGTCCGGCGCGGCCACCAGATGTCCGGCCTGGCCGTCGACGATGATGTGCTCGCCTTCCCGCAGCCAGCGTCGTGCGTTGTTGACGCCCACCACCGCGGGAATGCCCAGGCTGCGTGCCAGAATCGCCGTGTGCGATAACGGGCCACCGTATTCGGTCACGAACGCAGCAGTGGATTGCTGTGCGAGCAGGATGATGTCGGCGGGGGTGATGTCGTCGGCGACGATGACCGCCGGTACGCCGTCGCGGTCGGCGTGTGCGGAAACCTGGCGGTCGTTCTTCAGCAGTACACGCATGATTCGCGCGACGACATGCTCGACATCGTCCCGCCGCGTGCGCAGATAGGGATCGTCCATCTGCTCGAACACCGCTGCCAGCGCGTCGCCGGTGCGGCGCAGCGCGGCCTCGGCGTTGACGCCGCCATTGCGAATATGGGTGACGGTGGACTCGGTGATGGAGCGGTCATCGATCATCAGCAGATGGGTATCGATGAACGCCGCGATGTCCTGTGGCGTGTTCGCCGGAATTTGCGCGCGGACCTCGCGCAGCTGTTCGGCCGCGCGGCGCTGCGCGCCGTAGAAGCGCGTGATCTCGTGTTCGATCTCGTTGGCGGCCAGTGAATATTCCGGAATATCCAGATCGCCGCCGGACAGCTTCTGCACGCGGCCGATGGCGATGCCGCGGGAAACGCCGAGACCGGAGTACCAAAGGCTCATGGTTGGGGTGGCCGGGCCCTGATGCACCAAACGCTCACGCCTCTTCTCCAAACCGGTCCGCCACCAATGTCACGAGTGCCTCGATGGCGGCGCCGGCGTCTTCGCCGTCCGCGACCAAGGTGATCCGGCTGCCACGTGCGGCGGCCAGCATCATCACGCCCATGATGCTCTTGCCACTGACTTCGCGGCCGTCCTTGCGCACGCGAACGTCGGCTTCGAAGCCGGCGGCGGTGGTCACCAGCTTCGCGGCGGCACGCGCATGCAGACCCAGGCGGTTGACGATTTCGACGGTGCGCTCGACGGTTTTCATGGCTACGACGGATCGGGCGGGTTCAGGTGGAGGGGCGGGAGCAGATCACGATGCCGCGTTGTCCGCCTTCGACGGCATTTCGGGCCATCTCGGCGAGTTCCAACTGCGGATAGTTGAAGATGCGCACCATCATCGGCAGGTTGACGCCCGCGACGACGGTGGTGCGCTCGTCGGTGTTGAGCTGGTTGGCGATGTTGCTGGGGGTGGATCCGTAGGCATCGGTCAGTAACAGAACCCCGCTGCCGCGATCGAGCCGGTCGATCATGCGCCGGCCCTGACGCTGCAGCATGTTCGGATCCTGGATGCGCCGTACTTCGAGTACATCACAGGGCAAGGGCAGTGGGCCGAGCATGTCCGCCAGGGTTTCCAACAGGAAGTGACCGAGCTTGCCATGCGTGACCAGCAGCAGGCCGACCGGTGCGGCCGCCTGCATCATTGGTGTATCTCGCGATGGCGCACGATGATCGGATCGAAGCGGTCGCGCATGAGCTGCGCGAGGCGCTCCACAATGAATACGGAGCGATGCTGCCCCCCGGTGCAGCCAATGCCCACGGTGAGGTAGGAGCGGTCCTGCGCGTCGAATGAGGGCAGCCAGGATTCGAGAAAGCCCTGAATGTCGCCGAGCATGCGCTGGACTTCGCCCTGCGCCGCCAGATAGTCAGCCACCGGTTGGTCACGGCCGCTCAGTGCGCGCAGGCCAGGCTCCCAGTGCGGATTCGGCAGGCAGCGCACATCGAACACGAAATCGAGGCCGTCGGGCACGCCGTTCTTGAAGCCGAAGGATTCGAAGGTCAAGACCATCCGGCCCGGTACGCCGGGGCTGCGCAACTGGATCATTTCGCGCAGCTGGTGCACGTTCATGTCCGTGGTGTCGAGCGTGAGATGGGCGAGGTTGGCGATCGGGCTGAGCAGGCGGCGTTCCAGTCGGATCGCTTCGTTGAGCGGTGTATCGGCGCCAGACAGCGGATGCCGCCGCCGGGTTTCGTTGTAGCGTCGTCTCAGACTTTCGTCCGACGCTGTCAGAAAGATCACCTGGGCTTCGATGTCGATGCCGCGCAGCTGGTCCAGATAGACCGGGAACTGTGCGATTTCCTCGGGACTCTCACGTGCGTCAATGCCGATCGCCAGGCGCTCGTAACGGTCGCGCAGCGTTACCGCGGTGTGCTGCGAAAGGTGCGCCACCAGCGCCAGGGGCAGATTGTCGATGCAGAAGTGCCCCATGTCCTCGTACTGGCGCAGCGCGACGCTCTTGCCGGCGCCGGACAGTCCGCTGACGATGACCAGTTCCATTGCTGCGATCGGATCCTATTGCGTCCGGGGGCGGTTGATGGCGGCCTGTTGCCGTTCGGCGAATTCGAGGTCGGCGCGCTGGCCGTACAGCCGCAGCCAGAAATCGCGACAGGCGGCTTCCACCAGTGTCGCCAGATTATGCCCGATGGTGACCGGCATCGTGATCTGGGGAATGTCGATGTCGAGCCAGGCCCGGCTTCCGCGCTGGCCTTGAAGGCGCTGCAGATAGGCTTCCGGGTCGGTGGTCGAGGCGCGCTTCAGATACAGCGCCAGATCGATTCCGACAGTGTCGCGTATGGCCACCGTTCCGTACATCGATCGCGCGTCCAGTATGCCCAGACCACGAACCTCCAGCATGCCGTTGAGCAGGCTCGGGCTGCGGCCTTCGAGCACTGGACCTGGCAGGCGCCGCAGTTCCACGGCGTCGTCGGCGACCAGGCGGTGCCCGCGCGACAGCAATTCCAGCGCCAGTTCGCTCTTGCCGATTCCGGACTCGCCGGTCAACAGCACGCCCAGGCCAAACACATTCAAGAGCACGCCGTGGACGGTTACCCGCGGCGCGCGCAACGCTTCAAGCGCTTGACGCAAGCGTGCTACGGCCTGATGCGCAGGCAGCGGGGTTGAAGCCAGGCTGAAATGCCGGAGCGCGGAATCGGCGGTGTCGATGACGGCGCCCGGCGTCAGCAGCAGGCTGTGCAAGCCCGCCTTCGCCAGCGTGCCGAAGCAGCGCGTGCGGGTGGCGGGATCGCTGCGCTGCCACCACGCTGAGGCGGCGTCTCCGACAATCGCCAGTCCGCGCGACAGACTCGGATGGAAATAGCCGAGGGTGGAGACTGCTTGTGCCGGATTCGGGTCGCAAAGCCAATGTGTATCCGGCAGAGTCTCAACAAGACTGCGCAACTCGGGATCGGCGCGACGCCCTGAGGCCGGTTCGATCGGTACTTCGGCGTCCATGCGCCCGGGCCGGGATTGGCGTTCGCTCAGGCGATGGGGGCTATTGCCCGAACAGTTCGAGCAGGGCGCCTGCGTCGCCGGTTTCGCGCAGGCTGGCGCAGAACGCCTCGTCGGAGAAGGATTCGGCGATTGCCGCCAGTATCTTGAGATGCTGCTCGGTGGCGGCCTGCGGCACCAGCAGGCCGAACATCAGGTCGACCGCCTGCCCGTCGTGCGCGTCGTAGTCCACCGGGTGTTTGAGCCGGACGAAGGCGCCGACCGCCTGCTCGATGCCGGCCATGCGCCCATGCGGAATCGCCACGCCGTGGCCGAGGCCGGTGCTGCCCAGCTTCTCGCGTCCGCTCAGCGCGGAGAGAATATCGCTTTCACCCAGCGCGGGGGTTCCCTGCGACAACAGCTTGGACAGTTCCTCCAGCGCGCGCTTCTTGCTGGTCACCGTGACGCCGCTGGCGATCCGGTCCGCAGCCAGTACTTCTTTGAGTTTCATTGAGACGGCTCCCAGATGTGGGACGGTTGGGTCGTTGCGCAAAAGCAAAAGGCCCAGCCGCTCCCAGGCGGCCGGGCCTTCCTCAGTTTACTGCTCGAAAACGTGCTTCTGCGCTTCCTTGGCGTGATGATCCCGGGACTGCTCCTTGAACTTGCGGGTCTGACGGTCGAGACGGTCGATCAATTGATCGATCGCCGCGTACATGTCGCCTTCCACCGCTTCGGCGTGCAGATTGCCGCCGCATGCGTGCACCGTCGCTTCGGCCTTGTGTCGCTGCTTTTCGACCGTCAGCACGACATGGGCGTCGAGCATCTTGTCGAAATGTCGTTCGACGCGCTGCATTTTCAGCTGGACGTAGTCGCGCAACGGGGCGGTCAGGTCAAGGTGATGTCCGGAGATGTTCAAGTTCATGCAATGACTCCTAACGAAATGGGTCGGCAGGACCCAGAGGGAACCCCGTGGCCGGGTGCGTCATTGCATGCCGCTTAGCCGCGGCAACGTGGTTCCGGTTAGGCCATGCGGCGGCGCTCGTGGGCGGCCGGAATCCCGAGTGCTTCCCGATACTTCGCGACCGTCCGTCGGGCGACCTGGATGCCATCCTTCAGCAGCAGGGTCGACAGTGTCGCATCGGAGAGCGGTTTGTCAGGAGTTTCCTGGCCGACCAGGCGCTTGATCATGGCCTGGATCGCGGTCGCAGAGCAGGTGCCTCCTTGTGTGGTTCGAACGTGGCTTGAGAAGAAGTACTTGAGTTCGTACAAACCTCTCGGGGTCAGCATATATTTGTTTGCGGTCGCGCGCGAAACCGTGGACTCGTGGATGCCCAGATTCTCGGCCACGTCGCGCAGCACCAGCGGCCGCATCGCTTCGTCGCCATAGTCCAGAAAGGCTCGCTGTTCCTCGATGATCCGGGTTGCGACGCGCAACAGCGTTTCATTGCGACTTTTCAATGAATTCAGGAAGTAACGGGCTTCCTGCAGGTGCTGCTTGAGCGTTTGCTGGTCGCTGGAATTGTCGGCGCGGCGGATCAGCCCCATGTAGTGGCGATTGATGCGCACGCGTGGCGCGATTTCCGGATTCAGCGACACCTGCCAGCGACCGGACTTCTTGACCACAAAGACGTCCGGAACGATGTATTCGGGCTCGGTGCCGGCGTAGGGGCGGCCGGGATGCGGTTGCAGTGACTGGATCACGGCGACGGCCTGTTGCAGGCGTTCCCGATCCAGCCCGGTAACGCGGCACAGCAGATTTTCGTCCTGCCGGGCCAGTTCGGCCATGTGCTTGTCGACGATCCGGAGCGCGGCGCTGCAGATCACGTCGTCGCAATCGTGCTGCTGCAGTTGCAAGCGCAGGCATTCGGAGAGATCGCGCGCGGCGACGCCGGGCGGATCGAAGTCCTGCACCAGTGCCAGCACCCGGTCGATGTCGTCCGCGTCGATGCCGGGCATTTCCAGCAGACGGGCGGACACGCCTTCCCAATCATCGAGATAGCCATCTTCGTTGACCGCGTCGACGAGATGGGCGGCGATCTCGGCGTCCCGTTCATTGAACGAACACAGCCCGGCCTGCCACAGCAGATGGTCACGCAGGGTGCCGTTGGCGTGCAGGCTGGCCTGGCGGTACTCGTAGAGTTCGGCTTCGGCCTCGGCATCACGGTGCGGCGCGCCGTCGTAGCTGTCCGACCAGATCTCCAGGTCCAGCTCGCCGCTGACCGGTGTTTCCTCACTGGCCGGCTTTTCGGCCGCGTTCTCGTCGCGCAGCGCGACCTCGTCGATCGGTGCGGCGCCTTCTTCCTCGATGCGTTCAAGCATCAGGTTGGAGTCCAGCGCCTGCTGGATTTCGGTCTGCAGGTCGAGCGTCGACAGCTGCAACAGGCGAATGGCCTGCTGCAGTGCAGGCGTCATCGCCAGGGTCTGACCCATTCGGAGCGAAAGGTTCTGTCTCACGAGTGGTTTCGTGCCGCGCATGCTTTTTGCATAACGCGCATTGTACGCAGCCCGATCGGGCTTGCGGGAGCCCTGGGTGGTTGTGGTAACGTCGCCCGGATATTAACTGCGCATGAACGGACGCCTACGGCGTCGAGCGCGTCTTCAGGCCGGCTTCAGAGCCTGAAGTCTTCTCCCAGATAGACGCGTCGCACCCGCTCATCACGCTCGATCGTGGCGGGATCGCCTTCGGCGATGACTTCGCCTTCAGCCAATATGTACGCGCGCGAGCAGATGCCCAGCATTTCACGCACATTGTGATCGGTTACCAGCACGCCGATACCGCGGCCCTGCAGCTGCGTGATGATCGAGTGGATGTCCTTGACCGCGATCGGGTCCACGCCCGCGAACGGTTCGTCGAGCAGGATGAAGCGGGGATTCGCCGCCAGTGCCCTGGCGATCTCGACCCGGCGGCGCTCACCGCCCGACAGCGACTGACCCAATCCGTCGCGGATATGTTCGATGCGAAATTCCTGCAGCAGGCGTTCGAGCTCGTCCTTGCGTCCCGCCGCGTCGAGATCCTTGCGGACCTCTAGCACGGCACGAATGTTGTCAGCGGTACTCAGCTTGCGGAACACGCTGGCTTCCTGCGGCAGATAGCCCAGGCCGCGGCGCGCGCGGGTGTGCATCGGCAGATGGGTGATGTCTTCGCCGTCGAGCTCGATGCGCCCGCCGTCGGCCGCGATCAGGCCCACCATCATGTAGAACGAGGTCGTCTTGCCGGCGCCGTTGGGGCCGAGCAGGCCGACGATTTCACCGGCGCGCACACTCATTGATACATCGCGAACCACCGTGCGCTTCTTGAAGCGCTTGAGCAGGTGATGAGCTTCGAGCAAGGAGCCGCTCCGGGCAGCGGCGTCGGCAGGTGAGGGCTCGGCTTGCATCACGGCTGTTTGTCCTTGGTGTCTTGTTCGAGCGCCGCCGGGTCCAGGGTGATCCGCACCTGACCGCTGGTGCCGCCGCTGGCCTGGATTCGACGTTCGTTGAGGTCGTACCGCAGGGTATCCGTGGTCAGGCGGTCGCGGCCGCGCAACAGGCGCACCTCGCCGGTCAGTTGCAGAACGCCGTTGCGCGAGTCGTACTCGATGCGTTGCGCGTTGGCGTCCACCGGCGGCGCCTCCTTGCCGACGCCGCCGTTGTGCGCGAAGTGAGCCGGTGCACCGGTGACCACGATCACGAACTGGCGATTGTCGAGCTGGCGTAGTTCCAGTTCGTCGCCGGACAGATTGAAGTCCCGTGCGCTGACCTTGACGTCCCCTCGGTAGATGGCCCGGCCGTCGCGCAGGATGTCTGCGCTTTGCGCTTCGATGTCGATCGGCCCGGTCGGGCGCTGATAGCCTGGCGCGGGCGCGGGCGCGGCAGCGGCGCTGACCGGCGTCTCGGCAGCTTGCTGTGCCCAACAAACCGGAGCGATGCCGCCCAGCGGCAGCGCCAGCAGCAACAAGGGTCCGTATCTACTCGCTCGGGTCATAGCGCACCTTGACGTTGCCCTGCAGTTGAACCCGATCGGCGTCCCAATCCGCGCGCATGCCGTTGGCGTCGGCGGAGCGGGCCACGCCGGCGATGGATACCGGGGTTTCGGTGTAGATCTGATGCACCTCCGGGTCAACCCACATCTGCTGCGTCTCCAGTTTCAGCGGCGGATCGCCTGGCCAATGTCCCTCGATCGTCACCGTGTTTTCCAGCAGCAGGCGCCGCGAATCCGGTGGCGCATAGCCTGTGGGCGCGCGCAGTACCCACGGCCCCTGCTCGCCGCCAAGCTGGTCCACGGTGAGTTCGGTGAGGCGCGCCGAATCGTCGGCAAGCATTTCGATGCGCTGGGTGCGTACGCGCTGTTCCGGGTTGCCGTTGGCGTCGTAGCGCACCCATTCGGTATCGTCGAGATAGTAGCGTGGGCGATCGGTGTCGAGCGCTGCGCTCTGCGCAGCCGGTCGCTTCACCGATACCCAGGTCAGGCCCAGCAAGGCGACGGCGATGGCGAACGCGAACAGTGGGGCAGGACGCTTCGGCATCAACCGGCACCCACGGTGCCGGCCGCGTCCGATTGGCCGCGCGCGTCCATCAGCAGGTCGCAGGCTTCGCGCACGGCGCCGTCACCGCCGCGCCGTGTGCTGACCCAATGGGCGGCCGCCAGCGCTGAACGATGCGCATCGGCCACCGTCAGCGCGAGGCCGCAGCGTTGTAGCAGCGGCAGGTCCGGCAGATCATCGCCCATGGCAGCGCATTGGTCGGCTTCGAGTCCGAGTTGGGTTCGAATCTCTTCGAACGCGGGAAGCTTGTCTTCGGTGGACAAACGCAGGTAGCGAACGCCCAGCGATTCGAAGCGGCGCCGCATTGCGGGCGAGGGCCGTCCCGAGATGATCGCCACTTCGATGCCGGCCTTCATCGCCAGCTTGATGCCGAGTCCGTCCTTGACATCCACGGCCTTGAGTTCGAGGCCATCCGGTCCGAGATACAGCTTGCAGTCGGTCAGCACACCGTCGATGTCCAGGAACAGGCAGCGGATGCGGGCCGCGCGGCGTTGCAGTTCGGCAGCGTCGAGCTGGTTCATACGACACCCGCACGCAGCAGGTCGTGCATGTGCAGCACGCCCTGAATCCGTTGGTCCGCGTCCAGCACCAGCAGCACCGTGATCTTGTGGCGTTCCATCAGGTTGACGGCTTCGGCGGCGAGCTGCTCGGCGCCGACGGAACGGCCGCCGCGCGTCATCACCTGTTCGATCGGTGTGCGATGAATGTCGACGCCGCTGTCGAGCACTCGGCGCAGGTCACCGTCGGTGAATACACCGATGGCATGATCATCATCATCGACGATGGCGGTGATGCCCAGGCCCTTGCGCGACATTTCCAGCAGCGCGGCGGACAGCGTGACTTCGCTGCCGACCCTGGGGATGCGTTCACCGGTGTTCATGATCTCGCCGACCTTGAGCAGCAGGCGGCGTCCGAGCGAGCCGCCCGGATGGGTCAGCGCGAAATCGGCTTCGGTGAAGCCGCGGGCTTCGAGCAGTGCGATCGCGAGCGCGTCGCCCATCGCCAGCGTCACGGTGGTGCTGGACGTGGGCGCCAGGTTCATCGGGCAGGCTTCCAGTGCCACCGAGACGTCGATATGCACACTGGCCTGCTGCGCCAGTGTCGAGGCCGGCTTGCCGGTCATCGCGATCAGCGGCACGCCCAGGCGCTTGAGCAGCGGCAGGATGGTGACGATCTCGGAGGTTTCGCCGGAATACGAAATCGCCAGTACCACGTCCTGGCGCGTGATCATGCCGAGGTCGCCGTGGCTGGCTTCACCGGGATGCACGTAGAACGCCGGTGTGCCGGTGGAGGCCAGTGTTGCCGCGATCTTGTTGCCGATATGTCCGGACTTGCCCATTCCGGTAACGACCACGCGTCCCTGGCAGGCCAGCATCAGTTCGCAGGCCTGCACAAAGCTGTCGTCGACACGCGTGAACAGCGCCTCGATGGCGTCGCGCTCGATCTCCAGTACCTTTCGGCCCAGGCGAATCAGCTCGGGATGGTCCATCGTCTCGGGTGCGCGAAAATGGGCGGATGCGGAGTTTAGCCGATGGCCGGTGCCCAAACCCAAACGCTCATCGCCCAAGCACTCATCGCTTGATGCTGGCGTAGGCGTCCAGCGCACGCTGGCGCGAGGCGCCCAGGTCGGCCAGCGGCGGCGCGTAGTCGCGGCCGCGCTCGAAGCCGGCGAACTGGTCGGGCTTCGCATCGAACGGGGCCAGCGCCGCCTTGGCGGGCAGCGGCGCCAATTCCGGCACCCAGCGCCGCACGTAGTCGGCGTTCGCATCGAACTTTTCGGCCTGGCGCACCGGATTGAAGATGCGAAAGTAAGGCGCCGCGTCCGCGCCGCAACCGGCGACCCACTGCCAGCCCAGGGTGTTGTTGGCGAGATCGGCGTCTACCAGCGTGTCCCAGAACCAGCGGGCACCGTCCTGCCAGGGCAGCAGCAGATTTTTGGTGAGAAAGCTTGCCACGATCATGCGGACGCGGTTGTGCATCCAGCCGTGTGCCCAGAGTTCGCGCATGCCGGCATCGACGATCGGAATGCCGGTGTTTCCGCCTTGCCAGGCTTTGAGGTCCAGCGCTGCGTGCTTCCCGTGCCGCCACGGGAACTGCTCGAAACGCGCGTTGAGCGGCCGCTCCGGCGTCTGGGGATAGTGGAACAGCAGATGATGAGCGAACTCGCGCCAGCCGAGTTGCCGCGTGAATTGCTCGCTGGCGGTGATGGCACCACTGCGTGTGGTCTGCTGCGCAGCCTGTTCCAGGGCGGCGACGACCTGCCTTGGCCCGATCTCCCCGAAGTGCAGGTAAGGCGACAGTCGCGAGGTACCGGCCAGAGCCGGTTGGTCACGCGCGTCTGTGTAGCCGAACATCGCCTCCTTGCCGAACGCGCGCAGCGCCGCTTGCGCGCCGCGCTCACCTGGCGCCCAGGTCTTTTCAAGACCGCCAGTCCATTCGATCGTCGGCAGCAGATGCAGAGATGCCAGGTCATCACCGGTCGGCGGCGTGGCCAGCCCGGTGATCTTGCGGACGGCCGGCTCCGGCCGAGCGCCTGGCAGGCGCTGGCAGCTGCGCCAGAACGGCGTGAACACGCGATACGGGTCTCCGCTGCCGCTGCGGACCGTCCAGGGCTCGTGGAGCAGGGCTGCGTTGAAACTCTCAAGCTCGATTTCATCGTCGCCCAGCACGCGTTTGATGTGCGCATCGCGGCGAATCGCAGCCGGTTCATACAGGCGATTCCAATAGAGTCCCTCGGCGCCGGTTTCCCTGATCAGTGCGCGCAGTACCGACAGGCTGTCGCCGCGTCGCAGCAGCAAGGGCGCTCCCGCGTGGCGCAGGGCATCGCCCAGGGCCTGCAGACTGTGGTGCAGCCACCAGCGCGAGGCGGCGCCGGGTTGCCAGGGCGCTTCCTCGTCGGGTGCCCAGATATAGACCGGCAGGACGCGCTCAGCCGTGTCCACGGCCCGTCGCAGGGCGGGGTTGTCGCTCAGCCGCAGGTCACGGCGGAACCAGACGATGGCGGTCTTCACGGGTGCACGGCAATCCCTATGTCGGTCGCGGGGCTCTAATCGAGGCGAGCGCCTGATTATGCGCACCGTCAATCGTCGGCTCGGTGAACAGACGACCTTGCAGCGGATTGTCGAAACATTGGCGAGTGCGCGCAGAGCCGTCGAAGCGGCGCTAGAATCCGCCGCCTTATGAGCAAATCCCAAGCAGCGGCGCTCGAAATATCGGGGCTGCAGAAACACTATGGTTCGGTGCACGCGCTCAAGGGCGTGGATCTGCGCGTCGAACGCGGCGAGTTTTTCGGACTGCTCGGCCCGAACGGCGCCGGCAAGTCCACGCTGATCAGCGTCGTTGCCGGACTGGTGCGCGCCGATACCGGCAGCGTCGCGGTGCTCGGCCACGATACCGTGCGCGACTGGCGGGCGGCCCGGCGCAATCTCGGCGTGGTGCCGCAGGAACTGGTGTTCGACCCCTTCTTCAAGGTGCTCGACATGCTGCGTATCCAGGCTGGCTACTACGGTTGCGGCAAGGAAGTGTGGCCGTGGATCGACGAGTTGCTGGAACGACTCGATCTGGCCGGCAAGCGCGACCAGTCGTTGCGCTCCCTGTCCGGCGGTATGAAGCGGCGCGTGCTGATCGCGCAGGCGCTGGTGCACAAACCTCCGTTGGTGATCCTCGACGAGCCGACCGCCGGCGTGGATGTCGAGCTGCGGCGCACGCTGTGGACCTTCGTCCGCGACCTGCACGCCAAGGGCACGACGGTGGTACTGACAACGCACTATCTGGAAGAAGCTCAGGACCTGTGCGAGCGCATCGCGATCGTCGACAAGGGGCTGGTGCGTGTGGTCGAGACCACGAAACAACTGTTGGGCCGGCACCCCTACCGGTTTCTGAGACTGCAGCTTGCCGGTGGGGGCGTGCTGCCGGAATCGCTGCGTCCGCTGGTGACCTCCGAGAAGGACGGCGTGCTGGAACTCAAGCTGGAACGGGAGGCGCATCCGATCGGCGGTGTATTTCAGGCACTGAGCAGCGCCGGGCTCGAAATCGGCGATGTGCAGACGCGCGACCCCGATCTCGAAGACGTCTTTCTGGAGCTGACCTACCCGGGGACCCACTCATGAACGACCGTATCGGTTTCCGGACACTGCTCAAGAAAGAGGTCCAGCGATTCTGGTCGGTACTCGGCCAGACCGTGACCGCACCGGTGGTGACCGCGCTGCTGTATCTGCTGGTGTTCGCGCAGGCGATGAAAGGTCGCGCGCCGGTTTATCCAGGCGTGGAGTACACCGAATTCCTGGTGCCCGGGCTGGTGATGATGACGGTCATCCAGAACGCGTTTGCCAATAGCGCGTCCAGTCTCACGCAATCCAAGATCATGGGCAGTCTGGTGTTCCTGATGATGGCGCCGCTGGGCGCCTTCGAATGGTTCGCCGCCTATGTGGTGGCGTCGGTGCTGCGCGCCTTCCTGGTGGCCGCCGCGATGTTGATCGTGACGATTCCGTTCGTGGGTCTGACGTTTCATTCGCCGCTGGTGCTGATGGCGATGTTCCTGCTGACGGCCGGTACGCTGGCGAGCCTCGGCATCATTGCCGGTATCGTCTCGACCAAGTTCGATCACATCGCCTCGTTCACCAATTTCATCATCACCCCGTTGTCGTTCCTGTCGGGTGTGTTCTATTCGGTGCATGCCCTGCCGCCGCTGGCCTACACCGCCTCGCGCTTCAATCCGTTTTTCTACATGATCGACGGATTCCGCTACGGCTTCTTCGGCCATGCCGACGTGCCGGCCTGGCAGAGCCTGTGCTGGACCGCGGCCGGATTCACGATCGTGGCCAGCGTCGCGCTGTGGATGCTGATCACCGGCTACAAGCTGCGCCGCTGAGCCGCGCGGGTCCAACGGGCGTTAAGCTCCACTCAACCAATCAAGCAGGGTACGAGTCAAATGACCGCAGACGAAATCAAGCATCTGATCGAGACCGGTCTGCCGGACGCCACCGTCAGCGTGATCGGCGATGACGGCGCGCATTTCCAGGCGGAAGTCGTGTGGGCCGGGTTCGAAGGCAAGAACATGATCGCCCAGCATCGCGAGGTTTACGCCACGCTCGGCGCTCGCATGGGCAACGAGATTCACGCCTTGCAGCTGCGAACGCGCGCCAGCTGAGCCGACACGCCCCATGGACAAACTGATCGTCGAAGGCAACGGCCCGCTCCGGGGCGATGTCCGCGCATCCGGCGCCAAGAACGCCTCCTTGCCGATCCTGTGCGCCTGCCTGCTGTCCGACGAGCCCTTGCACGTCAGCAATGTGCCCGAGCTGCACGATGTCACCACCACCAAGCGTCTGCTCGCGCAGATGGGCGTGAAGGTCTCGCTCGGGGAAGCCAACAGCGTCACCGTCGATGCCCGCGGCGTGCACACGCATATCGCGCCGTACGAACTGGTGAAGACCATGCGCGCCTCCATCCTCGTGCTGGGGCCGCTGGTGGCGCGCCACGGCGAGGCGCAGGTGTCCTTGCCCGGTGGCTGCGCGATCGGCGCGCGCCCGGTCAATGTCCACCTTGAGGGACTCAAGGCGATGGGCGCGGAAATCCTGCTCGAAGACGGTTTCATCAAGGCGCGTGCGTCACGCCTGCGCGGGACCACCGTGGTGATGGAGCAGGTGTCGGTGACCGGTACCGAGAATCTGATGATGGCGGCCTGTCTGGCCGAAGGCACCACGGTGCTCGAAAACGCCGCGCGAGAGCCGGAAGTCGTCGATCTGGCGGTCTGCCTGACGGCCATGGGCGCGCGGATCCGGGGCGCCGGAACCTCGACGGTCGTGGTGGAAGGCGTGGAGCGGCTGCACGAGGCCCGCCATCAAGTGCTGCCGGACCGCATCGAAACCGGCACCTTCCTGGTGGCCGCGGCGATGACACGTGGCCGCATCACGGTGCACGACACCGATCCGGACCTGCTCGACGCCGTGCTCCAGAAGCTGCGTGGTGCGGGTGCCGTGATCCTGGCCGGCGACAGCACCATCGAACTGGACATGCGTGGCGCGCGGCCGCGCAGCGTGGACGTTCACACCGCGCCGCATCCCGGTTTCCCGACCGACATGCAGGCGCAGTTCATGGCGCTCGACGCGGTTGCCGAAGGCGCCGGAATCATCACCGAGACGATTTTCGAAAACCGGTTCATGCACGCGCTGGAGCTGCAGCGCCTCGGCGCCGATATTCGTATCGAGGGACACACCGCCGTCGTCAGTGGTCGCGAGCGGCTCAAGGGCGCACCGGTGATGGCGACCGATCTGCGCGCATCGGCTTCACTGGTGCTGGCCGCCCTGGTCGCCGAAGGCGAGACCCTGATCGACCGCATCTACCACATCGATCGCGGCTACGAGCACATCGAGGACAAGCTGCGCGGACTCGGCGCCAAGATTCGACGTCAGTCCTGAAGGCGGCTTCGGGCTTCAGAAACTGAGCAGCGGTCCGCTTCCGGCATCACTGCGTTCGCGTCGCGCCGCCGGTGAACCCCGACGAGGGATCGGGGGCAGCTGAACGCTGTGCTGCTGGTGCCCCAGCATGTGGAAATCGGCGGTGCGCGCCAGCACCTCGGCGATGTCGGGCCAGTTGACGCCGGCGCGGCTCGCCAGTTCACGCACGCGCGGATTGGCATAGCGGCGACGCAGCACCCGGTTGCCGTTTTGCTCGACGCCCAGCGCGCGTGGCAGACCCAGCCATTTGAATTCCTGGATCAGCCAGGTGGCCAGCGACAACGGCGGTGGCCGTACGCCAAACCGTTTCGAGAGGTCGCGCAGTACCGATCGCAGCGGCGGGATGCGCGGGTCGAACAGCCACAGCGGCTCGTCTGCCAGATCCCAGTGCTGCGGCAGGCTCGCGAGCAGCTCGGCCGCGAAGTCGGCGCTGATGGCCGGCAGCCATTCCAGGTCCGAAGCCGGCATCACCTTGAGGCTGCGCATACGCACGCGTTCCAGCAGAGAGACCAGATTCGGATTGTGTTCGTAGCTGCCGCTGCGGGAATCGCCCAAGACCAAGCCGGTGTGGACGCGGGCCGGTGCACGACGAGCTTTGTGCAGCTCCCGCATCAGGGTGTTGTAGGCCAACACCAGGCAACCGGTTTCGCGCGGCATTTGCAGCGCGCGCCGCATTGCACGGTCCTCGTCCCAGGTGCCGAGCTGTGCGAGTTTGCGTGTCGGGTCCAGCACCTCGCCCAAGGAAAAGTCGGTGACCAGGCTGACGTGCCGCACGCCGCTGCCGATGATGGCCGCCGCCAGGCTGGTCATTGCCAAGCGCAGCGCCGGGAGATTGTCGTAGCGTTTTGAGAGTGCGCCACGCTGCAGCATCACGAAAATCGAGGCGCGCTCGCTGACCGGCGCCAAGCCGCCGACGAAGCGTTCGTAGCTGGGTATCGCTTCGAGTCTGCGCACTTGCTCGCCGCGTCGGGTCAGCGCTGCGACGAGTGCTTGCGTGAGGCTGCCCGGAGTGCCGATGACGGTCGAGTGCCGCGTCTGCGCGTTCGGTAATGGCGCGGTCTCCTCGACACGTTCTGTCACCCGCTGCTTCACCCGTTCCGATGTCTCCAGCGTTGGCCTGAACGGGGTCGCATCGGGTGCACGTTCCGCATTCGGTGCGGGCGGGGAAGCGCTTGGCTCGGCGTAGCCATCGGGCACGCGATCGATATCCAGTGCATGACTGAGCAGCGCTTCCGGGCTCCAGAAGAAGCGAATCGTAGGGCAGGCCGAATCGCCGAAGTCGATCACCATTACCGCCGGGGTGCGCGAATGGCGTGGCCGGTCGCCGTGGCGCAGTTCCGTGTGCGTCCAGTCCGTTTCCCAGACGAATTCGATGATCGTCGAATGACGGCAGCGGTGCGCGGCCGCCAGACGGATTTCGTGCAGACCGAGTTTGCGCAAGCCGAACACGAAGCCGCGAATCGCCTGGCGACCGGCGTATTCGTAACCGCTGACCATGTCGATCAGCCGGCTGGCTTCCGGCAGCAACTCCGTTTCAAGTGAGTTTCCCCGCAGCAGCAGGTTGACGTGTTCGACCCAATTCTGTGCAAACGTATTCGACATGTTGACCCCGATATCTGGTGGGCATCCATGCCGCCGTAGTGCATTTTCTCTACAGCAATATTCGTGGCTGCCAGCGCGGATTGTCCGGCGATGCAGACTGAACGGCGCCGATTGAGCGATCGGCGGCCGGGACCGCCGCTCCGTGTTGCGTGATTCGTTGAGATGGCTCAAGTTGATTCACCGCCCCCGGCCGGGAGAAGTGCATTGCCGCAATTCCCAGAAGTCGCAGTCGTCATCGTCGGCCTGGGTCTGCTCGGTGCCTGCCGCCCCGGGTCGCCCGATGCGTCGCCCGCGCTCGCCGGTTCGGTCTGGGTTGTCAGCGAATCCGACGGGGTAGCGGCGGATACGCGCTATGCCTTGCTCACCGGTGGCAAGCTGATCGTGGACGCGGGGGCGGGCGGTGGTCCGCCGATGGTGGGACGCTGGTCTCGGGCCGGGACGGTCTGGTCCTGGTCGAGGATTCGATCGCCTATCCGACCGACATCGTCGAACACGACGCGAAGCAGCCGGTGCTGCGCAGCCACAATCCCGGTGGCACGCTGATGATTCATCGGATGGCACCGCCCCGGTAGCCGCCGCGGGGTTTCGGCGGCGATTGCCGGGGCTCGGTACAATCGCGCGCCCAACCCCAAGCCAAACGACCACGGCGGCCATGACCATGCTGACGCTGGCTCTCTCGAAGGGCCGCATACTCGAGGAAACCCTGCCGACACTTCAGGCGATCGGTCTGCAGCCGGCTGGCGATATCGATCGGCTGCTGCGCGTGCCTTCACGTCATCCCCAGGTCCAGCATCTGATCATCCGCCCCACGGATGTGCCGACCTATGTGGAATACGGCGCTGCCGATTTTGGCATCGTCGGCAAGGACATACTGATGGAGCACGGCAGTGGATCGCTCTACGAGCCGCTGGATCTCGGCATCGCACAATGCCGGCTGATGGTGGCCGGCTTGCCCGGAACCAAACCCCTGCGCCACCGTCGTCTGCGCGTGGCGACCAAATATCCCGAGATCACGCGGCGCTACTTCGCGCAGCAGGGCAAGCAGGTCGAGATCATCAAGCTGTATGGCTCGATGGAACTGGCGCCGCTGGTGGAACTGGCGGACGTAATCGTCGATCTCGTCGCCACCGGCAAGACGCTCAAGGCCAACGGCCTGGTCGAACTGGAGCACATCGCGGACGTATCCTCGCGTCTGGTCGTCAACAAGGCTGCGATGAAGACCAAACATGCCGCACTGCGCTACTGGCTCGACCGTTTCCGGGAGGCCACGGAGACTGCCCATGCCTGAGATCAATCGCCTCGACAGCACGAACGCGGATTTCGGGGCGCGTCTTGATGCGCTGCTCGACCGTTTGCCCGAGCGCGACTCCCAGGTGCAGAGCGTGGTCGCCGGCATCATCGCGGACGTGCGTGTACGCGGTGATGCCGCGGTGCTCGAATACACGCGACGCTTCGACCGCTTGGATGCCACCAGTCTGAAGGCCCTCGAGATTCCGCGCGAGCGATTGAAGGCGGCCTGGGATGGGCTGCCGACGGCGCTGCGCGAGGCCCTGTCGACAGCACATCGGCGCATCCGTGACTATGCCGAACGGCAGGGCCTGCAGGGTTTCAGCTTTATCGATGCGCACGGCAACGAACTCGGTCAGCGCGTCACCGCGATGGACCGCGTAGGGCTGTATGCGCCGGGCGGCAAGGCGGCGTACCCGTCGTCCGTGCTGATGAACGCCGTGCCTGCCAAGGTGGCCGGCGTGCGTGAGCTGGTGATGTGCGTGCCGACGCCCGACGGCATCGTCAACGAGACCGTGCTGGCGGCGATCCACTTGAGCGGCGTCGACCGTGTGTTCACGATCGGCGGCGCCCAGGCCGTGGCGGCGATGGCCTGCGGTACCCAGACGATTGCCCAGGTCGACAAGATCGTCGGCCCCGGCAATGCCTATGTCGCCGAGGCCAAGCGTCAGGTCTTCGGCATGGTCGGGATCGATTCGATCGCCGGCCCGTCCGAAATCGTGGTGATCTGCGATGGCCAGACCGACCCGCGCTGGACCGCGATGGACCTGTTCTCCCAGGCCGAGCATGACGAGGAAGCCCAGTCCATTCTGATCTCGCCGGACGCAGCCTATCTCGACGCGGTGCAGGCGGCGATGGACGAGCGGCTCGCAGAACTGCCACGTGCCGAGATCGTGCGTGCCTCGCTGCGCGCGCGCGGCGCCCTGATCCTGGTGCGCGATCTGAGCGAAGCCGTCGGGGTTTCGAACCACATTGCGCCGGAGCATCTCGAGCTGTCCGTGGCCGATCCGGACGCCTTGCTGGCATCGGTGCGTCACGCTGGCGCGATCTTCATGGGCCGACACACGCCCGAGGCCTTCGGCGATTATTGTGCCGGCCCCAATCATGTGTTGCCGACCTCGCGCGCGGCACGTTATGCAAACCCGTTGGGCGTCTACGAATTCCAGAAACGCAGCAGCCTGATCCGCTGCAGCCCCGAGGGTGCGCGGGCGCTGGCGCCGATCGCCAGCCGGCTCGCGGACGCGGAAGGCCTGCAGGCTCACGCCGCGAGTGCCAGGGATCGTAGCTGAGCGTCGAGCCCCTGACCGGAAACAACGGCCGGATTCAGGCTTGCCGACAAGACAATGGCCCGCACCGGATTCCGATGCGGGCCATTGTTGACCGCCGTTGTACGGATCAGCCTTCCGCGAGCTTGTCCAGATAACGCTCCGCGTCCAGCGCCGCGCGGCAGCCGGTGCCGGCCGAGGTCACGGCCTGACGGTAGACATGATCCATCACGTCGCCGGCCGCGAACACGCCTTCGACGCTGGTCGCCGTGGAGTCGGCACCGGAACCGGCCTTGACCTGGATGTAGCCGTTCTCCATGTCGAGCTGGCCTTCGAAGATGCCGGTGTTCGGACGATGTCCGATCGCGACGAACACGCCGGCCAGCGGCACATCCCGGGTTTCGCCGGTCTGCGCGTGCTTGATGCGCATGCCGGTGACGCCGGTGTCGTCGCCGATCACTTCGTCGAGCTCGTGATTCCACTCGATCGCAGCCTTGCCTTCCTCGACACGCTTGGCGAGCTTGTCGTGCAGGATCTTCTCGCCGCGGAACTTGTCGCGACGATGCACCACGGTGACTTTCTTGGCGATGTTGGACAGGTACAGCGCTTCCTCGACGGCGGTGTTGCCACCACCGATCACGGCGACTTCCTGGTTCTTGTAGAAGAAGCCATCGCAGGTTGCGCACGCTGAGACGCCCTTGCCCTTGAAGGCTTCCTCCGACGGCAGGCCCAGGTACATCGCCGAGGCGCCGGTGGCGATGATCAGCGCGTCGCAGGTGTAACTGCCCTGGTCACCGACCAGCGTGAACGGACGAACCTTCACATTCACTTCATGGATGTGGTCGTAGATCATCTGCGTGTTGAAGCGTTCCGCGTGCAGCCGCATGCGCTCCATCAGGTCGGGACCGAGCAGGCCCTCGACGTCGCCGGGCCAATTGTCCACGTCGGTCGTCGTCATCAATTGCCCGCCCTGCTCCAGGCCGGTGATCAGCGCGGGATTCAGGTTGGCGCGCGCCGCATAGATCGCGGCGGTATAGCCGGCCGGGCCCGAGCCGAGAATGATGAGGCGATGGTGTTGGCTTGTACTCATTTTTGATTTCCATCAGACCGTAAGGTCCCGCCCTCCGCGAACCGGAGGACGGGCGTTGAGGCGGCCGTGCGGGTTTACAGCGACTCGCCGTGCTGCGCGAGATATTCGGCCACGCCGGCGGTGTCCGCCTTCATCCCGCTCTGGCCCTTCTGCCAGCCGGCCGGACAGACTTCGCCATGCTCCTCGTGGAACTGCAGCGCATCGACCACGCGCAGCATATCGTCGACGTTGCGGCCCAGCGGCAGGTTGTTGACGGTCTGGTGCTGCACCGTGCCCTCCTTGTCGATCAGGAACGAGGCGCGGAACGCGACGCCGGCGCCCGGGGCCTCGATGCCATAGGCCTGCGCGATCTCATGGGTCACATCGGCCACCATCGGGAATCCGACTTCACCGATGCCGCCCTTGTTGATCGGCGTCTGGCGCCAGGCGAAATGGGTGAACTGCGAATCGATCGACACGCCGACGAGCTGCACGCCACGCTCTTCGAAGGCCTTGCGGCGATGCTCGTGCGCGATGATCTCGGACGGGCACACGAAAGTGAAGTCCAGCGGCCAGAAGAACAGCACGACATATTGGCCACGCAGTTCGGACAGTTTGAAGCTCTCGGTGATCGAGCCGTCGCCGAGTACGGCCGCGGCAGTGAAATCAGGGGCGGTACGCCCAACCAGTACGCTCATGCTTGATGCTCCTAGATGGTTTCAGCACTACGGATGCAGCTTCGCCGCATCATGGCGCGGAAGGATAGAAAATACCGGACAATAGGTCAATGCAAACGTTTGGATAAAATCAATAGAATTTACTAATTGAAGGTGTCGTCATGGTATCGTCGCTGGAGACTTGACGATGGGGTTTGCGATGCAGTTCTTCAAGTACGTCGGCGTCTGCGCGATCTTCGTGATCATGTCGAATGCCCCGATCGAGGCGGCCGCCGCCGCACCGCCCGAACTGAGGGTGCCCGACGGTTTCAGTATCGAGACCTTTTATGACGATGTACCGGGTGCCCGGGCACTCGCCCGGGGCGACGATGGAACGATCTATGTCTCCACCCGTGAAGTCGGGTCCGTCTACGCGCTGAGCGACGAAGATGGTGATGGCACGCCCGACCGACGCCGCGTGCTCGCGCAGGGCATGACCCAGCCGACCGGCATCGCCTGGCATGACGGCGATCTGTACGTGGCGGAAATCGACCACATCTGGCGCTATCCGGACATCGCCAAGCATCTCGATTCGCCGCAGCGCGAATCGGTGCGTGATGACCTGCCGGACGCCACTCACCATGGTTGGCGCTACATCGCGTTCGGACCGGACGGCAAGCTCTACGTGGCGATCGGTGCACCCTGCAATATCTGCGAACCGGACGACTTCGTCCGGGATGACCGCAGCCTGCAATTCGGCTCGATCACGCGCATGAATCCGGACGGCTCGGAGTGGGAAGTCTACGCGCGCGGTATCCGCAATTCGGTGGGCTTCACCTGGGACGACGAGGGTGAACTCTGGTTCACCGACAACGGCAGGGACTGGCTCGGAGACGATCTGCCGCCGGGCGAACTCAATCACGCGAGCGGTCCGGGTGAACACTTCGGCTATCCGTACTGTCACGGCGGTACCGTGCCGGACCCGGAATTCGGCAAGGGCAAGGACTGTGACGAGTTCGTGGCGCCGGCGCAGGCGCTGGGGCCGCACGTGGCGCCGCTGGGCGTGAAGTTCTACACCGGCAGCCAGTTTCCGGCGGCGATGCGCGGGCAGGTCTTCATCGCCGAGCACGGCTCATGGAATCGCTCCGAGCGCATCGGCTATCGCGTCACGCGGGTCAGGCTGGATGACGACGGCAAGGGTGTCGAGTACGTGCCGTTCGTGACCGGCTGGCTGGACGGTGAGCGAGTGCGCGGCCGACCGGTTGATCTGCTGGTGCAACCGGACGGCTCGATGCTGGTTTCGGACGATGCGCAGGGGCGGATCTATCGGGTCCGGTATACCGGCGAGTAATGCGAGCTCGACGCCGGTTCGGGTTCCGTGCGAGCGTGAGCTTGCGTCGGACATCCCATTCAGGCAAGTCGTTCATAATGACGGCTTCAGACTTTTTGTCCTTACAGTCCCGCCGCTGCGGGCTTACACGTGCCGTCAATGACTAAAGAAAAATCCCTGATCCGTCGCGTTTTCGGATTCATCTGGGGCGCCGTCGTTCTGGTGTATCGGGCGATCGTGGTGATCAGCCTGCTGCTGTCGCTGCTGATCCTGTACATGATGTTCACCGGCGGGCAGCCGCCAGCCATCGAAGACAACATCGCGCTGGTGGTGGCCCCGGCGGGTACCCTGGTCGACGCCAGCGATCAGGATCCCGCGCAGCGCTTCTTCGAGGAACTCAGCGGGGAAGGCCCGTCGCAGACCCAGGTCGGCGATCTGGTCGAGGCGATCGATCGCGCGGCCGAGGACGATCGCATCAGCATGATCGCGCTGAAGCTGGATGAAATGACGGCCGCGGGCATGGCGCAGGTCGAGGAGGTCGGCATGGCGCTGGACCGTTTCAAGGCCAGCGGCAAGCCGGTCACGGTCTACGGCCAGTTCTTCGGTCAGTCGCAGTATCTGCTGGCTTCCCACGCCAGCGATATTTCTCTGGACCCGATGGGTTCGGTGCTGATCGAAGGGTTCTCCAGCTACGGCTATTTCTTCAAGGACGGACTCGACAAGCTCGGGCTCAATGTCCATGTGTTCCGGGTGGGCGAGTACAAGTCGGCGGTCGAGCCGTTCCTGCGCAACGACATGTCGGAGGCGGCCAAGACGGCGAATCGCGACTGGCTGGGTGATCTCTGGGGCGTCTATGGTGATGAGATCGCCGCGCAGCGTGGTCCCGATGCCCAGACGGTGACCAATTACGTGCAGAGCCTGGCCGACGAGATGGAACGCAGCGGGGGCGATTCGGCCAGCGTCGCGCTGGATGCCGGCTTGGTCACGCGCCTGGAAACACTCGGCGAATACCGTGCCCGTATGGGCCAGACCGTGGGCATCGACGAGGAAGGACATGGCAGCTTCCGTCAGGTGCGCGACCTGGCCTATCTGAAGTCGGTGCGTCACCACCAGCCGAGCACCGCCGCGCGCAAGGTTGCCGTGGTCACGGTGCAGGGCGCCATCGTCGATGGATTCGGTGAGTCCGGACAGGCCGGCGGCGACCTGATCGCCAGTCTGCTCGATGAGGCACGCCGCGACGACGAGGTTGATGCCGTCGTCCTGCGTGTCGATTCACCCGGCGGCAGCGTGACCGCGTCCGAGCGCATCCGTCGCGCCGTGATTGCGCTGCGTGACGATGGCAAGCCGGTGGTGGCCTCGATGTCCTCGGTGGCCGCGTCCGGCGGCTACTGGGTGTCGATGTCGACTGACAAGATCTACGCCTATCCCAGCACCATCACCGGCTCGATCGGCATCTTCGGCCTGTTGCTGACTACCGAGGACACGTTCTCGAAGCTCGGCATCAGTGTCGATGGCGTCGGCACGACCTCCTTGGCCGGTGCGTTCCGCGGCGACCGTCCGCTGTCGCCCGATGTCTCGCGCATCATCCAGGCGAGCATCGAACACGGCTATCAGACCTTCATCAATGGCGTCGCCCAGGGCCGCGAAATGCCGGTGGAGCGTGTTGACGAGATCGCGCGCGGTCGCGTCTGGAGCGGCCAGGACGCCCAGGAACTGGGCTTGGTCGATGCGCTCGGCAGCTTCGACGACGCGGTGCAGGCCGCTGCGGAACTGGCGGGTCTGAGCGAAGGGGACTATCAAATCGACCGGCGCGAACCCGACTGGGGTTTCCCGGGAGATCTGCTGCAGCAACTGCGTCCGCGCGTGAGCCTGTCGATGCTGCCGGGCCTCGGCTCGGCACTGGAGAAGATGGCCGCGCAAGTGGACTGGAGCCGGCGGCTGGCCTGGGTCAACGATCCGCAGCACCAGTACGCCTACTGCTTCTGCGATACCCGCGACGCGATGCGTTGACATGGATACGCTGGTCGTCGATGGAATGCGCATTTGCTATACGGCTGCGGGCTCCGGTCCACCGCTGTTGCTGATTCATGGCCTCGGCGCCAATCGCAGCGACTGGGATTCGCAGATTCCGGAGTTCTCCAAGCACTACCGGGTGATCGCCCCGGATCTTCCGGGCTACGGCGACAGCGCCAAACCCTTGCGCCTGTACTCGGTGCCGTATTTCGCGCAGCTGATGTGGCAGCTGTGTGATCGTCTGGGTCTGGAGCAGATCAGCATCGTCGGGCACTCCATGGGCGGCGCCACGGCGTTGCAGATGGCCGTGGATGCGCCTGATCGGGTCGAGCGCATGGTCATCGCCAACAGTGTTCCAACCTTCACGCCGCGCAATTTCGAGGAGTATCGGGAATTCGCGCTGCGCATGGGGCTGATGACGGTGTTCGGGCCGCGTCTGCTCGCCACGTTCATGTCGCGCCGGATGTTTCCGCGTGCCGACCAGACCGCGCAGCGCGAACGTTCGATCGCACGCAGCAAGCACAATCACCGCCATACCTATCTGGTGAGCCTGCTGGCGCTGGCGCGCTGGTCGGTACGCGCGGACCTGCCCAAGCTGCGGATTCCGACGCTGGTGATCGCCGCGGAGAAGGACTACTTTCCGTTCGAAGACGTCCAGCAGTTCGCCTCCGAGCTTCCGTTGGGCGAGCTTCAGGCATTCCCCGGCACCCGGCACGGTCTGCCGATGGAAGTACCGGAAGCGTTCAACGAGTCGGTGCTGGGATTCCTGTTGTGCGAGCCGGCCCCCGCCGTCAGGCGTCGGCGACGCAAGGCGGCAGTCGAGACTACCTGAGGGCGACGCGCAGAGCGGCGTTGATGTCCGGCAGCGCGGCGCCCGGCGCCAGCAGACGCATCGACAGGTCCACGGCCTGCACATGCTTGGTCAGACCGCCGATCGAAATCCGGTCCACGCCGGTATCGGCGATCGAGCGCACATTGTTGAGGCTGATGCCGCCGGAGGCTTCCAGTACGCTGTCGCCACGGTTGTAGCGGCGAAAATCGCGGCCCATGTTGACCGCCTTGGCGAGAATGTGGGTCGGAAAATCATCCAGCAGCAGCAGGTCCACGCGTTCTTCCAGTGCGGCCTGCACCTCGCTCAGGTTCTCGGCCTCGCACATCAGCGGCACACCCGCATTCAGCGCACGCGCTGCGCGAATTGCTTCCTTGATGCCGCCGGCCGCGACAATGTGGTTCTCCTTGATCAGGATGCCGTCGTATAGACCGAAGCGATGATTGTCACCGCCGCCTGCCGTTACGGCATGCTTCTGCGCCGAGCGCAGACCCGGCAGCGTCTTGCGGGTATCGACGATGCGCGCCTGAGTGCCACGAATCCGCTCCACAAAACGGCGGACCACCGTGGCCGTGCCCGACAGCGTCTGCAGGAAGTTCAGACCGGTGCGTTCGCCGGTCAGGATCGAGCGGGCGGGACCGCGCAGGACACACAGGCGACCATCCGCGCGGATGCTGGCGCCATCCTCGACGTCCCAGGCGATCTCGACGCGGGGGTCGATCTGGCGGAACACCTCGTCGAACCATGGGCGTCCGCAGAACACGGCACTTTCTCTGGCGACCACGTAGCCCACTGCCGTCGCGTCCGCAGCGATCAGTTTGGCGGTCACATCACCGCTGCCCACGTCCTCGGCGAGTGCACGCGTAACGAGGGCGGTGACATCCTTCTGTACTTCGTCCGGCAAGCTGTTTTGCCCCATCTATCGGTCCTGTGGGCTATTTTCAAGCGTCAACCGCGATTCACGGTGATGTCATATGGTACGTCGCGCCGTGGCGCGCGGCGAATGTGGCGCGCGCCACCTGCAGCTCAGGGCGACAGCAGCAATTCCAGCAGTGCCTTCTGGGCATGCATCCGGTTCTCGGCTTCGACCCAGACCACACTCTGCGGGCCGTCGATGACCTCGGCGGTGACTTCCTCACCCCGATGCGCCGGCAGGCAGTGCATGAACAGGGCGTCCGCCTTCGCCAGCTTCATCAGCGCCTCGTTGACCTGATAACCGTCGAAGGCCGACAGTCGATCGGCCTGCTCGTCTTCCTGGCCCATGCTGGCCCAGACGTCAGTGACGATCAGATCGGCGTCGCGCGCGGCAACAGCAGGGTCCTCGTCGATCTCGGCGTGGCTGCCGGCGAAGGCCAGCCAGTCCGGGTCCGGTTCGAAGCCCTTGGGGCAGGCCACGGCGAGCTGGAAGTCGAACAGGCGCGCCGCTTCCAGAAACGAATTGCAGACATTGTTGCCATCACCGATCCAGGCGATGCGTCGTCCCGCGATCGGCCCGCGCAGTTCGACGAAGGTCTGGATATCGGCCAGCAGCTGGCAGGGGTGGGTCCTGTCGGTGAGGCCATTGATGACCGGAACGCGCGAATGCTGCGCGATCTCCTCAAGCTCCGCCTGGGAATCGTTACGCACCATGATCCCGTCGCACATCGACGACAGCACGCGGGCGGTGTCGGCCAGCGGTTCGCCGCGGCCAAGCTGCGTGTCGCGCGGCGACAGAAACAGCGCGTGGCCGCCCAGTTGCGACATCGCCACCTCGAACGAAACGCGCGTTCGGGTCGAGCTTTTCTGGAAAACCATCGCCAGGCAGCGGCCGGCCAAAGGCCGCGCATGCTCGTAGCGCGTGGCCTTGAGCACGATGGCCCGGTCAATCAATGCGTGCAGTTCGGACGCTGCGAGGTCCGAAAGAAGTCGAAAATGACGCGTCACGGTGTGAGTCCCCGAAAAGTTCCGCCGTGACGCAGCACGGCGCAACCAGGCCACAGCCCGAAAGCAAAAGGCCGCCTCGCGGCGGCCCTGAGCTTCAAGCCTTGTTCAGCAGACAGCTTACCCGAGATTCTGCTCCACGAAATCCCAGTTCACCAGCGCCCAGAAGTGCTCGAGATAGCTCGGGCGCGCGTTGCGATAGTCGATGTAGTAGGCGTGTTCCCAGACATCGCAGGTCAGCAGCGCGGTCTTGCCCTCGGTCATCGGTGTGCCGGCATTGGCGGTGCTCATGATTTCGAGCGAACCGTCGCTGTTCTTGACCAGCCAGGCCCAGCCGGAGCCGAAGGTGCCGGCGGCCACATCGGAAAACTTCTTCTTGAAGTCCTCGATGCCACCGAAATTCTTGATCAGCGCATCGGCGAGCTTCTCGCCGGGCTCGCCGGAATTCGGCGTCAGGCAGTTCCAGAAAAACGTGTGATTCCAGACCTGCGCAACCTGGTTGAACAGCTTGCCGGACGACTTCATGATGATGTCTTCCAGCGCCATGCTTTCGTATTCGGTACCAGGAATGATCTCATTGGCAGTATCGAGATACTTCTTGTGATGCTTGCCGTAGTGAAAGTCGAGCGTCTCGGCCGACATATGTGGCGCGAGTGCATCGCGGGGGTACGGCAGCTCGGGCAACGTCAGGGCCATATCATTTCCTCTTGGTTGGCTGGGGCCGGCGCGGGGTACGCGGCCTTGCTTTGGGGGTCGCCAGTGGCAACTGCCGAAAACCTTAGGCCACGACCATGACATTTTCAAGCGAATTCGCGATCGATCGCCAAGTCGCCGAGCGCCTGCCAATGCGTTGACAGACGGGCGTTCAGCGGGTGTTCGGTTGCCCGCACGAGGCTCAGTTTGGCGGCGGATTCGGAATTGACGGGGCAAACGCCTATAATCGGCGGCCGCAATAGCCCACGTGCCCTAGAGGTGGCCTATGGACGCGCTCGAGCGCATTGAAAAGCAGGTTTCCGAAAATCCCATCATTGTCTACATGAAGGGCAGTCCGGATTTTCCCCAGTGTGGATTCTCCGCACGAGTTGTGCAGGTTCTGAAGTCCTGCGGGGTGGAGTTCGCCTACGTCAATATTTATGAAGACGAGGAGATTTACCGCGCGCTTCCGAAATATGCGAATTGGCCGACATTTCCGCAATTGTTCGTCAAGGGCGAACTGGTCGGCGGCTGCGACATCACGCTGGATCTCAACGAGTCCGGCGAGTTGAAGAAGATGCTGGAGGAGGCCGCAGGCATCAAAGCCTGATCCCCTGAGAGCAAGTGCATTAGATGTACCAGATCGGCGGCCTGTTTGCGGACAGGCCGCCTTTTTTGTGCTTCTCTCAATCCGACAGCGGCGGTTGATCGTGATCGTGCGTCGCCGTCGCCGTCGCCGCCGTCGGCTTGCCATCGACGATGACCGCCGTGAATCCGATCTTGTCGTGAATCGCCTGGCGGTTGTCATCCCAATACACCTGCAGAAATCCCAGCAGCCCGGTGGCCAGCCCCGCCGCGTAGCCGCCGTAGCGCGAGAATGCGTCCCAGTAGCTCAGCGGTCGTCCGCTGAGGTGCACGATGCGTATGCCGAGCAGGTGCTTGCCGGGGGTGCGGCCGTTCCACCAGACCGGCAGCAAGGTGAAATAGAGCGCGCCCCAACCTACGCCCAGGCCGAGGTCGCTGATCAGCGTACGCAGCGCAGCCACCACGCTGAAATCGCGAATCCGCTCGCCGAACGGGACGGATTGGGCATCAGCTTCTGGCTCCGGCCCGGAATCCTCGGTTTCACCGGGTGATCCCGGATGCCCGGCGATGGCTGCCCGTGCGGCATCAATCAGGCGCTCGCGCTCCGTGTCGTCGCTGACGGCGCCCTGAGCCAGCCCCTCGACCGATTCGATGGTGTCGTCGGCAGATTCGCCGGCGTCGCGCAGCGCGGTCGCAAAGTTCACCACGGCGGCCTCTCGGCAGTCGGTGTCGCGACATAGATCGATGCTGGCGACGGCGCCGCCGATGGCGAGTCCTTCCGCGCTCGGGCGGGCTTCGCGCGAACGCGTATCGGAGTTGGCGTCCTGCCAGATCGGGTTGAGGATCGAGACGGTAAGAGCGAATACGATGACCGCGCAAACCGCGAGCGCGCCTTTGCCGGCCAGCTTGGACCGGCGTCCCTTGCCGAGCCGCCGTCCACCCAGGACGTAGACGGCCGCCGCGGCGCCACCGGCCAGCAGCAGGCCGCCGCCGTGCGAGACCGTGGCCACCAGCGCGCCGTCGACCGCCAGGGCCAGCGCGCGCCGCGAAGGTTTCGCCAGCGCGGTGCCCATCAATTCGGCGGACACACGGAACGCTTCGGGGGTCACCGATCGGCGGCGAAGGGCGGATTCCGATCGGGATCGGTGGTCGGTCTGCATGCGTGAATGTCCGGTTCTGCAAGGGGCTGGGTATACAATAGCCATCTGCGCATCACGCTAGGCCGATCCCGAATCCCGCAAGGAGATAAAGACGATGGCTCGACACGTTCGATACCCTGAAGCCGGCGAAAAAGTTCGCATCGAAAATGGCAAGCTGCTGGTGCCGAGCCAGCCGATCATTGGCTACGTCGAAGGTGACGGTATCGGTCCGGACATCACCCGGGCCTGTCTGCGGGTCTGGGATGCGGCGGTCGAAAAAGCGTACGGCGGCGAACGCAGGATCCACTGGTGTGAAGTGTTTCTCGGCGAAAAGGCGGCCGGGCTCTACGATGGCGACTACTGTCCCGCCGAAACGCTGGAGGCGCTCAGCGACCTCGTCATTTCGATCAAGGGGCCGCTGACCACGCCGGTCGGCGGCGGCTTCCGCTCGCTCAACGTCGCGTTGCGTCAGGATCTGGACCTGTATGCCTGCGTGCGCCCGGTTCGCCACTATGCCGGGGTGCCCAGTCCGCTGAAGGCCCCCGGCAAAGTTGACGTGGTGATCTTTCGCGAGAACACCGAAGACGTCTATGCCGGTATCGAATACAAGACCGGCACGCCCGAAAACCTCAAGCTCGCCAAATTCCTGCGCGAAGAGCTGAACGCCAAGTTCTTCGATGACGCGGGTCTGGGCGTCAAGCCGATTTCGGAATTCGGTTCCAAGCGCTTGGTGCGCAAGGCCATCCAGTACGCGATCGACAACGGACGCGAATCGGTGACCCTGGTGCACAAGGGCAACATCATGAAGTTCACCGAAGGTGCGTTCCGCAGTTGGGGTTACGAGGTGGCGCGCGAGGAGTTCGGCGAGGTCACCATCACCGAGGAACAGCTCTACGGCGAGTTCAAGGGCAAGGTTCCGGACGGTCGGATCGTCATCAAGGACCGCATCGCCGATATCATGTTCCAGATGATGCTGCTGCGTCCCGAGGAGTTCGACGTGCTCGCCACGATGAACCTCAACGGGGACTTTCTCTCCGATGCGATCGCGGCCGAGGTCGGCGGCGTCGGCATCGCGCCGGGCGCCAACATGGCCGACCACGTGGCGGTGTTCGAAGCGACGCACGGCACCGCACCGAAGTACGCCAACCTCAACAAGGTCAATCCGGGTTCGCTGCTGTTTTCGGGCGTGATGATGCTGGAGTACATGGGGTGGCAGGAAGCGGCGGACCTGATCACCCTGGCCTATCCGGAAGTGGTCACCGACGGCATCGTCACCTATGATTTCGCTCGCCAGATCGACGGCGCCACTGAAGTCGGCACCTCGCAGTTCGCCGATGCGCTGATCGAACGCCTTCAGGGCGGTATCGACCTGGACGCGAAGCGGCGCGCGCAGCAGGAACAGTTGATGAAGGAGCGCAAGCAGCGCGAGATCCGCCGCCTGCTGCAGCCCATGGAAGAACTGGTCGCGACCGGCAAAGTGCCCACCACGGTGCGCGACCTGATGACGCGCTCCCTGATCACCGTGACCGACGAGGAAAACGTGGAGACCGCGATGCACGTGATGGCGGACGCGGGTGTCTCCAGCGTGGTGGTGGAGCCGGACGCGAGTGGCGCCTGGGGTATCCTCACCAAGCGCGACATCGTCACCAAAATCGTCAATGGCGACCGGAATCCGGCGACCACCAGGGTCGGCGAGATCGCGACGAGGCCGGTGGTCTCGGTCGCGGCCGAAGCCTCTGTTCGGGAGGCGGCCAGCCTGCTGTCGAGCCAGAACTTCTCACGTCTGACGATCGAGGAAGGCGGGCGTGTGATCGGCATGATTACCGAAGACGATATCTTCTCCACGGTGGAGCGCTTCGGCTGGTCCGAGTGAGCGGTGTCGCCACTGCGTGGCCACCTCGGGCGCGCAAAACAAGAATATTCTCGTACTCAGGAGTGTCAGATGGCCTTGCCCAAGATTCTGGAAGGCCGGCTCAGCCTGCCGGTGGTGTGTTCGCCGATGTTCATCGTGTCCAACCCGGACTTGGTGATCGCGCAGTGCAAGGCCGGCGTCGTCGGTTCGTTTCCGTCGCTCAACGCACGCCCCGCCGCGATGTTCGAGCAGTGGCTGCAACGCATCAGCGCCGAGGTCGAGGCGCACAGTCAGGCACATCCGGAGCAGCCCACCGCGCCGTTCGCCGTCAACCTGATCGTGCATCGGTCCAACGACCGTCTGCAGCATGATCTCGAGCTATGTGTGAAGTACAAGGTGCCGATCGTCATCACCTCGCTCGGTGCGCGCAGTGACGTCAACGAGGCGATTCACAGTTACGGCGGCATCGTGCTGCACGACATCATCAACGACCGTTTCGCGCGCAAGGCGATCGAGAAGGGGGCCGATGGCCTGATTGCCGTCGCTGCCGGCGCCGGTGGGCACGCGGGAACGACTTCGCCATTCGCGCTGGTGCAGGAAATCCGCGAATGGTTCGACGGTCCGCTGCTGCTGTCCGGTTGCATTGCCAACGGCCGTTCCGTGCTGGCGGCGCAGGCCATGGGGGCCGATCTGGCCTATATCGGCTCGGCCTTCATCGCGACCGACGAGGCCAACGCGATCGGTGACTACAAGCAGATGGTGGTCGATAGCCACGCAGCGGACATCGTCTACACGAGCCAATTCAGCGGAGTGAACGGCAACTACCTGAAACCTTCGATCGCCCGCGCCGGGATGGACCCGGATAACCTGGCCGATGGTGACGCCAGCGCAATGGACTTCGGTACAGCCGAAGTGAGCGACGGTACGGTCGGCCCCAAGGCCTGGAAGGACATCTGGGGTTGTGGGCAGGGGATTGGAGCGATCAAGGCGATCGAGCCGGTCGGTCAGCGGGTGGAACGCCTGTTATGCGAGTACCAGGCTGCGCGCCGGGCGCTCTGCGGCTGAGCGCGTTCGGGGCTGGGCTGAACGAGGCCCGCGTCGCGAGCAGCCGGCCGCAGCACCGCATACAGCGTCATGGCCAGCAGCAAGGGGCCGATGCCGGCCTGTCGGATCGTACCGATCTGGGTATTCAACCCCAGCGCGGCCATCGCCGTGCGCGCTGACCGCCCGAGTGACCGCCAGGACCTGCACTTCGTGAATCGTTGCGCCCGCGTACAGCCCGAAAGCGTGTTCGCTCAGCCCGAGATACGGAAAGAGCAGCGGGCATATGAACATGCCGAGTATGCCGAACACCGGCAACGTGGCCACGGCGACAGATACTCTGTGGGCCTGCCCGCGAACCACCGGTTCAGTGGCGAGCACCGCCAGACCGAAGACCGAACCGACCGCCACGGCGGCGATGGCGATGCCCGCCAGGCCCGCGCCCAAAATGTCCCGAAACTGCACGAGAAAGCGGTAGAGGACGATCCCGAGCCGCAGCCGTTGTCCGAGAGAAAGATCAACGCCAGCATTCGCAGAGTGGGCGAGTCGCGGATAGACGCTGTTGCCGATCGTGATGCCGAGCATGATGGCTAGACTCGTTGCTCCGATGCTGTGCGCGCGCAGCGGTCAATGGTGTTGGCGTCGCGGTGCCGCCGGAGGCGGTCACCCGGGAACTGGTCGAGGTCGGCCGCCCAAAGCGGCTTGAGATCGGAAATCAGGCAAATTTCAGCCGGGCCCTGTATCAATTGAAGTGCGCAAGAGGCCCGCGCTTGCCCGCGTTACGCCGATTTTTCGAATTGTCGGAGGTCCTATGACAATAGACGAGACACTGCAGAGGTCTCAGGCCTCTGCCCGGCTCGGGCAGATTCAAGATTAAGCGCTGGAAAAGTTCGGTAAACTATGTGGAATTTCTTCGAATTTGGCGAAATTGTCACTATGGTTTACTTTGTGGTAAATGGGTGTAAAAAACAGGAATGAGTCCTCGGCGGGTCGGTTAGAGTGGCCCAGCGTCGTACCCCTTACTTTGGTGGTGTAACGGGGCGAGTTGCGGACGTTCGATGGTCTGCCAACCGCTGAACGTGGCCGGACTAGACGCAGGGAGCGCAAGGGTGTCATTGAGCATGACGGACAAGCGAGAGCGGCTGGAGCAGGAGGTTTTCGACCTTTTCGGCATCCAGCCAGGGACGACCGACTACAACCTTTACCGTATCGCGCGCCTCGCGGCGCTGGGCACGTCCAGCCGTTATTCTGTAATCACGATGTTCGCGCCCAGCGGAACGCTGCCGGTGGTCGCCTATAACGTCAATCCGGACGAAGTCGACTTGTCGATGTTGTCGTCGTGCCAGGTCGTGCAGCGGACCGGGCAGGCCGTGTTCGCCGCCAGTCCGTCGGGTGTGATCAGGCGGAGCGAGCCGGATATTTCAAGCGATCTGCTGGAGATCGGCAGTGTCGCCGCAGTGCCGGTCTATGACGCCGGCAAGAAGGTGGTAGGAGCCCTGTGCGTCGCGCGTTCGCGGATTCTCTCCGACCTGGATGCGCCTACCATCAAGACCATCCTCAACGACTGCGTGCGCCTGGTCGAAGATTCCATGGGCATGCGTCGTGACGCCATGCACGACGGTCTGACGGGTCTCTACAATCGCAGAACCTTCGATCAGCAGATCGAGGTCGAATGGCGGCGTAGCCTGCGCGACCGCTCGCCGATGAGCCTGCTGATTCTGGATATCGACGAATTCAAGGCATTCAACGATGCCGCCGGACACATCGCCGGCGACAATGCCCTGAGGCGGGTTGCCTGCGCGATCACGCAGCGTGTCCGCCGTGCCGGTGATTTCGCCTGCCGTTTCGGTGGCGAGGAATTCGCGGTGATCCTGCCCTCGACCGACATCGAAAGCGCGTTGCTGATGGCGCAGTCGATTCGTGCCAATGTGGCTGCCGCCGAGATCGAGCACCCGGCACACCCGAACGGCCCCGGTCGCAGGGTCACGGTGTCCATCGGTGTGGCCACGGTCGACGAACGCCACTTCGAACGATACTCGCCGGAACAACTGCTGGCTCTCGTCGACAGTGCGCTGTATCGCGCCAAGGCCAACGGCCGGGATCGTGTCGAAGCCGGCACCTGGGACGCGTTCCCCGAGACCAAGCCTGGCACGGAAACGGCGGAATCATCGTCGGTCGGCCGTAACCGCTTTACGCGCAAGCAATAGTCCCTTCGCCGCTGCCCTTCGCCGCTGCCCTTAGCAGCTGCCCTTCGCCGCTGTTGTACATACTCTGGCATTGCATTTGCTGCTGTCAGTTCTCAAACAAGGACGATAAGCGCGCACGCCGCGTGGCTGGGAACGACCGGGATGGCGTACCAAAATTCGAGGCAATGGCTGATCAGCGGCCTGATTGCACTGTCTGTGCTGGCCTTGGCCGCCTGCGGTTCCAGTTCGCCGGATGGCCCGCTGGGTGAACCCGGCACGCCGGGACATCCTCCGGGCAGCGGTTCGGAAGCACCGCTTTTCGAACTGATCGAAGCCACCATGGCGGATGTGCATGCCGCCCTTGCCGGCGAACAAGTCACCGAAGACGGCGATCCGCTCACCTGTGTGGAGCTGACCCAGCGATATATCGACCGGATACTCGCCTACAACAACGCGCTGCAGCCCAGCGGACTGCTGCCGATACGCGGCGTGCTCTACATCAACGACAACGCCATCGATCAGGCCGAAGCGCTGGACGCGCTTTATGAGCGCGACGGCGGAATCGGCGAGCGCTATCTGCACTGCATGCCGGTCCTGCTCAAGGACAACTACGACACCTTCGATGCACCGTCCACCTCCGGCTCGTATTCGATGCTGGGACACCGCGCCGGAATCGATGCCGAAAGCGTGCGCGGTCTGCGTGCCGCCGGCGCGCTGATACTCGGCAAGGCCAACCAGGACGAGTTCGCCTACTTCACCACCGGCATTTCCAATCGCGGCATTCAGGTCAGCAACCCGTACAACACCACGCAAAGTCCGGCGGGTTCGTCGTCCGGCACCGGCGCCTCGCTGGCCGCCAATTTCGCCCTGGGCGGCACCGGTTCGGACACCTGTCAGTCGATCCGGCATCCCTCCTCGGTGGAAGGTCTGGTCGGCATCCGACCTAGCCTCGGCGTGGTCAGCCAGCACGGCATCTTTCCGCTGTCGCATGCGCGTGACACCGGCGGGCCAATGACGCGCAGCGTGCGCGATTCCGCGCTGATGCTCTCCGCAATGGCCAGTGTCGATCCACGCGACGCCCGCACCCTTGAGTTTCCGGAGAGTGCACGCCCACAGAGCTACACGCAGTTCCTGGATCGCGAAGTCTACGGCGTGGCCGGCCGCAACATCGGCGTGCTGCGCCAGCTTGGCAGCAACATCGAACCCTATGGCACCGGCGCCCAGGGTGAACTGATCGAGGCGGCAGCGCAGAAGATGGCCGAGATGGGCGCCAATATCTACGACGTTTACCTGCCCGACTTCACCAGTCGCGGCGCCGGCAACCAGAACTACGATGTCGGCGACTACTTCAATACCTTCGAACTCGAAGGCGGCAGCAGTGCCCGGCACTGTCTGAGCAGCCTCAACTCCGGAAGCTCGAACGGGCGCGAGGCCTGTGTCGGAATCGACGGAATCCTCGAAACCGGTCGCGTCGGCCTGCGCTCGGTGGCCCTGGTGATTTCAGCCGCTCTTGGCTATCCGGATCAGCCCGGCACCGAGGAAGAGTTGGCGGCGATGGATGCGCAGCGTGCCTATGTCGAAGGCATCATGGACGCACTGGTCGACGAGGCTGGCGCACCGGTTCTGGACGCGCAGGGCAATCCGGTGCGGCTGGACGCCTTCCTGCTGTCACCGGGTCCAACCGGCGGGCGCACCTGTGATCTGGGCTCGACCACGCACATGGGCTCGATCGTGGTGCCGGTGGGTTTCGACGACAGCGTCGGCGTACCGCGTGGCATGGAAATCTTCGTGCGCCGATTCGACGAAGGCAATGGCATCGGCATCGCCTATGACTACGAGCAAGCCACGCAGCACCGCGCACCGCCGGACATTGTGCCTTCCACGCTCAGCGAGATTCCCTTGCTGGCGGAATTCAACGAACGCCAGCAGCTGGCCCTGATGCAAGCCGGGTCGGTGGCGCCGGAAGACTTGCCGCTGGACGTCTACCTGCAGGCCTTGCAGGAGCTGCTCGGTATCGAGCCGTAGCAGTACGGGTTTTGCATTCCCGGCGCCGGTGCTGATTGCACACGTAATGTTTCCGAGCAACGAAGCCGTAGGGACTCATCAAGTCCGTATGGGTGGTAACGGCTTGAACCGACCCTAAGAACCACAAGCGCAATTTCGTCGACCGGCTCATGCTTCAAGCGGAAACAAGGGCTCAACATGCCGCTGTGGGCGTGATGCGGACAGATCGTGCATGGCTTGTAGCTTGAGCCAGAATTCCGGGCTCGTCTTCAAAGCCTCCGATAACAGCCACGCCGTATCGGGACTAACCCCGCGATTCCCACGAACCAGCTCATTCACACGCTGAATCGGGATGCCGAGATGGGTAGCGAAAGCCTTTTGGGTGATGCCCAAAGGTTCCAGAAGTTCATGCAGCAAAATCTTTCCTGGATGAGTCGCTGTTCTGTTGCTGGGAATCATCTCTGCCACCTCAAACTTTAGTGATAGTCCACGATGCTCACATCATGAGCACTGGATTCCTGCCATCGAAACGCAAGGCGCCATTGAGCATTGATGCGAATGCTATGGAACCCTGCGTAATCTCCCCGCAACGCTTCCAGCCGGTTGTCTGGCGGCGAGCGCAGATCATCCAGTGACGACGCAGCATTCAGACTATCGAGGAGCTTGAACAGCGCCGCGATCGTGTCCCACGCCCGGGTGTAGCTCCTTGATCTGACGGTCGGCTACTGGCCGGGGCGGGCTACGGATCACCCGCTTCACGCCGCGTAGTCCGCGTCGCGTGAGCCTGCGCAAAATGTCGTTCCAAGGTATCGGCTTCGGATGGACCGATGTCCATGTCCGGGATTTCGCGGCGGCCGTTGCCGCCCACTGGGACGATCACCGCCACCGACACGATCCGCTCAGCCTGACGCGCCTTCATGTAGGTGGCGTCGATCCACAGGTATGGCCAATCGCCTTCGATGGGGCGATCCAGGAATGCATGGACGCGCTCGTCGATTTCGTCGCACAGGAGCGGCCGACGCAATTAAAGTCGTGGACTTCCATACATCAGCGGCCGCACGCTTGGAAGTTTTCGTCCGAGACGCGCTCTAGCTGGACACCAATTACGAAATGCTCATTTGATTCCGAAAGTCTTTCGCAGACCGGCATCTACTGGGCCATGTGGCAGAAATCTGCGCAGCTTGCTGAGCAGCGCAGCGTCACCTTTAGGCTGTCGGCGCATCTGCCATGGGCCAAATGCGGCAGCAACGATGGTATTGACGACGAAATCGGGACCTGGAGAAGCCGAGAGGGTTTCGCCGACTGTTGAGTAGGCCCGGTTTCTCTCGTCGTCGTAAGCAGCAATGGAGGACGAAATCATCGTCGAGTTATGCCCGAAACTCGTCTTTGTGAAAGATGGCTCGACCAAGGTGACACGGACACCGAACTGTCGGACTTCGTGATCCCAGGATTCCGAAAGCCCTTCCACCGCGTGTTTAGAGGCGGCGTAAATGCCCATGTAGGGCGCAGGCAAAAAGCCGAGCACGGAGCTCACGTTGACGATGTGGCCTGATTTTGCGGCACGCATGTGCGGGAGTACGGCCCTTACCATCCGCAGAATCCCGATCACGTTGGTATCGAATACCGCAGCCGCTTCGGCGGTCGAGGTTTCTTCGACAGCACCGATCAAGTTCACGCCCGCACTATTGACGAGAACATCGATTTTTTCTGCTTGCTTGATGATGACTTCGACTGCGCTGAGAACTGAGCTTTCGTTGCCCAAATCCATTTCGACGAGATGTACGCCGTCAATTGGCTGAGAACGCTCTATGTTGCGGACTGTGCCGAACACGTTGTGACCGGCGGAGACGAACCGGCTCGCAGCGGCACGGCCGATCCCGGATGAGACCCCCGTGATGAGCACCGTGGAATTCGCCATGACATTTCTCCATTAGTGACTAAGTTGAATAGCGAGATCGTCGTCACGCGATTTTTGAGCACACGAGCATCGACTGCGCGATGACATTTGGCTGAGCACCCGGAACCTTATCCTGATCCCTGCGGGACCTCTCGCAGCCCGGATGGTCTCGAATCCTCCATAGCTGGCGGCTTGATCCGGAACCAGAGCGCATACAACGCCGGGAGGAATACGAGCGTGAGAACCGTGCCTCCCAGCGTTCCGCCAATCAACGTGTACGCGAGTGAGCCCCAGAACACCGAGAAAGTCAGTGGAACAAATGCTAGTACAGCAGCCAAGGCCGTGAGGACCACAGGTCTTGCTCGTTGAACGGTCGCTTCTACTACGGCGCGGTATGGGCTATAGCCAGCCTTCTCGTTGGCATGGATCTGACCAATCAAGATCAATGTGTTGCGCATGATGATTCCGGCAAGCGCGATCACGCCTAAGATCGTGTTGAACCCGAAAGGCTGATCGAAAATCAGTAGCACGGGAACCACTCCAACCAGGGCGAGTGGAGCTGTCAGCATCACCATTGCCATCGCAGACATCGACCGGACTTGGAAGATGATGACCAGCATCATCAGGATCAACATCACCGGGAAAACTGCCGCGAGTGCCGCATTGGCCTTGGCCGACTCTTCCAGCGCGCTGCCAGTCTCGATTTTGTAGCCGGCCGGGAGGCTCTCAACGAGTGGTTGCATTTCTTTAATGAGCTGCATTGCCACATCCGGCGGTTGTAGCGAGTCGGCGATATCACCCTGAACCGTGACCGTCACCAAGCGGTCGCGACGCCGCATGATCGGATTTTCCGAACGAATTTCCAGATGGCCTATCTGATCGAGGGGAATTCGCTGGCCATTTGAGCCCTGCAACGTGAAGGCGTGCAGTTTCTCCGGGTCTAATCGATCAGGCCCGGCCGAACGAGCAACGATGTCCACCTGGCGGATATCTTCACGCACGGTGGTTATCGGTATACCCGTCAACAAGAATTGCAGTTGAAGCGCGGTATCGTGCGATGTCAGACCCATGGCCTGCAGCCGGTCCTGATTCAAGACGAAATGTGCGGATGGCACTCGCTCGCCCCAATCCGTGTTCACCTGACGCATGCCCTTGTTGGCAAGCATGATCGTCCGCAGATTTTCTGCGATCTCGCGGACCGTCGACTCGTCGGGTCCCATCACGCGAAACGAAACCGGGAAGTGCGAATAAGGTCCGAAAACCAGCTTTGTAAGCCGAATTCGCGCAGCCGGAACGAGGCCACGAGCAGCAGCCTCACGAGCGCGGCTGATGAGTGCTTCGCGTTCTTCTTCACTGCTGGTCAGGATCACCATCTTCGCAAAAGAGGGATCTGGTAGCTCTGGCGCCATCGCAAGATAGAAGCGTGGAGCGCCCTGCCCGATGTAGCTGGTTACCAGCTTGGCCTCGGGCTGCTGTTTCATCCAGGCTTCTACCGTTGCAACCGCCTTGTCGGTCTCTTCAATGCTGGTTCCCTCTGGCACCTGCACCTCGAGAAGAACTTCGGGGCGATCAGACATTGGAAAAAATTGCTGCTTCACGAAGCCAAGGAAGAAGAATGCGACGAGGAAAATGGCAACGACGCCGGCGACCACTTTCTTTTTGCTCACGACGGCGCGTGAAATCAAACTACGTAACCGCCGATAGTTCGGCGTGCCGTAGATCTGTTCATGCCCACCCTCAACCGGCTTGATGTCGGGAAGCAGTTTGACGCCGAGATAAGGAGTGAATGCCCCCGCCACAAGCCAGGAGCAAAGCAGCGCGAACATGACGACCCAAAAGATATTGCCTGCGTATTCGCCAGCCGATGACTGGGCGAAGCCGACCGGCATCAGGCCGATTGATGTTACCAATGCGCCGGCGAGCCGCGGCGCGGCAGTGGTTATCCAAGCTTGGCCCGACGCGGTCACGCGATCATGACCCTCTTCCATGCTGACAACCATGGTCTCGATGACGATGATGGCATCGTCGACAAGCAGCCCGAGGGCCAGGATCAACGCACCAAGCGTGATACGGTCGAAGTCTCGGCCTGTTGCCAGCATGATGACGAATACAGCTGCCAGCGTGAGAGGGACTGCGGCAGCGACCACAATCCCCACGCGCCAACCCAAGCTCAGCAGACTGACGGTGATCACGACAACAAGTGCGACGAAGAACTTCAGCATGAATTCGTCGTAGGCTTCACTGATGTTCACCGCTTGGTCGGTGATCTTGGTGAATTCGACGCCTGTAGGCAGACCGGTCTGAATTCGGCTTGCCTCCAGTTGCAGCGCTTTTCCGAGTTCGAGGCCGTTGTAACGATCTTTCATCACCACACCGAGAAGTAGCGCAGGCTGTCCCTGGCTTCGAACGAGAAACGATGCAGGATCTTCATAGCCCCTACGTACGACCGCAAGATCGGAGAGCTTGAGGATTTTGTTTCCGGCGATGATCGGGGTGTCGCCGATTTTTTGCAGATTGTCGAAATCACCATCCAGACGCACCACGACGCTGGGCCCCCGCGTTTCGATTGAGCCGCTCGGTGTGACGACATTCTGATTATTCAGAGCTGCAAAGACCTGTGCCGCCGACACGCCAAGCGCCGTCAGCTTCTCGTAAGAGAACTCGACAAATATCTTCTCGGGCCGCTCGCCGACAATGTTGACCTTCTTGACCCCTGGAACATGCAGAAGATCCTGGCGTAGCGCCTCTGCCTGGCGCACGAGAATCCGCTGCGGAACGTCACGAGCCTTCAGGGCATAAAGCGCGAAAGTCACGTCGGAATATTCATCATTGATGAACGGCCCGAGGACGCCTTCAGGGAGTTCCAGGCGCTCATCCCCCAGTTTTTTGCGTGCTTGATAGAAGTCTTCCTGCACGTCCCTGGGCGGCGTATTGTCGCGAAGTGTGACCGTCGTGAACGCGAGGCCTGGACGCGTAAAAGTCTCAGCTCGGTCGTACCACTTGAGCTCCTGCATCCGCTTTTCCAGCGGCTCGGCGACCTGATCCTGCATTTCCTGTGCGGTCGCTCCGGGCCAGACCGCGTAGAAGGTCATTACTTTGATCGTGAAGCTCGGATCCTCAGCGCGTCCAAGCTTGTTGAAGGCATACGCGCCGGACAAGACGATGATGAGGATCAGGAAAAGTGTTATCGACCGTTCGCGGACGGCGATGTCCGACAAATTGAAGCCGCTTCGCGGCTGGATTTGCTTTGAGGCGTTCATTGGTTCGGCACCAGCTTGGTCGTGGCCAAGATGACGGTCTGACCTTCGTGCAGCATGTGAGCGCCAAGCGCGACGAGTCGATCAGCCGGTGCGATGCCCTTCGTCACCGTCGCAGTTTCGTCGCCTATTCCTACGACGGTGACGGGAATCCAATGCACCGCGAGGTTTTCGCCGGAACTGTCGATCCTCCACACACCCGGGCCTTTCCCGTTGTCGTAGATGGCGCTCAGCGGAATCTGGCGAGCGGCGGCATTTTCGGAGTGATCGGAAACAGCGATGCTGACTGTTGAGCCCAAGGGCGCGTTTGCAGCCGCCCCCTCCAAAACGTACCGAGCATCGAAGGTACGGGTCCGGGGATCGGCTGCGTTGGAGAGTTGCCGAAGGCGAGCACTCCCGGTTTCGCCAGTCCCCACATAGAGCGTCGCCGTTGCCCGAGAGCCGATTGCCGGCCGGATAGCTTCGGGCAGACTGATCGTGGCTTCTCGAGGTCCCGCATGGGCGAGGCGGACGACCGTCTGGCCGGCAGCAACCACGTGTCCAGGTTCCGCCAGTGTGTCAACAACGACGCCGTCGGCATCGGCGACGAGTATTGAATAACCTGCTTCGTTTCGAGCGACGTCCGCCTGGGCGAGCGCCGCCGACAGCTGCGCTTGAGCGGCATCTGCGTCCGCCTTCGACTGGTCATACCGCGACACCGAAACAGCTCCCGCAGGCACCAATTCCCGATATCGCTTTTCATCTGCTACGGCTTGCAGCGCGCGAGCCCGAGCTGACGCGACGACATTTTCGGCCGCAGTCAGGGCGAGGTCGTAGTCGGTTCGATCAATGCGCATGAGTGCTTGGCCCTTGCTGACCTCCTGGCCGGAGTCGATCAAGCGGGCCGTAACCTTGCCCGGAACACGGAAACCCAGATCGCTCTGAACTCGAGCAGAGACAACGCCAGTAAAGGTGCGGGTCGGCTCCGGGCTATCGGAGAGGGTAATGGCCTCGACTAAAGCGGGCCCAATGCGCGGGTCGGCAACCTCGTGCGAACAAGCCGCGAGTGCCAAGGCCAGCGAAACGATTAGTACGAGTTTCGGAGCGTGTACGGTGACCATTTGGGTCTCCTGTTGGAGACCCAAACAATGATGTCCAGTGACCTAATTTGTCAACTGGTCACTTGAAATTAAGGTGAAAGGCTCCTGAGTATCAGCGCGATAACCTCGCCTGAACTTTCTGCAGCGGAGTCAATCTGGTGCTGCAATAGGTTGGGGTCTATATAGGCCAGCATCGAAAGAAGGATTGCTCTAACTACTTCATCGATAGGCGTTTTTCTCTCAAACTCACCGCTCTCTCGGCCATCCTGGATGATCTGACGGAGCGTCTCAGCCAGCCTTGCGCGGTAATTTTCCGTCGATGACCAGCCTTCCGACGATGAGATGGAGGCAACGTCATACAGGCGCCGCTCTTGGAAGAAAAATTGCTTTCCCATCAATGGGATAATTCGAAGCATCTTCCGCAGTTTTTCTGCCGCGATAGTGGTAGCCGCGGTCTCAACCTCAATCTCAGCCAGAATCTTGCCCAAGCATTGAGAGCACACCGCTTCGCCGATCTCCTGCTTGGAGCGGAAGAAGCGGTAGAAGTATGTCTTTGAAAATCCAATAGACTTCGCCAGCTCAGCGAGCGTCGTCTTTTCATATCCGAATTTGCTGAAATGCTCACCAGCGGCAGCGACCAACCGCTCACGAACGCCCGCATCGGACGCTGCATCTTCAACCCAACTGTCTTTCATGACTGTACTCATGCTCTAGATATATCACCAATCTGGCAATTGACAATGTGTGACTAATAACTATATTGGACATCAGTCATAACTTGGAAAAATGTCATGCGCCGTTCGATTGCGTCCGTGATCCTCTTGGCCGGTCCGCTGTGCAGCTGCGCTGTCGGTCCAAATTACCGTCAGCCGGACTTCGATTCGCCCGCCGCCTTCATTGGACAAAAGGCCGTCGAGCAACGGGACGCCGCGCAGAAATCGGATTTGGCGCACTGGTGGCCCGGGTTCAATGATCCAATGCTGACGGAATTGGTTGCGGAGGCCCAAGCGAACAACCTCGATGTGGCACAAGCGCTATCACGCGTCATGCAGGCCAAGGCTGGATTGGGTGCTGCAACTGCGTCGCTACTTCCTTCCGGTGCAATACAGGCTTCTGGGGGGCATGTGCGAACCTCAGAAGTCGCTTCGACCGGCGCCCTCATGCACGGACTCGGGATTGATCGTGATTTCACCTCTTACGACGGTGATGTCGTCGTCGGTTGGGAGATCGACGTATTTGGTGGCCTGCGACGAGGAAGAGAAGCGGCTCAGGCGGACTATATAGCTTCCGAGGCGGGGGTTGTCGCATCGCGCTTAACTGTGTCAGCCCAGGTAGCCGATACCTACATCGCGATGCGCGGAATACAGCAGCGGCTCGCGATCGCAAGTGAACAGGCGCAGACCCAGCAACGGCTCGTGGATATGGTAGGCCTCCAATACGACAAGGGCATTGCTGCCGAGCTGGAGCTTAGACAAGCGGAAGGTGTGCTCGCTCAGGTTCGTGCGACTATCCCCGCTCTGGAAAGCGGCGTCGATGCCACAATGAATGCGCTCGACGTCCTGTTGGGCGCGCAGCCAGGCGCGCATCGCGCACAGCTCTCATCGCCGGCACCTATTCCTGTCGCGCCTTCGATTGCCGGGGCCGGCGGACCAGCAGAGCTCCTGCGGCGACGTCCGGATCTTATCGTTGCCGAACGAAAGCTCGCCGCATCCAATGCTCGCATTGGTCAGGCGATCTCGGGGTACTTCCCGAGGATTTCGCTGTCGGGCCTCCTTGGAACAGCATCGACGCTTGGATCAGAGCACCTGTTCCAGAGCGAAGCGACCCAGGCGCAGGGTCTCATCGGACTTCGTTGGCGGCTTTTCGATTTTGGCCGCGTCGATGCCGAAATACAGCAAGCCAAGGGTGCTAACTCCGAAGCCTTGTCCAGCTATCGCCTGTCGGTACTGAGGGCGTCTAAGGAGGTCGAAGATGCGTTTTCGGATCTCGTGAAGACGGAGGAGCAGGACCGAATTCTCCAAGCGGGCGAGCAGTCACTTGTTCGTGCCCGGGATGCGTCCGAGGCTGCCTACAAGGCGGGGGTCGTCAGCCTCATTGAAGTTCTCGGCGCTGACACGAGCTTGCTGCAGACGCGTGATCAACGTGCCGTGGCCCAGACGAAAGCCGCACGTGCGGCAGTCGCGTCGTTCCGAGCGCTTGGTGGAGGGTGGGACGAGCAACTACAGGTGGCCGCCCGTTAGCGGAGCTGACCTCGGAGATATCGTCCACATGATCCCAATTCGGTTTCATCAAAGCTCAAAAACCGATATGTCAGAGCGCGGCAAAACACCGAGTCGGCTGGAGCCAGGCATGGTCCTTCCTTTCGGTGGAGGCAAGTTCACCCGTGTCGGGGAAAACTAGCCGCAGCCTTTCAGCCTGGAGATGCGCTTTTTCGGGCTCTTGTGCAGTTGTATGAGGTAGAAAAGGGATAGCCGCCCGACGCAAGTCCTTGTAAAACGAAGGTTGTCTAAGCTTTCGAGTACAGGGAACAAATGAGAACGACTATCCCAGCGGGGATTGTTGGGCTGCGCGGTCAAGTGGTCAATGCGGTGACCGTGGAAAGCAACGGTGTGATCGGCGTGTCGTGCCGGCGCGATGGGCGGTTTGTACCGGTGGATGCAGTGACGGGCCATCGAGGTCGACCGAATCGCTGGCGGCATCGGCGGGTGTGGGACGTTCCGATGTTCGGCCGTCGGGTTGCACTGGACATTGAGTACCTGGAGATTGTCGTCGGCGCCCGCGACCGGCGCGTGGAGCGTCTGGACTTCGTCGAAGCCGGCGCCCGGTACACCCAGCGGCTCGCGGAGCTGGTGAGCGCACTGTGCCGTCACCTGCCGATCAGTGCGGTGTCCCGCTGGACGGGACTGGCGTGGCGGACCGTCAAGGACATGGACCGCGCGCATCTAAAAACCACGCTGCCGGTGCTGCATCCTCGGGACATTGTCGGCGTGCGTCTGCTGGGCGTCGACGAAGTGGCCCGCGCCAAGGGACATGACTACGTCACCGTGGTCTATGACCTTGAATCCGGCGCCTTGCTGTGGGTCGGCGACGGGCGCACCGCTGACACCTTGAGCCAGTTCCTCGCCGAACTGTCCGCAGATACCGCCGCTGGCATCCAGGCGGTGGCGATCGACATGAGCGCGGCTTTCGCCAAGGCCGTGCGTGAGCAACTGCCCCAGGCCTCGATCGTCCACGACCGCTTCCATGTCATGCAGCTGTATTCCAAGGCGATCGATCAGGTCCGGCGCCGCGAGTTCAAACAAGCCACCCCCGACCATCAGGACCTCATCCGTGGCACGCGCTACCTGCTGCTGCGCAACCGCGACGACCTGTGCGAAGCCCAGGTCCAGCACCTCGACCGCTTGCTCCAGGCCAATCATGGCCTGCAGACTGCCTACGTGCTCAAGGAGCAGCTTCAGGCCCTCTGGCATTCACCCAAGAACGTCGCTGACATGTGCCGCCGTCTGGCCACTTGGTGCGACCTCGCTGAGGCCAGCGGCTTGCCCTCGCTGCGGCGATTCGCCAAGACGCTCCAGCAGCACAGCGTCGGTATCTGCAACTACGCCCGTTTCCCGATCACGACCGCTCGGGTCGAAGCCGGCAATGTTGCCATCGGCATGATCCGTAAGCGTGCTCGTGGGCTGATCGATCAGGATTACTTCAAGCTCAAGATCCGGCAGTCCGCCACCTCCGAAACTCCCCTCGCGCTCTTCCCCAGGGCCCGACAATGACCTCATGCTTCTGCATAAGAGCCGCTAACCGACGCCAGCGAGGCTGTCGTCCGACGGAGGCTGCGCAGCAGCCGTAGTGAAGTTGAGCGATTTGTTATGTGCGCGTACGATCACTGGTACTTATTGGTACATCATGGCGGTGCACTATGGCTCGGAACACCAGCATAACCTTGGGCAACCACTTCGACGACTTCATTTCACGACAGCTTGCTGACGGCAGGTTTGGTTCAGCCAGTGAGGTAGTGAGGGCCGGACTTCGATTGCTGGAGGACCGGGAGGCGAAGTTGAAAGCGCTTCGTTCGGCACTTCAGGAAGGTGAGAGAAGTGGCTTTGTGCCCTACTCGATGGATACAGTGATCGCCGAACTTGATGGCGAAACGAGTGCCGAGTAAGCCATTCAGACTCTCCGGAAGGGCTCGACAGGACTTGCTGGAAATTGGACGGCATACCACTCGGAAATGGGGCCGTGCACAAAGAAACCATTACCTGCAGCAGTTGGATGAAGCCTTCATGCTGTTGGCTAAGAATCCGGCTATTGGTACGGAATGTGAGGACGTGCTGCAGGGCTACCGGAAATTTCAGCAAGGCTCTCATGTGATTTACTACAGGATTACTGAGTGCATAGAAATCATCCGCGTGCTGCATGAGCGGATGGATCCTGAGCATCGGGTTTCATAGCACATAACCGCCAATAAAGAGACAGGTGGTCCGAATAAGCATGACGCGAAGCTTATGCGCTGAAGAAGGCAACTCTTTGATTCCACTAGCACGAATCATTGACGCGTCTCTATAACAATTGATATCAGGGGGCGCTCACCGCTTCCATGTTCGTCCCATTCCCACAGCTCGACAAGCATCGGTTTCCGGCTAAGAACCCTGATTGATCCGGGCTCGGATGCCGTGGGCGACGACTGTTCTGCCACGTCAGTGGATGTATGCGGTATCCCGGCCCGGCTCACACGCATCGTGCGAGTGATCGCGAGGCGCTCAGCGTGCTGTAACAGCCGTGTCATGGCTTCCCATTAGGGTTCGCGCCGCGCCGCCAGCTGGCGGCATTCGGTCAGCGCCGCAAGGCCAGGGGAGCCAGAGATGCATCGAATTCTTGCCGCCATCGTGGCGGTCTTCCTTTTCGTGCACGCGGGTTTCGTGGGGGCCCAATCGAGCACCTCGGTGTTGTCGGGGCGTGTGCTCGACCAATCCGCGTCGCTTGGATTCGAAGGTGCGCGCGTGTCGATTCCGGCGTTGAATCGCGAAGTCGCCACGGCGCGTGACGGTCGATACCGGTTCCTGGAACTGCCGCCCGGCCACTATGCGGTGCGCGTCGACTATCTTGGGGCCGATTCGCAGACCCAGGAGGTCGATCTGACTGCCGGAGCCAGCGCATCGTTGGACTTCAGGCTCGGTGCGAATGTAGCCCTGCTCGAGAATGTGCTGGTGATCGGCCAGGCTGCGGGCCAGGCGGCCGCGCTGAATCAGGAATTCGCGGCCGACAACATCAAGAACGTGATTTCGGCGGACGCGATCGGTCAGTTCCCGGACCAGAACGCCGCGGAATCGCTGCAACGTGTGTCCGGCCTTTCACTGGCGCGCGACCAGGGCGAGGGGCGCTTCGTGGTGATTCGTGGCATCGATCCGTCGCTGAACACCACCACCATCAATGGCCAACGCGTGCCGGCGCCGGAGGACGACTCGCGCCAGGTGAATCTGGACGTGATCTCTTCGGACCTGCTGGAAGGCATCGAGGTGACCAAGAGCGTCACGCCGGACATGGACGGCGATTCGGTGGGCGGCAACGTGGAACTCCGAAGCGCGACGGCCTTCGATCGCGGCAACAGCCTCAATCTGCGCGCCGAGGGCAGTTACAACGATTTGCGTGAGGACTGGAGCCCCAAGCTCGCGCTCAGCGGCACGCGCCTGATCTCCGAACAGTTCGGTGTCGCGGCCGCGCTGAGCTGGTTCAGCCGCGATTTCGGTTCCGACAACGTGGAAACCTCCGACGGTTTCGATGATCTGGAGACCGAAGACGGCGAGGAGTTCCTGGGTCTGCCCGAGGTCGAACAGCGTGACTACACGATCACGCGCGAGCGATTGTCGGCAGCGTTGAATTTCGACTGGCGGCCGGACTTCGATACCGACGTTTACTGGCGCACGCTGTACAGCGACTTCGAGGATGACGAAGTGCAGCTGACCAATACCTACAAGTTCGACGAAGGCAGCGTGCTCGCATTCGACGATGACGGTGCCAGCTTCGAAGGGGCGGAGGTCGAAAAGCTGACCGAAACGCGCATCGAAACACAGGACATTCTGACCACCACGCTGGGCGCCGAACACCGCCTTGGCCGCGGTTTCACGATCGACTATTCGGCGGGATATGCCGTGGCGAGCGAGGAAAACACCAACGATTTCGGTGCCGCGTTCGTCGGTGAGGATCTGGCCGTGGGCTACGACCTTTCCAACCGGAAAAAGCCGAGGCTCTATGCGGACGGCGACGACTATTTCGATCCCGCCAACTTCGCGCTTGACGAGGCCGCCGAGTCCTATTCCAAGGTGGAGGAAAAAGAGCGCACGCTGGCGCTGAATCTGCGTCGCGACGATACCCTGTTCTCGATCCCCGGCTACTGGAAGATCGGCGCCAAGCTGCGCGCACGCAGCAAGTCCGCCAATTCCGACGAAACGGTTTATGACGGCTTCGGCGAGGATTACACGTTGGCCGATTTCACGCCGTATGACGTGGACTATCCGCTCGGTATCTGGGGGCCCGCCACCAACCGCGATTCGCTGCGCAGCTTCCTCGATGCCAATCGCAGCGTGCTCGAAATCGACGCGGAAGACAGCGACATCTCCAGCCGTGGCGAAGACTACGAACTGGATGAGGACGTCTACGCCGGATACGCCATGCTCAATCTCGACTTCGGCAAGCTGCGTGTGATCGCCGGCCTGCGTGTCGAGCAGACTGAATTCGACGCGCAGGGCGTCCAGGTGCTGATCGACGAGGAAGGCGGCGACGGCGATCCGACATTCGCCGATCTGCACGCCGACAAGTCGTATACCGATGTGCTGCCGGGCCTGCACCTGCGCTACGCACTGTCGGACAAGACCGTGCTGCGCGCGGCCTATACCGAATCGCTGTCGCGCCCGAGTTTCTTCGCGGCCGCGCCGCGCGCCGAAATCAACATCGAGGAAGACGACGGCGAATTCGAGCGCGAAGCCGAACTCGGCAATCCGGAGCTCGACCCGCTGCATTCCAGCAACTTCGACCTCGCCTGGGAGTACTACCCCGGCAAGATCAGCGTGTTGTCCGCCGGCGTGTTCTACAAGCACATTCGTGACTTCTTCGTGCTCACCGACATTGCCGGCCAGGATGGCCCCTATGCCGACTTCGACGAGGCCCTGATCACCCAGAACGGCGATACGGCGGAGCTGTACGGCCTGGAACTCAACTACGTGCAGCAACTGGCGATGCTGCGGTCACCGTTCGACGGACTGCTGTTCTCGGCCAATGCGACCTTCACCGACAGCGAAGCCAGCCTGCCGATGCGGGATGACAAGGTGTCACTGCCGCTGCAATCGGACCTGATCGGCAACGTCTCGCTGGGCTATGAAAAATACGGGCTGTCGCTGCGCCTGTCCGCCGCGTATCAAAGCGAGTACTTCGAGGAAGTCAATGAACTCGACGATCCGAACTACGATCGCTACACCGACGAACATCTGCAGATCGACTTTACCGGCAGCTATCGTTTCGACGACCACTATCAAGTCTACTTCAACGCGATCAACCTCAACGACGAGCCGTACTACGCCTATTTCCGCAGCGCGCGTTACGCCGCGCAGTACGAGGAATACGGGCCCACGTACGAGCTCGGCATCAAGGCCAACTTCTGATCCGATCATGACGCTCATTCAAGGTATTGCACGCCCCGCCGCAGTCGCTCTGTTGTGCCTGCTGAGCGCCTGCGCGCAGCGGATGGCCGCCGCAGCCCCGGCGAACAGCCTGCCGCATGAAGTCGAGCAGGACGAACTCGACGATGCGCCACTGCCGCTGTTCGCCGGCCTCAGAACGATTCAGGAGCGCTGGCTGAGCGAGCGCGACGAAGCCGACAATGTCGATTCGCTGGCCACCTGGCACGGCCCGAACGGCGAGCACTGGCTGTTGGCCACGGCCAAGGAAACCGATCGCCTGCTGGTCTACGACGCGGGCAATGGAAAGCCCTTGCGCAAGTTCGGCGCCTCCGGCATCGGCCCCGGCCAGTTCGATCGGCCGAACGGAATCAGCGTCATCGACGATCTGGTGTTCGTGGTCGAACGCGACAATCATCGCGTGCAGGTGCTGCGTCTGCCGGATTTCGAGCCGGTGCTGCGGTTCGGCGCCGAGGATCTGATCAAGCCCTATGGTTTGTGGGTGCAGCCAAATGCCGATGGTTACCGCGTCTACGTCACCGACAACTACGAAAATCCGGACGAAAGCGTTCCGCCGCCCGATCTGCTGGACCGCCGCGTCAAGCGCTATCAGCTGAGCCGTGACGGCGAGGTCTGGACCGCGACGCTGGACCTGCAGTTCGGTGATACCGGTCGCGGTGCGCTGCTGATCGTCGAATCGATCTGGGGTGATGAAGCCAGTGGCCACCTGCTGATCGCCGACGAGGAGCAGTACCAACAGCGCAACATCAAGGTCTACGATTTGGACGGCCGCTACAGCGGCCACAACATCGGCGGCGGCGTGTTCCGCGACCAGCCGGAAGGCATTGCGCTGTATGCCTGTGAAGACGGTTCCGGTTACTGGTTCGCCACCGATCAGAGCAAGCAGCACAACGTGTTTCACTTGTTCGACCGCAACAGCCACGAATACCTGGGCAGCTTCGAGGGCGCGGTGACCCTGAACACCGATGGCGTCTGGCTGGACCGCAGCCCGCAGCCCGGCTTCCCGCAGGGTGCGTTCTATGCGGTGCACAACGACGGCAATGCCGCAGCCTTCGATCTCGGAGAGATTCTTTCGGCGCTGGAACTCAAACGCTGCGATTGAGCGAGTCCGTCGGGCCGCGATGCAGCCAGATCGCGACCAGCACGCCGGCCAGGCACAGCGCCGCGACATAGTGGGCCGGCGCCATCGGGCTGAGCCGCATCAGCAGCACCACCATCAGTGGCGTCAGCCCACCGAACAGGGCATAGGCCAGGTTGTACGAGAAAGACAGGCCCGAAAAACGCACCGCTGGCTCGAAGGCGCGCACCATGATCGTCGGCACCACGCCGACCACGCCGACGCAGAATCCGGCGATGCCGTAGAGCGGTCGCAGCAGTCGGCCGTCATGCGCCACACCGAAGTACAGCGCATAGACCGCGCACAGCAGCAGCGCCGAGCCGATGCCGAGGATGCGGGCCGCGCCGTAGCGGTCCGCGGCCCAGCCGAACGCGAGACAGCCGCAGGCGAGGGCGAAGGTCGCGACGGAATTGGCGCTCAGCGTGGTCGCCACCGGCAGGGCGAACAGCCGCTGCATCAGCGCCGGCGTCATCAGGATCACCACGACGATCGCGGCCGTCAGCAACCAGCTCACCAGTATCGACAGCAATACCGAGCGCCGTTGTTCGCGCAGCACGCGCTTCAGCGGCAGTTCGCGCGCCAGCGCCTTGCGCGCCCGCAGGGATTCGAACACCGGGGTTTCGTCCAGCCAGCGCCGCAGCCATACCGCGAGCAGTCCGAAGGCGCCGCCCAGCAGAAACGGCAGGCGCCAGCCCCAGGCGCGGATCGCATCCGCGTCCAGTTGCAGGTTGATGGCGCTGGCCACCAGCGAGCCGAGCAGGATTCCCAGAGTCAGTCCGCAGGTCAGCGCGCCGCAGGCCAGGCCCACGCGTCGTGCCGGCACGTGTTCGGAGACGAACACCCAGGCGCCCGGAACCTCGCCGCCGATGGCCGCGCCCTGCAGCAGCCGCAAGGCGAGCAGGGCCAGCGGCGCCCACACGCCGATCTGCGCATAGGTCGGCAGCAGGCCCATCGCCAGGGTCGGCAGTGCCATCAGCAGCACGCTGAGCGTGAACATGCGCTTGCGGCCGGAGCGGTCGCCGAAATGCGCCATCACGATGCCGCCGATCGGTCGTGCCAGATAACCGGCCGCGAACAGGCCGAAAGTCTGCGCCTGGCGCAACCAGTCCGGCGTGCTGGCCGGAAAGAACAGTTCGCCGATCACGCCGGTGAAGAACACGAAGATGATGAAGTCGTAGAACTCCAGGGCGCCGCCGAGGGCCGACAGTCCCAGGGTCTTGAAGTCGGCGCGATTCAGCGGCCGCGCTGTGGCGGAGGCGTCCGTGGATTCGACGGATTCGACAAATTCGGCGGAACGGGCGGTCGGGTGCATGGACTCGAACTGCGACGATGGGGAGCGCAGCGAGTACGCTATCAGCTTTGCGCACGCCGCCGCGCGACCCACCGTCCGCGCCATAGTGCGTTCTCCAACGAAGATCGTTTGCCGAAATGTCCCCAGACGAAAACCTGTCCGTAGTCCCCGCACGCAGGCTCAGCGCGCTCAAGGGCCTTGCACCGTTCCTGCGCCCCTATCGCGGACGCATCGCGCTGGCCTTCCTGATGCTGATTCTCGGTTCGGTGGCGATGCTGTCGGTGCCGCTGGCGTTCCGCAATCTGATCGATCACGGATTCGCGGCCGGCGCCGACATGCAGGTGCATTTCCTCGGCCTGCTGGTGCTGGCGCTGCTGTGGGGCGTTGCGGTTGGTGCCCGTTTCTATTTCGTGTCCTGGATCGGCGAGCGCGTCACCGCCGACCTGCGCTGCGGCGTCTACAAACGCATGCTCCTGCAATCACCACAGTTCTTCGAAACCACGCAGACCGGGGAAGTGCTGTCGCGCCTGACCGGCGACACCACGCTGGTTCAGACCGTAGTCGGCACCTCGGTGTCGATGGGGCTGCGCAGCGTGTTCCAGTCGCTGGGCGGGCTGATCATGCTCGCCATCACCAGCATCACCTTGTTCGGCGTTACCGCCTTGATGCTGACTCTGGTCATTGTGCCGCTGGTCTTGGTCGGCCGGCGTGTGCGCAAGCTCTCACGCGAATCGCAGGACCGCATTGCCGACACCTCGGCCGTGGCCGGTGAAATCCTCAATGCCATTCCCACGGTGCAGGCCTTCACCCATGAGCGTTACGAGACGCAGCGCTACGACGACTCGGTCGAGGGCAGCTTTCGCGCCGCGATCCGTCGCATTCGCGTGCGCTCGCTGATGTCGTCCGGCGTGATAGCCGGCGTCTTCGGCTCCATCGTGTTCGTGCTGTGGCTGGGCGCGCAGTCCGTCAGTTCGGGCGCGATGAGCGCCGGTGAACTGGCTTCGTTCGTGCTCTATGCCGCCTTCACCGCCGGCGGTATCGGCATGCTCACCGAGGTCTGGGGCGACATCATGCGCGCCGCCGGCGCCACCGAACGTCTGATGGAACTGCTGCATTCGGAGCCCGCCATCCAGGCACCGGCCGCGCCCCAGGTGCTCGCGGTCGAAGGGCCGGCCCGTGTCGCCTTCGACGCGGTGGTGTTCCGCTACCCGTCGCGACCCCAAACCAAGGCGCTGGACCATGTCACGCTCGACATCAATCCCGGCGAAACCGTGGCCCTGGTCGGCCCCAGCGGCGCCGGCAAGACCACCATGTTCCAGTTGCTGCTGCGCTACTTCGACGTGGCCGAAGGCGCGATCCGTTTCAACGGCATCGATCTGCGCGAGCTCGATCCCGGCGCCCTGCGCGCGCAGATCGGCATCGTGCCGCAGGATGCCGTGATCTTCTCCGCCAACGCGCTGGAGAACATCCGTTACGGTGACGAGCAGGCCAGCGACGAGGCGGTGATGGCGGCGGCGCAAACCGCATTGGCCGATGAGTTCATCCAGCGTCTGCCGGACGGCTATCACAGCTTCCTCGGCGAGCGCGGGGTGCGTCTGTCCGGCGGCCAGCGTCAGCGCATCGCCATCGCTCGGGCGATTCTCAAGAACCCGCCGTTGCTGTTGCTGGACGAGGCCACCAGTGCGCTCGACGCCGAAAGCGAGGCCTTGGTCCAGCGCGGACTGGAAGCCGCCATGGTGGACCGCACCACCCTGATCATCGCGCACCGCCTGTCCACGGTGAAGCGCGCCGATCGGATCATCGTCATGGAAAACGGGGGCATCGCCGAAACCGGAACGCCGGACGAGTTGATGCGCAGCGGCGGTCTGTACGCGCGGCTGGCGAGCCTGCAACTGGCCGCCTGAAACGGCGTGCTGCCGCCCGGAATTTTCGCTGGCCCGCCGAATACGGCACAATGCCGGTTCTACGCGGCGAACACTTTCGCTGCGGCGGAACCGAACAGCAGCAACAGGACTACATGAACCCGCTTCGTCACGAGATGCAGAGCGCGCGAATTACCGGACCGGCCACCGTGGCCGGTGGTCGGTTTGATTCGCGCCGCCTTTGTCGTCCCGTACCGGAGTACCCCGTTCATGTCGTCCCGTTTCGTCGATAGTTCCCGTTCCGCCCCCACGCTTCCGTCCTTCGATGCCGTTGCCCGCCTGATCGTGGAGGCGGATTTCGATCCGCAACTGCCGTCGCGTGTGCTGGGGCGACTCGCCGCGTGCAACGATCTGCCCGACCTCTTCGTGGCCCGATGTCGACGCCCCGACAGCCTCAGCATCGAACTTGAATTTCAGGGAGACGCCGATGCGGCCGGTCGGCTGGCCCGCCAGCTGCAGAACGTGCCCAGCGTGCGCTCCGTGAACTGGACCATCACGCGCCGCCGCATTGCTGCGGCGGCCTAGAAGGAACCACGATGTTCAATCGCATCCGTGAAGATATTCATTGCGTGTTCGACCGCGATCCCGCGGCCCGCACCACCTGGGAAGTCCTGACCTGCTATCCGGGCCTCAAGGCGCTGTGGGCACACCGCGCCGCGCACTGGCTGTGGACGCACGGCCTGCGCTGGATGGCGCGCGCGCTGAGCCAGACCGCGCGCTGGCTGACCGGCATCGAAATCCATCCCGGCGCGACCATCGGCCGGCGCTTCTTCATCGACCACGGCATGGGTGTGGTGATCGGCGAAACCGCCGAAATCGGTGATGACGTGACGCTCTACCATCAGGTCACGCTTGGTGGCACCAGCTGGGACAAGGGCAAGCGCCATCCCACGCTCGGCAACAACGTGGTCGTGGGCGCCGGCGCCAAGGTGCTGGGACCAATCACCCTAGAGGACGGTGCGCGCGTCGGCTCCAACTCCGTGGTGGTCAAGGATGTTCCGGCCGGCGCCACCGTGGTCGGCATCCCCGGTCGCGTGGTCGGCACCCACAGCGCGCCCTCGGACAAGGTCGTGGAGATCGCCAAGCGCATGGGTTTCGACGCCTACGGGCTGTCGCGCGACATGCCGGACCCGGTGGCCAATGCCATCGGCGCCATGCTCAATCACGTGCAGACGCTGGACGATCGCGTCAACGAACTGTGCCGCGCCATGCGCAACGCCGGCGTCGAAAAGCTGGAGCTGCCGGATTTCCCGTGCGGTGAAGATGCCGGGACGGTTGCCGAAGATGCGGTCGAAGCTGCGCCGGACACTCGCAAGAAAGCGATCTAGGCTCTTTCGCCTCACGCCTCACGCCTCACGCCTCACGCCTCACGCCCCAATGCCGACCTATCTCGACCACAACGCCACCACCCCGACCGATCCTCGCGTACTCGAAGCGATGCTGCCGTATTTGTCGGGTCCGTACGCGAATCCGTCGAGCCTGCATCGCTACGGTCGCGCCGCGCGTGACGCGGTCGAACAGGCGCGCGCGCAGGTCGCCGCACTGGCGGGCGCGGATGCCGGCCAGGTGGTGTTCACCAGCGGCGGTACCGAGGCCAACAATCTCGCGGTGCATGGTGTCGCCAGCGGGGCGCCGCGCGGCCGGCTGTTGTATTCCGCGATCGAACATCCCTGCATCGACGAGCCGATGCGGGCGCTGGCCGACGCTGGCTGGCCGGTGGAGACCATCGCCGTCGACCGCGATGCGCGCATCGATATCGATGCCTATGGCCGGCAACTGTCGGAGGCGCCGGTGCGCCTGGTGTCATGCATGGTCGCGAACAATGAGACCGGCACCGTGCAGGACACCGCGCGGCTCGCTGGTATGGCGCAAGAGGCCGGCGTGGTGTTTCACGCAGACGCGGTGCAGGCCGCCGGCAAGCTCGCGCTTTCGTTTCAGCAATGGGGGCTGCAGTTGATGACGCTGTCCGCCCACAAGATTTTCGGCCCCAAGGGCGCTGGTGCCCTGGTCGTCGATCGCGGGCTGGACCTCGTGCCGCAGTTGCGCGGCGGCGGCCAGGAACGCGGCCTGCGCGCCGGCACCGAGAATGTCGCCGGCATCGTCGGCTTCGGTGAAGCCGCGGCGCTGGCGGTCGCTGAACTGGAAACGCGCCGCGCCCGCTGGCTGGCCTTGCGCACACGTCTGGAAGACGCGCTCGGCGGCTTGCCCGGCGTCCGGCCGCTGGCCGTGAACGCCCCACGTACCCCGAACACTCTGCAGTTCACGGTGCCTGGAATTCACAGCGCCACCTTGCTCGGTCTGCTCGACCAGAAAGGCTACGCCGTGTCTTCGGGCTCGGCCTGCGCCAGCGGAAGCGACGAAGCCAGCCCGGTGCTGCTGGCCATGGGGCTGTCGAACGACGAGGCCTTGTGCGCGATCCGGGTCAGTCTGGGCCTGGGCAATACCGAGCAGGAGATCGACGGCTTCGTCGCCACGCTGAAGCAGCTGCTCGCAAGCATGGGTCTGGCGATGCCGGCGGTCGTCGGCGCCTGAGGCCCTGCGGGATTTTCCGCTTCTGAGTATCGTTAGCCTCTATCCATCCAGCGCACGCCACACGTGATCTATCTCGACTACGCCGCCACCACGCCGCTGGACCCGGCGGTGCTCGAAGCGATGCTGCCGCATCTGAGCGGTGCGCACGCCAATCCGGCTTCGGATCACGGTCCCGGCCGTCGCGCGCGGCTCGCGGTCGAACAGTCACGGGCGCAGGTCGCCAGGGCGATCGGTGCCGAAGTCGGCGAGATCATCTGGACCTCGGGTGCGACCGAGTCCGACAACCTCGCGATCAAGGGCGCACTGGAGTTTTACGGGGAGGCCGGCGGTCGCGCGCATATCGTGACCAGCCGCACCGAGCACAAGGCGGTACTCGACACCTGCCGCTACCTGGAGACGCGCGGAGTGCGAGTGACGTATCTGCAACCGGGGCCGGACGGACGCGTCGGCGCGGCGCAGGTCATGGCCGCACTGGAACCGGACACCTGTCTGGTGACTCTGATGTGGGTCAACAATGAAACCGGCGCGATCAACGAGGTCGAAGCGCTGGCGCCGCTGTTGGCCGAGCGCGGCATTTTGTTTCACGTCGACGCCGCGCAGGCCGTGGGGCGGGTGCCGATCGATCTGTCGCAGACGCCGATTTCGCTGATGTCGATGTCCGGACACAAGGCCTATGGCCCCAAAGGCATCGGTGCGCTGTTCGTGCGCCGTCGTCCGCGCGCGCGTCTGGCGCCGCAGTTGCACGGCGGTGGTCACGAACAGGGCATGCGTTCCGGTACGCTGGCGACGCACCAGATCGTCGGCATCGGCGCGGCCTTCGAGCTGGCGGCCGAGCGGCGCGAACCCGACAGCGCACATGCGCTGCGTCTGCGTGCCGCGCTGCTGCAATCCATCGGCAGCCTGGATGGCGTGTTCCGCAATGGCGGCGATGGCGCTTGCGTGCCGCACATTCTCAATCTGAGCTTCGAGGGTGTCGACGGCGAGTCGCTGCGTGCCGGCCTGCCGGGGCTGGCGGTCTCCAGCGGTTCGGCCTGCTCGGCGGCGACCCAGGAACCGTCCTATGTATTGCGCGCGCTCGGTCGTTCGGATGCGCTGGCCGGTGCCTCGCTGCGCTTTTCCTATGGGCGTGGAACCGACGAAACCGATACCCGCGAGGCCGGCGCGGCGGTGGCGGCCGAAGTGCTGCGTCTGCGCGAGTTGTCGCCGATCTGGGATTAGCGGCAACGGCAACAGCATTTGGTTCGCGCAAAGACGCAAAGGCGCAAAGGGAAAAAAGAACAGGAAGAGACTTTTAGTGACCCAAAGTCTTCTCCTTAACGTGAATCTCGCGCAGCGAGTCCGCTGCCCCTCGCCCACGACGTGGGAGAGGGGAGGACCGCCCGCGGAGCGGGTGGTGGGGAGAGGGCGGCCTGCCTGGTCCAGGATTCATTTTTCGGGGTGCCTCCGCCGGCATGGCCGTTAGCGTCTTTGCGCCTTGGCGCGAGAGATCAGCGTTAAATCTCTTCCCCGACGTCGCCGCGCAGCTTGACACCGGGCGTACAATGGACGGCGTGAGGATTCGCTGATGCAAGAAAACGCCTACGAGTACCCTGAACCGGTCTGGCAGCTGTTTCGCCAGACGCCGCGTGCCGGGCGCTTCGCGCCGGACAGCGGCACGGTGCTGGTCGGGGAGGCGCGCACGCCAGCGGCCGATTCGGTGCTGCGGCTGGAACTTCTGGTCGAGGACGGGGCCGTCGCCGACGCGCGGTTCCAGGCGCACGGCTGCCCGGTCAGCATCGCGGTGGGCGCCTGGCTCGCGGATCACTCGGTCGGTCGCGGACGTGCGGAGCTGGACATGATCCGCTCGCGTCAGCTGATCGATACCCTTGAAATACCGGAGGATCGTGCCCACTGTGCCTTTCTGGGCGAGGACGCCCTTCGACACGCTCTGGAGCAATGGCCATGACAATACAGCTGACCGAGCGGGCCGCCGCCCGCATTCAGAAGCAACTGGCACAGCGCGGCCACGGCCTGGGCCTGCGCATCGGTGTCAAGAAATCCGGCTGTTCGGGATTCGCCTATACGATGGATTACGCCGACGCCGTCAACGACGGAGAAGCGGTGTTCGAAGCCCACGGCGCCCGTGTTGTCGTGCATGATCGCGATCTTCCGATGCTGGGCGGGATCACGCTGGACTACCGTCGTGAAGGGCTCAATGAGGCCTTCAAGTTCGATAACCCCAACGTCGACGCCCTCTGCGGCTGCGGCGAGAGCTTCGCCCTCAAGGCGACTGCCTGACACAAAAACGCCGCAGAATTACCGCTTTGCGCGGTAGCCGGCTACAATTTACTGCTTTGTCCGCGCCAGCCGGAGGATCAACCGTCCTTCGCGCGCGGCATTCGTTGTTTTCCTCATCCGTTTCCCAATAAAAGTCGGAGTCACAATGGCGGTCGAACAAACCCTTTCCATCATCAAGCCCGATGCCGTCGCAAAGAATGTGATCGGCGACATCTACAGCCGTTTCGAAAAGGCGGGGCTGCGCATCATCGCCGCGAAGATGAAGCACCTCTCGCAGGCCGAAGCCGAAGGGTTCTACGCGGTTCACCGCGAGCGCCCGTTCTTTGGCGATCTGGTGTCGTTCATGATCAGCGGCCCGGTGATCATTCAGGTGCTCGAAGGCGAAGATGCCGTGGCCAAGCATCGCGAGATCATGGGCGCGACCGACCCGAAGAAGGCCGAAGCCGGCACGATTCGCGCGGATTTTGCGGAATCCATCGACGAAAACGCGGTCCATGGTTCGGACAGCCTCGAGAACGCCGCCATCGAAATGGCGTATTTCTTCGCGGCCACCGAAATCGCGCCGCGCACGCGCTGAAGAAGACGAGTGGCAATTCGTGAGTGAGATCGACATCGCCGTATCCGAGCCAGCTGGCGCCGCAAGCGCACGGGCGGACACGGCTGTCTCACCGCGAATGAATCTGTTCGGCCTGGACCGGGCTGGCCTGCGTGCGGAGTTTGAGCGCAGGGGCGAAAAGCCGTTCCGGGCCGATCAGATCATGCATTGGATCTACCGCCGCGGGGTCGATGACTTCGCGGCGATGACCAATATCGGCAAGGAGCTGCGGGCGCGGCTGAGCGAGCATTTCGAAATCCGCCTGCCCGAGCTGGTTGCCGAACAATTATCGAAGGACGGCACACGCAAATGGGTGCTGCGCCTGCCGGAAGGCCAGGCGATCGAAACGGTCTACATTCCCGAAGACGATCGCGGCACCCTGTGCATTTCCTCGCAGGTGGGCTGTGCCATGGACTGCACCTTCTGCTCCACGGCGCAGCAGGGCTTCTCGCGCAACATGAACACCGCCGAGATCATCGCGCAGGTCTGGTTCGCGGCGAAAACCCTGGGTTGCAATTTCCAGACTGACCGCAAGATTTCCAATGTGGTGTTCATGGGCATGGGCGAGCCGCTGGCGAACTACAACGCGGTGCTGCCGGCGATCAACATCCTGCTCGACGAGGCGGGTTTCGGCCTGTCCAAGCGCCGGGTCACGGTGTCGACCTCCGGGCTGGTGCCGTTCATGGATCGCCTGCGCGTCGACGTCGACACCGCGCTGGCGGTATCGCTGCATGCACCGAACGACGCGCTGCGCAGCCAGATCGTGCCGATCAATCGCAAGTACCCGATCAGCGAGCTGCTCGCGGCCTGTCGCCGCTATACCGACGGCAAGGACCGCAAGGCGCACATCATCTACGAGTACGTGATGCTCGATGGTGTCAACGACCAGCCCGAACACGCACGCGAACTGGCGCGCCTGCTGGGCGGAATGCCGGCCAAGGTCAATCTGATCCCGTTCAACCCGTTTCCGAACACCGAATTCCGGCGTTCACCGGAACCGCGGATTCGCGCCTTTGCCGAAATCCTGCGCAGCAAGCGCGTACTGACGATGATCCGCAAGACGCGCGGCGACGATATCGATGCGGCCTGCGGCCAGTTGGTCGGACGCGTCGAATCGCGTCAGAAGCAGCGTCTGCGCGATATTCCGATCAAGGTCGCATGATGCTTGTGTCGGGGGTCTGTGTCGGACGGCGGGGAGCCGGAAGCCGGTGAGTCGGGTCTGCACACCGCCCACCCATGCACTGGCCGTCCGCTGTCTTGCATTCTGCTGTCTGGCGCTGGGCGCCGCGGCTTGCGTGTCGACCACCACCGGCCGTGAACCGACCGAGCCGGACCTGTCCGAGGCGGCACGTCTCAACACCCAGCTGGGCGCGGACTATCTGCGAACCGGCAAGCCGGAACAGGCGCTGGAAAAGTTGCGGAAGGCAGTACAGCAGGACCCCGACTACGCGCCGGCACGGTCCACCCTGGCCCTGGTCTATGCCGCGCGGGGTGACACCGTCAGTGCTGACGAGCAGTTCCGCAAGGCAGTGGCGCTGCAGCCCAACAATCCGCAGACGCTGAACAACTACGGCGTGTTTCTGTGCGGCGCGGGGCGTCGCGAAGAAGCCGTCGGTAATTTCGTGCGTGCCGCGAAATCGCCGGACTTCCAGTCGCCGGCGGCGGCCTGGACCAACGCGGGCGTGTGCGTACGCGAAGACCATCCGGATGATGCCGAGCGCTATCTGCGCGAGGCCTTGCGCATCTCGCCGAACTATCCCGAAGCGCTGGCGCATCTCGCCTGGCTGAGCCTGAAGAACAAGGACTACCTGCGGGCACGCGGTTTCCTGCAGCGCTTCGAGCAAAGCGGTGGACGCACCACCGCCGAATCCCTCTGGGTGGGCGCCCGCACCGAGGAAGCGCTGGGTGACGTTGCCGCCGCCCGACGCTTCGAACAACGACTATTGACCGAGTTTCCGGCCTCCGACGAGGCGACGGAACTCAGCAGACGAAACGCGTCATGATGACCGAACCCAAAGACATCTCCGAGATCAAGCCGGACGTTCCCGCGGACGCGACGGCGGCGACGGCCGAGCTTTCGCCCGGCCAGGCGATCCGTCGCGCGCGAACCGACGCCGGCTATGCCGCCGAGGACTTCGCGGCCCAGCTCAAGCTGTCGCGCAACACGCTCGAAGCGCTCGAGAACGACGATTACGCGACGCTGCGCGAACCGGTCTATGTGCGCGGCTATTACCGCAAGTGCGCCAAGTTGCTGAACCTGCCGGAAGACGAGCTGATCGCGGCCTATGAGAAGCGCGCGCGCCCCAAGGCACCGGCGATTCCCTCGAAGATTCCGGTGGTCGACGGCGGCATCGAAACCCGATCCGGGGGCGGCGGTCTGCGCTGGCTGATCGGGCTGATCGTGGTGGCCGGTGCGTTCGCTGCCGTTGCCTGGTATCTGCAACAGGAAAACACCGGCTTCACCAACACCCTGTCCACCGACACGACACCGCCCGTGGTTCAGCCGCTGACCGGCCCGACCCTCGGCGAACGCCCGGCTGACGACGGTGCGGTGGCTGGTTTAGGCGGCGCGAGTGGTGCGGGCACGGACGCCGATCAAATGCAGGCCTCCGGCAACGCGACGGCGACATCGGCCGACCCCGACACGGCTACGCCGGCGAGCGCAGATACGACCGAGCAGGCGCCGGCCGCCGGACCCCTGACGCTGCGTTTCGACGACAACTCCTGGGTGCGTATTCAGGATGCTGACGGGCGCATGCTGCTGTCCGGCCTGGTCCGCAAGGGCACCACACGCACCTTGGACGGCAAGCCGCCGTTCGCGCTGTTCCTGGGCTATGCGCCGGGGGTCAGCGTGCAGTACCAGGGGCGCGCGATCGACTTGGCCCCGGTCACGCGCGACAACAACACCGCCAATCTGACGATCCCCGGCGGCGCGTGAGCGTCCCGGTTTCCGCCCATTTTCGAACTGATCCGTTTCGAGTTTCGCGATGAAGAGCCATCACCAGATCGTCCGCCGTCGTTCGCGCGCCATCCGCGTCGGCCGCGTCACCGTGGGTGGCGACGCGCCGGTGTCGGTGCAGACGATGACCAATACCGAGACCGAGGATGTCGACGCCACGGTTGCGCAGATTCACCAGGCGGTGAAAGCCGGTGCCGACATCGTGCGCGTGTCGGTACCCACGCTGAAGGCGGCGGCCGCGTTCAAGCTGATCAAGCAGCAGGTCGGCTACATTCCGCTGGTTGCCGACATTCACTTCAACTACAAGTGCGGCATCGCCGCCGCCGAGGCCGGGGCGGACTGCCTGCGCATCAATCCCGGCAACATCGGTGGTGAGAAGAAGGTCGCGGAAGTCGTGGCCTGTGCGCGCGCGCATCGCGTGCCGATGCGTATCGGCGTCAACGCCGGCAGCCTTGAAGGCGACCTGCAGACCAAATACGGCGAACCGAATGCCGATGCGCTGGTCGAATCGGCGATGCGCCACATCGATATTCTCGACCGTTTCGACTTTCCGGACTTCAAGGTCAGCCTCAAGGCGTCCGAGATCTTCATGACGGTGGAGGCCTATCGCAAGCTCGCCACCCGTATCGAGCAGCCGCTGCATCTGGGCATCACCGAGGCCGGTGGCCTGCGCGCTGGCAGCGTCAAGTCCTCGATCGGCCTGGGCATGCTGCTGGCCGAGGGCATCGGCGACACCATCCGCATCTCGTTGGCGGCCGATCCGGTCGAGGAGGTCAAGGTCGGCTGGGACATCCTGCGTTCGCTGGGCATTCGCACACGCGGCGTCAACATGATCGCCTGCCCCTCGTGCTCGCGCCAGAACTTCGATGTAATCAAGGCCGTGACCGAGCTCGAATCACGCTTCGACGGTATCGAGGACGCGATCGACGTGGCGGTGATCGGCTGCGTGGTGAACGGGCCGGGCGAGGCGCGCGAGGCGGCGATCGGTGTCGCCGGCGGCTATCCCAATTCGATCTACGTGGACGGCAAGATCGCACACAAGGTGCACAACGCCGACCTGGTCGACCGGCTCGAAGTGCTGGTGCGCGAAAAGCTGGCCGAGAAGAAGGCGGCCAAGGCCGCTGAAGCGGCTGTGGCCGACGACGAAAATCACTGAGCCGGTCCCGCAATTTCCTATCCGATGAGTGCGAAGATTCAGTCACTGCGTGGCTTCAACGACATCCTGCCGGAACAGACCGCGCTGTGGCGCCGTCTGTTCGAGGCGGTGCAGCAGGTAATGGACGCCTACGGCTATCGCGAGATCAAGCTGCCGCTGCTGGAATCCACGGACCTGTTCCGGCGTTCGGTGGGCGAGGCCACGGACATCGTCGAGAAGGAGATGTTCAGCTTCGTCGATCGCGAGAAAGCCTCAATCAGCCTGCGCCCCGAAGGTACTGCCGGTTGCGTGCGCGCCGGCATCGAGAACGGCCTGCTGCACAACCAGCAGCAGCGCCTCTGGTACCAGGGGCCGATGTTCCGCCACGAGCGTCCGCAAGCCGGGCGCTACCGACAGTTTCATCAGGTCGGCCTCGAGGCCTACGGCATGCTGGGGCCGGATGTCGATGTCGAGATTCTGGCGCTGTGCGCGCGCCTCTGGAAACGCCTCGGTCTGAACGACATCCGCCTGGAAATCAATTCCCTGGGCACGCCGGAGACGCGGCTGCGCTTTCGTGACGCGCTGGTCGAGTACCTGTCGGCGCGGGCCGACCGGCTCGACGAGGATTCGAAGCGCCGCCTGCACACCAATCCGTTGCGCGTGCTCGACAGCAAGGATGAGTCCACGCGCGCGGTCTTGCTGCATGCTCCCAAGCTTGCGGACTGTCTGGACGCCGAATCGCGCGAACATTTCGCGGCGGTGCTGGCTGGCCTCGATGCCCTGTCGATTGACTACGTGATCAATCCGAATCTGGTGCGCGGTCTGGACTATTACTCGCGAACCACCTTCGAGTGGACCACCGACCAGCTTGGCGCCCAGGGTACGGTCTGCGGCGGTGGACGCTACGACGGGCTGGTCAGCCTGCTCGGCGGCGGCGAGGTGCCGGCGATCGGTTTCGCGATGGGTATCGAGCGGCTGATTCTGCTGATGCAGCAACAGGCGCAGCTGCCCGATGTCGGGTCGCCGCAGGTCTATTTCTGCTGGCTCGGCGACGCCGCCTTCGCGCGCGCGGCGCAGCTGGCCGAGCAGCTTCGCGACGCCGGATTGCGCGTGCAGCTCAATGCCGGCGGCGGCGCATTCAAGGCGCAGATGAAGCGCGCCGACCGCTCCGGCGCCGGGCTCGCGCTGATCCTCGGCGAGCAGGAACTTGCGCAAGGCGTGGTTCAAGTAAAATCCCTGCGCGGCGGGGAACCCCAAACCGAAGTGGCGTGGACGGAGCTGGTCTCCGGCCTCCAAGCACGACTCGCCGGGCCGGTTTCGGCCTGAACCCGACCATCATTCAAAAATCAAAATCGAGATTGCCGTGTCCCATTACGACGACGAACAACAAGCCGAAGCAGTCAAGAAGTGGTTTCTGGAGAACTGGTTGGCTCTGGTGGCCGGACTGGCGATCGGCCTCGGCGCGATCTTCGGCTGGCAGGGCTGGCAATCGATGAAGCAGGAAAAGTCGGCCGAAGCCTCGCGCATGTATGAGGAAGCGCGCCAGGCGCTGGACTCCGGCGATATCGAGGAAGCTTCAGCGCTGGCCGCCAAACTCTCCGACGACTATTCGGGCACGCCTTACGACGACCAGGTCGCTCTGCTGCTCGCGCGGTATCACGTCGATCAGGGCGAGCTTCCCGCCGCCGCCGAGCAATTGCGTTCGGTGGTGGACGGCAATGCCGACGAGCCGCTCAAGCAGGTCGCGCGCTTGCGTCTGGCGCGCGTATTGTGGGCTCAGGATCAGACTGAGGAGGCGCTCGCCGAGCTCGACGCCGGTGGCAGTGGCGAGTTCGTGTCGCTGTTCGAGGAACTGCGCGGCGACATCATGCTGACGCAGGGCGATCGCGCCGCGGCGCGGCAGGCGTACCAGAAGGCGATCGAGGCCGGCAACGAAGCCGCCGCGAATCGTGAGTTGTTGCAGCAGAAACTCGACGACCTTGCCGACGTGGTGAATTCATGAAGCATGCATTGGCGATCGCCGCCACCGCGATGGTGTTCGCGCTGGCCGGCTGTTCCTCCAAGGGCAAGACCCGTGAGCCGGCGGATCTGCAGTCCATCGACAACGTCAAGGTCAAGGCCTCGGTGGTGTGGAAGCGTTCGCTGGGTGACAGCGACGGCCTGCGCGGCGGCTTCGAGATCGACGTGCAGAGCGATGCGGTATTTGCAGCCGATGCCGATGGCGATGTCTACGCGCTCGAGACCGAGACCGGCAAGACGATCTGGCAGGCCGAGACCGGTGAACGCGTGATCAGCGGCCCGGCCAGCAGCGGCAATCTGGTGCTGGTGGGTACCCGCGACGCTGAAGTCATCGCGCTGTCGCGCGCCGATGGCAGCGAGGTCTGGCGCAGCCAGCTGTCGAGTGAGGTGCTGGCCTCGCCGGCAGGGGACGGAGACACGGTCATCGCCCGCACGGTCGATGGCCGTGTATTCGCGCTGTCCGCCGCGGACGGAACGCGCCTCTGGACCTTCGATCGGACCGTGCCTTCGCTGACGCTGCGCGGTCTGTCGCGCCCGGTGATGGTGGGACCGGCCGTGTTGGTCGGACTCGACGGCGGACGCTTGGTCGCCCTGCGCGTCGATACCGGCGAAGTGCTGTGGGAACAGGTCGTGGCCTCGCCGACGGGACGTTCCGAACTGGAGCGGCTGGTGGACGTGGACGCCGATCCCATCGCCGTCGGCGGAGGCGTGTTCGCCCTGTCCTACGGCGGCGAACTCGTCCTGATCGATCCGCGCAGCGGCGATTCGCGCTGGGACCGCAGCATCCGCAGCTATACCGGGGGCACGGTCTTCGGTACGCGCGGGCTCGCGGTCAGCGACGCCGACGGTGTGGTCTGGGCGCTGGACGCCGAAAGTGGCGCGGCCGTCTGGAAGCAGGAGGAGCTGCAGTACCGCATGCTGTCGCAGCCGGCAGCGATTGGCGATTACATTGCCGTGGCCGATTACAAGGGCTACATCCACTTCCTGTCGCCGGGCGATGGTCGCATCGTCGGCCGTACCCACGCGCTGAGCGATCCGGTACAGGCCGCGCCGGTCGTCGTCAACGATCGCCTCTACATGCTCGATATCGATGGCCACCTCGTCGTTCTCGAGCTGAAGGAAGCCGGTTAGGCGCGTCGCCGCTTTGGGCGGCGCTGTTCCCCTGATCCTGTGCGCCGGTGACCGTCCCGACGGTCGCCGGCGCTTTCGTCTGTCGCCGCGAGAAGCGGCTATGCTGTCGCCGCTTGTCGCCCACCTGAACCTTTGTAGCCTCCCGCCGTGTCCAGTCACCTTCCCGTCATCGCACTCGTCGGCCGTCCCAATGTCGGCAAGTCGACGCTGTTCAATCGTTTCACCGGCACACGTGACGCCCTGGTGGCGGACTTCGCGGGCCTGACCCGCGACCGGCAGTACGGCTTCGGGAAGTTCGAGGGCCGCAGCTTCATGGTGGTGGACACGGGCGGACTGATGCCGTCGTCCGGCGATCCTCTGGCCGGTCTGGCCGAATCTCAGGCACGCATCGCGATCGAGGAAGCCGACTGTGTCCTGTTTCTGGTCGATATCCGGGCGGGCCTGAACCCTTCGGATCGGGAGATTGCGGGGTATCTGCGCAAACTCGGCAAGCCGGTGTGCCTGCTGGCGAACAAGGCCGAGGGGCTGCCGCGCTCCGCAGTCGGCGAGTTCTACGAACTGGGCCTGGACACGCCGATGCCGGTGTCGGCGGTGCACGGCGACGGCATTCAGGACCTGCTGCGCCAGATCCTGCCGGCGGCACCGGAAGGCGAGGATGCCGATCCCGAGGAACCACCGGACGATGGCTCGGTTTACGTCGCCATCGTTGGGCGGCCGAATGTCGGCAAGTCCACGCTGGTGAATCGCCTGATCGGCGAGGAACGCGTGCTCGCAGCCGATCTGCCGGGCACCACGCGCGATTCGATCAAGGTGCCGTTTCATTACCAGGGCCAGGATTTCGTGTTGATCGACACCGCCGGCGTGCGCCGCCGCGGCAAGGTCTCCGAGACCATCGAGAAGTTCTCCATCGTCAAGACCCTGGAGGCGATCGAGCGCGCGCACGTGGTCATCGCCGTGGTCGACGCCCAGGGCGACATCGGCGAGCAGGATGCGCGCCTGCTGGGTCTCATCGCGCATCGCGGGCGCGGCATGGTGCTGGCCGTGAACAAATGGGACGGCCTGGACGAATCGGAGCGCAAGCGGATCAAGACCGACGTCGACTTCAAGCTGCCGTTTCTCGAGTACGTTCCGGTGCATCACATCTCGGCCAAGCGCGGCACCGGTCTGGCACGGCTGTTCGCCGAAGTGCAGAAAGTGCGGGCGTCCGCCTTCATCGAGATGCCGACCCCGCGGCTCAACCAGATCCTCGAAAAGGCGATGGCGCGGCATGCACCGCCGGCCATCGTCGGCCGTCGCATCAAGCTGCGCTACGTGCACCAGGGTGGCCGCAATCCGCCCAAGATCATCATTCATGGCAACCAGACCGAGCGGGTTCCGGTCGCCTACAAGCGCTTTCTCTCAAACGAATTCCGACGTGCGTTCAAGCTCACCGGCGTGCCGCTGGAAGTGGCCTTCAAGACCGGAGACAACCCGTTCAAGGGCCGCAAGAACGTGCTGACGCCGCGCCAGATCAAGAAGAAGAAGCGGATGATGGAACACTTCAAGGACTGAGCCGCAGGCATCGCAAGCTCAGGCGTGGCGCTGACAGCGCGTCCGGCTATGCAATAATTCCGCTTTGCGCGCGCCTTCGGCGCGCGTGTTCGTTTGCCCGCTGGCACCTCGCTGGCTCGGGCCGCAGCAAGAGGTCATTGAAGATGAGTTCCCCCAGCACTTCCGTATCCCGCAGCACCTTCGATGAAGTCATGGTTCCGAATTACGTTCCGGGCGCCATCGTGCCGGTGCGAGGCCAGGGTTCGCGAATCTGGGATCAGGACGACAAGGAATACATCGACTTCGCCTGTGGCATTGCGGTGACCGTGCTGGGTCACTGCCACCCGAAGCTGGTGGCCGCGCTGACCGAGCAGGGCAACAAGCTCTGGCACCTCTCGAACGTGGTCACCAACGAACCGGCGTTGCGCCTGGCGAGCAAGCTGACCGAAAAAACTTTCGCCGAGCGCGTGTTTTTCGCCAACTCCGGGGGCGAGGCCAACGAAGCCGCGTTCAAGCTGGCACGTCGCTACGGCAATACGCGCGCCGAGGGCAAGAACGAGATCATCTCGTTCCACAACGCCTTTCACGGACGCACGCTGTTCACCGTCAGCGTCGGCGGCCAGGCCAAGTACACCCAAGGCTTCGAGCCGATTCCGGGAGGTATCACGCATCTGCCGTTCAACGATGTCGCCGCGCTCGAAGCGGCGATCTCGGACAAGACCTGCGCCGTGGTGATGGAGCCGCTGCAGGGCGAGGGCGGCATATTGCCGGCGACCGCCGAATTCGCGCGCGCCGCACGCGAGCTGTGCAACAAGCACGACGCGCTGCTGGTCTACGACGAAGTGCAGACCGGCATGGGCCGGACCGGAGAGCTTTACGCCTATATGGGTCTGGGCGTCACGCCGGACATCCTGACCACGGCCAAGGGCCTCGGCGGCGGCTTTCCGATCGGCGCGATGCTCACGACCAAGGCGATCGCCGACTATCTGCCGTTCGGCACGCACGGTTCCACCTATGGCGGCAATCCGCTGGGCTGCGCCGTGGCCGAGGCGGTGCTCGACACCGTCAGCGATCCGGCCGTGCTCGAAGGTGTGCAGGTTCGCGCCGAAAAGATTCGCGCGCGGCTCGACGCCATCGGCGAACGCTACGGTGTGTTCGGTCCCACGCGCGGCCTCGGTCTGCTGATCGGCGCGCCGATGAGCGAAGCCTGGAAGGGACGCGCCAAGGAGATCGTCAATGCCGGCTGGAAACACGGCGTCTGGTGCCTGGTGGCCGGCCCTGACGTGTTGCGCATCGCGCCCTCCCTGATCATTCCGGAGGCCGAGCTGGAACTGGGTCTGGAGCGTCTCGAGGCGGCGGTCGCGGAGCTGTGTGCCTGAACGGACTGTCCCCGGAACCGTTTGGTTCCGGGGAGACCCGCGAAACGGCGAGCCTGGCTTGCGCACGGAATCCTCCCGCGCGGGCCTGAGATCCTGCACGCAGGCTGGCGGGCGGGATAGAGTTCAGGCCATGCATTCACGAATCCTGCCGCTCCTGCTGCTGTTCGCCTTGGTGGCGAGCCCGGCCGCCCCGGCGGCGGCGCCAGCCGTTCCGCTTGCGGAGCACCCGCTGCTCGATACGATCGTCCAGCGCAGCGATGCGCAGCGTCTGGACCGCGAGGCACTGCTGCGTCGCGCCGCCCGGGCTGAGGTACTGCTGCTGGGCGAGGTGCATGACAACCCCGAAATTCACCGTCTGCGGGCCTGGCTGCTGTCGCGCCTGGTCGAAGCCGGGCGGCGCCCGGCCGTGGCGTTCGAGCAGATCGACCTTGAGGACGACGACGCCGCGCACGATTGCCAACGGCGCGGCTGCGATGCCAATGCCCTGGCCGACGCCGTGAACTGGTCCGCTTCCGGTTGGCCGCCGTTCGCGCTGTATCGGCCGATTTTCGAGGTGGTCCTGTCGCAGGGGCTGGAGATTCGTCCCGCCAATCCGGGGCGGGATGCGGTCCGTCGTCTCGCACTCGGCGAAACCGCGCCTGAGGCCGCGCTGCGCGCACTGGATGAATCGCGTCCGGCCGTCGCGCGGGCCGCGCTCGAGCAGACGCTCAGGGACAGCCACTGCGGCATGCTCCCGGAATCCGCCCTGCCGGGCATGGTGCTGGCACAGACCGCGCGCGACCGGGCGATGGCCGAAGCCTTGCAGGCCGAGGGCCCGCAGGCGCTGATGGCGGGCAATGGTCACATCACGGCGTCCGGCGTGCCCTGGGTGCTGGATCGTCTGGGCGATACGCGCTCGCGATTGTCCATCGCCTGGCTGGAAGTCGAGGACGGCCTTACCGATCTGGAAAAGGCTCTGGACGCGGTGCCGCAGGTCGATGTGATCTGGTTTACGGTCCGGACCGAGCGGCCCGACCCCTGCGCCGCCTTTCGTTGACGTGAACCGCGCATAGCGAGTCCACGGCCCCCCACGAAGTGGGCGAGGACGAGCCCGCCCCGCACCGGGTTCGTTGTTAGTAATGCGAATCAATATCAGGTAGAGTCGCAATGACATCGGACGCCTTCGCGTCCGCATCGCATTGCGGGGGAACGGAGTGGGCCGCAGGGAATACGAAGGATCGACGGCCGTGGACTGTGCGCGACGCCTGGGTACGCAATTCGCACGGCTGGGCCTGGCGCTGAGCCTGTGGGTCGCGATTCCGGCACAGGCTGCCACGAAGTTCCATTTCGACCTGCCGGCGCAGCCGATGATCGAATCGCTGCAATCCATCGTTCAGACCAGTGGCGTGCCGCTGCGTTACGCACCCGAGGTGGCCGATGGCCTGACGGCGCCCGCCGTCAAAGCGAGTCTGGATCTGGAGGCGGCCTATTCCGCAGTGCTGGCCGGCAGCGGTTTGCGGCCGCGATTCGCTGCCGATGGCGCCGTGGTGGTGGCGCCCGACGGGGCCGCGACCCAGGCCTTGGTGCCGGTCATCGAGCTGCCGCCTGTGGACCTGCCCGGCCAACAGCTTCAGCGCCAGGACCCGGCCGCGGTTCGCCTCGACACGACGGTCGTCACCGGCACGCGCACCGAGCATCGCTATGTCGACAGTCCGGTCGAAGTGCAGTTGATCACCGCGCAGGACATCGCGGACTCGGGCGCCGGCGATCTCGCCGAACTGCTGGAGCGGGAGGGCGGCGTCCACGTGTCGCGCGTGGCCGGTCGCGGCAACACCAGCATCGAGATTCAGGGCCTGTCATCCGAACACGTGCTGATACTGGTGGACGGGCGCCGCGTGATCGGTCGCATCGACGGCGCCATCGATCTGGCGCGTCTGCGCACCGCGAACATCGAGCGGGTGGAAATCGTGAAGGGGCCCGCGTCGGCCCTGTACGGCAGCGACGCCCTGGGCGGCGTGGTCAACATCATCACCCGCGCCGGCGGTGATGGCGGCCGCCTGACGCTGCGCGGAGACGACGACGACAACCGCGAGGTTTTCGGCAACCTCGGCTGGTCGGCGGCCGATTGGACCGGCAATCTCAGCGGCGGTTATGTCGATGCCGCCAGTTTCGATCTCGACCCGGACACCGCGACGGTCGACGGGCCGGACGCCGAGGGCCGCTATTTCTCGACGCACAATCGCTGGACACCCGGCGAACGGCTGCGTCTGGACGCCCGTTTCGACTATGCGTTGGATGACAGTCAGCGCTTGGATGGCGGCACCGCCGGCAAGCTCTACGACGTGCGCAAACGCACCGAGGAACTGCGCGCAGCACTGGCGCCGCGTATCCGCTTCAACGCCGACAGCCTGCTCTCGCTGGACGCCTACTACACGCGCTACTACGACCAGTACGTCTCGGAGCAGCGCGGCAGCGACGACAACGATGTCGACGAGCGCACCACCGATCAGCTCTATACCGTTTCGGCGCAGCTCGATCAGCGCCTGGGGCGGCATGCGCTGAGCCTGGGGCTGGAACATCAGTACGAGGAACTGGAGGCCGACCGGCTCGACCAGACCGGCGAACGCGACCGCCAGGCGGTGTTTGTGCAGGACGAACTCAGGCTGCTCGACAGCCGCTTCACGCTGGTGCCGGGCCTGCGCTACGACCGCGATTCGCAGTTCGGCGATCAATGGTCGCCGAAGCTGTCCTTGCGCTATGACCTCGGCGAGGACTGGATCGTCCGGGCCGGTTACGGCCGCGGCTATCGCGCGCCGGACTTCAAGCAGTTGCTGCTGCGCTTTGAAAATGCCGCGGTCGGCTATCGCGTGGACGGCAATCCGGGTCTGCGCGCCGAACGCAGCAGCGGCTACAACCTGGGCCTGAGCTGGTACGCAGGCGCCTCCAGTTCGTTGAGCCTGAGCGTCTACCACAACGAGGTCGACGAGCTCATCGAGATCGTCCAGGTCGAAGCCGGTCCGCCGACGATCTACAGCTATCGCAATGTGTCGCGGGCACGCCTGACGGGCGCCGACCTGCAAACCGAGTTCCGGCCCCTGAGCGCGCTGCGCCTGCGTCTGGGCTATGGCTGGCTCGACGCCGAAAACCGCGACACCGGCGCACCGCTGAGCGGCCGCGCCGAACATCGCGGCAACGCCGAAATCCGCTTCGAGCAGCCCCGTTACGCTCTGGCGCTGCGCGGCGTCTGGATCGGCGCGCGCGAATTCGCGGTGGAACTCGATACCAGCGGACCGCCCACCGCTGCGGGCACCGCCGAGGCCTACGCGCTGTACGACCTGCGTGGCGAATGGAGCGGTTGGTCCTGGCTCGATCTCGCGCTGGGTATCGACAACCTGTTCGACGAAGGCGACCCGCAATACCTCCCGATCCAGCCGCGCAGCGTCTATCTGGAACTGCGCAAGACCTTCTGATGAGACCTGCGATGACAACTGCCCTGAACCGACTGCTGTGGCCCGCGCTGATGATTCTGCTGGGCGCCTGTGCCAGTGACATTTCGCCGAGCACCGAGAACGGCGGCGATTCCGACGGCGGCGACGAGCTTGCCGAACTGCCGGGGCCGGGCGGCGCGCAGATCAGGTTCGCGGACGCTGGCGACTACTACTCGGCAACGGTCGATGCCAGCGGCAGCGACTGGGTCTATCTGGACGTGGACAGCCAGACGCAGGTGGCACCCGCTTCACCGCAAGGCTCGGAGGAATGGGATATCGCCTTCCTTGGCACCGCCATCAAGCTCAACGGCGGCGTATCCGGGACTCCGCCGGCTGGTTTCCCGGTGGTGGTGCACGCCGACAAGGTCGAGACTGATTCGAACTATCCGTTCGAAACCATCGACGGCGCGCCGCCCGAAGGCGCGGTGGACTACCTCAGCGACGAGGCTGGCGGCGCGTTCGCGCAAGCGCCGGACTACGCCATGACCCGCTATCCCGACGCCGATCGCAACCCCAATCTGCTGACCGGCGCCGGCGATCATGGCTGGTACTACGACAGCGGCCGCCTGAGCGGCAACGAAATCAGTGCGCGCGCCAACGTGGGCTATGTGCTGCGCACCGTCGAGTGCCGTTACTACAAGCTGCGCATGACCGGCTATGTGGACGGCAGCGGGGCCGCAGGCCGCCCGCATTTCGATCTCCTGGAGATCCCCGGCAATGAATGCACCGCCGGTGGCGAGGATGTCGCGCCGCTGGGGCTCGCCAGCTTCGAAATCGGCAGCGAAAGCACCGTCGGCCATGCCGACGCGTCCGGCGACGACGCCTGGGTCTATCTCGACCTGAGCAACGCCCAGCAGGTCGCGCCGGCCGAGCCGAGCAACGAAACGACTTGGGATATCGCGATGATGCGCTCGGACATCAAGATGAACGGTGGCGTCTCCGGCACCGGCGAAGTCGCGCTGGATGATCGTCAGGGCGCGGACTGGAGCATGATCGTCGCCGCCGGTGCCGCAGCCGAATGGCATGTCGACGAAGCCGAGGCGCTGGCCTTCGTCAACTATCCCCCGGCCGAGAACACCGGCGATGGTGCCTGCGGCGGCATCAACGGCGATTTTGGCTGGTACTACTACTCCGGCTTCTGTAACGATGGCGAGGGCATGCACCACATCTCGCCGCGCGATGTCGTCTATGTACTGCGCGGGCGCGACGGCAACTACTGGAAGTTGCGCATGCTGAGCTACTACGATGAGGCCGGAACTTCGGCCCAGCTATCCTTTGAATACGCGCCGATCGCGGCGCCCTGAGCGTTCCACTGAGACCGACGGAAGACCTATGTCCGATGACGCAAACCAGGATCTGATCGCCGCGCGCCGGCTCTACGCACAGAGTCAGCAGGGCGTGCTGTCCACGATCTCCAAGTCCATGGACGGATTCCCGTTCGGCTCCGTGATCACTTTCGCGCCGGATGCCACGGGTGCGCCGGTGATCCTGATTAGCGATATCGCCGAACACACGCGAAACCTCAAGGCCGATCCGCGCGTCTCCCTGATCGTGCTCGAAGGCGGCGGCGATGCGCAGGAAACCGGGCGCCTTACCGTGATCGGAGAAGCGCAGCGCGTGGGTGAATCCGAAGCGGTGGCGGAGCGCTATTACCGGCGATTCCCGCATGCCAGCGGCTACCATCAGGCACACGATTTTGCGTTCTACCGCATCCAGCCGGTGCGCATTCGCTACATCGGCGGCTTCGGGCGGATTCACTGGTATTCGCCGGATCAGGTGCTGCTGGCCAATCCTTTCGCCGGCAGCGCCGAGGACGGCATGATCCGTCACATGAACGAGGATCATGTCGAGGCGATGCGCGACTACTGTCGTCTGGCCGGAGTGGAATGTGCAGATGAAGCGCCGCGAATGTCCGGGGTGGATGCCAACGGCTTCGAACTGTTTATCGGCAAGCGCATGCTGCGTATCGATTTCGAGACGCCGGCCGCCACGCCCATTGAGGTGCGTCAGGCCTTGGTGGCGCTGGCCAAACGCGCCCGGGCGGCCGCGGCGGCGTGAACGGCGACAAGGCCGACAGCAAGCGCGGGCAGTGGATGGCGCGCCTGGCCCAGGCCGGCTTCTGGTTCTTCCTGATCAAGGGCCTGCTGTGGCTGCTGGTTCCGGCCACGGCCGCCTGGTTCGGCTTCGATTTCCTGGCGCACTGAGCGCCGCACGAACTCAGCGGTTCGTCGGATACAACACGATCTCACCCTTCCAGTCGAAGACGATGCCGTCGCGCCGGATTTCCACGATCCGCGGGCCGGCTTCGATCGTCTGACCTTCCAGGTACTTGCGCAACTCGATCATCGTCCAGCGCTTGGCCGGATCGTCGTTGTACACGTGCACGTCCACCGAGAACGACGGGAAGTTGCTGCGATAGTTCGGCGACATGTCGCGCAGCGCAGGGTAGGGGCTCGGTGCGTTTGACGATGGACCCGGGGCGGCACGCAACTCGTCTGCGCTGGGCGGTGCCACATCCGAGCGGTCGATCGGACCTGTCGGCGGCGGTAGCTCGCCCTGCCGTGTGTCCTGCGGGGCCAGCATCGGGGCCGGAGGCGTCGCGGGTGGTGCGCTGATTACCGGCGCTGCCGCGCGTGTCGCGGGGCGGGGCGCCGGCAGGAAATCATCCAGGTCGTTCAAGCCACGCGCGTCACGTATCACCTGCGGGGCCTCGGGCACGGGTGCGGACGAGACTGGCGCCGGTTCCTCGCGCCGCGCCGGCGGCGGGACGGGCTGGGTGATATCGGGCGCCGGAGCGTCGACGACGGCTGCGGGTGTCGGCGACGTGGACGGAGCCGGTCGCCACAGCAGCCAGATCGCGATGGCCGCGATCGCGACCACCACGGTCACGAGCAGCAGCCAGACGGCGACCGGCGCGCGCTGCTCCAGCGGCGCCTGGCCCGGCATCTGCGTGATCACCTGCACGCTGGGCGCTTGGCCGAGCTTGCGCTCCTGTTCGGCACGTCGCAGGGCATCGAGGATCACCGACATCAGCCGGCCTCCGGTGTCAGCGTGGGGCCCGGATCGTCCGCGCCGATGTGACCCAGCTGGATCTGGGTTTCCGCGCCGGCCAGGCCGTCCACCTGAAGACCATATTGGCGCTGAAAGCGACGCACCGCTTCGCGCAGTTCGGGATCGAATGTCGGGGACAGCGGCGCGGATGGCGCTCGCCCCTCGGCCTGGGCCAGCTTGCCGCGCAGCCACTGCACCGAGCTGCCCGCGCTACCGGGGGCGATCAGGGTGTCCGAAGTCTCGCGCCGCCACAGCATCAGATATTCACCGGTCCACAGCAGGTCGAGCTGCGACAGCGTCAGTTGCACCGAGCCCTCGGCGCTGAGGACTTCTGCGCTGTCCGTTCCCAGCGATAGCAGCAGCGTATGCAGGGTTTCGCCGAACGGCGTGCGCAGCGTCAGGATCGCCGGTCGGTTGAGACCGCCGAGGTCGGCCCATCCGCCTTGTGACTTGAAGCATTCCAGCCCCTGCTGCGACAGCGCCTCGCAGACATTGCTGCCGGTCGGCACGCTGTAGTCGCTGCCCCAGCGCGCGATCAGCTGATCCATCAGCCGCGCCAACGGCATCGGCTGTTCGATCAAGGCCACCGCAGCGCTTTCGTCGCCGGCTGGCGGCGCGATGTCGGTCGATGGCGCCACAACGGGCAGCACCTCCGCGGCCGGCTCGGCTTGCGACTCCGCAATGGCCGGCGTTTGCTCGACCTCCGCCATCGGCGCCGGCACGGCATTGCGCTGAACGATGGCGGCGATCAGCCCGACCACTGCGATCAGCAGCACCGCGGCCGCCGCGATCCAGCTCCAGTGCGGGCCGCGTGGACTGTGGGCGGCGACCACGCGGGCACCGAGCGCTTCGCGCGCCGCACCGCGCACGATCTCGGCGGTGACCTGGCGCGTACCGCTGGCGTAGGCGCCAAGCAGGGCGCGGTCGCACAGCACGTTGATGAGGCGGGGTATGCCGCCGGTCAGGCGGTGGATCTGGGCCACCACCGGCGGCGGAAACGTCATCGCATCGCCACCGGCCACGCGCAGGCGGTGCGCGATGTACTGACGCGCCTCGTCGACGTTGAGCGGCTCCAGGTGATAGCGCGCGGTGATGCGCTGTGACAGCTGGCGCAGTTCAGCCCGCGACAGCAGTTCCGCGAGTTCCGGCTGGCCCACCAGCATGATGCGCAGCAGCTTTTCCTTGTGCGTTTCGAGATTGGTCAGCAGGCGGACCTGTTCGAGCACGTCGGGCGAGAGGTTCTGCGCCTCGTCGATGATCAGCACCGTGCGTCGGCCGCGCGCATGGGCATCCAGCAGGTAGACGTTGAGCCGGTCGACCAGGCCCTTGAGCGTGGCGTCGCCGGTGTAGGCAATGCCGAGTTCGTCGCAGATCGTCTGCAGGAACTCGAGTTCGTTCTGGCGCGGATTGAGCACCACCGCCACGTCCACGTTGTCGAGTTTCTGCTCCAGCAGCGTGCGCACCACCGTGGTCTTGCCGGTACCGACTTCGCCGGTCAGCTGGACGAAGCCGCCGTATTGCCCGGTGCCGTACAGCAGATGGCCCAGCGCCTCCTGATGGCGCGGCGACAGGTACAGGTAGGCCGGATCCGGGGTGATCGAAAACGGCATTTCCCGGAGCTGGAAATAGGCGAGGTACAAGTCGGAACCGAGGTGCTAGGAACAGTGGCGGCAGTATAGCGGCCGGCGTGCGGCTGCGGCTTTGAGCGCAGGGGAGAGCGGTGTTTCGCGCAAAGGCGCCGGGCACAAGCTTTTATTGTTTGCTTTGTGTCTTGGCGCCTCTGCGCGAACTCAAGGCTCTGTTGGGGGCCTTATGGTTAGCAGCATGTCGACGTGGGCGATGCCGTCCTCGTCGTAGGCTTCGCCGCTGCGCACGAAGCCGAGACTGCCGTAGAACGGCTCCAGATGCTGCTGCGCGGACACCAGGATATTCGCGCCGGCAAAGCGCTGCTGGCAGCCCTGAATGCCGACACGCATCAGCTCGCGGCCCAGGCCGGTGCCGCGCTCCGAGCGTTTCACCACGACCCGGCCGAGCGCCGGATACTCGGACTTCACGCCCGGCGGCACCAGCCGCAGATAGGCCTTGAGCTCGCCGCTGTCATCGACGCCACACAGATGCAGGCAGTCGGGGTCGCGCCCGTCCATATCGGGAAACACGCAGTTCTGTTCGACCACGAAGATCTCGCTGCGCAGGCGCAGGCTTGCGTAGAGCAGCTCACGCGGCCACTCGTTCCAGGAGTGCCAGGACCAGTTCACTGTGGTCATTGTTCGGATTGTTGGCGGTAGGCGCTGGGCGAGACGCCGGTCCAGCGGCGGAACGCGCGCGAGAAGCTGCTGCTGTCCGAGAAGCCGAGCAGATAGGTGATCTCGGCCACGCTGTAGCGCGCGTCGTGAATATACGACAGCGCCAGTTCGTGGCGCGTGTTCGTCAGCAGGGACTCGTAGCTGACGCCGATCTCGGCGAGTTTGCGTTGCAGGCTGCGCAGGCTCATGTGCAGCGTCGCGGCCACCTTCTCGGCGCTGGGCTCGCCGCGTGACAGCAGGTCGATCAAGGCCGCGTGGACGCGGGCGCGGATGTCGGAGCGCTCCAGTTCGGCCAGCAACCGTACCAGCACCTGCTCGTTGTGGCGGGCCAGCTCCGGGTTGGCGTCGGCCAGCGGCTTTTCCAGCGTGGCGCGGTCGAAGATCAGCACATTGTCATCGGCCGCGAACTCGACCGGGCAGCGGAACACGTCCAGGAACGCCTGCGGATCGACGGGTTCGGGGCGTCGCAGACGAATCCGCAGCGGCGAATAGTCACGACCGACACGGCTGCGGCAGGTGCGCACGAAGATCGAGACGAAGGCATCGATTGCCTCGTCGGCGGGCGCCGGTCCGTCGCCCGGCAGCGTGATTCTCAGTTTGTATACCTCGCCGACACGGTCCAGGCCGAGTCCGCCGGTGTTGCTGACCACGCGAAAGTAACGCTCGATCTGTTCGAAGGCTTCGCGCAGCGTCGAGGCCGAAGCCGAGGCAAAGCCCAGCGCGTGGAAGGTCGTGGGCGTCAGATAGCGGGAGACCTTCAGGCCCAGCGTTTCATCGCCGCTGGCCTCCACGGCCAGTCTCCAGAAGGCCGTGAGCTTGTCCTGCGGATAGCGCGCGGTCGGATCGTCGAGCAGTTTGCGATCAAGCCCGGCGCGGTCGAGCAGCGGCATGCTGTCGATTCCGGCGGCGTCGAGCGCGCGCGCGATTGCACGCGCCCAGCTGCTCAGCGTTGACGCGGTGCCGCTCGGGGCGTGGCGTCTGCGGTCATGCGCTTGGCAGCTGATGTCATGCTCCGGCGGCGCGCCGGGCACAGACTCGATACGAGACACGATACTTCGCTCGGAGGGGTTGCTCGATGCAGGAGCATAAGCGCAATGCGCAAACGATGACCACGCAGGACAGGATCAACGCGATCAAGTCCGAGGTGACAGCGGCCGGCAACGAATGGCGCCGACGCCTGCCGTGGCTGCGCCACAACGATGCGATCGGCAGCGCGATCCTGCTGCTGTCGCTGAGCGGTATGGTCGCCAGCGGCTGGCTGTATCTCGCCGGCGCCATGGCCTGGTGGCTGTGCATACCGGTGACGGCGTTCTTCGCCTCGCTCACGCACGAGCTGGAGCACGACCTGATCCACCGCATGTATTTCCGCGGCAACGCCTTGGCCCACAACCTGATGATGGGGCTGGTGTGGCTGGCGCGGCCGAGCACGATCAATCCGTGGATCCGGCGCAATCTGCATCTCAATCACCATAAGCATTCCGGCACCGCCACGGACATCGAGGAACGCGCCATCACCAACGGTGAGTCCTGGGGCCCGCTGCGTCTGCTGATGGTGGGCGACAACATCATGTCGCTGATCCTGCGTGTGCTGCGGCTGCGTGATCGCGAGCTGCGGCGGCGGCTGATGCTGCGCGGCTTCGCCTCGTATTTCCCGCTGGGCTGGCTCAACTGGGGCAGCTGGTATGCCTTCGTCGGCTTTCATCTGATCGACGGTGCGGCCCGAATCGCCGGTACGCCGATCGCCTGGTCGGTCGGTACGATGTCCGCGTTCGGCGTGATCGATGCGGTGGTCGTGGTGCTGGTCGCGCCCAATGTGCTGCGCACCTTCTGCCTGCACTTCGTCAGTTCCAACATGCATTACTACGGCGATGTCGAGGACGGCAACGTGCTGCAGCAGACCCAGGTTCTGAATCCCTGGTGGCTGCTTCCGGCGCAGCTGTTCTGCTTCAACTTCGGCAGCACTCACGGCATTCATCATTTCGTGGTCAAGGAACCGTTCTACATCCGCCAGCTCACGGCCGCGCGGGCGCACAAGGTGATGCGCGAGATGGGCGTGCGCTTCAATGATCTGGGCACCTTCAGACGCGCCAATCGTTATGGCGTGGACGAGCGGGCCTCGCGCGAATCGGTGGAACCCGGCGCCAACACCGCGAACGCTTGAGCCGTCGAAGTCGCGGCCCTCAGCGCTGGAACGGATAGATGCTGCCCAGGCCCAGGATCTGCGTCAGCCGGTCCAGCGCGGTGCGCGATTCGTCAAGCAGATTGGGGTCGGCGAGGTCGGCCAGCACCAGGCGGTCGCGATAATGCGTCCGCACCCAGTCGCGTAGCGCATCGAGCTTGGCCGCGTCGATCCAGCACATCGGATTGACGGCGGCGCGTTCGGCCTCGTTGAGCACTACGCGCAGCCGCAGGCAGGCCGGACCGCCGCCGTTGCGCATCGATTGCCGCAGATCGAACACCAGGGCATCGACGATCGGATTGTCCGGGGCCTCCACGATGCGTTCGATCTCGGCCCAGACTTTGACGTTCTCGCGGCATTCCTGCGCCACCACCAGATGCATGCGCCCGTCCGGGGTGCACACCAGCTGGCTGTTGAACAGGTACGAACCGATCGCGTCCTCGACCGAAACGCGATCGCGCGGCACTTCGATCAGCACCGCTGCACGCGCACCACGCCAGTGGGCGGACAGCCAGCGCTTCAGTGCGTCCACATCGTGGAACGCGTCCTGGTGATAGAGCAGCACTTCGCGATTGCCGACGGCGATCACGTCGTTGTGGAACACGCCCTGGTCGATCACCGCCGGGTTCTGCAACAGGTGCAGGGTGCGTGCGGGATCGAGTTCGTGCAGGCGCGCGATCGCCTCGCAGGCGGCGCGCGTCTGCCGGGCCGGATAGTTCTCCGGCGCCGGTTCGGCCTCGCTGCCCTGGCCGTAGACGAACAGTTCCAGACCGGCTTCGCCGTACTCCGCGCACAGCCGCGTGTGATTGGCGGCGCCCTCGTCGCCGAGTGCCGGGGTGGATTGCAGCGGTGCATGATGAATGAAGTGCGCCGCGTCCTCGAACACCGCGCGCAGAACCCGTGACGTGGTCTCGGGCTCGAACGAACGGTGCAGATTGCTGCACAGGTTGGCTGGCGTGAAATGGACCTTGCGGTCCGCCGCGTCGGCGCTCGGCGAGACCGTGGCGGCATTGGCCGTCCACATGCTGGACGCGGAGCTGACGGCCGCGAGCAGGCCGGGTGCTTCGTGCCACACCTTTTCCAGTACCCGAGCCTCCTTGCCGACATAGCCCAGTGCGCGCAATGCGCTCAGATTGGGACGCTCCTGCGGCGGCAGCACGCCCTGCGTCAGTCCGAGCTTCGCCAGCGCCTCCATCTTGTCCAGCCCTTGCAGGGCCGCTTCTCGCGGATTCGAGGCCTGATCGGCATTGCGCGCCGACGCCACGTTGCCGAAAGCGAGGCCCGCGTAGTTGTGCGTGGGGCCGACCAGGCCGTCGAAGTTGGCTTCCACGGCGGCAAGGGATTCGACGGGTGCGTGAGCTTCGGGCATGGCTTGGCGCGCGGGCGGTTCGGGGAGGCTCAGTGTGCCAGTCCCGGCCCGCGGACCGTAAACCTGTAGACTGGCGCGGACGGCGCCGTCTGGCGCCGGTGCTCGTTGCGGGGGCGGCGGGTTCGCATCGAACCGAATCGATACCGATTCGCCGGGGGACGTCAATGCTGGTCAAGTATCTGTTGCTGCCGCTGGGCTTTGCCCTGATCCGGCTGCTGGCTTTCACCTATCGCTTTCGGGACGGCACGCCCCGCCCGGGCGCGGATGGAAAGCCCTATCTCCTGGCGATCTGGCACCAGAACCTGTTCGGCGGGATTCTTGCGCAGACCGGTCGCCGCCATACCGTGATCGTGTCGCGCTCGCGCGACGGTGATCCGGTGGCCTATCTGTGTTCGCGGCTCGGTCATGCCGTGGTGCGCGGCAGCTCGCGCAAGCGCGGCATCGACAAGGGCGGCAAGGAAGCCAAGGACGAGATGATCGATTTCCTCAAGGCCGGGCTTCCCGGTGCGGTGACCGTGGACGGACCGAGCGGCCCGGCCCATGTGGTGAAGCCCGGCATCATCGAAATGGCCCGGCAATCGGGTGCGCCGATCGTGCCGTACTTTCCGATGCCGGCGCGCTACTGGCGCTTCAAGAGCTGGGATGCGTTCCGTCTGCCGAAGCCGTTCTCGCGCATCGACATTCACTACGGTGCGCCCGTTCATGTTCCGGCGGATACGAGATTCGAGGACTTCGCCCTGCATCAGGCGGCGATCGCCGATTCCCTCCAGCAGATGGAACTGCTGGTCTGCGGCCCTGCCGTTGCGACCAAGCCCAGACCGGCGCTGGGCGCCGGCTGAACACGGCACGCGGAGTTCGGCCGTGTCGCGGTACTAGCTTCGCGAAGGCCTGCGAGCGATTACACTGGTCGAAATCCGCAGCGGAAAGATCATGGCCAAGCCCAATTACCAGTTCGACAAGCGACAACGCGAGCTGCAGAAGAACAAGAAGCAGGAAGAAAAGCGTCAGAAGAAGCTGTCGCGCAATCCGACCGATGCGCCGGCCGACTCCGAGCAGGAGCCACCGCGATGAGCAAGGGCATGGATCGCAAGAAGGAAACCAAGAAGAAGCCGGCTTTGACGTTGCTCGAAAAGCGTGCCGTCAAGGCCGAGAAGCAGAAAAAGCGCTAGTCGCCGTTGTCCCCCCGTTCGTGACGATCGCAGCGTTTCCCCGATGGCCGCAGGGCTTGACGAGCGGTGACGCCGGTCCGCCATTTCGTGTCTCCATTCCATGAAAATTCCCAAGGGCCTGCAACCGCTGGTTGAAGAAGGGCTGATCGACGAGGTCGTGCGCCAGCTTCAGAGCGGCAAGGAAGCGGCGGTGTTCGTGGTGCGAAGCGGCGGCCGGACCTGCTGCGCCAAGGTCTACAAGGACGCGGAACATCGCGGATTCCACCGGCTTGCCGAATACCAGGAAGGACGCAAGGCCCGTGGCAGCCGTGACGCCCGTGCCAAGGGGCGACGCGGTCGGCATGGCCGTTCGGTGCAGGAAGCCGAATGGAAGAACGCCGAGGTGGACGCCTTGTACCGGCTCGCCGCTGCCGGTGTGCGCGTGCCGGAGCCGATGGGCGTGTTCGGCGGGGTGCTGCTGATGGAGCTGGTCACCGCAGACGACGGCCTGCCGGCGCCGCGCCTCAATGAAGTGGAAATGAGCCGGGAACAGGCGCTGCAATGGCATGCCTTCATGATCGAGCAGATCGTGCGCATGCTCTGCGCCGGCCTGATCCACGGCGATCTGTCCGAGTACAACGTGCTGGTCGACGGCAATGGGCCGGTCGTGATCGACCTGCCGCAGGCCGTGGACGCGGCGAGCAACAACAATGCGTTCAGCATGCTGCTGCGCGACGTCAACAACATGCGCTCCACCTTCGGACGCGCCGCGCCCGAGCTGCTGAGCACGCACTACGCGCAGGAGATGTGGGCACTGTTCCAGGCCAGCGAACTGCGTCCGGATTCGGTGCTGACGGGCGAGTTCGAATTCGACGACCGCGAGGTGGACCTCGACGGCGTACTCGATGAGATCGAGGATGCGCGTCTCGAAGCCGAAGCGCGCCAGCGCGGGCGCGAAGAGGCCGACGAGGACTGAGCGAGTCCTCAATTGTCGGCGATCTGATTCTCGGGCCATACCGCCTGGACGCCATCGCCGGCAGCACCCGCGTCACCTTGGCTTAAGCCTGGCCCCTCTAGTCTTCCCTTGATTGCGCCTATCGCGGCGTGAATACGCAGTGCCAGTGACGGCTCACGGCACGGCGAAGGGAGAATACCTGTGACGAAGCTCAAGACGCTGGCCCGGTGTGCAGTCGGCACGGACCGTCCCTGGCGGGCGCGAGGACGCCTGGCGGCGCTGTTGCTGGCGGCCTTGCTGAGCGCCTGCGCGTCCACGCCCAGCGCCCCGGAGCGCGATTTCGACAGCCCGGCCGCCGCGTCATCGCCGGTGCAAGCCAGCCAGCCGCAGCCGCGGACCTTGCCCGGCGGCATCGAGCCCACCGTCATCGCAGACCCGCAGCCTGGCGAGAATGGCGAGGTCGATCCGAACGTCGTCGGCTTCCCCGAGCCCAAGGACCCGCTGATCCGCATCAATCGCGCGATCTTCGCGTTCAACGACGTGACCTATCGCTACGCGCTGATCCCGCTGGCCAGGGGCTACCAGAAGGTGCCCAAGCCGGTGCGCACCGGCATCGGCAATGTGTTCAACAATATCAAGATGCCGATTCACGCGGTCAATCATCTGGCGCAGGCCAAGCCCAAGGCAGCCGGGCGCGATGTCCTGCGATTCGTCGTCAACAGCACCGTGGGTCTGCTCGGCATTTTCGATCCGGCCGATAGCTGGCTCGGCATGAAGCGCGAAACCACCGGCTTCGCCGATACCCTGTCGCGCTACGGCAGCGGTTACGGCACCTACATCGTGCTGCCGTTCTTCGGGCCATCCGATCTGCGCAGTGGCGCCGGCGTGGTGGCCGACTACTTCCTCAACCCGATCCCGTACCTCGTGGACCAGCCCGAATCCACGGTGATCACCAGCTTCGACGGGTTCCAGTCGTTCGCACCCTCGGCCGAGAGCTACACCACGCTGCGTGAAAAGGCCGAAGACCCGTACATTTTCTTCCGCAATCTGCACCTCGAAGGCCTGCAGCGCGACGACATCTACGGCAAGAAGGGGGAAAGCCCGGAATGAGCCCGATCCGCGGCCTGAGCCGCCACCCGGTATGGGTGCTGCTGGCCTTCCTGATCGTGGCGGCGGGCCTCACGGCGTTCGTGAGTCGCTTCGAGGTCAATGCCTCGGCCGATACGCTGATCTCCGAAGGCAACCGTCTGTACATCGAGAATCGCGTCGTGCAGCAGCGCTTCTCGCCCGAGGAGTTCATGTTCGTAGCCTACGAGCCGCGCCAGCGCAGCATCTTCGACCCGGCCTCGCTGGACGATCTGCGCAGCATGTCCGCCGCCATCGAGAAGCTGGAACGGGTCAAGTCGGTGCGTTCGCTGGTCAATGTTCCGTTGATCCCGGCCGATGCCTCGATCGGGCTGGACAGCGGCTTCAATCCTGACGACTGGACAATGCAAAACCGCAGCTTCAGCCCGCAGCGGCTCAAGCAGATTCTCAGCGGTCATCCGATCTACGAAGGCCTGCTGGTCAACAGGAAACAGACCGCCACGGCCTTGCAGGTGCTGTTCAGAAGCAACGCCAAGCTCGATGAGCTGAATCGCCAGATCACGCAAATCCAGGCCAAGCGGCTCGACGGCAAACTCGGCGAGGACGATGAAGCCGCGCTTGAAGACCTGAAGCAGCAGACCGCGCCGATCGAAAAGGAACTGCGCCTGCAACGCGCTGACGAGGTCGATGCGATTCGCGGCATCGTGGCCGGCTACGAGGACGACGCCAACATCTACCTCGGCGGTATCCAGGTGCTTGGCGTGGATCTGATCCGCATGGTGGGCAAGGACCTCAAGGTGTTCGGCATCGCCGTGACGGCGATGATCGGCATCGTGCTGATGTTGATCTTCCGCCGTTTGCTGTGGGTGGCGCTGCCGCTGGCCTGTTGTGCCGTCAGCGTGCTGATGACGGTGGGATTGTTCGGCCTGCTGGGCCTCAAGGCCACGGTGATCTCGGCCAATTTCATGGCATTGCAACTGGTGCTGACGCTGGCGATCGTGGTGCATCTGATCGTCCAGTACCGCGAGGAACAGGGCAAGGACGAAGCCGCCGATGTGCGCACCCTGGTGGAGCGCACCCTGCGCGAGAAGATCGGTCCCTGCCTGTATGCCGGGCTCACCACGTCCGTGGGTTTCGCTTCGCTGATTCTGTGTGACATCCAGCCGGTGCGGGCCTTCGGCCTGATGATGATCGTGGCGATGGGCGTGTCCATACTCACCAGCCTGATCCTGTTCCCCACGGCGATGCTGCTGCTGGGTCGGCGCGACCGCGCGCAAAGCGACCGCTGGACCCAGGCCGTGACCGGTGCCCTGTCCGGACTCGCCTTGCGGCGCAGTGGTCTGATGATCGTGGCCGGCGTCGCACTGCTCGGTGCCAGCATTGCCGGCGCGATGCTGCTGGACGTCGAAAACAGCTTCATCAATTACTTCAAGGATTCCACGCGGATACACAAGGAACTGGCTTTCGTCGATCGCGAGATGGGCGGCTCCACGCCACTGGACGTGGTCTACCACCTGCCGGATGGCGGCCCGAAAAGCGGAAACCTGGTGCTGCGCGCCGAATCCGTGCAGATGGCGCAGCGCATCCAGGCCGTGCTGGAACAGCAGCCGGCGATGGGCACGGTGCTGTCGATCGTCAACTTCACCGAGCTGGCGCGCGGGCTCAACGGCAATCGGCCGCTGACCGAAACCGAACTCACGGCCGTGTACTGGACCCTGGACGATTCCCTGCGCAAGGACCTCGTCGGCAGCTATTTCTCGGAAGACAGCGGCGAACTGCGTCTGTCCGCGCGAATCCAGGACACCACCGAAGGTCTGGACCGCGGCGAACTGCTCGATACCCTGCATCGCCAGATCGAGGCGCTCGGCCTCGACCGTGACGACTACCAACTCACCGGTCTGCTGGTGTTGTACGAGGATCTGCTGGAGCGACTGTTCACCTCGCAGGAACTGACGCTGGGCGTGGTCTTCGTGGTGCTGGGGCTCGCGTTCTGGGTGATCTTCGGCTCGCTGCGCGTGGCATTGATCGCGCTGGTGCCGAACATCCTGTCGTCGCTGGTGGTGCTGGGTATCATGGGGTGGCTGCGCATTCCACTGGACTTCATGACCATCACCATCGCCTCGGTCGCCATGGGTATCGCCGTGGACGATACGATCCACTATGTGCATCGCGTGCGCCAGGAACAAAAAAGCGGTGCCGACATGGCTGAAGCGATCCGTCGCAGTCATCGCAGCGTGGGCGCCGCATTGATCTACACCACGCTGATTCTGGTGCTGGGTTTCGCCCTGCTGGCGTTCTCGGACTTCGTGCCGACCCTATTGTTCGGGCTGTTGTCCGGTACCGCGATGCTGGTGGCGCTGATCGCCGATCTGCTGCTGCTGCCAGCCTTGCTGCTGCGCTTGGGTGGCAAACAGCCGGCGGCGAGCACCTGAATCCCCAAGGAAGCGCAGCCATGCACCGATATCCGATTCGCCCGATCGAGGCCCTGGGGCCCCTGTGTCTGGCCTTGAGCGCGTTCTTCGCCGCGCCTGCCCAGGCCTGGGGGCCGGTCGGCCATCGCGTGGTTGCGGAACTGGCGTATGGGCAGCTGAGCCCTGCCGCCCGCCAGCACGTGGACGCCCTGCTGACGCAGGAGCCCGGCGCCACGCTCGGTTCGATCGCGAGCTGGGCGGACGAGACGCGCAGCCAGGAGACCTACGCCTGGCACTACGTCAATTTTCCGCGCGGACAATGCGAGTACCTGCCGGAACGCGACTGCCCGGGCGGACAATGCGTGGTCGCACAGATCGACCGCCAGCTGGCCGTGCTTGCCTCGGATGCGGAACCGCAAGCGCGTCTCATCGCGCTGAAGTACGTCGTGCATTTCATCGGTGACATCCACCAGCCCCTGCACGGTTCCTTCGGCGACGATCGTGGCGGCAATACCTATCAGCTCCAGGCAGACGGGCAGGGCAGTAATCTCCACGCCTGGTGGGACTCCGGCATGATCCACCGGCACGGTCTGGACGCCGCACAGCTCGTCGACGAACTGCGCGAAGAAGGTCCGATCCGACATGACCAACAGGCCGGACCGCGCGATTGGGCGGTGGAGGACTGCCGGATCATTTCCAGCCCCGGCTTCTATCCGGAGCACAAGCTGGCGGCGGCCCGCTATCAGCGCAACTGGTGGCCCACGCTGGATATTCGACTGCGTACCGGCGGCGCGCGCCTGGCGGCTGCCTTGAATCAGACACTCGCGGACTGAACGCCGCGTGTTCGGCACTACGGTTCGCCTGGATTCGGCGCATACTGGTGCGACTGCATGAAGCCAGCTCGGCTTCGTCGTCCCCGAGGACGCTTCCAGCCTGGATCGCTGGCTGCCGACAAGCCCGCAGCCCCGTCCCTAGTCTGGAGTCTGTTTTGACCGTTTATCCAATCGCCTTGCCATTTTCCGCTGATCGCCGCGGCGGTTCGCGTGTGGCCGTGTATCTGCGCGGTTTGCGGAGTCATTGCGCATGAGCGTTCTCGACACTGCGGCGCCGATGCCCGTGGCCACTGCGCTTGCGCCGCTGCTGACCGCTGGCGAGCCGCCGGCCTTCAGCGTGCTGCGCGCCGAAGGTGGTTCGGCATTCGTGCTGGTCTGCGACCATGCCAGCGCACGCATTCCCCGCTCGCTGGACTCGCTCGGCCTGAGCGAAGGCGAACGCGCCAGCCATATCGCCTGGGACATCGGCGCCGCGGCGGTCGCGCAGGCCCTGTCCGAGCGGCTCGATGCGAGCCTGATCCTGCAGAACTATTCACGCCTGGTGGTGGACTGCAACCGGCCGCCGCACAGCCCCGAATTCATCGCCACTCAGAGCGAGTGGGGGCAGGTGAGCGGCAATCTGCGCCTGAGCGCGGACCAGGCGGCAGCTCGGCAGACCCAGATATTCAAGCCGTATCACGCAGCAATCACGACGCTGCTCGATCAGCGCGTGCGTGCGCGACAACCCACGATCCTGATCGCCGTCCACAGTTTCACGCCGGTGTATCGCGGTGACTCACGGCCTTGGCATATCGGCCTGATGTATCGTCAGGATCGCGGTCTGGCCGCCGAGATGCTCAAGCGCCTGGGGCGCGATGAACGTCTCACCGTGGGCGACAACGAACCCTATGCGATCGACGACGATCTGGACCACACCTTGCCGCTGCATGGCGAAACACGTGGTATCGCGCACGTCGGCATCGAAATCCGCCAGGACCTGATCGCCGACGAGGCCGGACAGAAGAACTGGGCCGGGCGACTGGCCAGTCTGCTCAAGCAACTCCCTGCGGCACTCGCAACGGCCTGACACCGCCGATTCCAGTCCCGCGACATTCACAGCGCTCCTCGCGCACTTCGAGACATGGCATGCAGATTCGCGTCGGTTACGAACTGATCTACGACTTCCCCAAGCCCACGCCGCTGATCCTCACGCTCAACGTCCACTACAGTCGCGCGTCGGACCTGATGCAGCCGGATCACCTGATCACCACGCCCTCGGTGCCGGTCACGGCCTACCGCGACAGTTTCGGCAACTGGTGCTCGCGTCTGGTGGCACCGCAAGGCCGCATGCGCATGACCGCCGACGCCGTGGTCCGGGATTCCGGGCTGCCGGAAATCGTGGTCCCCAACGCCTGGCAGCACGAGGTGCAGGATCTGCCGGCCGAGACCCTGGTGTATCTGCTGGGCAGCCGCTACTGCGAAACCGACCGGCTGTCCCAGATTGCCTGGGGCCTGTTCGGCAACGCCCCGCTGGGCTGGGCGCGGGTGCAGACGATTTGCGACTTCGTGCACAACCACATCCGCTTTGGCTACGAGCACGCCAACGCCACCAAGTCCGCCCTGCAGGCCTACCACGATGGCGCCGGAGTCTGCCGCGACTACGCGCATCTGGCGATCGCCTTCTGCCGCTGCATGAATATCCCGGCGCGTTACTGCACCGGCTATCTCGGAGACATCGGCATGCCGCCGCCTTACGGCCCGATGGACTTCGCCGGTTGGTTCGAGGCCTATCTGGACGGCAACTGGTACACCTTCGATGCGCGCAACAATCAGCCGCGTATCGGTCGCGTACTGATTGCGCGCGGTCGAGACGCGGCGGACGTGGCGATCAGCACCGCCTTCGGCGAAAACATTCTCGAAAGCTTCAAGGTCTGGACCGACCAGGTCGGGTAGCCGCAGCGGGCAGGCACGCGGCCGTCCAGGTGATTCGGAGCGTGGTGCGACCTTAGCTGTGATTGACCGGCATCAATGCGCATCGCGGCGGCGGGCCCCAAGCTGCCGGAATGAAAATCGGTTTGCCCAAGCCGCGCCCACGCGCACCACGCCATTGTCGATCTCGTCCGCACCGGTCTGAACTCGATCGGGGCCGAGCGGTCCGCTCCGAGCGGGTTTGGCGTGCGGCATTCATTCGTGGGCTGCTCGGTAGCGGCACGCTGGTCCTCGGCGCCTGCGTGTCGATGGCGCCGTCGTACGAGGCCCCGCCGCTGCCGGCGCCACCGCGCTACGCCGAGTCCGTCGCCGTCGCCGAGGGGCCATCCGCAACGGCGTCCGGGATCGTCTGGTCTCAATTCTTCACCGACCCGGCGCTGCGCGCCCTGATCGCCCAGGCGCTGCACAACAGCCGCGATCTACGCCTTGCGGTGTTGCGCGTCGAAGAGGCGAGGGCGCTCTATGGGATCCAGCGTTCAGAGCTGTATCCGGTGCTCGGAGTGAATGCTTCCGGTACGCGTGCGCACACTCCCGCCGACCTCAGCTATACCGGTCAATCCCAGGTCGCCAGCCAGTACCGGGCGGGCCTGCAGGTGCCGGTCTGGGAACTCGATTTCTGGGGACGCGTGCGCAATCTGCGCGATGCTGCGCTCGGCGAATACCTGGCCACGGAAGCTGCACGCCGCGCCGCAACGTTGAGCTTGATCGCCCAGGTCGCGGATGGGTATCTGAGTCTGCGTGAGCTCGACGAGCGTCTCGCCATTGCGCAACAGACCATCGACAGTCGCGCGGAGTCCCTGCGCATCTTCCGGCGTCGCTACGAAGTCGGCGCAACCTCCAAGCTCGACCTGGCACAGGTTGAAACCCTGCTGACCCAGGCGCAGGCGCTCGGCGCGCAACTCGAGCAGACCCGCGCGCTGCAGCGCCATGCGCTGATGCTGCTGGTCGGCGGCCCTCTGACAGAGCTTCCGGACGGCGCGGGCGTCGGTGATGAGAACCTGATGCGTAGTCGTCTCGACCCCGGTCTGCCCTCCGACCTGTTGCTGCAGCGGCCGGACATCGTCGCCGCGGAACAGCGTCTGCGTGCGGCCAATGCCAACATCGGCGCGGCGCGCGCCGCGTTCTTCCCCAGCATCAGCCTGACCGGCTCGTACGGAAGCGCCAGCGCCGAACTCGAAGGCCTGTTCGGGTCGGGCAGCGAGGCCTGGTCGTTCTCGCCCAGCATCTCCCTGCCGATCTTCGATGCCGGCCGCCGCCGTTCCGCCCTGGCGCTGGCCGAAGTGCGCCGCGACCTGTCGGTCGCGAACTACGAAAAGACCATTCAGTCCGCGTTCCGCGACGTCTCCGACGCCCTGTCCTCGCGGCGCTGGCTGGCGCAGCAGGTGGCCTACCTGGAGGCCGCCGTGGCGGCACAGTCGGAACGCGCGCGTCTGGCCCAGAAGCGCTACGACTTCGGCGCCGCGCCCTATTTCGAAGTGCTGGACGCACAGCGCGACCTGCTGTCCGCGCAGCAGCAACTGGTGCAGCTGCGTCGCGCGGTGCTGTCCAGCCGGGTCCGTCTCTACGCCGCGCTCGGCGGCGGTCAGGACGCCGCCGCTTCCCTGGTTCCGTAAGCCGCTTCCATGCACATGAATCCTTCAATCAAGAACAAACTGGTGCCGCTCGCGGTGCTGATCGCCGTCCTGGCGACGGTCGGTTTCACCTGGACCCAGATGCGGCCCAAGGGGCCCGGTTCGACCTTCATCAGCGGCAACGGCCGGATCGAGGCCACCGAGATCGACGTGGCCGCCAAGCTGGGCGGCCGCATCACCGAGATCTTCGTCAACGAGGGCGACTTCGTGCACAGCGGCGACGTGCTGGCGCAGATGCAGATCGACGTGCTGGAGGCACAGCGCAACGAGGCGCGGGCCTACCAGGCGCAAGCCGAAAACGCCGTGACCAGCGCCGAGGCGCAGGTTGCCGTGCGCCGCAGCGAGCTGGCCGCGGCGCGTGCCGTGGTGGTCCAGCGCGAGGCGGAACTCGACGCCGCACAGCGGAGGCTGGCGCGATCCGAGACGCTGGCGGAGGATGGCGCCACTTCGATCCAGCAACTCGACGACGATCGTGCCTCGGTGCGCCGCGCCGAAGCCACGCTGGTGGCGGCCAGGGCGCAGGCGACGGCGTCGCGAGCCACCATCGATGCCGCCGAGGCGCAGGTGGTCGGCGCACGTTCGGCGAGCACCGCGGCCGAAGCCACCGTGGCCCGGATCGAAGCCGATATCCGGGACGGACAGCTCAAGGCGCCGCGCGACGGTCGTGTGCAGTACCGCATCGCGCAGCCCGGCGAGGTCGTCGGCGGCGGCGGCAAGGTGCTCAATCTGGTGGACCTCGGCGATGTCTACATGACCTTCTTTCTGCCCGAGACCGTGACCGGACGTGTCGCCATGGGCGACGAAGTGCGCCTGGTGCTCGACGCGGCGCCGGGTTACGTGATCCCGGCACGGGTTTCGTATGTCGCCAGCACCGCACAGTTCACGCCCAAGACCGTGGAGACCGCCAGCGAACGGCAGAAGCTGATGTTCCGTGTCAAGGCGCAGATCGACCGTGCGCTGCTGCAGCGGTATCTCGCGCAGGTCAAGACCGGCCTCCCCGGTGTCGCCTGGGTCCGGCTGGACGATACGGCACCGTGGCCGACGGAACTGAACACGCAGGTTCCGGAATGAGCGACGAGTCCGCGCGCCGGCCGGTCGCCCGGCTGGCCGGCGTCGGTCTGCGCTATCGCAAGACTGTCGCGCTCGACGCGATCGACCTGGTAGTGCCCGGCGGCCGCATGGTCGGCCTGATCGGGCCGGACGGTGTCGGAAAGTCCAGCCTGCTCGCCCTGATCGCCGGCGCGCGGGCGGTGCAGCAGGGACGGGTCGAGGTGCTCGGCGGCGACATGGCCAGCGCGCGCCACCGCGAGGCGGTGTGTCCGAATATCGCCTACATGCCGCAGGGACTGGGCCGGAATCTGTATCCGACGCTGTCGGTGGAGGAGAACCTCCAATTCTTCGGCCGCCTGTTCGGCCACAACGCCGCGGAGCGGCGCCGGCGCATCGACGAATTGACCGCCGCCACCGGGCTGCGCCCCTTCCTGAACCGACCGGCCGGCAAACTCTCCGGCGGCATGAAACAGAAGCTGGGTCTGTGCTGTTCGCTCATCCACGATCCGGAACTGCTGATTCTCGACGAGCCGACCACCGGCGTCGATCCGTTGTCGCGCAAGCAGTTCTGGGACCTGATCGAGCGTATCCGGGGCGAACGGCCGCACATGAGCGTGATCGTCGCCACCGCCTACATGGAAGAGGCGGAGCGCTTCGACTGGCTGGTGGCGATCAATGGCGGCCGCGTGCTCGCCACCGGCACGCCGCGCGAACTGCACGAGCAGACCGGCACGCGATCGCTCGAAGAAGCCTTCGTCTCGCTGTTGCCGGAGTCGCAGCGCGGCGGCTACGAGGCGGTGGTGGTGCCCCCGCTGGCCGAGTCCCGGGGGCAGGCGATTTCGATCGAGGCGCGCGATCTGACGATGCGCTTCGGCGACTTCACGGCGGTCGACCACGTCAGCTTCCGCATCCGCCGCGGCGAGATCTTCGGCTTTCTCGGCTCCAACGGCTGCGGCAAGTCCACCACCATGAAGATGCTGACCGGCCTGCTGGCGGCCAGCGAGGGGCGGGCTTCGCTGTTCGGGCAGCCCGTCGCTTCCGGCGACATCGCGACCCGTCGCCGCGTCGGCTACATGTCGCAGGCCTTTTCGCTGTATTCCGAACTGAGCGTGCAGCAGAACCTGGTGCTGCACGCGCGCCTGTTCCATGTACCGGCCGCGCAGATCGGCGCGCGCGTCGAGGAGATGTTGACGCGCTTCGGGCTGGTGGACGTCCGCGGCGCGATGCCGGAGGCGCTGCCGCTGGGGATGCGGCAACGCCTGTCGCTGGCCGTGGCCATGGTCCACAAGCCCGAATTGCTGATCCTCGACGAGCCGACCTCCGGCGTCGACCCGGTGGCGCGCGACGGTTTCTGGCGGCTGATGATCGATCTGGCACGCAAGGACCAGGTGACGATCTTCATTTCCACGCATTTCATGAACGAGGCGATGCGCTGCGACCGTATCTCGCTGATGCATGCGGGCCGCGTGCTGGTGACGGACGCGCCGGCCGACCTGGTTCGCAAGCGGGGTGCGCAAAGCCTGGAGCAGGCTTTCATCGGCTATCTGGAAGAGGCCGCCGGCGCGGCTCCGTCGGCTCCGGCCGCGCCCGAGCATTCTCGATTCGGCGGCGGGCCGGCGCGTGGTCCGCGCCGGGGATTCAGCTTCGGACGCGCCTACAGCTACGCCGCGCGCGAGGCGCTGGAACTGCAGCGCGATCCGGTCCGCGCGACGCTGGCCCTGCTCGGCAGCGTCATACTGATGTTCGTGATGGGTTACGGCATCACCATGGATGTCGAAAACCTGAGTTTCGCCGTGCTGGATCGCGACCAGACCGGCCTGAGCCGCGACTACGCCTTGAATCTTTCGGGCTCGCGGTATTTCGTGGAGCGTGAACCGATCCGCGACTATCGGGATCTGGATCGACGCATGCGCCACGGTGAAATCTCTCTGGCGGTCGAAATCCCGGCCGGGTTCGCGCAGGACCTCAGTCGCGGCCGGCCGGTGCAGATCGGCGCCTGGATCGACGGCGCCATGCCGTCGCGCGCCGAAACCGTGCGCGGCTATGTGCAGGGGATGCATCAGAGCTGGTTGCTGCGCGTCGCGCAGACCCGGCTCGGACAGAGCGCCGTCGGGGCGGCCGGTATAGAGACGCGCTTTCGCTACAACCCGGAGGTACAGAGTCTGCCGGCGATGGTGCCGGCGGTGATTCCGATCCTGCTGCTGATGATCCCGGCCATGCTGGCAGCGCTGTCGGTGGTGCGTGAGAAGGAGCTGGGCTCCATCATCAATCTCTACGTGACGCCGGTGACGCGCGCCGAATTCCTGCTCGGCAAGCAGCTGCCGTACATCGCGCTGGGCATGCTCAACTTCCTGTTGATGACCCTGCTCGCCGTCACCGTGTTCGGCGTGCCGGTGAAGGGCAGTTTCTTCGCCCTCGCACTGGCCTCGCTGATCTTCGTTACCTTTTCCACCGGTACCGGCCTGTTCGCCTCCACCTTCACGCGCAGCCAGGTCGCCGCGATGTTCCTGACCGTGATCGGCACCATGATTCCGGCCGTGCAGTTCAGCGGCATGATCGATCCGGTGTCCTCGCTCGAAGGGTTCGGCCGCGTGATCGGCGAAATCTATCCGGCCACTCACATGGTCACCATCGGTCGCGGCGTCTTCAACAAGGCGCTGCAGCTGCGCGAGCTGCAATCGGCGCTGTGGCCGATGCTGTGCGCGGTTCCGGTGGTCCTGGGGCTGTCGGTCGCGTTGTTGAAGAAACAGGGACGCTGAGGATGTCGGGCCTCGCCAATGTTTTCCGGCTCGGCGTCAAGGAACTGTGGAGCCTGGTCCGTGACCCGATCATGCTGGTGCTGATCGTCTACACCTTCAGCGTCTCGGTCTATACCGCGGCCACATCGCTGCCCGAGGCCCTGCACAAGGCGCCGATCGCGATCGTCGACGAGGACGCCTCGCCGCTGTCGCGGCGTATCGCCTCGGCATTCTATCCGCCGCACTTCCTGGCCCCCTCGATCATCTCGATCGACGAGGTCGACGCCGGCATGGACGAGGGCCGCTATACTTTCGCGCTCGACATCCCGCCGGATTTTCAGCGCGAGGTTCTGGCCGGCCGTTCTCCGGCGATCCAGCTCAACGTCGATGCCACGCGCATGAGCCAGGCCTTCACCGGCAGCGGCTATATTCAGGAGATCGTGCTGACGGAGATCGACACCTTTGTACGCCGCTACGGCGATACCACGCCGCCGCCGGTCGATCTTGCGCTGCGTGCCCGCTTCAATCCCAATCTCGAGGAATCCTGGTTCGGCGCGCTGATGGAAATCATCAACAACGTCACGATGCTGTCGATCGTGCTGGCCGGCGCCGCGCTGATCCGCGAGCGCGAACACGGCACCATCGAACATCTGCTGGTGATGCCGGTCACACCCGGCGAGATCATGCTCGCCAAGGTCTGGTCCATGGGTGCGGTGGTGCTTGTGGCCACGGCCCTGTCCCTGACGTTCATCGTGCAGGGCGCACTGAGCATCCCGGTGGAAGGCTCGGTGTCGTTGTTCCTGCTGTGCGCGGGCCTGCATCTTTTCGCCACGACCTCGATGGGCATCTTCATGGCCACCCTGGCACGCGGCATGCCGCAATTCGCCTTGCTGATGATGCTGACGCTGCTGCCCTTGCAGATGCTGTCCGGCGGCCTCACGCCGCGGGAGAGCATGCCGCAGTTCGTGCAGGCGATCATGCTGGCCGCGCCGACCACGCACTTCGTATCGGCTGCGCAGGCGATCCTCTATCGCGGCGCCGGCTTCAGCGCGGTCTGGCCGCAGATGCTCGCGATCGCCCTGATCGGAACGCTGCTGTTCCTGCTTTCGCTGAGCCGCTTCCGCAAGACCATCGCCCAGATGAGCTGAGCGGCGCCGGGATCGCCGCAGGCGCCGGCAAACGTGAATGCCGCCAATGGCCTGGGGCGCAAAATCGGGCGCGGCAGCGTACCGCGCCGGGTTTTTTTTCGAACACATCGTGAAATTCGGTCAACTCGGGGGCCAACACCTGTCACCATGGCGCCCCCTCGGGTTTCGCCACCGGCAGGCGAGCGTCAGGAATTGGTCCTGGCACGGAGCGCTTCGGCCTTGCGGTCGCGCATCCGGAAATCTCACGCGCGGTCCGTACCAGGCCGCCAATACCCACTGCAATTGACTCACTGATGATCTCCGCTACACAAATGACCCTGCGCCGCGGTCCGCGCGCGCTGCTCGAAGAAACGACCTTTTCCATACACGGCGGATGGCGCGTTGGCGTGATCGGCCGCAACGGCACCGGAAAGTCCACATTGTTCGCTGCCGTGCTGGGCCAGCTGGCGCCGGACACCGGCACGATCTCCTCGATGAGCAACTGGGACGTGGCCACCGCCGCGCAGGAAACGCCGGCGCTGCCGGACCTCGCCATCGAGTTCGCGCTGGATGGCGATGTCGAGCTGCGCGCGCTCGAAGCCAGCCTCGCCAAGGCCGAGGCCGAGGAAGACATCGAAACCATTTGCGATGTGCATGAGCGCCTTGCCGTGATCGGCGGCTACGCCGCGCCGGCACGGGCTGCCTCGCTGCTGCACGGTCTGGGCTTCTCACAGGAAGCGCAGCAACAGCCCGTGTCCGCGTTCTCCGGCGGCTGGCGCATGCGCCTGAACCTGGCGCGCGCGCTGATGCGTCGTTCCGACGCGCTGCTGCTGGACGAGCCCACCAACCATCTCGATCTGGACGCCGTGATCTGGCTGCAGGGCTGGCTCAAGCTCTACCCCGGAACCCTGCTGGTGATCTCGCACGATCGGGAATTCCTCGACGACGTCACCACCCACACGCTGCATCTGGAAAACAGGAAGGCCAACCTCTACACCGGCAACTATTCGCAGTTCGAACGCCAGCGTGCCGAACGCCTGTCGCTGCAATCCCAGGCCTTCGCCAAGCAGCAGAAGCAGGTCGCGCATCTGCAGAAGTTCATCAACCGCTTCCGCGCCAGCGCCTCCAAGGCCACGCAGGCGCAGAGCCGCATCAAGGCGCTGGAGCGCATGGAACTGGTGGCCGCGGTGCACGCGGATTCCGAGTTCTCGTTCGAATTCCCCGAACCGGATCGCCTGCCGTCGCCGCTGGTGCGTTTCGACAAGGTCTCCGCCGGTTATGGCGAGAAAGTCATTCTCAGCGGCCTGGACGTTCTGGTCGCGCCCGGCGAGCGCATCGGCCTGCTCGGTCGCAACGGCGCCGGCAAGTCCACGCTGGTGCAGACCATCGCCGGCGCCATCGCGCCGCTGGCGGGCGAGGAGGTGCGCGCCACGCATCTGCGCGTCGGTTACTTCGCCCAGCACACCACCGAAAGCCTGGACATGGAAGCCTCGCCGATGGTGCTGTTCCGGCGCATCGCGCCCAAGGTCACCGAGCAGGAAGTCCGCACGTTTCTCGGCGGCTTCAACTTCAAGGGCGATCGCGTCTACGAAGCCGTGGGTCCGTTCTCCGGCGGCGAAAAGGCGCGTCTGGCGCTGGCGATGGTGGTCTATCAGAGCCCGAATCTGCTGTTGCTGGACGAGCCGACCAACCATCTCGACCTGGACATGCGCCACGCGCTCGAAACCGCGCTGATGTCCTTTGCCGGCGCGGTGATGCTGGTCAGCCATGACCGCCATCTGATCACCAGCACCTGCGACACGCTGTGGCTGGTCGACAGCGGAAAATGCACCGGCTTCGACGGCGACCTCGATGACTACGCCAAGTGGCTCAATTCGCACGACCTCAACAAGAAGTCGAAGAAGGGGAAGGGCTAGCAGTCCTGCTGTGGAAATCGCGTGCGCCTCGCAATGCGCCTCCCGATGCTGATAGCGTTTCGGGAAATCGGAAAACGTGATCGCGGCTTCAGTGCAGATCGGATCCGAGCCGTACACGGGAAAGGGGGCCGTGAAGGACTTTCTGGCCGAACTTCGGCGCCGCAAGGTCTTGCGCGTCGCGGGCGGTTTACGGCAGACGCGCTTTTGCGGGCGGTGCATGACAAGCCTCGACGCGAAGCCCTGCAGCCTTCCGAGGACGATCCGAATCGTTTTATTTACGACCTGATTTCGCGTGATACCCAGTTACTGCGCGACCGCACGGGGGCTGTCTACGATTGCGCCAGTCCGGCGGACAGTCCGTGGAACATCGCCTGGGGCGCAGGCGTATCCGGTGATCCGCGCCGGAAGGCGCACATCCGCCGCATCGGACTCCTCGATCTCTGGCGCACGCGCGGATTTCCGGCCCGCTGCCGCCCCTTGGACGGCGACGATTTCGAGTGCGACGAGCCGTTGTGGCAATAAGGCCGCGGTGCGTGCCGGCGATCGACAGCCAATTCGTTAGCGGGTAACGCAGTGGGCGGCGTATTCGCGGCACGCCGTCATTGCATCAGTCGTCGAAAAGCCAGTGGCCCAGGAGCAAGCCGAGCACGAGCCCGGAGCCGCAGTTGCGGCCGCGCGTTGTGCGCCGTGCTCGATCAGGCATGTGGGCGACGGTGGGTGCCTCCGGGCTCGCCAGCGGCGCGCTCGCGGCCGCCGGTGTGGGAATGCTGGCTACCGACGGGTTCGCGACACGTCGGCTATGGAGCAACAACTCGAAGTATCCGGCGCCCACGAGCAGCAAGCCGAGGGACGGCCAGAAGTGCAGGGTAAGGGCTTGCACCAGTGCTGCGAGCAACAGCCCGGCCAGAATGGTCTGGTGAACAGCATCGGCGAGGCTCAATCGACCGGCGGGCCTTTGGTGGACACTCATCGTCGGCGGTGCTCCGCGGTGGGCAGATGAAGCCGGAGCGTAGCGCACGCCGGGCCCGGATGCCGGAGCGATCATGGCGATGCGTCGAATCACACGCGTTTCCGAGAGCCTGGATGAATCCGTTCGAGTGTCGCAGGGCGGGCGGTCGAGGTTCAGCAGTCGGCGTCCAGACGCAGGCGTGTTCGCATCGTCGTGAACAATTCAGGCTCCGTCAGAAGTTCGCCCTCCGTCATGGCCTGCTCGAGGGTTCTCAGGAAGGCGGACAGTCGCTCGCGATCCTGTGCGTCATCCGCCGATTCCAGCGGCGTTTTGCCGCCCAGGGCGGGGAGGGGCTGATGGAGAAACGCCTCGATGTTGCCGCTCATGAACTCGAGGATGGCTCTTACGTCCTCGGAGATTTCCTCTGTCTCCTCGTCTCCATTTTCAGCCAGAAAGCTTTCGGTGCCCAGATAGCGGGCCTGATCGCCCAGCAGCCGCTCCACCGTCTCCCTGACCCGGACGGCGCTGCCTTCCGAAAAAGCGTCCGCAGTGAGGTGCAGCCGATCGATCCGGATAATGCAGTGGCCAACGCTCCCGTCCATGGTATCGGGATCCGACCAGTAGAGGTCCGCGGCCAGGACCCGCCCGTCTTCGTCCCGTTCCGCCCCTGCGAGCAGGTCTTCACGGCTGAGGTCCGGGTCCAGCGGAGCCAGTGCGTCGAATGCTGCCTGCGTGGAATCGATCTCGAACCTTACGCGACGACCGGCCACGGCATCCGCATCGTCCTCCAGCAATGACAATGCGTTGATCGATGCATGGAGCCGACGGATTGCCTCGCCATGCTGATGGGGTATGTCCGCCGGTGAGATCGCATGTTCGGCCAGGATCGTCTCACGCAATTCGGACACCAGGAACTCGCATCCCACCGGCAGCGGGACGGTGCTGCAGGCTTCGAATAGGCACAATTCGTCGATGCCGACGAGCTGGGCGAACAGGATTTCTCCCACGTCGGCCGTCCGTGAGATCTCCCGCTCTTGAACTTCGCGCCGCTCGTCGGTGAACAGATCCCGGAGCGTCAAGCCGATTCCGGGCCGACACGCCTCGACTTGGTAGAAGCTGAAAGGAGACTGCATTGCTGCCTCGACGTAGCGCCGCGCATCCGCCGCGAGCTGATGTCCGCGACGTTCGAGAAAGACCTGTGTTGGCGGCCGTCCGTAGAGTGACTCGTCGGCCAGCTCGACATCCTCGCGGGCCGGAATCCAGCGGTGCATCATCCAGGGACCCGCGAGCGGCAAGTAGTCGCCCTGGTAGCCTATCAGCCTCGGTTCCGGCGCAATGAACCGGGCGAATGCCGCGGCGAAAGCCTCGATCCCGTAAGTGTCCTCGACGAATCGCATTATCCGTGTCGGCAGATCGTCGATCTTGCGCCGCAAACGCATGTGGCTCAGGTAGAGGGGCGACTGTGTCTCCTGCTGCGCCGCTGCCAGGCAGCAGTGCTTGTACTTTCTACCGCTGCCGCAAGGGCAGGGGTCGTTGCGTCCGATTTTCATGGAATCCGATAGTGTGCTTGCGGTCATCCACGAGCAGGGGAATGCGCCGGGCATGCGGATGACGATTATCGATGACGCGAAAGTTTATCAGCGTCGCGAAACTGTTCCAGGAGCGTGGGCGGTAGGAACCGCGTGGGCGAGGCAAAGCCATTTCGAGGCAGGTTCGGATGAGGATTTTGGGGGCAATAGTGGGGGCTAACGGCGCAAAGTCTTCGCCGAAGACGGCCGAAATGGCGAAGCCGCAGCCACTTGTGTTTCTGCCGCCCACGCTCCTGGCAAGTCGCATCTCATAATGTAATACAATTTGGCGTACAAGCCCTTATGGTTGTCGGTTCCATGTCCTCCTTGAGCCTGCGTTTGCCCCAAAAACTGATTGAAAAGCTCGACGAAGAATCCCGTCTCATCGAGTGCCCTCGTTCCGAGGTGGCGCGCCGCGCTCTGGCCGAGTGGCTCGATGCGCAAGAAAAGAAGCGGTTCATGGAGGCAATGGCGCGGGCGGCCAAGGCGATCTACTCGGACCCCGAAACGGCGGCGGAACTCAGGCAGATCGATGAAGCTCTCGATTCCGTCGATACCACGGCCGAGCGGATAGAGGCCGAAGAGCGAGCGGCTGGCATCGATCCGGACAGGCCGTGGTGGAATTGATGCACCGAGGCGAGGTCTGGGTCGCGAATCTCAATCCACGACGCGGCGCGGAAACGGACAAGATCAGACCGGTGCTCGTCGTTCAGGCCGATTGGCTCACCGCAGCGGGCGCCGAAACCGTCCTGATGATCCCGCTCAGCACCAAGGCGCGGCCGTCGCTGGAACCCTTGCGCGTACGTATTTCCGCGAGAGACCGGCTGCTTCACGATTGCGTCGCCTTGCCGGAGAAAACCCGGGCACTCGATCGCGCGAGGTTCGGCCAGGGCCCGCTGGCGACGCTGACGGAGCAGGAAATGGCGACCGTCGAGCGGAGTCTGGCGGCGGTGTTGGGGATGGAGACTTGAAGGGGAGGATCACCCGCAGGCGCGCACCGAAATCCGCACGATGCGAACCTACTTTACGGCGCGGCGCGTTCTTCCGGCGTCGGCCGTGCCGGCTTTCGCAACACGCGCCATCCGATCAGGATCGCCAGCGCGATCAGCAGCAAGGCCATCGAGGCGCGTAGCCAGTTGGCTTCGACCAGGGCGGCACCGAACCACGCGAGCAAGGCGGTTCGTGGAATCAGCCCGGCGATGCTGGCGAGGGCAAAGCGGGACGCCGGCATTGAAGAAAGCCCGCAAGCGATCTGCCCGATCGTCAGCGGAGTCGCCGGAAACGCGGTGTATGCAGCGATCCAGGTGGTGCCGCGGCCTTTGAGGTAGGCGTCGACCGATTGCAGGCGAGCGCCAAGGCGGGGTTCCACCACGTCTCGCCCCAGGCTGCGGACGATCCAGAATGTGAACAGCGCACTCAAGGCGCCGCCGATCACGCCATAAAAGGCGCCGGCCACGGTGCCGAACAGCGCGCCGCCGGCCGCCATCATCAGGGCGGAGGGGACCAGCAGAAACGGTCGCAGTACGACGATGGCGGTGAAGGCCAGCGGCGCCAGCGGCCATTGCGAGACCCAGTCGCGCAGATTGTCGGCCGACCATTCGATGCCCTCCGGCCGGATCGCCGCCGAGATCGCGATGCCCGAGCCGATCAGCAGCAGGGCGATCGCGCGCTTGAGCATCGGCGAAGCGCGATTCACGGGCCATCAGCTCCCGGTCGGATTCGGCGCACGCCAGGCGCGCTCGAAGGGAAGTCGCCAGGCGTGCGGAGCGATGAGCTGGTGGATCGCCTTCGGGCCCCAGGAGCCGGGCTCGTAGAAGCGTACGGGGGGCGGCGCTTCGAGCAGCGGCGCCGAGACTTCCCACAGGCGTTCGATGCCTTCGGCCGTGGTGAACAGGGTGTGGTCGCCGCGCATCGCGTCCAGGATCAGGCGTTCGTAGGCTTCCAGCACGTCGCCGATCAGGCCGGTGTCGTGCATCGCGAACTGCAGGCTGAGCTTGTCCAGACGCATGCCGGGACCGGGGCGCTTGCCGTAGAACGACAGCGAAACCTTCGAGGCATCCGCCAGATCAAAGGTGAGGTGATCCGGGCCTTGCGAGCCGATTCCGGAGCCTGCCGGAAACATGCTCTTGGGCGGTTCGCGAAAGGCGATGGAGATGATGCGCTGGCCTTCGGCCATATGCTTTCCGGTGCGCAGGTAGAACGGCACGCCGGCCCAGCGCCAGTTGTCGATCAGGCATTTCAATGCGACGAAGGTTTCGGTGTCCGACACCGGGTCCACGCCTTTTTCGGCGCGATAGCCGGCATATTGGGCGCGCACCACGTTGTTCGGGTCCAAGGGCAGCATGCTGCGGAAGACCTTGTTCTTTTCTTCGCTGATGGGTGCGGGTTCGAGTGCCGTTGGCGGTTCCATTGCCATGAACGCGAGTATCTGGAACAGGTGGGTCACCACCATGTCGCGATAGGCGCCGGTTTGTTCGTAGAAACCGGATCGTTGGCCCAGGCCCAGGGTCTCCGGTACGTCGATCTGCACGTGATCGATGAAGTTGCGATTCCAGATCGGTTCGAACAGGCCATTGGCGAAGCGGAAGGCGAGGATGTTCTGCGCCGGCTCCTTGCCCAGGAAGTGGTCGATTCGGAAGATCTGATCTTCGCTGAAGACCTCGTGCAGCTTGCTGTTGAGCGACACGGCGCTGGCGCGATCGGTGCCGAACGGCTTTTCCATGATGATGCGGGAGCGCTCGACCAGTCCGGCCTCGCCCAGCATGCGCACTACGGACAGCGCTGCGCTGGGCGGTACGCTCAGATAGTGCACGCGTCGACATTCACCTGAGAAGGTCTTCTCCGCCTTGTCGACCGCCGCCTTGAGCACGCTGGCTCCGGCCGACAGCGGCACGTAGTCGAGGGTCTTGGCGAAGGTATTCCAGTCATCCTTGGTCAATTTTCGGGTCGAAAATTCCTCCAGCGCGCCGCGCACGATCTGGCGGAAGCCGTCGGCATCGAGATCGTCCAGCGACAGACCGATGATGTGGCAGCCGGGAATGAAGCCGGCCTTTGACAGATGAAACAGACCGGGCAGCAGTTTGCGCCGGGCAAGGTCGCCGGTGGCGCCCACCAGCACGACCACTTGCGGGAATCGTGGCCCGACTCCCGGAGGAACTTTTTTCACGGCGTGATCTCCCCTGTTGCTACGTTTTGCCTCAATACCAGCATACGGGTCCGCACTGCCCGTAAATCATCCGGACCCGAACGGTATGCAAAGCAAAGCTGGCGCCAAGTTGCGCCGCCGGTGTTTCAGATCGTCTGTCGCCGTGCACTACGACTGATGATGTGCCCAAGGTCTCTGCCGTCATTCCGGAGTCCGCGCGGCGGGAATCCGGAAATCCAGGCAAGGCCTCCTGATGTCACGGGCCTGCATGCCTTTGTGGGTGGTTCGCGGCCGGGTGGCATACCCGGACTCCCGTTCGTCGAAAAACTGCGCAATCGGGGTGAAGGGTCTGCTAACTCTCGATGACTCGACGAATTCAGCTTCGGCCAGGTGTAGGGAGTGCGACGAATTCTCCCTGGTGTTCCACGCTGGCCGCGAGCCCGTACGGCGAAACAGGGAGGGAAAATGATCGGCAAGACATTTGACATGAGGGGTCTCTCATTGCGAGTGCGCGGTCGCATGCCTGTTCTGCTGGTGCTGCTCCTGCTTGCCATGCCACGTGTGAGCAGCGCCGACATCGCACCGACGGCGGTCGAGCCGCAGGACGAGGCCGTGCTGCGCTGCTTTTCGCTGAGAAGCGGCAATCCCGCTGCGGCAGTCGATTTGGCGAAGTCGATTCTCGGCGCTGCCTCCCTGACGGTCGAAAACGAGATCAAGGCGCTGGCTTGTCTGGGCCGTGCCGAGGGCATGGTTGGGAATACGCAGGCCGCGATCGACGCCGCGGTGCAGATCGAACAGCGGCTCGACGAACACCCGATGCCGAACGATTTTGCACTGCGAGCCCTGTCCAACGCCGGTTCGAGTCTTCATGTGGCGGGCGAGATTTCCCGCGCAGAAGCCCTGTATCTCAAGGCATACAAATTGGCTGAAGCGGAGGATCTCGCGGTCGCGCAAAGCGTGATGTTGAACAACGTGGCGACGATCCAGAGTGAGTATCTCGATGCCCCCGAGCTTGCCGACCATTACTACCGGCAAGCCATCGCACTGAGCCGGGAAGGCGATGGTGGTGATCGAAATGTTCTGTTCTACAACTTTGCCGCCAACTTGGTTCGACTCGGACGCGATGATGAGGCGGCCGTGGCTCTGGACCGGGCGATGGCGATCGCACAGCGGACCAACAGCACGATGTTCATCGACCGACTCAAGTCCGAGCGGGCGACGCTACTGCGCAAACAAGGTCAGTTCGCACAGGCACAGGCCTTGTTGACGGACGCCATCGCCAGCCAGAGGCAACTCCCGGATCCGGAGGGCGAAGCCCTGAGTCTGGCCAAGCTTTCCACGCTGCAACGCGAGCAAGGCGATGTGCTTGCCGCACTGGACGGCGCTCAGGCCGCGGTGCGCCTGGTGGACGGCAGCAGCTTCCGTGGCGCCTTGGTGGACAGCCTGCGTGCATTGTCGGCGGCACTTGCGGCGGCGGGGCAGGTGGATGCGGCGATGCAGACCGCAGAACGCGTACATGGCTTGCAGATGTCCAGTCTCAGGGATTACGAAAGGAGCTCACTGGCCGGCTTGCAAGCCCGGCTGCAGGACGCTGCCGGTGCCAGCGAACTCGAACGCCTGCGACATGAGCAGGCCCTTGGCGCGCTACGTGCCGATCGCGCCCGACTGGTGCGCAACTGGGTCAGTGGCGTAGCACTCTTGCTGTGTTTCGGTGGTCTGACCTTCAGTGTGATGACGCGCCGGCTCAACCACCGACTCAAGGTGCTGAGCACCGTTGACGTGCTCACCGGCCTGCTCAACCGCCGTGCTGCCACCGAGAGCTTGATGGAATGTTCAGGCGCTCCGGAGGCCAATGGCGTTTTGATGCTGATCGATATCGACAAGTTCAAGAGCATCAACGACCGGTTCGGTCACGACGCGGGCGACCGGGCGCTGCGGGAACTGGCCGTGCGGCTTAGAAAGGCCTGCCGCCCGGATGACCTGCTGGCGCGCTGGGGCGGCGAGGAGTTCCTGGTAGCCTGTAAGAACCTCGATGCTCAGCAGGCCAGCGCGCTGACCGAGCGTCTGCGTGTGGCGGCCTCACGCTGGCCGATCGACGTGTCCGAAAAGCATCGTATCCAGCTGACGATCTCGATTGGATTCGCGCCCTACCCGTTCTTCGCGGACCAGCACCGCACCGCAGCGGGACCGATCAGCTGGCAGGACGTTACCCGCATCGCCGACCGCGCGCTGTATGCCGCCAAAGGCTCAGGGCGAAACGCCTGGGCTGGTCTCTGGGGGCTGGCCGGCGCAAAAAATGTGACGATCGAGGCGCTCCTCGACGATCCTGAGGATGCTGCGTCCAAAGGGCAGATCGAGATTCTTAGCAGTCGCCCGATTACTTGGAGCGTATTGCCCAAGGATGTTGTCGGAGAGCAGTCCAGGCCGGTATTGGCAGCGATCCCAGTTCGAGCGCTTCAATGAGGCTGCGGCTTTCGCCGCAGAGCAACCCGTGCTGTCGGGCATCGAGTCCTCGCCCAACCCCCGGTGCTTCAATGAGGTTGCGGCTTTCGCCGCAGAGCAACAAGAGCAACGCGCCAGCCGGGCCGGCCAGGCGTTTGAGGCTTCAATGAGGCTGCGGCTTTCGCCGCAGAGCAACCATCAGGCCAAGTCGAGGCCCCGAGGTTGTCGCGGTGCCGCTTCAATGAGGCTGCGGCTTTCGCCGCAGAGCAACCGCCGGCTGGTGGCGAATGAATCGGGCGCCGGCGGCTTGCTTCAATGAGGCTGCGGCTTTCGCCGCAGAGCAACCGCGGCAATCGGCCACGGCCCAGCATGTACAGCAAGGAGCTTCAATGAGGCTGCGGCTTTCGCCGCAGAGCAACTGGGCCGGCGCCTGTTGAGGAACAAGAGTCATTTTTTCGCTTCAATGAGGCTGCGGCTTTCGCCGCAGAGCAACGCATGTATGACGGCGGCTGGGCGGACGAGGAAGCCCAGCTTCAATGAGGCTGCGGCTTTCGCCGCAGAGCAACTCCAAAACCGCGCCGCGTCGCCGAGATGCCTCACGTTGCTTCAATGAGGCTGCGGCTTTCGCCGCAGAGCAACGGAGCAAACGCTGCGGTACAAACTCTAGTTATCGAGCTTCAATGAGGCTGCGGCTTTCGCCGCAGAGCAACCAGCTTGGTAGAAAACCAAACATCCCGCGTGTCCATGGCTTCAATGAGGCTGCGGCTTTCGCCGCAGAGCAACAACGATGGCCTGGTCTGATCAGCGGCTTATTTCCGCACGCTTCAATGAGGCTGCGGCTTTCGCCGCAGAGCAACGGCGCGCTGCACAGAGGGGTCCGCTCTCCGCCTGCGCGGCTTCAATGAGGCTGCGGCTTTCGCCGCAGAGCAACGGAAGGGCACGCCTTCGAACTTGCCCCCGTTCAGGCACAGGCTTCAATGAGGCTGCGGCTTTCGCCGCAGAGCAACTCCATCGCGGCGTCAAATACAGCCTGCAAATCGCCGTAGCTTCAATGAGGCTGCGGCTTTCGCCGCAGAGCAACTCGCCAAGGCGGAGGCGTCCGGTCCTCATGCCCGCAAGGCTTCAATGAGGCTGCGGCTTTCGCCGCAGAGCAACCCTGAACGCCGAGATCAAAGCGATCACCGGTCAGGCAGCTTCAATGAGGCTGCGGCTTTCGCCGCAGAGCAACTGTCCACAGTCAGATGAGAGCCTTCCAACCTTTAAAGAGCTTCAATGAGGCTGCGGCTTTCGCCGCAGAGCAACTCTTCGGCGCCATCCCCAACAACGCGCCTGTGCTGAGCGCTTCAATGAGGCTGCGGCTTTCGCCGCAGAGCAACCGCGCGCAGGTTGATGAACGCCTGCACCACTTGCTGGCTTCAATGAGGCTGCGGCTTTCGCCGCAGAGCAACCGCGGTGCAGCGGTCCGAGCACGGGCCAGTGCGCCGCTTCAATGAGGCTGCGGCTTTCGCCGCAGAGCAACCCCATAAATGGACGCTATCCTGCCGAATGAAGTCTTGGCTTCAATGAGGCTGCGGCTTTCGCCGCAGAGCAACATGACGGTCGACGTCTGCGGCAAATGCACGCACTTGAGCTTCAATGAGGCTGCGGCTTTCGCCGCAGAGCAACACACCGAAGTTCATCGGCCGATCGCCTCGCTGCTCGCCGCTTCAATGAGGCTGCGGCTTTCGCCGCAGAGCAACTGGAACTGTTCCAGGTTGACGCCGGCGCGGGCGCGGATGCTTCAATGAGGCTGCGGCTTTCGCCGCAGAGCAACGAGCTTTCGGAAGGATTTCCCATCCGGTACTTCAAGGCTTCAATGAGGCTGCGGCTTTCGCCGCAGAGCAACATGATGCCGCAAACAATACACCAAACGGTGAATTCAGGCTTCAATGAGGCTGCGGCTTTCGCCGCAGAGCAACGTCATGCCATCGAGTCGGTACTTCAGCAGCTGCGGCGGCTTCAATGAGGCTGCGGCTTTCGCCGCAGAGCAACTGCCACTGGTTTGACCTCGTTCGGCACCGAGTACGTGCTTCAATGAGGCTGCGGCTTTCGCCGCAGAGCAACAGCACAACGTCAAACCAATGCTTAAATGGTTCTCCGCTTCAATGAGGCTGCGGCTTTCGCCGCAGAGCAACCGGCCGACACCGGCCGGCTGTTGGACATGTCCGAGCGCGCTTCAATGAGGCTGCGGCTTTCGCCGCAGAGCAACTCGGCCGTCGTGACCGTGCGTGATGTTGTAGTCGGCCGGGCTTCAATGAGGCTGCGGCTTTCGCCGCAGAGCAACCATCCAGATTCGCACCGTGAGCGCGCCGAATCGCCGTGCTTCAATGAGGCTGCGGCTTTCGCCGCAGAGCAACAGCTATCGCGCTTGCGCGTGAGCACGCCTTCTTCATCGCTTCAATGAGGCTGCGGCTTTCGCCGCAGAGCAACTCCCAAGCGGCTTGAGCCATCGGAGGCCAATCCGTTTGGGCTTCAATGAGGCTGCGGCTTTCGCCGCAGAGCAACTTTTTTATCGTCGCGCGGGTGATGCCCGTTTCTTCGTGCTTCAATGAGGCTGCGGCTTTCGCCGCAGAGCAACCGAGAAAACGCACCGTGGACTTATGGGCCAAGCCCTCGCTTCAATGAGGCTGCGGCTTTCGCCGCAGAGCAACCGTATTGCGCGTTCATCGCACGCAGTGCGTGCGAGAGGCTTCAATGAGGCTGCGGCTTTCGCCGCAGAGCAACGCAGAGGCAGACGCAAAGCGCGCCCTGATTGATCAAGGCTTCAATGAGGCTGCGGCTTTCGCCGCAGAGCAACCCGTGATGGCCGGCGTGCCCACCGTAACCATGGATGCTTCAATGAGGCTGCGGCTTTCGCCGCAGAGCAACAGCCCCTCTGCAATTCGTTCGGCCGCAAGGCCTGCAATCAGGGATTGCGAGCGCTTTGGCGTCACGTTCCGGTTCAGCACCGGACAAGAGAGACGGTTGTGTTGTGTACACAGGTAATCGTCGGATTGTTAAGGAAATAAGTGGCTGCGAGCGCTGCCGGGGTTTTTGTCAGCATTGGAGCGCTCGCGTCACTCCGGCAAAAAATAGCTTCATACAATCGTGGCTTCGCGAACCACCGCTTTGAACGCCATCCCCAAACTGATGACTCTGGGCTTGACGGCGTCGGCCGGCCCCAAGTCCAGCATCACCACATGATCCTGACCGTCCACAATGATTCCGTCCAGTAGTTGAATCAATTCGGCCTGCCGTCGCGCCGAAAGTCGGCATTGAAAGACCGATAGTTGCAGCCATTCGCCATAGCCTTTCATCAGCTTGAAGAGGCGCCGCCCGCGTTTGTCGTCTCGAATGTCGTAGGTGACGATGTACAGATGTTCTTGCATGCGGGCTTCACCGTGTCGTGAAGTTGGGGTTCTCGGTCATTTCACCTTGCAGGAATCGCCCGAGTAGGCGGCATTGCAGCTCCAGCAGGCGACGGTAGCTCACGCGGTAGCAGAACAGCGGATGCGTCACTTCGTGCGACAAACGCCGTTCGAACGCGGCGATGAATCGCTTGCGCCCTTCGTCGCTCAAGTTGGTGCGGCCGGCGCCGCCGACGAAATCGGTGGGGCGGACTTCACCATTGTTGATCACCTGCAGGACGGTGGAATCGGCGATCAATGGGCGGAACGGTTCCATCAGGTCCAGTGCCAATGCCGGTCGGCCGTAGCGCGGTTGGTGGTAGAAGCCGCGGTAGGCGTCGAATCCGACTGTGGTCAAAGTATTCGTCAGCGTGCGGCTGAGCATGGCGTAGGCGAAGGACAGCAAGGCGTTCACCGGGTCTGCCGGTGGGCGGCGGTTGCGGTGGTGAAAGTCGAAGGCGAAGTTCGCCCCGCTTTCGCGCTTGATCATTTGAGCGAAGGCGCCGAAGTAGATGGATGCTCCGTTGCCCTCGATCCCCAGTAGCGATTCAAGGCTGCGGGCGCGCGCACAGGATTTGATGGCGTGTTCAAGCTGGCTGAGAAAGGGATCCACTGGGTTGGTTCCGCGCCAGTTGCGGCGCAGCATCACACGGCTGTTGACCAGTTTGGCGCGTACCCAGCCCTTGGCCAGGGTGAGGCAGGTGGTCTCGTCGTCTGCGCCTCGATGTTGCGCGATACGCAGTTCGACATTCTTGTGGCCTATGCCAGCGGTATAGCCCAGGAACCAGCCGCCGTAGCTGTGCCAGGACACCGGAATCTGGCGCCGCATCAATTCATGCAGCGTGGGTGTGGTGACGTAGACGTTGCCGTGCAGAATCAGGTGGGACATTTCCGCAAGGCGAGGGCGGGCAACGGCTTTGTCTTCCACGCTGATTTCGAGGTTGTCGCCGCTCTTGGCGACCTTGGCCTTGTTCGCCTGCACATAGACCGGCATCGATTCGGAGAGACCCACGGCGATCGACCTTGGCGGCGTGTCGCCACGCCGAAGATAGTTGACCTCGTCCGGCAGGCAGATGCTCACCAGCGAACATCTCGGGCATTTTGGAGAATCTTCCAATGGCGGCGGAATGCGCCCGCCCAAGGCAATACCGCGCAGGCCATGCAGCGCCGACAAGGCCAGCTGCTGCAATTCCTCGTCGAACGGCACCGGCACGCGTTCGCGGGATTCCACGAAATACAAAACGCCTTCGGTGCAGTCGTAACCCTGGTCCTGAAGCAGCAACCCCTGCAGGCACAACTGCACGCGCTCCGGATCGTAGGCCGCCTTCGCTACATGCGGGCGCTTGCCGCGCTTGTAGTCCACTGGAACGACCCGGCCTTCGTCGGCTTCGATCAGATCCAGCTTTGCGATCAGGCCGTATCGATTGCTGGACAAGGTGACAGAGCGTGCATGAATGCGACTGTCCTCGGTCACCGCTTCTGCGGGCGGCAACGTGTCCTTGCCCGCATCCACACGCCTGTGCTGGCGACGGCCGTCGACCGTATCCGCCGAGTCGGCCCACTCGCCCTGTACCCATTCGAGATAGGCCAGTCGCGGGCAGTACACGTATTCGTTGACCATGCGCGCCGGCAACAGCGGCTGATCGCCCGTGAGTTCCGGAAATGGCAGCGCCAGTTCCTGCTGGACCGGTCCGTCAGTCAGCATGGTGCACTTGAATAGGCACTGCTGAAGGCTTGGCGGTGGAACCGGTAAGCGTCTGAGCGGCGGCGTAGCTTTGGCTGTTCATTACGCCGGCTGGAACATTCCCAATCCGAAATGGCACCCAAATCCCAGTGCCACTGGACCCTGGACTGCGGAGGCAAAGCGGATTTCCAACAGCCGTCCGTGAGTGTCAGGCTGCTTGAGCCCGCGTTTACTACGGAAGCGATGAAAGCGTAGCGCGCGAAGTTTGCGTCCCCCGGCCGAAGTTTCCGGCAGCTCTTCGATATGCTCAATCTCCGGTAGCTCGACGCCGCGCATCGACCACTCCTTGCGAAGTTGCTGCTTGATCGCAGCCCACGCTGCGTCAGGATCACGAAGCTCCGGCTTCTTGAGGTGCCACGGATACAAATAGGGGGTGACGCTGCGCCATGTGCAAGCGCGCTCGGTGTATCGGGATATTGTCTGGAACGCGGATGCCGGGCCGAGCCCCTCCAACATCAGGCGCAAGGGTTCGCCCTCGTCACGCTTCAATGCGCGCAGTGAGGTCAGTAGTCGTACGGCGTCCTGGGTCAGGTAGTCGGGAACGTGTACCAGCAGGTGATCGATGGCGCCATCGTCGTCGGCGTCTTCCGGCAGCCAGAACGCATGGCCGTGCCGGTTGGCCTCCGGCAAGTCGTGTCCCGAAAGTTCCGGAGGGAGCAATTTCCCCGGCAGAACATAGTTCGCCTTGATGTTCGCGGCACGACGCAAGGCCTCGCCGATACGGATTGCGTCTTCTATGCGTGGCAGTGGCTTGCCGTACAGCGCGAACCGCGCCGTGGTCATCGCCGTTTTCGTTTGCCCATCTGCGGGGCGCACAGCCGTTTGGCTACCGGTTGTTTTCAGGGCCTGCAGCGGGCGCCGATAACTGACGGTGCGAGCACAGGGCGGCGCACTCCAGCCGGTTGCCTGCAGCGCGCTGGTATCGACCGCCATGGCATCGATCCATTCAGAAGGTAGGGTGGCGAGCAATCGCTTCTGGTCCGACTTGAGCTTCTTTCGGTTTGAAGGCTCCGTGGCAATGCCTGCCCGTGTGAGTTGTGCGCTGCGAAAGCTTTCATATTCGGTTGGAGGCTGAGGCGCCAGCAAGCGCACGATTTCGCCCGTGATCTCTCCGGTTTCAACGTCGACATCAAGGTCGGTCGGCACGCAGTTGTACGTGTACTCGGCTGCATCATCGATTCTGCGGGCCTCGACCCAGGATTCGGCCCGCCCCAGGTAGCCGAGATTGGCCAGCAGGGCGTCCAGCAGCGTGCATTGCTCCGCTCCCAGCGACAGGTTTTGCCACGCGATGACGATGGGGTCCTCGGCAGCAAGCCGGGCGAACGCATCGAATACGAGTGTCTTTTTGTCGCCTTTCCCGGGCATGTAGTGCCGCGTGTGGGCGTGAATCACGTTCTCCGGGAGCCGATACGAGGGTGGCTCAGCTTCCGCCAGGCTGGCCAATAAGCTGTGAAGCAGATCCCGCGAAAACTCTCCGTCGAGTTTGCGGTACCAGGTCGCGATAAGTGCGCGGCTCAGGCGCCACAGGTCCGGCGGCCAGGCGACATCCGCTTCGTTGACGTGCCGGCCCCAGGGTGTCGCGTGGTAGCGTCCGGCGGGAAAAGTGAAGGCGATGGCGAGCATCGGCGTCAGTCTGCCGCTTCGGCATCGGCCGTGGCGTCCGTTTTCCCTTTCTTGGCTTTACCTGTCGGTTCCCACGTTAGCGTTGTGGCACGGCTCTCAGGCCATTGCTGCTCTTCAGCAACCTGGACGATCAACTCGGGAAGTGCCGATTCCAGGTCCGAGAGGCTGGGCATCACAAAGGCGAGGGGGCGTTTGATGATAAGGCCCGGTTCTTCATTGACCTCCAGGTCGCAGGCGGTGCGCAGGCGTAAGCCGGAACTCAACAAGGCCTGGATTTTGAAAAGCGAGAGGGCGATCAGCAAATCGGAAACGGCAGTGCCGAGCCCAAAAGCGCGAATTTGAGCAAGATCGAGATTGAAGTACGCGACGATCTTGGGCGAGGTGAACTCGGAACGGGCGAACGGAACATTTCCGAAACCTTCGCTGCTAGTTTGTCCTTCGCCTCCCTTACCGGGCTTCACGTGGTCATTTTTTACGCCGCCACTTTGTGCTTCGCGAACATCGTAAGCCTCGATAAACGACGATAAAGCACGAGGCAGGCGTAAGCGCCCGCTCGCCAAATCGGGTTTTGCCAAGAACACGCCGTGGATGAGGGCGTTAATGTCCATGCGCAGAAGAACGGTGGCCAGCTTCTTGATATCGACAGGCCCCTCTTCCATGTCCGCCAGCTCTGCCTTGAGCGTGTCACGGATGCTTGTGTCCTTGCCTTCCAGCACGTAGGGCGAATTGATGCGGTGTGCCTCAAGCACGGTATTGGTCAGGGCCTTGCCATCCTTGTCCCTTACCTTGACCAGCGGCAGTCCCTTGAGTGGCGCCACCCAATCGTCTGCGGTCTTGTCCCAGCAAACGGTCTCCAGGCGATTCGCCATGCTTTGCGCCGATTCCACCAGCAGCATGCGTTCGCCGTTCGGGCCGTCGTAGGTCGCGTGTCCGAGATTGGGAAAGCCGGTGGGCTGAAAGCGAGTGCCCTGAATCGGTTGGAGGTGAGCTTCCAGCAGCAGACGGGGAGCACTGGCGAGGGAGTCGAAGTTCAGCGGCATGATTGCGATTCCTTTTAGTCGATTTGGGGCGTGGCAGTTTCAGCAGAGGGTTTCGCTTCGAACTCCAGCGACTCGATCAGCCGTTTGGTCTCGTGCGGGGTCAAGGGGATGCAGAGCGCAGCGAGCCAGCGGGCGGCGTCTCCGGGGGGGGCGATCACACGCGGCGGGTCGCGGCCCGGCAATTTCACGCCATAAGCCCGCAAACGCTGCCAGGCGATCCGGACTGCTGCCTCGACATCGTCTGCTGCCAGGCGAGCCGGAATTTCGGCGGGAAGATGAAGCGGCTGGTCTTCAGGCAGCCAGCTCAATTTCAGGCGGTGCAGCAGGTTTTCGGAAGTGAAGAAAATCTTCAGCAGGGCGAATGCCGGTGGCAGTACCGGCCCCCGACTCGCGACGGGAAGCTCGATTCCGTACAGGTCGACACAGGCCAGTCCGCCCAGCAATTCGTCGATGCGAACATCATCGGTAGTTCCGGCCAGGAACGCTGCGACGTCATCGCAGGTCGCGCCCGTGACGCTACTTAGCACTTCACCTTCCGCGTTGAGCTTTGCTGCCTCCAGACGGCGGCGGCGCAACATGACGCCAAGATTCCTTGTCAGCGGACCGGGACCCCAGGTGGCCAGCGCGGACGACGGTGCCCAGGCGCGATCGCCGTCTTTATATAAAGATTCGCTGACATTCGTGAGCTGTGTGCGGATATCGAGACGGCGGCGCCCCTTGCCATCCACGATCCGCAGCCCGGCCAAGGCCGCTGCAATTCTGAACTCCGGCGAATCGTTCATCCGTTCGCCGCCGGCCCTGATGGCCCAAGCGCTCGAAAGCCGCGGTACCGGCGAGCGCACGGCGTCCTGAGACTTTGGGCTCCGGCTCAGCGCCGCCTCGATACGCCCAAGCTGTCGCAGGACGTTTTGTAGTGCGCTGCGGCTGGGCTGCTGAGACAGGGCAAACAAGGCGGTGTCGAGCCGACGGGCCGCAGAGCGAAAGGCGTTGGGTGCGTTGTCGTTGCGAGCGTATTGTTGAACCGAGCCGAGCCAGTTGCGCTGTTCGAGATCGGTGATGAGGTCGGCGTCGGGACTTCGCTGAACTCGGATGCGCTGTAGGGGCGTTGCGAGAAAGGCTTTCCCTGAGCGCATCAAGAATCCGTATCGCTGGAAGCCATCAATGCCGCGGTCTACGCCGAGTTGCGCCACGGCACGGGCAAAATCCAATCCATCGCGCGTCGCTTTTCCATTCAGTGCAGCGCGCCCTTCGGTGAGTAGTGAGCGTAGTTCGTCGATGCTGAACGGGTTTGACCACAAAGGCATCCAGATTTCACCACGTGCGTCGCCGTCGTCTCCCGCGCTGGCCGAGCCGGCGGTTCCGGCGCGGCTGCGCACAGTGAACGGTGCGGCGAGGATCGCGGGGTCGCCCGATTCCAGCCTGCGCGCAGTGGATGCGCCGAACAGCACTGCACCTTCCAGCATCAGCACGAAATCCCAGGTGTTGATACGGGCGGAACCTTCGAAGCCGGCCGCTGCATTCGGCCCGCCCGCGACACCGGGCGAGAACTGTCCGATTGCGCGGTCCGACAAGGTTGTCGTTTGCGAACCCCATAGCGCGCTGTCCAGGGCTTCTGTGGTGTCTTTTTGGGCGGTGCCGGACGAAACGTCGAACAGTCCGGCCAGGCGCTGCATGAAATTGTTGGTGAAGTCCAATCGGCCGTCGTTGCCCCCGGTGCCCAGCAGCGGCGGATAGCGTGGATCGTTTCCGGACAGGATGACTGCGGAGTCCATCCAGCGCAGCAGCGGCTCCGGAGCGATGTTGCGCAGCCGCTGTAGGAACGCCGCTTTCTGCGCTAGCTTGGGGCTTTCTTTCAGGCCCAGTTGAGCGACGACTTTTCGTGCTGCGCCGATGGCCTGCCTGTAGGGCGCGAAGCGCTCGGCTGCAGCCTCTCCGATTGCGTGGATGCCGTCCGTATTGTCCTTGGGATAAAAGCCGCTTCCGCCGTTCCAGGGCGCCACCAGCGGTGTTGGCCGATAGTGCTCGAGAAAGAAAGCGCGAAGTTGTTCGGCCGTCAGCCGCGTTCGCAGAACAAACACATCGTCGCGCCAGAAGCCCGTGGCTTCGGCATCTCCGCCGTTCTCGTCGCCCGCTTCGGCAACCAGCCGCAGAACGGCCAGCGCCTTGAGGTAGGATGCCAGCGGCGTGGGCGTGCAGCCTGGCAAGGGAATTTCGTTGACGTGCAGAGGTTCCGAGAGGCGTTCCTTCCAGAGGGTCATCAGCGGTCTCCAATCGCGCCTGTCCGCAGCGGCCAGGGCGTCGAAGTAGCGGACGCGAAATCGCGCGTCCGCCGGGACCACCGTCACGGGCGGCAATTGCAGGCGCCTCAGGATTTCCAGCAGCCACAGGCGGCTGATCCGGCCGTTGAGGTCCGGGAACGGATGGATCGACAGAAACTCGCCTTCCGCGTAGGCCAGCAGTTCGAGCAGGCGGTCGTCGGCTTCGCCGCTGAGGTGCTCGATGCGGGTGGCGAGATTCAGGCAGTAATCCCGCATGCGTTGCGGTACTTCAAACGGAGGCGGCGGCTGATGCCCGCGGATCTGGTTCTGGGTTTGACGGTAGAGGCCCGCCTGACCGGGAAACAGTTCCGCCGTCAGCCTGGCATGGAGGTCAAGCAGCAGAGTTTCGTCTATTGCGCGTTCGGAAAATCGTTGCTGGCGAATGTCGTAGTCGAGCTGTTGCAGCGGTTCCGACAGCCTTTCCGCCAGCTCGGCATAACTCAGCGTTCCGGCGGCGGTGACGAATCTCGGGATTGTTGCATCAGCAGTCTGTGTCGCGCCTGCAGCCGTTTGAGGCTCACCGGTTCGCGTTCGAACGCCATGCTCTGCCAGACCTGCAGCGGGCTCCGCACCAGCATGCGCCGCTGCCGCTCTTCCGGCGGGAGCGCTCTCCACGTCTGAATGTTTTGTTTCCAGCTCATCTTTCGAATTGTGCTCCTGCTCAGTGCTCACTGTCAGCCTCCTGCTCCGCACGGCTGGCCCGCCAGTCGGCGATACGCACCAGTGATTCCAACCAGGCGAGGCGGAAGGGCCCGTAGCGCTTCAACAGGCGCTGTGTCCGGGTGGTCCAGGATGGTCCCATCCGACCTTCGCCCAGTTGCATGATGTCGAGGTGCAGGCGAATTTCCGGGAGCGTTTCGTCGTCCGAAAGATGGAAGGCGGGCAAAACGTCGCCGTCCCACACGCCGCGAGCGAACAGGCGCGAGTCGGAAGGCTCGGTTTCGTTCGGCAGGGCGCGCAGCGATAGGCGGACTTTGCCGTGGTGGGCGGTGATCAGGTAGGCGATCAGGTCCGCATCGGGTTCGTCGTCGTGTTGCGCCAGCCAGGCGAGCGCGGACGCAAGCTCGTGGCGGAAGTGCTTGCGTGGTTTGTCTTCGCCCGCTACCTGATAACTTGTGCGCCCGCGGTAGTTGCCGCCGGATTTGGCCCAGAGGCCGTCGCCGAGCTCTTGCTGAAGGCCCTTCTGATGAGCGTCCCTGAGCATCGTCTGGAAGGCTTGGTGCGCCTTGCCCACGTCGTGCCATCGCGCCGCTCGGATGACTGCGGCCGCATCCGGCACCTTCAAGGATGCGCAGAGGGTTTCTGCTTCGTTGCCCACGTCGTTCAGGTGGCGCGTCAGCGAAACCTCCTGCGCGAGCAGGCTGCGCCGGTCGTCGTCCATCGCCTCAGCGGTGAGCGAATCCGTTCCCGCAGGCTTGAGTGGCTCGACCGCTTTCGACGACTCCGGTGAAAGACCGCGCTGTTCCGTATAGCCGCCGGCCGCTGCATGCACCATGAGAATCATGCCGGGCCGCAAGCGCGGCTTGCCCAGGTGCGCAACCATTGTCCATTCGCGGGCCAGCGTGTCCCACTGATAAACATCCCCCGCTTTCAGGCGCTTGAGCAATTCGCTGGCGGCGCCCAGGCCCGCGCGGCACAGCTCGTCAGCATTCGCGGACGGTTGACTCTTGGCGCCGTCCACGTCGGACCACTCGCGCCAGAACAGCAGGACGTCGGCATCATCCGCGTCGCGGATGTACTGGGCGATGTCGACATCGAAGCCGGACAGGTCGGCCTCGGTGCTGAACAAGTCCAGGAAATCCTTGCGCCGCAGCACCGGATACATCGGCGCTGCAGCCTCAATGGGCGGCAGCGCTGCGGGAGAGGCGCTGCTCAGTGATTCCAGCAGGCGCCTGGCATCGTCGAGTTCGGATGGTTCGTAGGGCTTGGAATCGGTGATGTCGATCCAATAGACCTGCGCATCGGTGGAGTCGTTGTATTCGCCGTAGCGATTGCAGCGGCCGAAGCGTTGGACCATCGATGCGAAAGGCGCCAACTCCGTGAACAGGACGCGCGAGGACAGGTCGACGCCGGCTTCCACGGCCTGGGTGGCGACGATGATGCGGCCGGGGCCGCTTGGGTCGGGCGACGTTGCGAGTTTGTCGTTGAGCGCCTTGCGCTCCTGGGCGCGAAAGCGCGAGTGCACAAGCAAAAGTTCGGGCGCATCCGAAAGCGATGGCGGATCGTCTGCTGCGTCTTTTCGCTTCTTCGAAGGCGGGGGCGATAGATGCTTGGCGATTTCATCAAACAAGCCCTGCGCGCGCGCGACGGTGTTGAGAATCGCCAGTGTGGTCGTTCCAGGTCGTTGCCGCTGAGCGGCAAGAACCTGAGCCGCCAGTTCGTGGAAATAGGACGCCAAGGCCGTCTTGCTGTCCGCGCTCAGATTCGCGCTGCAGGTGGCCAGCGGCTTGATGGAATCGCGCCGCGCGCTGACCGTTTCGGAGGCTTTTTCCTCTTCGCTCAGTTGCAGCAAGGCGAGCGCGTCGGGATCGAAGTCCACGGTCTTCATCCAGGCCCGGTTGAGCGTTGCCGACACCCAGAGACTGCGGCTGTTGCGGGCACAGGCCAGTTCGCGGCGGAAGGCTTCGAGCTGCACGCCGGTGATCAAGCCCGGTCCCATCAGCTGAACCTCGTCGAACACCCACATCGCGTCGTTGTGCAACATCGCGAAGTGTACCGGCCACAGGTAGCGGCTCGTGCCGTAGCCGCGCATCAATGCGCGTGACAGCAGCATGTCCTGGGTACCGATGAGGATCATGTCTTCTTCAGGCTGCTCGGCCCAGGTCTTCACATCCTCGGCGCCGCCTACGAGCACATGCACTGACACTTTTCCGGTCCCGGCGTCACCGTCTATTCCGAGACGGGAGAGCCAGTCGCGGATACTGCGTTCGGTCTGTTCCACCAGCACCCGCATGGGCAAGCACCAAATCAGGCGGCGCGGCGTGTCAGGGTCTGCGCCTTCAAGGCGGCCGCCTTGTCGCCAGCCGCGTTTGTACAGCCAGGCCAGCGTGACTGCCGCAGTCTTTCCGAGGCCGGTGGGAACGTTGAGTAGGTCCGGCCATGCTTCGTCATCCCAGCTGTCTGTAGCGAGCCTTCGCTGATATTCAATAGGTGTGAATGTAAGATCGGATTCTCGTCCGTATGCAGCCTTGAAAAGCGCATCGAATGACTTAGTCATGGTGCGCGTCGCTACCGATTTCTGAATGGCTCAGTGCGGCAAGCAAGGTTTCTGGGTCGCAGACTTGAAGCGACGCTTTGCGAAAGTCCTTCACATTTCGCGTCGCTATGTACGTGACGCCCGCCTGTCGTGCGGAGGCGTGGAAAACAGCGTCTTCAAAGTCGGACCAGTTCGCAGTCAGAGCTTCGGCGATGGTTGATTCGTCTACGGGCAGCACGCGGAGAATGCCGAGCAGTTCGCTCACAATCGCACGTGCGCGACGCGGGCCGTGCTCGCGTTTGATGAGGAAGTAGACGGTACCTACTGCTGAAGCAGGTAGGCATCCACGGATGATCTGGCGGTCGCAAAGTCCCAACAGGGCAGCTGCGGGTCTGGACCAAGGCTTGCGATTCAGGAGTACGTCCAGCAGGACGTTTATGTCCAGGGCCACCAACGGTGCCAGCGATTTCATGCGGCGGTCTCCAAGAGAGGTGGAGTTGTCGCCAGAAGGTGGATCCGGTCTTTCAACCGCTCCAAAACAAGCAATTGCTTCAAAGGGGCCGGCGACAACTCCATCGCCGATGTTACACGATTTCTCACAACAACCAATTGAAATATCTATTCGTGTTTTCTCATCAGATGTTCGTGGTACAGGTCTTTGCTGGCAGCCGAATCGCTGAGCACCCCCAGGAGGCGCTGAACTCTGGGTGTGATGTCGTTCGAATCCGGCTCTCCCAACGCGGAGAGATAACCCGCCACCAAGGCGGAAACCGAAGTGCCTCGCGCGTGGGCTTGCTCTTTGGCCCGGCGAATCAAATGCTCGTCGATGCGTAGCGTAAGTTTTGATTGCATGACTGATCTCGTGCGGGTTGACGTACAAATAGCCGTTAAAGTATACGTCACTCGGAAGGGGGCGAAATTCCGGGTAGTGACGAGATCCTGGTTGCTCGATCAAACTGCCCGAAGTTCGTCGCTGCACAACGCCACAACCCATGAACGGAAAAAATTCTTCGAAAGATTCAGCCACTGATTGGACGCGGCTGCGGCAGATGTCCGATGCCGAGATTGACTTGTCCGACATCCCGGAAGTCGATGCCGATCTATTCGAACGGGCGAGCCTGAAATACGCCGGGTGCGCTGTTTCCCCGGAGGAGCTTGTCGTTCTGCGTGCCGCACCGGATTTGGCAGACTGGCTGCGGTCGGCGAGTGAAGGCGAGCGCGGTGAGGCACTGGATGCTTTGCGCCAAGTCATGGAGCGGCATAAGGCGGCCTGAGTTGGCCGTCTTGATGTTCGGCCCGTTGCTTTTGCATGCGGCTCATCGCGCCGAAAGGCTAAGCTGTTCAAGCGGGTCATCATGATTCGAGGGGCCGGTTCATGCCGAGGGTCGGTTCGATGCTAATCGACCGCGTTTTCGATTCCTGACCCTGCAAATCCTGGCCGGAAAACTTCATTTCACACCGGTAGTTGCACGCACTTTTTGGAGTGCGGCGAGCTGCGGTGTCGCTTCGGGCGCTGGGTAGTGGGAAAGCGCGGCACGCAGACGATCCGCAACGGCATCACGCAAGGAGGGCGGTTCCAGCACTTCCACATCCGGGCCATAGCGCAGGATGTCCATCAGCAGTTCCTCGGCGCGGTGGTAGGGAAAGCTGCGGCTCAGCGAGCCGTCTTCATGGCGTTCGTCCTGCTGCTGGGGATGCCAGGTTTCGGCGGCGACCCAGCGGGTGATGTGTGGCGAGAATTGGAGCGTGGCAACCGCGGTCGGCTGGCCGGAGAAGATGCCGTAGCTGGTGGCCAGCACGGTATCGAGCGCGCTGGCTTCGACTTCCTGGGCCGGTGGCTCCAGAACTTCGGCGCTGACGATGCGATCCACCGAAAAGGTACGCAGGTCATTACGTTCGTGGCACCAGGCGTCGAGATACCAGTTGTCCCGATACAGCGCGAGCCGTTGCGGAGAGATCGTGCGGGGTCGCGGCATGCGGTCGTCGCTGCGGGCGTGATAGTCGATGAGCAGGCGGCGTCGGCGAACCAGCGCGTCCGCCACGGTCGAGAATCGGTCTCCGGCAGGGCGGGCGGCCATACGGAGCAGCCGCAGACGGGAGTCCCATTGCGGGGTTTCGGCGCCGGTTTTGTGCAGCAGTGTTTCGATCTTGCCGCGCAGCGGCCGCAGCGCTTCGGACAGCAGCCCGATGGGCTGTTGTTCCAGAACCTGATCGAGAATCAGCAGGGCGGCGAGTTCTTCGGCGCTGAACCAGAGGCCGGGCAGCTGGTAGACGCCTTCCGATTCATAGCGGTAGGTGCCCCGTTCCGGGTCCATGATCAGCGGCGCTTGCAGCACGTCGCGCAGGAAGCTGATCGCCCGTTTCAAACGCGTGGGGCCGCAGCCGATTTCCTCGCGCAAGGTTTGCGCGGGAACGCCGAAGCGCCGGTTCGCCGCCAGCCTCTTGTGAAGCTCGAATATGGTTTCGATCAGCTGCACGGCGAAAGGCCCCCCGACCCGACACCCTCAGATTCACTCTAGTGTCTTCCGCATGCTTGGCCGTGTCGAGCTTCGCTGGCGCCGTTCATTCGCGCTGATGCGACCATTCGGGCTGCTGATGAGCAATATGCGATTCAAGCCCAGGATGAACCTCCGCCGCTAGACCTCCGGCCCCAGCTCGATGCCGGGCGGGAGTTGCGGCGGCAGTTCGGATTTCGGCGCTTCCATCGAGGCGACCGGGTAGGCGCAGTAATCGGCGGCATAGAGCGCGGCCGCGCGATGATTGCCGGATTCGCCCACACCCCCGAAGGGCGCGGCGCCGGAGGCGCCGGTGGTCTGCCGGTTCCAGTTGACGATGCCGGCGCGGATGTTGGCGTAGAAGGTGTTCCACTGTGCCTCATCTTCGGACAGCAAACCGGCTGACAGGCCGTAGCGTGTGGCGTTGGCCTGTGCGATCGCGTCGTCGAAGTTCTCGTAGCGAATCACTTTCAGCAGCGGGCCGAAATGTTCCTCGTCCGGCAGCTCGTCGATGCGCGTGACGTCGAGCAGGCCGGGGGTGAGAAAGGCATCGCCGTAAGGCAGGCGCTGCATCGGCACCAGCACTTCGGCGCCGAGGTCCATCAGCGCCTTCTCGGCGTCCAGCAGCTGCTGCGCAGCGGCAGCGGAAATCAACGGACCCATGAACGGTTGCGGCTCGTCGTTCCAGTGACCGACCATGATCTTGCGGATGGCGTCGACCAGCACGGTGATGAAGAAATCACCTCCAGAGCCTTGCGGCACGAACAGGCGTCGCGCGCAGGTGCAGCGTTGGCCGCTGGAGAGATAGGCGGACTGAATCACGTCGTAGACCGCGGGCACGATGTCGTTGACCTTGCCGACCACCAGCGGGTTGTTGCCGCCCATTTCCAGCGCCAGGATCTTGCCCGGCGTATCGGCAAATTGACGGTTGAGGATGGCGCCGGTGCGCGAGCTTCCGGTGAAATACAGGCCGTCGAGTTGTGGATGCTGGGCGATGGCTTGCGCGGTTTCGAGTTCGCCCGGTAGCAGGCTCAGCACGCCTTCGGGGATGCCGGCCTGGTGCCACAGTTTCACGGTTTCGATCGCCACCAGCGGGGTCTGTTCGCTGGGCTTGAAGATCACGCAGTTGCCGGCCAGCAGTGCCGGCACGATATGGCCGTTCGGCAGGTGTCCGGGGAAGTTGTAGGGCCCGAACACGGCGACCACGCCGTGCGGTTTGTGACGGATCGCGCTGAGCACGGCGCCATTCCGGGTTTCGGTGACGCCGGTGCGCTGCCAGTAGGCTTTCACCGAAAGATCGACCTTGCCAATCATCGCGCCGACTTCGGTGCGCGTCTCCCACAGCGGCTTGCCGGTCTCCTGCGCGATGGTGCTGGCGAGCGCTTCCTTGTGTTCAGCCAGCAGTTCGGCGAAACGTCGCACGATGGCTTCGCGTTCCGCGAACGGGCGCGTACCCCAGGCGCCGGCAATGGCGCGGGCGGACTGGAAGGCCACATTCACGTCGTCCGGTGTGGCGGCATTGCCAGTCCAAAGTGTTGCGCCGCTACTTGGGTCGATACTCGAAAATTCGGCGCCGCCGCCGGGAGCCCAGTGGCCTGCGAGATAGATCGAATCGTTGTTCATGGGTCTTGGAGGTTGTCTGGGGATTCGGTATGCAGCGGCGAGGCAAAGCCAACAAGCACGCAGCGCCGTGCAGGAATAGATGGAGCTAGGATACCGAAGCACAGCGTGACAGAGGCGTGAACGGGCCGTTCACCACCCGGTGAGACGTGCGTCGGCGGCCACAGCAAACGACCATCCACGAAAAGCAACCGGAGGTGCAGCCATGACCGAGAAACAGTCGACAAGCCCCGAACTGAAGAATGCCGCGCTGTTCCGCGAAAAGGCGTATATCGCGGGCCGTTGGATTGGTGCCGATGGTGGCGAATCACTGGAGGTTCACAATCCGGCGACCGGTGAACTGATCGGCCGCGTTCCGAACATGGGCGAGGCCGAGGCGCTGCGCGCCATCGAGGCCGCCGAGTCCGCGCAGGTCGACTGGCGTGCGCGCACCGGCAAGGAACGCGCCGTGGTGCTCCGGCGCTTCGCCGATTTGATGATGAGCAATCAGGAAGACTTGGCGAAGTTGATGACGATCGAGCAGGGCAAGCCGCTGGCCGAGAGCCGCGGTGAGATCGGCTATGCCGCCTCGTTCATCGAATGGTTTGGCGAGGAAGCCAAGCGGGCCTACGGCGACGTGATTCCGGCGCATCAGCGTGACAGCCGGATTCTGGTGCTGAAGCAGGCGATCGGCGTGGCGGTGGCGATCACGCCGTGGAACTTCCCGGCGGCGATGATCACACGCAAGCTGGGTCCGGCACTGGCGGCCGGTTGCGCGATGGTGGCGCGGCCTTCGGATGCGACGCCGTTCTCGGCGTTGGCGCTGGCCGTGCTGGCCGAGGAAGCCGGTGTGCCTGAAGGCGTGTTCTCGGTCATTACCGGCAAGTCGCGCCCGATCGGCAAGGCCTTCACCGACAGTCCGATCGTGCGCAAGCTGTCGTTTACCGGCTCCACCGAAGTCGGCGCGCAGCTGATGAGCCAGAGTGCCGGCACCATCAAGAAGCTGTCACTGGAATTGGGCGGCAACGCGCCGTTCCTGGTGTTCGACGACGCCGATATCGACGCCGCGGTTCAGGGGGCAATTGCTTCGAAATACCGTAACGCCGGTCAGACCTGCGTCTGCACCAATCGCTTCTACGTGCAGGGCGGTGTCTACGACGAGTTCGCCGACAAGCTGGCCGCCGCCGCTTCGGAACTCAAGGTAGGCAATGGTTTGGATGAAGGCGTGAAGATCGGTCCGCTGATCAATCCGAGCGCGGTCGACAAGGTGGAACGCCATATCGCGGACTGTGTGGATCGCGGCGCCAGGCTGTTGCTGGGCGGCCAGCGCGGTGAGGGCACGTTCTTTCCGCCCACGGTGTTGACCGGCGTTGCTGCCGATGCCTTGCCGATGCGCGAGGAAACCTTCGGCCCGGTCGCGCCGCTGGTGAAGTTCGACACCGAGGAAGAGGGTTTGCGGCTCGCCAACGACACCGAGTTCGGCCTGGCCTCGTACTTCTATGCGCGGGACATGGCGCGCGTGTGGCGCGTTTCGGAAGGACTCGAAAGCGGCATGGTCGGCGTCAACACCGGCCTGATCTCGACCGAGCTGGCGCCGTTCGGCGGCGTCAAGTCCAGCGGTCTGGGGCGCGAAGGTTCCAAGTACGGCATCGACGAATACATGGAACTGAAGTACCTGTGCATGGGCGGCATCTGATCCTCGGCAGGTATCCGTCCAAAACACGGCGCCATCCATTGCGCGGTACCGGTGTTCCGCGCAATGCTCGGCGGCCCTGATTCCCGTGTAGCGAAACATGCCGCCACAATCCTGCGATGCGCTGATTATCGGCGGCGGCCACAATGGCTTGGTGTGCGCCGCCTATCTGGCAGCGGCGGGACTCGCGGTGACAGTGCTGGAACGCCGCAGCGTGGTCGGCGGCGCTGCGGTGACCGAAGCGTTCCACCCGGGCTTCCGCAACTCGGTGGCGTCCTACACGGTTTCGCTGCTCAACCCGAAAGTGATCCGCGATCTGGAACTGCCGGCCCACGGGCTGCGTATCGTCGAACGACAGCTGTCCAATTTCCTGCCGACGGGGGACGGCCGCTATCTCAAGATCGGCGCCGACAAGACGGCGGACGAAGTCGCGAAGTTTTCTGCGCGGGATGCGGAGCGGCTGCCGGCCTACGGCGAGAAACTCGAGCGCATTGCCGATCTGCTGCGCGAACTGGTTCTGCAAACACCGCCCAATGTCGTGGCCGGCTCCTGGCGCACGGCCTTGCCGGAATTGCTACGCGCCGCGCGACTCGGTGGACGTCTGCGCCGACTGAATCAGGATCAGCGGCGCGAGTTGCTGCGCTTGTTCTCGATCTCGGCCGGCGACTATCTGGACGGCTGGTTCGAGAGCGAGCCGATCAAGGCGGCATTCGGTTTCGATGGCATCGTCGGCAACTACGCCAGCCCGTATTCGGCAGGCTCGGCCTACGTGCTGTTGCACCACGTGTTCGGCGAGGTCAACGGCAACAAGGGCGCCTGGGGACATGCGATCGGCGGCATGGGCGCGATCACGCAGGCGATGGCGAAGTCCGCGCAGGCGCGCGGAGCGACCATCCTCGTCGACAGCGCGGTGCGCGAAGTACTGGTCGAGAACGGGCGGGCGGTGGGCGCGGTGACCGAACAGGGCGCGGTTCTGCGTGCACCGATCGTGATCTCCAACCTCAATCCCAAACTGTTGTTTCAGCATCTGATCGACCCGGCGGTGCTGCCTGGCGAGTTCCGCGAACGGATCGCGCAATGGCGTTGCGGCTCAGGCACCTTCCGCATGAACGTCGCCTTGTCGGAGCTACCGGATTTCCGCTGTCTGCCGGGGCGCGAGCTGGCCGAGCATCACACCGCCGGCATCATCCTGGCGCCCGATCTGCGTTACATGGAGCAGGCCTATTTCGATGCGCGCACGCACGGCTGGGCGCGCAAGCCGGTGGTCGAAATGCTGATCCCCTCCACGCTGGATGACAGCCTCGCGCCGCCGGGACAGCATGTGGCCAGCCTGTTCTGTCAGCACTTCGCGCCGGAATTGCCGGACGGATCGAGCTGGGACCAGCATCGCGAGACGGTCGCAGACCTGATCGTCGACACCGTCAATGCGCAGGCGCCGAATTTCAAGGCTGCGGTGCTGGGGCGGCAGATCATGAGTCCGCTCGATCTGGAACGGACCTTCGGACTGATCGGCGGAGACATCTTTCACGGCGCCCTGAGCCTGGACCAGATGTTCTCGGCAAGACCGATGCTCGGCTACGCGAACTATCGATCGCCGATTGCCGGCTTGTACCAGTGTGGTTCGGGTACGCATCCCGGCGGTGGCGTGACCGGTGCGCCCGGACACAATGCCGCGGCCGAGATCATCAAGGACCTGCGCGGCGGATTGTTGCGGCGTCGCTAGGCTTGGCAATATGGCGTCATAAAGTCCAAAATATTGGACATTCCCGACAGCCGATGCCGATGAGTACCGACGCCGCCACCAATCTGTCCCGCAACGTTCTGGCATTGCGCCGTGGGCGCAATCTGTCGCAGGCGAGTCTGGCGACCCTGGCTGGAATCCCGCGTTCGACGATCGCGCATATCGAATCCGGTGCCGGCAATCCTTCGCTGGCCAATCTCGCGCGCTTGTCTGCCGCACTGGGTGTCGGCATCGAGGAATTGCTGGCGCGCCCGCGCAATGCCTGCGTGCTGGTGCCGGCCGCGCAGGTTCCGGTACGTCTGCGCGCGAGCGGTCGTGTGCAGGTGGCCGACCTCCTGCCGGAACGTGTACGTGGACTGGAGATCACGCGCATGTGCATCGAACCGCAGGCGACGATGCGCGGCACCGCGCATGTGTTCGGAACCAAGGAATACCTGCACACGATCGAAGGCGAGGTCTCGGTGCTGGTGGCGGGGGAAGTGTTCGTGGTGAGTGCCGGCGATGTGTTCGCGTTTCCGGGCGACCAGGCACATTCCTACGTGAATCGCGGCGCGGTCGATGCCGTGGCGCTGTCGGTGGTGGTGCCGGTGTCGATGGCGGGGCCAGCGACATGAGCGGAACCGAGACGGTTTATCAACAATTGGGTGGCGAACAGGGCGTGCGCGCGCTGGTGGATGAGTTCTATACGCGCATGGACAGCGATGCCCGATTCAAGGTCTTGCGTGCCCTGCATCCGCTGTCACTGGATGGCTCGCGCGACAAGCTGTTCTGGTTCCTGTGCGGCTGGAGCGGTGGCCCGGACCACTTCGTGCAGCGTTTCGGCCATCCGCGCCTCCGCGCGCGGCACTTGCCGTTTTCGATCGGAGTGCTTGAACGCGACCAGTGGCTGCAATGCATGGATGAGGCGATGGCCCAATGCGAACTGCCGCAGTCGCTTCATCGGCGCTTGCGGCAGTCGTTCCTGCAGACCGCGGACTGGATGCGCAATCGCGCGGAGCCCGATATTCCGGGCTGAATCAGCGGCCCTTCCAGACCGCTTCGCGGCGCTCCAGGAAGGCACGCGGACCTTCGCGGAAATCCTCGGTGTGCATCAGGCGCCCGATCGAGCGAATCGTATTGCGGGCAAGTTCGTCGTCACCATGATCTTCGGCCATGCGCAGCAGCTTCATCGCTTCCTGCACCGCCAGCGGTGCGTTGGAGGCGATGCCCCGCGCCAGCTTGAGCGCTTCGTTGAGCACCTTGTCGTCATCGACAATCATGTTGATGAGCCCGAACTGCTCGGCCTTTTGCGCCGAGATCGGCTCGCCGGTCAGCACCAGCTGGTTGGCGAACACGCGCGGGATCGAGCGCGGCAGGCGGAAGGCACCGCCGGCGCCCGGCACCAGGCAGCGTTTGACTTCCGGCAGGCCGAAGCTCGAGTTCCGGCCGGCAACGGCCATTTCACAGGCCAGCACCATTTCGGTACCGCCGCCCAGCGCATGTCCGTGCACGGCGGCGATCCAGGGCTTGCTGCGCGCGGCGAGCACGAAGCCACCGAAACCGGCCGGACCGTCGGCGATGTTGCGCCCCTGGCCCTCGCACAGTTCGGTGAGATCGGCACCGGCAGAGAAGCTGTTTCCGGCGCCGGTGAGCACGGCTACGCGGATTTCCGGATCGTGCTCGATCAACCAGACGATGCGCAGCATCTTGCGCGACATCTCCACATTGACGGCATTGCAAACATCGGGACGGTTGAGCGTGACCAGCGCGATGTGATCACCGACTTTCTCCATCAGGACTTCGTCGGTGTCGTTGGCGAGTGTTGGGGCGATGGCTTCGGCAGTCTGCATGTTTGTCTCCTCGGTTCTGGCGCGACCTTTTTGTTATGGATTCCTGTCAGGGATTCAGGTGATGTCCGGTCGCGGAAACCCACCATTTGCAGCACTATAGTAGTACGTGCCGTTGGCGTCCGGGGCCTTCCCCCGAGCCAACGGTCATGTTTTGGGGGCCGGCGGTCTGGCCGCCGCGTTCCCGGAACGCTCTCATATTCTTGCTGAATCAGGACTGTCGATGGCGACACAGCCGCTTTGTGTCTGTGAGCACTGCGATGCGGTCTACCGGCGACGCGCTTTGGCCCGTCGCGAAATCGCGCGCTGCCTGCGTTGTGGCGCGGAGCTGTATCGCGATCAGCGCTACGGTCTGAACGCGATGCTGGCGCTGACCCTGACGGCCTTGATCGTGTTTGTGATCGCCAACGTCTACCCGATCGTGCGCATCGAAGTTCAGGGCGTGGCCAGCGAAGCGACGCTGTGGGGTGCGATCATGGCGACCTGGAATTCCGGCGTCGGTGTGGTCGCGGCGCTGGCGGCCGCCACCGTGTTCTTCTTTCCGCTGAGCCAGATTGCGCTGTTCCTGCACGTGTTGCCGGCGCTTCGCCGCGGCCGCGTGCCGGTCCATTTCCGCGACGCGATGCACGCGCTGCGGCTGGTGCAGCCCTGGAGCATGGTCGAGGTGTTCCTGCTCGGTGCCTTGGTGTCGGTGGTGAAGCTGGCGGGCCTGGCCGAAGTCATTCCGGGCATCGGCCTGTGGGCCTTCGGCATTCTCACGCTGCTGCTGACCACGCTGACCGGCTTCGACCTGCGCCGGCTCTGGGAAATCGCCGACGGAGCGCGCCGGTGAGCGGCCGGGGCGGGGTCGTCGAGGCACGCGATCTCGGCGTGCTCGGATGCCATGCCTGCGGTCTGGTGAGTCGTGACATCGGCGCCGACCACAGCCATTGCCCGCGCTGTCGGGCGAGTCTGCATCGCCGCGGACCGGCCAGCATCAGCCGCACCTGGGCGCTGCTGCTGGCAGCGGCGTTGCTCTATATTCCGGCGAACCTGCTGCCGATCATGAAGACCGCGACCCTGTTCGACAGCCATGCGGACACGATACTGTCCGGCGTGGTGGTGCTGTGGCGGTCCGGTTCGATCGATCTTGCGATCATCGTGTTCGTCGCCAGCATCGTGGTGCCGATATTCAAGATCGCGGTCCTGGCGCTGCTGTTGATCACGGCGCAGCGCGGCAGCGATTGGCGTCGCCCGGAGCGCGCCAAGCTGTATCGTATGATCGAGTTCATCGGGCACTGGTCGATGCTGGACGTATTTGTCGTCGCCTTGTTGGCGGCGCTGGTCCACTTCCAGTCGGTGGCGCGCGTCGATGCCGGCCCGGGCGCGATGGCCTTCGGTGCCGTGGTCGTGCTGACGATGCTGGCCTCCATGAGTTTCGACCCGCGCCTGACCTGGGATTCCCCGAAAGCACCACGCAATGACTGAGCAAGACGACATTTCCCGCGGCGCCGAGCTGCCCGAACCCGAACTCGCCACGCCGGGACGCTGGAGCGTTTCGCTGGTGTGGCTGGTGCCGCTGGTCGCGGCGCTGGTCGGTCTGGTGCTGGTGGTGCGCGCTTACCTTCAGGCCGGGCCCAGCATCACCATTACCTTCGATACCGCCGAAGGCATCGAGCCCGGCAAGACCGAGGTCAAGTACAAGGACGTGGTGGTCGGTAAGGTCAGTTCAGCCGAGCTGGAAGACAATCATGAATTCGTGATCGTGCACGTCGACCTGAGCAAGGAGGCCGCATCGCTGGCGGTCGAGGATTCGCGGTTCTGGGTGGTGCGTCCGCGCGTCGACATGGGCGGCGTCTCCGGCCTGGGAACGCTGCTCTCCGGTGCCTATATCGGTGTCGATGTCGGCCAGTCGGACAAGGCGCGTACCGAGTTCGAAGGCCTCGAAGTGCCACCAGCCGTCACCAACGACCAGCAGGGCAAGCGCTTCCAGTTGCGCAGTTCCGACCTGGGCTCACTCGACATCGGCTCGCCGGTGTATTACCGCCGTATTCCGGTCGGTCGCGTGGTCGGCTTCGATCTCAATCCGGATGGCCGCAAGGTCACGATTCAGGTGTTCGTGGATCATCCCTACGATCGTTTTGTCACCAACCGTTCGCGGTTCTGGAATGCCAGCGGCGTGGACGTTTCGGTGAGCGCTGGCGGCGTGCGCGTCAATACCCAGTCGCTGGCCACGGTGCTGGTCGGCGGCGTCGCCTTCCAGTCGCTGCCCGGTGACGATCCCGGCGAGACGGCCGACATGGATGCGGCCTTTCCGCTGTTCTCCGACCAGAGTTCGGCACTGGCGCCTCCGGACGGCGATCAGCTGAAATTGCGCATGCGCTTCTTCCAGTCCGTGCGAGGGCTCGCCGCGGGCGCTCCGGTGGATTTCCAGGGTATCGAGATCGGCACTGTCTCCGGCATCGAACTCGAATACGATCGCGACAAGAAGCAGTTCGCGGCCCTGATCGATGCCACGGTGTATCCACAACGTCTCGGCCGTGCCTATCGCGGGCTGCGTGACGGCGTCGTCGACCACGACCACGGCGATGAGCAGCCGATCAATGCCGATCGCCAAGTGTTCACGGACATGGTCAATCAAGGTCTGCGCGCCCAGATGCGTACCGGAAACCTGATCTCCGGCCAGCTCTATATCGCGCTCGCCTTCGAGGCCAAGGCCAAGCCAATGATGGTCGCGGCCGACGACGGTCAGCCGCTGGAGGTGCCGACTTCGCTGGCCAGTTTCGACCAGATTCAGCAGCAGGTCGCCGATATCGTCGACCGGCTCGACGAGATTCCGTTCGGCGACATCGGGCGCGACCTCAGCGACACCGTGCGCAGCGCGCGCGATCTGTTGCGTCAGATCGATGGCGAAGTCACGCCGGAACTGCGCCGCCTGCTCGAGGATGTGCGGGCCACCGTCAATGCGGCCAACCAGAGCCTGGCGCAACCGGATGCGCCGCTGCAGCAGAACCTCACCGAGACGCTGGACGAACTCGATCGGGCGGCGCGTTCGATGCGCTCACTGACCGATTATCTGCAACGGCATCCCGAATCGCTGATCCGCGGCAAGGCCAACGACCCCGATCCCACCGACAACTTCCCGAACGAATGATGAGCATGCGAGCCCGGTTCCTGCTGATGGCGGTGCTGATCGTCGGTGTCGCGGCCTGCGCCTCCGAGCCGATCCAGTTTTTCACGTTGATTCCGCCGGACTCCGCGGCGCCAGCCACGGGCGTGGCAGGCGCGTCGTATCAGATCGAGATGCTGCCGGTGGAGACGCCGACGCAGATCGACGGGCCGCAGATGGTGTTGCGCCGTGGCGGTGGCGAGATACTGCTGCTGGAAACCCGGCGCTGGATCGCGCCGGTGGCGGACGAGGTACGCAGCGCGATCTCCAACCGGCTGACCCGCGAACTGGGAACCGCCGACGTATACGGATTACCGCGGACCCGCGACACGGCGATCTACCGCATCAAGGTCGAGCTGAACCGCTTCGAGTCTTACCTGGATCGAAGCGCCCTGATCGAGGCCACCTGGTCGGTACGCAAGCTCGACACCGGGGCCGCGCCCCTGGTCTGCAAGACGCGCACCGAGGAGCCGGTGACGGCCGGTTTCCCGGCGCTGGTGGAAGGCCATCAGCGTGCCGTGGCCCGGATCGCGGACGCCATCGCCGCCAGTTTGCGGCAGATGGCGGCGGCCCAGGCGGCGAGCTGTCCCTGATCCGCCGAAGCGGGCCCGAAGATCCTCAGTGCGAGCCCGGTAGCGAACGGCGCAGCTCGGCCAGACCTTCGCGGACCGAACCGGCGAGCAGGCTGGTGGCGCTGCCGATTTCCTGAGCCGCGTGCTGCCCGGCCTGACGTGTCGGCGCCAGTTCCTGCTGCAGGCGAACCCAATCGGTTTTCAGCGAGGTCCAGCGGTCCTTCGCCTCGTTTTTCAGCAGGTGCGCCTGCAGCGCCAGTTCCTGGTAGGCCTGCTCCAGGCTTTCGACATCTTTCAGGCTGCGAACGTCTTCATGGCTCATCGCTCACTCCGGATGGTTGGGTGGAGCGCCATGATGAAGTCCGGCGCGGCGCCGGACATTGACCGGCGTCAGTCCGGTCGCACCGCCGCCACGGGGCCGAAAGTCACGGGCGCACCCTTGAACGGCGCCGCAAAACCCCCATGAAGCCTCGACCCATTCACCGCGAGGAGCCGCGAGGCACGCCATGTCCGCAGAACGTCACGAATTCCAGGCCGAAACCCGATCACTGCTGCGCCTGATGATCCATTCGATGTATTCGAACAAGGAGATCTTCCTGCGCGAGCTGGTGTCGAACGCCTCCGACGCCTGCGACAAGCTGCGTTTTCTGGCGATCCAGCAGCCGGAATTGGCCGGCGACGGCGAACTCGCCGTGGAACTGGCGATCGACAAGGAAGCCGGCACGCTGACGGTGCGCGACAACGGCGTCGGCATGTCCCGTCAGGAAGTCATCGACAACCTCGGCACCATCGCGCGCTCCGGCACCAAGCAGTTCATGGAGCAGCTCTCGGGCGATCAAGCCAAGGATTCGCAGCTGATCGGCCAGTTCGGTGTCGGTTTCTATTCGGCCTTCATCGTCGCCGACAAGGTCACCGTGCGGACCCGACGTGCCGGTGCCGAGGAAGCGGTGGTCTGGGAGTCCGCAGGCGAGGGCGAATACAGTCTCGAAGCCTGTGACAAGGAAGATCGCGGCACCGAAGTCGTGCTCCATATCCGAGACGATGACAAGGAATTCCTGGAGCCGATGCGGCTCGAGAACGTGGTCCGCAAGTACTCCGACCACATCGGCCTGCCGATTCGCCTCAAGGGCGAGGGCGATGCCGAAAGCCGCGTGCTCAACGAGGCGCGCGCGCTGTGGACGCGGCCCAAGTCCGAACTCAGTGACGAGGACTACACCGGCTTCTACCAGCACATCGCGCACGACTTCCAGCCGCCGCTGGCCTGGGCACATCACCGCGTCGAAGGCAATCTGGAATACACCTCGCTGCTGTACATCCCGGCGCAGGCACCGTTCGATCTGTACAACCGCGAACAGCAGCATGGCGTGAAGCTGTATGTGAAGCGCGTGTTCATTCTCGACCGCGCCGACGAACTGCTGCCGAACTACCTGCGTTTCGTGCGCGGTCTGGTCGATACCGCAGACCTGCCGCTGAACGTCTCGCGCGAGATCCTGCAATCCAACCGCGTGGTCGACAAGATCCGCAGTGCGCTGGTCAAGCGCGTGCTCGATCTGCTGGACGATATGGCCGAGAAGCGGCCCGAGGACTACGCCAAGTTCTGGACGCAGTTCGGCCGCGTGCTCAAGGAAGGCGTGGTCGAAGATCCGGCCAACAGCGAACGCATCGCCAAGTTGCTGCGCTTCAATTCCACGCAGGACAGTGCCGCGCAGACGGTGACGCTGGCCGACTATGTCTCACGTATGCCCGAAGGCCAGGAGAAAATCCTGTATCTCACCGGCGAGTCGCTGCCGGCGCTGAAGAACAGTCCGCATCTGGAAGGCTTCCGCAAGGCCGGCTACGAAGTGCTGCTGCTGGCCGACCGCGTCGACGAATGGGTGGTGACCCACCTCACCGAGTTCGACGGCAAGCCGCTCGAATCGGCCGCACGCGGAGACGCGGAAGCGGCCGGCAAGATCGAGACGCCGGACAAGGCACGCTTCGAGGCCGAGTTCGCCGAGGTCGTCGGCAAGCTGCCGGAGGCGCTCGGCGGGCGCATCGAATCGGCGCGCCTGTCGGCACGCCTGACCGAATCGCCGTCCTGTCTGGTGGTTCCGGAGAACGGCATGTCGCGCCAGCTCCTGGAAATCCTCAAGCAGGCCGGAGAAGCCGCGCCCGAGACCAAGCCGATCCTCGAAATCAATCCCGAGCATCCGCTGGTGGAGCGGCTCAAGACGGCCGACGGTGAAGGCTTCGGCGACCTCGCCGAGGTGCTGTTCGGTCAGGCGGTGCTGGCAGAGGGCGGTCAGCTCGACGATCCCAGCGGCTTCGTCAAGCGCCTCAACAAGCTGATCCTGCAGCAGACCGAGAGCCGGCTCATTCTGTAGGGAAGACGCGGGGCCCGCCCGGCGGGCGGCGAATCGAGTTCAGCGATCGTCGCCCGCCAGCGGGCCCGCCGAGTCGCCATGCGGCTGCGTTCTCAAGCGATGAAGCAGGCGTTGCGGGTCGGCGTCCGCAATGAGTAGGGCGCGGTGCGCCGGCTTCAGAAACCGCTCCGCGACAGCGTGATCGAGAAAACGCAGCCACGGCGTGAAGTACCCGGCCACATTGAGTAGGCCGCAGGGTTTGGCGTGTATGCCCAGTTGCGCCCAGGTCAGGACCTCGGTGAGTTCCTCCAGCGTGCCCATGCCACCGGGCAGGGCGACAAAGGCGTCAGCCCGGTCAGCCATGCGCTTCTTGCGCGTGTGCATCGAGTCCACGACCTCGAGCTCGGTCAGCCCGGTATGCGCCACCTCCTTGTCGACCAGCACACGCGGAATCACGCCATGGACCTTGCCGCCGCGCTGCAGTGCGGCATCTGCAATTACTCCCATCAGGCCGACCCGCGATCCACCATAGACAAGTTCCAGGCCTTGTTCGGCCAGCGCGGCGCCGATGGCGATTGCGGCTTCTCGATAGTCGTCACGAGCGCCGATACTGGAGCCCAGAAATACGCAGACGCTTCTCATCTGATTCCTCTTCGTACTGCGCGGCTTGTTCCTATTCGGCCGCGCCTTTCGGAGTGGCCGGCCGTGCCGGCACCCCCACATTGCAAACCTCGATCTTGTCGGTGGATTCGACGAACCAGCCCAGATCCCGCGAACGGCGTGATTCGACATAGCGGTCGAAGGTCTCGGTGTCGGTGCGCAGCACTTCCAGCGGTGTGCGCGCGGCGGCCGGCAGCTCGGCGGCGATGCGCACCGAACGGATCCTCGGCATCGTCTGGTCTTCCTCGTAGAAGCCGAGCGTGCCGTGCCCGCGCGGCAGGGCGGAGAGGTATTCCATGCCCTGGAGTACCCGGCCGGCCAGGGTGATGTTGCGGTCGAGCTGGCGCGGCGAGTGGCCGATGACCACGTAGAGCTGGGAACCGCTGCCACTGTCGGGCTCGGTGCCGCGCGCCACGCCGACCATGCCGTAGCAATGCGTCAGCCAGACCTCCTTGTGCTGTGCGTCGCGCGCCACCGGAAAACCGCCGATGTAGCCGACCTCGGCCGCGTAGACATCGCCGTCCGGCAGCGGCGTGAACGACAGTGCTTTGTCCCAGACCTTCGCATATTCGGCCGGCACGGACTTGTCCGCCAGCACTTCCTGGCGGGCCTCGTCAGTGTCGGCCTTGGGGTCGCCCCATTGCGTCACGTAGTTGTCCTGCACGCGGATGATCGACAGGCCGTCGTAATAGCCCTTGGCGGCCAGGGCCTTGATGTTGGCGACAGCGGCGGGTGCGAACACCGGGTTGAGTTCGATGATGACGCGCCCTGCGGCCAGCTCCATGTACAGCAGCTTGGTCGCGTCCGGCTGTCGCCAGTCCGACGGTCTTGCTGCGTCGAGCACCTCGGCCGAGGTCGCGGCCGGGGCCGAGCTCGCGCCGGCCAGACTGGCGAGCAGGGCGAGAACCGACAGTCGATACGTACGCGTTCGGCTGGACATCGGGCAAATCCGGTAGGAAGGTGTCACCACGCTAGCGTGTTCGCGCGCGGCCGTCACGGGGCGCATTCGACTTTGGTCGATCTGGTCATTGCGACGCGCGCGCGACAAGATGGCGGGCTTGCAATAATCGAATCAAAAACGACGCCGGAGGAGAGTTCAGGTATGAACGCGATCGTCTTGTTGGTGGTGGGGCTGGCCGTGATGCTGCTCGGCTATCGTTTCTATTCACGCTTTCTCGCCACGAAAATCTACAAGCTGGACGAGAACTTCCGCACGCCGGCGCACGAGTTCGAGGATGGTATCGACTACGTGCCGACCAACAAGTTCGTGCTGTGGGGACACCATTTCACCTCGGTGGCCGGGGCGGCGCCGATCGTCGGCCCGGCCATCGCCGTGATCTGGGGCTGGGTGCCGGCGTTTCTATGGGTCGTGATCGGCACGGTGTTCATGGCCGGCGCCCACGACTTCGGCGCGCTGTGGGCCAGCGTGCGCAACAAGGGCCAGTCCATCGGTTCGCTCACCGGCACGGTGATCGGCGGGCGCGCGCGCAATCTGTTCCTGGTCGTGATCTTCCTGCTGCTGCTGATGGTCAACGCCGCCTTCGCCGTGGTCATCGCCAATCTGCTGGTGTCCACGCCGACCGCCGTGATTCCGGTCTGGGGGGCGGTGCTGGTGGCGCTGGTGATCGGTCAGCTGATCTACCGCGTGAAGATGAAGCTGCTGTGGCCGTCGATCATCGGCGTGGTGGTGCTTTACGGCATGATCCTGCTCGGCAGCGCCTACCCGATCGCCCTGCCGGACAGCGTGCTCGGCATGGGGCCGAAGTCGGTCTGGATCATCCTGCTGTTCGCCTATGCCGGCATCGCTTCGCTGCTGCCGGTGTGGGTGCTGCTGCAACCGCGCGACTACATCAACGGTCTGCAGCTGTTCGTGGGTCTCGGGCTGCTCTACGTGGCGGTGCTGATCTGCGCGCCCGAGGTGGTGGCGCCGGCGATCAATCACGCCGTGCCGGAAGGCACGCCCAGTCTGCTGCCGCTGCTGTTCGTGACGATCGCCTGCGGTGCCATCAGTGGTTTCCACGGGCTGGTGGCCTCGGGCACCAGCTCCAAGCAGCTCGACAAGGAAACCGACGCGCGCTTCGTCGGCTACTTCGGTTCGGTGGGCGAGGGCATGCTCGCGCTGGCCGCGATCATCTGCTGCGTCGCCGGCTTTCCGGACGTCGATGCCTGGTCCGGGATGTACAACAAGTGGCAGGGCGGCGGCGTCAATGCATTCGTGCAGGGCGGTGACGCGATTCTCACGCAGGGCCTGGGGCTGCCGGCCGATCTGGGCGCCACGGTGCTCGCGGTGATGGCGATCCTGTTCGCGGCCACCACCATGGATACCGGGCTGCGCCTGCAGCGCTATGTGGTGCAGGAGGCCGGCGAATTGCTGGGCCTCAAGGTCAACGGTCTGCTCGGCACGCTGATCGCGCTGGGTGTCTGTCTGGCCTTGTCCTTCGGCGCCGGCGCCGAGGGCTCCGGCGGCATGGTGATCTGGCCCTTGTTCGGCACCACCAATCAGCTGCTGGCCGGCCTGACGCTGGCGATCGTCTCGGTGATCCTGATCAAGCAGAAGCGCCCGGCGGTCTATACCGTGATTCCGCTGATCTTCGTGCTGGTGATGTCGGTCTATGCGCTGATCGTGCAACTCGGGCAGTTCTACGCGGCGCAGAACTGGTTGCTGCTGGGCATGGATATCGTGATTCTGATCGCGGCGCTGTGGGTCGCCCTCGAAGCGGCGGTGGCGATGCGCCGCGGCGTGGCAGAGAACGCGAGCTCGCCCGTGTGAACGAGCCGCCCGCCTGGCGCCGCTTCACCGCCGCGTTCGGCGCCGGTCTGCGTGATTTCTACGCGGTGCCGTATCGGCGAACCTTTGCCCGCGCGCGCCGCGACGAGGACGATTTGTTCATGCTGCTGGTGTTCGGCGAGGCCCTGGGCCTGCCGAATCCGGCGCAGTGGTACTGCCTGGAACTGATGCCGCTGCTGTACGAGCGTTTTCATGAGTGGCATCGCCGTATGGGCATGCCGCATTCGCCGCTGGATCACATCTCGTGCTGCTGACCCTGGCGCGCGAACGGCGCCTGTTGCTGGTGGGCGGCAAGGGCGGCGTCGGCAAGACCACGATCGCCGCCGCCACGGCGCTGGCGATGGCGCGCGAAGGGCGTCGCGTACTGCTGGTTTCAACCGATCCGGCCCACAATCTCGGCCATCTGTGGGGACGTTCGATCGGCCCCGATCCGGTGCGCGTGGAGGCCGGTCTGGACGCGGTGGAGCTCGATCCGCAAGCGGTGGCCGATGCGCATCTGGAGAGCGTGGGCAGGGAACTGCGCCGCTTGATGCCACCGCATCTGGCCGGCGAAGTGGACAAGCATCTGGCGCTGTCGCGCGAGGCGCCCGGTCTGCACGAGGCGGCGCTGCTGGAAAAGCTCGCGCAGACGATCGAAGGCGCGCAGGACAGCCATGATCTCGTCGTCGTCGATACGGCGCCGTCCGGTCATACCGCGCGGCTGCTGGCCTTGCCGGAGATGATGGCGGCCTGGACCGACGGTTTGCTGCTGCGTCGGGAGCGTGCGGAGCGATTCACCACCGCGCTGTCCAATCTCGGCGCGCGTGACGTCGAAGATCGGGTATTTGGTGCCGGCGGCGAATCGCAGACCCGCGACCAGCGTATTCGCCAGGTCTTGTTGCAACGCCGCCAGCGCTTCGAGCGCTTGCGCGAACGCTTGGCCGATGCAGCGTCAACCGCCTTTGTCATCGTGCTGACGGCGGAACGCCTGCCGGTGCTGGAGACGATCGAGCTGCATGCGCAACTGCGCAAGGCCGGACTTGCGGTCGGCGGGCTGGTGATCAACAAGCGTTCGCCGCGCGATGCCGGTGGCTTTCTTGCCGAACGCTGGCGCCAGGAGTCGCTGCATCTGGACACGCTGCGGCAACAGCTACCGGATTTGGAACGTCTGGAGCTGCCGTTGATGCCGAACGATCTGGTCGGAGCCGAGGCACTGGCAGCCTTGTCTGTGCAGTTCGCCGACGCATAGCGGCGCCGGCCAAAAAGTTCGTCAAATCCTTTCGGTACGCTGTTCCGGCGCCGGTTTGTCGTAGCATCGGCACAAGAATTCCCGGGGTGCACGATGAAACTTCTCGTTCGCGGGCTCGCGCCGCTCGCCATGCTGATCCTGCTTGCTGCGACGTATCCGGCAGCCGCCCATGAAACCGAATGTGTCGATGGCACGGCCGAAGGCTACGCCTGCAGCCATGTCGATCTGCTGGCCCATCTGAGCCCGGCCGAACTGGGCGGTATTGCGGGCGAGTCGCTCAACGACGTCTGGGGCTGGACCGACGATGCCGGCACCGAGTACGCCCTGGTCGGCATGATCGAAGGCACCGCCTTCGTGCGACTGCCGCCGATCGGCAGCGAAGCCGAACCGGAGCTGCTGGGCCGCCTGCCGGCCAGTGACGGCGCCAACGGCAACGACTTCAAGTGCCGTCACGACGAGGGCTGTGGCGGATCGAGCTGGCGCGACATCAAGACCTATGCCGGCTACGCCTACATCGTCAGCGAGGCTGACGGTCACGGACTGCAGGTGTTCGACCTGCGGCGTCTGGTGGATGCGCCGGCCGGCAATGCGGTGTTCGACGAGGACGGTCGCTACGACGGTTTCGGCCACGCCCACAACCTCGTCATCAACGAATCCAGCGGCCACGCCTTTGCCGTCGGCAACGGCAATTCCGGCAGCAATTCCAGCGGCGGCCTGCTGATGCTCGATCTAAACGAAGACCCGGTGAACCCGGTCGCCCTGGGGCGCATCGACCTCGACGGCTACGTTCACGATGCGCAGTGCATCGACTACGACGGGCCGGATACCGACTACCGCGGACGCGAGCTGTGTTTCGGCGCGGACGAGGACACGCTCACGGTGTTCGACGTGGAGGAGGGTCCGGCCGCCGCCTCGCTGGTCGCCCGCGTCGGCTATGCCGGCGCCGAATATACGCATCAGGTCTGGCTGTCCGAGGATCGCCGCTACCTGTTCCTCAACGACGAGCTGGACGAATACGACACCGGCTCACGCACGCATCTGCGCGTGTTCGACGTGAGCGATCTCGACGCGATCACGCTGGCCGCCGAGTACGAGGCGCCGACGCTGTCGATCGACCACAACAACTACGTGCACGGGCGCTGGCTCTACCAGACCAACTACACCGCCGGCCTGCGCATCCTCGACATCGCGGATCCGCTGAATCCGGTCGAAGCCGCCTATTTCGACACCCAGCCCGCCCGGGATGCGACGGTGTTCGAAGGCACCTGGAGCAACTACCGCTTCGCCAGCGGGCGCACGCTGCTCAGCGACATCGAGGACGGTCTGTTCGTGGTGATGCCGCGCATTGCCGATCAAGGCGGCGCCGATCTGAACCTCAGCCTGGAATCGGTGGGTGGGCCCGAAAGCCCGTCGGTCCAGCTGAATCTGAGCAACGCCGGTTCGGACGATGCCTACGATGTATTGATGACGGCACATCTGCCGCGCGGCGAAGCCTGGTCGCTGATCGACGCCCCGGGCGCTGCGGACTGCAGCCCGGTCGGCCGTGTCGTGCAGTGCCGACTGGCTTCGATTCAGGCCGGTGAGAGCCTGAGCTTTCTGCTCAACATCGAGATCAATGGCCTGTACACGCGGCTGCCCGCGGTCGCGATGGCCTACGCCGACAGCGCCGACCCCAGCCCCGCCGACAACCTCGCCAAGGCCGATATCGAATCCTACGCCGGTGACGAAGTTCGCGAGGCCGGCGACGACGGCGGTGCGCTGCCATCGCTGATCCTGTGCCTGTTCGGTCTGGCGCGCTGGGTACGGCGCCGCCGCCTGTTTCCGATTCAGTCCAAGGCGGGATAGTCGGTGTAGCCCTCGGCCCCGCCGCCGTAGAAGGTGTCGCGGTCCGGCTCGTTCAGCGGCGCGCCTTCGCGCAGGCGTCTCGGAAGATCGGGGTTGGCGATGAACGCCCGTCCGAAGGCCACCATATCGGTCGCGCCGCTTTCGATCGCGGCCGCGGCCATCGCGCCGTCGTAGCCATTGTTGGCGATCCACGCGCCCGCGAACGACTTGCGCAGCGCCAGGAAGTCAAAGCCCTTGAGATCGCGCGGGCCTTGGGTCGCGCCTTCGATTACGTGGATATAGGCCAGCCCGAACGGCGCCAGCCGTTCCACGGCGCGGCCGAACAGGGCCTGCGGATCGCTGTCGTAGGCGTCATTGGCCGGGCTCACCGGCGACAGTCGCAGACCTGTGCGGTCCCCGCCGATCTCGCTCGTCACCGCCTGCGCCACCTCATACAGAAAGCGCGTGCGGTTTTCGATGCTGCCGCCGTATTCATCCTCGCGCCGGTTGCTGGAGTCCTTGAGAAACTGATCGATCAGGTAGCCGTTGGCACCGTGGATCTCCACGCCGTCGAATCCGGCGTCCATGGCGTTGCGCGCGGCGCGGCGATAGTCCTCGACGATCGCGGGAATCTCGTCGAGGCGCAGCGCCCGGGGCTCGGAGACGTCAGCGAATCCGCTTTCGATGAAGGTCTTGGTGTCGGCACGGATCGCGGACGGCGCCACCGGCACCTCGCCCTCGGGCAGCAGGCTCAGGTGCGAGACGCGGCCCACGTGCCACAGTTGGAGCACCATGCATCCGCCGGCGGCATGCACTGCGTCCGTGACCTTGCGCCAGCCGGCGACCTGCTCCGGCGAATGAATTCCCGGCGTGCGCAGATAGCCCTGGCCCAAGGGACTGATCTGGGTCGCTTCGCTGATGATCAGGCCGGCGCTGGCGCGCTGCGCATAGTAGGTGGCATGCAAGTCGGTGGGAACATTGCCGTCCGCGGCGCGGTTGCGCGTCAGCGGCGCCATCGCGATGCGGTTGGCGAGCCTCAGGGCACCGACTGAAATCGGGTCGAACAAGGGGGATGGGGCGGTCATCCGAAGCTCCGGTGTCGGGAAGGGGTGAATCACTATACGAAATCGAATCGCACCCGGAGATGAATTTTGTCGTTCATGCCCCCGGGCGCAAAGCGTGGCCCGTTCTGGCATAGTTGCGCCCGTTTTTTCCGGGACTGCAAGGAACTGAGCGCCGCCATGACCACCACCTCGTTTCCCAAAGAGGACATCAAGGTTCTGCTGTTGGAGGGCCTCGCCCCGACCGCCGTCGAAACCTTCCGTGCCGCGGGCTACAGCAACATCGAGTATCACGAGAAGTCGCTGCCGCCCGCCGAGCTGGCCGCGGCTGTGGCCGATGCGCATATCGTCGGCATCCGCTCACGCAGCCACCTCACCGCCGATATCTTCCAGAATTCCCGCCGGCTGATGGCCGTGGGCTGTTTCTGCATCGGCACCAATCAGGTCGCGCTCGATGCCGCGCAGGCACGCGGCATCCCGGTGTTCAATGCGCCGTATTCGAATACCCGCAGCGTCGCCGAGCTGGTGATCGCCGAAGCGGTGATGCTGATGCGCCGCATCCCCGAGAAGAACATGGTCTGCCATCGTGGCGGCTGGGCCAAGAGCGCAGCCGGCAGCTACGAGGTCCGCGACAAGGTATTGGGCATCGTCGGCTACGGACATATCGGTACGCAGGTCGGCGTGCTCGCCGAAAGCATGGGCATGCGCGTGATCTATTACGACATCGAGACCCAGCTCGCACTTGGCAATGCCAGAGCCACCGCCAGTCTCGATGATCTGCTGGCGCGTGCCGACATCGTGACCCTGCATGTGCCGGAAACGCCGTCCACGCGCATGATGATGTCCGAACCGCAGCTGGCCGCGATGAAGCAGGACGCGGTGCTGATCAACGCCTCGCGCGGCACCGTGGTCGATATCGATGCGCTCGCCGGACACCTGCGCAGCAAGCATCTGGCCGGCGCCGCGATCGATGTGTTCCCGGTGGAGCCGACCGGCAACAGCGATCCCTTCGAATCGCCGCTGGTGGGCATGGACAATGTGATCCTGACACCGCATATCGGCGGTTCCACCGGCGAGGCGCAGCAGAACATCGGCCTGGAAGTGGCCGCCAAACTGGTGCGATACAGCGACAACGGTTCGACCCTGTCGGCCGTGAACTTCCCGGAAGTGTCGCTGCCGGAGCACATGGACAGCCGCCGCCTGCTGCACATCCACGAGAACGTGCCGGGCATGCTCAGCCGCATCAACGAGCTGTTCTCGGCCGGTGAAGTCAACGTGGACGCGCAGTTCCTGCAGACGCGCGGCAAGGTCGGTTACGTGGTCATCGACGTCAGCGCCTCGGAAGCCCAGGCCAAGCAGTTGAAGGACGGCCTCGCGGCGATTCCGGGAACGCTGAAGACGCGGCTGCTTTACTAGCAGTCCTGTTTCTGATTCGGCCGGGCGGGTTTGCGCGCGGCTGAGTACAGTGTTGGCTCCCGTGACTTGGAGCAGTCGATGACACCGCGCATTCCGTTCTGGGATCGTCTCAAGTTCTTTCTGGAACGGCAGTTCGTCAAGGGCCCGCACTATCAGTTGCTGGCAGTGGCGGCGCTGATCGGGCTGATCTCGCTGATCGGCGGGCTCGCCGTCATCGATACCGGCGCGCCGTTGGACGCCACCGGCAGCGCGGTGTGGTGGGCGTTCCTGCGGCTGACCGACCCCGGCTACCTCGGCGACGATGTCGGTGCCTGGCGGCGCACGGTTTCCACCATCCTGACGATCAGCGGCTACGTGGTGTTTCTCGGCGCGCTGGTCGCGATTCTCACGCAATGGCTCAACACCAAGATGCGTCAGCTCGAACAGGGACTCACGCCGGTGGCGACGCGCGGCCATGTCGTGATCCTGGGCTGGACCAATCGCACCATGCCGGTGGTGCGCGAGCTGATGCTGTCAACCGGGCGGCTGCGCCGCTTCCTGCGCAGCCGCGGCACGCGTTCGCTGCAACTGGTGATCCTGGCCCGTGAAATGAGCGCGGCGCAGGCGCAGGCGCTGCGCGACGATCCTGCGATCGGCCGCCGCGCGCGCGACATCGTGCTGCGCTCCGGCAACGCGCTCAACGTCGAGCATCTGCAACGCGTCTCCTGCGGCACGGCCTCGGCGATCATTCTGCCCAGCGAGGTCTTCGGCGAAAGCGAACTGATTTCCTCGGATGTGCAGACCGTCAAGACTTTGATGACGATCGAGGGTGAGGCGCTGGCCGCAGGGCGCGCACCGCCGTATGTCGTGGCCGAGCTTCAGGACGCGCGCAAGATGTCGGTGGCGCGCAGCGCGTATCACGGGCCGCTCGAGGTCATCGCCAGTGACGCGGCGCTGAGTCGCCTGATCGCGCAGAACCTGCGCCAACCGGGGCTGGCCCTGTTCTACGCCGAGGTGCTGACGCACAGCGTCGGCTACGAGTTCTACGTCAGGCAGTTTCCGGCGGCTGCCGGGCGACGTTTTGGCGAACTCGCGGCAGGTTTTCCGAATGCCCTGTTGTGTGGTCTGGTTCGTGAAATCGACGGCGAGCATCAGGCGCAGCTCTGTCCGGAGCCAGGCATGCCCGTACGGGCTGAAGATACTCTGGTGTTGCTGGCCGTCGACTATGCCGATACCGAATGGCGCGGCGCGACCGGCCCGCTGGCCTCGGCCATCACGCCGAAGAAGGCGGCGCGCCGCGCGCAGGCGCCACGCCGCGTGCTGGTGCTGGGCTGGAACGACCGCCATCCGGCGATGCTCAGCGAGCTGGCGGCGCACGACGAGGATCGTTTCGAGGTCGACTTCGTCTCGGTGCTGCCGGCCGCGCAGCGCGATGCGGCAATCCAGCGCTATGCGCTGGGCAGCAAGCTTGCGCCGAGCCGCCAGTTCGAAACCGATTTTCTGGTCGAGTCCGAATTGCGTGCGCTGTCGCCGGCGGACTACGACTGCGTGCTGCTGGCCAGCAGCGACGTGCTGGCCAGCGAGGTCGAGGCCGATGCACGCACCGTGGTCGGCTACCTGGTGCTGCGCCAGATCCTTCGGGGTACATCGCGCCGACCCCAGGTTCTGGTCGAACTGTCGGACGCCAGCAACGAGAAGATCGTCGGCGAAACCCGTGACGAGATTCTGGTGGGTCCGCTGCTGCTCAGCCACATGCTGGCGCAGGTGGCGCTGCGCCGAGAACTGCGCGCGGTATTCGAAGCCCTGTTCGGCGCCAGCGGTGCCGATGTCTCATTCCTGCCGCCGGAGCGCTACGGTCTGTCGGGTCGGCGCAGCTTCGCAGATGTGGCGGCAGCGGTGGCGGCGGCCGGTGACATCGCGCTCGGTCTGTTCCGTCCCGGTCTGGGCAGTGGGCAGCGGCTGCAGCTCAACCCGGATCGCAGCGTGGCGCTTGCTTTCGAGCCCGAGGACCGGATCGTGGTCCTCGGCAACGCCTGATTGCCGGCCCTGTTCAACCGCCGATCAGCGCAGGCGGTTGACCTGTTGCGGCGAGGCCGGTGATGCGCGGTTGCCCCAATTCGATCTCACATAGCTGGCGACCGCGGCGATCTGTTCGTCGCTCATCGACGGGCCGAACGGCGGCATCGAATGCGGATGCGGTTCGTCGTCCGTGGCGGCGGCGAATCCACCTTCGAGAATCACGCGCAGTACGTTGGTCGGATCGGTGTCGGTCACGGTCGGGTTGCCGGCCAGCGGTGGATAGCCGGGCGCCTTGCCGCGTCCGTCGCGGCCATGACAGGACGCGCAGTGCTCGGCATAGGCGCCGAGCCCGGCTTCGGGGTCGGACGGCGCGTTGGGGCCGGCCTTCGCGGTCGCGGGGGACACCGACTCATTCTGCGCCTCGGCGTTCTTGAGGTAGTAGGCGATCGCATGCAGATCCTCGTCGGTGAGAAATTGCAGGCTGCGGTGTATCACCTCGCGCATCGGTCCGGCGGCGATGGTGTGGTCCGGCGCCTGTCCGGTCTTGAGGAAGGTCTGCAACGCTTCGATGCTCCAGCTTCCGATGCCGTAGTCCGGGTTGGAGGAGATGTTCGGCGCACGCCATTGCTCGACCACGCCGCCGCCCAGAGCCTCGTCGTTCTTCTCGGCACCGAGCAGATTGCGCGGTGAATGGCAGGCTTCGCAGTGGCCGAACCCCTTGACCAGATAGGCGCCACGATTCCAGGTGTCGCTGTGCGCGCTGCTGGCCTCGAACGGATCGGGCCAGAAGAACAGCAGTCGCCAGCCCAGCATCAGCGGGCGCATCGAAAACGGCCATTGCAAATCGTGTTCGCGGCTCGGGACATCCAGGGGTTCCAGGGTATCCAGCCAGGCCTTGATCGCGTCGACATCCTCCGGCTTGACCAATGCGTAGCTGGTGAACGGGAAGGCGGGGTACAGGTACTTGTGGCCGGGCGCCACGCCGTCGAGCATGGCGTCGCGGAATTCCTCGGCGGTCCAGCCGCCGATGCCGTGTTCGGGATGCGGCGTGATGTTGGGACCGAACATCGGACCGAACGGCGAGTCCAGCCGTACGCCGCCAGCGAAAGGCTGATCCACGTCCTGGGTGTGGCAGCCGGCGCAGTCGCCGACGATCGCCAGATAGCGCCCGCGCCGGACCTGCTCGGACGCGGTGTCGGGCATCGGGTAGTACAGGCCGCTTTGCTCGGTGGCGATGCCTTTGGCATTGGAATCCACGGCTTCGCGGGTATCCGGTTTCGGCAGGGGCAGCGCTTCGTCGGGCCTCGCGGTCACCGGCAGCGAGGCCAGATAGGCGGCCGCGGCGTGGATTTCCTGGTCGCTCATCGATGCGGCGATGGCGGCCATTCCGGAGGCGCCGAGGTCCGGTCGTTTGCCGGCTTTCCAGTCCTGCAGGGCTGCACTCAGGTAGGACTGATGCTGGCCCGCGATGGCTGGCGCGTGCTCGCGGCTGTCGCCGGCCAGCGTGGCGCCGTGGCATTCGATGCAAGCCGTCCCGTCCGCGGACTGCGGGGATTCCTGGACGAGCTTGCGCCCCAGCTCGAGCTGGGGCACGTCACTGTTCACCGGCAGATCGAGTTTGGGCGGGGTCTGCCGGGCGAAGTATTGGGCGATCTCGCGCAGATAATCGTCCGGCAGGTCGCTGACGATACGGTTCATCAGCGCATAGTCGCGCTCGCCGGTCTGAAATGCGCGCAGCTGCTGGTAGAGATACGGTGCCGTCTGACCGGCCAAGCGCGGGTAGTACGGAAAGCGCGCGTCGCCGCCCTCACCCCGTTCGCCGTGGCAACTGGTGCAGGCGGCGATGCGTTGTGCAAAATCGCGCTCGGCACTCGAGTCGGCCGAGGCCTCACTCACGGAGACGCCCACCGCGAGCAAGGACACGGCGAGCCAGGGGACGGGACGCGTCATCGGCGGTTCCGGAATCGATCGGAGATGAGGTCGAGCCTTGCAGGCGAGCGCTGAACTCGCACTTAAGTTTTCGGGCTCGGAATCGGTCCCGTACTTGATCCGGATCAAGCCTGGGTTCGGCGCGGATGTGCAAACTGGGCGGCCACTCAAACTTCGCAGCAAGGAGACAGCATGGCCAGAATACTGATGCCCTATGACGGCTCACAATCATCCAAGCGCGCCCTCGATCATGTGATCAGAAGCTATGCGGACGCCGCGGCGGTCGAGTTGGTGCTGATCAATGTGCAGGAGCCGCCGGTGATGTTCGGCGACTACCTCACGGCCTCCATGGTCGAGCAGATCGACAGCGGCCAACGCAGCTACGGGGACAGTCTGCTGCAGGAAGCCATCGTCCGTCTCAAGGAAGCCGGAATTCAGGTCCGGGCCGAAGTGATCGTGGGCAATATCGCGGACAGCATCGTTGCGCACGCGGTCGAGAAGCACTGCGACAGCATCGTCATGGGCACGCGTGGCATGGGCAGTTTCGGCAACCTGCTATTGGGTTCGGTGGCCTCGAAAGTGATCCACCAGGCGGACATGCCGGTGACCTTGGTCAAATAGCGGGGGCTTCGCCGGCACTGTTAGCATTCACGGCTTTCCGTATCCCGGAGCACCCGATGCGTCGTCGCCTGAATCTCATCCCGCCGTTGTGCGCGGGACTGTTGTCGCTGTTGCTGCTGAGCGCGTGCGAACGTCAGGCGTCCGCGCCCGCGCCGGTTGCGGAGTCCGCGCCGGAACCAGCGGATGGGCCGACACCGTCGGTCGACGTCCAGGCACGGCTCGATGCCTACGTTGAAGTCCCCCTGGAGGCCGATCTTTCGGGGCTCAGCGAGGCACAGCGACGCATGGTCGGCAAGCTGATCGAGGCGGCGCAGGCGATCGATCCGATCTTCTGGGAGCAGAGCTGGGGACAGCCGCAGTCGCTGCTGTCGCAGGTCTCCGGTGAGGCCCAGCGTGAATACGTGCAGATCAACTACGGTCCCTGGGACCGGCTCAATGGCGACGAGCCCTTCATCGCCGGGATCGGTCCGCGTCCGGCCGGCGCGCGCTTCTATCCGGAGGACATGACACGCGAGGAATTCGAAGCGGCCACGCTCGCCGACAAATCGGGCCTGTATTCGCTGCTGCGCCGGGATGAGGACGGCAAACTCATGACCGTGCCCTATCACCGGGCCTATGCCGCACAGCTGGGGATCGCCGCGAACCATCTGCGCGAAGCGGCTGAACTGGCCGAAGACTCCGGGTTCCGGCACTACCTGGAACTGCGCGCGGACGCCTTGCTCGACGATGACTACCAGCCCAGCGACTTCGCGTGGATGGACATGAAGTTCAATCCGGTCGACATCGTCATCGGCCCCATCGAAACCTACGAGGACCAGCTGTTCGGCTACAAGGCCGCATTCGAGTCCTATGTGCTGATCAAGGATGTGGAATGGAGCGCGCGCCTTGCGCGCTTCGCGAAGTATCTGCCGGAGTTGCAGCGCGAGCTGCCGGTGCCGGATCGGTACAAGGCCGAAACCCCCGGTTCGGACGCCGATCTGAACGCCTACTACGCCGTCTATTACGCGGGCGACGCCAATGTCGGCGCCAAGACCATCGCCATCAACCTGCCCAACGACGAGCAGGTGCAGCTGGAGAAGGGCACGCGCCGTCTCCAGCTCGAGAACGTGATGCAGGCCAAGTTCGACAAGATCATGCTGCCGATCGCCGAAGTGCTGATTGCCGACGAGCAGCAGGACAATCTTTCGTTCGACGCCTTCTTCCAGAACACCATGTTCCACGAGGTGGCGCACGGACTCGGCATCAAGAACACGCTGGACGGGACGGGCACGGTGCGCATGGCACTCAAGGAATACGCCTCGGCCTTCGAAGAAGGCAAGGCCGATGTACTGGGCCTGTACATGGTCACCAAGCTGGCGCAGAAAGGCGAGCTTGAGGAGTCGCAGCTCATGGACAACTACGTGACCTTCCTCGCCGGCATCTTCCGCTCGGTACGTTTCGGCGCCAGTGACGCGCATGCCAAGGCGAACATGGTGCGCTTCAACTTCTTCAAGTCCGAAGGTGCGTTCACGCGCGATGAAGAAACCGGCCGCTACCGCGTGAATTTCGACCGCATGCAGCAGGCGATGAACGATCTGTCGGCGAAACTGCTGACGGTGCAGGGTGACGGCGACTACGCCGAGGCCGAACGCATGACGGCGCAGATGGGCGACATCGGCGAACCGCTGGCCTCCGATCTGAAGCGGCTGAGCGCGGCCGACATCCCGGTCGACATCCGCTTCCGTCAGGGGGCAGACGTGCTGGGGCTGCAGGCCGAGTGAAGCCCGTGGACGGTCTGCGTGCATTGCGCCGACAGGCCGTGGCGCCGCTGCGCCGTCGCATCCTCACGGTGCTGCGCGGCAGCCCGAGCGCGCGCTTGTCCATCGACTACTCACAGCCGGTCGGCGACCCCGGCCTGTTCGGGCCGGACAGCGTCACCTGGAAGATTCATTCGGATTTCCCCGCGATGATGGCCGGCGGAATCTGTGCGCTGATGTTGCAGACCCTGCACCCAACCGCGCTGGCCGGGGTCTGGGATCACTCGGATTTTCGTGAGGACGTGCTCGGGCGTCTGCGCCGAACCACGGCGTTTGTCGCGGGGACGACCTATGCGCCGACGACCGGCGCGGAAGGTCTGATCGAACAGGTCCGGAACATACACCGGCGCGTGCGCGGCACGGCGCCCGACGGCAGCGCCTACGCGGCGGACGATCCCGAGCTGCTGAGCTGGGTCCATGTCACTGAGATGTGGAGCTTCCTCCAAGGCTATCGCCGGCACGTCGCGCCCGAGCTGGATCGCGCGCTGGCGGACCGCTATTTCGACGAGACGCGACGCATTGCCGAGGCTCTGGGCGCGCGTGAAGTGCCCGGCAGCGTGGCGGCGGTGGATCAGTACTTCGAGGCCGTGCGCGGCCAGCTTGAATTCAGTGCGCGCTCGCGCGAGGTGCTGGCGGTGCTGAACCGAATCGAGCTGCCGATGCCCGGCGCCACGGCTGTGCGCGGCACCTTTCTCGGCGCCGGCGCGGCGCTGTTGCCGGACTGGGCGGCGCAGTTGCTAGGGCGTACTGCGCTGCGGCGCGCACGCGACCGTGCCGCACAGCGCGCCTTGCGGGCGGCCTCACCCGCGATTCGCCTGGCGCTGGCCGACGGCGCATCGGCCGCCGCCTGTCGCCGTGTCGGTCGCGACCGCTCGGCGCTGTCGTTCGGCTGAAGGCGCCGCTCAGAGATCCTCGCCGGCGCGGATCGCAGCATGTTCGCGTTCCAGCTCCTGGCGCAGGGCGCGACGCCGCCGGGCGGCGTCACACCAGCGCTTTTCGTCGGGAGTTTCCGGTTCATAGGGGGGCACGGCACAGGGCTGGCGTTCGTCGTCCAGCGCCACCATCGTGAAGTAGCAGCTATTGGTATGACGCACCGTGCGACTGCGCGTGTCCTCCGCGATCACCTTGATGCCCACTTCCATCGAACTGCGTCCGGTCAGGTTCACCGAGGCCATGAAGTTGACCAGCTCGCCCACGTGGATCGGCTGCCGGAACGTCACCTGATCCACCGCCATTGTCACCACGTAACTGCCGGCGTAACGGCTGGCGCAGGCGTAGGCCACCTCGTCGAGGAATTTCAGGATCGTGCCGCCGTGGACGTTACCGGAGAAATTGGCCATGTCCGGCGTCATCAGGACGGTCATCGAAAGCTGGTGCAGCGGCAGGTTGAGCATGGCGTCGATCGGCTCGGGCTGTGAGCCATTGTGCCGCAAGCCCGCCCGCCCGCGCCTGCCGCTCAGCGGGCGTCACACAGCGTGCGGGCAAACCACTCCAGGCTGCGTGCGTGCGCCAGCGTCGCCGAAGGATGGTGATAGGCGGAACGTGCCCAACAATTGAATCCATGGCCCGCCTCCGGGTAGACATAGACCTCGCCGGGCTTGTGCTCCAAGCTGCGCTTGATCTGGTCCACCACCTTCATCGGAATCGAAGGGTCTTTGCCGCCCAGCTGGAACACCACCGGGCACTCGATGCGTGGTGCCAGATTCAGGTAGTTTTCGGTGCCAGCGCCGTAGTAGCACACCGCAGCATCGATGTCGGTGGACGCCGCGGTCTGGTAGGCGATGCGGCCGCCGAAGCAGTAGCCGAAGGCGCCGACCTTGCCCTTCTGTTCCGGCCGCGCGCGTAGCGCCGCGAGTGTGGACGCGGCATCCAGACGAATCTGTTCGTCAGTCATTGCCGCCTTGAGTTGCTTGGCCTGCGCCAGGTCATCCGAGTCGTAGCCCAGTTCCACGCGTGGGGCTTCGCGCCAGAATACGTCCGGCGCCAGCACCACGAATCCGTCCATCGCGTATTGCTCGGCCACCTGGCGAATATGCTTGTTCACGCCAAACACTTCCTGGAACAGGATCAGGCCGGGTCCGTGACCCAACGGCGGCAGGGCCAGATAGGCGCCGTACTCGCCATCGTTGTTGCTGATGTTGATCCATTCGGTATGCATGCTTCGCCTCCGTTTTGATGTCGAGGGGGCCCCTATGATGCGCCGTGAGCGATGGAAGTTCGACCGTGCGGGAAGCAGCGCAAGCGCTGCGCCGACCAATGCAGAGAGCCGATTCCAGCGGCTGCCGTTGGCGTCGATCGGGTCGCGCCGCCACCCTCAGCTGGGCGAGAATCGCGTCCCCTCACGATTCAGGCCCTCCGTAATCATGAAGCCTTGTCGGCGTTCGGCCATCATTCTGAGTCTGTTCTGCTTGTCGTTAGGCTGGTCCGGCGCTTCGCCGGCGCAGTTGGGCGCGCCGCCGGTGGATATGAGCGAGCGGGTGGCGGCTTGCTCGGCCTGCCACGGCGAGCAGGGGCGTGCCACAGCGGATGGTTTCTACCCGCGCATTGCCGGAAAGCCGGCTGGTTATCTCTACAACCAGCTGCTCAATTTCAAGCAGGGGCGGCGCTACAACCGCGTGATGATCCACCTGGTCGAGTATCTGCCGGACGATTACCTGCGCGAGATCGCAGTGCATTTCTCACAGCAGCATCCGCCGTATCCCGAGCCCGCGCCGGTGAATGGCGCAGCCGACTTCGTTGCGCACGGCCGCGATCTGGTCGAACGCGGCGACCCCGCGCGCGATGTGCCGGCCTGCACCGCCTGTCACGGCGAGACCCTGACCGGCGTAGCGCCGAACGTGCCGGGTCTGCTCGGCCTGCCACGCGACTATCTGGCGGCACAGCTGGGTGCCTGGCACAGCGGCGCCCGTCACGCGATGGCGCCGGACTGCATGGGCAGCATTGCCCGCCGCCTGGACGCGCAGGACATCGGTGCGGTCAGTGCCTGGCTGGCCAGCCAGCCGGTTCGGAACCAGGGCGTACCCGCAGCCGCGCCGCCCGGCGCGTGGCCGATCGATTGCGGAGGTGTGCAATGAGCGCCCTTGGACGGATCCTCGTGGTGGCGCTGTTGATGGTCGCCAGTGCCAGTGTTCGGGCCGAAACCGATGAAGTCGAGCGCGGCCGCTATCTGGTACGTGCCGGCGACTGCATTGCCTGCCATACCCGCCGCGGTGGCCCCGAATATGCCGGCGGGCGCGCGGTGCCGACGCCGTTCGGCGAAATCTATTCGACCAATCTCACGCCCGATGAAGACACCGGGCTCGGCCGCTGGAGCGCAGACGAGTTCTGGTCGGCACTGCACGAAGGCAGGGGGCGGGATGGGCGACTGCTGTACCCGGCCTTCCCGTATACCAACTACACGTTGATCAGGCGTGAGGACTCGGACGCGATCTTTGCCTATTTGCGCACCTTGCCAGCGGTACGCGAGTCCAATCGGGCCGCGAACCTGCGCTTTCCATACAACACGCAGATCGCCCTTCGGGTCTGGCGCTGGCTGTACTTCGAGCCCGGCGAATTCGAGCCTGACCCGACCCGGAATGACAGCGAGAATCGTGGCGCCTATCTGGTCGAGGGGCTCGGTCATTGCGATGCCTGCCACAGTCCACGCACGCGACTGGGCGCCACCGACCGCGCAGAACATCTCGCCGGTGCCATGATCCCGATGCTGGGCTGGTACGCGCCGTCGTTGCGATCAGGCAGGCATGAGCATGCCGAACGGGTGCGTGTGCTCGGCGAGGGCGCGAGCGAACGCGCGGTCGTGACAGGACCGATGTCGGAGGTCGTTTATCACAGCCTGCGGTACCTGCAGCCGTCCGACCTCGGCGCGATCATGGACTATCTGAACAGCCTGCCCCGGACCCGGCCGGCCGAGACGCCTGGCGCGCCTGCCGTGGGTGTTCGTGAACGGCAGGTACAACAGCGAGTGGGCGCCGACATCTATGCCCAGCATTGCGCGGACTGTCATGGCGAAGGCGGTGAAGGCCGCGCTACGGATTATCCGCCGCTGGCCGGCAACGTCGCGGTAACGGCGGACACCGCCGCCAACCCGATACGCACGGTACTGTTGGGCGGATTTGCGCCCGGCACGCGGGCCAATCCGCGGCCCTATGGCATGCCGCCGTTCGGGCAGGCGCTGACCGATGCCGAGATTGCCGCAGTGCTCAGCTATGTGCGCGGCAGCTGGGGGAACGCCGCATCTCCGGTTTCCACCGTGGAGGTGCGGCGTCAGCGCAGCGGATATTGACGTGAATCACGCGCAGCGTGATTCCGGCCCCCCTCGCCCGATTGCGGGAGCTGGGGGACCGCTCGCGACTGCGTGCGGCGGGTGCGGGGAACGACCATGCCGCAGCAGATTCATTCTGCGGGGTGTGCTTGCGGCATGGCCGTCAGGCAGTCCCTACATCGCGCCCAGCTGATTCTTGACGTAGCGCGCCGCCGCAGCGGACATTGGCAGCTCGTGGCGCAGCAGCGCCCTGAGCTGTTCGACCAGCACCTCTGCGGGTTCGTCCTTGAGCAGATAGCCCTGCGCGCCGGCGCGCAGCGCCGGGCCGATATGCGCATCGTCGTCGTAGACGGTGACCACCGCGCTGCAGGCATCCGGAACGGTCCGGCGCAGCGCCTCCAGTACCTCGGTGCCCGAGCCGTCCGGCAGCCCCAGGTCCACGAGTGACAATTGCGGCTGGTGCTGGCGGATCAGATGAAGCGCCTCGGCCACGCTGCCCGCCGTTTCGATGTGGATGCCGGGAAAGGCGCTGGCGACAAGATTCGAGAGCCGAAGACGGGTGTCCTCATAGTCCTCGACGATCAGCGCGTACTCCATCACCAAAGTCTCCCTGGGTTGGTCCGGCCCTTGTCGACCTGTCAGATGCAGGATAGCGACGACGCGCGCCGGGGACGATCACCTGCCTAGGTGATTTGATTGCAACATCGGCATGGTGATACTGGGCGCGTTCGCGACGCTTGACCGTGCCTGTCAGCGTTGTGCCCCCGTGAAGCAATCGAGGAGACAATTAGGTGAGAAGCCACGAAATCGACTACGAAGTCATCGGCGACGAATTGCAGCTTGTGGAGATCGAACTCGACCCCGGCGAAAAGGTGATCGCCGAGGCCGGAAACATGGCCTACATGGAAGCCGACATCAGTTTCGAGGCAAAGATGGGCGACGGTTCGAATCCCGACGCCGGATTTCTCGATGCCCTGTTTTCGGTCGGAAAGCGCGTGCTGACGCGCGAATCACTGTTTCTCACCCATTTCGAAAACCAGGGAGGTGTCAAGCGTCGTGTGGCTTTCGCCGCGCCGTATCCCGGCAAGATCCTGCCGCTGGACCTGTCGCAGTTCGGTGGGCGGGTGCTGTGCCAGAAGGATGCCTTCCTCTGCGCGGCGCTGGGCACCAAGGTCGGCATCGCCTTCAACCGCCGCATCGGCAGCGGCCTGTTCGGCGGCGAGGGCTTCATCCTGCAAAGCCTGGAGGGGGACGGCCGCGCCTTCCTGCATGCCGGCGGCACCGTCGTGCACAAGCGGCTCAACGGTGAAAAACTGCGTGTGGATACCGGCTGTCTGGTGGCTTTCGATTCGGGCATCGACTACAGCATCGAGCGTGCCGGCAGTCTCAAGTCGATGTTCTTTGGCGGCGAAGGCCTGTTCCTCGCGACTCTGCAAGGCACCGGCAACGTCTGGCTGCAATCCCTGCCGTTCTCGCGGCTGGCCGACCGCATCCTCGCCAACGCCCCGAGCGCCGGCGGCAAGGAGCGCGGGGAAGACCGCAATCCCTTGTCGAATCTGTTCCAGATGCTGAGCTAGTCGTAATTACCGATGCATCGTTGTCAGGCGACGAAGACCGATTGACTGCATACAATTCGTAATTACACTGTATGTATGATCGAGTTTCAGTGGAATTCGAACAAGGCGCGCAGCAACCCGACCAAGCATGGTGTTTCGTTCGAGGAAGCGCGGTCCGTATTCTTTGACGAGTACGCCAGACAGTTCTTCGATGATGGGCATTCCGGTGATGAGGAACGCTTCATCATGCTCGGACGCAGCGACCGGTTGCGTGTTCTGGTCGTGTGCCACTGCGAACGGGACCGTGGGAACACGGTTCGGATCATCTCAGCTCGAAAAGCGACAGCCGCAGAGCGGCGGCACTATCCAGGCCCGATGCTATGAAAAAGGAATACGATTTTTCCCAGATGAGGTCCCGAAAAAACCCGTATGCGTCGAAACTGAAAAAGCAGGTAACGATCCGCATGGGCGAGGACGTGGTCAGCTACTTCAAGAAGATGGCGGAGGAAACGGGCATTCCGTATCAAAGCCTGATCAACCTGTATCTCAGGGACTGCGTCGCCCATGATCGGAAACCTGATCTCAGTTGGCGGTAGGATCGACGTCGCTTGGGGCGAGCGCAGCGAACCCAAACGAAACCTGCTGCCCACTCACGCCGCACCAAGATCACCCTGCCCCAACTGCGGCAAAGCCGGGCCGACCTCGCGCCCCAGAAAATCCAGAAACGCCTGCACGGCCGGAATGTTGCGCCGCCGCGACACATAGGCGGCGTAGATCAGGTCATGCGCGGTGCTCCAGTCCGGCAACACACGAACCAGCTGCCCGGACCGTATGTCGTCCTGGCAGACCAGTTCGGGCAGTTGCACGATGCCCTGGCCGGCCAGCGCGGCACCGTGCAGCAGCATCATTTCATCGGTGACGAGTTGAGGCCGGTATTCGACATCGCGCTTGAGCCCGTCCTTGCGTGATAGTCGCCACACGTGGCGTCCATCCGGCGCACTCAGGCCGAGGCTGGGGTAGCGTTTCAGGTCTTCCGGTTCCGCCGGTTCGCCCAGCCGTGCCAGCAGTTCGGTGCTGGCCAGCAGCAGACGGCGCGCGATGCCCAATGGCTTGGCCACCAGGTCGCCGTCCTGCAAGGGCGGTACGCGCGCACGAATCGCTACATCGAAGCCTTCGGCCACCACGTCCACGCGCCGGTTGCTCGCCTCCAGCTCCACGCTGATCTTCGGATAGCTGTCCATGAACTGACGCAGCATCGCCGCGAGTTGACGCTGTGCCAGCATCACCGGACAGGCCACGCGAATACGGCCGCGCGGTTCGGCGATGCCGCGTTCGATCAGTTCCTGCGCGGCCTGCGCCTCGGTGACCATGGCGCGGCAGTGGTGCAGGAAATCCTCGCCGATCGCAGTGAGATGCAACTGCCGCGTGGTGCGCAGCAGCAGGCGGGCGCCAAGTCGTGCTTCCAGCTCCGAAATGCGTCGCGACAAGCGGGACTTCGGGATCTTCAGGGCGCGCGCGGCCGCCGAGAAGCCGCCGCGCTGGGCGACCTCGCTGAAGTAGTAGAAGTCGTTGAGGTCTTCCATAGCGACACACTGTCCTGAATTCAGAACAGTGTGTCGCGAAAATAGTGTCTTATCAATCGTTTGTTCTGAATATAAATTCTCTTCCACGCAAAGCCGCAGGCGGCGTGCATCCATCGAACGTAAGGGAGCGTCCAATGAACACCATCATCAAGACAAGCGATCTCGCAGGGCGGGTCGGTCTGTCCGCCATCTTTCTGATTGCCGGGCTCGGCAAGATCGGTCAGTACGCTGGCACGCAGGGCTACATGGAATCGGTCGGCGTGCCGGGCGGCGTGCTGCCGGCCGTGATCGCGCTGGAAGTGTTGGGCGGTCTGGCGATCCTGCTCGGCGCCTACACCCGTATCGCCGCACTGCTGCTGGCCGGCTTCAGTGTCGCATCGGCCGTGCTGTTCCATGCCGACGTCCAGGACCCGACGCAGCAGGTGATGTTCCTCAAGAACATCGCGATCGCCGGCGGCTTCCTGCTGCTGGCGGGTCATGGTGCGGGCGTGTGGAGCCTGGATGCCTGGCTGCGTAGCCGCAGTCTCGGCAAGTTGGCCCAAGCCTGAAGTCTCGCACGCCGGTCCGGCGGATCGGCGTGCCCTTTCAAACAGTCGCGAGAGATCAAGCCATGTCCGAAGTCATCACTGCCAGCGCCTCGATCGGCGCAGTGCCCTACACCGTCACCCTGAGTGACGGCCGCCACCAGTGGATCGGCGACGAGCCGCTTTCAGACGGCGGGGTCGATGCCGGTCCGTCACCCAGAACTCTGCTGCTGTCCAGTCTCGGCGCCTGCACCGCGATCACGCTGAAAATGTACGCCGCGCGCAAGCAATGGCCGCTGGAGACGGTGCAGGTGCATCTGACCCTGAACCCCGAAGGCGCGCCGCCATCCGGGGGCAATCGTATCGAACGCCGTATCGAGCTGCTGGGTGCGCTCGACGACGAACAGCGTCAGCGTCTGCTGCAGATCGCCAATGCCTGCCCGGTGCACAAGCTGCTGACGGGCGAGATCGACATCGTGTCCAGCCTGAGCACCGAAGGAGTCCAGTCATGAGCCTGTTGCACGCCGAACGCCAGTTGCTGCCCGCCACCGAAACCGTATTGGGTGAGGGCATGCGGATTCGCCGCGCTCTGCCGACGCGCCTGCGCCGCATGGTCGGACCCTGGACCTTCATGGACCACTTCGGCCCGGCGGACGTGGCGCACGGCGATGGCATGCGCGTGGCACCGCATCCGCACATCGGGCTGCAAACGGTGACGTGGTTGCATCGCGGCGAGATCTTGCACCGCGACAGCCTCGGATCCTTGCAGACCATCCGGCCCGGCCAGCTCAACCTGATGACCAGCGGACGCGGCATTTCGCATTCGGAAGAGTCCCCGCTGCAGCGCTCGCCGGAATTGCACGGCCTGCAATTCTGGATTGCCTTGCCGGACGAATCGCGCGCGGTCGAAGCGGCGTTCGATCACTACCCGAGCTTGCCGGTGATCGAACGCGACGATCTGCGTATCAGCGTGCTGGTGGGCGAGATGCTGGGCGAAGTGTCGCCGGCCCGGCTGTATTCGCCGGCGCTTGGCCTGGACATGGAAGCCACGCAGGGCATTGCCACAAGCCTGCCGCTGCGGCCGGACTTCGAATACGCCGCGCTGGTCAGTGAAGGCGAGGCCGAGTTCGACGGTGAAACGCTGGCACCGGGCAGCTTGCTGTACCTCGGCGGTGGTCGCGAGTCTCTGGCGATTCGCACCTCCGGTGCGGCACGCCTGACCCTGATCGGCGGCGAGCCGTTCGAGACGCCGGTGCTGATGTGGTGGAACTTCGTGGCACGCACCCAGGACGAGCTGTCGACCGCGGTGCGCGAGTGGAACGCCGGGCAGGGTGATTACGGCGAGGTCCACGGTTATGACGGTGCGCGCCTCAAGGCGCCGACGCCGCCGTGGGACAAGGCCGATTGAGCGATTGAGTGGACAAGGAGTACGACGATGCTTGAAATCAGACACGCACAGGATCGCGGCCACGCCGGTTTTTCATGGCTGGACTCGCATCACAGCTTCTCGTTCGGTCATTACTACGACCCCGAGCAGATCGGTTTCTCCGACCTGTTGGTGATCAACGATGATCGCGTTTCGCCGTCCGGCGGATTCGGGCGCCATTCGCACGCGGACATGGAGATTTTTTCCTACGTGCTCGAAGGCGCGCTCGCGCATCAGGATTCGATGGGCACCGGCTCGGTGATCCGTCCCGGCGACGTGCAGATGATGAGTGCCGGTTCGGGGATCAGCCACAGTGAGTACAACCACTCCGCGGTCGATCCTGTGCACTTCCTGCAGATCTGGATCGTGCCGGATCGCAAGGGCGTGGCGCCGCGCTATCAGCAGGTGCACTTCGACGAATCCGAACGGCGCGGGCGCTTGCGTCTGATCGTCTCCCCGAACGGTGACGACGGTTCGCTCGGCGTCTATCAGGACGCGCGCGTCTACGCTGGCCTGTTCGACGGTGACGAGAGCGCCAGTGTCGAGCTCGACGAACAGCGCTACGCCTACGTGCACGTCGCGCGCGGTTCGGTCGAGGTCAACGGCCAGCGTCTGGGCGAGGGCGATGGCGCACGTGTCCGCGAGGAGACCCGGCTGCAGTTCTCCAGGGGCGACCAAGCCGAGGTGCTGCTGTTCGATCTACGGCCGCGCGAAGTGCCGAAGTTCTGAGGCGTATCGGCGCGCCGTCATTCCTGGGCCCGCGCAGCGGGAACCCGGAATCCATGCGGCTTCACCGGATGTCGCGTGGATTCCGGCTCAAGCCTGCAGCTTGTCCGGAATGACGGGATGGGAGTCAAACACGCCATGCCGTCACCGGGCGCTTGACGTGAGTGTTACCGGTCACTAACATTCCGGAATCGCTGTTACTGACCGGTCACCCTACGGTCCGTGATGGCGGGTTGTCAGCGGTCATGGCGTGGCGCCCCCGAGCCACGCCCTTTTTGGAGTCAACCATGAATCACGTGCAAGCTCCGGCTCGCGCGGCGGGCCCGCTTTTGCCTCAAAAGGCGAATCGTCGTCAGGCTCGCGCAACGGCTACGGTCGATACCGGCCCCTGCAGTCGCCACTTCAAGTCGCGCCGTCGCGGTCTCACGGGTCTGAATCAGGATGAGGCGCGATGCCGAACCCTGGCCCGCTTGCAGGCCGCCTTTCCGGACCGCGCCATTCAAGCCGACGCGCTCAGCCTGATCCATGCCGGCCGTTTCGCCAATGCGCATGTGTTCCGCTATCGAGTGGCGGGAATGGACCTGATCATCAAGGACTTCTCGCACTGTCCGTGGTGGGTGCGCATCAGCGCTGCGCGCCTGTTCGTGCGGCGTGAAATGCGCATGATCGTGCGCCTGCAGGGGCTCAGCGGAATCGCCTCGGCACCGGTGCGCCTCGGTCGCCTGGCGTTGGCCTACGCATTCATTCCGGGCGTCACACTGAGTGCAACGGCCAAGTCCGGCGACAAGCTGTCGCGCAGCTTCTTCGAGCGTCTGGAAGCCCTGGTCTTTCGCATGCATGAACGCGGCATCGTACATCTGGATTTGCGCAATCTCTCTAACATTCTGGTCGGTGCTGACGGTCGCCCATACCTGATCGACTTTCAGTCCGCGATCGATCTCCGAGGTCTGCCGAAAACCCTGCGCACGGTACTTGAGGCGGTGGATCTGTCCGGGATCTACAAGAGCTACCTGCGCTTGTGCGTGGAGCCGCTGGAGGATTCCCGCCGTCAGTTCCTCGAACGCTTCAATCGCCTGCGCCGCGTCTGGGTGTTCAAGGGCTATGTGCTGACGCGTTACTTCGAACGCTTGCGTGGACCGGCCGCCCGCTGACGTGCGCGATTACTGCGCAGGGACGTGGCTGGTCGTGACCTCGGCGATCAGCCGGCCGCTGTCGCCACGCACGGTGGTGCGCACCACGCTGAGTCGAGAGCCTTTCTTGACGTACTCGGCGGTCGCCGTGAAGTGCCCGGTCTTCTGGTTGCCGAGCAGGCTGGCGTTGAGATTGATCGCCAGCGGGAAGCCCGCCTGTCCGGCTTGAATTTCGCTGCCGCCGAAGCTCAGCACGGTGGCGCAGACGTCCGCGAACCACAGCGTGGCGCCAGCGTGCACGGTGCCGAAGGGATTGAGGATGCCGGCCTGGACCGGCATGTGGCCCACGACCTTGTCGGCGGACTGTTCGACGATCTCGAACTCGATGTTTCCCTTGACCTGCATGTCGGTGTTTCCTCACTGAGGCGTGGCAAAGCGGCTCAGGTGGCCGCGGACGGGATGGGGGATGACGCAGGGCGAACCACGCGTGCTTCGCGGATCGGCAGATTGAGCAGGGCCGCAAGCAGTGCCAGCGCCATGTCGGCGTACCACATCCAGCTGTAGTCGCCGAAGATCGACAGCGCCACGCCGCCAAGCCAGGCGCCGAGAAAGCCGCCGATCTGGTGCGAGAGCAAGGTCAGCCCGAACAGGGTGCCGAGGTGGCGCGGCCCGAACAGCTTGCCGACCAGGCCGGCCGTTGGCGGCACGGTCGCCAGCCAGGTGAAGCCCAAGGCGGCCGAGAACAGGTAGAAGGTCAGCGGCGTGGGCGGTGACAGCAGGTAGATGCCGATCAGCAGCGCGCGGCTGGCATAGATCACGGCCAGCAGATACTTCATGCGATAGCGTTCGCCGAGCTTGCCGATGCTCAGGCTGCCGGCGATGTTGAACAAGCCGATCAAGGCCAGTGACGTGGCCGATACGCTGGCCGGCAGCCCGCACATCGCAACTTCCACTGGCAGGTGGGTCACCAGAAACGCGATGTGCAGCCCGCAGGTGAAAAAGCCGAGATGCAGGCAGCCATAGCTGCGGTCGCCCAGCGCGATGCGCAATTGATGGCGCAGCCCGATGGACGGTGCCGCTTTGATCGCCGCGTTCGGATCGGTCGCCGGGTTGGCGGACGGCTCCGTACGCGAGCGTAAGGGCCAGGCCAGCGGCAGCGTCAGCAGCGCGGACAGGGCCAATCCCAGCATCGCCACGGTCCAGCCGGCGAAGCTGATCATCAGCTGCACCAGCGGCGCGAACAGGAACTGCCCGAACGAACCGCCAGCATTGATAAAACCGGCGGCAAAGGAGCGCTGTTGTTCCGGCAAGCGGGAAGCGGTCGCGCCGATCAGGATCGCGAAGCTGCCGGCTCCCGCACCGGCGGCCGACAGCACGCCCAACGAAATCGTCAGCCCCCAGGTGCCCGGCAATACCACCGCCAGCGCGAGTCCCATGGCCAGCAGCACGCCGCCGAGATTGAGCACCCGCACCGAACCGTATCGGTCCGCCAAGGCGCCGAACACCGGTTGCACGGCGCCCCAGACGAACTGGCCGATGGCCAGCGCGAAACTGATCGCGGCGATGCCGATGCCCGAGCTTTGGCTGATCGGACCCATGAACAGACCGGTGGTCTGGCGGGCGCCCATCGTGATCATCAGGATTCCGGCCGCCGACAGCAGCAGTGGCCATTGACGCCCGGTCTTTGCGTTCATGCCGGGCTCCCGAACTGCGCGGCATAGCGTTCGTGCAATTCATCGAGGTCGTGATGCAGGCCGCGTGTCCGGTCCTCCCCGAACAGCGCCTGGATCTGCAGCTGTGCCCGTTGCCAATGGGGCCGTGCCAGGCGCAGGCGTGTGCGGCCTGCGGCGGTGATCGCCACCTGACGTTGGCGAGCGTCGAGACCCGGCGTCTGCACCAGCCAGCCGGATTCGATCAGGGGCTTCAGATTGCGTGTCAGGGTGCTGCGGTCCATGCCCAGCGCCAGCGCCAGTTCTCCCAGAATTCGCGGCTGCGAGCGGCTGTGCCGCAGGATCGAATATTCGTTGAGGCTCAGGCCCACGCCGGCCAACGCCTGGTCATAGATCTTGGAAATCTCGCGCGCCGAACGCCGCAATCGAAAGCAGGTGCAGGCCAGCGGCTCAGGCCGCGAAACGCTGGATGACGGCATGGCGGACAGGTCCCCGACTCGTGATGATGGTTCGCTTGACGCGGCACTATACATGCATATGCAAGTAAATGATCGCTGCGATCAAGCTCGCCCACGGTTCGGGCTTGTCGTACCCTGAGATACCGGATTGGGTTGCGTTCGCAACAGGCGAGGCGGCCGATCGACGTTGCCAGGGAGTCAAGCATGAACATGGGATATCGATCCACGCTCGCGGCGGTCCTTGCGATCTGCGCGCTGGCCGCCTGCTCGCGCGACGAGGCCATGGCCGCGCCCGCGCCGGCCGAGACTGCGCCGATGCCGGCCGGAGGCGCTGTCGCCGAAACCTTCGAGGTGACGCCGATTTCGCATGCCACGGCCGTCTTGCACTGGGCCGATAAGGTGATCTATCTCGACCCGGTGGGTGGAGCGGAGGCCTTCGCCGGTATGGACGCGCCGGATCTGGTGCTGGTCACCGATATTCACGGAGACCACCTCAGCGCGGACACGCTGACGGCGGTGGTCGGGGACGGCACCGTCATCGTTGCGCCGCAGGCCGTGATCGATCAACTGCCCGAGCCTCTCGCGCAGCGCACGACGATGCTCGCGAACGGGCAGAGCCACACCGAGCGCGGCTTTTCGATCGAGGCGATGCCGATGTACAACCTGCCCGAAAGCGCGGATGCGTTTCATCCCAAAGGGCGCGGCAACGGTTACGTGATCGAGCGCGAAGGTCTGCGCATCTACGTGGCCGGCGATACCGAGGACGTGCCGGAAATGCGTGCGCTCAAGGACATCGACGTGGCGTTCATTCCCATGAATCTGCCGTACACCATGACCGTGGAAGACGCCGCGGACGGGGTATTGGCCTTCGCCCCGAAGCGGGTTTACCCATATCACTTCCGTGGAACGGAGGGGCTCAGCGATGTCGAAAAATTCAAATCCCTGGTGAACAGCGGCAATCCGGATATCGAGGTGGAACTGCTCGACTGGTATTCCGGCACCTAGTGTGGTGTCCCGGAGGTCAGTGCGATCAGTCGCGAAGGGAGGGTGCTGCGAGACAAGGCGCGAGGATGAGGGCATAGCCATCGCTATAGTGACGACGAGCAACGCCGTATCGCAGCCAGACCGAGCGAGAATTGATACTTGTCTCTGGGACAGCACATCAACGTGAATCACGCGCAGCGTGATGCCGGCCTACCCTCGCCCGCTTGCGGGAGAGGGGCGTTCGCGACTGCGTGCCGCTTGCGCGGCATGGCCGTTAGCTTCGGGTGCCGTGCACGAAGATTTTGACGGCCAGATTCACGGTGCTCTCGATTTCGGCCTCGCTCGGCGTGTCGCCGATCACCGCGCGGTGGAAGATCGAGGTGATCGCCATGTCGTGGAACAGGGTCGCCGCTTGCTCGGGGTCGATGCGACGCACGGTGCCGGTCTGCTGGTGGTGGGCAATGAAGCCGGCGATGAAATGGCTGGACGCCGCCGGGCCATGGCGGAACCATGCCCGCGTGACCTCGGGGATGCGCGCGGCTTCGGACACGATCAGGCGCCAGTAGGCGAGGTGCCTCGGACGGAGCAAAATCTCGAGTAGCTTGTTCGCGATCCGGCGCAGGCCGTTTTCGAGCCCCATGCGGCTCGTGCTCACGGCTTTGAGTTCGGCGACGAATTCGTCGCTGAGATCCTCGATGACGGTGACGAACAGGGCCTCCTTGTTGGCGAACTGGCTGTAGACCGTGGCCTTGGAGCCGCCGACACGCCTGACCACGTCGTCGATCGAGACGCCGTCGTAGCCGTATTCCAGGAACAGCGCGGTGGCGGCCTCGCGGATGCGACGGTTGCGGTCGCGGCTGCGGGCGGTGCGAAACTGCTGAGCGCCGGCGACTGTGGCGGTCGGGCGAACGATCGTTTTTGCGGCGTGGCGGCGATCTACTCGCTTGTTGGTCATAAGTCTGATGAGTCTCTGCTCGTGGCTCGGGTTCGCATTCCGCGATCACCCACGGATGGCCAAATGAAATCAATCTCGCCCGTGTCGGTCAGCTTGGTCCGCACGCCGATGATGCGACGTATTTGCAAGCCTTGTACCTGAATGTCCGAGCGCTGCCGAACTTTCGTACTTGTACTGAACGGTACAGTTTGGTTACAGTGTGCGAACGCGTTCGGTGGGGTCACCGGCCGGGCGCGAAATAACAAATCAGGTGTACCGAGCGGCAGCGTTCCTAAAGAACGCAAAGCGAGGGAGACGATGAAGCGAGCTGGGAGATGGGCGAGCGCGGCGGCGACGCTGCTCGCGAGCGCCGCAATGCTGGTGGGGGCGATCACGGTGCACGCCCAGGACGACGCGGACAGCGCCGCGCCATCGAATCCACACAAGTTGCCGGAAACCGACATGGGCGTGGGCGCGATGCGCCACTACCTGGATATCGAAGCCGGCGTGGATGCGACCGGCGCCGCCTCATTGGCACACGCCGCCGCCGCCAGGAACCCTCAGGCTCCGGACGCGATCCCGATCGGCAGTGCCACCTGCGTGGCCTGCCACAGTCAGGAGAACCTGCAGTTCTCGCACACGATTCATGCACGCGCGCTGCATTCCGGTGCCCTGGGTTCGAACGCGGACCGCACCTGCGAAAGCTGCCATGGTCCCGGTTCGCTGCATGCCGCCAGCCCGACCGTTGCGGGCAGCATCATCGCCTTCACGCACGGCAGTGCCACGCCCGTGGAAACCCAGACCGAAACCTGCCTCGGTTGCCATACCGGTGGCGCGCGTCAGCACTGGATCGGTTCGATACACGAGGCGCGGGGGCTGTCCTGCTCGGATTGCCACAACCCGATGGCGAAGATGTCGCCCGAGGGCTTGCTGACTAAGCAATCGATCAGCGAAACCTGCGCCGGCTGCCACCGTGACGTGCGTGCCAAGTTCAACCGGCGCTCGCACATGCCCTTGCCGGAAGGGCAGATCTCCTGCGTGGATTGCCACAACCCGCACGGCTCCATCACCGATCCGCTGCTCAAGACCGATACCGTCAACGGCACCTGCTACACCTGCCATGCGGAGAAGCGCGGCCCCTTGTTGTTCGAGCATCCTCCGGTCCGCGAAAACTGCCTGAATTGCCACGATCCGCATGGCTCCAACCAGCAGACCCTGCTGGTCGCCCCATTGCCGATGCTGTGCCAGCAGTGCCACACGATGACGCGCCATCCCAACGATCTGCAGACGCCGGCGGGCTTCGGTACCGGGTCCGCGCCGGATGAGCGCTTGATGGGACGCGCCTGCATCAGTTGCCACACCAATATCCACGGCTCGAACAATCCGTCCGGCGCGAAGTTCCACAAGTAGGCGGGGGAGGCAGACATGACAGTCAATCACGCTCTGATCGCACTGCTCGGGCTGGGTGTCGGTATCGCCTGCGCCCCGGCCTATGCCGATTCCAGTGACAGCGCCCGTGTGGCCGATATTCAGTACGGAAACGGGCTCGACCCCAGCGGTTTCGCCGCGCTGTCCGATCAAGCCGACCCGGTCGGAATGTCGTGGCTGCATGCCGGCAGTCTGCGTTCGCCTAGCGGTATTCCCTATGGCTTTCCCGCGTTGCCGCCACCGGAACACGAACAGGGCGAATGGCGTTACAGCGGCCTGCTCAGCGCGGGCGTCATCAATCTTTCGGGTGACGATGATGCACAGCTGTTCCGGCAATACAGCGACTGGGGCAATGGCCTGGTGCTGGGTTCGCTGTGGTTCGACGCCTACCGCCCGGACAGTGGCCACTACGTGGATCTGCGGGCAAGCCACCTCAGCGAAAACGACCAGTTCTACCGTTTTCGCGCGGGACGCTACGGTCGCTACAAGATCGAAGGCTTCTACCGCGACATGCCGCATGTGGTCTCGACCACCGCGTACCCGATCTGGAACGGTGTCGGTAGCGACAGCCTGACGCTGCCCGAAGGGCTCACGCCGGGCGCCAGCGACCCGGCCGCAATCGCGGCCGCCGTATCCGCGGCGCCGCGCAGCACGATTCGCGTCGACCGTACGCGCACCGGCCTGAGCGTCGAAGGCAATGTCGCGAAGCGGTGGATCGGCTACGCCGCCGTCAGCAACGAGGAGCGCGACGGCACCCGCTTGTGGGGCGGGTCGATGTTCTTCAACTACCCGTTTGCCGACAACGGCGGCATCGTCGAAACCGTGCGCCCGATCGACTTCACCACTACCGACCTCAGCGTCGGCGCCCGTTTCGTCGGCGATCTCTGGCAGTTCAACGCGGTCTACAGCGGTTCGTTCTTCCGCAATCACAAGGACAGCCTCGATTTCGAAAGCCCGTTCATCCTTTCGCCGGTGACCGGTACGCCGGCCGCGGGTGCGGTGGGCCACGGCCAGTTCTCGCTGGAGCCGGACAACGACGCGCACAACCTGCGCCTGGAACTGTCGCGCCGTCTTCCGTGGAACGGGCAGATGTCATTGACCGGTGCCGTGGGCACCATGCGTCAGGACGAGACCCTGCTGGCGCCGGTCACTTGTGAAGGCTCGATCGGCGTTTCAGGAACACCATTCGTGGCCGACTGCGCCGATTGGAACAGCAGCGCCTCGCTGTCGCAGGCCACGGCCGACGCGCGCATCGACACCTTGCTGCTCGACGCCAAGTTCAGCTTCCGGCCCAGCGCAAAGTTCGGCTGGCGCGCCGAGTTGCGCCACTACGGCGAGGACAACAAAACCGACTACCTGGCCTACAACCCTTTGACCGGCGAATACGGTTACATCTCCGAAAACGGCTCACAGGGCAGCGTCGTGCCTGGGGAAATGGGCATCTTCGACCCCAACAATCCGCTGTATCAGTCCTACTTCGCTCACATCCGTTCCACGCCGTACGCCACCGACAAGACCAATTTCGATCTAGGCGGAGACTGGCGCGTGAACTGGCAGAACACGCTGAGCCTCTCGTTCGGATTCGAGCGTCGCGAGCCTGAATATCGCGAACGGTCGAGGGTCGACGAAAGCCGCGCGACCCTGGCCTGGGTCAGCCGTTCGATCGCGGATGGCTCCCTGCGCGTGAGCTACGAGTTCGCCGACCGTGGCGGAGACAGCTACGACTATTTTCCGTATGACGCGTTCTATTCCACCGGCATCGACGGCTTCGTGGAGGAAGAAGGCGCCAGCCCGTTCACCGTGTCGGCGATGCGCAAGTACGACCTCAGCGACCGGCGTCAGCACAAATTCCGTGGCATCTTCATCCACCCGGTCGGGCTGACCGGAACGGTCTCGACGATCCTGTACGGCCAGTACAACGACTACAGCGCGCGCATCGGCCGTCAGGGAGACCGCAACATCGGATTGACGATGCAGTGGGACTACCAGCCGGCACCCTATTTCAGCATGGGCGTCTACGCCGGCGCCGAGGTCGGCGAGCTGAACATCGCCAACGTCTCCGACAACGAAGGCGTCGTCAGTTCCGACCCCGACCTGGGCGGCGACAAGTACCCCTTGGAGAACGTCTGGAAGGAAACCAGCCAGACGCAGGATCTCAATTTTGGGCTCAACCTCGTGCGAGACTTCGGGCGTACCCGGGTCGACGCCGCCTACAGCTTCGTCTACACGCGTGGCGAGATCGCCTACGACTACGCTTCGCTGGGCGCCATCGCCTCCAACCAGCAAGCCTATCCGGGCGAATTCTCCGCCTATCCGGACACGCACTACCGCGTGCACAGCGTCGATCTCGGGATCACGCGCAATTTCTCACAGCGTTTCGCGGCACGCCTGTTCGGACGTTACGAAGTCGGCGATTTCGACGATTGGCACTACCTCGGATTCGAAGACGCCAGGCTCTATGACCACCGCATCTACACCGACGAAGGCCCCAGCCGCCACTACGAAGCCAGCCTCGTCGGCGTGATGCTGCAGTTCAAGCTTTGAGGTGCGCACCATGAGACTGCCAGGGATTTGCGTCGCTGCATGGCTACTCTTCACCGCATCCGTGGTGCACGCGGGATCCGAAGCCGCGCCCGGAGCGCCCGTGGACTTGCGGGATTCGCCGGTGGTGCTGGCCGGCGACCCGAGGGCCGGGGCGGACAAGGCCGGCACCTGCCAGGCCTGTCACGGCGAAGCCGGCCACTCCGTGGTGCCGAGCTTTCCGGCGCTGGCGGGCTTGCCTCAGAGCTACCTCTACTTTCAACTGGAAGAGTACAAGAGCGGCCGGCGTATTGATCCCGTAATGTCCGCTCAGGCGCAGGGCCTGAGCGAGCAGGACATGCTGGATCTTGCGGCGTATTTCTCCACGCAAGGCGCCAAGCCGCTGGAGGCAAGCGCCGAGGATCAGGTGATTGATCGCGGGCGCGAAATCTACGCGCAAGGCGATTCGAAGCAGGGCATACCGCCGTGTCAGGGTTGCCACGGCGCCGATGGCCGCGGTCCGCGCCCGCAGACCGCGAACACGCGGACGCCGTGGCACAGCTTTCCGTCACTGGCCGGCCAGCAAAGCGCCTACGTGCTGTCGCAGCTCAAGGCGTTCAAGAGCGGAACGCGCGATTCGAACAGCAATGCCCGTGTCATGCAGGGCGTGGTACACGGCATGGACGAAGCCACGATGCAGGCCCTGGCCGAGTACGTGAAAACGCTGCCCTGATGGCGGCAAGCGAAACGCGGCCCGGCGGCCGTTTGAATCTCAGCAGGCCCCGGGCCTCACAGGAGACAGGTATGCAGAAGCAGTACGATCGTCGTCGTTTCATCAAGCTTGCAGGCGCTTCCTTGGCCACCGTCACTGTCGGCGGCCTATGGGCGGCCCCGGTGCTGGCGCAAGAAAAGCTTTTGACGAGCGACCCCACCGCGCAGGCCTTGCACTTCGTCGAAGACGTTTCCACGCTCGACAAGTCCCAGGCGCCGACCTACAAGGAAGGCAGCCATTGCGGCGATTGCGTGCTGTACCAGGTCGCCTCCGAGAAGGACGGCTACGCGCCCTGCGGCGCGTTCGGCGGCAAACTCGTGCCCAAGAGCGGCTGGTGCGCAGCCTGGGCCGCACAGCCGGGCTGAACGTCGTCGCGGTCGCGCTCGAACTGGCGCCAAAGCCGCTGCTCTGCACTTTTTGACGCCGGTCAAGGTGCCGGCGATGCAAGCGCGTAGAGTCGGCCGCATGAACAACACCTCGATCGGGATCGTGCGCGCCGTGCGTGGCGCCGTGGTCGACGTGCATTTCGGAGCAGGCGAGTTGCCGCCACTCGAATCGGCGCTGCGAATTCACGCCTCCGGGCTGGACCGGCCGCTGCTGGTCGAAGTGCAAAGCCACCTCGATCCCGAGACCGTGCGCTGCGTGGCGCTGTCCAGTACCGCTGGTGTCGCCCGCGGTGCGGAGGCGCATTCCACCGGTGAGTCGCTCACCATTCCCGTGGGGCCGAATGTGTTGGGTCGGCTGATCGACGTGACTGGCCGTGTCGGCGACGGTGGCGCGCCACTGCCCGGCGACACACCGCAATGGCCGATCCAGCGCCCGCCGCCGGAGCTTGAGAATCGCAGCGGGCACGTCGAGCTGTTCGAAACCGGAATCAAGGTGATCGATCTGCTGGCGCCGGTCGCGCAGGGCAGCAAGGCGGCGATGTTCGGTGGTGCCGGCGTCGGCAAGACCGTGCTGGTGCTCGAACTGATCCAGGCGATGGCCACCGGTTACGAAGGCATCTCGGTGTTCGCCGGCATCGGCGAGCGCTCGCGTGAAGGCCACGAACTGCTGCTCGACATGCGCAACTCCGGGATGATCGACAAGACCGCGATGCTGTTCGGGCAGATGAACGAACCGCCGGGTGCGCGTTGGCGCATCGCGCTGGCGGCGCTGACGGTGGCGGAGTATTTCCGCGACGAACAGCACCAGAACGTGCTGTTGTTGATGGACAACGTGTTCCGCTTCGTCCAGGCCGGCGCCGAGGTTTCGGGCCTGCTCGGGCGCCTGCCGTCGCGCGTGGGTTACCAGCCGACACTGGCCAGCGAGGTCGCGGCGTTGCAGGAACGCATCGCCTCCGTAGGCGGGCGTTCGGTTACGGCGATCGAAGCGGTCTACGTGCCGGCCGATGATTTCACGGACCCGGCCGTCACCACGATCGCGACCCATCTGGAAAGTCAGGTCATGCTGTCCCGGTCGATGGCGGCCGAGGGCATGTATCCGGCGGTCGATCCGCTGATGTCGAGTTCGGTGCTGCTCGATCCCACTCTGGTCGGCGAGCGCCACTTCGCGGTGGCGCAACAGGTCCGCGAGGTGATCTCCCACTATCGCGAATTGCAGGACATCATCTCCCTGCTCGGCATCGAGGAACTGGGCGCGGAGGATCGGCTCAGCGTGGGTCGCGCGCGACGTCTGCAGCGCTTTCTGACGCAACCGTTTGTCGTGACCGAAGCCTTCACCGGCAAGCCCGGGCGCAGCGTCAAGCTCAGCGACACCATCACCGGCTGCGAGACCATCCTCGCCGGGAAGACCGACAATTGGCCGGAAGAAGCCTTCTTCATGGCCGGTACGCTGGACGAGGTGCGTGAGCGCGCCGGCGCGGAGGTTGCAGCATGAGGCTGCGTCTGACCAGTCTCGGCGAATTGCTGGTCGACGCCGAGGTGCGCTCGGTGCGCGCCGAGGACGATAGCGGCGCCTTCGGCCTGCTGCCGCGTCACGTCGACTTTCTGACCACGCTCAAGATCGGCGTCGTCAGCTGGCGCGATGTCGAAGGGCAGGCGCATCACTGCGCCGTACGCGGCGGCGTGCTGACGGTGCGCGATGGCGAGGTGTCGGTGGCCACGCGCGAAGCCGTGATCAACGACGATCTGGAGCAGCTCGAATCGACCGTGCTGGAGCGCTTCCACGAACGCGACGACGAGGAGCGCCAGGCGCGCGTCGGCGGGAAGCAACTGGAGCTGCGCGCGGCGCGTGAAATTCTGCGCTATCTCAATCCGGGACGCGGCGGCATGCCATGAGTCCGCAAGGCAAGGACGAGGACGAAGTGCTGACGGGCGTGCGCCGCCGGGTCGAGCGCGAGCGGCGCTGGAAGCGCGAGGGCGATCCCAGTCTGGCGCGCCAGTTCGCGCGCGTCGGCGTATTGGGGTGGCTGGTGGTGGTGCCGGCGTTGCTCGGCATCGCCCTGGGACGCTGGCTCGATCATCTGTTCGATAGCGGCGTGTTCTACGGCGGCGCGCTGTTGTTCGCCGGAATCTGCCTCGGCTGCTGGTCCGGTTGGCGCTGGATGCAGGAATCATGATCACGGCGGCCTGGACGCTACTGTTCGGTCTGCTCGGCTTCGCGGCCGGCACACTGCATGTCGCCAGCCTGGCCCGCAACGTACGCTTGCTGACGGGGACCGGTTCGGGGGGCGGCGGTTCGGGTTTGCAGGCGGCGGGCCTGCTGTTGCTGCGCTTCGCCGTCAGCGGCCTGGTGCTGGTCTCGGCGGTTCGCTACGGCCTGTTGCCTTTGCTGGCGGCGCTGGGCGGCTGGCATCTGGCCCGCAGCCGTGGGCTGCGCGCGGAGCACGCAGCATGAAGTCGCCCCTGGTTTCCGAAGTGCTGTTCCACATCGGGCCTGTAGCGATCGGGCATCAGGTTGCCGCCACCTGGGCTTTGATGTTCGTGCTGAGCCTGCTCTGCTATCTCGCCACGCGCAGGCTCAAGGTCGAGGCGCCGGGGCGGTCGCAGGTGCTGCTCGAAGCCTTCATTGAAATGGTGCAATCGCAGATTCGCGACACCATGAAATGCGAGCCACAGACTTTTCTGCCGTTGATCGCGACGCTGTTCGTGTTCATTTTCTTCGCCAATCTTTCGTCCCTGGTCCCCGGCTTCGAAGCGCCGACCGCGTCGATCGAAACCGACGCGGCGCTGGCGCTGATCGTGTTCTGTTCGGTGATCGTGCAGGGCCTGCGCTCGCACGGTCTGCTCGGCTATCTGCGTACCTTCGCCTCGCCGAGCTGGGTGATGATTCCGCTGAATCTGCTCGAACAGCTGACGCGCACGTTTTCGCTGATGGTGCGCCTGTTCGGCAACGTCATGAGCGGCGCGTTCGTCATCGCCGTGGTGCTGTCCCTGGCCGGCCTGTTTGTGCCGATTCCGTTCATGGCGCTGGACGTGCTCACCGGCGCGATCCAAGCCTACATCTTCACCGTGCTGGCGATGGTCTTCATCGGCGCCGCCGTGCACGAAGACAGCTGAAACCCACTCTTTCGAGGAAACCCCGTATGGACATCAACTGGATCGAAGTCGTGAGCATCGTCAGCGCCGGCTTCGCCGTGGCCTTCGGCGCGCTCGGCCCGGCGCTTGCCGAGGGCCGCGCGGTGGCGGCGGCGATGGACGCGCTGGCGCGCCAGCCGGAAGCCTCGGCAACGATCTCGCGCACGCTGTTCGTGGGCCTGGCGATGATCGAAACCACCGCCATCTACTGCCTCGTCATCGCCTTGCTGCTGCTGTTCGCAAACCCGTTCATCGCCTGAGCCGCTCATGACGATCGACTGGACCAGCCTGGCCCTGCAGACGATCAACGTCCTGGTCTTGCTGTGGCTGCTGCAACGCTTCTTGTACCGTCCGGTACTGGCGGTGCTGGAGGCTCGCCAGGCGGCGATCAGCGAGCGCATCGCCAAAGCCGAGGCGGCGCAGCTCGAAGCCGAAACGGCCAAGACCGCGATCGCCGCCGAACACACCAGTCTGGCCGCGCAGCGCGATCAGCGGCTGGCGCAGGTCCAGACCGAAGCCGAAGCGGCACGCGCCGCGCGCATGCAGGACGTGGCGGCGCAAAGCGCGCGTCTGCTTGATGAGGCGCAGCACCAGATCGAACGCGAGCGCGCCGAGGCCGAAACGCAACTGCACGAGGACGCCGCCACCCTGGCTGCGGACTTCGCCGCACGTATCCTCAAGCGGGTGCCGGCCGGCGTGCTGACGCGGGCCTATCTCGAAGACCTGGCGACGCAAACGGAGGCCTTGCAAGCGCTCAGCGCATCGGAACTGCGCGTGGTGTCCGCCACGCCCTGGCCGAGGACGAAACCGCGGCCGTGCAGGCGCGTCTGGGCCCGTTGCTGGCGCATCCGGTGCAATGGCGCTTCGAAGTCGACGAAAGCCTGATCGCGGGGCTGGCGGTACACGCCGACGACAGTGTCGTCGCGCACAGCCTGGCGCAGGATCTGGAGCGGCTCAAGGCCGCGGCGCTTGAACATGACACTGTCTGAGGCCCTCGGCGGCTGGCTGCCGCAGGCGCGGCAACGCGCCGCCGCCGCGCCGCTGGGCGGGCACACCGAAACCTATGGCCGGGTCGAGTCGATCGCCGACGGCGTGGCGATCGTGTCCGGCCTGCCGCAGGCGCGCCTGGACGAACGCCTGAGCTTCGACGGCGGCGCCAGCGGCTACGTGCTGAACCTGGAGGTCGACCATCTGGCCTGCGTGCTGCTCGACGGTGCCGAGTCGCTGGGCGCCGGTCTGCGTGTACGCGGCACCGGCGAGATCATTCGTGCCCCGGTGGGCGACAGCTTGCTCGGGCGCGTCATCGATCCGCTCGGCCGGCCGCTGGACGGCGGCGCGCCGATCGAACCCGCCGACTGGCTGCCGGTCGAGCGCCCGGCGCCGGCGATCTTCGAGCGCGATCTGGTCACCCAGGTCGCGCATACCGGCATCGTCGCGATCGACAGCCTGTTCGCACTGGGACGTGGACAGCGCGAACTGATCATCGGCGACGCCGCCACTGGCAAGACCGCCATCGCCACCGACACCATCATCAACCAGAAGCACAGCGACATGATCTGCGTGTACGTCGCGGTCGGGCAGACGTCCGCCTCGACCGCGCGCGTGATCGAGGCGATCCGCGCGCATGGCGCACCGCAGCGCTGCATCATCGTTGCCGCCGCCGCATCGAGCGCACCGGGCCTGCAGTGGATCGCACCGTTCGCCGGCTTCACCATGGCCGAATACTTCCGCGATCGCGGCGCGCATGCGCTGGTGGTGATCGACGATCTCAGCAAGCACGCCGCCACGCACCGCGAACTGGCGCTGCTGACGCGCCAGCCGCCGGGCCGCGAAGCCTACCCCGGCGATGTCTTCTACGTGCATGCCCGCCTGCTCGAACGCGCCGCCAAGCTCTCGCCCGAGCGCGGCGGCGGCTCGCTCACCGCCTTGCCGATCGCCGAAACGCAGGCCGGCAATCTTTCCGCCTACATCCCGACCAATCTGATCTCGATCACCGACGGCCAGATCGTGCTCGACCGCAAGCTGTTCGACGCCAACCACAAACCGGCCATCGACACCGGCCTCTCGGTCAGCCGCATCGGCGGCAAGACCCAGAGCGCCGCGATGCGTCAGGCCGTCGGCTCGCTGCGGCTGGACTACGCGCAGTTCCTGGAACTGGAGATGTTCACGCGTTTCGGAACCACCTTGGAGCCGCGCGTGCAGGCACGGCTTGCGCGCGGCCGGCGCATTCGCGCGCTGCTGACGCAGCCGCAATACGCACCGCAAACGCCGGCCGTGCAACTGGCGCAACTGCACCTGCTGCACAGCGGCGCCTTCGATGCCTTGCCGCCGGAAGCGGTCGCCAGACTGCGCGCACGGCTGCCGGACTGGCTGGCCGGAGCGGGGCAGGGCTTCGCCGACGCCGTCGCAGCCGGCGACGCCCTGCCGGAGGCACTGCTCAAGCAATGCATCGAGGCGCTCAAGCCACTGCTGGGCGCGGCCCCATGAGCGGGCAGGACCCGCGGCTGGCCGAACGGATCGGCAGCGTGCAGCAACTCTCCAGTGTGGTGGGTGCCATGCGCGGCATCGCCGCCGCCCGTGCGCAGCAGAGCCGGCACCAGCTGGCCGGGATTCGTGCCTACGCCGAGATCGTGGCCGATGCGATCTCGCAGGCCCTGGGCCTGCTGCCGCCGGGCGATTCAGTGCCCTCAAGCGATTCCCATCTACCGCAGGCCTGCGTGATGTTCTGCACCGAGCAGGGCTTCGCCGGGGCGTTCAACGACCGCATCTGCGATGCCGCGGCGCCCATGCTCGACGCCGGCGCGCTGTCCTTCGTGATCGGCGGGCGCGGCGCGCGCCTGCTGCGCGCACGCGGAAGTGAACCGCTGTGGACGGCGCCGATGATCGCCCAGGCCGGCAGCGCGGCTGCCCTGGCGAACCGCATCGGCAGTGCCTTGATCGATGCGCTGGCGGCCGGTCGCATCGGCGGCGCCAGCATCGTCCACGCCACGCTGGACGGCACGCGTGTGAACCTCAGGCAGGAATCCATGCTGCCGCTCGATGCCAAGCGCTTTCCGCGCGGAAGCATGCAGCCCCTGACCCATCTGCCCGCACCGGAGCTGTTCCGCGAACTGGCCAACGAATACCTGTTCGCCCAGCTGGCCGCTGCCGTGCTCGAAAGCCACGCCGCCGAAAACAGCGCCCGCATGCAAGCCATGGCGGCGGCGCAGGACAACATCGCGCACCGCCTCGAAGGCCTGCGCCTGGATCAGCAGATCCAGCGCCAGGACGCCATCACCGACGAACTCATCGAACTCGCCGCCAGCGTCCTCTAGTCCACAACCCTTACCCGCACCGTAGGGTGGGCGGGCGTCACCTGGCCACCTGCTATTGGTACCGTCCGCGCGGGATTCGGCGTGGGCACGCGTCACCACCGCTCGCCCACCAATCCCACGTCCTGCTCCGCCCCAGCCGCCCAATCCGGCGGCAGCAATCCGCGCGCCACGTATCGGTGAAAGCTTGACCAGGGCCAGTCCGCGAGTTGACGGACATGGCCGTGCTTGACCGGGTTGTAGTGGATGTAGTCCACATGCCGCTGCAAGTCCCGCTCATCGCGTATCTCATGTTCCCAGAACCGCCGCTGCCAGATGCCTTTCTCGCGTTTGTTCAACTTGCTGGGGCTGCGTGTGGCCGATGCGGGGAACTGGCGTGAAAAGCCACTTTTGATCTGGCTCCATCGCGTCGAGAAATCGGCGTCGTTCGGGGGCAATTCCCAGATCGCGTGGACGTGGTCGGGAAGTACGCAGATGGCAACGGTGTTGAATGGCCGTTTGCGATGCGCGGCGCGGTAGGCGTTGCGGAAGGCTTCGATGTGTTCGGTCAGCAGCGCGGTCGAGCGGTCCGCCAGGGCGACGGTGAAGAAGTAGGTTCCGCCGGGCTGATTGCTGCGACGATAACGGGACATGGCGGCATTTTGCGTCGGGATGGCGGAGCGTGCCAGGGGGGGCAGGCTGTGGAGGTGCGCGTGGGCAGGTGATGCCTGCCCACCCTACGGCGGGGTGGGAGCCCGTAGGGTGGGCAAAGGCCATAGGCCGTGCCCACGGGGGGGACTGGGGTGGCGTCACCAACGCGTGGGCACGCTGCGCTTTGCCCACCCTACGATGGTCGGACTATTCCGGGGTATGGGCGGCGTCGTGTGCGAGGCTGCGTTCGGTGAAGAGGTAGTCTTTCAGCTCTTTCGAAAACTTGGGGTCGTTGCGGCGTATCCATTCGATCAGCATCGAGGCGTGCTCTTTTTCCTCGTTGCCGTTGTGCTGGAGGATCGCTTTGAGTTCTTCGTTCTGGCAGGCGTCGGCACGCTGCTGGTACCAATCCACGGCTTCCAGTTCTTCGATCAGGGACGACAGTGCGCGGTGCATGTCGCGGGTCTGCGGGCTCATGTCCGAAGCCGCTTCGTGACGTTGTTCCAGGGCCATGCCGGTCGATCCTTGTGCTGGTGAATTGCGGAGCGGCAAGTCTGGGTCGGCGGCGCGAAGTCGGCATTGACCGGTGTCAAACGCCAGGCCTTCCGCTCGGCCGGAAATTGACGCAGGACAAGGGCGCCGCGGACGGTTCGGCCTACCCTGACCGGGCCTCGCCGGTGTTGCCGGCCTTCCGAAACCGATCATGACGATACGCAATCTCGATTCCCTGTTCGATCCTGCCTCGGTGGTGGTGATCGGTGCCTCGTCGCGGCCCGGCAGCGTGGGCGCCACGGTGTGGCGCAATCTGCGCAACGGCGGTTTTGCCGGGGCGCGCTATGCGCTTAATCCGAAATACCGGGAACTTGATGGTGAACCGGTTTACGCAAGCGTGGATGCCTTGCCGCAGGTCCCGGAGCTGGCGGTGGTGTGTACGCCGGCGGCGACGGTTCCGGGGCTGATCGCGCAACTCGGTGCGCGCGGCACGCGTGCGGCGATCGTGATCAGCGCCGGGCTGAACGCGGCGCAGAAGCAGGCGATGCTGGATGCGGCGCGGCCGTATCTGCTGCGTGTGCTGGGGCCGAACTGCATCGGCGCGCTGGCGCCGCATATCGGCCTCAATGCGAGTTTCGCGCATCTGGACGCCCGACCCGGCGAATTGGCCTTCGTTTCGCAATCCGGCGCGCTGGTGACGGCGATGCTGGACTGGGCGCGCGCCCGCGACATCGGCTTTTCGCATTTCATCTCGCTGGGCGAGCAGGCCGACGTGGATTTTGGCGATCTTCTGGACTTCCTCGCCAGCGATCCCAAGACGCGGGCGATCCTGCTGTACGTCGAGTCGATCCAGGCTCCGCGCAAGTTCATGAGCGCGGCGCGCGCGGCCGCGCGCAACAAGCCGGTGATCGTGGTCAAGGCCGGGCGCTCGAGCGCGGGCGGGCGCGCCGCCGCCTCGCATACCGGTGCGCTGGCCGGTTCCGACATCGTGTTCGACGCGGCCATTCGTCGCGCCGGCATGCTGCGGGTGGACACGCTGCAGGATCTGTTCCTGGCGGCCGAGACGTTGGCGCATTTCCGCGGCAACCTCGCCGATTCGCTGACGGTGCTGACCAATGGCGGCGGGGCCGGGGTGATGGCGGCCGACGCGGCAGCGGCGCTGGAGGTGCCGCTGACCGAGCTTTCGTCCGACACGCTGCGGCGGCTGGATGGCGAGTTGCCGGCCGGCTGGTCGCACGGCAATCCAGTGGACATCATCGGTGACGCACCGGTGGCGCGGTATCAGGCGGCGCTGCGCGTGCTGGCCGACGACAAGCCCGGCGGCGCGGTGCTGTTCGTGCACGCGCCGACGGCGATCGTGCCGAGTCTGGAGATCGCGCGCGCCATGCTGCCGCTGGCCCGGCATCAGCCGCCCTGGCTGATGGGCTGCTGGCTGGGCGATACGGCGGTGGTGCAGGCGCGCACGCTGTTTCGCGAGGGCGGCATCGCCGACTATGCGACGCCCGAGGTGGCGGTGCGTGCGTTCGCGATGCTGCGCAGCTATCGCCACAATCAGGCGCAGCTGATGCAGACGCCGGATGGCGCCGCGCCGGACGCCGTGGACCCGGACGCGGCGCGCGCGATCGTCGCGCAGGCGCTCGCGGCCGGCCGTGACTGGCTCAGCGAGCCGGAGGCCAAGGCGCTGCTGTCGACCTACGCCATTCCCGTGGTCGAGACGCGTCGCTGCGAGCCGCAGCCGCAAGCCGCAGCCCAGGCGGCGCAGGCGATCGGATTCCCGGTGGCCCTGAAGATTCTGTCGCCGGACATCACCCACAAATCCGATGTCGGCGGGGTCGCACTGCATCTGGAAAACGAGGATGCGGTGCGCAGCGCGGCGGCGTCGATGCTGGAGCGTGTCCGCGCCGCAAAGCCCGATGCCCATATCGACGGCTTTTCGGTACAGGCCATGGTCGATCAGCCGCAGTCGCAGGAGCTGATCGTTGGCGCCAGCGTCGATTCCGTGTTCGGGCCGGTGATCCTGTTCGGCGAGGGCGGCACCGCCGTGGAATTGCTCGCGGATCGCGCGATCGGGCTGCCGCCGATGAATCGCCCGCTGGCGCGGGCCTTGATCGAACGCACGCGCGTGGCGCGGCGCCTGGCCGGTTACCGTGGCCGGCCGCCGGCCGACCGCGAGGCGATCGAGGCCGTCCTGATCGCCATTTCGCAACTGATGGCCGATCTGCCGCAAGTCGCGGAACTCGACATCAACCCGCTGATCGCCGACGCCGCCGGTGTGATCGCGCTGGATGCACGCGTGCGGCTCGATGCGCGCGCACCGGCTGGCGTTTCCCACTTCGCGATCCGGCCGTATCCGCAGCAATTGGTCGAATCGGTGCGCTGGGAGGGGCGCGAGTTGCTGTTGCGGCCGATCTGCGCCGAGGACGAGGCCCAGCATTTGGAATTCCTGGCCAGCCTGGACCCCGAGGATGTGCGCCTGCGCGTGTTCAACAGCCGCCGCCATATCGAGCACAGCGAACTGGCGCGGCTGACGCAGATCGACTACGAACGCGAATCCGCCTTTGTTGCTGTGGAACGCGTCGATGGCGTCGAACGGACTCTGGGCGTGGCGCGTGCGCTGAGCGACCCGGACAACATCGAAGCGGAATTCGGAATCATCGTGCGCTCAGAGCTCAAGGGTGGCGGACTGGGCCTGTTGTTGATGAACAAGCTGATCCGGACGCTGCGCGAACAGGGCACGCAATTTCTGGTGGCCAGTGTGCTGACCGGCAACCGGCGCATGCTGGATCTGGCACAGGATCTCGGTTTCGAACGGCTACCGGCCAAGCCCGGCGACGACACCCGCGAGATCCGGCTGGCCTTGCAGGCAGACGCGACGCCGGACTGAAGAACCTGTCCTCCGCCGCGTGTCCTCAGGCCGGGGCGGCCGCTTGCGGAATCCAGTGCACGCGCGGCTCGAAACGGCCCGGAGACAGCGGCGCGCCAGCCGGTCCACCCAGAATGATCGGTGCGATCGGCCGGTAGTCCGGAGGAATGCCGAGCGCCTTGCGGCCATCGCTGGACTCCAGCCACGGCAGCGCGGCGCTGACCCAGCAGCTGCCCAGGCCCATGCTGTGCGCGGCGAGCATGATCGAGTAGGCGGCCATGGTGCAGCCGGCGTCGGCCAGCGCGCCACGCTGCGTTGCGCAGACCACGATCAGCGCCGGCGCGCCATAGAACAGTTCGTGCCCGGGCGACTTCAGCTCTTCGCGTTGGCCGAAGAACGGCGAGCGGCGGCGCAAGGAACCCAGCAGGTGCTGCTTGGCACGGCGCGACAGGTCGCTCACCGTCGCAGGCTCGGACGTCAGGCTGAATGACCAGGGTTGCTGATTGAGGTAGCTGGGCGCGTTGCTCGCCGCCTTGACCAGTTCCAACAGAAGCTCGCGATCGACCGGTTCGGGCAGAAAGTCGCGCACCGCGCGCCGGCTGGACAGGGATTCCATCAGTTTCATCGTCTGCTCGCGTGGCCGCTGGCGACCGTCTTGGATAGGGCGGCCACAGCTTTGCCCGCGCGCGCGGTGGCGGCATTGACCGCCGTCAAATTGACGTCCGTCAAGGTGGGCGTGAGGGGCGGAGCCGCACAATGCCGCATGTCGACTTTCTTTCAGACCGGCTCGCTGCCGGAGCCGCTTGCGGGGCTGGCCACCCTGGCGCTCGATCTGCGTTGGTCCTGGAACCATGCGGCGGACCGCTTGTGGCGGGGTCTCGATGCCAGGCTGTGGGAACGCGAAAGCAATCCCTGGATGTTGCTGCAAAGCGTGTCTCAGGAGAGGCTCGAGACCCTCGCCAGGGATCAGGATTTCGTGACGCAGCTGTCGCAACTGCTGGCGGAACGCGAGCGCTATCTGCAGGAGCCCGCCTGGTATGCGGCGGCGCAGGGTACGGACGGCCCCGCTGGCATCGCCTACTTCAGCCTGGAATTCGGGATCAGCGAAGCCTTGCCGCTGTATGCCGGTGGGCTCGGCGTGCTGGCCGGCGACTATCTCAAGAGCGCCAGCGATCTGGGCTTGCCGGTGGTCGGTATCGGTTTGTTGTATCGCGAAGGTTATTTCCGCCAGTTGATCGACCCGCAGGGCCGCCAGCAGGAATCCTATCCCGGCAACGATCCCTGGCAGCTGCCCTTGCGGCCTGTGGCCGAGGCGGACGGTTCACCGCTGACGATCGAATTGCCGCTGCCGGGCCGTACCGTGCGGCTGCGCGTGTGGCAGGTGGAGGTGGGGCGCGTGCGCCTGTACCTGCTGGACAGCAACGATCCGTTCAACGCGCCGCAGGATCGCGGCATCACCGCCAAGCTGTATTCGGGCGGACAGGAGCCGCGCCTGCAACAGGAGTACGTGCTCGGCGTCGGCGGTAGCAAGCTGCTCGAAGTGCTCGGCATCGAACCCGAGATCTATCATCTCAATGAAGGTCATTCCGCGTTCGCGGTACTCGAACGCAGCGTGATTCTGGCGCAGAAGCACGGGCTCGATTTTCGCGAGGCCTGGTGGGTGGCGCGTGCCGGCAATGTGTTCACCACGCATACCGCAGTCGATGCCGCGTTCGACCGCTTCGCCCCGGAGCTGGTGCGCAAATACGCGCGTGCCTACACCCAGTTCTCGGACTTGGCGCTGCACGAACTGCTGGGGCTCGGCCGTGCCGATCCGGATGACGATGCGGAGCCGTGCAACATGGCCTATCTGGCACTGCGCGGCTGCGCGCATACCAATGCCGTGAGCCGTCAGCATGGCGATGTCAGCCGCGCGCTGTTCGCGCGGCTGTTCCCGCGCTGGCCGCTGGACGAGGTGCCGATCGGCCATGTCACCAACGGCGTGCATGTGCCGAGCTGGGATTCGCGCGAGTCCGACGCGCTGTGGACCCAGTCCTGCGGCAAGGCGCGCTGGAAGGGTGATGCCGCGGACCTGCACGAGCCGCTTTGCGAATTGTCCGCTTCGCGACTATGGGAGTTTGCCGGCGCGCGTCGCGCCAGTCTGGTGCGTCATGTGCGGCAGGTTCTGGGTGCGCAGCGCGGCCTGCGCGGCGATACGCAGCAGCACATCGCCGAAGCGGCCGAGGTGCTGGACCCGAATGCGCTGACACTCGGTTTTGCGCGGCGTTTCACGGCCTACAAGCGACCCAATCTGCTGCTGCGTGAACCCGAACGCCTGCAGCGCCTGCTGCTCGACGCGACCCGGCCGGTGCAGCTGGTCGTGGCCGGCAAGGCGCATCCCGACGATACCGAAGGCAAGCACTTGATCGAGCAGTGGCAGCAGTTCACGCACCGGTCGGGCGTTCGTGACCGCGTGGTGTTCCTCGCCGACTACGATCTCGGCATCGCTGCGCAACTGGTGCAGGGCGTGGACCTGTGGATCAACACGCCGTCACGGCCCTACGAGGCCTGCGGCACCAGCGGCATGAAGGTGCTGGTCAACGGCGGGCTCAATCTGTCGGTGCTCGACGGTTGGTGGGCCGAGGCCTACACGCCCGAGGTGGGCTGGGCGATCGATGGCGATGGCGATGCACTCGATGCCGAAACGCTCTATCGCCTGCTTGAGAATGAAGTCGTGCCGGCGTTCTACGAACGCGACGCGGACGGGATTCCGCAGGCTTGGGTTGCACGTATGCGCGCCAGCCTGTCGCAGCTGACGCCGGCCTACAGCAGCAATCGCATGCTCCGGGATTATGTCGAACAGCTTTACCGCCCGGCCGCCACCGCATATCGGCGGCGGCTGGCCGATGGCGCAGTGCTCGCACACGAGTTGCAAGCCTGGTCCGAGGCCTTGCAGCGGCATTGGGACCATGTGCATTTCGGCGAGGTCGAAGCCCGGCGCGAAGGCGAGGACTGGCTGTTCCATGTGCCGGTCTATCTGGGCGATCTGTCGCCCGATTCGGTCAGGGTCGAGTTGTGCGCCTTGCCCGGCGTATGCCTGGCGATGCAGCGCGAAAGCGCGATCACCGGCGCTGCGCATGGCTACATCTACAGCGTGCGTGTCGACGCCGAGCGCCCGCAGGACGACTACACGGCGCGCGTGCGGCCCTGGCATGCCGAGGCCGTGCTGCCGAGTGAATGTGGTCTGATCGCCTGGCAGCGCTGAGGCGCCGACATCGCGTGCGCGCCGCAGGCGGGTGAAGACGCCCGGGCTCTCAGGCGGCGCCGTGCTGCGCGGACACCAGCACCAGTCCGCTGGAGGTGACGCTGTGGCGCAGCCGGTCCTGCTCCGGATCGAGGCCGATGACGCTGCCCGGCGGCAGCCGGCAGCCTTCGTCGACGATGGCGTTGCGGATCAGGCTGCCGGCGCCGATGTGGGCGCCTGGCAGCAGGATGCTGCGCTCGATGCGACTGTTGTGTCCGATCTCCACGCCGCGCGACACCACCGAATCACGAATGTCGACGTCGCCGTTTGCGGCGTGGCCGGACAGGCCATGGCCCACGGCGCGGACCGGCCAGGCGGAATCGATCAGGTCCAGCGGGGGTGCGGCGCTGGCGAGTTCCAGACTGGTCTGCCAGTAGGCGTCCAGCGTGCCGACATCACGCCAATAGCCCGCGCGCGTCGGGTTGCGCACGTCCTTGAGGCTGTGTGCATAAATGCGGGGTTCGGTCCTCACCAGGGCCGGGATGACGTCCTTGCCGAAATCGTGACTCGAGCGGCCGTCGGCCGCATCGGCTTCGAGCTGCTCCAGCAGCAGTTCGGTATCGAACAGATAGATGCCCATCGAGGCCAGCGCCCGATCCGGCTTGCCGGGAATGGGTCTGGGGAAAGGCGGCTTTTCGACGAAGCCCCGCAGGCGCTGCTCGGAATCGATCTCGATGATGCCGAACGCCGAAGCCTCCGGCAGCGGCACTTCGACGCAGCCGACCGTGAGCCGCGCGCCATGGCGCAGGTGGTCGGCGAGCATGGCGGCGTAGTCCATCTTGTAGACGTGGTCCGCAGCCAGCACCAGAACGTGCGTGGGTGCCAGGCTGCGGATCACGTCGCGGTTCTGATAGACCGCATCGGCCGTACCCGCGTAGCTGTCCGCGCCATGCGCGGCCAGCGTATGAATCGCTTCGCCGTCGGAGACCGAGGATCGCCAGGCCTGCAAATGTGGCGCCAGGCTGCACGCCTTGTACTGCGTCAGTACGCCGACCTCGCTGATGCCGGAGTTGCGGCAGTTCGATAGTGTGAAGTCGATGATGCGATGTTGCCCGGCGATGGACACCGCCGGTTTGGCGCGTCGGTCGGTAAGGGCACCCAGACGCGTTCCGCGACCGCCGGCCAGGACCAGCGCGAGCACGTTCTTCATCTCCGGTCGCGGCGCTTCCGGGCGACAGAGTTCGAGTGGTCTTGCCTGGGCGGCGGCGGCCCGAATGAGCGCGGGGGGCGGGGCGGGGATATCCCTTCGCAGCAGCGGCGGGGTGTTGTCGAGCAGTTCCAGGGCGGTGGCGGGGGGCACTTGGTGGATCTCCGTCAAGAGTCGTACGGCTTGAGTCCTTCCATCCTAGGGGTGTCGCCGCGACTGCGGATTGACCTGGATCAATTCGGCTTCGGCGCTTTCCCGGCACGCACTCCCGGGTCGTCGGTGCGCCGGTTGTGTGGGGCATCGAGCGGCGAGCGCGGGCGCCGGTCGAGCGCCGCCAGATTGGAGCTGTCGCGCAGCCGCCGCCAGATTTCCATCGGTGTCCCGGGGACGCTGCGCAGGCGTTGCATTCCATCCGGCGTCAGCGTGACGTAGACGCCGTCGGAACCGCATTCCGAGCTGAGTCGCCCGGCCAGTGTCAGGCGTTCCAGCGCCTGGTAGAGATCGTCGCTGCGCAGCGGCAGCTCGGCCCATTCCTGCTGCAGCGTGGTCAGCGACAGGCGGCCGTCCGCCGGAATCAGGTCGTCGCGGAAGATGCGCATCAGGGCGTCGTCGATCGCGCCTTCGGTCGGGTGCAGATGCATGGTCGTGGCCCTCAGCTCAATGCCTGCAAGGCAGCGGGATTGACGATCTCGCAATGCGCGCCGCGGCTCTTGAGCACGCCGCGTTCCTGCAGGCGGGTGAATACGCGCGATACGGTTTCGGTGGCGAGCCCCAGATAGCGCGCCAGATCGGACCGCGACATCGGAAGATCGATTTCGGTGCGGGTGTCGCCGTCCTGCCCGCGCAGCTGCGTGACCAGGAAGCCGGCCACGCGCTGGTCAGCCGCGCAGCGACCACGATGCAGCATGCCGTAGAGGCGTTCGAATTCGTGGCACAGCTTGGTGAGCACGCGATCGCGGAACGAGGACGAGCGCGTCATCTTCTCGCGTACCGCTGCGGCCGGCAGCTTGCACACCCAGCTGCGGTTCAAGGCCACGGCATTGGTGTGGTAGGTCCGGTCGCAGACCGATTCGAGACCGGCGGCGTCATTGGCCAGCTGAAAGCCGCGCACTTCTTCCTCGCCCTCGCTGGAGCAGACGTAGGTCTTGGTGGCGCCGCCGCGGATCACGTACAGCGTGTCGGCCGGATCGCCGGCGTGGTAGAGGTGTTCGCCCTTGGCGACCACGCTGCGAACCACCTGCGGCGGATGCAGGCTGTCGGCGGTCAGCGCACCGCCGAGGCAGTGGCCGGCGCGGGCGCAGTCGCTGCAGGGATTGTTCGGGGCGTTGCTGGAAGCGGGCGTATCGGCGTGGCTCATGACTTTCCTGTAGCGCAAGGCTTGCAGGAAAGTCTGCCGCCGCGTGTCGCAGGCGCCTATTCGGTATTTCCGAGACGGGACTGCGGGAACTACGTAGGCACGGTCGACGCGATTCGGCAGTCCGCAGCGCGCCGACTATCCCCGCCTGGACGCCCGATCGCGAATGCGTTGCCTCAGTTTTTCGGCCAAGGCCGGTGGTTTGACCGCGTACACGTCGCAGCGCACATGGTCGAGCAGCGCCCTGGCGGAGCCGCCCAGCATCAGGTGCTCCAGGCCCTTGTGGCCGGCGGTTCCGAGCACCAGCACATCGGCCTGGCTGTGCTGCGTCAGCTCGCGCATCGAGCGCTTGAAGGTTCCGAGCAGGAAATGGCGTCGCGGGTGCGGCACGCCGTAGTCGGCGGCGAAGCTGTCGAAGGCGGTCCGCGAGCCCTTGCTCAGCGAGGCGTACTGGTCCGGGCGCAGGTTCGGCACCAGCGGCGGCAGGGCCTCGGCCGCGGCCAGCGGGTCGAAGACCGTGGCCAGATGCAGATCGGCATTGCTCTGGATCGCCAGCGCCAGCGCCTGTTCGACAATGTGCCGGTTCAGGCTTTCGTCGTCATCGAGATCGACCGCGGCGACGATGCGCTTCGGCAGGGCATGCGCGCCCATGTGCACCAGCAGCAGCGGAATCGGGCAGTCGCGCAGCAGATGCCAGTCGAGCCGCGCCAGCAGCAGGCGTCGCGCCGGGGTTTCCGGGTCCGCGTCCTTGATCAGCAGGTCGGCCTCGAACTCGACGACGTGCGCCAGGGTTTCAGCCAGCGGATCGGAATCGCTGATCGCCTCGGTCGTGAATTGCGGGTTCGGCGCATCCAGAAGCTGCGCCTCCTCCTTGAACCAGAGCCGCCGTTCCTGAAGCAGCGCCTCGCGGTCCGGAGCCGAGCCCGCCTCGTCGAGTACGCACACGTGCAGGGCGGCGCCGCTTGCGTTGGCGAGCCGGATCGCGCGTTCGAGCGCCGGCGAGCGCTGCGCCTTGCCCACGGTGACCAGCATGATTCGCCTGAACTGACTCATAAGGATTCTCCATCACGACCGCCAGAAGCAGCGGTCACCCCTCAAAACTCCACCTCTACGGGAGAATCGGCATTGACGCGGGTCAATCGCCTTGCCGGCGGCACTGATGCCGGTCAATGCGGGCCGGGGACCGCGGACTAGGCTGGGGCCACGTCGAAACGCCTGCAGAGGCCGTCATGAGCAGCCGCCGGATCACCATCATCCAGGGCCACCCCGATATCGAGGAAAGCCATCTGGGCCATGCCCTCGCCAGCACCTATGCCGATGGCGCGGCGCAGGCGGGGCATCAGCTGCGCTATGTGATCGTCGCGCAGCTGGAGTGTCCGCTGTTGCAGCGCAAGGAGGACTGGGAGCACGGCCCGGCTCCGGAGGCGATCGTGGCGGCGCAGCAGGCGATCGCCTGGGCCGATCATCTGCTGATCGTGTTTCCGCTCTGGCTCGGAACCATGCCGGCCTCGTTTCAGGCCTTTCTGGAACAGTTGCTGCGCCCTGGTTTCGCGTTCGATCCGCAGGCCAACGGGCGCTGCAATCTGCTCGGCGGCCGTTCCGCGCACCTCGTGGTCACGATGGGGCGGCCCGTGCCCGTCCGCTGGCGGCTGTTCGGTGCCGACGGGGTGCGCGGACTGGTGCGCAACGTGCTCCGCTACTTCGGCGTGTCGCCGGTTCGTACGAGTTATCTCGACACCGGCGAAAAGGCCGGGCCGCGCGGCGTCCGGCGCTGCCTGGAGCGGATGCGTCGTGCCGGTGCCAAGGCCGCCTAGCAGGAGCGCAAGGCCGTTCCGGCGGTGCGCCGGCCTGATCTGGATCAATGAAATCGCCGGGCCTTGCGACGAAGCTTGCGGCGTCCCTACAGCGAGAGCCGGCCATGACTGATTCCACCGCACCCGTCGTCGATTTCGATTCGGTGAGTCGCCACGATGTCGGCCTGGTCGGCGGCAAGAACGCCTCCCTCGGCGAGATGATTCGCAACCTGACGGGCGCAGGCGTGCGGGTGCCGCCGGGATTCGCCACCACCGCTGCGGCTTATCGCCGCTTCATCGAGTCCAACGGGCTGGAGTCCCTGATCCGTGGGCAGCTCGCGGCCTGGAGCGACAGCCGCATCAGCCTGGCCGAAGCCGGCGCCGCGATCCGGGCCGCCTTCATGCAGGCGGACTGGCCGGCGAATAGCGCCGAGGCGATTCTGAAGTTTTACCGCGCGCTCGGCCAGCGCCTGGGTGATGTGGCGCCGTCGGTCGCCGTGCGTTCCAGCGCGACCGCCGAGGATCTGCCCGATGCAAGCTTCGCCGGTCAGCAGGAGACCTTTCTCAACGTGGTGGGCGAGACCGAGCTGCTGCTGGCCTGCAAGCGTTGCTACGCCTCGCTGTTCACCGATCGCGCGATCAGCTACCGCCAGGCGCGCGGTTACGATCATCTCAGCGTGGCCTTGTCGGTGGGCGTGCAGCAGATGGTGCGTTCCGACCGTGGCGGTTCCGGCGTGATGTTTTCGATCGACACCGAAACCGGATTCGACCGGGTGGTGCTGATCAATGCGGCCTGGGGGCTCGGCGAGACCGTGGTGCAGGGCCTGGTCGATCCCGACGAGTACGTGGTGTTCAAGCCGCTGCTGGCCGATCCCGAACGGGTGCCGATCGTGGAGAAGACCCTGGGCGGCAAGGCCATCAAGATGGTCTATGCGGCCGAAGGCGACAAGAGCACACGCACCGTCGCCACCTCCGTGGCCGAACGTGAGCGCAGCGTGCTCGACGACAGCGAGATCCTGCAACTGGCGCGCTGGGCCTGCGTCATCGAGCAGCATTACGGCGTGGCGATGGACATGGAATGGGCCAAGGACGGTGACAGCGGCGCGCTCTACATCGTGCAGGCGCGGCCGGAAACCGTGCAGTCGCAGCGCCGCGAGGATGCGGCACTGAAAAGCTACAGCGTGAGCGATGCCGGGCCGGTGCTGCTCTCGGGGCTGGCGATCGGCGATGCCGCGGTCAACGGCCGGGTCTGCATCGTGCTCGACCCGCGCAGTGTCGAAGACTTCCCGCAGGGTGCGATCCTTGTCGCCGAGAACACCGATCCCGACTGGGTGCCGATCATGCGCAAGGCTGCGGCCATCGTCACCGATCACGGCGGCCGTACCTCGCACGCCGCGATCGTCAGCCGCGAACTCGGCGTGCCCGCCCTGATCGGCACCGGTCAGGCGACGCGGGTCCTGCACGACGCGCAGGACATTACCGTGTCCTGCGCCGAGGGCGACACCGGTCAGGTGTACGAGGGCCACGCCGAAATCTTCGCCGAATCGATCTCGCTCGACCATGTGCCGCTGACCCGCACCAAGCTGATGCTGAACCTCGCGAATCCGGCGGCGGCATTCCGCTGGTGGCGCCTGCCGGCCGACGGCGTGGGTCTGGCGCGCATGGAGTTCGTCATCAGCAACACGATCAAGGTGCATCCGATGGCACTGGCGCATCCTGAGCGCGTCAGCGACCCCGAGGCCCGCGCGCAGATCGAACAGCTCACGCGCGGCTATGCCGACCGCACCGACTACTTCGTCGAGCGGCTCGCCAGCAGCCTGGCGCGCATCGCCGCGTTCTGCCATCCGAAGCCGGTGATCGTGCGGCTGTCCGATTTCAAGTCCAACGAATACGCGAATCTGCTCGGTGGCGCCGGTTTCGAGCCGCACGAGGAGAATCCGATGCTCGGACTGCGCGGCGCCTCGCGCTACTACTCGCCGCGCTATCGCGACGGTTTCGCGCTCGAATGCCGCGCACTGCGGCGCCTGCGCGAGGTGCTGGGCTTCGACAACGTGATCGTGATGGTACCGTTCTGCCGCACCCTCGACGAAGCCGACCACGTGCTGACGGTGATGGCCGAACACGGCCTCAAACGCGGCGAACAGGGCCTCAAGATCTACGTGATGTGCGAGATTCCGGCCAACGTGATTCTGGCGGAGGATTTTGCCGCGCGCTTCGACGGCTTTTCGATCGGCAGCAATGACCTGACCCAGCTGACCCTCGGCGTGGACCGCGACTCCGACGAACTGGCGCCGCTGTTCTCCGAGCACAATCCGGCGGTCAAGCGCCTGATCGAAGACGTGATCGGGCGCGCGCACAGTGTCGACACGCCGGTGGGCCTGTGCGGCGAGGCGCCCAGCAGCCACCCCGAGTTCGCCCGTTTCCTGGTGGACGCCGGCATCGATTCGATCTCGGTCAATCCGGCGAGCTTCCTTGCCGTGAACCGCAATGTGCATCTGGCGGAGGTCGCGATCGACAATGCCACCGGCGTGCGCGGCGGTTTTTGATCCATGTCAATGACGCGTCGCCGAGGCTCGCACAAGCTCGTCTTGTCAGAGCAGCAGAGTCACGATCATGAGCAATATCCGTAAAACGAGCGCGAGTGCGCAGCCTTCGGACGTCGTCGAGGCGCAAAAGGCACGCGAAGCCTTGCGGGCGGCATCGCATGCGGGCCCGGAACCCACGGCAGTGGCTCATCAACTGGCCTGTCGCAGCCTGGCGGAGCGGCTGCATCGATACCGCAACGGCCGCCGCGTGATCGTGCTCGGCGTGCCGCCGGCCGGTGTCGAGCTGGCCGCCGAACTCGCGCGCCAGCTCGAGGTCACCGGCGACACCCTGGTGGTGCGTGGCCTGAGTGTGCCGTCGCGGCCCGGGCGCGTGCTCGGTGCCGTCACCTCCGGCGGCGCCCTGCACATCGACGAGACCCAGGTCCAGGCACTGGACCTGGGCGCCGGCGTGCTCGAGCCGATCATCGCCAGCGAGACCGAACAACTGCGCAAGGACGAACGCCGCCACCGCGGTCCCCGGCCCCCGCTGGCGGTCGAGGGCGCCACAGTGATCCTCGTCGACGAAGGCATCAGCTCCGGTGCCACGATGCAGGCGGCGGTGTACGCGCTGCGCTCGCTGCGCCCGGCCTCGGTGGTGATCGCGGTGTGCACGGCACCGGCCGGTCTGGCGCGGCGCTACGATGAACTCGCGGACGAATTCATCTGTCTGCACGAAACGCGCAAGGCCGATACCACAGCCGCCGGCTGAGGATTCAAGCCGGTCTCAGCGGGACCCGTCTTGCCGCAGCGTATTCAGGCGGCGGTGGATCAGGCCCAGCGCGCAAGCGATGAGGGCACCGGCCAGGGCAAGTCCCGAGTCCTTCTGCGAATCCCAGACGTCGCCTTGCATGCCCAGGTAGGCCTGACCGAGATCGCCACCGAAGATCATGGCGACCGACCATTCGATCAGCTCGTAGACCAGGGACACCGTGGCCACCACGGTGATCGGCGCGAAGCGCGACACCGCCGACCGGAGCGGCAGCCGCGGGGCGAGCAGCTCGCGCAATGGGCGATACCACAGCAGGCCGAACAGGAAGTGCACCAGACGGTCGTAGTGGTTGCGCGACAGGCCCAGCAGTTCGTTCAGGGAGATGCCGAACATGGCCTGCGTCCAGCGTTCGTAAGGGACTCCCGAATAGGTGTAGTGCGCCCCCAGCTCGTGGACGATGCCGAATGCCAGCAGCATCGCGTAGGCGGCGTGGCTCAAGGGTCTGCGGCGGTGCAGGCGCAGCAGGCCCCATACCGCCGCCAGCGCCAGCAGGTTTTCCAGCGCCCAGTCCTGCCGATAGGCCGGTTGCCATGCGCAGGCGAGCCACACCGCCGCGAACGTCAGCGCGAAGGCCAGTGTGGTGCGGTCGGCGCGGGGCGGCGCGTTAGTCGCCGTTTGAGCAGGGGCGGACCCGGTATTCACCGCCTGCTCACCGCCGTGCGGTCGTGAACCCCTGGCGCCATTGTTCGAACTGGTGCCGGCTCATCGCGTAGGCGCCCTCGCGTCCGCTGATCCATATCCGCGGCGCCGGCACGGCGCAGTCGTTCGCGTGTGAATCGCCGCCTCGTTGACCGCATCCGAACAGTCGCTGCATGTCCTCATGCAGGCTGTTCCAGACGGCGTCGGAGGAACTGGAGGCGTTCATGTCCCGGGTATGCCCGTGCATGTGCGACTCAGCGGGCGCTGAGGATCACTTTCATCGCCTTTTCCTCGGCCGCGTGGCCGAACACGCGATAGGCCTCGCCGATGTCGTCGAGTGCGAAGCGGTGCGTGACCAGACTGCCCGGCTTGATCGTGCCGGCCTGTACGGTCTGCAGCAGCATCGGCGTGGTATTGGTGTTGACCAGCCCGGTGGTGATCGTGACGTTGCGGATCCACAGCTTTTCGAGCTTGAGTTCCACGCTCTTGCCGTGCACGCCGACGTTGGCGACATGACCGCCGGCACCGACGATCTCCTGGCAGACATCGAAGGTCGCCGGTACGCCGACCGCTTCGATCGCCACGTCCACGCCCTTGCCGCCGGTCAGCGCCATGATCTGTTCGATCGCATCGCCGGCGCTGGCATCGACCAGATCCGTGGCGCCCAGGCTCTTGGCCATCTCGAGCCGGCTGGCGTCCACATCGGTCACGATGATGCGGGCCGGCGCGTAGAACTGCGCGGTCAGCAGCGTGGCCATGCCGATCGGTCCGGCACCGACGATGGCGATGCTGTCGCCGGGCTTGACCTGGCCGTTGAGTACGCCGATCTCGAAGCCGGTGGGCAGGATGTCGCTGAGCATCACCAGCGCCTCTTCGTCGGCGCCTTCGGGTACCGGGTAGAGGCTGTTGTCGGCATGCGGGATGCGCACGTATTCGGCCTGGGTGCCGTCGATCAGGTGGCCGAGGATCCAGCCGCCGTCCTCGCAATGCGAGTACAGCTGCTTCTTGCAATAGCCGCAGCGCCCGCAGGAGGTGATGCAGGAGATCAGCACGCGATCGCCGGGCTTGAAGTTGGTCACGCCCTCGCCGACCTGTTCGATCACGCCCAGGCCTTCATGGCCCAGCGTGCGGCCGGGCGTCACGGCCGGCACGTCACCCTTGAGGATGTGCAGATCGGTGCCGCAGATCGTGGTGTGCACGATGCGCACGATCGCATCGCCGGGTTTGCTGATTTCGGGCCTGGCCTTGTCCTGCCAGGCTTTCTTGCCGGGGCCCTGGTAGACGAGTGCTTTCATGGTGTCCATGGTGATTCTCCTGCTGCGGCTGCCGATGTGCGAAGCCACTCGGGCTTCATGGTGCGGCCAGCATCCCGGTTCGCCGCGGCGGCCGCATTGATGCGGGTCAATGTCCGGCGGCGGATGCGTCGCGACAATGCAATGGCAAAATCCTCCGGAACGCCGATGAAGAACCCAGTGATCTCACGCAAGCTCGCGCTGCTGCAATCCGAACTCAGCGACCGTCTGGAACGCATCGAAATCGATCGCGGCCGCCGCGACGAGGGCTTGCCGGCCGACTTCGCCGACCAGGCCGTCCGGCGCGCCAACGACGAGGTGCTGGACCGGCTGGCCGAGAGCACGCGCTCGGAACTGGCGCAGATTCAGCATGCGCTTGCGCGCCTGGAGCAGGGCGAGTTCGGTGTATGCGAGGCCTGCGGCGGAACCATCGAGGAAGACCGGTTGCACGCAGTGCCGTATGCCACCGCTTGTCGCCGCTGCGTGCAGGCGGCCCCGGCCGACTGAACAAGGCATGGCCGGCCCGCTGAGGCCCGCCGGAATGAATCGGCGGGCCTGTTTGCAGTCAGCCCGTTTGCAACGCCTGCCGCACGCCGCTGCCGTAGTCCGGATGCACCTGGTCGAACAGCGCCAGCTGCCGCTCCACAATTTCGACGGGAACGCCCTGCATCGCCGCAGCGATATTGCCGAACAGGCGCTGCTTCTGCGCGGCATCGAACAGATTGAACAACGCGCGCGGCTGGCCGAAGTCGTCATTGCCCTCGCGGTGGTCGTAGCGCGCGGCGTCGCCGGAGATGCGCAGCGGCGGCTCGGCCATTTCGGGATTCGCCAGCGGGCCGCCGAAGGAGTTCGGCTCGTAGAACGCATCCGCATTCGGAAAGTTCGGCGCGAAGCGCATCGGCCCGTCCTTGTGATAGTGGTGCACCGGGCAGCGCGGCCGGTTGACCGGCAGTGCCTCGTAGTGCGTGCCGAGGCGGTAGCGGTGCGAATCCGGGTAGCTGAAGATGCGCGCCTGCAGCATCTTGTCCGGCGAAAACCCGATCCCGGGCACTGCATTGCTCGGGCTGAAGGCGAGCTGTTCGATTTCGGCGAAGTAGTTGTCCGGTATCCGGTTGAGTTCGAACACGCCGACCTCGACCAGCGGATAGTCCTTGTGCGGCCACACCTTGGTCAGGTCGAAGGGGTTGTAGGGCGTCTTGTCCGCGTCGAGTTCGGGCATCAGCTGCACGTACATCGTCCACTTCGGAAATTCGCCGCGCTGGATCGCGTCGTAGAGGTCTTCCTGCGCCGATTCGCGCGTCCTGCCGACGATCTGTTCGGCTTCGGCGTTGGTCCAGTGCTTGTGGCCCTGCTGCGTCTTGAAGTGAAACTTGACCCAGTGCCGCTCGCCGGCCGCGTTCCAGAACGAATAGGTGTGCGAGCCGTAGCCGTTGATATGGCGCGCGCCGATCGGCAGGCCACGGTCGGAGAACAGCGTGGTGAGCTGGTGCAGCGATTCGGGCGATTGCGACCAGAAATCCCACATCGCCGTCGGCGAGCGCAGATTGGTTCGCGGATGGCGCTTCTGGGTGTGGATGAAGTCCGGAAACTTGATCGCGTCGCGCACGAAGAACACCGGCGTGTTGTTGCCGACCATGTCCCAATTGCCCTGCTCGGTATAGAACTTCAGCGCGAAGCCGCGCACGTCGCGTTCGGCGTCCGCCGCGCCCTGTTCGCCGGCGACGGTGGAGAAGCGGCCGATCATCTCGGTCTGCTTGCCGACCGTCTCGAACAGCTTGGCGCGCGTGTAGCGCGTGATGTCGTGGGTGACGGTGAAGGTGCCGTAGGCGCCGCAACCCTTGGCATGCACCACGCGCTCGGGAATCCGCTCGCGGTTCTGGTGGGCGAGCTTTTCGAGCAGTTGCCAGTCCTGCAGCAGGGTCGGCCCGCGCGGCCCGGCCGTCAGGCTGTTCTGGTTGTCGGCAATCGGCGCGCCGGCCGTCGTGGTCTGATAGGGACAATCGTTCATCGCTCAACTCCGCCGTTGGTGTCGATCACCGTGGACCCGGATGCCGCGAATGGCATTGACCTCGGTCAAGTCGGGCGCATTTTCCTGATCGCGCCGGGGCGGACTCAGCCGCAGAAGCCGGCGATCCAGCGGCTCGCGGGTGTCCACGCGACGATCCAGACGCCGCTGGCGAGCAACAGCAGGGCTTGCAGCCTGGACTCCAGACCGCGTGGCATGCGTGCGCGCAGTACCCGACCGAGACGTCCCGAGGCCAGCAGCAAGGGCGAGGCGCCGATGCCGAAGGCCAGGCTCAGCGCGGCGCCGTGGACGCCGCCACCGCTGAGGGCGGCCAGTCCCAATACGCCATACAGCAGGCCGCAGGGCAGCAGCCCCCACAGCAGGCCGCGCACATAGGCGGGGAGTCGCCGGCCCGCCGCTGGTGTCGGTGCGCAACAGGTGGGCTGCGGGCCTGGTGCGCGCCAGCGCCACCCGGCCAGCAGCACCAGACCGATCGCCGCCGCCCAGCGCAGGCCGCTGAGCAGACCCAGGAGCTCCATCTGCCAGAGGAAGCCGCCGCCCAGCACACCGGCGATGGCGCCCAGCAGCATGTAGGCGCTGAGCCGGCCCAGATGCAGGCGCGCGGTGTCGAGCCTGTGGCCCGGCCGGCTTCCGAGCTGCGCCAGCGGGGCGCACATCAGCGCGCAGTGCGGGCTGCTGGCGAGCCCCAGCGCGAACAGCGCGGGCACGCTCAGAGCAGTGGCGGCGACGGACATCGTGGAACTCAGTCCTCGTCGTCGGGCATGCGCTGGCCGATCTGCTTGAGGTCTTCGAATTGCCCGCCGCGCACGGCCAGCAACAGGAAGCCGGCGGCCAGTGCGGTGAACAGCAGGCCCAGCGGAATCAGCACGAACAGGCTGCTCATGCGGCGTGCTCCGGTGTGGGTTGCGGCGTCCAATCCGCCGCGCTGGTGGCCGGCCGGCGTGCCAGGCGCAAGGCATTGAGCACCACGGTGACCGAGCTGATGCCCATGCCCAGCGCCGCGATCCAGGGCGTAACCAGACCCATCAGCGCCAGCGGAACGGCGGCGAGGTTGTAGCCCACGGCCCAGATCAGATTCTCGCGAATGCGCTGCTGCGCCTCGCGTGCGACCGCTAGGGCTTCGGGCAGCACATCGAGGCTGCTGCCGGTGATCAGCAGGTCCGCCTGCGATTGCGCCAGCGCGGCGCCGGAGGCCAGCGCGGTGGAAACGTCGGCGGCCGCCAGCGTGGGCGCGTCATTGATGCCATCGCCGACCATCCACAGCCGTTCGCCCTGGGCGCGCATCATCTGCAGTTCGGCCAGCTTCTGGTCCGGCTTGAGCTGGGCCAGATAGTCGTCGACGCCGAGACGGGCGGCGGTCTCGGCTACGGCGCGTTCGCTGTCGCCGCTGAGTATCGAGACACGCAGACCTTGTGTCATCAGCTGCTGGACCACGCCGACGGCTTCGGGCCGCAGGGCGTGCGCGAGGCCGAAGCGCGCGAGACGATGTTCGCCCGCGTACAGCGCGATCCAGGTCAGATCGTCGTCGCTGCCGGGATCCGCCAGCAGACGGTATTCGACGCCGTCGACGCGGCCGCGTACGCCGAGGCCGGGCAGGGATTCTTGCGCTTGCGCTCGCAAGGCGGTGGAAATGCCGGCGAAGGCCGTTGCCACCGGATGGCGGATACCGCGCTCCAGCGCGGCGGCGATTTCGAGCATGCGCGCTTCGTTCTCACCGTCGCAGATCCAGAGGCGCACCTGCCGCATTTCGCCGGTGGTGAGGGTGCCGGTCTTGTCGAAACAGACATGGTGGATCTGCGGCAGCCGCAGCAGCGCGTCGGCGCGCGTCAGCAGCAGTCCGCTGGCGGCGAGGCGCGAGGAGGCCGCGGCCAGCACCACCGGAGTCGCCAGCGACAGCGCGCAGGGGCAGGTCACCACCAGCACCGCGAGGGCCACCTGAAACGCCGTTTCGGGACTCTGCGGATACCAGTACAGGACGCCCCCGGCCGCGGCCAGCAGCACCGCGATCACGATCCGGCCGGCGACGCGGTCGGCCAGGATCTGGACGCGGGGCTGCTGCGTCTGCGCGTGATGGATCATGCGGTTGATGTGCGACAGCGTGGTCGATTGCTGTGCCGCGCTGACGCGCAGCCGCAGCGGTGCGCCGCCGAGATTGACGGCGCCGGCGTAGACCGCGTCGCCGGCGTGCCGCACGGCGGGGTCGGCTTCGCCAGTGAGCAGCGATTCGTCGAGTTCGGCGGTGGCATCGAGCAATCGCCCGTCGGCGGCCAGCGCGGCGCCCGGCGGCACCACGATGACGTCGCCGATCGCGAGCGCGGCGCTGGAGACTTCCGTCAGACCGTCCGTGCTTTCGCGCAGGGCGGTGAGTGGCTGCGCCGAGGCCAGCGTACGCAGTCGCTTGGTGGCTTCGGCGCGGCCCTGTCCCTCGAACCAGCGCGCCACCAGCAGCAGGAACACGAACATCGTCACCGAATCGAAATAGACGTGGCCGCTGCCGCGCAGCACGTTGACGCCGCTCGCGGCATAGGCCATCAGCAGCGCCAGGCTGACCGGCACGTCCATGTTGACGCGGCGTTCGCGCAGGGCGCGCGCGGCGCTGTCCAGCAGCGGCCAGGCGCAGTACAGCAGCACCGGTGTCGCCATGATCCATTGCGCGTAGCGCATCAGCAGCTCGATCGCCGGTTCCAGCGGCGCATCGATGAAGTATTGCGTGGCGGCCAGCATCATCACCTGCATGCCGAGCAGACCGGCGCTGCCGAGACGCAGCAGCATCGCGCCGCGTTCACGCTGCTGACCGCGCAGCGAGGGTTCGGGATTGAGCGGACCCGGCGTGAATCCGGCCTGCTCGACGGCGGCAAACAGCTGCGAGGCGCGCGCCGCGCGTTCGTCCCAGACCAGTTCGGCGGTGCCGGTGGACAGGTTCACGCGGGCACTGCGCGTCAGCGGCGCCACCGCGTCCTGGATATGGCGCACGCAGTTCTGGCAGTGCATGCCTTCGATGCGCAGGATCATCTCGCGCCGGCCGTCGGCGCGACGGTGGCTCACGGCCTCCAGCGTGTCCGCTGCGTCGTAGAGCGACCAGTCGCGGGGCGCGCTCATTTTTCGGGCGGGTCCTCGATGACATGGCCGAAGCGGTCCACCCGCTGCGGGGTGTCGTGGGACGGCGAGTGGATCGCCAGCGCCAGCGTGACGAAGCCCGCGATCACCGCGGATATCGGCAGCAGGATCACCAGCACCAGTTCCAGCGACCAGACGCGCGGCGCAGGTTCGGTACCAGGCGGGACAGGATCATGCGCGCTCATGGCGAAGCTCCGAAGAATCGCGCCTCGCGGCGCCGGTGGATGTCGGGCTGCCCGCTGGCGGCGACCTCGAACTCGATCGTCTGTGCCGGCGGCAAGCCCTCCGGGGACATGCGCGCGCTGAGGATCACCGAGCGTGTCTCTTCGGGCTGGACCTCGACCTCGTTGACGCTCAGCTCCACGGCCGAGCCATCCTCGCGCAGCGCACGAATGTTCAGCGTGTGCGCCGCCTCGCTCTTGTTGCCGATCTTCAGGGTGTAGACGTTGACGATGCTGCCGTCGGCCATTTCGCGATAGAGCTGGCGGCGGTCGCGCAGCACGTCCAGCTCCAGCGGCGAACGCAACAGCACGGTGGCGGCGAGGCCGCAAAGAAGGATCAGCCAGATCACGCCGTAGCCGATGCTGCGGGGCCGCAGCATGCGGAAGCGGCCCTCCTGCTCGTGGCGTTCGCTGGTGTAGCGCACCAGGCCGCGTGGTTTGCCGACGTGATCCATCACGCCGTTGCAGGCGTCCACGCAGGCGGCGCAGGCGATGCACTCGTATTGCAGGCCTTCGCGGATGTCGATGCCCACCGGGCAGACCTGCACGCACAGGGTGCAGTCCACGCAGTCACCCGGCGGCAGCTCGGCCAGTTTGGCCAAGCCCTTGCGCGGCTCACCGCGCGCGGCGTCGTAGCCGATGATCAGCGTGTCCTTGTCGAACATCGCCGACTGGAAGCGCGCATAGGGGCACATGTACTTGCACACCTGCTCGCGCATGAAGCCGGCGTTGCCCCAGGTGGCGAAGCCGTAGAACAGCGACCAGAACAGCGGCCAGCCGGAGAGCTGCAGGCTGGCCGCCGCCGGGAACAGTTCGCGTGCCGGCACGAAGAAGGCGACGAAGCTCAGGCCGGTCCACAAGGCGAACAGCAGCCAGGCGAGGTGCTTGGCGCCCTTGATGCCGAGCTTGCGTGGCCCCCAGGGCGCGGCGTCGAGCTTCTGGCGCTGATGGCGGTCGCCTTCGATGCGCTGCTCGATCCACAGGAAGGCCTCGGTCCACACCGTCTGCGGGCAGGCGAAGCCGCACCACAGCCGGCCGGCCAGGGTGGTGAAGAAGAACAGCGTCATCGCCGCCGTGGCCAGCATCAGCGTGAGCAGGATCAGATCCTGCGGGAACAGCGTCAGGCCGAGGATGTGGAAGCGACGCGCCGGCAGGTCGATCAGCACCAGTGGCTGTCCGTTCCAGCTCAGCCAGGGCAGCAGATAGAACAGGCCGAGCAGCACCAACGCCGCGATGCGGCGCAACTGCGCGTAACGGCCCTTGACCTTGCGCGGATAGATCTTCTCCGCCGAGGCGTAGAGCGACTGCGTGGCCGCCGGCGTTTCGTTCATGGCGTGTGCGGTCCGCGCGCCGGTGTGGCGAGCAGCAACACCAGGAACGCCATCGGTGCGGTCGCCAGCGCCCAGCTCAGCAGGAACCAAAGGGTCAGGGTTTCCATCGTGTAGTGCCCGTTGACGTCCATCGTCGGCGGCAGAAACAGCAGCAGCATCGTCGACAGCAGCGCCGTCCAGAAGCTGCACCACAGCAACACCGCGGTCATGCGCCGCGGGCGGCTCCAGGCCGCGCGTGCGTCGCGGGGTTCGACCGAGGTCATGGCGCGCGCGCCACCGCGGCGCCGGTTTCACCGTCGGACGAAAGACCCAGCACATAGGCCGCCAGCAGACGCCGTTCGGTGTCCGTCAGCAATTCGCCGAAGGCCGGCATTTCGCTCTTCTGGCCGAACAGGATGGTCTGGCGGATCTGCTCGGGCGAGCCGCCGTGAAGCCAGATGTCATCGTTCAGTCGCGGTGCGCCCAGGGCGAGGTTGCCGCTGCCGTCCGCCGAGTGGCAGGCGGCACAGGTGATCGCGAACTTCTTCTGGCCGATCAGCTCGTCGGGGCGGCGCGGCGCCTCGCCCCTATGCAGCTTGCTTACATAGGCCACCAGTCCGCTCACCTCCTCGGGCGTCAGCGCCGTAAGGAAGGCGGGCATCTGTCCGCGGCGGCCCTGGCTGATCGTGGTGAACACCTGTTCGGCCGAACCACCGTACAGCCAGTCCTGGTCGCTGAGGTTGGGGAAACCGATCGCACCGTGCGCGTCGTCGCCGTGGCAGCCGGCGCAATTGCGGCTGAACAGCTTGGCGCCCATGCTGCGGGCTCCGGCCTGATCCTTCAGCTGTTCGATGCCGAGACCGTCGTACTGGGCGTAGACCGCGTGACGCCGTGCCTCGACTTCGGCGAGGCGCTCGTCGTGTTGCTGATGCGAAGTCCAGCCCAGGCGTCCGGCGAAGTTGCCGAGGCCCGGATAGAACAGCAGATAGCCCAGCCCGAAGATGATCGTCAGCACGAATAGGTTGAGCCACCAGCGTGGCAGCGGATTGTTGTACTCGCGCAGATCGTCATCCCAGACATGCCCGGTCTCGGCGCCTTCGGCGACTTCGTCGGGACGGCGGCGCGAGGTCCAGATCAGCAGCCACAAGCAGGCGACGATGTTGGCGATGACCACGACGGCAACGACGAGGCTCCAGGTGGACGTCATGACTCCGACTCCGAGTCGTCGAGCGGCAACTGCGCCGCCTCTTCGAAAGTGCTTTTGCGGGAGGGGGAATAGGCGTAGACGCAAATGCCGAGAAAAGTAGCAAAGGCGAAGACCGTGACCAGGCCTTGCAGCAGTCCGTCCATCATGGTGCAGCCTCCGTTGCAGCCTCGGTGCTTGGGGCCGGGTCCCTCGGCGAGGCTTTCAGACTTTGTAGAAAGGCGATCAGCGCGGTGAGCTTGGTCTCGCCCTTGACGGCCTCCGGCGCCGCCGCGATGTCGTCTTCGGTGTAGGGCACGCCGCTGCGCTTGAGCGCGCGCATCATCGCTTGCACCTGCTCGCCGTCGAACCACTGTTCGGCCAGCCAGGGGTAGCCCGGCATGTTGGATTCGGGCACGAGGTCACGCGGGTTCATCAGGTGCATGCGGTGCCACTGGTCGGAATAGCGGCCGCCGACGCGCGACAGGTCCGGTCCGGTGCGCTTGGAGCCCCACTGGAACGGATGGTCGTAGACCGATTCGCCGGCGATCGAGTAGGGCCCGTAGCGCAGGGTTTCCTCGTGCAGCGAACGTACCTGCTGCGAGTGGCAGCCGTAGCAGCCTTCGCGGACGTAGACCTCGCGACCGGCCACCTGCAGCGGCGTCAGTGGCTTCACGCCGGGCGCCGGTTCGTCGAGGTGGCTGCCCAACATCAGCGGCACGATCTCGATGAAACCGCCGACGGCGATCACCCCGGCGATCAGCACCGCCATCAGACCGATATTGCGTTCGACCTTGTCGTGACCGGCGCTCATTTCGCGACTCCAAGCAGGGCATGTTCACTTGGGGTCGCCAGTCGTTCCGGCTGCACCGTGCGCCAGACGTTCCAGGCCATGATGAACATGCCGGACAGATACAGGACGCCGCCGAGCAGGCGCACCGCGTAGTAGGGATAGGTGGCGCGCAGCGATTCGACGAAGCTGTAGCTGAGCGTTCCGTCGGCGTCCACGGCGCGCCACATCAGGCCCTGCATCACGCCGGCGATCCACATCGCCACGATGTAGAGCACGATGCCGATGGTCGCCAGCCAGAAGTGCAGATTGATCGCCGGCACCGAGTGCATCGCCGGTTTTCCGTAGAGGCGCGGTATCAGGGCGTACAGCGAGCCGATCGATATCAGGCCGACCCAGCCCAGCGCGCCCGAATGCACGTGGCCGATGGTCCAGTCCGTGTAGTGCGACAGTCCGTTGACGGTCTTGATCGCCATCATCGGCCCCTCGAAGGTGCTCATGCCGTAGAACGACAGCGAGACGATCAGGAACTTGATGATGGGATCGGTGCGCAGCTTGTGCCAGGCGCCGGACAGCGTCATCACGCCGTTGATCATGCCGCCCCAGCTCGGCGCCAGCAGGATCAGCGAGAACACCATGCCCACGCTCTGCACCCAGTCGGGCAGCGAGGTGTACAGCAGATGGTGCGGGCCGGCCCACATGTAGGTGGAGATCAGTGCCCAGAAATGCACGATCGACAGGCGATAGCTGTAGATCGGCTTGCCGACCTGCTTGGGCACGAAGTAGTACATCATTCCGAGGAAGCCGGCCGTCAGAAAGAAGCCCACCGCGTTGTGGCCGTACCACCACTGCACCATGGCATCCACGGTGCCACCGTAGATCGGATACGACTGCGTGGCCGAGAACGGGATCACGATGTTGTTGACGATGTGCAGGATCGCGACGGCCAGGATGAAGGCGCCGAAGAACCAGTTGGCCACGTAGATGTGGTCCACCTTGCGCTTCACGATCGTACCGAAGAACACCACCGCGTAACTGACCCAGACCACTGCGATGAGGAGGTCGATCGGCCATTCCAGTTCCGCGTATTCCCGGCTCTGGGTGATGCCCATCGGCAGGGTGATGGCGGCGGCCACGATCACCAGCTGCCAGCCCCAGAACGTGAACATCGCCAGGCGCGGCAGGAACAATCGGGTCTGGCAGGTGCGCTGCACCACGTAGTACGAGGTGGCGAACAGCGCCGAACCGCCGAAGGCGAAGATCACGGCATTGGTATGCAGCGGGCGCAGTCGTGAATACGTGAGATAGGGCACATCGAAGTTCAGCGCCGGCCACAGCAACTGCGCGGCGATGAGCACGCCGACCGACATGCCGACGATGCCCCAGAGCACCGTGGTCAAGGCGAAGCGGCGGACGACCTCGTCGTCGTAGTGGACGACGCTCGCGGTAGTGGAGTGGGACACGAAGAGGCTCTCGGGTACGGGTTCGGCGTGGAGTGTCGGTTCAGGGCGGCGGGCGGACATTGACGGCGGTCAATACCCGTCCCGAGCCGACGGCGATTCCGGAACGCAGGGCGGCTGCCTGCGCCGGTGCTCAGGCGGGTGTGCTGAGTTCCTCGTAGGCGGCGAGCGCATCGGCGGCGTACATCAGCGAGGGACCACCGCCCATGTAGACCGCCATGCCCAGGGTTTCCTCGAACTCCGCGCGCGTGGTGCCGTGCTTGATCAGTGCCTGGGTGTGGAAGCCGATGCAGGCGTCGCAGCGCGCGGCCACGCCCAGGGCCAGCGCGATCAGCTCCTTGGTCTTGGCGTCCAGCGCGCCGTCCTTTCCGGCGGCCTGCGCCAGGGCACCGAAGCCTTTCATGACCTCCGGTATGTCCCCGCGAAGTTTCGCCAGCGACTTGGAAACGTCATGCGTGATGCTGCGATAGCTCTTGCTCATGGGCCGGGGTGTCCTGAAGCGCTCTGACGGTGGGGTTCGCAACAGGTTCCGGTACCTCAGCTGCGGCCGCATTGACCGGCATCAATCGCAAGCCCGTGATGCGGTTGCGCTTGACCCGGATCAATGCGCTGGGCGCGAGGTCGGCCCAGGCTTGCGGCCGCAATCAGGAACGCCGATGACCACCGCCGAACTCACCCCGTCCGCCGCGCTGCCCGCCGACTTGCTCGCGCGGGAAATGCGCGGCCCGCGCTACACCTCGTATCCCACAGCCCTGGCCTTCGATACGCACTTCGGCGTTGCCGACTGGTGTCGGGCGGCCCGCGATTCGGCACGCGGCGGCCGGAGCCTGTCGCTGTATGTGCACATTCCGTTCTGTGCCAGCAACTGCTTCTATTGCGGCTGCAAGCGTGTGATCTCACGTTCGCGCACGCGCATCCGCGGCTATCTGGAGTCCCTGCTGCACGAGATCGAAATGCAGTCGCGGCTGATGCAGCCTTCGCCCGAAGTGCTGCAGCTGCACCTCGGCGGCGGCACGCCGAACAGCCTGTCGACCGGCGAACTCGCGGTCCTGCTGGAGGCCTTGCGCAGTCATTTCCGCTTCGCCCCGGAGGCGCGGCTGGAGTGCTCGATGGAAGTCGATCCGCGCCTCGCCACCTCGGCGGACATCGACGCCTGGCGTGAGCTCGGCTTCAATCGTCTGTCGTTCGGCGTGCAGGATGTCGATGCGGTGGTGCAGACCGCGATCAATCGTCGGCAGAGCAGCCTGCATCTGGCCGAACTCACCGCCGCCGCGCGACAGGCGGGCTTTTCCAGCCTCAACTACGATCTGGTCTACGGCCTGCCGATGCAGTCGCCGGCGCGCTTCGAGGCCACGCTGGACTTCGTGCTGGCACAGCGGCCCGATCGAGTCGCTGCCTATCACTATGCGCATCTGCCGAGCCGATTTCCGGCGCAGCGGGCTATCGACGAGCAATGCCTGCCGAACCAGACGCAGCGCCAGTGGCTGCGGGAACGCATCCACCGGCGTCTGTGTCAGGCCGGTTATGTCGCCATCGGCCTGGACCACTATGCCCTGCCGGGCGACGAGCTGGCGCGCGCCTTTGCCGCTGGGCGTCTGCATCGCAATTTCCAGGGCTATTCCACGCTGCCGGACTGCGAGTTGCTGGGCCTGGGCGCCAGCGCCATTTCCAGGCTCGGCGGCTGCTATGCCCAGAACGAGGCGACCGAGCAAGGCTATCGTCTGGCAGTCGATACCGGACATTATCCGGTCGCGCGCGGCTATCGTCTCACCGACGAGGACCGGCTTCGCGCCGCCGTCATCGAGTCGATCATGTGCCGCGGTGAGGCCGATTTCTCGGAACTGCCGTCTGGCCGCTTTGCGCCGGAACTGGAACGCCTGCGGGCACTCGATCCCGCGCACACCTGGCTCGAATGCGGGCCATGGGGCCTGCGTGTCTCGGAAGCGGGACGCAGCCTGCTGCGTGTGGTGGCGATGGTCTTCGACGCCCATCTCGGGCGCGCCGAAGTGCCGGCGACGCGCTATTCCAAGCTGGCCTGAAGCGGCCGACACCGTTCACAGGCTCTGAAGGCTCGCGGCGGCTTCGACTGCCGGGAGGGCTGTGGCATCCTTGCACGGATGAGCCCTCCCGTTGCCCAAAACACCGCCGCGCTGGCCGAAGCTCTGGAACGCCACCGGGCGATTCTGGATACGGCGGTGGACGGCATCATCACCATCGATGATCGCGGCATCATCGAGAGTTTCAACCATGCCGCCGAGCGGATGTTCGGCTATGCCGCCGACGAGGTGATCGGGCACAACATCCGGCTGCTGATGCCGCAGCCCTATCGTCGCGATCATGACCAGTACATTGAGAACTATCTGTCGACCGGGCAGGCCAGGATCATCGGCATCGGCCGCGAGGTCGAAGGCTTGCGCAAGGACGGCACGGTGTTTCCGATGGACCTCGCGGTGGGGGCGGTGCATCTGCCGGAGCGCCTGCTGTTCACCGGCATCACTCGCGATATTTCCGACCGTAAGGCGGTGGAGGCGGAAGGGCGCCGCCGGCTCAATGACCTGGCGCACACCTCCCGGCTGACCGCGCTCGGCGAGATGGCGACCGGCCTTGCGCACGAGGTCAATCAGCCGCTGACGGCCATCATCAGCCATGCCTCGGCCTGTCTGCGCATGCTCGGCAGCGGCCACGCGGATGAGGCGCTGATGCGCGAATCCCTGCAACAGATCGCGCGCCAGGGCGAACGCGCCGGTGAGGTGATCAAGCGCCTGCGCGGCTTCGTCAGAAAGGGGGAAATGGCCTTCCGCGAGGACGATCTCAACACCGTCGTGCGCGACGTGTTGTGGCTGGTGGGACACGAGATCAAGGCGGCGCAGATCGAAGTGGACCTGCAACTGGAGGACAATCTGCCGGCGGCGCAGATGGACCGTGTGCAGATCGAGCAGGTGGTCTTCAATCTGGTGCGCAATGCCATCGAAGCGATGGCGCAGACGCCCGCCGCTCAGCGCCGGCTCACGCTGTACACCTCGAGTGCGCAATGGCGCGAGGCGCCGGCGATCCGTTTTTGCGTGCAGGACAGCGGTCCCGGCTTCGGCGGACTGGACCCGGCGCGTCTGTTCGATGCCTATTTCACGACCAAGCCGGACGGACTGGGACAGGGCCTTTCGATCTGTCGTTCGATCATCGAAACGCATGATGGCCACATCGCGGCCGAAGTCAGCGACAGCGGCAGTGCACGGCTGCAATTCGTGCTGCCGCAGGTGCAGCTGACGTGACGCAGCAGACCCCGGTGGTGTTCGTCGTCGATGACGACGAGGCCGTGCGCAGTGGTCTGCGCATGCTGCTGGCCTCGGCTGGGCTGGACTCGCGCTGCTACGGCAACGCGCTGGAGTTTCTGGAGGCGGCCACGCCCGAGCAGGGCGGCTGCCTGTTGCTGGACGTGCGCATGCCGGGCCTGTCCGGGCTCGATCTGCACGAACGTCTGATCGCCAAGGGCGTCACCCTGCCGGTGATCATACTCACCGGCCACGGCGACGTACCGATGGCGGTGCGCGCGATGAAGCGCGGCGCCTTCGACTTCATCCAGAAACCGTTCAACGACCAGTTTCTGCTGGACCGGATCAACGCCGCCTTGCAGCGCGACAGTGAGTGCCGTGGCCAGCAACGGGAGGCCGCCGCCCTGCGCGACAGGCTGGCCCGGCTGACCACGCGCGAACACGAGGTCATGCGCCATCTGGTACGCGGTGAGGCCAACAAGGTGATCGCCGCCGAACTCGGCATCAGCGAACGCACGATCGAACTGCATCGCGCACGCTGCATGGAGAAGCTCGACTGCCGTTCGGTGGCCCAGCTGGTTCATCTCGTGCTGCGCGCCGAATCGGGTACTGACGCAGGTCAATGAGCCGCTGCGGCTTCTGACGTCCAATGCCTGCTCATTCTCGCAGGGTCGTCGACCTTTCATCCTTAACCGTGATTGCGAACCCCGCCCTGATTGCCGCCACTTCGCCCAGACCGGACCCGAATGCCGTCGTCTATATCGTGGAAGACGATTCGGCGGTCCGGTCCGCGCTGGATCTGCTGGCGCGCTGCTGCGGTTGGCGCGCCTGCAGCTTCGCCAGCGGCCGCGAGTTCCTCGACAGCGAGATCCACGAAGCCGGCAGCTGTCTGGTGCTCGACCTCAACATGCCGCAAATGGACGGCGAGACCGTACTGCGTCGTCTGCGTGAGCGTGGCTCGGGGCTGCCGGTGCTGGTCATCACCGGCGATCGCAGCGGCGCGCAATTGGAGCGCGTGCGTCGGCTGGGCGTATACGAGGTGCTGCAAAAGCCGTTTGGAGACGATGCGTTTCAGAGTGCGGTGCAGGGCTGTGTGAGCGGTCAGGCTGCGCCGAGCGACGCCGCCGATACGTAGTTTCCCGTACGTGGTTTCCGCAAGGGGGCTACGCGTAACACCGAATGGTGGCGGATGCGGCAGGACAACACACTGGGGCACCTCGAATTCAGCCTGTCTCACGGAGACCGCCATGTCCGCCACCGCGCCCTGCACCGATTGTCCGCGTCAAAGCCGCTGTCTCGGCGGTCTGCTGGTTGAAGGCATGACGCCCGCACAGACGCAGTCCACCGGGGTGAGTCGTACCGTACTCGACAAGGGTGAGCACCTGTACCGCATCGGCGATCGGGCCGAACACCTGTATCTGGTGCGCGGCGGTGCGCTCAAGACCTATGTAGTGTCCGCCGACGGCGACGAGGAAATCCGCGGCTTCCAGTTGGCCGAGGACATCGTCGGGCTGGATGCGATCTGCAATCCGGAATTTCGCGCCAATGCGCGCGCCTTGTCGCGAACCTGGGTGTGCCGGCTGCCGATCGCCGCGGTGCGCGCACGCATGCTCGAAACCGTGCGGTTCCGGGACCGGATACTCAGCGCCCTGGGCCATGAATTCGACCGCCTGCACGGCATGCTGCATCGCGAACGCTGCAGCGCCGACCAGCGCGTCGCCGCGTTCCTGCTGAGCCAGCTCGACGCCACGGTCACGCCGGGCAGCGAGATCGAACTGCCGATGTCGCGCGTCGATCTCGGACGCTATCTGGACCTGGCGACGGAAACCGTGTCGCGCGTCTTCACCCGGTTGCAGTCACGCAAGGTTCTGCGCAAGCAGGGCACGCGCTGCGAGGTGGTCGACCGCGATGCCCTGTGCGCCCTGGCCTGAGGTGGCGCCGGCTGGATTCCGGATCAGGTCTGCGACTTGTCCGGAATGACGGGAGCGGACCGGTCAGTCGAAGCGATAGCCGGATACGCGTGTCTCGAGCACGCGATCGCTGAATACGCGTCGGCCCCTGCCTTGGCCGCCGGCGCCAGCCGCCACCATCAACGGAATCAGGTGTTCCTCGGCCGCTGGCGGATGGCATTGCCGCGCCTGCGGCGCGTGCTCCCAGGCGGCCAGCCGGGCTTCGCGCTCGGCCGGCGGTGCCTCCACCGTGGCCGTCAGCCACTCGTCGAAGGCGTCCGCCACCGGCGTGAAGCGTGGGTCGCCATAGGCGCGCATGTTGTGGAAGCTCATGCCGCTACCCACGATCAGTACGTCCTGGTCACGTAGTGCTTCCAGCGCATGGCCAGCGTCGATGTGCACCTTGGGATTCAGGTCGCCGCGCAAGGACAGCTGCAACACCGGAATCTGCGCGTCGGGAAACATCAGCAGCAGGGGGATGAACACGCCGTGGTCCAGGCCGCGATCATCGATGCTGTCGGTCTCGAAACCGGCCTCGCTCAGGGTCTGGCGCACGGTTTCGGCCAGGGCCGGTAGTCCTGGTGCGTCGTAGCGCAACTGGTACGTATGCGGCGGAAAGCCGTAGTAGTCGAACAGCAAGCCGGGGTGTGTCGCGGCGTTCACCGTGAATCGATCTGGCGTCCAGTGCCCGGAGACGATCAGGATCGCGCTGGGCGGGCGGGGTAGGCTGTCCGCGATCCCGCGCAGGAAGGCCTCCATCGTTTTCCAAGTGTCGGCGGGATCCCAATCCATGAAGAAGCAGGGGCCGCCGCCATGCGGGATGAAGAAGCTCGGCATGCGCTCGTTGGCGTTATCTTCGTGGGTGCTCATCGCGCCATTATGACCCGCCAAGCGCATCGTCCACATGGACGTTGGTCTGCGGTCTTGGGCGGCCTCAGTCCGTCTGCACGTGTACCGAGAATCCGTCCCGGCCGGGCGCGAGGTCGCTGCGTAGCGTCATCGCCGGAATCTCGTAGTCGCCGCCGTTCTGTTGGCGGAAGGCGATGGGGAGCGTGGTCTCTAGCGTATCCAGCCGCTGAGTCAGAGCCGCCGTATGCCGAGTGAAGGCCGCAGCGTCCACGGAGCCGGCGTGGTGCACGATGTATGGTGGCAGCACCTCGAATCCCGGGTAGTACAGGATGCCGTGCTGAATCGGAAACAGCAGATCGTCGATCGGACCATTGATGCCGCGCGGGCCGTAGTGGGATTCCCAGCCGCCGGTACTCACCACCAGCATCGCACGCTTGCCGGCCATCACGCCCTCGCCATAGCGGTCGCCCCAGCGCCGGTCGGAGTGCTCGCCAACGCCGTAGGCAAAGCCGTTCGCATACACGCGATCCACCCAGCCCTTGAGGATCGCGGGCATCGAGAACCACCACAGCGGGAACTGAAGAATCAGCAGGTTCGCCCACAGCAACTTGCGCTGTTCTTCCGCGACATCGGCGGGCTGTGTGCCTTCGCTATACGCGCGGCCTGAATCCATGGCCGGCTCGAAACGAGTGCCGGCTGGTCGTTCGACAAAATCCGAGGCATCCAGCGGCGATTTCCAGCGCATGCGGTACAGGTCGGAAACGTTCACCGCATGGCCGGCACGCTGGAGTTGTTCGACCATGTGGGTCTTGAGTGACCCGTTCAGGGATGCGGGTTCCGGATGGGCATAGACAATCAGTACGTTCATGGCAGCACTCTCGAGTTCCGACGCGGTGCGAGCCAGGCTAGGGCTGTAGTAGATATAGTTGAAATGAATTTCAGAAATATCAGCTATTGTCATGAACAATTTTCGCAGGCTCGACCTGAACCTGTTGATCACGTTGGACGTACTGCTGGCCGAGCGCAACGTCACGCGGGCTGCGGAACGCCTGCACCTGTCGCAACCTTCGGTCAGCGTGCAGCTCGCCAAATTGCGGGATTACTTCGGTGATCCGCTGCTGTTGCCGGGGCCGCGAGGCATGCGCCCCACCACACGTGCACTGGCGCTTGCGGAGCCCTTGCGTCTGGCGCTGACGGAACTCGACAGCGCGGTCCTGCAATCGTCGGCGTTTGATCCCGCGCGCGCCGACCGCAGCTGGCGCGTCGCGGCCGCGGACTACGGTGAAGGCGTGATCCTGATTCCGGCATTGCCGCAATTGCGTACCGCGGCGCCGGGCAGCCGTCTGGCGATACTGCCCTTGCAGCCGTCGAAGATCGCGACCTCCATGGGAAACGGTGAACTTGATCTGTGTCTGCACACGAGCCATGACGCGCCGTCCGGGCTGCGCAGTCGCACTCTGTTCAAGGAACACTACGTGCTGGTTGGCCGAGCCGGCCACCCGAAGCTCCGGCGCCGCCCCAGCCTGAAGCAGTTTCGCGCCTTGGAGCATGTGGTCGTGTCGCCCGATGGGGGCGGTTTCGTCGGTGTCACCGATCAGTTGCTGACGCAGGCCGGTCTGTCCCGCCGGGTGGTGCTGTCCGTTCCGCGCTTTCGGTCGGCGGTTTCCGCCGTCGCCGGTTCCGATCTGGTGGCGATGCTGCCCGCCCGCCTGGTGGCTGGGCACGAGGAGTTGCGTGTGGTCGGTGCGCCGGTGGAGCTGCCGGGTTTCGAAATCGCCATGCTCTGGCACGAGCGCGCGCATCGTGATCCTGCGCATCAGTGGTTGCGAGAGCACATCGCCGATTCGGCGAATGCCCTGGGTGGCCGGTAGCGGCCGCCGGCAGGCTCCACACGGGCGGCGACGAATTGAGCGCGGTCATGGCAGGCTACGCCACGATGCCTTTCAATAGAGCCCGGCGCGGACGCCTCTGCGCCGTATATGCGCGACTTGGTTCGCATCATTGCCGCTATCATGCGGCTCCACCACGTTCTGAACCTACGGGCCTACAGGAGACGGGTATGCACAAGCAGTTTGATCGTCGTCATTTCATCAAGACCGCCGGCACTTCGATGGCCGCCATCGCGGTCGGCGGAGCCTGGACCACGCGGGCTCTGGCCCAGGAGAAGCTCGCGCTGAGCGACCCCACCGCGCAGGCCCTGCATTACACCGAGGATGCCAGCACGCTCGACAAGGCCGCGGCGCCGACCTATCAGGAAGGCAGCCACTGCGGTAACTGCATGCTCTATCAGACCGACGCCGAAGCCGACGGCTTCGCGCCGTGTGGCGCCTTCGGCGGCAAGCTCGTCGCCAAGGCCGGTTGGTGCGCTGCCTGGGTTGCCAAGCCGGCTTGAGCCTGGCTCGGAATCGCGGCGCCGTACAAGACGGCGCCGCATTCGCGGAAGTGCGCTGTTCGAACCGCGTCCAAGCAAGCTCATGCCGCTCCCCACCGCCCCGTCATTCCGCGGCCCGCGCAGCGGGAACCCGGAATCCACGCGAGCGCACCGGATGTCGCCGAGTCCCGACAAAGGTCGGCGACACCCATCACGCTGCGGCGGTGACGCACGAGTCGCATTGGTGGGGAACAGATGAGACGTTGCATGGATTCCGGATCAAGTCTGTGACTTGTCCGGAATGACGAATGTACGGTGGTGGCGAACGGGCTGACTCATGCCAACGCCCATCGCCCCGTCATTCCGGGGCCCGCGCAGCGGGAACCCGGAATCCACGCACCGGTACCTCATATCGCAGCGTTCGGCCGCGAATCGGCGACGCCCATCACGCTGGAGCGGTGACGCACGAGTCACATTGTTGGTGCGCCGATGGGACGTTGCATGGATTCCGGATCAAGTCTGCGACTTGTCCGGAATGACGGATGTACGGTGGCGGCGAACAGGCAGGCTCATGCGGACTTCCCATCGCCCCGTCATTCCGGGGCCCGCGCAGCGGGAACCCGGAATCCACGCAAGGGCTCCGGGTGGCGACAGCGAATGGAACAAAAGCACTATTTATAAGAGTATTGGACGAAGTCCCGGTCCTTGCGTGACACGCTGATCAGACTCCGGCCACGCGCAGATTGACACGACATGGCCGTGTTCGTGGCCATTCAAACAATCATAACGAGGAGACCCCCATGCCCTATGCCGCCGTCAACGGTCAGACCGTTTACTACGAGGACAGCGGAGCCAGCGGCCCGGTCGTGGTGTTCTCGCACGGTCTGCTAATGGATCAGGCCATGTTCGAGCCGCAGGTGGCCGCGCTGCGCGCGCGTTACCGCTGCATCGTCTGGGATGAGCGCGGGCATGGCCGAACGGCGGGCGAATCGATTGCGCCGTTCAGCTACTACGACTCGGCAGACGATCTTGTGGCGCTGCTCGATCACTTGGGCATCGAATCCGCAGTGCTCGCCGGCATGAGTCAGGGCGGCTATCTGTCGCTGCGGGCGGCCTTGCACCATCCCGACAGGGTCCGTGGACTGATCCTGATCGACACGCAGGCTCGAACCGAAGACGCCGAGAAGACCGCCGGCTACCGGCAGCTGATCGAAGCCTGGGCGCAGCAGGGCTTGTCACAGCCGGTGGCCGACACCATCGCCCAGATCATCCTCGGACCGGGCTGGGCCGGCGCCGCGCAGTGGCAGAACAAGTGGCGTCAATGGCGGGGGCACAATGTGATGGCGAGCTTCCAGGCGCTGGTGTCGCGGGACGACATCAGCAGCCGGCTCGGCGAGATCGGGGTGCCGGCGCTGGTCGTGCACGGCGACGCCGACGTGGCGATCTCGCTCGATCGCGCGCAGGACATGGCGGAGCGCTTGCCGCATTCGCAACTCGTGGTGGTTCGGGGTGCGGGGCATGCGGCGAATCTCACGCATCCGGAGCCGGTCAATGCGGCGATTGACCGCTTTCTGGACGCGCTGGACAGCGGGCGCTAGGTTCTGGCCAGTCCACGCGTGAGCCAATAAGGGACGACCAGAAAGCTCACCAGCGCGCATGCGAGCACGGCTTCGAGCAGGATCAGCGTGTTGATGCGCGGATCGATGCTGCACATCGGCGCATAGCGATAGTGCCCCAGACTGAGCAGGTTGCCGGCGGCGTATGCCAGCAGAGCCAGCGTGCCGCTGTGGTGGCAGCCGGAGCGGATCAGGCCGTATCCGATCCAGGCCAGCGGCGTCATCATGAACCAGAACGCATCGACCATGGAGCGGTTGATCCAGGGCGGTTCGGGATACTGCTCGAAGTACAGCAGGTTGTCCGCGTAATGAAGGATGCTTGCCGCAACTGTGGCGAGCAGCAGCCACTTCAGCTGGTGTTGCCAGCGCGGCGATGCGCTCATGGCGTCGGGACCGCCTGCGGCAGGTTCGTGAACCATGTCAATGCGTTCTCCCAGAGCGGTTCCGCTGTCTGTCGGAAGTAGCCCATGTGGCCGATTGTGCCGCCCAGCATTTTCGGATCCAGGTCTATCCGGGTCAGCGGTGCATTGCGGTAGCCGCGGACGAAGGCGTCACGGGATGCCGGGGAGGCCCAGAGGTCATCCAGCGCATTGGCGGCGATGATCGGGGTGTGAATCCGTGCATAGCTCTGCTCGATTCCGCGCATCCCGGGATCGTCGAAGTAGTAGTGGGGGAATCGGCACCAGTACCGCCATTGCCGGAACACATCCAGCGGCAGGTTCTCGCCCAAGCCCAGCATTTTCCAGGGACAGTAGCCCTTCCACCAGGTGAGGGGCGGCAGCACCAGATTCCACATCGTCAGCACGCGCAGTTGTTCGGCCATGGGCATGTAGCCATGCCAGCCGGCACCGGTGCCGAAGACGTAGAAGCCGGTCACCTTGTGGTGATTGGGCAGGAGTCCGAAGGCATGCCCGCCAAACGAATGACCGACGAGGTACAGGGGAACGGCGTCGGATGCCATCGCTTCGATGGCGGCTGCCAGATCCAGCCGCGCCCAATCAAGCAGGTCCATGCGGAATCCCTTGAGCGATGGCGGCGACGAACGTCCGATACCCCGGTAGTCGAAGATCAGCGTGTCGAAACCGCGGGCGCTGGCGAATTCGGCGAACCGCTTGTAGAAGCCCTGCGGCACCGCCGTGGCACCCGCCACGACGAGGCGTCCCTGCGGCGTCGCGCGGGCAGGGTAGCGGGTGCCGCCGAGGATGTATCCGTCGGCGGCGGTGAGGTCGAGAGGCTGTGCAGCGGTAGTCACTGGATTTTGTTCTATAACGACTGTAATAGTCCGGATACGCTAGACTATGACGACTGTCATAGCAAGAGTTGAGCAATGAGCCCTCGTCAATCCGATGCCCGTCAGCGTGTGGTGGCGGCCGCCGCCGAAATGCTGGCGCGGCATGGCCTGAACGCCACGAGCGTGCGCGAGATGACCAAGCGCGCCGAAGCGCCGCTGGGCTCGATCTACCACCACTTTCCTGGCGGCAAGCAGCAGGTCGTGGTCGAGGCTGTGCAACTCGCCGGTGCGCGAGTCAGCCGGGATCTGGATCGCCACCTGCAAGCCGGCGGCATGGCCGGAGTGCGAGGGTTTCTGGCGATGTGGAGAGCCATCCTGGTGCGATCGGACTTCAGGATCGGGTGCCCGGTGATGGCCGCGGTGGCGGAGGAGCCCATCGATGACGTCGCGGAAGCGGCCCTGGAGGCGGCTGCCGGGGTTTTTGACGACTGGGCGGCTCAGATCGCGGCTGCGCTGGCGGCGCAGGGACGCGATCCGGCGTCGGCTTCGTCACTCGCGATACTCGTCATCGCGAGCGTGGAGGGCGCCATCGTCTTGTGTCGTGCGCAACGAAGCATTGCGCCGTTCGACACGGTAGCGGGACAGATCGAACGGCTGATCGTGCAGGCCTGACGGTGGCGCCTTTGCCCGGTGATCGACAAGTTCCGGGCGGGAACCCGAATACGAAGCGTAGGCGCCAGTCGATCGGCGCGCCCGCCAAAACAGCGCTATCCGCGCAGCACCGCCGGCTGCATTGCCTCGACACGCACGGAGCCTTCACTCCGTCCGGCCTCGGGCAAAGCCGCTGCCGGTTCAGCGGCCCTGCTGTTGATCGCAGGCAACAGCTCCGCGATCCGTGTAGCCACGGCCTGCACGCTGCGCTCGCTGAAGTCGTCGTAGCTGCCAAAGACCAGAAAGCGTGCATGGACGTAGCGCAGGAAGGCGCGTCGGCGCGCGTGGTCGACGGGCTGCGTCAGGGCACGTCGCAGCGCGTCGGGCAGCATGTCCAATGAGGTCACCGGTTCGACCAGACCGGGCGCGGTGTAGAAGTTGTGGCCGAGCGCGACCACGGGCTTGTCGAACAGCATGGCTTCGAAGCCGACGGTGGAGTTGATCGTGATCACGGCGGCGCATCTGGGCAGCAGCGCGGTGATCGGTTCACGGCTGACGAAGTGAACCTGCGGGAACTGCGTCGGCAGATCGCGGTATTGCCGCAGCACCTTGATGTGTTCGTAGGGGTGCAGTTTGACGACCAGCGGCAGGTCCGGCGCCACCGATCGACGGGCTTCATCGGCGACGGCCACGAACCGGCGCATGTCGTTGCCGAGCAGCGGCGAATGCAGCGCAAGCTGCGTGTCCTTGCGGACCTGGAACGGCAGCAGCAGGAACGGCGGCAAGTCCGGAGCCTCCGGCGTGCCCGGCAGCACGGCTGCCGCGGAGCGTCCGCGCAGAGTCGATTTCACGATACTGATGATGCGGCGTGATAGGCGTACCCAGGGGTCACGCAGGTGAATGTCCGGGATGCGTGCGTCCGCGAGACGCATCGGACGGCCGGAGCGGTAGGCATCGATGTCGGCGTCAAGCGCGGCATCGACGTCCGGGTCCGGTGCGAGCATGGCGGTGCCGTCGTGCACGGCCCGCGTCAGCGAGGAAAGGACATTCACGCCATCAAGGTCAAGCTGGGTCGTGCGCGGCAGGTAGCCATGCTCCGCAAAGATCACCGGCAGCCCGCGCCGGCGTGCCAGCCAGATTGCCAGGGCGCCGCACAGGTTCCCGCCATTCCAGATCAGCAGGGCGTCGACGGCCTGCTCGTCGAGGAAGGCGGCGAGCTCGCCCAGCAGCCGGGGTGCTTTGCGTAGTGCCTTGTCGCGCCGCAACTGCCATTCCTTTTCACCGATGGCTTCGCGTAGTTCGGCATCGCTGATGGTGTGGAGCGGCCGCTTGCCCGAGGTCCGGTTTGGAAACAGGAGCGCATCAACGCTGCGCACATGCGCGCGCACCAGCCGGCGGCGCGAGTAGTAGATACAGTCGATCCGGGGTGCGAGCGCACGGCGCAGCTCCAGAAAGAACGGCGCCTTGCGCAGGCCCGGATCGATGAAGGCGAGTTTCTGCGGACGGGACATGGATTCCGCAGTATCGGAGACGGAGAAGTCAGTACCAAGTCACCGGGCCGGAGCACGGATTCCGGGTCGAGCCTGTGGCTTGTCCGGAACAATGGGGGGGCACAGGAGCGGCTTAGCGCGCTTGGTGCCACCAAGCCTCGGTCTGTCCCGGCTGGCTCACGTCCAGTCGTTCGCCCAGGCGTGGTGTTACCAGCGGCACATCTTGCTGCATGGCCAACGCGCTGATTCGGTCGAACGGCTCGGTCCATGGACGCATCGATAGGTCGAGGGTGCCGTTGTGAATCGGCATCAGCACCTTGCCCTTGAGGTCTAGACCACTTTGCCAGCAAGGATGATTTGTTCGAGGCAATTCTGTGGCAGTTGTGGGAACAGAGCCAGACGGTGGCGCCGCCGGTCTATGGCGCCGATACGCCGTTGCGCGCACAGTTGTTGGTTTTCTTGCAAGGCAAGATGCGACTGCTCGGCGACGCCGGTTTTATCGAGCTTTCACGCGTGGCGATGGCTGAACTGGTGCACGCGCCGGATCGCGCACGCGGCTTGCTCGATCGGCTCTCCGAAAAGAGGAAGGCCTGGTTCGTTGGGTGCGTGACGCTCAAGGCGATGACGGATTCGCTCCGATGTGGAGTCCGGTCACGCAGTGCACCAATTACAGGCGATGGTTAAGGCATTCGCGTTCTGGCCGCAGTTGGCGCTGGGTCAGCCGCCACTGGGCACGACCGAGCAGCAGCAGGTGATGCGTGATTGCGTGGATATGTTCCTGGGCTTTTACGCCACGCAGCGCGGCGACGCGGGCTGACCGCTTTTGCGCCTGGCCTATGGCCCGCTCAGCTTCTTGCCAGATAGACCGTCTGCACGAATTCCCGATCCTGAAGCGGATTATGGAAGCGCACGAGTTCGGCGCGGGCTTCCTGGAAGATCCCGGCCAGCCGTTCCGTGAACGCGTCGTCCGGCAGTTCGTTGGACCACAGCCCGAAGATGCCGCCGGGGTGCAGATGGGTGGCCAGCTGGCGCAGTCCGTCGGGCTGGTAGAACGGAGCGTGGCGCGGATTGAGCACGTAGTCCGGTGAATGGTCGATGTCCAGCAGGATGGCGTGGAACATTCGTTCCGCTGTTTCCGGATCGAATCCGGCATTGGATGCGGATAGCGCAAAGAAATCCCCTAGCACGAAGCGGCAGCGCGGGTCCGTGCTCAGGCCCGGCCCCAACGGCAGCAGTCCTTGCCGATGCCAGTCGATGACCGCATCCAGCGCGTCGACCACGAGCAGCGAACCAACCTTGTCATGCTCCAGCACCGCCTGCGCGGTGTAACCCAGCCCCAGGCCGCCGACCACCACGTCGAGCCCGTCACCGGACAGTTCGGCCAGTCCCAGCGTCGCCAACGCGATCTCGGAGGCGGTGAACAGGCTGGTCATCAGAAATTCGTCGCCCAGCTTGATTTCGAACACGTCCACGCCCAGCCGCAGCTCGCGACGGCGGCGCAGGCTGAGTGCGCCGATCGGCGTTTCGCGGTAGTCCAGCTCCTCGAACAACAGGCTCATGGCACGACCCTTGGTCGATCCGGAAACAGGGGAGACTACCTGAGCCGCACGATTCACAGGCACTCCCAAACGCCGGGTACGGGCAACCCTTGAATTCATGAATGATGTGCATCATATAATATGATGATCGAAATATTTTGACCCTGCGTGCGCCAGACGCGAAGCAACAATACGGAGCCCGACAATGAAAACCCTGCAACGTGCCGCGATTCTCGGCGGATCACGCATTCCGTTTGCCCGACAGAACTCCGCCTATGTGAATAGCAACAACATTGACATGCTTACCGCGGCGATCGATGGCGTCGTTGACCGATTCGGTCTGCAAGGCCAGCGTCTGGGCGAGGTCGCGGCCGGCGCGGTGCTCAAGCATTCGCGCGACGCCAACATCAGTCGCGAAGCCGTGATGCAAAGCCGGCTGGCGCCGCAGACTCCGGCCTACGACGTGCAGCAGGCCTGCGCCACCTCGCTGGAGTCCACGATTCTGGTCGGCAACAAGATCGCGCTGGGTCAGATCGAGGTCGGCATTGCCGGCGGTGTGGATTCATCCTCCGATGCACCCGTCGCCGTCAGCGAAAAGCTGCGTGCGTTGATCCTCAGGCTCAGTCGCAGCAAGTCGCGTGCTGAACGTTTCAAGCTGCTATCGAGCTTCCGTCCGGACATGTTGAGGCCCCATGTGCCCAACGTGAACGAGCGTCGCACCGGCATGAGCATGGGGCAGCACTGCGAGCTGATGGTCCAGCAGTGGAACATCAGTCGGGAAGCGCAGGACGAACTCACACTGGCAAGCCATCTCAATGCTGCGCGTGCCTATGAGCGCGGCTTTTACGATGACTTGATCGTGCCGTTTCTGGGACTGACGCGCGACAACAACCTGCGTCCGGACAGCAGCCTGGAAAAGCTCGCAGGTCTCAAGCCTGCCTTCGACAAGAGCAGTGGCAAGGGCACGCTCACGGCCGGCAATTCCACGCCGCTGACCGATGGCGCCGCTGCGGTGCTGTTGTCTTCCGAGACCTGGGCCGCCGAACAGGGCTTCGATGTCCAGGCCTGGCTGGTGGATGCCGAATCCGCTGCGGTGGATTTTTACGGTCCGGACCCGGAAGGCTTGCTGATGGCGCCGGCCTATGCCGTGCCGCGACTGCTGACCCGCAACGGCCTGAGTCTGCAGGACTTCGACTACTACGAAATTCACGAAGCCTTCGCCGGACAGGTGTTGTGCACGCTGAAGGCATGGGAGGACGAAACCTATTGCCGGACCAAACTCGGGCTCGATTCGGCTCTGGGGCCGATCGATCGCAGCAAGCTCAACGTCAACGGCGGTTCGGTCGGCATGGGCCACCCGTTCGCCGCCACCGGTGCGCGGATTGTTGCGTCGGCGGCCAAACAACTGGCCAGACATCGTGTGGAGACGGGAAAATCGGGACGTACGCTGATTTCAGCCTGCGCCGCCGGCGGGCTGGGTGTAGTGGCCCTCCTTGAGGGGTGAGCCTATTGCCACCCGAAGCTCTGCTATGGGACCTCTGCATAAGCGACGGCGCTCGCTACGCTGATGCTGAGGCTCCTATTGGGACTTTCCGATGAGCTTCTTGGCGATGCTCCAGCGATGCACTTCGCTGGGGCCGTCGTAAATGCGGAAGGCACGAATGTCCTTGAAGATGCGCATGACGATGGTTTCACCGGTCACACCCTGGCCGCCGAGAATCTGCACGCAGCGGTCGGTGATGCCCCACACCGCCTCGGACACCATGACCTTGCTCATGCTCGATTCGAGATTGCCGCGCGAACCCTGGTCCAGCATCCAGGCGGTATGCCAGATCGAAAGCCGCGCGCTGTGCAGGTCGATTTCGTTGTCCGCCAGCATGAAGCCCACGCCTTCGTGCGCACCCAGCGCCTGGCCGAAAGCCTGGCGCTTGCGCGCATAGTCCGTGGCCACGTCATGCGCCCGCCGCGCCTGGCCCAGCCAGCGCATGCAATGCGTCAGCCGCGCCGGGGCAAGCCGCACCTGCGCATAACGAAAACCCTTGCCGATTTCGCCGAGCACATCGCTCGCCGGGACGCGCAGCCTGTCGAAATGCAGCACACCGTGACCACCGGTGAAACAGGAATCCAGCGAATCCATCAGCCGTTCCAGGCGGATTTCCGGACGGTCCATGTCCGACAGGAACATCGTCGCCGAACCGTCCTCCAGCTTCGCCATGATGATCGCGAAACTCGCACCCTCGGCACCGGTGATGAACCACTTGCTGCCGCTGATGAGATAGTCGTCACCGTCGCGCACCGCCGTGGTCATCATCATCGACGGATCGGCGCCGGCGCCGGGCGCCGGTTCGGTCATCGCGAAGCAGGAACGAATCGAACCCTCGACCAGCGGCTTGAGCCAACGCTGCTTCTGCGCCGGCGTGGCGACCACCTCCATCAAATGGATATTGCCCTCGTCCGGCGCGTGGATGTTCAGCGCCACCGGCCCCAGCGGCGAGTAGCCGGCTTCCTCGAAGACGATGGCCTTTTCGACGTGCGACAGCCCGAGCCCGCCGAACTCGGCGCAAGCATGCGGCGTCAGCAGCCCGGCTTCACGCGCCAGGCCGACCAACTCGTCACGCAGCGATTCCGAGGGGCCGTGTGGCGTCTGCCGCGGGTCGTTCTCGTACGGAATCACCTTGTCGGCGATGAAGCGGCGCGTGCGCTCCTGAAGTTCGAGGAGCTTGGGGGACAGCGAAAAATCCATGGGTTCGGTTCTCAGAAAGCGCGTTGCCGGGCGATGTCGTGGGCGAATTCGAGCAGGCCTTCGGTCAGCTCGCCGAAGCCCGCATAGCGGGCATCGTCAGTGCCACCGGCCTGCCAGCGCGCATGCAGCTGCGCAAAAATGATCGCGGTCTTGAACTGCGCGAGAACGCGGTGAAAGCGAAAATCGGACAGCTCGCGGCCGCTGGCCGCCGCATAGGACTCCGCGGCCTGTTGCCGGCTTGGAAAGCCGGGCTGCGCGGTCGGCATCTGCGCCATCGCGTGCATCGCCGGTGGGTCGCCGGCCTCGGTCCAGTAGCTGAGCAGCGTGGCCAGATCGAACAGGCCATCGCCGCGCGTGCCCTGGTCCCAATCCAGCACCGCCACCGGGGCGAAGCTCTGCGGATCAAGCAGGAGGTTGTCGAGCTTGAAATCGTTGTGCAGCAAGCCGGTGGCGCCGTCCGCCACGCGATGCTCCCGCAGCCAAGTCGACAGCTCGGCGATCAGGCTGCCGATGCGCTGCGTGGCCCAGCCGTCCACCGCCAGATTGGCGCGCTTGATCCAGCCTTCGACCGCACGCTCCAAAAAGCCCTGCGGACGGCCGAGATCGCCGAGCCCGATAGTTTCGGGATTCACACGATGCAGTGTCGCCAGGACCTCGATCATCGTCCGGCCGAGCTGTGCGCACACCGCCGCATCCGCAGCCAGTTCCGGCGGCAGCGTCTCGCGAAACGAAATGCCGCGGCGGTATTCGGTGATCTGGAACGGTGCGCCGAGCACGTTCGTGTCCAGGCACAGGTGCAGCGCGCGAGGCGCCAGCGGGAACTGCTCGTGCAGGCGCGACAGGATTTTCGATTCGCGCCCCATGTCGTAGGCGCCCGGCGGCAGCGGGCCCATCGGCGGCCGTCGCAATACGGCTTCACCGCCGTCGATGCGAATCAGGTAGTTGAGGTTGGCGAAACCGCCCGCGAACTGGCGTGGTGCGGGATCGATCTGAAGGTCGAGTCCCTG